>ERZ1673748.36-NODE-36-length-226026-cov-13.472494_pt1 | contig 226026 bp, 188 predicted proteins | sample MGYA00580196_ERZ1673748 | MGnify/ENA primary metagenome ERZ1673748 (study PRJEB41218, sample SAMN15661796) | gut metagenome | host: Homo sapiens | place: Canada: London | collected 2015-08-20/2019-03-30 | study: EMG produced TPA metagenomics assembly of...
CAGCGAAAGTTGGTTGACAGCTACAGCTGCAGAAGGGAAAGTAACCTTGAATGCTACTGCTAATACCGCAGAGGCCCGTACCGCTAAAGTAACCTTGACTATGGGTGAAAAAACCGCTGAGATTACGGTGAATCAGGCTGCTCCGAAAGTAATTTCTTATGAAGATTATATCGGAACATGGACTGTAAGTTCCAGTGCTTTGGAAGGTGGAAATTACACGATTGTAATTGCTCAGAAAGTAGCTGGAGAAAGTTATACCGTTGCAGGTTGGGGTAAATCTGTAGTAGCTACCGATGCGAAGTATGCCTTTACAATGAAATATATTCCTGATCAGCATGCTGTTGCTATCTATACCGAACAAGAGTTGGGAACCTATACAGACTCTGATGGAATAGTTTATCCGGTTCATTTAACAGGTTTAATTCCGAGTACTGGCGGTAAATTTTCTTATGTTACTACGGCCAATCCTGAGACAAGCGCTTGTATGGCTGGTATATTAAATGGAGACAAAGTAGAATGGGTAGGACAAGAAGTTTCTTTGTCAGGTGGTACTAAAGCTACTTATTTAGGATTTTGCTACTTTATTGAAAATGCAGAGGGTGGCTATCTGAATTTCAATGTAGACTGGCCATTTGCTCAAAATCCGGTCATGACGAAAGTATCTTCCAATTCTGCTAGCATAAATGCTGCTGTAAACGGAAGCGAAGTTGCTCAGTCTGCAGTAGAAGCTGTTGCTGAATAATTTTAGATTTATCTTTTGTAAACATAAAAGGCTGTCGCATTGCGATAGCCTTTTTGTGTTTGTATAGAAAAGTGTAATCCAGCAAATTCCCAAATTACACAGTAGGGCACGTCCCTACTGTGTAATTTTTTTGTTTACACTTTGTTGAAACATTCTTTTTAAAATACTATCAAAATGATTTCCCTGTAAATATCAGAGAAAAAGATATTCTGCGTCTTCCCATGTGTTTTTCATTTGGTATCTCTGGCATCTGGGCTTAAAAACTATTCCGTTATTGTCTATGCCAGTTAAAAGGTACTGGCAAATTCTTAAAGATTGGGGTAAAAGCGGTCATTTTTTCAGGCATGTATACTTATGCAAATAACTATTTGCTTAATAGATAGTTGATTCGAACTCAAAAATAGATCAGAAATTTCTTTTTCAATCTGCGGAGCCTTTAGCAGTGGCCGGGGGGAGGAGAAACATTGGATCGTTTTGTGGGAAAACTGAAATTTCGGAAGCAACAGCTATTTAAAATAGATATGAATGGTTTCTTCCGCTTTCTCATATCCCAAACGAGCTGCAATTTCCAGATCTTTTAATGCTTCTTCCATTTGATTGAGTGACATTTTTGCAATAGCCCGGTTGTAAAAGAGTTTGGGATTGGAAGGATCAATTTGAATTGCCTGGCTATAATCGCGTATAGCGGCTTTATAATTCTTTTTTATCTGTAAAATAACTCCCCGGTTAAAATAAAGACCGGTTTCAGAAAGTCCTAAATTCATAGCTTGATTATAATCGGAAAGTGCTCCATCGTAGTCTTTCATATAAAAACGGGCTATACCTCTGTAGTGGTAAGCGGTTATCAAATCCGGTTGGCATTGAATGGCCCGGGAATAATCTTTTATAGCGTTGGAATAAAGTCCCAGGTTTTCGTATACGATTCCCCGGTTGAAATAAGCCTCGGCTTGAGCTGGACAATTGGCTAAAATATAATTAAAATCCTTTAATGCTTCTGGATATTGCTTGGTATTGGCATAACAAATGGCTCGGTTATAATAAGCGGGCAACCAATCTTTATCCGTTTGTATCGCCTTAGAAAATAGAGGAATGGCTTGTTCATATTTTTCCTGTAAAATATAATCCATACCTTGTTTGTGCAATTGCTTCACTTTATGCTGGCAAGACAATAAGGTGAACAGTATAAAAATAAAAATCCTGTATTTCATAATTCCGTCTTTTTAAAAGCTCATTGTCCTAATTTATTTCAAAATTAGTGATTTGGAAAAGAATATAAAATTTTCCGTCTGAATTTGTTATTTGTTAAATATTTTCCGGATCAAATCAGTCCGATTCATTTTTCTCAACATCCAGATGATTTTTTCCCGTACTTCAGGTTTATACCAAAAAAAGAATAGATTTTGTTGTTTTTTTTCAATATCTGTTTTGGGGGAAAGTAGTTTTTTTAGCGAATAGGGGTGGTATCCTGTATAATATATAGTAGTCGCCAATGTCATGGGTGTCGGTGTAAAATCCTGTACTTGTTCTAATTTGAAATTCAGATCCCGTGTAATAGCTGCTAATTCGGCCATATCCTCCAGTTGACAGCCCGGATGAGAAGAGATAAAATAAGGTACGATTTGTTGTTGTTGGCCGTACTTTTGATTCAGGATGTCAAATTGTTTTTTTAATTGATAGAATAAGGAAAAAGAAGGTTTACGCATTACTTGTAAAACTCGTTCGGAAACATGTTCCGGAGCTACTTTAAAATGACCGGAAACATGGTACTGGATTACATTTTGAAGATATTCGGTATTTTTTTGATTGACAACAGGGTTGCCGGTATCATGTAAACAAAGGTCATAGCGAATTCCAGATCCGATAAAAACGTGTTTGATATTTTTCTGGTTTCGGGCCAGCTTATATATATTCAATAGAGCAGAATGATCGGTGTTTAAGTTTTTGCATACCGAAGGAAAAGTGCAGGATGCTCTTTTACAGCGGGTGCATAAAGAGGGATCTTTCCCTTGCATCCGATACATATTAGCGGACGGTCCTCCTAGGTCGCTGATGGTTCCTTTAAAGTCCGGCATTTCTGTAATTTTTTCCAGTTCTTGCAGAATTGATTTTTCCGAACGGGAAGAAATAAATTTACCTTGATGAGCCGATATCGTACAAAAAGCGCATCCGCCGAAACATCCCCGGTGAAGGGTGAGAGAATGCCGGATCATATTATACGCAGGAATATCTTTCCCTTTGTAGCGGGGATGAGGAAGCCGCGTAAAGGGAAGGGCGTATACAGCGTCAATTTCCGCTGTTGTCATAGGGGGATAGGGAGGATTTACGATCACTTGGAGATCTCCCACATTTTGAACTAACTTTGCTGCTTCCAGGCTGTTGGATTCCTCTTCAATAAAACGAAAATTCCGGGCATGTTTTTTTTTATCTTTCAGACATTCCTCGTGGGAAAACAAATGAATGATTTTCCATTTTTTATTCGTTGCATAATTTCCCGTTTTATTCCGTAATACACAAGTTTGCGGGATATTTGTCAATGTTGAGAACGGAATCTCTCTTTTTAATAACCTGCAAAGTTCCGTCAGCGGTTTTTCTCCCATTCCATAAACGAGCATGTCTGCGCCACTTTCTACCAAAATAGAGGGGCGTAGACGATCTTGCCAATAATCGTAATGGGTGAGCCGTCGTAAAGAGGCTTCAATCCCTCCGATGATCACCGGTACATCCGGATACAATTGCTTTAAAATCCGGGTATAGACGATGGTAGGCATATCCGGTCGGAAACCGGATTTCCCTCCGGGCGTATAAGCATCATTCGAACGCTTACGTTTTGCTGCTGTATAATGGTTTACCATAGAATCCATACAACCAGCACTCACTCCGAAAAAAAGACGGGGACGTCCCAGTTTCTTAAAATCCCGCCAATCATCCTGCCAATTGGGTTGAGGGACAATAGCTACTTTCAGACCGATAGATTCTAATTGGCGACCGATGACAGCGGCCCCGAAAGAAGGATGATCCACATAGGCATCCCCGGAAAAAAGGATCACATCGAGACTTTCCCAGCCCCTTTCTTTTACTTCTTTGGCAGAAGTCGGAAGCCATTGTAATTGATTCTCATTATTCATTCTGCAGGTATAAGCTTACAAAGATAATGTTTTTTTATACCTTTGCCACTCCATTCATATTGCCTTTCTTATTAAATTTAGTGTATTGAAGAAAATGAAGGATGTAAACATTATTAGTTTAGGTTGTTCCAAAAATTTAGTGGATACGGAATTATTACTTAAGCAGTTGGAAAAAGCTGGTTATAAGGCCTCTTTATCGGAGGAAGGGAAAGAAGCGGAAATCGTGGTGATTAACACTTGCGGTTTTATTGGGGATGCAAAGGAAGAATCCATCCATACTATACTGGAACAAATAGAGAGAAAAAAAGCGGGGAAACTTCGGAAAGTGTTGGTTATGGGATGTCTTTCCCAGCGTTATAAAGCGGATTTGGAAGCAGAGATTCCGGAAGTGGATGCATATTTCGGCAAATTTGACTGGAAGGGAATACTGGAATATTTGGGAAAACAATATGACGATTCTGTCCGAAATCAGCGCGTATTAACTACTCCTTCTCATTATGCTTATCTGAAAATTGCAGAGGGATGTAATCGTACTTGTTCTTATTGTGCTATACCGCTTATGACTGGAAAATATAAATCCCGGGAAATGGATGAAATTCTGGAAGAATGTCGTTTGCTGGTTCGGAGTGGAGTAAAAGAAATCCTAGTGATGGCACAGGATTTGACTTATTATGGAACAGATTTGTATGGAAAAAACAGATTGGCGGAACTGATTGATCGGATAGCGGATATAGAAGGATTAAAATGGATAAAATTACATTACGCTTATCCGGCGGGTTTTCCTCTGGAATTACTGGCTGTCATGCGGGAAAGGAAAAATGTATGTAAATATCTGGATATCGCTTTACAACATTGTAGTGATTCGATGCTGGAAAAGATGAGGAGGGGAATAAACAAAGAACAGACCATTCGCCTGATCCGGAAAATCCGTCAGGAAGTGCCTGGAATCTTTCTCAGGACCACTTTAATGACCGGACATCCGGGAGAAAGGGAAGAAGATTTTCGGGAATTATGTGAATTTGTACGGGAAATGAAATTTGAACGTTTGGGAGTATTTCCTTATTCTCACGAAGAAGATACATATTGTGATCGGCATTATCTGGATGATATACCGGAAAAGATAAAGAGGAAGAGAGCTGATAAAATTATGAAGATCCAGCAACAGATTGCAGAAGAGATAAACCGGAATATGTTAGATCAGACGGTGTGGGTATTAATAGACCGGGAGGAGGAGGGATATTTTATAGGGCGTACAGAATATGATTCTCCGGAAGTCGATCCGGAAGTTGTTGTCAAATCGGATAAGCCTTTACAGGTAGGAGAATTTTATAGGGTGAAAATCTGTGGTACATATGATTATGATTTGGAAGGGAAAGTAGTAAAAGAGAAAGAATGTAACTAATTTTAAATAATGGAGTATAAATTTAGATACAATGATAATAAAAACAGGAATAATGAAAACAACAGTATTTGTGACAATGGTTCTCTTTTTTTTAGTAACCGGATGTAAAAAACAAGATCATGCGGAACTTACAGCTCAGGAATGGCAGTTAAAAGAGATGAGCGGGCTCTCTTCAAAGCCGGAGAAAATGCCTACTTTACTTTTTACGGATAGTACGGCTTTGTATGGTTTTGCTGGCTGTAACCGTTTTTTCGGAACTTATACCGTGGAAGGGAAGGATAAACTGAAGATAAAAGTAGGAGGCGTTACCATGATGTTTTGTCCGGATATGGCTGTAGAAGACCAATATTTAACGGAGTTAAAACGTATAGCTTCTTATCATATCGAGCCGAATTTACTTCAATTGAAAGATTCTGCCGGTACTATCCGGATGACTTTTATTCCGAAGGATAAAGTAAAACAGCTGGGTGTTTCAGAAGATCGTCAGGGCTGCAATGAAGCAGCAGGTTATACCTGGTCGGAAGTACGGAAAAGTTGTATCCGTCTTTTTGAATCCGGCGTACAATTGACTTCAGTAAAAGACACGGCAGAATCTTTAGCCGCTTATATTGTGTTTTCGGCGGATTCTTTACAAGCAGAAGTATTTGTGCCGAATATGGACATACATCCTATCTTAGAGCGTAGAAATTTACCCAACGGGAGATATGCCTGGAATCAGGAAGATGATGATACCTTCAATATCCGGCAGGTCGGGGATAAATGGATTATTGAACAGCGGAATACTTTACTTTATCAGCAAAGCAGATAGTAAGGTTATCGCAGTTAAAAAGCGGGTATCCGGGAAATATATTCTGGAAAGGGGGAAATACTTCCCCTCGGGAAAAAGACAAATGTTTCTTAGATTAACTTCTGTTTAACGAGAGAGATCACGGGAAATCAGAGGAAATTAGTCGGAAACATTATATTGTAAACCAGAAGAATATATTTTCGGGATACCCGTTTTTTCGGATTACTTACTGACTGTGCAAGATAGAGGAATTTACTTTATTAAATATAATTTATGAACTTCTTGGATAATAAGAGGATTAAATTAATTTTGTGACAGAATATTGATAAAGAAGAATAAATTTTGTTATAAATAGAAATTCCGAAGGGCGTAAGAAACGTGGGAGGAGGTATGATATATAATTAATTAAACCATGAGACTATGAATAAAAGAGAAAAAAGTATTGAGCTATTGAACAGAGCTGTAAATGATGAATTACTGGCTGTACATCAGTATATGTATTTCCATTTTGTATGTGACGATTTAGGATATGATTTGCTTTCCGGACTTTTTCGCCGGACAGCTATCCAGGAAATGATGCATGTAGAGCAATTATCGGAGCGTATCCTTTTTTTGAAAGGGGAAGTAGAGATGCAGGTGGCAGGTGAGGTGAAAAAAATTCATGATGCAAGGGAAATGTTAGAGTTGGCGGTAAAAATGGAAATTCAAAGTGTAGACGATTATAATAAGTGGGCCAATGAATGTGCTGCAGCTTCAGATTCTGTTTCTAAAAAATTATTTGAAGCTTTGACAGCAGAGGAAGAAGTTCATCAGGATCAATTTGATACGGAAATGGAAAATTTGCAAAAATTCGGCGATCATTATCTGGCCTTGCAGTCGGTAGAGCGGAGCAAAAGTGTTGCTATCGGAACGCCTGCTGCTGAATAAAAAAATTTAAATATATTAATTTAAAATATATCGGTTATGCAGAACAATTTATTTTGGATTGTACCGGTTTGTTCTTTAATTGCCTTGTTTTTTGCCTGGTTGTTTTTCCGTGGCATGATGAAGGAATCGGAAGGTACAGATACCATGAAGCGTATAGCTTCTCATGTGCGCAAAGGGGCAATGGCGTACTTAAGGCAGCAATATAAAATTGTAGGGATCGTCTTTTTGATCCTTTGTATCTTCTTTGCATGGATGGCCTATGGACCGGGTTTGCAAAACGAATGGGTCTGGTTTGCATTTTTAACGGGAGGTTTTTTCTCCGGTTTAGCCGGGTTTATCGGGATGAAAACGGCTACTTACGCTTCTGCCCGTACGGCGAATGCTGCCCGTAGAAGTATGAACGACGGATTAAAAATAGCTTTTCGGTCCGGAGCGGTAATGGGATTGGTTGTAGTAGGTTTAGCTTTGTTGGACATTTCCCTTTGGTGGTTAGTGTTGGATTATTTTGTGGAGGAAGCGGATGCGAGTCAGAAAGCGATTATGATTACAACGACTATGCTTACATTCGGGATGGGGGCTTCTACTCAGGCTTTATTTGCTCGTGTCGGAGGTGGAATATTTACAAAAGCTGCTGACGTAGGGGCTGATTTAGTAGGGAAAGTAGAAGCCGGTATACCGGAAGATGATCCGAGAAATCCGGCTACCATTGCAGACAATGTAGGTGACAATGTCGGAGATGTGGCTGGAATGGGAGCTGACTTGTATGAATCTTACTGTGGTTCTGTGTTGGCAACTGCAGCTTTGGGAGCGGCAGCTTATGCGGCTTTTCCGGATCAACAATTCAATGCGATTTTAGCTCCGATGTTGATTGCTGCTTTTGGAGTAATTCTTTCTTTATTCGGGATATTTTTAGTAAAAACGAAAGAAGGGGCTTCTCAACTACAATTATTGCGGGCTTTGGATAGAGGAATTAATGCCAGTTCCCTATTGATTATCGGAGCTAGTTTTTTGGTCATTTATTTATTAGGATTAAGCTATTGGATTTGTGGGTCTGTTATTGTGGGTTTGTTGACAGGAATCGTAATCGGTAAGGCAACCGAACATTATACTTCTCATGCTTACAAACCGACGCAAGATATAGCCAAGAGTTCAGAAACGGGTCCTGCTACTGTTATTATTAAAGGGATAGGGACGGGGATGATTTCTACAGCGATTCCGGTAATAACCATTGTAATCGGAATTATTCTGGCTTATATTTTTGCTGCCAGATTTAATATGGCAAATATGTCAATGGGATTATACGGTGTAGGAATTGCTGCTGTCGGGATGCTTTCCACCTTGGGAATCACGTTAGCTACGGATGCTTATGGACCTATTGCTGATAATGCCGGGGGGAATGCAGAAATGAGTGAGCTAGGAAAAGAAGTGCGTCAACGGACAGACGCTTTGGATGCTTTGGGGAATACGACAGCGGCTACCGGCAAAGGTTTTGCAATCGGTTCGGCGGCTCTGACCGGTTTGGCTCTTTTAGCATCTTACATCGAGGAAATTAAAATAGGTTTAGTACGTTTAGGAGAGACAACTTTAACTATAGGAGGAGATATCATACAGACAACTTCTGCTACTTTAAAGGATATGATGACCTATTATGATGTCAATTTAATGAATCCTAAAGTTTTAGCGGGAGTATTTATCGGTTCTATGATGGCCTTTTTGTTTTGTGGACTGACAATGAATGCCGTCGGCCGTGCGGCTCAGAAAATGGTGAACGAAGTGAGACGGCAATTCCGGGAAATCAAAGGAATAATGGAAGGCAAGGCTGAGCCGGATTATGCCCGTTGTGTAGAGATTTCTACCCGTGGAGCTCAAAAAGAGATGCTATTCCCTTCCTTGTTAGCTATCGTCATTCCGATCGTAGTCGGTTTAATTTTCGGAGTGGCTGGTGTAATGGGCTTGTTGGCTGGCGGATTAGGTTCCGGTTTTGTATTGGCTATTTTTATGGCGAATTCCGGTGGGGCGTGGGATAATGCCAAAAAATATGTGGAAGAAGGAAATTTAGGAGGAAAAGGGTCGGAATGTCATAAAGCTACTGTAATCGGAGATACAGTCGGAGATCCTTTTAAAGATACTTCCGGTCCGAGTTTGAATATTCTGATCAAACTGATGAGTATGGTTGCTATTGTTATGGCAGGTGTTACTTGTACAATTAGTCTGATTCACTAATCAAAAGCGGGTATTAGACATATTTATTCAAAAAGAGGTTGTCCAAAAACAAAATTACGATCTTGCCGGACAACCTCCTTTTTATTTTAAAACTTTTCCCCAAGAAGAATACATTCTTTTTTTACTTCTTTTTTTAACTTTTCAGTAGCCTTTCTAGAGAAAGCATCCCTTATAATCTATCAGACCGGTCAAAGATAAAAGCCCAAACAAAATCTCTTGTTGATGAAAGAGAAAAGAAAAAATACCCGATTGTATATCTAATTATTTATTATCCAGAGGGACGGACCTTTTTTGCTAAAACAGTAAACACTCAGATAATCCCTCTTCCTCTAAATTTTTTAGGCCTCTAGAAATTACACATTAGGGACGTGCCCTACTGTGTAAAACGGCAGTAAATCTGATCGGACCTTCTTATTAATTTTATAATAATTAATACTTTATAACAAACTACCTTACTCCAAATTTTATTGATTATCAGACAATTATAAGAAAAAACAAAAGGAATATTCCTTTGTAATTAGTTGATGAAGAATTAGTTGTGATTTAAAAAAAGGATCGATTAAATAAGTCGACATTTAAATTTTCAGCAACAAAATTAAACAATAATTTGTAGTTTCAAAAACTTTATTCTCATAATGTTAAAATAATTTTCTAAAAGAATAAATTATATACATAATTCCTATTTAATCGATCGTTTATGTTGGATAAACATATATGTTAATTAAATATCATCGAAATTATGATCATAGATGCTGTAATTTCGAATTCAAGAATATAAAAGTATACAATTCCTTATTTAGTAACAATAAAAAACAGAAATGATGAAAAGACTGGTGTTATTTACAATTTGTTTATGTTGGGTTATAGGTGGTTTTGCTCAGGAAAAAGAGGTTTTATTAGTGGATTATTTTTCTTATACTTCTAAGATTGGAAGTTCCTATCCCGAACAACTTCGGAATGCTATTATTGGTGGAATTGCTGAGACCGGACGTTTGTCTGTTGTGGATGTAGATGCAGAAGCTAATTTAAAAATAGAGGCAGAGAGACGTTCTTCCGAAGGGGCCATGGCGGATGAGACGGCTCGTACGGCTCAGATGAAGACGATGGGGGCAAATTATTTATTGACGGCTCATGTAGCAAATATGGATGCGGTTCGAAAAACCTTGGATAACGGTAGTGTATATTACGACGGTATTATTTCATTCACGGTAAAAGTAACCAATATAGCGGATGGATCCATTAAAGTAAGTAAGCAATTTGATTATTCGGGATTGAATGCCAAGACAGGAGATAGCCGGGAAGCTGCTATTACAGCTACTTTGGGTTATATCAAGACATCTATGCAGAAGTTTGTAAATGATCATTTTAAATTAGAATCTACCATTGTGACCATAGAGCAATCAGATAAGAAGAAAGGGGCCTTAACCGTATATGTAAATTGTGGTTCTGCTGTAGGCATACAAAAAGGGCAGTTATTTGATGTAAAAGTGGAAAAAGACGTGGCCGGTAAGAAAATTTTAACCAATATCGGAACGTTAAAAGCGGATGAAGTACAAAGCGAGGATATGACTCTGTGTAAGGTAACAAAGGGAGGAAAAGAAATCTTAGAAGCCAACCAGGAAGGTCGGAAATTAATTGTCATTTCTGGAAAACAAGCAGGCGGATTATGGAAGACAATGGGAACCGTATTAAAATAAAAGGAGAAAAAGTGATGTGACAGAAAAGAAATAAGTTTCCTTATCTGTATAAAGAGACTGCTTAAAAGAGTATTTTAGGCAGTCTTCTGTGTCTTTATAAGAAGAATATGCAAAAAGGAAAGCAATAATTGAATTATTTTTATGAACAAGAGTATAATAATTACGGTGTTGTGTATTCTGCTCTCTGAAATTACCCGGACCCCATTATATTCAAGTAGCATAAAAATTATTAGAAAAAGACTGTCTACTGTATTGTTTGCGGGGGATATCCTTGGATCAAATGCATATAAGCCATTGGTGTCATTCAGCATCAGGAGCAATTCCGGAGCCGAAACTTCACTGGCTAAAGAATTGTGGTGGAATTATTTTCGATCAGTTACCCATAAATAATAAAGTGGAGGATGGTAATTATAGAGAGGTAAATGATTCCCTTTAGATAATTTTATCTATCTCAACTCTCAAAAATAAATTATGAGAAAAATAGAGGAGAATACTCTATATCTAGCAATTATTCGATCAATAGAGGAATGAAAGTCTTGTTTTAAAGAAGCAGTAAGGGATGGGATGATAAGAGGAACCCTCAGATAGGTATAAATATTGAAAAAATATTATACATTTGTGTATTATTCTTTTAAATTTTAGAAAAAAATTTATTGATAGGTTGTCACAAAAAGCGGAAAAAGTCATACTATATTAAAAAGGATTTCAATTCTAATAACTAAAATTAAGATGCGGAAGCCGAAAAGCTTAAGAGTAGGCGACTAATATAAAACATAAACTGATAATATGAAAAAGATTTATTTTATTCTAGGATTGTCTGCTATTTTGGCAGCTGGTTGTGGTGGACAGAAACAATTAGTGAAACCTCAGGAAGACGTAGAAGTAGTCGTACCTTGTTCCGGACCGGAATATATGACGAGTGGAGAATATTTCAGGGCATCGGCAATGGGCTTATCTACGGATATGATGATGGCTAAAAAGAAAGCGTTAGCTGAAGCCCGGGCTGAATTGGCTACGGCTATGAACAGTACGATGAAACGGGTTATCGATAATTACGGTTCTTCCTATCAGGTCGGAGAGCAGGAAGAAGCAAAGAGCCGTTTTCAGGATTTAGCCCGTACTGTTGTATCAGAAAAATTAAGCGGAACGCGTACTTTGTGTGAGAAAACGATGAAATCTCCTGATGGAAAGTATAAAGTATACGTAGCCATTGAGCTTGCCGGAAATGAAATTATGAATGCAATGAACAATCGCATTGCGAATGACGATAAATTAAAAGTCGACTACGAGTACGAAAAATTCAAAAAAGTATTCGATGAAGAGATGGAAAATCTGGCTAAAGAACAGTAAAAATAAATCTGAAACCAATCCGGAAACTCCTGTTTCTTTATGGAGTTTCAGAAAAGGAGTTATTTCTGTGGAAGAGGAATCTTTTCTCTCCGAGAGGGGGAAGAGAAGAGTGGAGTTTCCGGATTATTTTTTTCTAGAGAGCAAGGGATTGCTTCTTATCTTATTTTGTTTTATTTTTTTATTACCCGTTTGGGGGCAGTCGGAGGGTACTTATGTCAAAACCTATGAGTGGAGGAGTGGGTGCCGGGATACCTTACCTTTTTGGGTATTTGAACCGAAGGGGGAAAGATTTATAGGGGTATCTGATCCTTGTCTCCAGCCTGAAATTGCAAAGGAGCAAGCGATACAGCGGGCATTATTTATGTACGGATTGCAGCAAGGAGTAGAGATAAAAGTAATATTCGACTATCTGACTGCTGTAAAAAGACGGTTTTCTTTTGATCGGGAGTACAGTAAAATGCTGGTGTTGGCTACTTGTACATTTCATTCCGATTCTTTGTATTATGAGATTGTTGACGAGTATACTTCCCGTTTTGGAGAAGTATTTGTGACGATTACTGTTAGCAAAGGCGAGAAAAGAGGAATCCGTTTTTCGGCTTCGGCAGAATTTATGATAGTTGAAAATAAGGAATTGAAGGAAGAGCGGGAAATGAAACTGTTTTTGGATTTTGCTGCGGAAGGGTTTGAAAAGATAAAGGCGACTACTTATTCATGTAAAGGAAATCGGAATTACCGTCAGATTCTCACAACAATTAATGATAGCTCCCAGCTTATTCCCTATGGGAGATATTGGTACAAGGACGATGGATATACCGGTGAATACACGGGAAATGCCTGTAAGATGACGGATTCTTTTTGGGGGGCTTTTACCGAGACGTTGTTAAATGAAATAACGTTATATACCTTTCCTACGGTTTATTTGAAGAAAATGAGTGAGAGTTTCCAGGATATGCAGCGGGAACTAAAGCGGGAATTGATAAAAGAAAAAGTGAGTATCCGATTGGGAAATATGGGAATTCAGGGAAATTTACTTCAGGCGGGTTGGCATATAAAAATAAAGAATTGAGAATACTTATTTTATTGTTCGTGAAATTCGGAAAAAGATGAAAAAATTAGTAATACTGTTGACTTTCGTTTCGGGGGCGTTGTCTTTGTTTGCCCAGGGAAATCTGAAAGATGAATTTGAACAATTTAAAAAACAAAGGGCACAGGAGTATCACAATTATATAAGTGAAAGGAATAGGGAGTTTGCTGATTTTTTAAAACGGGAGTGGCAGCAGTTTGAAAGCTTTAAGGGGGAATCCCTTCCAGAGGAACCGAAACCGAAACGCCCGCCTTTTGTTCCAGACACTAATCTTCGTCCTATTACAGGTCCCGTAATAGATAATCCTTTACCTGCTTTGCCTGAAATCAAACCGGTTGTTGTGAGGCCGAGCAAACCCAGTGTTTTACCTGAAAAATTGACATTTTCATTCTACGGTGTTACTTTAGAGATACCCTTTTCGGCCAAAATGAAAATCGGAGGAGAAGGGTATTCAGAAGAGCAGATTGCTGCATATTGGGAAAAAATGAGTGCAACACCTTACGAAGACTTTTTGAACGTACTACAGGAGCAAGCCCAGGCGTTTGGGTTAAACGACTGGGGAGTATATCGTTTGGTAGAAGCTGTTGCACAAAAATTGTTTGAGAATGAAAATGATCGTATATTGTTTTGTTTCTTTTTGCTTCGTCAACAGGGATTAGACGTAAAGATCGGACGTTCTCAGGATAAATTATGTTTATTAATGGCTTTTTCTACGAAGATATACGAGTTATCTTATTTTACATTAGACGGTAAAAAATATTATTATATTGGAAAAGACAAACTTGACAGGCTCTATACTTATGGGAAAAATGCAACTGACAAGGGATTAAAAGAAGTAGATCTCAATCTTTCGCTTCCTTTGAATATTGGAGATGCCTGGAAGATGAGAGAGCTAAAATTGAAAAAATTTCCCGACATGCAGATGGCTCTGCCTTACAATACAGCCAATATTGCTTTTTACAGTGATATGCCTCTGACAGATCTTCCTGTTTATTTTGCGACGGCTCTGCCTCAAAAGACGGAGGAGTATATCGTGAAATATTTCGGGGATATTCGCACGAAATGTTCTTTACCGGAATTTGTAGGTATTTTATTGAATTTTGTTCAAACTTCTTTTGACTATCAGACGGATGAAGAGCAGTTCGGAAGAGAAAAATATTTTTATCCGGAAGAAATTTTAGCTTATCCTTTTTGTGATTGTGAAGACAGAGCTGCTTTTTTTGCGCGTTTGGTTCGGAATTTAACGGGTTTAGAGGTCGTGGGTTTGGATTATCCGGGGCATATTGCAACTGCCGTCTGTTTCGGAGATGTTGCTGTAGAGGGGGACGCATTTACTTACAAGGGGCATCGTTATGTCGTATGTGATCCTACCTATATAAATGCTTCTGTCGGTATGGAGATGCCTCAATATAAAGGGACGACGCCGGGAATAATTGAGTTTAAGGATGAGGTACGTTGAGACGGAAAGAGCCGAAGAACCGGAATAAGGGAGAGAAAAGCTAATAACCGGGGGTATACGACCATTTCTGAGGAATTTTTACCAAGCGGATACAGGATCCGGAGAGTAGAAATTCCTCAGATTTTTTATGGATGAAAAGTGGAAAGAAACCTGCCTTTATCTTAGAGAAACTAACTAAAAGAACGGCTTGAAAAAAAGGGCTTGTCCCAACCTTTTTAAGGTGGATTTTGTGCTTCGAAAAACTGTTTTTTCGGGGAAAAATGATTATATTTGTATGTTTTTGGAAAAACGGTTTTAAAATCACGAAGAAAATAATTAATCTAATTATATGAGCGAAGAAGAAAAAGTGAAATTGGAACAGGAAGAATATTCTGCGGATAGCATTCAGGTATTGGAAGGTTTGGAAGCCGTAAGAAAACGTCCTTCTATGTACATTGGAGATGTAAATACCGATGGTTTGCATCATTTGGTATATGAGGTGGTGGATAACTCTATTGATGAGGCGTTGGCGGGCTATTGTAATCACATACAGGTATGTATTAATGAGGATAATTCCATTACTGTCCGGGATAATGGGCGTGGAATACCGACAGCTCAGCATGCTAAAGAAAATAAATCTGCTTTGGAGGTTGTGCTGACCGTATTACATGCCGGAGGAAAATTTAACAAAGATTCTTATAAAGTATCCGGAGGATTGCACGGAGTTGGTGTTTCCTGTGTGAATGCTCTTTCAGATAAACTGGTAGCAGAAATTTATCGGGAAGGAAAAATTTGGCGGCAAGAATTTTGTAAAGGATGTCCCCAAGGGGATGTCGAGATTATGGGAGAAACCGACCGTACTGGAACGACTATTACCTTTAAGCCAGATGCTTCGATCTTTTATGTAACAGAATTCAAGTACGACACACTGGCGACCCGTTTACGTGAATTGGCCTATTTGAATAAGGGGATCCGTTTATCGTTGACCGATAAGAGGGAAGTAGACCCGGAGACAAATCAGCCCCGGCATGAAGTATTTTATTCTGAATATGGTTTAAAAGAATTTGTAGAATTTATCGATGCCAGTCGGGAGAAATTAATCGAGAACACAATTGATATCAATACGGAAAAGAATGGAATTCCGATAGAGGTGGCTTTACATTATAATACTTCTTTTACGGAAAATGTTTTTTCCTATGTAAACAACATCAATACGAAAGAAGGAGGTACTCATTTAGCCGGTTTCCGCCGGGGGTTGACTCAGACGTTGAAGAATTATGCGGATACGACCGGTATGTTATCCAAATTGAAATTTGACATCAGTGGGGATGATTTTCGGGAAGGTTTAACTGCTGTTATTTCTGTAAAGGTTCAAGAGCCTCAGTTTGAAGGGCAGACCAAAACAAAATTAGGTAATACTGAAGTTGGAGCAGCTGTTTCTCAGGCGGTTAGTGCTGCATTAGCTAATTATTTGGAAGAGCATCCCAAAGATGCCAAAGCGATTGTCGACAAGGTGATATTGGCAGCGACAGCCCGGCACGCGGCTCGTAAGGCCAGGGATTTAGTACAGCGTAAATCTGTCCTTTCCGGCTCTGGCTTACCTGGGAAATTAGCTGATTGTGCGGATAATGATCCGGCTAATTGTGAAATATTCTTGGTCGAGGGAGATTCCGCAGGTGGTTCTGCTAAACAGGGACGGGATCGTCAGTTCCAGGCTATTTTACCGTTGAGAGGAAAAATTCTCAATGTAGAGAAAGCTATGCGTCACCGGGTATATGAAAGTGATGAAATTGTAATGATTTTTAAAGCTTTAGGCATTACTCCCGGAACGGAAGAAGATAGTATGGGGGTCAATCTGGATAAGATACGTTATCATAAAATCATCATAATGTCGGATGCCGATGTGGATGGGGCCCATATTGCAACTTTGATTATGACCTTATTTTTCCGTCATATGAAGTCGGTTATCGAGCAGGGGTATTTATATATTGCCACACCGCCTTTGTATCTGGTAAAGAAAGGAAAAGAGCAAAGATATTGTTGGAATGAGGAGGAACGGCTGCGTTTGATTCAAGAGTGGGGCGGAGGAAAAGAAAGTAGTTTGCATATTCAGCGCTACAAAGGTTTGGGAGAAATGAATCCGGAACAATTGTGGGAGACGACGATGGCACCAGAGGGGCGGACTTTGCGGCAGGTATCTATTGAGAATGCGGCAGAAGCGGACCGGATTTTTTCTATGTTGATGGGGGATGATGTTCCGCCCAGAAGACAGTTTATAGAACAGAATGCTACTTACGCCACTATTGATACCTAAATTTTACTATATTTTGAGTTTGCCAGATCAGGCAGACTCAAAATTATAATTTATCTCCGAATGAATATTTGCGTTTTTTGTGCTTCTTCCGATCTATTGGCTCCTGTATTTTATGAACAGGCCCGTTTGTTGGGAGAAGAAATTGCCCGGCATTCGTGTGAAGTGGTATATGGAGGGACAAACTGTGGATTGATGAGAGAAGTGGCGCAGGCTGCTTTAAGAGCGGGAGGGAAGGTAAAGGGGATTATTCCTGCTTGCATACAGGAAAAAGGAATAACTGCTACAGGATTAACCGAGTTGGTCATTACATCGGATATGAAAGAAAGAAAACAGAAAATGCGGGAGACTGCAGATGCTTTTCTGGCTATGCCTGGAGGATGGGGAACTTTGGAGGAAATTACGGAAGTCATCACGTTGAAGCAATTGGGAATACATAATAAACCAGTGATATTTTTGAATATCGAGGGGTTTTATGATTCCTTCTTTTCTTTTATCCAGGAATCTACACGGGGAGGGTTTATTGCTCCGGTTTATGAAAAATTGTATAAAATTGCCAGGACTGTTCCGGAGGTTTTTCCTTATCTGAAGGAGGAAAAAGATTTGTGTATAGATTCAAAATATTGAATCAAATTTATTTCAAAATAAATTTTTTTTTAATATCTTTACCTCGATAACAGTAAAGATTGTTGCATGTGGTCGAGTATGTGCAATGCACATTTAAAAATAACCCTTGTAGAGATTACAATGGAATTTTGAATTAGTTTTAGTTTAGTTTAGTCAAAGGGGGATGTAAATCCCCCTTTGTTATTCCATTAAACCTCTTCCTGTTTTCCGGATTTGTTGGTTTTCTTTTAATTGGGCAACAGCTTTATCCAATACGCCATTGACAAAGGAACCGCTTTTAGGAGAACTATAAGCTTTTGTAATTTCGATATACTCGTCCAGCGTAACCTTAATTGGAATAGCGGGGAAATGTTTTAATTCGGACAAAGCCAGGGACATGATTAATTTATCCATATCGGATATACGTTCAATTTCCCAGTTCAGAATATATTTATCGATGATTTTAATGTTCTCGTCTTGTTCCAGAATCGTTTTACGCAGCAATGTTTTAGCAAAATCCAGGTCTTCTGCTTCATTGTAAATAGCGTAAAAGATATTATCCTCTTCCGTATTCCCTTCTTTGAGATTTTTCAGGGTTTTATACACCACCCCCAACACCAGTTCAAAGTCATCATTCCAATAAATATTGATATCTTCCAGCGTTTGAAAAAAAATATCATTTTGGGTGATAATTTCCGTAAAAATATCCAGTATAAAACGTTTGTGATCTTCAAAGTTCACTTCTTTCCGGTCCATATATTCTTTATAAATCGGATGTTCCATGATCCTTTGATAAAGAAATTGGATTAATTCCAGATTATCATTCCAACTAATAGGATGATTGAGTAGATAGGATTTGAATTTTCTATTTCCGGACAACATCGAAAAAACCGGATTGTCGATAAAGCGGGTATTGGGATGCAGATCGGCTTCTGTAGTAAAATGTTTATTTTTAGCTGCATCTATTTTTAAAAAAGCTTTATGCCGGAGTTCTGTCAATAGCAGAAGAATCTGATAATAAAGGTCCGTACTTTTTTCTATACTTTTCAATAAGTCCCGTTCGGTTTCTGCTTGTGATACCCCTTCTTTTTTTGAATAAGCGTAAAGAAGTTGTAATACTTTAATCCGGATTAATCTTCTGCTTGTCATTTTTATGAAGAACTATTTATTTATTTTGACGCCGCAAAAGTAGTAAATTAATTGAAAAGCAGGAATTGAAAATTGAAAATTATATCTTTGCAAAGAATATGGGAAAGATCGGGAGTGTATACATTCCTGAATTAAGAGGAATTGGAAAAGGGGAGAATCGGGGAAGGAAGATGAAACAGGCATACGAATTTGACGAAAACATTATGATAGAAAGCATCGGTATATATAATTATGCATTAATTGAGCAGACCGAAATAGAAATGCAATCGGGTCTATCTGTGATTACAGGGGAGACTGGCGCGGGAAAATCCATTTTATTGGGGGCGATTGGATTGACATTAGGTCAACGTGCGGATGTTTCGGTATTGATGAATAAAGGGAAGAAATGTATTGTCGAAATCCTATACAACATAAAGGGATATTCTTTAGCCGATTGGTTTCAGGAGAATGAACTGGATTACTCAGAAAGTGTGGTGGTTCGGAGAGAAATTACTGCAGAGGGAAGATCCCGGGGATTTATCAACGATACGCCTGTGAGTAACAAAATACTGAAAGAATTCGGAGATTACCTTGTCGACATTCATTCTCAGCATCAATCTTTGTTATTGGGTCAACCGGAATATCAGATCGATATATTGGATGCGTTTTGTGGGAATACGGAGGAAGTTGCGGTCTATCGGAAATATTATGAAGATCGTCGTGCCGGATTACGTGAGTTGAAGGAATTGAAGGGAAAGGCTGTTGAAGCAGCAAAGGAAGAAGAATATTTGAAATATCGTTTAAGCCAGCTCGAAAGTGCCAAATTGAAAAAAGGAGAGAAAGAAGAATTGGAGGAAGAATTGGCTTTGCTGACAAATGCTGAAACGATTAAAACCGGATTCAGTCAATTGACGTATCAATTGAGAGATACCGAAAATAATGCTGTTCTCTCGGTTTTGAAAAATTGCAAACATATTTTTGCTTCCTTACGTTCGGTTGTAAAAGAAGCTACCGAATATGAAGATCGTTTGAATTCTGTTATTTTGGAATTAGGGGATTTGGCGGAGGAAGCGGAAAAAAGAGCCGAAAATACAGCATTCAGTCCGGAACGTATAGAACTGATAAATGCCCGTTTGAATGTGATATATGATCTTTTATTTAAGTATAAGGTGGAAACAGTAGAGGAGTTGATTCAGATAAAAGGGCAGATATCTGTACAATTATCTGGAATACAGGAATATACAGATAAAATTGAACAATTGGAAAAGAAAATAGAAGGGATTGAAAGCCACCTGCAAAAAGCGGCAGCACATTTACATGCTGCAAGAGTAGCTGCTCAGCTTCCGCTTTGTAAAGAAATGGAATGTTTATTACAGGATTTGGGAATTAAGCATGCCAGATTTGAGGTGGCTATACGGGAAGCGGAGGAATTTCTGGGAAATGGGAAGGACGAGGTAAGCTTTCTTTTTGCCGCCAATAAAAATCAACAGCCTGGAGAAATTGCGAAAGTGGCTTCGGGAGGAGAAATTTCCCGGGTGATGCTTTCTTTGAAATATGTATTATCAAAAACCCGGCAACTTCCTGTAATTGTTTTTGATGAAATAGATACGGGTTTATCGGGAGAAATTGCCCATAGAATGGCTCAAATGATGCAGGAGATGGCTCAGCGTATGCAAGTGATCTGTATTTCTCATTTACCTCAAATTGCTGCTGCTGGAAAAGACCATTTTAAAGTATATAAAGAAGATAATCCAGTAAATACGATTTCCAGAATTCGAAAATTATCTCCTTCAGAGCGAGTGAACGAAATTGCCGGAATGATCAGTGGAAGTGAAATTACCCCGGCAGCACTGGAAACAGCGAGAAATCTACTAAAATTTGAAAATAAGTAAACAAAGAGTATGGCATACAATTTATTGAAAGGGAAAAAAGGAATTATATTTGGGGCATTGAATGAGATGTCGATTGCCTGGAAAGTTGCAGAGAAATGTTTGGAGGAAGGAGCTCAGATTGTGTTGACGAATACACCTCTCTCCATACGGATGGGGAAAGTGGAAGCTTTTGCTGAGAAAAATCATATTCCCCTTATTCCTGCGGATGCAACGAATGTCGAGGATCTGAATCATCTTTTAGAAGAATCGATGCGGCATTTTGGCGGAAAGATCGATTTTATCCTGCATTCAGTGGCAATGTCCTTGAATGTCAGAAAAAAGCGGTCTTATGACGATTTGGATTATGATTTTTTGCAGAAAACCCTTGATATTTCTGCTATTTCGTTTCATAAAGTATTACAATGTGCTAAAAAACTGGATGCTATAAATGAGTGGGGTTCTGTCGTTGCTTTGTCTTATGTGGCAGCTCAGCGTACGATGTATGAATATAATGATATGGCTGATGCAAAAGCGATGTTGGAATCTATTGCCCGCAGTTTTGGTTACATTTATGGAAGAGAGAAAAAGATCAGGATCAATACCATTTCCCAATCTCCGACGATGACTACAGCCGGAAGCGGAATTAAAGGTTTCGATTCTCTGGTGGATTTTGCCGATCGTATGTCTCCGCTGGGAAATGCTACGGCGGAGGAATGTGCAGGTTACTGTATTTGTTTATTTTCCGATCTGACACGAAAAATTACCATGCAGAATTTATATCATGATGGTGGTTTTTCCAGCATGGGGATGAGTTATAGAGCCATGCATCAGTACAATAAAAGCTTCGATACGGAAAAAGACTAAATACATCTGAACATTTTGAACATTAAAACAAAAGCGATGTCTTATCTTTTTTTTGATACGGAGACCACCGGTTTGCCTTTGCGTTGGAATGCTCCGATAACAGATGTTGCTAACTGGCCGCGATTGGTACAGTTAGCGTGGATAGTATACGATACAGAAAAACATATAATAAGTAAACGGAATGCTATTATCCGGCCGGAAGGTTACACCATTCCGGTAGAAGCGGCCCGTATACACGGTATCACAACGCAGGTAGCATTGGAAAAAGGAGAATCCCTACAGGAGGTTTTAGAAGAGTTTTCAGCGGAAATAGATAAAGCTCAGGTGCTTGTCGGGCATAATATCAGTTTTGACGAATGTATTGTTGGGGCTGAATTTGAACGCTTACGTATGATGACTTCTTTATTTTTAAAGCCTAAATATTGTACGATGAAAAGTTCGGTGGATTATTGCAAGTTGCCCGGAAAAAAAGGATTTAAAGCACCGAAGCTTTCGGAACTACATCGGATTTTATTTGGAACAGGCTTTGAAGATGCCCATAATGCATTGGCCGATGTAGAGGCTACAGCTAAATGTTTTTGGAAATTAAAAGAATTGGGAATAATCAAATCTTAAGGATCTCAACTTGTTTATCAACAGTGTTGTTGATTTCTTTTTGATAAAACGGAGTCATCTTAGGATTTCGTTTGAGTCTATTGTTATACCTTTGTGGTAGCTAAGAAAACGTTTTTGTAATAAAATTATGGCAAAAAAAAACGAGAATACAAAAAATAATTATAGGGATTTACCTTCTGAGTACGGAAAAATGCCTCCGCAGGCGGTAGATTTAGAGGAGGCTGTATTGGGCGCTCTGATGTTGGAAAAGGATGCTTTTGCCATTGTAGGGGATTTACTGAAGCCGGAATGTTTTTACAAGGATGCACATCAACGGATTTTTAAAGCCATCCATCAGTTATTTATCAATGATGAACCTGTGGATTTGCTGACGGTAAGTGAAAAATTGAAGAGTAACGGAGAGTTGGAGCAAGTGGGAGGTTATTATTATCTCTCTCAGTTGACTTCACGAGTGGCTTCGGCTGCACATATTGAATTTCACGCCAGGATAATTGTGCAAAAGTATATACAGCGGAAACTGATCGGTGTTTGTACAGAGTTGCAGGATATGGCGTATGATGAGGCGACAGATGTAGCGGATTTGGTCGATAAGGCTCAGAAGGCTGTGTTTGATATAGCAGACGGTAATATTCGCAAGGATACAACGGAGATAGCTCCCCTTATAGAAGACGCTATCCGGGGAATAGAAGCTGCAGCAAAACGACCGGACGGGATCAGCGGTATTCCTTCTGGTTTTACGGCATTGGATGAAGTTACTTCCGGTTGGCAAAACTCTGATTTGGTAATCATTGCTGCCCGTCCGGCTATGGGAAAGACGGCGTTTGTACTTTCAATGGCCCGGAATATGGCTGTGTCGTATAAACAACCGATAGCTGTTTTTTCTTTGGAAATGTCTTCTATACAGTTGGTCAATCGTCTGATTGCCAGTGAGACAGAATTGGGTTCCGAAAAAATAAAAAATGGGCGTCTGACGGAGGATGAATGGAAACATCTGCACAGTAAAATTAAAACGTTGATAACTGCTCCCATATATGTAGATGATACTCCGGCTCTGTCTATTTTTGAATTACGGGCAAAATGCAGGAGATTGAAGCAAAAATACGACGTCAAAGTCATCATTATCGATTATCTTCAGCTGATGACAGCAGGTGCAGACATGAGGGGAAACCGGGAGCAGGAAGTCAGCATGATTTCCCGGCAATTGAAGATTATTGCTAAAGAATTGAATGTACCGGTCATTGCCCTTTCCCAGCTTAATCGTGGTGTAGAATTGCGAACGGGGGATGCTAAAAAACCGATGTTATCCGATCTGCGGGAATCCGGAGCGATTGAACAGGATGCTGATATGGTATTGTTTATCCATCGTCCTGAAAAATACGGTATCATGACAGATGCGCAGGGCAATAGCCTAAAAGGTATAGCAGATATTATTATTGCCAAGCATCGTAACGGAGCTGTGGGAGAAATACAATTGCGTTTCAGAAGCGAACTGACGCAATTCTGTGATCTGGAAATGGCAACTCCTTTTCATTCGGATACGACAACCGGGGAATTGGTAACTCGCACCTATAGTTCCAAATTGAATGACGAACCAGTCCCTTCTTTGGATTCCGGTTTTGAGGAAGGAGGAAAATCATTTGAATCCGGAATTATTCCGGGGGAAGCTCCGTTTTAACAAGATTGTCTGTATAAAGAATTTAAATATACTGTTCTATGCGTGCAAAGATTTGGTTTTTAGTGAAATACTATTTGTTTTGGATCGTATTATCTATCCTTGCAAAAGTCATTTTTTTGCTTTATGAAAAAGGAGATGCTCTACAGGTTACGGATTATTTTCAAATCTTTTACCGGGGACTACAGCTGGATTTTTCATTGGGAGGATACATTATGATGTTAGCCTGCCTGATTACAGCATTTACTCCCTTCGTTCGGGAATCCATCATTAAGAGCTGTTTTGCCGTATTGACATTTATACTATTGATCTTGTTTTGGACAGTGGTAGTGGTAGATCTGGAACTTTTTAAAAATTGGGGATATCATATCGATTCCACTCCTTTATTGTATATAAAGACTCCGAAGGAAGCTTTGGCGTCTTTGCCGAATGGGTGGATTATAGGATTGCTATTGTTTTTAGTTGTTCTGATTGCAGGCAGTTATTACTTGTATTACCGTTTTATTTCCCGGCCTTATCATTATAAATCCGGTTCATGGGGACAAGTCCCTCTCTTTTTAATCTTGAGCGCCTTGATGATTATTCCGGTACGGGGAGGCTTTAACGTAGCCCCGATGAATACAAGCTTTGTCTTTTTCCATAAAACCAGTATGTTTGCCAATCAAGCGGCCATCAATCCGGTATGGAATTTTATTTACGAAGTGCTTCACATGAATAAGGGACAAAAAAAATTCGAATATATGCCGACCGGGAAAGCGCACGAAATCGTGGATACTTTGATCCGGCAAGAAGGTGCGTATAAGCAGATCTTAAAGAATCCCCGCCCCAATATTGTCCTTCTCTTATTGGAGAGTTTTACTGCAAATGCAATAGAAGCTTTGGGAGGAGAACCGGGGGTAACCCCGCATCTGAATCAGTTGGCAAAAGAAGGTATACTTTTTTCCCATATTTACGCTGTCGGGAATCGATCTGACCGGGGAATGGCAGGAGTGATCAGTGCTTATCCTTCTCACCCGAATTTTTCTTTATTGAAATACCCGAATAAGACGGCTGCCCGCCCTCGTTTTTCGAAAGATCTGGAAGCCAATGGTTATCATACGCGTTTTTATTATGCGGGAGATATCAATTTTGGAGGGTTCCGTTCGTATGTTACGATGAGTTTTCAGGAGATGGTGACAGAAGATGATTTCTCCGGAAAAGCTCAGGAAGAACGATTTAAATGGGGAATACACGATGAGTATATGTTCGAACGTCTTTTTGAAGATATAAAAAAAGCTCCTCAACCTTTTATGTATATGGCTTTTAATATGAGTAGCCACGAACCTTTTGAAGTACCTATGGAAACCCGTATAACCGGTAGTTCGGAAGAAAAACGATTTTTAAATGCCATTTATTACAGCGATGCTTGTATCGGTGATTTTATTCGTAAATGTAAAGCATCCGGATTGTGGGACAATACCCTGTTTATTTTGGTAGCAGATCATGGTACTATAAAAATAGGGGATTTGCAGCCTTTTGAGCCGAAAGCTTTTCATATACCTTTATTGTTTGCCGGAGGAGCATTAAATGTACAGGATACTGTTATTTCGACTATCGGTTCGCAGTCTGACATAGCAGCCACCTTATTGGCTCAATTGGGAATGGATGCTTCCGGGTATCGGTACAGTAAGAATTTACTGGCAGAAGATATTATTCCATTTGCTTTTTATTCCTATTCCAATGCTATGGGTATTGTTTCTCAGGAAGGAATTTCTATTTACGATTTAAAAAACAATACCTATCTTAGAGGCGATAGTTTGGCTTTAAATAATGAACGATTAAAGGCTTACCTGCAAGTATTGGACGAGGACGTCAATTAGTTCGGAATCCCATTGTATAAAATAGAAAGGATAGTGAAATCATCCGATTGGCCTGCATCCTTGATATGACTGTGGATTCCTTTTAATATAGAAGAGACGATAAACTGTGGAGAGCGGTCTGTCACCTGTTGGATACATTCCATTAGCCTGCCTTGTCCGAAAAAATTTCCGTTATTGTTTTCGGCGTCGGTAATACCATCGGTAAATAAGAGTATCTGGCATCCTTGGCGGAGCGTATACGTAAATTCTGAAAATTTGTAGTCCTCGAGAATCCCGATAGGAACATCTGTATATTTATTCAAAGTATGGATCTGTCCGTTCTGATGGATGATAAGAGGACGGGGATGACCAGCATTCGTAAACGTGATAACCCCTGTATTTATATCCATAATTCCGATGGCCATCGTTACATACATATCGTCTTCATTATTATCACACATATGGGCATTGATTGTATTGCAAATTTCAGCAGTAGAATTTTGCCTGCTGGCTACATAACGGAAAAGTTTGATAATGGAAGCCATGTAGAGAGCTGCCGGGACGCCTTTTCCGGAAACGTCCCCAATAGCGAAGTAAAGGCGGTTATCGATTAAAAAGTATTCATATAAATCGCCTCCTACACTTTTGGATTGTTTCAATTCTCCGTACAGTTCAATATTAGGAGGTAAATCGATGGGTTTGGGTAAAAACCGTTTTTGTATTTTTCTGGCTAAATTAATTTCTGTAGTGATTTTTTCATTTTCTGCTGTCGTTCTCTTTAGCTCTTTGATATAGGAGGTGATATTATTTTGCATATAAGCGAAAGATTCGTATAATTCCTGCAGCTCCTTGTTGTGAGGATTGGTTGGAAATAATAGATTCCTTTTTCCGTTACAGATATTATGTACATTTTTAGTAAATTCACCTAAAGGGAATAAGGAATGGCGTACAATCCAAATAATGATGCCGAGTAGGGTAAAAAAGCCTATACAAAAAATGAAGAGGAATAATAAGCAGAATTTATCGGAAGTGCTCTGAATTTCTTCACAGGGACAGATGCTGTTAATCTTCCAATGAAATATCGAATCTGTATGATAATACATACAATAACGGGTATTCTCCTTCGTAAGATAGCTATTTCCTGTTCCAGCGGTCAGATAATTTTTTATTTTGTCACAACATTTAATGTGCTTTTCTTTTAGGTAATGGAACAGATTACCGTAACGAATTACTTCAGATTTCGGGTGAATAAGAAAATTTCCCTCTTGATCTGTAATAAAGATATAGCCGGAAGGAGAAGGCTTTATATCCTGGATAAAGTTTGTGAGATGTTTTAAATAAAAATTAAGTTCCAGATGCCCGGGTTTATTTTGTTTGAGAGAGGAAGGAAGGGGTTCGCAATAACAGAGTACAGTGTTGCCGACATTTCGGGATTTTATATACCAATAACCTTCCCGGGAGTTTTTATAAAGGATCTGTTTGGTGTCGGCAGATAGGTTTGCATTGTTTTCTGCAATATCGTGGGAAACAGATCCCTTGGATTTACAGTAAGTACGATTATTATGATGAAGGGAGATTTGCGTAAGAAAAGGGTAGGTATTTATCATTCTCGAAAGAAAATGATCGAAATTTGTAGAATCGTTTATTTCTTCCTTACCGAACGTCAGTTGGGGAATTTGTTCGATTTCGTCAATTTTACGTTTCAGGGTTCTGCAAATGTTTGAAGCTAAGCCATTCATTTCATGAGAAATATAAGTATGCGTAAAATTTTTAGCAGAAGCATATAAGCATACAAATACGAGTGAAAATATGCATAACATCGCTATTAAAAGATACAGAATCAGTTTTTGTGAAAAGCTCCTGTAAGTATACTTCTTCATTGTGTATCAGTCAATTTGAAATTAGTCTAGTTTAGTTTTATAGTAGTTTAGTTAAGTTTGCAATTTATAAAAAAGTTAATAAATTATTTATTTATTTGCAATTATTTGTTAAAATGAGAACTGTAATTTCCGGCCTGAGTCCGATTCGTCCGGGGAATCCCAAATATCCTTGTCCCCGGGAAACATTTAAATATTGGTTTTGGCTTTGATACAATCCGTCATATTCCGGGTAAATATATTGGGCAGGACTCCATTCGTATTTTCCAATTTTAATTCCCATTTGCATGGCGTGAGTATGTCCCGAGAGAGTGAGGGGAATGGGTTCGTCCAGTACTTGTGCACGCCAATGAGAAGGATCGTGGGAGAGGAGAATGATAAACTGACCCTGAATTCCGGCGATGGCTTCTTTTAGTCTGCCATACTGCGGGAAAGGCGGATTTCCCCAGTTTTCGACTCCTGCGATATAGATTGTATCTCCTTTTAAAGGAATGGCACGATGGGTATTGTTTAGCATTGTGAATCCGGCAGCTTCCATATTCCGGAAAAAATCTATTCCATTTTGTTTTTGTTCTTCCGGGGAACTCCAGCGGGTATAACTTCCGTAATCGTGGTTGCCGGTGACTGCGAATTTACCGTATTTAGCCTTTAATTTACTCAATTCGCCCGTCCATGGAGCTAACTCGGAAGCAAAATTATTGACCATATCGCCCGTAAAAAGGATGAGATCGGGATGTAGGGCGTTTACTTCTTTAACAAGTCTGGAAATTCCCGGATAATGAGAGGGGAGGCTTCCCAGATGGAGATCTGTAAGTTGTACAATTTTAAATGAATGAAAAGCTTCAGGCAAATTTGTAAAACAGATTTCTCTTGTAGTCATTTTAAAATTGTAACGTCCCCAAGTCATACTGTATAAAAGGATCAGGAAGAGAGATAGGGCGCATACTGTCGCAATTTTGCGTCCTACTTTCTGAATTTTACGGTTTAGTAATCCTCCGATACTGGCCAAAATATTCAATAAAATGAAAATAACTTTCGGAGCATAGAACAAGAAAAGGATACCGATTGCCAGCCCGATCCAGTAATAACTCTCAGGTCCTTTGAGGCGGGGAACTGTAAAATGATACAATGTCAGACCCAGAATAAACAATAAACTATGGATCAAATAAAAAAGGATAGCCCGTTTTTTGCGTAAAAACTTTCTGATTTGAATAAATAAGAAAGTATCTGTTAACACTATAAATAATATACCAACTAAATATATTAAAATATTACTACGCATAGTAAGCTTATTTCAAAATTGAACAATGAAAAAATCCGTTAGAAGGGAAAAGATAATTTTCCGGTATTTGGTTGAAATACTTCTTTCAAATACCGGATTATGATTTTAGAAAAGTCCCGAAATATGCCCTTCCTTGTCGACATCAATGCGTTCTGCAGAAGGGGAGTCTGGCAAACCGGGCATTCTCATAATATCGCCCGTTATAGGGATGACGAATCCAGCCCCTGAAGCAATTTCGATCTGACGAACGGTTACGATAAAATCTTTGGGTCTGCCCAGCAATTTAGGATTATCAGAAAGGGATTTCTGAGTTTTGGCAATACAAACGGGCAGTTTGTCTAAACCCAAGGAGATAATTTTTTTCAGATCATTTTTAGCTTGACTGGTATAATCGATGGCAGCGGCTCCATAGATTTCCTTGGCAATGGTTTCTACTTTTTTCTCGATGCTCCAATTCCAATCGTAAAGGGGGTGCAGACGACATACGCATTGTTCTGCAACTTTGGCCGTGAGACGGGCCAGTTTTTCGGCTCCTTTTCCTCCCTGTGCCCAAACATCTGCCACTTCCATAGGTACTTCCAGTTGCCGGCACTTATCTGCAATCAGTTCAATTTCAGCATCTGTGTCTGTAGCAAAGCGGTTGAGGGCTACAATCGGGCAGATGTTGAATTTTTTCATGTTCTCTACATGCTTTTCCAGATTTTCCATTCCTTTTCGCAAAGCCTCCTTGTTTTCTTCCTTCAAAGCGTCCATTTTTACTCCGCCGTGATATTTCAGGGCCCTTACAGTAGCTACCAGTACTACTGCACTGGGGCTTAAACCCGCTTTAACACATTTGATGTCGAAGAATTTTTCTGCTCCTAAGTCGAATCCAAAGCCGGCTTCCGTTACGACGAAATCGGATAAAGATAAACCCATTTTGGTCGCGATGATGGAATTGGTTCCCTGTGCAATATTTGCAAAAGGACCTCCATGAATAATGGCGGGATTTCCTTCTATTGTCTGAACCAGATTTGGTTTTATCGCTTCTTTGAGCAAGGCTGCCATTGCTCCGTTCGCTTTGAGATCCCGGGCATATATCGGCTGTTTGTCGTAAGTATATCCGATAAAAATATTCCCCAAGCGTTCTTTTAAATCAGCAAAATCTTCCGAAAGGCAAAGGATGGCCATTACTTCGGAAGCTGCTGTAATATCAAACCCCGTTTCCCTGGGAATACCGGAAGCCGTTCCTCCCAAACCGACAATGATGTGGCGTAAAGAGCGGTCGTTCATATCCATCACCCGCTTCCAGGTCACGGTACGGGGATCTATCCCCAGGGAGGTCGTTTTACTTTGTATGTTATTGTCGATTAAAGCTGCCAGTAAATTATGTGCTTTTTCGACAGCATTGAAATCTCCTGTAAAATGCAGGTTGATATCTTCCATCGGCAGTACCTGGGAATATCCTCCTCCGGTAGCGCCTCCTTTGATACCGAAAACCGGTCCTAAAGAAGGTTCCCGGAGTACGACCGTTGTCTTCTTACCAATGCGGTTCAAACCTTCGGTCAGGCCGATAGAAACAGTTGTTTTTCCTTCTCCTGCAGGAGTAGGCGAAATGGCAGACACTAAAATTAAATGCTTTTCTCGCAGTCGATTTTCGTCGATCAAAGAGAGGGGTAATTTGGCTTTATACTTCCCGTAAAATTCCAGCATATCAGAATCTATGCCTAATTTCGCTGCAATTTCCCCAATGGGCTTTAATTGGATTGTGTTTGCTATTTCAATGTCTGTCATGGCTTTATAACTCTATTTTGTTTCTAAAAAGACGATTCTATTTTAGGAAAAACTCTGTACTTCCGATATTTTCATTATCGCAAAATAAGTCTGCGGTATATCTGCCTTTTACCAGACTTCCGTCATTAGGCCAATATATGGACATTTCCAGACGTTCTCCTTCGTATTCGAATTCCCGTTTGGCTGAATAAGTAAGAGTGGCATTTTGGTATTTAAAGTAAGATTTTTCGCTGAAAGCAATGACTTTGTCGTCCGGACGTGTCAAGCGTAAATAGATGATGCGTTTCCCCCGTTTGGCGGTAATGTTTTTGGGGATGATAAAATCTGCCCGCAACTGGAAACATTTTTTCCAATTTACCTCCTTGCCTTTTTTATTAATAGGAACGACTACAAAATTTTCAACCGTCAAAGCACCTGCTATGGCAATGACTTTTTTCATATTTTTTTGTTCATTTTCCAGTTTTGTATTGCGCTCCCGAACCCAGTTCATCTGTTGTTTTACCTCTGTGTTTTCTTGAGCCAATTGTTGGTTCAAACGATTTAAGGAATCGATTTGTACCACATAGCTTCTCAATACAGTTTTAAGAGTACCGATTTCCCGCTTGTATTTGTTGATTTCTGCATAAGAATTGTCCCTGAATTTTTTCATTTCCTCCAGTAGGGTAGCAATCTTTTCCTGTTCAACCAATAATTTTTCATTTAGGGTATCATTAGAAGTTTTCAAATTATCGTAATTGGTACTGAGATCTGTCAATTCCTGTTCCAGTAATTCTTTTTCTTCATGAATAGCAGCGATATGTTTCCTGTTTTGAGACCATTCTACCAGAAAGAATACGAGTAAGAGGAGCAGCACACCGGAAAGACAACCGATGATGACCATCAGCCGTTTGTCTTTTTTACTTTGAATAAATTTATTTTCTTCCATAAATGAAGCAGTTGTTATTATTTAGTTTCTATTATTCAGATTTACTTTATTTTCCTCGAGAATATTAACTTAAAAATATCCGACTTTAGGTGCAAAGGTATGAAAAATAACCTTGAAATGGTAAGAAGGATAAATGAAATGCTTTTATTTTCTCCTTTATAAACTTTGTTTTTGAATTTTTTTAACGTAAATTGTGTATGTGTTATAAATTCAGCGTGATGAAAGAAGATTTTCTCCATTATATATGGGCGAATTCTCTTTTAAAAAACAGAGAACTGACCACATATACCGGTAAAAAGGTTGAAATTTTACAACCGGGATCTTATAACCGGGATGCCGGTCCGGATTTTTTCAATGCCCGCCTTCGGATCGGGGATGTCATATTAGCGGGCAATATTGAAATCCATTTGAAAAGTAGTGATTGGTATCGTCACGGACATCATAAAGATAAAGCTTATAATAATGTAATCCTTTCTGTCGTCAGGGAAGATGATGTAAGAGTATATACTCAGGGAAAAGCAGAAGTCGAATGTATCGAATTGGAATACGCAGATTATTTATACAATGAATACCTCTATATGCGGGATACGATGCAACAACCGGCTTGCTATCGTCGATTGGAATTACTGGAAGATCCCTGGTTTTATCTGACTTTACAGAGTTTGGCAATAGAACGGTTGGAAAGAAAAGTGAATGATATCCGGAAAATTCTTTTTCAAACTAAAAACGATTGGGAAGAATGCTTTTATCGTCTGTTGTGCAGATATTGGTCTGCTAATGTAAATTCGGATTCTTTTTATCAGTTGGCTTTGTATTTACCTTATAAGATATTATTGCGTTATATCGACCGGCCTTATCTTGTAGAAGCTTTGCTATTGGGGTGTTCCGGTTTATTGGAAACGGCTCCTGACGAACCGTATACTTCAAATTTAAAAAAAGAATTTCAGTACTTCCGGAAAAAACATAAATTGTGGAGGATGCAACCTTCCCAATGGAAATTTATGCGTATTCGTCCGGAAGGTTTTCCGACAATACGCTTAGCGTTATTAGCGGCTTTGTTATGTCGTTTCGGTCGTTTACTGTCAGCTGTGCTGTCAGCTTCAAGCCTGAAAGAAGTGTTACTTCTTTTTGATGTACAGCCTTCTGTTTATTGGGAAACGCATTATATTTTCGGAAAAGAGTCGCCGTATAAGATAAAAAAGCTGGGGGAGGAAAGCCGGAAAATAATTCTGATTAATGCGATTATCCCTTTTTTATTTATTTACGGTAAAGAACGGGGAGAAGAAAAATGGACGGAAAAAGCCTTGGATTGGTTGGAAGAAACAGGGCCGGAAAATAATTATATTATAAGGGCATGGGAGAAACAAGGATTTGTATTCGATTCTGCTATGCAGACACAAGCTTTAATACAATTGCGAAAAGTTTATTGTGACCCTCATCGTTGTCTGCAATGTCGTATCGGAAAGCAGATTTTTAAGAATTTATGCCTCGGATCACAATAAATCCAAGGCTTCCTGGCGGAGAATCAGCGGTAAATTAATACCTCTTTTTTCCAGACTAATCAGCCAATCGGCTACTTCTTCTTTTTGGAGTGTATAAAGTATGTCCCGGAATATATCGATCTGCTCATCTGTATATTGATCGGCTGTAATACCCCGGAAAGCATCCAATTCTTCATCCTCGAAATATTCGATATGTGTCTCTATTTTTTTCAGTCCTTTTTCACAAATCGCATGCGCTCCACAGCATCCCTCGGCTGGAGCATGGATTTCTTCTGGAGCCGTGTTTTTACGTTTAAAAAGAAAAGTAAACAGGGCAACTGTTATCAGTAGCCCTGCTATTCCTAGGATGATATAAAGCATATTCCCCTTACATTTTCAATTCTTTTTTCAAAAGGTTGACCTGGTTGGTGAGTTTTTCAATTTCTGCATCGCCGGCAGCTTTTTGTTTCCGGATCCAAGCCAATTTTTTATTCGCTTCCTCCAATTGCTTCTTGAGTTGGGCATTTTCATTGTTACGGGTAAGTAAATTTGCTTTAGCCGTTTCGATTTCATTCTTCAATTGGCGGTTTTCCCATTCCAGATTGTTTTGTAAATCGGCAATTTCTTTTCTCAGATTATCGCGTTCAGCTGTAATTCTTTTCAGATTGTTTTCTAAAGAAGTGATTTTTTGTTCTTTGCTTTGGGAAGTATATTTCATCTGATCCGATACTTCGTTCAATTCGGATTTCAGTTCACTTTGTTTACTTTCTACAGTACGGAGTTTACCATATAAATCGTCAATGATCTTATCTTTGGCTGCATTATTTTCTGTCAGCTGATAGCGTACTTTGTTAAACTCATCTTTGTTTTCCTGCAATTTCTTTTCCAGGTTACGTTTATCGGTTTTCAATTGTGCTGCTTCCCGTTCTACCATACTTTTGTCTCTGGCCAATTCGTCAAATTTCTTTTTAGAGACACAAGAAGTAAGTGAAAGGGATAAAATGGAGAGTCCGAGTATGTATAATGCCTTCCGTTTCATATGTTTATAATTTTATTTTCAGTATTGAAGAAGACTTTCCTGTCAGAATTACTTTCTGAGGAGATGCTAAAGCATAGGAAAGATTCTTACCGTTTTAATTTTTACTATTCCCGAAATAGCTTTGGTTTTAATGATTATAATTATTTACTTTGGGGCAAATATATAAATAAAAAATAGAATTGCTATGGATAAAAAGCTTCTCTCATTAATAATATTACTTTTCGGGATTTTTTCCACTCTTTCTGCTCAGGAAGACAATAGAATAACGATAAAAGGAGTGGTTGTCGATGCAACTACCGGGGAACCGATTCCGTTTGCAAATTTGGGAGTTTTGGGAACTGTAGCAGGGGTAGCTTCCGATATGGATGGAAATTTCGAACTGCTGTTACCGCTTAGTTTAGAAAAATATAAAGTCCGGGTATCTGTAGTGGGGTATACTTCTTATGAAATGAATGTAGAAGACGTAAAAGGAGAGGAGAACATGAGAATAGCATTGAAGCCCGTTACTTACGGTATCGGAGAAGTAGATGTGTATGCCGAATCGCTGGTATATAAGAAAATGATACGTCAGGTTGTAGAAAATATCGGTAAGAATTACCTCTCGAAACCTTATAATTATGAAGGTTATTTCGAATATATGACTTCGGAAGAGGATCAACCGGCCCGTACGAAAGAAGCTATTGTGGAGATTTATGACCGTACCGGATATAAGAGAAGTGATGTACAAACTGCTTTTAAGGATTTGAATTATCGTTTTCGGGAAGTCCGCAGGAGTGAAGATACAGGGAAGGTTTCTGATGGGTTGAATTATTTTGACGATATCCTAACGGCAGATATCATCCGGAATACCCGGAACGTATTAGATATCAGCAATGCCCGGGATTATAAGTTGAAAAATAAAGGACGTATATTATACGAGGGCGACTCCGTACAGGTCATTGCTTACGAAGTCAGTGAACCTGCTTTATCTACTTCCGGAGACGCTTCCGTTACAAGTTACAGCGGTGAAATTTATATTCATCTCAAAGATTTGGCTGTATTAAAAAATGTGACGTATATTTCTGCTAAGGATTTCAATATTTTGGGACGAAATTTGGTGGCAATTGATTCGCCGAAACAGGAAAATGTAAAAATGACAATTATTACAAATTATAAGAAGTTAAATTCTGCTTATTTCCTTAGTGGAATAACCATTCAATATACATATAAAGAAGGGGAGAAGAATAAAAATGGACGGATGCAGTATGTGACTACCCGGCTGAATGCAACAAATCCGGAAGTTTTCCAAGGCCGGATGTATTATGAAGATATAGAGACGAATAGAGATTTTTGGGAAAATTATACGGTATATTTCCAGGAAGACTAAAAATGAAATAGGATAAACGTCAATCTTTTGATTTTTGAAGAGGAGTGCCTTTGGAAAAGGATGAAGCTGCAAACTACCCTTATTAAAAGCTGATATAGCTTGACGGCATTACCGTAACCGAGCTATAACGCCTCTTTTAGAATCGTAATAACACAGGAAGAAAAGTCGCTGAAATTATTTTAAAAAAATATCTTCTTTTTGTAAAGGTTTTTTCTCAACATGCCATTGAAAATCCCTCAATTTCATTTCCTGAGGTTCGATTAAAAATAAGGGATTTAATTGTCCTTCAGGTTTTTTTATAAAAATAATATCCTTGACTTTTCTGTTTTCTATAAATATCTTAATGTAGGAACTCAAGGCTTTGTTCATGCCGATAATGACTCCTTTGTCATCGGGATAATAAAGCGTTTCTCCGTTTCCATCCACATCTACCAGATAGAGTTCGTTATTTTTCATATGTCCGATCATATTACGACCTTTGATCTGATTGAATTTAATTGTATCCAGTTGATTGATAATCATTGCTTTATCATTCAGATGAAATTCCTGTATGACATTATTATTCATAAGCATATCGATAGCTGTAGCTGTCATTTGGTTGCCGCTGGCCCAGACAATGGGACTTCCGGAAAGATAAACGGTAGAATCTGCGACGGGAAAGGCCATCGAATCGCATACCCCTTGCAATTGGGGACTGAAAAATTTAGTGTGGTAATAAGCTTTTAGTACATTATTACCTGCTGTATCTTTGCTAACGGATAAAGTATCTCCGTGAACAAAGAGAGAATCAGGATTCCCCACTAGAGTCAATACGGCCTGATCGACCACATAAGCATAATCGTTATTTTTTAAGACTTCTCCGTAATTTCCTTCTACAATTATATTGTTTACGGTATCGTATAAATGCAGATTATTCTTAAGAATAGCGGTATTGCTGACACTGTCTACATACATAGTGTCGGCTTTTCCCCAAAATTCGTTGTAGGTGATTTTATTATTTTTATACAATTCGGCATGTGCTGTCAAAGAATTGTACCAACCGTCCTCCGAATAGAGGGTCCTGTTATCTCCGTATATGGTCGTCGGTCCTAATATCGATATTATTTTAGTAACTGTATGGTATTTCATAGTATCGGAGTACAGCTCATAACCTTGGGTATATACTTTTACACTATCTTTAAAAAACATCTGATCATCCTGTGTAAAATAATACCCTTCATCGCTGATAAGGGTCGTCACACTATCTTTAATGGTTCCCTTATTAAAATAGTATCCGATTTTGGTAAAAGCATTATAATCCAGGAAATCCGTCGTAAGGGTAATTTCAGGATCTTTTAATACCACATTATTCCGTACTTTGGCCAGTTGGGAATTTCCGTTGTAAGTCATAAAATCTCCCCATAAATTTAAAGTATCGTTTTGGACGGCATGTACATTTCCGAAGGCTTCGATATAATTACTATCGGCATACTGATAAAGGCTGTCACAGTCCATCAACATATCTTCGTGTTTCAGCTTTACGTTTCCGATCAGTTTATTCCGTCCCTGATCGGTTTCCGGTTTGTAAAAATCGGCATGTAAGATCCGTATAGTGGTTTTCTGTTGGGCAACAGCCGGAACAATCATTCCTGTCAGACAAATGAGAAGGAGGCTATTTTTAATCCATTGCCGATCGAATAACCGGAAAGAGACAGGGGAAAATATTTTCAACTTCTTTTTCATTTAAGTCCGTTTTCTAAAGGGGCAAACGGGATTTTTATTTTATAGAAGAGGAAAGAAGGCTGTGCAACTTTCCTCTTCAGTTTGTCATATTTCTTTACGATACATAGAAGAATAAGTTCCGGAATAAACTATTTTATCCAACCGTCGTAACGGAACTTGGAATTTTTATATGAATCATCGATATGGATATAGGTATTTGCTTGTTTTTCTTTAATCCATTTTTCTAGTTTATCCATTTGTTTTTCATTCTTCAGTAACATTTCGAATATTTGCCAATCGTCTTCCAGGTTTGCTTTGTGTTGAGGATAGAAAGCTTTTACTTTTATGATTTTATACTCTTCCCGGGCTTCTGATTTTGAAACAAAAGGTTCTGAAATTTCACCTACTTTCATGCGGTTTACTTGTTTGGCCATATCCCCTTCGATTTCGGCTTTTTCGATGCGGGAATCGCCGTTTTTACCCGACATAAGTCCTCCGTTATTCCGGGTTTGTTTGTCTGTAGAAAAATAATAAGCGGCATCTTCAAATGTCATTTCCTGGTCCAGGATGTATTGCCGTATGGAATCCAGTCGATGGATAGCTGCTTCCCGTTCTGAATCAGATATTTTAGGCTGTAAAATAATATGCCGGACATTTATTCTTTCTCCTTGTCTGTCTATGAGCTGTATAATGTGAAAACCGAATTCAGACTCCACAATTTTAGAAATTTTTCCGGGCTTCAAACTGAATGCAGCCTCTGCAAAAGCCGGATCCCACATACTTTTAGTGGAATATCCCAGTTCGCCTCCCCGGACAGCAGAACCGTCTTCCGAATAAAGTACGGCTAAAGTATTAAAAGTCTTTTCTCCACTCAAAATCTGATCCCGGAAACCTCTTAATTTTTCCCGTATCCGTTCTTTTTCAGCTTCACTTACCGTAGGTTTGATAACGATTTGTTGGATTTCGTATTTATCCGGTATATCCGGCAGACTATCTTTCGGTAGTTTTTTATAGAATGTCTTTACTTCGGAAGGAGTACTCCTGATTTTTTCTACGATTTTTTGTTGCATCATTTCTGTAATCAGTTTCTCCCGGATGGGGGCACGCATATCACTTTTGATTTCCTCTATGTTTTTCCCAAAATAAGCTTCCAGTCTTTCCCTGGAACCGATATTTGATGTCAGATATTGTATGCGGGAGTTTACTTCGTTTTCCACTTCGTCTTCTGTAACGGAAATACTATCGAGCTTTGCTTGTGCCAGCAGTAGCTTTTGCATCAGTTGCCTCTCTAAAATTTCAGCCCGGTAATCACTGCTTGTGGATATGAGACCTTGTCCCTGTTCGTGTAGAAACTCATTCTCAATGTCAGATTTCAGAATGATTTCTTCCCCTACAATGGCAATGATTTTATCTACCACATTATTTTGTGCGAAAATATAGCTGCTGCAATATAATATTGTTAGTAACAAAAAGCCTCTTCTCATTCTATTTTATTTTATAAATTTGTATTAAATGTGTATTTCTCAATCAGCCCTCTAAACTAATACATTTTATTGAAACCTGAGAATGTTTCTCACATTTTCAATTTTCAATTTTTATTTTTCCATGGATTTTAGTAGATTTTGACATAATTTTTACGCAGAGCCTCTTCGTTAATCCTTTTGTCGAGTTCATTTTCAAATTCCAGTTTCTTTTTATTTTTTAAAATCAGAATAATTTCGTCTCTTACATAATCTACGGGAGCAATCTCCTGTTCTTTGCAAATTTCCTGAATTTTGAGGAAGTATAAATTTTCCTCGTCTTCTTTTTCAATGTATTTTAGAGATAAAATTTCTTTTTCCAATTCTCCGGAAGAAGGGGGAAATAGGTTAATTAAATATTTGGATTCGATCCATTTGTGTTCGAAATCGTCAAATTTTTTGGCATTGGTAATACAGTATTCTTCCAGTTTCTCTCGGTCTTTTACCTCTTCCGACCGAAACCATTTCTTTACTTCTTTAATATTGGAAGCCGATTTGGGGATAATAAAAAATATAGCTTTTACAACGGGAGTCGTCAGTATAAAATTTTGTTTATTGGCTTCGTAGTAATTTTCGATATCCTGTGCCCTGATCTCTGCCTGTAATTTCTGTGCAATCAATTTTTGTTTGTATTTATGAATGAGGAGAGAGGTACGGTAATCTTCTACTTGTTTATGTATGTTTTTTTCTTGTTCCGAAAGATTTTCTATGGCTTTGTGAAGGAGTAACTTTTTGGTAATCCAGTTTCGGATATAGTTCTGGGACATTAAAATACTATCTTCACGGGAAGTCCCGGAAGGGATAAATGCCAATACTTCAGAATACATTAATTCCGAGTCGAAGACCTTAACTACAGGTTTATCGTCTTTAAGCTGACGAAATGTACAGGAAAAAAGGAATGAAAAGAAAAAAATTATAAAGCAAAATTTCATTTCGTTCGGTTTATATAATTACAAAAACAGGACAGATAAAGCCGGGCGACCGGAAATTCTGCAGCAGCAAAACTTCCGGTGCGGAGTTTTGCTTTTTATTATCTACTATAATTAGGTGCCTCACTGGTAATGGTTACATCATGAGCATGACTTTCTGTTATCCCTGAGCTGGTGATTTTTACAAATTTGGCTTGATGCAGGGCTTCGATATCGGGTGCTCCGCAATAACCCATACCGGCTCTTAATCCTCCTATCATCTGATATATGACTTCGTAAAGGGAACCTTTGAAAGGAACGCGGGCTACAATTCCTTCCGGAACTAATTTTTTTATATCGTCCTCTGCATCCTGGAAATAGCGGTCTTTCGATCCTTTTTGCATGGCTTCCAGCGAGCCCATGCCCCGGTAGGATTTGAATTTACGTCCATTATAAATTATGGTTTCCCCTGGTGATTCCTCTACGCCGGCAAACAGAGAACCGGCCATGACGCAGCTGGCTCCCGCAGCTAATGCTTTTACGATATCTCCCGAATAACGCAGTCCCCCGTCAGCAATCACCGGTACATCATATTTTTTCATCGCTTTAGCTACGTTGTATATGGCGGTCAGTTGAGGAACCCCTACACCTGCAATAATACGAGTGGTACAGATGGAGCCGGGACCAATGCCGACTTTAACCGCATCCGCTCCGGCCTCAGCCAGTGCTATAGCAGCCTCCGCTGTGGCAATATTTCCAACGACTACCTGCAGCCTGGGAAAAGTGTCTTTTACTTTGCGTAACATATCGATGACTCCTTTGGAGTGACCATGAGCTGTATCGATGACAATCGCATCCACATTCGCTTTGACAAGAGCTTCAACTCTTTCCATTGTATCGGCAGTAACTCCGACACCTGCCGCTACCCGTAAACGCCCTTTGGTATCCTTGGAAGCCAGAGGTTTGTCTTTTGCTTTCGTGATATCTTTATAAGTTACCAGGCCGATTAATTTGTTGTGTTTGTCTACGACTGGAAGTTTTTCGATTTTATATTGCTGAAGGATTTCAGCTGCTTTTTGCAAGTCTGTACTTTCGGTTGTTGTGACCAGTTTTTCGCTGGTCATCACTTCCTGAATTTTACGATTCATTTGGGTTTCAAACCTTAGATCCCGGTTGGTTACAATTCCTACCAGTATATTATCGTTGTCGACAACGGGGATCCCTCCAATTTTAAATTCTTTCATCAAATCCAGTGCATCTTTTACCGTTTTATAGGGTTGAATGGTTACAGGCGCATAGATCATTCCGTTCTCAGCTCTTTTTACCATTTCTACCTGACGGGCTTGTTCTGAGATGGTCATATTTTTGTGAATAACTCCGATTCCGCCTTCCCGGGCTATGGCTATGGCCATAGCCGCTTCCGTTACCGTATCCATAGCTGCAGAAACAATGGGAGTTTTTAATTCTATTCCCTTGGAAAAGCGGGAAGTCAAATCCACATTACGGGGCAGTATTTCCGAATATGCCGGCACTAATAGTACGTCATCAAAGGTTAATCCTTCGGCAGTAACTCTATCTTCTATAAACGACATTGTAAATGATTTTGAATTAAAATATTGGGACGAAATTACTAAAAATCCCCGTAGAAAATCTGTTTTTAGACTTTTTTTGAAGAAGAATGATCAGGTGTTGAATGGTTTATCTGTTCAAGGGTGTAATCGAAAATTCCGGAAGATCAGAAGATTGGGGATACTTTGTGTCTGCTGAATAATTTTTCAAGGAAGTATAGGAGAACATTGATACTGTACATTTTACCGCATTCCATCTTTCTTTTTCTTATTGCAAATGGATCTTTTTGTATATTTGCCGGGGAGAGGAGGGTTTATTATGAAGGATATAAAAGATATCTTAAAGCAATATTGGGGATACGAAGATTTTCGTTCTTTACAGGAAGAGATCGTTCGCTCTGTAATAGCCGGAAAGGATACCTTGGCCCTAATGCCGACCGGAGGAGGAAAATCTCTCACCTATCAGATAGCGGCATTGGCTAAAGAAGGTATGTGTGTCGTTATTACCCCATTGATCGCTTTAATGAAAGATCAGGTTGAAGATTTAAAACACCGGGGAATTTCTGCTGAAGCGATATATACGGGTATGTCCCGGGAACAAGCCGAATCTATCCTTAATAAATGTATAGGTGCTAAAATGAAGTTCCTTTATATTTCTCCGGAACGTTTGGCTTCTGAGAAATTTCGGGTGCGTTTAAAGCAAATGAAAATATGTTTATTTGCTGTGGATGAGGCTCATTGTATTTCTCAGTGGGGATATGATTTTCGTCCCACTTATCTGAGAATCGCAGAAATACGTACATTTTTTCCGGGAGCTCCGGTTCTGGCACTGACAGCGACAGCAACACCGGTGGTAACGGAAGATATTCAGAAACAATTAAAATTTGCCGCTCCTCATGTCTTGTCTAAAAGTTTCCGGAGAGAAAATATCGCTTATATTGTTCGGAAAGTAGAAGATAAATTGGGCGAATTACTTCATATTTTGCAGAAACTATCTGCCTGTGCAATTGTCTATACCCGTAAGAGAGAGACGGCCGAGAAATTGGCAAATTTTTTGAACGGAAATAAGATAAAGGCCGATTTTTATCATGCAGGTTTGAATACTCAGCAAAGAGAAAAGAAGCAGGAAAAATGGAAACAGGATGAAGTTCCGGTAATGGTGGCTACAAATGCTTTCGGTATGGGCATCGATAAACCGGATGTGCGCATCGTGATACATTTTGATATTCCCGATAGTTTAGAAGCTTATTTTCAGGAAGCCGGACGGGCCGGACGGGATGGGAAAAAGGCTTATACTGTATTACTTTATAATCAGGCTGCATTGACGGCTTTAAAAACCAGGATTACAAAAGATTTTCCTGAGAAGAAGTACATCAAACAGGTGTACGAATGTTTGGGGAATTATTTTCAGATTGCGGAAGGAAGCGGACAAGGATATGCTTTTGAATTTGATCCGGAAGTTTTTGTGAAAAATTTTGAATTAGATTATAGTCGTACCCTTTCTGCTATTCATATTCTTCAAGTAGGAGGATATATCGAATGTACGACCGATATTCATTCCCGTTCCCGCATTTGTTTTTCGGTAAGCCGGGAAAAATTGAACGAATTTATACCGGAGAATGAATATGAAGAGAAGGTGTTGGTAATACTTATGCGTAAGTATCCGGGAATTTTTACGAAATATGTATATATCAGTGAGACATATCTGACAGAGGAGATCGGTATAAAAGGGGTAAGGATGTATGAGGTTTTGCTTTCTCTGGCCAAGAAAAAGATTGTCAGTTATATTCCGGGGAATGACCGGCCTTATATTGTTTACCACCAACCTCGTTTACCTTTATCTTATTTACAGATATCGCCTGAGGCTTACGAAGACCGGAAGCAAGCTTATACAGCGAAAATCAATGCTGTCGTACGGTATGTAGAAGAGAAAGAAGATTGCCGTCAATTAATGCTGATGCAGTATTTCGGCCAAAAGGAAAAGGAAACTTGCAAGATATGCGATATTTGTTTAAGCCGGAAAAAGAAGAAAAATTTGCCCGACAGGAAAAAAATAAAAGAATCAATTTTGCATTTGCTGGGGGAAAAGGACTGGAATATAAAAGAATTGTTGTACCAGTTGGACGATACAGAGAGGGAAGAGGGAATAGCAGAATTGAGGGAATTGCTTGATGATAATGTGATTTATTATAAACAGCCGACTTTATTGGCCATCCGGAAAAATGATCTGAAAGGAAAATAGAATATTCCGGTTAAACTCCTTCTTTCGGACCAAATAAGGTGAGATGTAACCGGTCGCAATACCTCCATCCGTTTTGCAGACAATGGCGGAGTGTTTCCCGGCTATGAGCTTGAACTTCAGTGGGAGTGGTTCCTAAAGGCATAAGAAGTATATCCGATTTATGCCACTTTTTCAGGGAGGAAAGCAGGGTCTTTATTTCTTGAATATCTTTTGTTGCTGTATATACGAATTTTAATTGGAAATCTTTTTCATTCGAACGGGCATGGTCTATAAATTGCTGAATGCAAAGAGGGTTCAGGGGGACTCCTGATTTTTGTTTTCCGGAGAAAGCAGGGGACTGGGAGCTGCTTAATTTAGGTGAAAGACTGAAAAAATCGATTTGTTCCACCAAATCTTTGTCGTATAAGGTGGCATTTGTTTCTATGGTCAAGTGGTATTTCCGGCTTTGTTTTAAAGCTTTACATAAATTTGTGAGTGCCTCCGCCTGTAAAAAAGGTTCACCTCCGGTAATCACGATATGATCCAAATTTTCTGTATTAGCCCGGATGAGTCTACAAATTTCTTCTGTTTCCAGAGAAAAAGTATTTTGTAAACGATATGCGGCATAGGCCGTATCGCATTCCGTTAATTTTCCCTCGGAAGTGCTCCAATGGCAATGTAAATTACAACCGGCAACTCTCACAAAAAGAGAAGGCATTCCACATAATTTTCCTTCCCCTTGGATGGTCCCCGCAAAGGGGAAACCCGAGGCCGGAAGGGAGGAGAGGGGATGCCCTGCCGCGTCTTTGACAATGGGAAAGATACCGTCTTTGGCCAGATGCAACATAAAACTCAGGCGTTTATTAATTTTTCCCACCAATCGGCTGTTTTCCATTGTTCTGTAATTCCCGGAGAAAAGTGTATATCCCGCACAGAAAAATGTACCTCTTGTAAATCTTCCCGGAATGCTTCGGCATAACCCGTTGCTGTCTCGTGCACCCGTACAGAGGAGACTTCTATGTTGCCTTCTCCGTTTTCGAAACGGGTATTTTTCAGGATCAGATCTATGACATAGAGAAAGATAAGGGCAAATCCTTCGGCAGAAGGGGAAAGGGGAAATTCCGCTACCCGACGATTATATTTATAAATAAAATGTTTCAATTCTTCTGCCTCACCTTTCCAAAGTGAATAAGTGTGGTCAAAACTTTCGATAAACATCTTTACTTTATCCAGCAAACTGAAATCCATGACCATGCAACCGCGATCCAGTTTATCGGAACGAATGAACACTTCTACGATATAAGAATGACCGTGTATATTTTCCCGGCATTGCTGAGAAGAACAATTCCGGACAATATGGGCTCCTTCGAATTTAAATAATTTTCGGATAATCATAACTTTTATTTTTTCAGAAGAGGGTCTTCTATTCCTGCCTCAGCGAAAGCCCTGGCTCGCAGAAGACAACTATCACAAGTGCCGCAAGGTCTTTCTTCTCCCCGGTAACAACTCCACGTCAAGCTGAAATCCACACCTAGTTTTATTCCTAACCGAATTTCGTCAGCTTTGGTCATATGTAAAAAAGGAGCATGAATGGTGATTCTCCGCTTCTTTTCTGCCCCCAGTACCGTACCGAGATTAACGGCTTCTTCCATGGCTTTTATAAAGCTTTCCCGGCAATCGACATAGCCGGAATAATCTGTTTCACTCACTCCGATAAACAGATCGCTGATTTCCAGTGCATCGGCATAGGAAGCTGCAACGGAAAGAAAGACCATATTCCGGGCCGGCACATACGTTGCCGGAATGTCTGTACGGTTGACATTGCCCTTATCGATTTGTACGGCTGGATTTGTCAACGAACAATCTCCCCATTGGTTCAACAGTAAGCGGACAAATTTGTGTTCTTTTACCCCTGCCGCCCGAGCAACTGCCTTGGCACTTTCAATTTCTTTATCGTGTTTTTGCCCGTATTCAAAAGTAAGGGCATATAATTCATCGAATCCTTCATTTTTAGCTACGTAAAGAGCTGTAGAAGAATCGAGCCCCCCTGATAACAATACAATCGCTTTTTTCATTCCCGTTCTTTTGCGGACAAAGATAACATAAACTCAGAATAGAGACAAATTCAAGGCTGGTCGATTTAGGTAATCAAATGTAGGTTTAATTTGTTCTCCCTTCTCCGGTCATTTGTGTTTTTCAGTCGTGCTTCACTCGCTTTTCTGTAAGCTCAAGCTCCGTTAAAACACCAAAACTTCCTCCTTTTAGACAGGCTTTGCCTGCCTAACGTCGGCGGACAAATGGTGTTTTTTACACTCCGCTTTCGCACAGAAAGACGCTCCTTCCCGCAATGACTGAAAAACACAAACAACCTCCGATACCCGCTAAACCCTCCCCTCGTCGCTTCTTTAAATGTTTTCTCAAAGTTCCTGTGTTTGAAGCCGGAGCCTTGTTTCGGGAAAGAGATATGACGGGAGAGAGCGTAATTTTGTCAGGAAGTCGTACCGTTAAAAAACGCAGGGTTGTCCGCCGACGTTAGGCACACGAAGTGTGACTAAAAGGAGGAAGCATCTGCGTTTTAGGGGAGACTGACTATACAAAATAGCGAACGGAGCCTCCAGCTCTTTCCCGAAATAAGGCGGAGGAATACCTGAGAAAAAATAAAAAAGCAAATTAAACCTAGGCTTTTCTGACTTTTTCAGGAAACGATAAGCGTTTCCTTCGTTTCCTGTTAAGCACTTTTAATTTATCCTTTCCTCATTCATTTTCTCCATAAAGGATGACAGCCGTTTGTTTTTTACCGTCCATGAGTATCGTCAAAGGGGCGGTGAAACGAATATGCCGGGCATATTTTAATTCTTCTACTGTTTCTTGTTTTTTTAAAATATCAAAATTGATAAAAGAATCTCCCGAGTCGTAGGGAATAGCAAAATAACCGACTTTCATAGAGGTAACGTTATGGAAAAAATGGGAACCCAATGAAGCATCCAGAGGATAGTCTTTCAATCCTTGTTCGACAATCACCTGAGCTTTGGAAATATCCGACCAGGTAACCGGAATACCGGTCAAAGGATCGCGGGTTCCCCAACGTCCCGGTCCGATCAGCAGGTAATTCCGGTCGAGAGCTGTCATCTTTTGATTTAAGCTTTTAATTTCTTCGGCCATTTCCTCTGTTTTCAAACGATTGAACTTATCCGGATCGATGTAAATGACATCTTGAATATTTTCTATTTTACCGTTTCCCATTCCTTTTGTCGCCCGCATCAACATCCGTTGTGTATCAATAGGCAATTGGTCGATATCTACCCAAAAATCATTTTTTATCAAGGGTTTGATCTGTAATAGATAAAGAGTAGGTATTTGATTCTCGATATTCAATGAAAATTCTATTTCAACCGGAGAACCCATTGCCTGGGAAAAGATGTCGAGTAAAATGTCCAATGTTTTGGGCAAAGGAATCTGATCATATTCCAGAAGTCCTGGGAAATTGACAATCCGGCTGCCCCGGCTATTGAAATCGTATACGATCTGTTCATTCAGAAAATCATATACAGAAGCGCTGTATGTCAAGGTTCCGTCAGCCTCGGCTTCTTTCAAATCGTAAGAAGTAATAGCCGCCTGTTCCCCGTCTTTAGCCAGATCGTAATCCGAGCGCCCTAAGTCGATGGCGTAAAAATATTTCTGAGAATCCCGCATCATATCCTGAATAGAAGCCAGCTGTAAACGGGGATAACGCGGACAGAAACGGTATGTTTTTTCACCTCCCACCACATAGGCCCCTAAACCGACAGCTATGACAGCAAAACCGTCTTCCGGCTTGATATAAGAAAAAGGGTAAAAATTATAGGACTGAGCCACCCCGCTCACATTCGGGTAGTATTTGCCATTATGTTCCTGGCCAACCACTTCTTGAATGATGACAGCCATTTTTTCTTCTTCGATCACATAGTCGATTGCATTAAAATAAGCCCGGGAATCGTCCGTATATATCGAAGCATATACAAGTTTGATAGCGGTCTCTAATTCCTGTAAACGACGTTCCAGATCGGGATGGTTATTGGGAATAAGATAAGTAGCATAAACGCCGGCAAATGGCTGGCTGAGAGAATCTTCAAAAAGCCCGGAAGAGCGGATCGCTAACGGCCTTTTCATGATTTCCAGGTAACTTCTCAATTTCTGTCTCAGTTGGAGGGAAAGACTGCCTCTGATAAAAGCATCTTTAACTATCTCATAGTTTTTCTCTGTATATACAGTCTGAATTAAATTGTTGATTTCTATAAAGTTATCATATTCTTCCACTCCGATGATAGCTGTTTTCGGAATGGCAATTTTCAATTCAGGGATTAACTTTCTAAAGGACACATTTTCTATAAAATTGGATAAAAAAGCCATTCCCCTGCCTTTTCCTCCGAAAGATCCTTTGCCCAAACTGACGATATAACGATTACTGTTCACCAGCTGAGGACGGAAATTGATAATCCTGCCCCTGATTTTTTTTAATTCATAGCCTTCAAAAACCTGAAGGATAAATCGACGGATTTCATCTACTGTTTTAAAATCTTCAAACCGGTATCGTCTCAGACGCTTTGCCAGACTGATTTGACCTCTGGCCATAAACCAGGTGGAAATACCGTTGCGAATGGAGTGGTATTTTAAACTTTCATCGGGGATGGTGGTTAATTTATGCTTGAATTCTTCTATAGAACTGGCTTTGTCAATCGGTTTTCCCGAACTATTTTTAAAAATAAAATTTCCGAATCCCAGTTTTTCTTTAATAAAACGAGTAATTTCATGTGATAGGGTTACAGAATTTTTGTTGATAAATTCGGCATTAACCGCCTTGGCCCGTTTGGCATTTTCCACGTCGTGGCTTTGCAACAGGCAAGGAATTTTGTCGTCCGCCTGATGGGTATATTCAATCAGATCGACCCCTGCATCTTCGTCTTCTACGCCCTTACGGCTATATTTTACGTCTGAAATAACGCAGAGTAAATTGTCCCGGTATTTGTCGATAATGGCTACACCTTCCTCGAATGTACTCACAAGTATTACTTTCGGGCGTACCCGGATCTTCATGATCAGACTCAGCTCGTCATTTTCTGGTTCATTGCGGATCAGTTCCTGTGTCTGGGTGACGATCTCACTGTACAACAAAGGAAGATAGCGGGAATAATAACGTATGGAATCTTCTACCAACAGAATAACCCGTATATCTCCTAAGCGGGTATCCGTCTCTAAATTTACCTTGTCTTCGATGTATTTGGCCATAGCCAAAAAAATCTTGGTGGAACCGTTCCAGACAAAGATCCGTTCTATACTCTGACTGAGTTGGTCTTCAATGCTGTCGAAATAAGCTAAATCCGCATTGTTATTCACGAGCATCAACTGCGGAATATCTTTGTATTTACTCTTCAGATGCAGACTGATCAATTGAGGTGTTTGTTTGTCCAGACCTGCCATGATAACGATCAGATGAATTTTCCGCTTTGCCAATACGTCCAAGGCTTCTTCTTCACTGGCTACGGAAATAAAGCGGGGAGCTGTATAGAGATTGACCTGCAAATATTCACCGTATACTTTATCTGTAAATTGTCCTTCCCTTTCAATGGTATAAGCATCATAATAATTGGCAATGAGTAGGATTTCTTTTACTTTGAAAGCCATGAGTTCCTGAAAAATATCCCGGTCTGTTTTTTTCCTTTTATAAATACGTTGTAAATCGATTTTTTCCATAGGAAGTTATTTTTCTATTATCCGAATGCTGAAAACGTCTAACAGCAATATTACTAAAAAAAAATGGTTTATAAAACAGCCGTTATCCGTTCTTGGGTTTGGAAAGGGCAGGTCGACAGGGAAAAGAAACGGATAAAATTTGTAATGTGCCTTATTTTCACAAAATTTTAGTAACTTGCCGCTCCTTTGTCAAGACGTTTAAGACCGAAAGCTTGATTTCAGTCATAAAGAAAAAAAGAATGAAGCAATACATAAATTCAAATAGGAGTAAGGTATACTTTTCTTGTTGGAGTAGGAAAGGCTTTGCTGTATTTGCCGCTTTGGGAAAGAATATATGTATTTCAGTTTTAGCGTTGCATATGTATGGCAGTGTTTTGCTAAAAGCTGCCCGGCGGGGAATTATGGTAAATAGAGATACTTGTGCAGAAGCTGAAGAAAATTGTCCGGTTTGGAAGGAGATAAGGGAAAGGTGTAATCTGGCTTTTGCAGGTGAGGTATGTCCTGATGAAAACAAAAATGATAGAGAAAAGAAATATAAACTGGGGGATATGACGGTGAAACACTGTATATCCCTTTTTTAATGATTAAATATGTTGGTTTCTACATTGCAAAAAAAAGTATTGGAGGGGGGACAATTGACCCGGGAGGAAGCGATAAAGCTAAGTGAATTAACGGATAAGATGGCTTTATATAAAGCAGCGGGTGAGATACGGGATCAGAAATGCGGCCGTCACTTTGACACTTGTTCCATCATTAATGCCCGTTCCGGACGATGTTCGGAAAATTGTAAATGGTGTGCTCAATCTATTGTCTTTAAGACGCATATACAGGAGTATGAATTGATAGACGAACAAACTTGTATAGAACTGGCATTGTCCAATGCAGCTTACGGAGTGGATAAATTTTCCTTTGTGACTAGCGGGCGTGCCCTTTCTGACAGAAACGTCGATAAGATTTGTGAATATGCCCGGAAAATAAAGGAAAAAGCAGATATTCATTTGTGTGCTTCCATGGGATTGTTGAAAAAATCCCAGTTGCAGCGCTTAAAAGAAGCGGGAATACTTCGTTACCATTGTAATCTGGAAACATCTCCCCATTATTTTTCTCAATTGTGTACGACTCATACGACAGCGGATAAAATGGAGACTATACATGCGGCCCGGGAAGTAGGGATGGAAGTATGCTCCGGAGGGATTATCGGAATGGGGGAGCAGATGGAAGATCGGATAGACCTGGCTATCACTTTGAGGGACTTATGTATAAAATCTATTCCGATCAATGTGCTTAACCCTATACCCGGCACTCCTTTAGAGAAGATGCCTCCTTTAAAAGACGAGGAGATATTAACGACGATAGCACTGTTCCGTTTTATCAATCCGACGGCTTTTTTGCGTTTTGCCGGAGGAAGAATGCTGATTCGGCATATAGAAGAAGAAGCCATACAAGCCGGAATCAATGCTGCGATCGTAGGTGATTTGCTGACGACAATCGGTTCGCAGGTAAAAGAAGATATGGCTAAAGTGAAGGCTTTGGGATTTACAACAGATTAATAAAATAATCAATGAAAATAAAAATGGATATAGATAACGTTTTGAAATACGACCGGGAACATATCTGGCATCCCTATACTTCTACGTTGGATCCCTTACCTGTCTATCCGGTGAAAAGGGCTGAAGGAGTTTATATCGAACTGGAAGACGGGCGGCGTTTAATAGACGGAATGTCGTCTTGGTGGTGTGCCGTACACGGTTACAATCATCCGGTTTTAAATGCTGCCATTGAAAAGCAGATCCAGGAAATGTCACATGTTATGTTCGGTGGATTTACACATAGGCCGGCTGTGGAGTTGGCCGAGAAAATACTGTCGGTAGCTCCTGCCGGAATGGACAAAATATTCTTTTGCGATTCGGGTTCTGTTGCTGTGGAAGTGGCGATGAAGATGGCTTTGCAATATTGGTATGCTTCCGGAAACAGAAGTAAAAAACATTTTCTGACGCTGACAAAGGGCTATCACGGAGATACCTGGAACGCTATGTCTGTCTGCGATCCCGTTACCGGGATGCACGGTATTTTTCAGGGTTGTTTACCAATACAATATTTTGTCGAACATCCGGCTTGCCGTTATGGGGAAGAATGCCGGGAAGAAGATATTCGTCCTTTTAAAGAATGTTTGGAAAAGAATCAGCAGGATATTGCGGCGGTGATCTTGGAACCTATTGTACAAGGGGCGGGAGGAATGTGGTTTTATTCAGCTGACTATCTTAGAAAAGTAAGCGAATTATGCAATCGGTATAATGTGCTACTTATTTGTGATGAGATTGCTACCGGTTTTGGACGTACCGGAAGGTTGTGGGGAGTAGAGCATGCCGGTATTTCTCCGGATATTATGTGTATCGGCAAAGCTGTTACGGGAGGATATATGAGTTTCGCAGCTACCATGGCCAGCGAAAAGGTCGCCTCTGGTATTTGTTCAAAAGATCCCTATGTCTTTATGCACGGTCCGACTTTTATGGGGAATCCGTTAGCGTGCGCCGTTGCCCAGGCGTCTGTCGATTTAATATTGAGTTATGACCTGGAAAAAATGATTGGGAAAATAGAGGATCAGTTGAAAACAGAACTGGCTCCGGCTGCAGCGTATGCACAGGTAGAAGAAGTACGCGTACTGGGTGCTATAGGAGTTATACAGATGAAAGAACCCGTTCGGATGGGAGAAGTTCAGGCCGCCTTTGTTCGGGAAGGTGTATGGGTACGACCTTTCGGTAAATTAGTATATATTATGCCTCCTTTCGTTATTTGTCCGGAGGAATTGCAACGGTTGACGACGGCTTTATTGAAGGTCGTCAGGGAAATAAAAGCATAAAGACCGGGATTTGTTTATTATACAAGAAACAAGGTATGAATTTAGAACGTTATACTCATAAATTAGAAAAAATAAAAGAGGCCGGGAATTACCGGAAATTGCGGAATATACAGCATAATGGTTTTTTGATTCACGACGCAGGACGGGAGATGTTGAATCTTTCTTCCAATGACTATCTGGGCTTATCTTCTTATCCGAAGTTATTGGAAGAATTTTACGAACAAACCGATGTGAAAGCCTTGCCTTATAGTGCCGTATCTTCCCGTTTGTTATCCGGGAATCATGAATACTACGGAATGTTGGAAACGGATTTAGCCGATTTGTATGCAAAGGAGGCAGCTTTGGTTTTCACTTCCGGTTACCATGCTAATATTGGTATCTTACCGGCATTGACTTCAAAACGCGATCTGATCATCGCGGATAAGTTAGTACACGCCAGCCTTATTGATGGGATGCGGCTGAGTGAAGCCGAAATGTTGAGATACCACCATTTGGATACGGAACATTTAAGGAGTCTTTTAAAACAACACCGGGAAAAATATGAAAATGTCTTTATCGTTACGGAATCTGTATTCAGTATGGATGGAGACTTGGCAGATTTGCAGGAACTTTGCGAAATCAAGAAAGAATTTGAAGCTTTTTTGTATGTAGATGAAGCCCATGCTGTAGGAGTGAGGGGAACTAATGGGTTGGGATGCAGCGAAGAACAAGCCTGTATAGAAGATATCGATTTTATTGTCGGAACTTTCGGAAAAGCTTTTGCTTCTATGGGAGCTTTTGTGGTCTGTCGGGAATTATTTAAAGCATTTTTGGTGAATACACAAAGAAGTTTGATTTTTACGACGGCATTGCCTCCGATTAATGTTGCCTGGACCCGTTTTGTATTGAATCACATGCCCGACTTCTATGAATTACGGATCAAATTGGCCCATACGGCAGATCAATTGCGAAAAGTATTAGTAGACAACGGCTTTGAGACCAGAGGAAATTCTCATATTGTACCATTCCTATGTGGTTCAAATGAGAGTAGCGTGGAAATGGCTGAATTACTCCGGGATAATGGATTCTTTGCTCTGCCCGTAAGGTATCCGACCGTACCTAAAAACGAAGCCCGTATTCGCTTTTCGTTAAATGCTGCTATTCCGGCAGAAGATTACGAATGTCTGTTTGAATTTCTCGGATGTCTTGAATAAATGCAGAATTAATTCTCAAAAAGATGCGAATAGAGTGGCTTGTTAAAAATAATACGGACCAGGTAGTTGTTTTTTTTAACGGTTGGGGAATGGACAAACGGACTTTTCCCCGTTTGGAAGGAGAGATGGATAAAATAGTGTGTTGGGATTACCGTACTTTGAATACGGATTCCACGCCTTCTTTTATCGGATATAAAAAAATAAATGTCGTGGCTTGGTCGATGGGAGTCTGGGCTGCTGCCAATATTTTACCGGAATGGGGGATACAGCCCGGGCATCTGGTGGCTTTTAATGGTACAGAGAGACCGGTAGACAACCGTTGGGGAATTCCCTCTCCTGTCTATTTGCTGACGGAAAAGCGTATGAACGAAAAGGGAAGAGAAAAGTTTTTCTCCCGTATGTTTACCTGCCAGAAAGAACAAGAGGAATTTTTTTCTTGTCGGCCGGAACGGGAATTGGCGGGACAGATTCAGGAATTACAGGCCATCCGTACCCAATGTGAAAAGTATCAGCATACCTTGGAATGGGAGAGAGCTTATGTTTCGGAAAAGGACCTTATCTTCCCTGTGGAGAACCAACAGAATTGGTGGGAAAAGAGAGGAGTTCCAACTGAAAGTTTACCGACGGCTCATTATCCTTTTTATTTCTTTCGGACTTGGGAAGATATTTGGAAAAGTAAAGATTGATATAATCAGATGTATAGGTATTGATTATCAATGAAATGGCAAAATATGCTTATAAAATAATAGGGCGATATGGATAAAACAGAGATAAAATGCCGTTTCCGTCGTAGTGTGGAAAGTTATGAAGAAAATGCCACGGTGCAAAAGCTGATTGCTGAAAGACTTTTTCAGTTACTGGAGAAGTATTCGGAAGAAGTTTTGTTTCGTATTTTGGAAGTGGGATGTGGTACCGGTTTATTTACCCGTAAGCTAAAACGGAAATGTGAAGATTCTATTTTGGTTATCAATGATATTGTAGAGGAGATGTGTTGTAAAACTTCCGCTGTATGTGAAATTGACCGGAATCATTTTCTGGTGGGGGATATTGAATGTATACCTTTGCCCGGTACTTTTGATGCGATTGTTTCCTCTTCTACTTTTCAATGGTTGAATCACCCGAAAGCTGTATTTAAGAAATTTGCTGAACATCTGACAACAGAAGGAATATTGGCATTCAGTACTTTTGGGAAAGAAAATTTGTATGAATTAAAAACAATTACTCATCAGGGACTTGTTTATCCGGACAGGATAGAATGGACGAAACTTTTGGCTGAGGATTTTGACGTTTTGTATACAGAAGAGGCAAAGCATACTCTTTATTTTTCAGATCCGATAGACATTATACGACATATAAAACGTACCGGCGTAAATGCCGTAGGACGAGCCGATGGCTGGACAAAAGGTCGTTTAGACCATTTTTGTGCAGAATACCGTTTGTTGTTTTCTTCTTCCCGGGGGCTTCCCCTGACCTATCACCCGATGTATTTCGTATGCCGTAAAAAGAAGGGTTGTCGTCCAGACTGATAAAAATTCCGGAAATTACACCAGAGGAATATCTTCTGTCGAAGTCTGGATGAACGAACCTTCGGTTCTGAGTTCGTTCATCAGAGAAACAGGGAGCTGTTCCTAGCCGGAAATATCCTTCTCTATCTTTCCGGCTTAATATTACGATGTCTTTTATTTTTTCCGGAACAGACGGACTATTTCTCCCATCCAGAGGACTACAGATGTCAGACCGATAATTATTCCCCAGTCTTTCAAAGAAAGGGGCACAGTACGGAATACATCTCCTCCGAATTCCACTATCAGAAACTGACCAACGGGAATGAGACCCATGACAATTAGAAATCCTGTACTTTTCGAAAGACCTTTAAATGCAGAACTACCAGAAATAAAAGCCTTGGCATTGAACATATTCCAGAATTGCAACAGGACAAAAGTAGTGAAAAATACCGATAAATTATAGCGGGAAATTACCCCCTCTTCGTTGGTAAAATAGTACATTAATCCCAGTAAAATGATCGTAAAGGAAATACCGATACCAATGATACGGTTGCGCATAGGTTTGGTGATGATGAAATCTGTGGATTTCCGGGGTTTCTCCTCCATTACATTCGGATTGGGAGGAAGGGAAGCCAAAGCTGCTGCAGCAAAAGTATCGATAATCATATTTACCCATAGCATTTGGGTTACAGTCAAGGGCAGTTCCTGTCCGAAAATAGAGCCCAGCAGTACGATTAGGAGAGCCGAGAGGTTGATGGTCAGTTGGAAGAGGATAAAGCGTTGTATATTGTGGTAGAGGGAACGTCCCCACATGACGGCAGTTGCGATGCTGTTGAAAGAATCGTCCAGAAGTGTAATATCACTGGCTTCTTTTGCAACGGAAGTTCCGGTTCCCATCGATAATCCTACATCGGCATGATTTAAAGCCGGAGCATCATTCGTCCCGTCTCCCGTTACGGCCACAACAGCTCCTGATTGTTTTAAAAGTTCTACTAAACGTTGTTTATCTGTAGGACGGGCCCGGCACATAATCTTCAATTTTAAAACGCGCTGGGCGGCTTCCGGATCGGGCAGTTTTTCGAAATCTACTCCCGTGATGATTTGTTCTGCGGTATCTCCTTCTTTCCAGATTCCGATTTGCCTTCCGATTTCCCGGGCAGTAGCCGGTGTATCGCCTGTCACAATTTTTACATCGATCCCTGCATTCAGACATCTTTGTACTGCCGCAGGAACGTCTGGCCGGACAGGGTCTGAAATAGCGACTATCCCCAGAAAGATAAGGTCGCTTTCTGCAAATTTTTCAATACAATCCCCTCCTTTACAATTTATTGTTTTATAGGCAAAACCTAAAGTACGCCTAGCCTGATTTTGATAGGCGAGGAGTTGTTTTTCCACCTCTTCTCCGTATTCTGCTACTGGCTTTAAACCTTCCGCAGTGAGTACGCGGCTACATTTAGAAAACACAATTTCGGGAGCTCCCTTTATGTAGAGGAGCTGTTCTCCTTGTGAAGCTTTCACGATTGTAGCCATATATTTCCGTTCCGTGGAAAACGTAAGCTGTTCGACAACTGAAGCATTTTCCCTGTAATCTATATAATTTATCCCTTGGGAGTGCAGCCACAAAAGCAGTGCTGCTTCTGTAGGATTTCCTAACGTCTTGATTTTTTCCGGGTCTGTATAATCCAGAAAGGCCGTAGAGTTCACAGAAATACCCTCTTTTATCAATTGGCTGGTTTGATCCTCTCCCAACTTCTGGTTTGCAAGAGCATAGAAGTTGGTTTGGTATACCTGCATTTGATTTTGTGTCAGCGTACCGGTCTTGTCTGTACAGATAACAGTAGTAGCCCCCATGGTCTCACAAGCATGCATCTTCCGGACTAAATTATTTGTCTTCAGCATTTTTCTCATACTCAATGCCAAACTTAAGGTGACACTCATCGGAAGGCCTTCCGGTACAGAAACGACAATCAAGGTAACGGCCACCATAAAATATTTTAATATTCTGCCCGCAGTATCCAAGGTGAAAAGATTTTCGGAAGTAAATACACCTTCAATGATATCTTTTCCTAATAGACCAAAGAAAGTAAGCCCTGCAACAATAAACCCGACAATACTGATAAAATGTGCCAGACGCTCTAATTGTTTACTGAGCGGGGTTTTATCATCGGTGATTTCTGTAGACTTTTCCGCTACTTTTCCGAATTCCGTAGCGTCACCTACTGTTTTTACTTCGTAAATACAATGCCCGTTGACAATTGTAGTTCCCCGCAGAATTCGGTTGGAAGGATAGGTCGCCTCCACATCGTATTCCTCGGGATGGGTCGTTTTATCAATCACCGGTTCTCCGGTTAGAGTCGATTCGTTTACCTGAAGAGAAACGGCTTCCAGTAAATCCCCGTCTGCTGGAACTTCTTCACCTGTCTCCAACACAACGATATCTCCGACAACGATATCTTTTTTGGGAACTTCCTGAATATTACCATCCCGGATGACTTTAACCAGAATATCATCATTGACCTGATTGAGCAGTTTGAATTTTTTATTGGCATCCATTTCAAACCAAAACCCTACACCAGTAGCTAATAGAATAGCCGCAATAATTCCGATGGTCTCCGCATACTCATTGTGAAGGATGGATATAATTAAGGAAAGAGCTGCTGCAACCAACAAGATCCGGATAATAGGATCTTTAAATTTTTCCAAAAATAATTTCCACAAAGGAACTTGGGTAGGAGGGGTCAAAAGATTGACTCCGTGTTTTTCACGGCTTTCTTTTACCTGTTGCTTTGATAAACCAGCGTAATGTTTATTTTCCATCGTCTTCAAGTGTACTTTTTATAACCCTCCAAAATTAATTAAATTGGAGATTATTCCTTATACGTATTGAAATTTTTCTTAAATGTTTGTTAATAAAATATGTAAAAGAAAGATATTATATGTTTCTATAACAATAAGGGGGAGAGTGTCTGAAAATTCCTTTTAGGACACCCTTCCCCCTTGAATTATTAATTTTTCCTCTAAAAACGAAGTTTAAATTTTAGAATGGACAATCTGTAAAATTTCTGCTTCCAATTGTCCGGCTTTTTCGACGACATTTTCCCCTTCCCGGATTATTTTTTCTGCGTATGCTTTATCGTCTAAGCCGGATGCATTAATTTTTACATTCAGGAATGCTCCCACTACGCCGGCCCGGGCAGCCAAGGCTCCCACACCAGCATCTGTAACAGAATTCGGATTTCCGATTTCAGCCATAGCTTTGGCTACAGACATACATTCGTAACAAAGTTGCATTGTCTTGAAGGGTACTTCTGTGGCAAAGCGGGTCGCTTCCTGTACAGCCTGTTTCCGGATCGCTTTTTCTTCCTCTGTTTTTTTAGGCAGACTGAAAGCATCCATTATTTTATTGAAAGCATTGGTATCTTCATCCACCAATTTCATCAATTGTATTTGGAAAGCTTTTCCTTTTTCAGCCCAGTCACTGAATTCTTCCCAACGTTCATCCCAACCCCGTTTGTGGGAAGAAAGGTTCGCTACCATGGTACCCAAGGCAGCTCCCAAAGCTCCCATATAAGCAGAGATGGATCCGCCTCCGGGAGCCGGCGATTCCGAAGCCGTTTCATCAGCAAAATCCGTCAGCGTCCTGTCGATTAACTTTTTTTGTCCCTTGTTCGCTTCTTCTTCCAATATGTATTCAATAATTTTTTTCTGTGGGTCAAAAGGATAAAGCTCGTCCAAACCTAATGACTTGACGGCAATTTTTATCAGTTCTTTATCCGATACGCCGGTAGAACGTTGTTGTTTCCGTAAAAAATAACGTCCGGCGTCCAACATGGCTTGCAAGGGAATGACCCCGACCAATTCGGAGCCGGTTACCCGGATCCCCCGGTCGGCAGCTTTCCGGCAAACTTCATCGAAAGCTTCATGCACAGAAGTGACTGAAATATCTGTCAGGTTCATGGAAATTTGTGCGATACCATATTCCTCAATATACCAACCGATAGCCTTGACCGATTTAAGAGTTCCCGGAATCATGACGTTCTTCCCGTTTTCATCTTTGACAGGTTTTCCGGTAATCGGATTTCCTTCCCGTTTTACCCGTCCTCTTTCTCTGACGTCAAAAGCAATGGCGTTGGCACGCCGGGTAGAAGTCGTGTTGAGATTTACATTATAAGCCACCAGAAAATTCCGGGCTCCTACAGCTGTAGCTCCTGTCTTAGCCGTATGGGCATTTAATTCCCGCGGTCCGAAATCGGGATGCCATTGTTCACTTCCCAAGCGTTCTCCCAAGGCTTCATATTCCCCAGCCCGGCAAACAGCCAGATTTTTCCTTTTCGGAGTAAAAGCAGCAAACTCGTAGCAATAAACCGGGATCTGCAATTCTTTCCCTATGCGTTCGGCTAATTTTCTGGCATAGTCTACCGTTTCTTCCATCGTGATATTGGAAACCGGAATTAAAGGACATACATCGGTAGCTCCAAAACGGGGATGAGCCCCTTTATGCTTTGTCATATCTATGAGTTCCGCAGCCTTTTTTACAGCCCGGAATGCAGCTTCACAGACCACTTCCGGTTCCCCCACCATAGTCACTACTGTGCGGTTCGTGGCTTTACCCGGATCGACATCGATAACACTAATACCTTCTACCGTTTTCATCGCTGCGGTAATCTGGTTGATAATATTCATGTCGTTTCCTTCACTGAAATTAGGAACACATTCAATAAGTTGTTTTTTCATATCTTTTATTTTAAAAGTAGTTGTTCCACCTTTTTATCTAGTTTTATAAATATTTGGATGAAAAAGTCTGCCTTTCGTTTTTATATCTGATTTCAGGAACACTTTTCATCTTTCTTTTCCGGCTATTTGCGAAGGAGCATCTTCGGTTAAAACTTTACATTTGTTCCCCTTTCAAAAAAACGGCATCAATCAAATGGCTGCCGTAAGCATAGGGAAGATACTCTATGCCCGGAACAGGAGTGGTAATGTAAAAATTAGCCCATTTACCTACCGCAATACTCCCGGCTTCTTCTTCGACTCCCATGGCGTAAGCCGAATTGAGAGTCGTTGCATGAATGACTTCTTCCGGTAACATTTTGTAATTGATGCATCCCAAAGACATGACGAATTTCATATTGCCGGAAGGAGAGGAGCCCGGATTATAATCAGAAGCCAAAGCTACCGGTAAACCGGCATTGATCATCCGGCGCACAGGAGAATAGGGCATATTCAGAAAAAAAGCTGCTCCCGGTAAGACGGTTGGCATCGTCTCACTTGATAAAAGACAATCAATCTCTTCTTCTCCGACATATTCCAAATGATCTACAGAAATGGCATTGTATTTTACACCGACTTGTACACCACCCGAGTAATCCAATTCATTGGCATGTATCTTCGCACGCATTCCGTATTTCATCCCTGCATTTAATATGCGATCGGTATCTTCTACAGTGAAAAAGCCTTTGTCACAGAATACGTCTATATAGTCCGCTAAATCTTCAGCCGCTACAGCAGGAATCATTTCGTTGATAATCAGATTTACATATCCTGTTTGATCGTGTTTATAAGCAGCCGGTAGGGCGTGGGCTCCTAAAAAGGTGGATTTAATCAGTAAGGGTGTACTTTCTTTCAGCCGGCGGATTACCCTTAACATCTTCAGTTCGCTCTCGGTATCCAAACCATACCCGCTTTTAATTTCCACGGCTCCGGTCCCGTACATGGCTATCTCTTCCAGCCGTATTAAAGCCGAATCGTATAATTCCTGTTCACTCGTTTCCCGGATTCTTTGTGCTGAATTCAGGATGCCGCCTCCTCTGCGGGCAATTTCTTCATAAGACAATCCCTTGATTTTATCGATATATTCAATTTCCCGGCTACCGGCATACACCAAATGCGTGTGAGAATCACAGAAAGAAGGTAATATCAAACGTCCCGTCGCATCGATTTCTTTTAAAATTCCACTTTCTTTTTCGATTTCTTCGCGATCGAGTTCTTCCATAGGACCGAAAGCTGCGATCTTTTCCCCCTCCACCAACAAATAAGCATGACTTATTGTTTCCAGCTGAGCCATATCTTTTCCGGCAACCCATTTACGAGGTGTTTTTTCGGTCTGTACCAGTTGTTTTATATTTGTTATCAATGTTTTCATAAGTATGATTTATTTTTAATGAAGGCACTAAAATAGGAAAAAAGCCCGATATTTAAAACGTTTGTATAAAAACCTTTTTCTCTCTTATGATAGAGGAGAAAGGTATACAATATACTTACTGTTAATTAAATACTTGCAGTCGGTTTGCATCCAAACGTAAAAAGATAAAGATCAAAATAGTAAAAGCCCATAAGGAAGAGCCTCCGTAACTAAAGAAAGGGAGAGGGATTCCAATGACCGGTGCAATTCCAATTGTCATACCTACATTGATAGCAACATGAAAAAAGAGGATAGAGGCCACGGCATATCCATAAATCCGGGAAAAATCAGAACGTTGCCGTTCGGAGAGATAGATAAGTCTGAGAATAAATATTAAAAACAAGGCCATGACGAAGGTCGTTCCGACGAATCCCCATTCTTCCCCGACAGTACAAAAGATAAAATCGGTACTTTGTTCCGGAACAAAATTGAATTTCGTCTGGGTGCCCTGCAAGTATCCCTTGCCTAAAAATCCTCCGGAACCGATTGCTATTTTAGATTGATTTACGTTGTATCCTGCTCCGGTTAAATCGGTCTCTATTCCCAGTAAATTATTGATACGGTCTTTTTGATGAGGTTGAAGGCGGTCGAAAGCGTAGCTTACAGAAACTGTTGCTCCTATACAAAGCCAGGAAGCCAGAAGAACGAACATAATCCGTTTCATTTTCCGCTTGTAAATAAAATATACACCTATTAGGCAGGTGAGCATATAAGTATATAATAATAATTGATAAAGGGAAACCGATCCTTGCAATACCCAGCAGATTCCCCATGATAAAAAGAAACACCCTGTCATAAAAAGCAATACTTTGTACCATTCCCCTTTTCCCTGGCGGTAATACCAGAAGGCTATCAAACTGGCCAGAATAATAATAAGCAGGACGGTAAAGGGACTGTACAACAAAGTGAGGATAAAAAGGGCTACTGTAACAAAGCAGAGCAACAGTATGGATCCGTGTAGGCCTTCCCGGTACATGGCCAGAATAAAAGAACTGTATACCAAAGCGGACCCGGTATCGTTTTGTAAAATGATCAGAGCTGCGGGAATAAATAACAGGATTCCCAATTGTAGCAAACTGGAGAACCGCATGATCTTAAATCCGTGCCGGCTCATGACATTAGCTACCGCTAAAGCCGTGGCAAACTTAGCAAATTCTGCCGGCTGTATCCGGATTCCTCCCAATTCAAACCAGGAACGGGCCCCGTTCACTTCCCGTCCGAAAACCAGTACGGCTGCCAACAGACAAATCATTAAACCGTATATGACAAAAGAAAAAGCTGTAAAAAATTTACTGTCAGTCAATAAAATCAAAAAGCCGATTAAAAAAGAGGCTCCAATCCAAAGAAGTTGTTTCCCGTATTTTTGGGTCATGTCCAGGATATTACTATGGGTGTCGTCGTATACAGCCGCATAAATATTCAGCCATCCCATAAAGATCAATAGGGTATAGAGAAAAATAGATACCCAGTCGATATTTTTTAAAAGGTTAGATTGTCTGTTCATGCCGTTGGTGTATTAATCGCCTATATTTTCTTCGTTCTCCGCATTCTTCAGTTGTTTGCTGACAGGGAGTAAATTCGCATTCATCATCCGCTGTTCCAAATCTTTCTTACGGGGAGAAATTTTCCCTGTCAGGTATTTTTCCATAATCAACCCTGCAATAGGAGCAGCATAGGTGGCTCCCCAAATACCGTTTTCTACGTATACTGCAATGGCTATTTTCGGATTTTCTTTGGGAGCAAAAGCCATAAATACGGAATGATCTGCTCCGTGAGGATTTTGTACCGTACCCGTTTTCCCGCAGACAATAATAGAATCGATAGAAGCGCTACGTGCCGTTCCTCCACCTGCAGCCATTTGCATTCCATCAATGACTATTTCAAAGTTTTTCCGGTCGATGGGAACGATGTGTTTTTCTACATAGTTGCTGACCTGTTCGGAAGGACGTACAATATGAGGTGTCATATAATAACCACGATTGGCAATACAAGCAACAATATTGGCGATTTGTAAAGGAGTGATCAGCAGTTCTCCTTGTCCGATAGATAAGGACATGATATACATCCAGTGCCAGTTTTTGGTTTTGTGTACCTTGTCATAATACTCCTGACTGGGTATGGAGCCGCTCAGCTCATTCCGGAAATCCGGACATATCTTTTGCCCCAGGCCAAAGGACATCACGTATTTTCTCCAGTTTCCGTATGCTTCCCTGACATTCGGATATTTGGAATTTTCCAAAATACGTCTCCATACATTTACATAGTACGGATTACAGGAATGTTGTATGGAAGCCTTCAAATCGAGGGGAGAAGCATGGTTATGACATCCCATACGCAGGCCGTTGAAAAAATAACCTCCGTGACATTCAAACCGGGATTCGGGAGTGATAACCCCTTCCTGCAAACCAATCAAGGCTTGAATTGTTTTAAAAGTAGAGCCGGGAGGGTAAGAAGCCATGACGGTACGATCGAATAAAGGGGTATTCTCATCGGCTTGCAGCTTCCGGTAATTCATACCCCGTTCAAGACCGACCAATAACTGAGGATCGTAACCGGGACTGGAGACTTTTAATAATATCTCTCCTGTTGAGGGTTCGATGGCAACAATACCCCCCTTTTTATTTCTCATCAACTGATAAGCATATTCCTGCAATTTGATGTCCAGTGTTGTTGTGATATTTCCTCCGACAATAGCCGGGACATCGTAATCGCCGTTGTGATAAGAGCCTTTTACACGATTGTAATTGTCGACCAACAGAATTCTCTTTCCCTTGGTACCCCTTAATACCGTTTCATAACTTTTTTCCAAACCGTTGATACCGATATAATCCCCTAAAGCGTAATTGCTATCCCGTTCAATCTGGGCCGGACTTACTTCTCCGATATAACCGAATACGTCGGCAGAATGAGCTACATTGTATTTCCGTAATGTTCGGGTCTGCATAAAGAAACCCGGATACTTGTATAATTTTTCCTGTAAGCGGGCGTATTTACTGTCTGTAATCTGAGAAATCAGAATAGAAGCTTTGAAATTGGAATAGTGTTTACATTTATGAATATTCTTTTCCAGCGTCTCTTTCGAAATACCTAGAATCGATATCAGCTCCAAGGTATCGAATACTTTTACCTGACGCGGAATAATCATTAAATCGTAAGCCGCCTGATTGTATACCAATAATTCCTGATTCCGGTCGTAGATCAATCCCCGGGCCGGATATTGAGTCTCCGTCCGCTGGGCATTATTGATCGCAGACAGCTTATACGATTCATCTATTACCTGTAAATTAAACAGCTGTACGATACATATTCCGAATACACCGATAATAATACCCGAAATGATCGTTTTTCTATGAGTAAATTTATTCATGGCTCTCTGAAACCTTTAAAAATCCCGCTGCATTCCATCCTTCCGATTATTCCTGTTTCTTCTTGATCGCAATGAAATAATAGAGGAGAATAAAAACATAAGAAACGATACTACTACACAAAATACGCATAAAGGTAATATTTATATTGGCAAATGTAAAAGCTTCTGCCAGAATTAATACCACATTGTATGCCAATACAGAAAAAGAGGTGTATTTTAAAAACCAGCCCAGATTTCTCATCTTGTGGGTTCCTTCCATTTCGTCAACCGATTCCCGGTTAAAAGTAAGTTGTAATAAGCGGGGACGGATATAAGCCAAAAAAGTAGTAGCTGCAGCATGAATCCCCATTGTATTATTGGCTAAATCCACAATCAAACCGAATAGAAAGGCCAGAAACAACACTGTCAGTTTCTTCATTCCATAAGGTAAAACCAGAATAGCTAAAATATAAATATTAATATAGACATAGGAGTGTAGCTGAATGTTATCCAGAATAGTCAGCTGGATAATAAATAAACACACTACATGAATCCAATATTTAGCACCATTCATCGCATATAAATTTATCCGACCTATTTTTCTTCATAAGTATGGGCCTCTAGTTTTCTCTTTTCTTCTTTTTCCCTGTTTTCAATCACATAGACATCTGATATCTTTTTAAAATCAGTTGCCAATTTTACTTTGATAGATAAAAAGTTAGCAGTCTCCTTGTCAACTGATTCTACAAATCCAATCAATTCCCCTTCCGGAAAAATAGAAGAGAACCCGGATGTCACAATTGTATCTCCTTTTTGTACATCCACATGAAAGGGAATATCATTCAGGTAAGAATAGCGATAGTTGTTTCCGTCCCATTGGAAAGAGCCGTAATATCCATTTTTTTTCACTTTGGCAGAAACCCTTAGGTTGACATTGATTAAAGGGAGTATAACGGCATAATGATTACTGATATTTTGAATGATACCGACCACTCCATCTGCAGAAATAACGGCCATTTCCTTTCTTATCCCATCTGCGAATCCTTTATCTATCGTAATATAATTTTTAGTTTTATTGAAATTGGAATTGATGGTTTTGGCTTTCCGAAAGATATACATGCCGGCCACCTTCGTAGAATCGAGTAAATCCGGAGAGACATTCGCTTTCAGTTGCTCGATTCTGTTTCTCAAAACTGTATTTTCCTCCAGTAACTTTTGGTTGACAGCATTCAAACGAAAATAACTTTGAATATCTGTGAGATAAGAGGAAATATAACAGAAGAGAGAAGATGTTTGCCGGGAAAATATGGTTTTCTGATAGTTATTGTGTTGCACGATCAAAGAGAACGCCACAAATTCCAATAATATAAAAATTATAGTAAAATGATACTTTAATATAAGTTTTATAATATTCTTCACGGTTTTAATGTCTTGTAACGGCTGTTGAAAAGTCCGGGTGAACCAGCGATCCGTCTTTTCAGCAGTCGTTTACAGATTAGTGATTGGATCTAGCGGATCAGGAAGGAGAATTTGTCCACATTCTTCAGAGCGATACCGGTTCCTCTTGCCACCGCACGTAAAGGATCTTCCGCAATATGGAAGGGTATATTCAATTTATCGGACAAACGCTTGTCTAATCCCCGTAGTAATGCTCCGCCTCCGGCCAGATAAATACCTTTATTGACAATATCGGCATACAGTTCTGGGGGAGTTTGTTCCAGAGCGCCTAAAATAGCGATTTCGATTTTGGAAATTGATTTTTCCAGACAATGGGCTATTTCCTGATAGGAAACAGGAACTTCAACCGGGAGAGAAGTCATCTGGTTCGGACCTTGTACGATAAAATCGGCCGGTGGTTCATCTAATTCTGAAAGCGCTGATCCCACATGAATTTTGATTTCTTCTGCCGTCCTTTCTCCGATTTTTATATTGTGCTGATGACGCATATATTCCTGGATATCGTCCGTCAGATCATCTCCTGCAATACGGATGGATTTATTGGTAACAATCCCTCCCAAGGAAATGACAGCAATCTCTGTCGTACCTCCTCCTATATCTACAATCATGTTTCCTTCCGGGGCTTCCACATCCAAGCCGATTCCCAAAGCGGCGGCCATCGGTTCGTAAATCATATAAACATCGCGGCCTCCGGCATGTTCCGAAGAATCCCGTACAGCACGTACTTCAACTTCCGTACTTCCCGAAGGAATACAGATGACAATCCGTAAAGAAGGTGAAAAAAATTTGTTATTGATATTAGCCATTTTTATCATCCCGCGAATCATTTGTTCCGCTGCATTGAAGTCGGCGATAACCCCGTCCCGTAAAGGCCGTATTGTCTTGATATTATCGTGTGTTTTTCCTTGCATTTGCCGGGCTTTTTCCCCAATGGCAATTACTTTTTCTGTCCGCCGGTCAATGGCTACGATAGAAGGTTCATTGACAACCATCTTATCGTTATTTATAATGATGGTGTTGGCCGTACCCAGGTCAACAGCTATATCTTGTGATAAAAAAGAAAATAATCCCATGTCTTTATTAGTGTTTGAAATGTCTCATTCCTGTAAAAATCATTGCAATCCCATATTTATCAGCAGCGTCTATCGATTCCTGATCCCGAACGGATCCCCCCGGTTGGATAATCGCTGTGATTCCGGCCTTGTGAGCCGCCTCTACACAGTCTGAAAAAGGAAAGAAGGCATCTGAAGCCATTACACTACCTTTTATGTTATCTCCTCCTTGCCGGATAGCATTTTCCAGAGCCCAAATACGGCTGACTTGTCCCGGTCCTACGCCCGTCGTACATTTATCTTTTGCTATAGCAATACCGTTGGATTTAGTATGCTTTACAACCTTCCAGGCGAAAAGCAAATCTTCCCGTTCTTTTTCACTGGGTTGACGTTTGCTCACTACTTTAAATCCCTCTTCCGGAAGAAGAAGAGTATCCAGGTTCTGGACCAGTAAACCGCCCAATACCGTTTTTGCTTTAAAGGCCGTTTTGTCTGTCTTCAGGATGTTGTCCAACTGAAGTAAGCGAATATTTTTCTTTTGGGTTAAAATTTCCAAAGCTTCCGGAGAAAAAGAAGGTGCCAGAATTACTTCCAGAAAAATCTGAGACATCTTCTCAGCCGTTTCTCTGTCAATTTCCCGATTGGCAGCTACAATTCCCCCGTAAATGGAAACCGGATCTGCTTCGTATGCTTTTTTGTATGCTTCTGCAAGAGTGGGAGCACTGCCGACTCCGCAAGGGTTGGCATGCTTTGCAGCTACCACAGTCGGTTCATCAAACTCCTTTAACGTTTCCAAAGCGCCATCTGTATCCCCTATATTGTTGTAAGACAATTCTTTGCCATGCAACTGCTTTGCAGAAGTTAAGGTACCTTCCGTACCTTTTACGGCAGTATAAAAAGCAGCTGACTGGTGGGGATTTTCTCCATACCTCAAAGCTTGCCTTTTCTCAAAAGTGAGGGTTATGGTTTTGGGTTCTTCGATACGAAGACGCTCTGAAAAATAGTTTGCAATCAAGGCGTCGTAATGAGCCGTATGAATAAATACTTTAGCCGCCAGCATTTCTTTGGTTTCCAAAGAAGTATCGCCTTTTTGCCGAAGTTCGTCCAATACTTTATCATAATCTTCCGGATCCGTCAGCACCGTCACAAAGCGGTAATTTTTAGCTGCTGCACGGATCATAGTGGGACCGCCGATATCGATATTCTCGATGATTTCTTCATGTGAAACCCCTGGTTTTAAAATGGTTTGCTTAAAAGGATAGAGGTTACATACTACTATATCTATCGGCTCAATTCCCAATTCTTTCATTTGCTGGAGATGGCGGTCATTGTCTCGGACAGCCAATATTCCTCCCTCCACATTGGGATGTAAAGTTTTTACTCGGCCGTCGAAACATTCGGGGAACTTTGTCAGGTCTGAAATATCTTGAACTTGAATGCCTTCTTCTTTCAGTTTTTTAGAGGTTCCTCCGGTAGAAATGATTTCCCATCCTAAGGAATTCAATGATTTTGCAAAATCAACGATTCCTGTTTTATCAAAAACACTGATTAATGCTCTTTTCATCCGGATATTTTATTAGTGTGAATTTCGTTTCGTCGCAAAGGTAAAAAAAAAGAACGTTTTTTTTTAATAAATTGGCAGATAGTGCAATATTTTTATCAGAGGTTCGCTTAGTAGCTTATAATTGTCTGTATAACAATATATTGACAGTTTGTCCGAAGAATAAAACAGCGTGAATATTTTTATCTTTCATTTTCTTCTCAGAGGAATATTCATTTTTTTAAACGAGAGTATAAATAAAAAATACTACTTTTGAACAATAGAGAAAAATGGAAACGTAAATTCCTGAAAAATGAATGACAATAATGCTTTCGATTGGATATACCTGCTTATGGCTTTGGTCGCAGGAGGGTTGAGTATGATAAAATCTTTGTCGAAAAAAAAACCTATTCCTTCACATCCGCATCCCGCAGAGGAGATTGACGAGGAAGAAGAATGGCCGGAAGAGAACGGAAATCAAAGGACAGAGCCGATAATAGTGGAAGAGTATTCTGATTATTATAAAAACCGGATAGAAGCGACGGAAACGGAAATTTTAAAGGGGGGAGATTATTATAAGGAGAAACTTGCGATGAAGCATACAGAATCTGAAGAACCCCGGGAAACGACCGAAGAAGAAGGTGATTTTCAGTTTGATTTGAAAAAGGCAATTCTATATAACGAAATCCTCAACCGGAAATACGATTAGAAATTAATACCTATTCCGGTTGAGAAGGAGAATATATACGGTTTAAAATCGATATTCTCATCTTCGCTAATCGATTGTAAATAATAACGGAATCCGGGTTCCAGCATGATTTTAACTTTAGGGGAAATGGGGTATTCGACGCCGAGAGCCCAATCGGTGCTAATATTGAAATTCCGGATATTTTCTGTACTGCCAATGTATTCTCTGTTGTTTTCATAATTCAGGTAAGCTTTATTGCTGATGATAAAACTTCCACTGAAACCTGCCAATAAACTGAATCGGATCTTATTATTGTTCAGGTAATATTTCACAGCTATCGGAATTTCCAGTGCATCGAAAATTTGTTCTATTTCACTACTGCTACCATTTTTAGGAGCAATAAAGCTAGGGGCTCCTACTACTTCTGCAGTGCTCCGGCTTTTGATGTTTCCCAGGGGGGAATGGGTTACTTTTTTACTTACTGCTCCTAAAGGCGATAGGATATAGGCCGGTGCTTTGCTGTTGTCCATATAGGTATAAGCCCGGCTTTCTCCTGTTTTTTGCCCCATACGGGTATACATAATACCTGTCTGTATAGAAAAGCGTTTGTGAGGAATAATGGCGATTTTCATTCCTCCGCTAAAATTGAATATACCGCTCATCTGATCCTTGGAATAACCATAATCCCGGTTCAGGGCTTCCGGAGTATTATAGCTTCCGGAAGCATAGCCGGGAGCGATGTGTCCGCTCAGTAAAATTTTAGTCTTTTTATCCGAAACGGAGACAGCCTTTTTTTCAATTTGCTCGGATTCTAATACCTGCTGGTAAAGTCGTAAAGTTTTATAAGATTGTTTATTGATCAATGGAATATAATCCTTAGGTGTTAATTTCCTGAATGAAGGTTGAGAAGTAGCCAATGCAACTTTCGTTTCTCCAATCGACTCAGGTAGCAACTCGGGGAAAATTGTACGTTTTTCAGGAATACGTTCTTTTATGACGGGTATGGGATGAACGGCAGGTGTCATAACTATTAACTGAGGGGTAGGTAGCGTATATTCCAGTTTATGGACAGGAGGTGCAGAAAAGGAATAAAACGCAGGTTTAACCTCAGATGTATTTTTCAGAATCGTCACTCCGGCTATAGCAAGCAACAATGCGATTGCTGCAGCTGCCCGGTATCGCCACAGGATAATTTTTCTTTTCCTTTTATGGACTTGCAGTTGTTGATTTATATTCTCCCAAATATAAGCTGGCGGTTCAGCATGCCTGTTTTGGTATGCTTTTTTAAATAATGAATCAATATTATTGCTCATATTTCAGGTAATCTTTAATTTTCCTTTTCAATATCTCTCTTGCTCTTGCCAAATTGGACTTCGACGTCCCTTCACTTATTCCCACTAAAGCCGCAATTTCCTTGTGCTGCATCTCGTCTATGACATATAAACTGAAAACCTGTCTGTATTTTTCCGGTAATTCTTCGATAAAACCGAATAAAACTTCCTCCGGGATATAAATATTTTCCTCTATATCGGCCATTGTCGTTTCCGGTACTTCTTCCACCACCTGCAGCATATTGTTTTTCCGGTATTTTTCGAATGTGATATGAATAAAAATCCGTTTCATCCATCCTTCAAAAGAACCTCTTCCCGAATATTGCGATATCGATTCAAATACTTTCAGAAAACCATCCTGCAAATTATCTTCTGCTTCCGTTCTATCCCGTGAATATCGGATACATATGGCAAACATTTGGCTCGCGAACATATGGTAAAGTTCCTCAGCAGCCTTCGGATCACCTTTTTTACATTTATCTATTATATTATCCAATTTACACATCGGTAGCTGTTGATAAGATGCACGACACCTAAAAAGGTTGCGTCACTCTTTAAAGAATGACGCAATATTTTTTAAATTTCTTTTGTTTTCTTTTGGAGCCATTCTGCTTCTTGCGGACAGAGGTAAGGAGAAATTTGTTTGTAGACGCTATGGTGATATGCATTCAGCCATTTTTTTTCTTCTTCATTTAATAATTCAGGTAAAAGGGCAGAGGTATCGAAATAACAAAGTGTTAGTGTTTCAAAACCCAACCATATACCGAATTCATTCTCCCTCAACCGACAACAGACAGTAATGTTCTCATGTCTCACGCCGTGGAAATTTTCCCGGTATATTCCCGGTTCGTCGGAAGTAACCATTCCAGGTAACAAAGGCTGATCTTTCCAGGTTTGACGTATATCCTGCGGTCCTTCGTGTACACAAAGGACATGTCCAATTCCATGTCCGGTGCCGTGTCCAAAGTTTCTGAAATGATCCCACAAAGGCTGCCTGGCAACTATATCGATATTTGCACCGCTAGTTCCTTGCAGGAAAATACATCTGCTCAAAGCAATCATACCTTTCAGAACGAGGGTGTAATCTTCTTTTTCCAGAGCAGTCAATTCGCCCAGTGGAACAGTACGGGTTATATCCGTGGTGCCATACCAGTACTGAGCTCCGGAATCCACCAGATACAAGCCTTTGGGTTGTAACAAGGTATCTTTTCCAGGGACAGCCGAATAATGTGGTAAAGCTGCGTTAGGACCATAAGCGGAAATTGTATGAAAGCTGTCTGAAATGTAATCCGGATTTTCCTTCCGCAAAGCTGTAAGTTTTTCGGCAGCCTCGGTTTCAGAAATTGTTCGTTTTCCCACTTGTTGTTCCAGCCAGTAAAAAAAACGCGTCATGGCAATCCCGTCTTGTTGACAAGCTTTTCGGAATCCAGCAATTTCCGTCGGATTTTTCAACGCTTTCCAAAGGACGACGGGGGATCTGCCTGTAATGATCTCATGAGAAGCAGCGATTTTATTGTATACAGCAAAATTCAATGTAGAGGTGTCCAGACAAAATTTCTTTTTGTCTTTCCATTCTTCCAAAAAGAGAAACAAATGATGGTAATCCCGAATTTCGACTCCGGCTTCTTCCAAAGCCTGCTTGACTTCGGCAGGTATCTTAGCCGGTTTTACAAACAACCAGGCCCGTTCGGCAGAGACCAAAGCGTAACTGATAACAACCGGGTTATAAGGAATATCCTTTCCTCTGATATTGTACAACCAGGCAATTTCGTCCAGACAACTTAAAAGAAGTACATCCGCTTTTTTTTCTTTTAAATAATCCCTGACGGACTGAATTTTTTGTTTTGTTGTCAGTCCGGTATACTTTGCATCCAATAAGAATACAGCAGCTTCCGGAAGGGCCGGCCGGTCCAGCCATATTTCTCCCAACAAATCCGCTTTTTCTACTACACGAATCTGTTTGGAAGCAAATACCCGGTTTAACCGTTCAATATCTCCGACAGTCATACAAAAACTATCGATTCCGACTCTCGATTCCGGAGCCAGTGTATCATTCAACCATTCAGGATAATCCACTGCTTCCGGTATCCTCAACTTATGCATATGAATCCCGCTTCCTTGCAATTCCTTTTCTGCCTGAATGAAATAACGGGTATCTGTCCACAAACCTGCTTCTTCCTGTGTTACCACAACCGTACCATAGGAACCGGTAAAACCGGATATCCATTTTCTCTGCTGCCAGGCTTCTGGTAAATATTCGCTATTGTGCGGGTCTATACCGGAGACAATGTAAGCGTCTAAACCTTCCCGGTCCATAATTTCCCGTAAGGCAGCCAGTTTTTCCTTTATCGTCATAAATTATTCAATTTTATTATTTTTTCAAATATAATAAGAATCGTACAATTTACAAATAACAAATTGAAACAGGGTTCACAAAATTATTTTTAGAAGAAAAAAATCCTCATTACAAATGTAATCTAAGTTCAAGGCCTTAAAAAGGGGATAATAGAGTTTACACTTGTAACAAAACCATTTAAAACAGATAAAAATACAGTTGTAAATTCATTGTTAGCAAGAACAGATTGACAAAGATTATATTGTGGATATAATAAATTGATAACCAATATAAAATTCATAATCAATTAATATTTTACTTTATAATTATAAGCTCTAAAAATTTATTTTCTTTCATTTTAATTGAAAAATAATATAAAATTAATAGTAATGTGTTTTATAATCAATTAAATACAACATTTATATAAAGTAGAAATACATGTGAAATACAGTCTTGAAAAAATGATCTTTTAATACTAATATATTGATTATAAAAATTTTAAGCATTGAGTGCCAGAGGATTGTTTTTAATAAATTGAATACCAGTTATTAAAATGAAAATTAGAAATAAGAATGATTTTAGTTACAATTGTAACAGGTCATTAATTACAATTGTAATTTGATTTTTCTTTTTCTTTTTATTACATTTGTAATATATACAGATTACGTTGTATTATCGTTTTAGGGAGGTTTTACTAAAGATGCGGTTTTTATGAAAGAACGGTTAAACGAGTTGATTGAAAAAAAGGGATTGACGGCAACAAAATTTGCAAATATGATAGAGGTCAATCCTTCTGCCATTTCACATTTGTTGAAAGGAAGGAATAAGCCCGGATATGATGTATTGGTAAATATAGCCAAAGTGTTTCCGGATATCAGTATGGATTGGTTGTTGACAGGAAAAGGAAGCATGTCGGTTTCCCCGTCCCCGGTAAATTTAAGTTTACCCTCTGTAGATAGTGAGAAAAACAAAAAGGAAATAAAAAAAGAGACGGAGGAGTCTCCCGTTGTGACATCCCCAGCCTCTCCGGCAGTTATTCCGGACGAAATAACTGCCGCTTTACCGAGGACGGAGTCAGGTAAGACCGTAAAACGGATTGTCTTGTTTTTTACTGACGGTAGTTTTGAAGACTATCTAAAAGGATAGGATTTAGATCAGTCCGACAATATCCTGTATTTTTTGGAATCCGTTTTTGTCCAGATAATCGTTTATCCCTTCTGTTATTTTTATCGTTACCGCAGGATCGATGAAATTAGCCGTACCAACCTGAATAGCTGAGGCTCCCGCTAAGAAAAATTCGATAGCATCCTCTGCGTTCATGATTCCGCCTAATCCCACGACGGGTATTTTTACGACTTTAGCAACTTGCCATACCATGCGCAAAGCGACAGGCTTTACGCATGGACCGCTTAACCCGCCTGTCACCGTACTGAGCCTGGGTTTACGGGTTTTGATATCTATAGCCATGCCCAGCAGTGTATTGATCAAAGAGACGGAATCTGCTCCTTCTCCCTCAGCTGTAAGGGCTATTTCCTGTATATCGGTAACATTAGGGGATAATTTTACCATCAGGTGTTTGTGATAAACTTGTCTGACAGCTTTAACCACTTCCGAAACGGAAGAACAACGGGTGCCGAAAGCCATACCACCTTCCTTCACATTCGGACAGGATATATTCAATTCAATACCCGGAATATGGCTCAACTCGTTAATTTTCTCCGCAGTGGCTATATAATCTGAAACAGTAGATCCTGAAACATTCACCAGAACAGAAGTAGAGATATCTTTAATTTCCGGGTAGATATGAGTAATAAAATAATCCACCCCTTTGTTTTGCAAACCTACGGCATTCAGCATACCGCAAGGAGTTTCTGCCATGCGCGGGTAGGGATTCCCTTCACGGGGGTTTAAAGTAGTTCCTTTGACAATAAAGCCTCCTAAGTGGGATAGGTCGATGAAATCTTGAAATTCAGAACCGTAGCCGAAAGTACCGGAAGCCGTTAATACCGGATTTTTCAAATCCAATCCTTTTAAATGAACGTTTAAATCTGCCATTTCAAATCTTTTATATTAAAAACAGGTCCTTCTGTACATACGCATTTGTGTCCGGCAGTCGTATCCGTAACACAGCAAAGACAGGCTCCAATGCCGCAGGCCATCAAGTTTTCCAAAGATACTTCACAATCCACCTGACGGGCTGCTGCATATTTTGCCACAGCTTTCATCATGGGTTCGGGACCACAACAAAAAATGTGATCGTATTGATTGGCCAACAGGGAATGCTGGGTAGGATATCCTTTTTCCCCGAAGGAACCGTCCTCTGTTGTATAGTATAATTGAGCATATTGCCGGAAAGAATCTTCCAGTACGATGTCATTTTTTGAACGAACCCCGATCAATAAATCCGGGGTTAATCCTTTTTTATGCATTTCCTTGGATAAATACAGCAAGGGGGCTATTCCCACACCCCCTCCAACGAGTAGACAGCGTCCCTTTTGGGGTATAGAAAAAGAATTACCCAAGGGTAGTATAAGGTTCAACCTTTCATTTGCTTTTAAACGGGAGAGTCTTTGTGTACCTGCACCTGCTATCTTTATGAATAAGAATAACAGTTTATTTTCTTCATCTACATCATAAACGGATAGAGGACGCCTCAAAAAAGTGGCAGGAGAATCTTCCACTTTCACATTTACAAACTGTCCGGGCCGGAGAGAAGGCAATTCTTCGGAATACAAACTCAGTAAAAACATATTTTCATTGAGTTGCCGGTTCTCCTTTACTAGGAAATCGATTATTTTTTTCATACTGCATTAATTATGCATAACACACCTGATTATTCACTTTATTTCAGTTTTTCTCTTAAATATTTTCCGGTATAAGATTGTTCACAGAGAATAAGCTCTTCCGGCCGGCCTTCAAAAACAATCTTTCCTCCTTGTTTTCCGCCTTCCGGACCTAAATCAATAATATAATCCGCACATTTTATCACATCCATATTGTGTTCGATGATCAGTACGGTATGTCCCCGGTCCAGTAGGGCATTTAAAGAATCCATCAATTTGTGGATATCGTGAAAATGCAGGCCGGTAGTCGGTTCGTCAAATACAAATAAAGTTGGTTCCGGATTTTCCCGGCTCAGATGATAAGCCAGTTTCACCCGCTGACTTTCTCCGCCACTCAATGTACTGGAAGATTGTCCCAATTTTACATATCCTAAGCCTACATCCACCAATTTTTGTAATTTTTCAATGATACTTCGTTCACTATGAGAGCTCCCGGAAGAAAAGAATTCGACAGCTTGATTGACGGTCATTTCCAAAACATCGAATATATTTTTTCCCTTGTATTTTACTTCTAGCACATCATCTTTAAAACGCCGTCCTTTGCAATGTTCACATTCCAGGTACACATCGGCCATAAATTGCATTTCGACCTTAATGATACCTTCCCCCTGGCATTCTTCACAGCGTCCCCCCGGAACATTAAACGAAAAATGGGAGGGTTTAAAGCCTTGTTGTTTTGATAATTTTTCATCTGCAAATATCTTTCGAATATCATCCCAGGCTTTCACATAAGTGACCGGATTGGAACGGGTAGATTTTCCGATCGGATTTTGATCGATAAATTCGACTGCTGACAGTGCTTTCAGATCCCCCAACAGTTTATCAAAGCTTCCGGTCCGGTCCGAGTAATCGCCGTAATATTTTTGTAAAGCCGGTACCAGTATGTCTTTAATCAATGTACTTTTTCCGGAACCGCTGACTCCGGTTACAGCAGTCATAACTCCCAAGGGAATATCTACTGAAATATTTTTCAAATTATTTTCCGTAGCCCCCGTAACTGTAATTTTCCGGGAAAAAGAACGGCGTTGCCGGGGCACTTCAATATGCTCTTTTCCATAGATATAACCGGCTGTCAGAGTATTCGCTTTTTTCATATCTTCCATCGTTCCCTGGAATACGACTTCTCCGCCCAGTCTGCCGGCATAAGGGCCGATATCTATAATTTGATCCGCCGCCCGGATAATATCTTCGTCGTGTTCTACGACAATAACCGTATTTCCCAGATCTCTCAGTCTTTTCAAAACTTTAATCAGTTGTGCTGTATCTCTGGAATGAAGTCCTATACTGGGTTCATCTAAGATATAAAGCGAACCGACCAGTGCAGATCCCAAAGATGTAGCCAGATTGATCCGTTGAGATTCCCCTCCGGAAAGAGAAGAGGAGAGACGGTTTAAAGTGAGATACCCTAGTCCTACTTCCTGTAGAAATTCCAGACGATTACGAATATCAGGCAATATCCGCTCTGCCACTTTCTGCTGATAATCGGTCAGGGTGAGTTGATCGAAAAACGATTTTAATTCGTCTACAGGCATTTCTACCAATTCCGGAATAGATTTCCCGTCGATTTTTACGAAAGCAGCTTCCGGTTTTAAGCGGGTTCCCTGACAGTCGGGGCATCTGGTCTTTCCGGTATACCTGGCAATCATGACCCGGTTTTGAATTTTATATTTTTTGGATTCCAGATAAGTAAAAAAATCATAGATTCCATGGAAATACCGGCAACCGTTCCAAAGTAGTTGTCTTTCCTCAGGAGTCAACTCATAATAGGGAGTGTGGACGGGAAATTTTACATGATGCGCGTTCCGGAGGAGTTCTTTTTTCCATTCGCTCATGACTTCTCCCCGCCAGCACATAATGGCATCCTCGTACACACTCAGTGCTTTATTGGGAATGACCAAATCTTCGTCTATTCCCAATACTCTGCCGTACCCCTCGCATTTAGGACAGGCTCCTATGGGAGAGTTAAAACTGAACATATTGACGGAAGGAATCTGAAAAACCATTCCGTCGGCTTCAAACCGGTTTGAAAAAGACCGTATATTTCCGTCTATTTCAATAAAACATTCTCCTTTCCCTTCGTAAAGGGCTGTTTCTACAGATTCTGAAATCCGGGATTGCGTATCTCTTTCCTTATCAATAGAAATCCGGTCCACTACCAGATAAGTTTCCGCCTGTTTTTCCAATAGTTCCGGCTGATCCATAATATCGTTGATGCGGAAAAACTGGTCTCCGCTTTTAATACGGGTAAATCCCTGGCTCAGTAAAAGAGAAAGACTCTCTTTTTCCTGTAGCTTTTCTGGACGGGACAGGATAATAACGCTTTTCCCTTCGTGCCCTTCTATAATATATCTGCAAATACTGTCTACGGAATCCCGTTGTACTTCTTTACCGGATACTGGGGAGAAAGTCCGTCCTGCCCGTGCATAAAGCAATTTGATATAATCGTATATTTCCGTGGAAGTTCCCACTGTCGAACGGGGATTAGAAGTATTTACTTTTTGCTCAATCGCGACAGCCGGCGGGATACCTTTGATATAATCGCATTCCGGCTTATTCAGCCGTCCTAAAAATTGTCTGGCATAAGCTGACAAACTCTCCACATATCTGCGCTGTCCTTCAGCATATAAGGTATCAAAAGCCAGAGAAGATTTCCCGCTACCCGATACGCCGGTAATCACAATCAATTTATTCAACTCTATCTTTAAGTTGATATTTTTCAGATTATGTACCCGGACTCCCTTCAGCTCTATATATTGTTTTCCTTTTTCCATTCCTGTAATAAAAATATTTAATGTTCAGAAGCTTAAATGCTTAACAGTTCGTACAGGGGGATCAATGCTTCCTAAAGGGAAATTTGATAAAAACACTCCTATTTCCGGATTCTTTAATCAGGAGCGAAGTCCCCTTAAACTCTTGAAAGTTTATACATTTGAACTTTTAGACTTTTGAATGAATTAAGCTTACAAAGATAATGAAAATTACAGCAATAAAAAAGCATCCCTTTTGCCGATAAATCACCTCTTTTATTCATTTTAAATCAATAAAGTAGAGAAAAACTTATTACATAAACCTTGAAAACTTATATTTTTTAAATAATTTCGACATTTTTCAACAATAAAGTTTTGGACAAAATAATGATTTACTTTTTATTATAGGACTTATTCGGAGAAAATATACATTTAAAGTAAATAAAGTTAATTCTACTTCGAAAGAAGGCATTAAGTAAAATTACTCGTTGGTGAAAGTGTGAAGAAAATAGAGTTTCTTAAAACAGGTATAATTTTTTATCTTTAAAAGACCTCCTTCTCTTGATTTGAAGAAAGTTTTTGTTTCAAAAATTTATTTTTTCTCTCTTTTTCTCTGTCCTTATCAGCCTTTGTATATAGTATGTAAAATTTTTGATTATACTCTTAGATTTTATGGAAAGCTTTGTACAAATTAACAAACGATAATCTCAGCCTTCATTCTCACGAGTGGAGGCTTTTATATTGGCAATATTATGGTCTAAATCATTAATAACCCAAGCATTATATGGCAACAATAAAGGTAAAATTCAGAAAATCAACAGTCGCTGGAAAGCCCGGCAGTATATACTATCAGCTATGTCATGAAGGCAAGGTTAAGCAATTGTCAACTAATATCCATTTATGTCCTGAGTATTGGGATACAAAGGCAGAGAATATTATCAAATTGTCATCAGAGCCCAGCGTCAATCCGTTGCTCAGCGAATATCATTTCAAAATCGACAGCGATTTGTCGAGACTGAAACATATCATTGGCGAGCTTGATGTAAAGGGTGACAAGTACACACTCTCCGATGTCATATCATTGTTTAATAAGTCGGAAAGTGACTTGTTGGTTTTCTCGTTCTTCGAGGAGCAGATAGAGCATTGCAAGCTGAACAGGCAAATGGGAACTGTCCGAAACTATCAGCGCACTCTGAACAGCATCCGAACCTTCTTGAAAGGGAACGACATCCCTTTTACCATGATAACAGAAACACTTGTCTTAGAATATGAAAGATGGCTTGCCGGAAACGGTGTGGTAAGGAATAGCAGTTCATTCTATATCAGAAATTTGCGTTCAATTTACAACAAGGCGGTGAAGAGGAATCTTACAGAGCAAAGGTTTCCGTTCAACAATGCCTATACCGGTACAGACCGAACCCGTAAGCGAGCCGTTGGAGAAGATGTCATAATGCGTTTGCTAAAAATGAATTTGGATTATTCCAAACCTCTTGCTTTGGCGCGAGATCTCTTCGTTTTCAGCTATTGCACCCGCGGTATGTCATTCGTCGATATTTCCTTCCTTAAGAAATCAGATGTATCAAACAGCGTTATCAGTTATGTGCGACATAAGACAGGACAGCAGCTTTGCATCAGGATTGAACCTTGTATTGAAAAAATCATAAAGCAATATGAAACTGAAACAGCAGACAGCATATATGTCTTTCCTATTATCACTGCGACAGATCCGGAAGTGGCATACAATCAGTATCAGATAGCCTTAAGTTACCACAACCGCAAATTGAAGAGACTGGGAGAAGAAATCGGAGAGCATCTATATCTGTCCTCATACACAGCCCGTCATACATGGGCAACGACGGCGCGTAACCATAATGTGCCTATTTCTGTTATCAGTGAAGGTATGGGGCATACCAGCGAGAGAACGACACAGATTTATTTAGCGTCACTCGAAAATTCTGTTATAGATGAGGCAAATAAGGAGATTTTGGAGAGGCTAAATCGTGTGGTTTCTCTGTAAGAAATCATAAATTTATCGACTCTGAAAAGGATACGTGGAATATGGATCCTCAACTTCTCGAAGAGGCTATCAAAGATCGTATTGCCAAGACTGGAAAAGCCCCGAAGGCTATTGTCCCTGTGGCTCTCTATGGTATGCCCTATAAGATTGACGAAATTATGGAAGTTGCGAATCGTTATGACATTCCAGTGATAGAAGATGCAGCGGAGGGTTTCGGAAGTCGTTACGATGGCAGAGTATTGGGCACATTTGGCAAGTTCGGCGTGCTGTCGTTTAATGGTAACAAGATGATTACTACCTCAGGGGGTGGGGCTCTTATTTGTTCAAATATTAAAGACAAAAATACTATTATGTGGTATGCAACTCAAGCAAGAGAAGCATATCCATATTATCAACACGAAACAATAGGTTATAATTATCGTATGTCAAATATTTGTGCTGGCATTGGTCGGGGGCAAATGACAGTTGCGCAAGATCACATCAATCATCATAAGCATGGCATACAGGTTCCTCAAGGAACATGGCACACAATTATTGTATCTGAACCTTGTATTATTTTTGAGTCTAAAGATGGGGCTTATCATCCTCTTAATTCAGATGATGTACAAGTCTCCGTGAAATAAATTATATAATATCCCTACATATTCTAAAAAAGGCACCTCTCTAGGGGATGCCTTTTTTTGTTTGGATATGTTTGGAAATACGTTTAAGCCTTGTTAATGACTCAATTTAATTATTCAGAAACCACTTCAAATTCCACGTTTACTTTCACATCTCTGTGAAGTTTGATAACGGCAGAATAGGTTCCTACTTCTTTGATATCTTTCAGCATAATTTTCTTTCTGTCGATTTCATAGCCCTGAGCTTGTAAAGCCTCAGCGATCATGATACTGTTCACAGAACCGAAAATTTTACCTGTACTACTGGTTTTGGCTCCGATAGTTAATTTCAACGCTTCGAGTTTAGCAGCTAATTCTTGAGCTTCAGCTCTCAATTTCGCTTCTTTATGTGCTCTTTGTTTGGTATTTTCGGCTACAGTTTTTTTAGCCGATTCGGTTGCCAGGATAGCATATCCCTGGGGGATAAGGTAGTTCCGACCATAACCCGGCTTTACGTTAATTATGTCGTCCTTATGACCTAAGTTTGCTATATCTGTTAATAATATAATCTGCATTTTGTCCTCCTTCCTTAAATTATTTCATCAAATCGGTTACATAAGGCAATAAAGCAAGGTGTCTTGCTCTCTTCACTGCGGTAGCCACTTTTCTCTGGTATTTCAGAGAGGTTCCGGTAATTCTTCTCGGAAGGATTTTCCCCTGTTCATTCAAAAATTTTTTCAGGAACTCGGGATCCTTGTAATCGATAAATTTGATTCTGCTCTTTAAGAAGCGGCAGTATTTTTTCTTTTTAACTTCTACGGAAGGCGGAGTTAAATATCTGATTTCACTTTCGTTCTGTGCCATGGCTTATTTCTCCTCTTTTTTTTCTTGGTTTTTACTTCTTCTCTTTAAAGCATACTCATATGCATACTTATCTAATCTGAAAGTCAGAAAACGAATGACTCTTTCATCCCGGCGGTAAGCAGTTTCCAGCTTATCCACCAAGGCACCTTCTGCTTCAAATTGGAGTAAATGATAAAATCCGGTAGTTTTCTTCTGGATCGGATAAGCCAGCTTCCGAAGGCCCCATGCCTCCTCATGCTCAATCGTACCTCCATTTTCCGTAATGGTACTCTTGAACTTTTCTACCGCTTCCTTTATCTGCACTTCAGATAAAACGGGAGTTGTAATGAAAACGGTCTCGTAATGATTCAACATAATTAATTGATTATTAGTATAAAATTATTTTATCGGCGCAAAGATAATGTTTTTGCACGAATTGTAAAAATTATTCCTGAATTATATTCCCGGTTTATCGGACAAAAGATTTTATTGATAGATTCTCTTCCTGTTTAAAGCTTCATGATATTGACGGGCATATTGGTTATGCTGCCGCAAAGTCTTCGAAAAATGATGTCCACCAGAAAAATCACTCTTGGCACAGAAAAAAAGGTAATCGTGTTTTTGGTAATTCAATACGGCATCAATAACCGGGATAGAAGGCAGGCGTACCGGTCCGGGAGGCAATCCCAGGTATTTATAAGTATTGTACGGAGAATCTATTTCGGTATGTTTGGTCAATATTCTCTGCAAGGTAAAATCTCCCCAGGCATATTTGAGGGTGGGACAAGCTGCTAAAGGAATATCTTTTTTCAAACGGTTTATGTAAACGCCTGCGATGATGGGGTATTCTTCCGGTTTTACAGTCTCTTCTTCTACAATGGACGCCAGAATAATCACTTCTTCCGGAGAAAGCCCTGCTTGAGCTGCTTTTTCCCGACGGGCTGTATTCCAGAATTTTTTGTATTCCCCGGCCATTTTGTAAACAAAATCCCGGGGAGTAATATTCCAATATAATTGATAGGTATTGGGAATAAACATCGCCTTAAAATTTTCCTGACTGAAACCCAATTCCCGGGATATCTCCGGATTTTGGACGGTTTGCAGAAAAGTCAGCGAATCCATTTCCAACTGATGACTCACGAGACCGGCTAACTGTTGGAAAGTGCGGACATTATGGAAAGTAAAGTTTACAGCTTCCTGATTTCCAGAACGCAATAAATTGACTAAAGCATTGTTACTCATCCCATTCTGTATACGATAGCGTCCGGATTTTATATATGCGGGATATTTTTTCCAGTCGGCTACCTTACGAAGTGTATACACATTTTCAACATATCCCTTACTTTGCAAAGTGGCCAGCACCGTCTCAAAAGAATCTCCTTTCTGAATATAAATAATTCCCTTGTCTTTTACCTGAGTATTGGGCCAGTATATAAAATAGTAAGCGGTTCCTCCGGCAAAAAATGCCAGCAAAAGCAAGATAAATCCGATTCTGATAATTTTTTTCATTCTTCGTCCCGGAAATAAAGCTTATAGTAATTCATATCCCGGGCTGTATCATATCCTTTTTCAATATATTTTCGTTGCCCATGAATATAGACGTGAAAATTTTTATCCAATTTCAATACATGTCTGAAATATTTCTTTTCGTCTTTCACTGCATAATCAGACACGGGGAAGGTTGGCTGAAAAGGAATCTCCTTTTCCGTTTCATATTGTTTTTTAAAATTTTCAAAAGCCTGGATAACTTCCGGTTCTCTCACGACTTCCTCTTTAAAGCGGTCTTCCGAAAAAACTTCAGCATCTTTAAAAAAATTGATCGAACGGTTTAACATATCAATTTGGTCTGCACAAGGCACATCATTTTCTTTATTATAAATATCTTTGACAAAATCTTTGCAAAGATTCAAATAATTCGAAGTTTGAAAATAGCTGTCATTACTGGGCTGTAAACCTAAAAAATCGTTTGTCCAATAAATAGCCTCTTGTTGATTGGTTTTATCCAATACAGATACTTTATAACCGGACTCCGGACGAATATTGAAAATCAGGCAAGCTTTATCCAATTTCCGGATATTGATGCCCGATTCACTTTTTAGCTGATAAGTATGTTGGTTCAGAATAATTTTCAGAAAAGTATCTTTCGTTTCCGACTTAAAAATCCCGACTGCATCACAAAGTCCTTCCTCAATATTACAATTCCGGAAATAAACAATGTACAATTCCCCCGACTTAATATTCGGATTGTTGGATTGTTCAAATAATTGCTCTGCTATCGTAACGGACTGTGCATAAAATGCTCCGGCATCAGCAAAAATAGTATTCACTGCAGCGTATACTGGATTATTTTCCAATTCTCCTGCATATGCCTGAAAATTGTAGAAGGCATCTTTTTTAAAAGGAGAGAGGAAATAATTTTTTAACAAACTGATCACATCCGGATCATCCGGAAGAAAACAATTATCCGAAATTGTCAGTTCACCTCCTTCATATTTATTCCCGACCTTATGGATAACGATATTTCCGATTTCGCAATTTTCAAAATTTATCATACTCTAAAATCTAAAATTAACGCCCAGATTCAGGTTTTCTTTAAACTGCATCTTTTTAGAATAGTTTTCATCATATACGACATTTGTGTATATCGAAGCCCGCATAAAATAGTTTATCTTAAAGTCGATCTGAACCTGCCAGTTGGCAGTAAAAGTCTGTTGGGAATTATAATAACTGCTGAACATGATGAGTTCGTTGCGTACGTCCATAATCTTAAACAAACTGAATTTATTCCGCAATTCCAATCGGGCACCGGCATCCCCTTTGGATCTTTTTCCGACTTCCACTCCATAACGAGTGGGATCTATCCCCACTGTGTCGCGCACAAAAGTCCATTTTCCTGCAATGGGAGAGAGATAAAGTGAGAAATTTTCATTCGGCTTATAGTCAAGACCCAAAGAAAGGGTAAAATAAGCAGGAGTCATAAAATTTCCGACTATTTTTTTCTCGTTTTCAGAATATTCGTAAGAATTGAAGATCATGGTCTGGATATTGAGCTGAGTGGTATAATACCAGTTCTTAAAAGCTTGATGTCCTAATTTAGAGTTCAATTCCAGTTTTTCCTCATTTTTACGCAAACCTTGATCTCCGCTTTTCAAGAAACCCAGGCGATAATGCATAAAATTTTCCCAGCTGGTTTTATTTTTATTGTAATTTATAAAAAAACGGATATTACTGAGTACAGATAAAGAATTTTCACCACCGCTCGACCAATTAGCCAAATAGCCTTGCCCCATAGCCAATTCCACTTCAGAATAATACGTCCAATGACGCCGGTATAAATTTCCCGCTTTAATCTGTTGGATATCAAAATATTTGTCTCCTAATTGGTTGGCTAAACTCCGCGGATTATTTTGTTGCGCATCGATTTTAGCCGGATACACATTATCATCCACATACACCCGTATATTATTGCCGGGAGGGGCAACTTCAATCCAAGTACCGATGGAATCCCCGGTTTTGTTAAGAGCCCAGAAACGATGAAATTCAGCACGTCCGTTGTTGATCCAGAATTGAACAGAACTATCTGCCACATTCAACACTTCCAGCAATACCGAATCCCGGCTGATATCCTTTAACCAGCGGTAGTTCGAATCCGTACGGACATAATTGGCCAAGGCCGACAAATCGGAATTCATAAAAGTCTGGTAATCGGTGGTCAGTAAATGGGCATGTTTCGTATATAAAGCAACGCTGTCAAATAGGAGCTTCGTTTGTATTTTATTCAAAGCTTCCTCTTTTTCTCCGGTTGTTTTTATATAATCCCTCAAATAATTCACCATCCGCTTTAACGAATCGTTTTCAGCGTATTGAATTAAAGTGTTTAATGCCTGGTTCAATTCCTGATCGGCGTATTTTTTATTTTCCAGATATTGAATCGCATAACGAATAGCCGGATTTTCTATTTCCGTATTTTTTAGTTTTCGTTTCAAAGAAGACAGATTTTTGGGAAAAATAGAATGATTGGAAACAAGCGGTTGAGGAAGGAGGGGAATAGGAGGTATTTCCTCGGGACAGAGCAATTGTCCAAAAGCGAAACCGTTACTTAATAATAAAGCACACACCACCAGTATTATTCGGGTCATAGTAGTAAATTTAGTATATTATGCATTTCTCATTTAAAAGGTGAATTCGGTTCCTTAGCCATGTGGGAATACGCCAATTTGTCGATCAGACGAGGCCACCATTTATCCAAGAATACCGTCAGTTTTCCTTCTACAAATGTCATGATAATTTCCCTTTTCCTCTTTCGTATTCCTTTTATAATCAAGGAAGCACATTTCTCTGCCGACATCATGCCTGCTTCATCTCTCGGACTTTCTCCTTGTTGACGCCCGCTAGCATCCAAAGCTGTCGTTCGGATATTAGAAGCCGTAAAACCGGGGGCAGCAACCAATACATGTAATCCTTTTTTCAAATTTTCAATTCGCAGGGTATTTAAAAAACCACGCATGGCAAACTTACTGGCTGCATAACCGCTACGCCCCGGTAAACCGATAAACCCCGCAATAGAAATAATCCCGACAAGACTCCCACGACTATTTAATAAATGAGGAAGAGCGTATTTACTACAATAAACAGTTCCCCAAAAATTGACATCTAGCAAACGATGCAATACTTTCATATCCAGCTCCTCAAATACAGCCCGCATAGATATGCCTGCATTATTTACCAATATATCAATCCGACCGAATTGTTGATAAGTCTGATCGATCAGTTGCTTACAATCAGCTTCCACGGAAACATCTGTCCTTACCGAAATAATTTCGACTCCCTGAGCCCGTAGTTCCTGTTCTATAAGTAATAATTTTTCTATATTCCGAGCACCCATCACAATCTTACAACCCTCAGCAGCAAAACCATATACTAATGCTTTTCCGATTCCGGATGACGCACCCGTAACGATAACGACTTTATTACGCATCTTCGCTATAATTTACCTTAATTTACCTTTTACTATATTTGCGCAAATATAATAAATTCTGGGGTCATCGTTTTTTTAATCTGAAAAAATATAAAAAAATGTTTGTCCTATAATTTATATTATGTAAAATAATATATAAAATGAAAAGGAGAAGAAATTTTCTTCTCCTCCCATGTTTTTGAATTATTCTGCTTTCTGCAAAGCTTCTTGCATTTTATCGTATTTTTCTTGATATACAGGATCAGTAGCGCGCAGTCTGAAGTACAGCTCTTTCAGAATAGTCATTGTATTTCTTTCTCCCGGTTGTATTTCCAAAGCCTTTTCGAAAAAAGGAATTGCTTTTGCGTATGCAGCATATACTTTGGGAACTTCCCGGTTGTATTCATCGGCGTCTTCGATGTTAAATACGACTTTATTCAATTCATTGGCTTCATTTAATTTCATATTACCTAAATAAAACAGTGAATTGAAATCGTTCGGATCGATAGACAAAGCCTTTTCATACATAGCCTGTGCTTTTTCCGGTTGGTTAAGTTTCTCATACAAAGTACCTTTAGCCCGGTAATAAGAAGGATTATTAGGATCTTGTTTGATTGCAGCATCCAGATATACTTCAGCTTTTTCGGGTTCGCCTCCTAACAGATAATAATTGATCAGTTCTACCAAGGTGAAAGGATCGTTCGGAGCCAATTCATAACCTTTCTGCAGGTATTGAAGAGCTTCTTCTTTTTTACCTTGTTCTTTTAAAACACTGGCTAACATTACATTAGTCTTGGCAGGCTCATAATTGTATTTCAATGCTTCTTTATAATATCCTTCTGCTTCACTGAGTAAATTTGCTTTTTGAGCAGCTAAACCTGCATTGAAAATAATTGCCGTATCAATGCCCGGATTATTGATAATCGGAGATTTTTCTATTTCCAATACTCTCTTGAATGCATTCAAAGCACCTGCATAATTTTCAGATGAATAGAATTCTACTCCTTTGTTGGCATAGTCAATGGCTAAATTTTCAAACTGAACTTTTAACTTCTTAGGAAATTTTCCTTTTTCATCCAGTTGCTGAACCTTCTGATAAGCTTCCCAAGCTACATCCAAAGCGTTCGGGTCCAATTTTTTATAATCGGGCAAAGGACTTTCGTAAATAGCTTGATAAATCTGACCTTTTATGAAATAGCTTTTAGGATCATTTACACAATTTTCATGTGTAATCGCCTCATCTATCAGTTTTTTAGCTTCGTCCAATTTACCTGAACTCAAGTAACTGCTAGCTTGTGCTACTTTTCCTTTCTGTGCATATGTTGCTGTAGCACAAAAAAGCAAAATCATAATAAAAGTTAATTTTCTCATACGTACCTGTTTGTTTAATTTATATTTCAGTTTCACGTTAAAAATGCGCAATTTGTTTCACAATCAGACACTTTCTTCAAAGCTTGCATCCGGATTTACATCGTTCTCCTCTCCTTCTCTCTCTTCCTCTTTAGCAGCTGAAACTTTAGCCACTGCAGCAATAGCATCGTCATTTCTCAGGTTGATCAACCTTACCCCTTGGGTGTTTCGCCCCATTACCCGCAAAGAAGATACTTCCAAACGAATGGTCAAACCGGACTTGGTGATAATCATCAGATTGTCTTCATCGGTCACATCAATCAGCGAAATTAACTTACCTGTCTTTTCCGTCAGGTTAATGGTTTTCACGCCTTTCCCGCCCCTGTTTGTAATCCGGTAATCTTCAATATCGGAACGTTTTCCATATCCATTTTCAGAAACGACCAGTACATTGGCCTTTTCCGGTTCTATACAGATCATTCCGATTACTTCGTCTTCTTCATCATTTAAGGTAATCCCTCTTACTCCGGAAGCCGTACGTCCCATTGGGCGAACCTTATGTTCCGGGAAACGGATCGCTTTACCGGATTTGACAGCCAGCATGATATCCTTTTCTCCATTCGTCAGCTTCGCTTCCAGCAACTGATCCCCTTCTTTTATGGTAATGGCATTAACTCCGTTCTGACGCGGACGGGAATAAGCTTCTAAAGTCGTTTTCTTGATAATTCCCTTCTTTGAACACAAGACAATATAGTTGCTATTTATATAATCCGTATCTTTTAAATCCAACAGATTGATATAAGCTTTTACTTTGTCGTCCGGCTCTATATTCAGTAAGTTCTGTATAGCCCGTCCTTTTGCCTGTTTGGTTCCTTCGGGAATTTCGTACACTTTCAGCCAGAAACATTTTCCTTTTTCCGTAAAGAAAAGCATAGTGTTGTGCATAGTGGCCATGATCATGTGCTCCAGAAAATCTTCATCCCGGGTAGCGGAACCTTTGGAACCGACGCCTCCTCTGTTTTGAACTTTATATTCGCTTAGGGGAGTACGTTTTATATATCCCATATGGGAAATGGTGATCACCATCTCTTCATCTGCATAAAAATCTTCCGGATTAAATTCTTCCGAAGCGTAGACGATATCGGTACGGCGCTCATCCCCATACAATTGTTTCATTTCGATCAATTCGCTCTTGACGATCTCCATACGTAATTCCACACTGGCTAAAATCTCCTGCAAATGCGTTATTAGCTTTTCGATTTCCTCGTATTCTGCTCTCAACTTGTCCTGTTCCAGCCCTGTCAACTGCCTCAAACGCATATCCACTATGGCAGAGGCTTGTACGTCAGTCAGACTAAACCGTTCCATTAAGGTATTTCTCGCTTCTTCCGGCGTTTTAGACCCCCTTATGATCCGGATTACTTCATCGATATGATCGCAAGCAATAATCAAACCTTCCAGAATATGAGCCCGTTTTTCAGCTTGTCTCAGTTCAAATTGTGTACGCCGGATCACCACTTCGTGCCGGTGCTCTACAAAATGACGGATCAGATCTTTCAGGTTTAATAATTTAGGGCGTCCGTGTACCAATACCACATTATTCACTCCGAAGGAAGTCTGCAGAGCCGTATGTTTTAATAAGGTATTCAATACCACATTGGAAATAGCATCCTTTTTCACATCGATCACAATCCGCATCCCGTTCCGGTCCGATTCGTCGTTGACATTCGAAATACCTTCGATTTTCTTTTCGTTAATCAGCTCTGCAATGCGTAAAATCAATTCCAGTTTATTTACCTGATAGGGAATTTCGTGTACGATAATTTTTTCCCGTCCTGTCGGGCTTACTTCTATCGAAGTCTTAGCCCGTACGATAATTCTTCCTCTGCCGGTACGGTAGGACTCCTTTACACCGTTATATCCGTATATGGTACCCCCGGTAGGAAAATCCGGAGCCTTAATGATTCTAATTAATTCTTCGATATCAATGTCATGGTTGTCAATATAAGCACAAATGGCATCCACCGCATCATTGATATTATGAGGAGCCATGTTCGTTGCCATGCCGACCGCAATACCGGAAGCTCCGTTAACCAGTAAATTCGGAATTTTAGAAGGCAACACTGTTGGTTCCTTTAAGGATTCATCAAAATTCGGAGCCATATCTACCGTATCCTTCTCCAGATCTGCCAACATTTCTTCAGCAATCTTTTTCATACGGGCTTCGGTGTAACGCATAGCAGCCGGACTATCTCCGTCCACTGAACCGAAGTTTCCCTGGCCGTCCACCAGAGGATAGCGCAAAGACCAGGGTTGGGCCATACGAACCATGGTCATGTATACGGAACTATCTCCATGGGGATGATATTTCCCCATCACCTCTCCCACAATTCTGGCAGATTTTTTATAAGGTTTATTGGAAGTAACTCCCAATTCATTCATTCCATAAAGTACTCTTCTGTGCACAGGCTTCATTCCGTCCCTCACATCAGGCAATGCACGTGAAACAATCACCGACATTGAATAATCAATGTAGGACGATTTCATTTCTTCCTCTATATTAATCTTAATGATTTTTTCTCCGCCGTTTTCCATCTATTCAAATTTGCAATTAATCGATTATAAAACAATTATTTAGCCCAAAATTCAGGTCATTATTGCTAAAATCCCACAAATGTAATAAAATGAATGAGATTTTTGACAAAAAAGATCGTAAACTTTACACTTATCTTAGAAACACACTTCCATCTTGTCGTATGCCAAATGTATATTTTCCGGCATTTCTTTTGTTACCTCTGCCGCCTTTCCCATCTGATGACCAATATGAGTGATCCAGGCTTCTTTAACCTGTAATTGTTGCAACACTTCAACGGCTTGCCTTAGAGTAAAATGAGACAAATGACTTTCCTTACGCAAAGCATTGAGCACCATATATTCTACTCCTTTTAGTTTTTGCATGGATTCTTCCGGAATGGCATTTGCATCCGTAATGTAGGCAAAATTCCCGATCCGGAATCCCGTTACAGGCAATTTATGATGCATAACCCTTATGGGACATACTTCAATTTCATCAATAAAAAAAGGAGTTTGATCGATAACCCGCACGCTCATTTCCGGTACTCCCGGATAACGGTATTCACTGAAAGCATAGGAATAGTCTTTAAAAACAATCTCTTTCGTACGAATATCCGCATAAATGTCGACAGCTCCATGCTTTACCCAGTTAAAAGCCCTTACATCATCTAATCCCCCTACATGATCTTTATGTCCATGGGTCAACAAAATCGCCCGGATATCCTTTACTCCCGCCCTCAACATTTGATACCGGAAATCGGGACCCGCGTCGATGATAATTTTTTTGCCGTTTATTTCCAGCATAGCCGAACACCGCAATCTTTTGTCTTTAGGATCCTCCGATTTGCAAACGTCACATTCACAAGCAATAACCGGAATTCCTTGTGATGTCCCACTCCCTAATATCGTTAATTTCATAAAATTTTCTGAGTCACAATTCCTTCCACAAAGATAAAAATAATGTGGAAATCTCCCACTTTAAAGTCCTGTAAATTTCGATAAAAGAGATTTTTTAGAGCACTTTGCCCGCTATCGCCCTCACTAGAATATTCCTGAAATTATTGGTTATTTCTGAAATATAAAATATCTTTGTCCTGAGTTGTTTGATAAAGCACAAATAGCTGAATTTCAGCATGATTACGTTTGAATTCCGACAGCTTTTCGTTTCTTCACATATTTCGTTATTCAGTTAGATAGATAAAATATCCGGAAAAAAGTCTATGGGAAAGCTTTATTTATTGCCCAATGTCTTAGGTGAAACCGAGTTTGCTGCTGTTTTGCCGCTTAAAGTAACAGATACGTTAAAAAAGCTTCGGGTTTTTGCAACGGAAAATCCTAAAAATACCCGTCGGCTGTTGAAAAAAATAGACAAGGGTATTGATGTAGATCAGCTGGTTTTTCTGGATCTGAACGAACATTCCACCTCCCGGGAGATCGAATCTTGTTTGGCCTGGCTGGAAAAAGAAGATGTCGGAATTATATCAGAAGCCGGTTGTCCGGGCATTGCAGATCCGGGAGCAGAATTGGTCGCTCTGGCCCATGCTCATTCTTATACCGTTATCCCTTTAGTAGGTCCCTCCTCCATCTTGCTCGCTCTTATGGCATCCGGTTGTAGCGGACAACATTTTTCTTTTAACGGTTATTTACCTGTAAAAACTCCCGAACGGGTTAAAGCCCTGAAAGCTTATGAAAGACAATCTGCTCAGGAAAAACGAACCCAGGTGTTTATTGAAACCCCCTACCGGAATCTGAAGCTTTTTCAAGAAATGTTAGCTGTTTTGTCTCCCTCCACTATGTTGTGTATTGCTTGCGACCTGACGACGGAAAAAGAATATATAAAAACTCTTTCAGTCCAAGCCTGGCAGGGAAAATTACCGGATATCAATAAGCGTCCGGCTATTTTTATCTTATATGCTGCCCATCGTCCATGAGGAAAAGAAGAAAAGGAAAAAAGCAAAAATAGCTTCGTCGGCAAAAGAAATAAATTTTCGCCTGAGCCATTGGGATAAACGAGTCGCGGTTTCCGTTCCGGAATAAGGAATGAATTCGTCGTACATCTCTCCCTGGTCAAAATTGTCAATTCCCAAGGAGAGTACTTCAATATGCCGCCTTTTAGCTTCGTCCACCACTTCTCGGACATGTTGTTTCGCGTCTTCTCCCTCATATCCGATAACAGAAGGAGTACCGTCTGAAACCATCAAAAATAGCCTGTGAGGAGCATCTGTCTGAAATTTTTGCAAACAATAGGCTAATGCATAACCGTCTGCATTGGCATGGTTTGCTTCCTGTGAAAACAATTTATGCATTCTCAAAGGAGTTCCTCTTTTATGAAAACAAGTGATTTCAATGCCTTCATCGTCGCAACGATGCCCGTATATAGAATAGGAAATACTATTCGCATACTTTTCAAAAGCCAGCGCTAAAGCAAGTGATAGGGTTATCTGCATGGGAATTTTGTCCCCCGTGACCATCGAACCGGAAAGGTCGAGCAGAACGACAATTTCCAAAGATATAGCAGGTAAAAGTATCTCTTCCCAGAACACATTTTTATTAAAACGGGACTGATATAATTCTTCTTCATCCAATTCTCCGGAATCCTGTTCGTACAATATCCGGCATTTATCCGTTTTAGCTGAAAACATAGATAACTGAAGCTGTATACCCATGGCTAATTCCCGGGCTTTATTTAAAATATTTTCAGAAATCTCTCCGGATTCCGCCTCTACTTCCCGGATCTGGTGTATAAATGTTTTCTCGACGGTTTGTGTATGATGGTCTTCTGAACGCCCGGCAGGCAAATAAGTATATTGTTTTGCCGGGTTAAAAGTCTTCTGCAGACTCCGGATTACGGATTCTGCCAGACGAACTTCTTGATCCGATTTATAGTTTTCAATTCCCCTCAGTGTATTTTTCATCTCTTTCAAATAGAAATTCTCGTAATAAATCTCCTGGACTCCTACGACGTGGGCCAACTCTTCTGCCAGAGCTTCTACTTCCCGAAAAGAGAGTTTTGCATAGTTCCGTATATTTTTCAATAGGCGGTTTATTTCCTGTATTTTCCGTTCATTTCCCGGAAAAGAACGGACATCTTTGATATAAAAGGGATCTTCCAGGAAATGGGGAAATAAAATAAAAGTAGCAATGTAATCGCACAATGCCTCTGTCCCGTCCTTCCCTATAGCATCGGAGTCCGGGGATATCCCCCCGTAAAAACCGATTCGTTTTTCGATAGCCCCCCAACCAACAGAAGCATAGAGCCGACGAGCCGTATACAAAAAATGATGATAAGCCGGGAAATCCAACACCAATTTCGATTCAACTCTCCTGTCTTCAATAAGATGTATAAAACTATTTAAGGTTTTAGTGTAAGTTTTATTACCGGCTGCCGCTGCCTCTTTACGGGTGTAGAGTATATGAGCTACTTCGTGAATAAAACATCCGAAAAGAGCTTCCATCTGGATCTCTTCTGCTAAATTCAAACGTAATAATTTGATATTAAGCGTAATCTGAGAAGGATTGACGGACAAATGCGGAGCTTTGTTGGATAATACAAGGGAAGGGATTTCTCCTAATAAATGCAGAGCAATTTTTCCGCTTACTGCAACTAAATCCGAAAGAGATTTAAAATGAATATTTTTACCGACCCATGCTACCGGGGTAGGAAAATCTCCCCACCATTCCCGATCGATATACTGATCTTCAAATATCCGTTCCAGCCATCCGGAAGTTGAATCTTTCATAATGTTTGTAATAAAGAACGGGCAATGGTTTCTTCTCCTGAAATCAGATAATTTGTAAGAATAATTTCTTCCAGGATTTCCTGCAAACTATACCCCAGAGGGAGATAGGCCGCTGCATCCAATACCTGACGTGTGGATAAGGAAACACTCAGAACTTCTTTTTCTTCCCCCAGCCTCAAAAGGCGGGCAGCTTCGGCTAAACGGGACGCATCCGCAGGGGATACTTCTTTTACGGTATATAAAATTAAGGCTGTTTCTTCGGCAGGAGAAAGATAGTCCAGTCTTGTCTTGACAAACCGGTCTTCAAAAGCGGTATCCAATCGCTGGGCTGATACATAAGCGAAACCTGTATTGCCCGCGGCCGCAAACATTACCTCTTCCCCTTTATTATATCGTTCCCCCGAATCTTCATCGTATAAATAAGATTGTTGGCGGTCCAATACTGTCATCAAAAAATTAGCAGCTACAGCCGGCGTACGCGTAAGTTCATCCAAAAAAATCAATGTGGGACGGGAAGAAATGAATGCCTGAAAAAATTCAGAACGAACCGCTTCTGTTTTTCCATTTTCACCGATAATCAGTCCGCCGATAAACATTTTTTTCGGTTTAAAAGCTTGTCCCATATTGAATGCATAATAATCCATCCCCATAGCCTTTGCTAATTCCCGGACAATAGAAGATTTACCGCAGCCTTTCGGACCTAATAAAAATGGATATTTCTTTAAGTATAACGTATGACACAAAAATTCCCATTTTTTCAAAGGAATATAAAGTTGCTCTGAATGTTTAGGTAAACTGAAAGAAGGCGGCGTTACAAAAGAAAATAAATCGTTATTTTTGACAGCCATCATTATTCTATTTTTTCAGCAAAGATAATATTCCCCCGCATATTATGGCTGATGACTAAAAAGAGAAACAAAGAAAATAATAAAAAATCCCCCTTTCCGGGGGATTAAAATTTTGCTATTAAACAGCTTCTTCTTTTATTTTTTGAAATAACGGTTGTACAAACCTTCAAATCCTTTTCCATGACGGGCTTCATCTTTACACATTTCATGTACGGTGTCATGAATAGCATCTAAATTCAATTTTTTAGCTAAAGTAGCAATCCGTTTTTTATCTTCACAAGCTCCGGCTTCTGCTTCCATCCGTTTTTTCAAATTGGTTTTGGTATCCCATACCATTTCTCCCAGCAATTCGCAGAATTTAGCAGCATGTTCTGCTTCTTCCCAGGCATAACGCTTAAAAGCTTCAGCTACTTCAGGATAACCTTCCCGATCAGCCTGACGGCTCATAGCCAAATACATCCCCACTTCTGTACATTCTCCGTTAAAATGTGCTTTTAATCCTTCCAAAACTTCCGGATCTACTCCCTGTGCTACCCCAATTACATGTTCGTCTACAAAAGTAAGAGCGCCTTCTGTTTCTTCCAATTCCTTGAACTTACTTCTCGGAGCTTTACATTGAGGACAAAATTCCGGAGCTTCTTCTCCTTCATACACGTAACCACATACAGTACAAATAAATTTTTTCATGACAATTTGATTTTAATAATTAGCTTAATTTGTTTCTCTATTTTCAGTTTTTTGATTTTCTTTGGACTGACAACATTTACAATATCCCTTGTAATACAAATGCATTTCCGTCATAAAGAATTCTTCCTTTAAAATCAATCTATCCAAGCCTTCAACGGCAAGATCGTATACTTTTCCACACCCGAGACAAATAAAATGAGCATGTCTGGAAGTATCTATATCGTAACGTATATTCCGCTCACCAATTCCCAATACTTGCAAAGCCCCTTGTTCCGCAAATAATTTCAAGGTATTGTATACGGTCGTCTTGGATAAAGTCGGAATACGTTCCAGGAGAATCTCATATATTTCATCTGCAGCAGGATGTGTCCGATGCTTCATTAAGTATTCCATAATAGCAATGCGCTGTACCGAAGGCTTGATCCCGTACTTCACTAAATAATCCTGGGCGGTGAATGTTGTATCCATACTTTATTTGTAATCAATACAAATTTGTTTTCACTACAAAATTACATATTTTTTTTAATTTTACAAAAAAACGAAATTTCTTATCGGTTATCTTCTTACTTTTTACTCTTTCCAAATAAATTGATTTTCTTATACATCTCTATAATATTTTTATATCTTTGCCTTATGTTTTTCTTGAGCGCATCGACAAACATATTGATCTATTTCTTGATTCCGGCTTTTTTCGGGGTATTTTGGTATATTCAGGAACAAGTATCTCCGTCGGAAGGAATTGTTGCATACACCTATACAATTGATTCCGTCAGAGAAACTGAGTATACCCATATACAGGACGTTGTTTGGGAGAAAAAAGAAGAAAAGAAAGTTTCTTTGCCGTTCGCTTTCAGTGTACCTAAAAAAGAAATAATTTATCTCTTTCCTTATTGCAGATCCTTCCCTGCGGATTTTTCCTTTTTGAGGGCTCCTCCCTTTTATCTTTCGTAAGTATTCCCGAATTTATATAAAAGTTTATCTCCGTATCGCAATGATTCGGGATAAGTAGTTTTTATACAGATTTCGGTGTTTTTTTCTAACGAAAATTTTTACTTTACTTTCTTTATGATCGTTCAATATGCGTTATATACTTATTATTCTATTGTTTTTCATTTGTTTTCCGGCATTTACACAACAATCGGCTATCGGAAGTCCGGATTCCGTATACAGTATTGTGCAACAATTGCAGGAAGTAACTGTTATAGCAGAAAAAAGGGAATTATCCCCATCGGATATCCCCGTTGCATTAACGGTAATCAACGAACGTTCCATACCGGGCGAAAATAATCCCGATTTACGGAATATTTCCGGTATAGTCCCCAATTTTTATATGCAGGAAGGAGGATTAAAGCTTTCCACTCCCATGTATATGCGCGGAATTGGAACGGTTTCCGGCACTCCTCCTGTAGGACTTTATGTAGATGGCGTTCCCGTCTTCGACAAGAATGCTTTTGTCTTCGACTTATACGACATCCAGCAAATAGAGGTGTTAAGGGGACCTCAAACCACTCTATACGGACGAAACAGTATCAACGGTTTGATTAATATAAACACCCGTCAGGCGGGAAATAAATTTGCTTTACGGGGGAAAATCGGAGTGGCCAGTTATGTTTCTCAAAATTATAATCTGGTAATCGACTTACCTCTAAAGAAGTTACGTAACAAATTTTCTTTTTCTTATAATAAGTCCAGAGGTTATTTTAAAAATAAATTTGAAAACGAAAGGAGATCAAACCCGACAGAATCCTACAACGGCCAATATCAGGGAAATATTTATGCGGGGCGGAACTGGAAGATCGGCTTGGGAGCTAATTACGTACATTCTTTTGACGGAGGATACGCATATTATGCGGTAGATTCTTTAAAAAAGGAGCGGTATAAAGTGAATTATAATACCCCTTCTTCTTATAAGCGGGACTTGCTGAGGTCTTACCTCAGTGTGAAAAAAAGCGGGCAGCATGCGGCTTTTAACTGGATGAGTTCCTATTCCTGGTCAAAAGATAAACAAATTCTAGATGCCGATTTTACTTATCTGGACGTATTTGACAATTATAAGAAATCGAAACAACATCTGGTTACCCAGGAAATAAATCTGCAATCCACTGCTACCCGTTATTGGGATTGGACCATCGGTACATTCGGATTTTATAAAGACTTGGAAAATAATTATCTGGCTACCTTCGGAAAGGACAAACATTTTCTTTTACCTATGCCGCTGGATGAAGCAACGTATTATAATTCCACAACGACGAAGGGAATAGCCGGATACGGCCAAATAGGCGTAAAGGAACTGTGGCCGGGTATGGTTTTAACAGCCGGATTGCGTTACGATTACGAAAATGTACATTTAAATTACCAGGATAGTCTTTTACTGACCGGATCTTCCCAATTCGAAGCCTATCATTCCTCTAAAAAAGACAAAAGTTTTGCAGCCTGGTTACCGAAATTCTCATTTTTACAAAAATGGGAAAAGGGAATTTCTCTTTATGCCAATGTAGCGAAAGGCTATAAAGCCGGGGGATATAATATTATTGTAAACGAAATGAGTTCCAAATTTGTAGATCTGGGCTATGAGGAAGAAGAATTGTGGAATTATGAAATCGGATTAAAGTATTTCAGTCCCCGGAAAAAATTTAATCTTACGGCCGCTCTGTTTTATATCGACTGGAAAGATCAACAGATTTTCGTCATGGGAATGATGGGCCCCAGCATTAAGAATGCCGGAGATGCCCGGAGTTTCGGTGGAGAACTGGATTTGCAATGGGAAATTGTCCCCCGCCTGACTTATACCTTTTCGGCAGGTTATAATCATGCTGAATATTACCATCATCTGACCCAAGCCTATGAAGGACACCGCATTGTCATGTCCCCGGAATTTACGGGACATGCGGGGCTCTCCTATCAAATGCCTCTGCGAAGCCTGGGCTTTGAAAATTTTGTCGCTTCGACTACGGTCTCCGGTTTCGGAACCCAGTATTTTGACGAAGCCAATTTATTGAAACAGTCGCCTTATTTCCTTTGGAATCTGGATCTATATTTTTCCGGTAAACATATCGATTTCCATATTTGGGGGAAGAATTTATTGGATAAAGCATTTTTTACTTATATGCTCAACAATCCCGTCGGAGAAAAATTACCCCAATATTACGATATGGGACAATCCGGTTCTCCGGCCCGTTTTGGAGCGTCTATTGCCTTTAAAATCTAATCCTTTTAAACAATTTGTATATGAAAAAATTTTTTCTTTTTTCTCTGCTCTCAATGCTGGCGGTAGCATTGTGTGCTTGTAGTGATAATGAAGACGAACCCAATTCCTTACTTGGAACCTGGCAGTATGAACAACCTCATTTTGAATTTGAATACGCTCAGGATTCTATCGTTATTTCCATGGGACAGTATCGTAAAATGTCGATAGCTGCAAAAGACTTGAAAACGATGTTTTTAAGTATGGCAAAGGAAAAAATGGGAGATTATTTCAAAGGAGTCACTTTTTCGGACAATAATACCCTGAAAGTGAATATGAGTCTTCAAAACGGTACCCCAGCTACCCTTGGCGCGACGTATAAAGTAGATGAACGTTATATAGAAGTTGCTCTCAATTCAGCCGATTTAGCACAATTGACAGGAGGTATAGCTCCCGATATCCCTAAAATCAGTTTTATCTATCAACAAAAAGGCGATGAATTGCTGATGTATTTTGATAAAACGTATTTGAAGAATATGATAGCCATGATGCAGGATCAGCTATTGAGCATACTTTTACCCAGTATTATAGAAGGCTTCGATCAGTTTCCGGATACCATGAAACAAATTATTTCAGGAAGCGTTAAGGAACAAATTGCTACAATTTTCGATAATACTCTCAAACTGGAACTGGGTTTTACCTTGAGCAACCACAACTAATCCCTTCGTCTAAAAGGCAAAAGGATTTCCGCAAATAACTTAATTTAACCGAATTAATTCACAATGAGTTAATTCGGTTTTGTAATACCCGGGAGAAGGTGTTATTCCCAGAGCAATAGTCTTCAAAGCTATTATTTTCTCAGCTTTTGGAACAGCTCGGAGGATCTGTTGAATATTTTTACCTTATAATTTATTTATTTTGGCTCGTATAGCGGTTATATTCAACAGGGATACCAGAAGAAATAAAGCGATTCCCATTCCAAACAAAAAACCGGTACTGCCGGAAGTAAAATCCGGCCAGATTTCTTTTAGCCAATTTGTATAATAATGCCGCATAATAAACACAGCTATCATCGCTATACAAAAGACAATCCCATTGAGGACCAATGTGAGGTTTTGATACGGACGGGCAATCTGAGTCGTCCGATAGCCAATCAACAATAAATTTTGGAGTTTAACATTATTCTTTTGGAGCAGCAGATAAATGCTTAACATCAAGATATAAAGGGATAAGGCACATATAATCAATCCCACCGCAATCACCGAACTGGTTAACATATTCAGAAACCACATGGTCTTTCCCGCATCCAGTTTTCCGTCCTCTGTTTCGTAGTTCTTTCCTTTAAAATAGTGTACAATATGCGGATCAGCCGGATTTCCGGCTTCTACAATTAACCTAGAAAAACCGACAGTTTTTTCGGGAGCAAAAGTTTGATTGGCCCAGTCCATAAATTGTTGTGGAACCAGAATGGTATTCAGCCGATCGGAAAAGCCGACAATACGTCCTTCGAAATGCTGGCGTTTTCCCTCTCCTCTCAATTCTACTTCCAAAGGCATAGAACCGATTATTTTTTCCGAAAGTTTCGGTAAATTCCGGGCCTGAGCGAATCCGAAATTATAGAGATTCAAATAATTGCGAGGGATAATGATCGGGATAACTCTATCCGTTGCGTCAAATTTCCAGGAAGTTGTATTGACATCCACATATTCGTCCGGAACAGATTCGAAAAACATTTCGGTAGCAAATCCCCTGCCTCCCATACGGATTCCGGCAGTCACCCCAAAAGCCGAAGGCGTAAAACCGTTGGCCTTTCTGACAAAAGATTGCCGCCGGATTTCTTCTATTTCTTCCGGAGTGAAGATACTTCCGTTACCCGCCAGCGACGTAAATGCATTTATCTTCTTTGTCAGGATCAGATAATCCTTATTTAAAAAACTTTCTCCTCCACTAAATAAAGGTCGTAAATCCGAATATACCTGCACAGACAGCAGCACAATAAACATACCGGCCAGATTCGCAACAAAAAAACCGGTCAGCTGCGACTTACTAATGTGCTGCCGTAATAATTTCCACACTAAATTCATAGTTGCATTATTTTATCGTATTTTATATTCAGTGGATTTCCGATCGAAGTGACAATCACCCCGGCCCCCTGTTGTTTCACCTCTTCCGCAAGCAATTCTCCCAAAATACGATTGTTGTTTATATCCAAATGACTGACGGGTTCATCCAAAAAGACAAAATCGAACGGTTGGCATAAAGCCCGGACAAAAGCTATTCTTTGTTGTTGCCCAAAAGATAATTTGGCTACAGTAACATCTTTTTTGTCTTCTATTCCCAATAAATGGAAACAATTTTCAATCCATTGAAGCGTCTTATAACCCGTCAGATTATTTTTAATCAGGATGTTTTCCCAAGCTGTCAATTCTTGAAAAAGCCGTAATTCCTGAAAAAGAATACTCAAAGATACTCTTCGCAGTTCAGCCCACTGTGTTTTCGAAAAATTCCGTATATTCTCTCCATCGAAACAAATGGTTCCCTGATAATCAGAACGGTATCCATAAAGATAACTGCAAAGAGAAGATTTACCAGCTCCGGAAACAGCCTCCAGTAAACAGACTTCTCCTTTTGTGAAGGCAACCTCCCGATACCATATATCAGACTCCTTTTTCTCTCTTTGACTAAAAACCTCGGGGACAATCTGCGACAAACTGATCTCTTTCATTTTTATCCGGACTTTGATTATTTTCTGGCTGCTTCCAGCAGGGTTTTAAGACTGTTTTGTCCTTGGTTTTGCAAAGAAATATTCAAAACGGTTTTTTCCGGACTTTCCTGATATAGCTCCAAATAGGAACATTCTGACAGAAATTGGAGAATCAAAGCGCCTACTCCTTGCTTCCATTGGGAAAGCCCTAACTGTACAATAGGGGATTGTAAAAGAGCTGTCACATTCATAAAAGCTCCGATATAAGAATGGGTTAAATGAGTAAAAAACGGCGAACGATGCAAAGGATCGGCAACTTTTTTTCCAATATTTCTATACGCGGAATTATCGTTTGTGATATACAAAAGCCCGTCTTTTATTCCGGCATAAATATCCATATTCAACATAATGACTTTACATTCATAAGCAGAATTTCCTGTTTTTCTGACTTGTACCGTATTTCCGAATTCTTTCTGCACGAATTGAATCATATATTCCAACGGATAGTCATTGTCAACTTCTGCATACAACAAGGAAGAAGGGATGCCCATGGGCGAAATGTTCAGATATCCCAGAGCACACTCTCCATTTAAAGCCGATAAAAACTGTTGTATGGCAATCTTATTCTGTCGTAACTCCGGAAAGTCCCGTTCTTCTATTTCTTTTGCAAGTTGCGGTCCATTCAGATTCGTAGCAAAATAAAATAAAGTAGAAGCAGGATAAAGATCCGATAAATTTTTTTTCTCTTTTCTTAAAAATGCATACCCTTTTGCTAACAAATCAGCTGTGGCCCGATCCGAAGAAAAATAAGAATAATAAGCTTTTACCAGACCGTTTTCAAAATTAATTCCTCCCAATAGGTCGACCTTAGCGACATCTATTTCCGAAAAACTCAGCATATAGTCCTCTCCGGGAAATTGATTTTTTTTCAGGAAACTGATATCATCTGCAGAAGAACGTAATTTTACAAAACCTTCTTTCTGACTCAAACTCTTTTCCGCAGGCAGATTCATTAAAGTCACCGCATAGTTTTCAATATCCGCAGTTCCTTTTAAAGTCGTTACACATACTAAAACAGATTCGTTAAAGTAACAAACCAACCTTTTGTCTAACACAGCATGACGGTATCCTTTTGCATCCGTCCCTATAGTCAAACCCAAATTCTTTAAAGCTTTTTCCGTCCGGGCAGCCTCTGAAACTTTTGCAACAATCCCAATCTGCCCTTCGGCAGCCTCTGAAAATACATATAAATTCTCACTCAAATTCAAACCGTATTCCGGACCATTTTTCAAAATTTCCTGCAGTTGTTGAAGAATCTTCTGATCCAACTGTTTTTGAAACAACGCTAAAAAAGAAATTATATTTTCATCTCCCCCTGCTTTTTCAAGGATCCGATTTACTTTTACTGCAACAACACCGTCTACTTCTTCCGGAATAACCTGATAATAAGGCGTGACAGACTCTTGTTGCTGACAAGCCATCGTGAAAACGATCAAAAAAATTCCCAAGAATACTTTTAAACTTAAAAATATATTTTTCATAATGAACTTATTTTATACCTGATGGTAAAAGTACGCATAAAAAACTGAATTAAGAAATTTCATACAGGAGTATACCCCCTTTCACAATACACTTTTTTATCACGAAATCACACCTTCTTCTTTATAAAAAAGGAAAAATAGAATTTAAGGAAGAATGCTTGGTTTATAAAAAACAAGGAGTAACTTTCCATTTTAGATAACGTTAAAGGAAAAGAGGGTTTGCCTGAATATTAATTAAAATCAGATACATTCGGAAAATCAGAACAAAAAACTAAAAAATAGTCCTATGAAAACAGAAAAATCAATTTCAAGTTGTGTACTACTTTTATCGAAAGAAGTGAATAAGAAGGATCAGAATGGTCAATTTCAGTTATTGCCTCCTCTTTATCCGGAAGACGCTTATGAACCTTATATGAGTAGAAAGACGGTTCAGTTCCATTATGGAAAACATTTACTCGGCTACATTGAAAACACCAATAAGCTCATTGCAGGCACGGAGTTTCAAGATATGACAATCGAAGAGATCATGCTGAATTCTTCCGATAAACTATTTAACAATTCGGCCCAGGTATTTAACCACTATTTTCAATTTGAGGCCCTTCGGCCTGCCAAGGATAAAAACGAAGAACTTCCGAAAAAGCTGAAAGAGAAAATAGAAGAAAGTTTTGGAAGCTTGGAAGATTTTAAAAAGAAATTTTCAGAAGCTGCCGTTTCTGTCTTTGGATCTGGTTATGCCTGGCTCCTTGCAGGAGAAGACGGCAAACTCGAAATTATGCAAACCAAAAACGCCGAAAATCCACTTACTCAAGGGAAAAAGCCGATTTTAAACTTGGATGTATGGGAACATGCCTATTATTTAGATGTACAGAATTTACGGGCAAAATATGTAGAAAATTTCTGGAATATTGTAGACTGGGAAAAGGTAGAAAAGAGAATGCTTTGTGAAAAATAAACGAATGAAAACCGGATTTACGATTTGGTTTTCAAAACCTTGTCGTAAATCCGGTTTCACTTACCATACAATTTCCATTTCTTCCATCAGGTGTTTCGCTCCGGCTAGCTTATCCATGATAAAGAGTACATAACGGATATCTACCGCAATATTCCTGCATATTTCCGGATCATACTGCATATCGGACATAACGCCATCCCAAGCCCTGTCAAAATTAAGGCCGATCAAATATCCTTCTGCGTTCAACACACAACTTCCGGAATTTCCGCCTGTAGTGTGATTGCTGGCAATAAAACAAACCGGCACTTTTCCATTTTGCGTATAGGGACCGAAGTCTTTCGCTGCGTAAAGATCTCTCAATTTCTGGGGAATATTATAATCATAAATACTCGGATCGTCTTTTTCTATAATCCCTTCCAAAGTAGTATAATACAGATATTCGACGGCGTCCCGGGGCGAATATCCTCCTATTGTTCCGTAAGCGACTCTCAGCGTAGAATTTGCGTCCGCATAAAAAGTTTTTTCCGGTTGCATTTCCATCAAACCGGCCAACCATAATCGGTCGAGACGGGTAAGTTCTCTTTCAATTTTGGAGAGTTCCGGGCGTATCCGGGTTTTATTGAACTCTGCTATAGAATTAGCTAACTGATAAGCTGGGTCTTTCTTTATTTTTTCGATCGACTTCTTATTCAATTTTTCAATAAAGTTGTAAACTTTAGCCGGATCCCCACACAGTGAGCGCTGGAATAATTTTTCCGCATACTCATGATAATCACTTGCTTTACTCGCTTCTGCCACCTTTGCCGGAATCCAATTTTCAGGTAAATTGGTATTGTATAAGCGGAGCATTTCTGCCAGTATTGCCCGGTCTACTCCAGCATCGTAATCTTTAAAGAAATCTTCCGCTTTCTTTCTCAAATAAGTCTTATAGGCAGCTTTGTCTTCCGCTTGTTCGTAACCGAGGATTTCTGTATAAAGAGATGGAGCAAAGGAGATAATCTCCGCTCCTTTTTTCCCGGCTTCAGTTTGATACACAGAAGCAAGTTTCAGCTCTTTTCGCTGTTGGTATAATTTCCGATATTCTTCCAACAATCCTGCGTATTTCTCTTTCCCTTGTGCCCAGTTTTCAAATTTTTTTTCTAACTCTTGCTTATTCTCCACTGTTTTGAAACGCTTCAGTCCTTTGGTTTCCCCTTGCCATTTCTTCCATGCATTTGCTACACCTGCTGCTTTTGCGGCATACTTGATCCGCAGGGCTTCATCAGCGTCCATCGCCGCGTTCATAATTCCCAGAATAGCCGTCCGGATTGCTATTTTGTGCGGATTTTCCACCTCAATCAACTGGGAGATGGCATCAGAAGGCAAATATTCTACCGTTGTTCCGGGGTAACCGAAAACCATAGTAAAATCCCCTTCTTCTATTCCCCGGGCAGAAACCTTAAAAAAAGCAGCAGGTCGGTACGGTTTATTTTGTACCGAATATTCAGCCGGTTCATTATTGGTACCAGCGTATATCCTCAACACCGAAAAGTCACCCGTATGCCGGGGCCACATCCAGTTATCCGTATCTCCGCCAAATTTTCCGATGGCAGAAGGCGGTGCCCCCACAAGGCGTACATCTTTGTATATACGATATACCGACATAAAAAACTGATTCCCGTTGAAGTAAGGTTTTACATCGGCAGATAAATCTGTACCAGCCACGGCTTTCTGCTCCAAACGCAAACAGACCTCTTCGAGAGCTTTTTTCCGTTCGGCTTCAGTCATCCCCTCTTTCAGGACAGCGTTTACCTGATCTGTCACATCCTCCATCCTCACCAAAATAGAAGCCGTAATTCCCGGATTAACCAATTCCTCGTTCTTATTCTGAGCCCAGAAACCATCTTTCAGATAATTGTGTTCCAGAGAAGAATGAGCTTGGATCATCCCAAAAGCGCAATGGTGGTTTGTAATCAGCAAACCTTCTTCACTCACCAGATTCCCGGTGCAAAAATGATGGAAGGGCTGCCCTTCCCGTCCTAATCCGACTACAGCATCTTTCAAAGAAGCTTGATTGATATGATAAACATCTTCCGCTGTTAGCTTAAATCCTTTGGCCTGCATATCCTCTATGTTATATTTTTTCAACAACATGGGAATCCACATACCTTCATCGGCCCGGCAATAGGGTAACAGTAGCACCCCTGCCAAAAATATTAAAATTAGTTTTCGCATAAATTTATTTATTTTATAGATTCATTTATAATTAACTATGTATTCTAACGACTTCATGAGATGCAAACGATGGCTTATAAGAATCCACTAGAAAGTTATCCGATTCACTCCCCTTGTATTTTCTGAACGGAAGGATCTTCCGGTAAAAATGTTATTCCCAGTTTTTTCAATTCACTATATAATGTCTGTACGGGCAATCCCATCACATTATAAAAGGAACCTTCGATCCGTTCAATCCCGATGTATCCGATCCATTCCTGTATACCATAAGCACCCGCTTTATCATAAGGCTGATAAACATCGACATAAGCCTCGATTTCTTCTCTGCTTAATGTTCTGAAATAGACATCGGTACTGACAGAAAAACACCTCTGTTCGCTTGAAGTTGTCAAACATAATCCGGTAATAACGGTATGCTTATTGCCTGATAATTCTTCCAATATACGGATGGCATCTACTCTGTCCCGGGGTTTTCCGACTTTTTTATCGTGGATACATACAATCGTATCTGCCGTTATCCACAGCTCATCTTCTGATTGTTCCTTTTTGAAAGCTTCCGCCTTTAGTTTTGCCAAATAAAGGGGAATATTTTTCACCTCCAAATCAGAAGGATAAATTTCTGCTACATCTTTGCACCGGACTTCAAACTGAATTCCTGCAGCCTGCATTAATTGCTGCCTTCTGGGGGAAGAAGATGCCAATATAATTTTATAATTCATAATTTGTAATTTAACCGTCCGACATTTTTATAATAAATGACCGATAAAAAAAGCGAAAGCAATACCTGCAACCATAATAAACCGAATGGTTCCCAGTTGTATACTGCGTTTTCCCCGGGGATTTAATATCGTATATAAATAAAACAAGTAAGGTAATTCTATCGCCAGAAAAATGTAAGTCCAGCTAAGGACAGAAAAAGGAAAAATTTTAAGACAGAGGAAAAAGACAGCAAGCATAATGATTACGACTACTGTTCCCATGATACAACGAGTCGTTCTTCTACCCCATTTCAAAGGAATAGTAACTATCCCTTTCTCTATATCCCCACTCATCGTATAATTATCTTTATTTACTTCGTAAACAAATGTGTTCCCTACTAGAAAAAAAGAAAAACCCAATACCCATTTATATAAATACATAAAATCCGGAAAAAATGCCGTTTGCCCGTATGCTTCCTGTAACAACGGAATTTCAAATACAAGTACGCTCAAAGGGATCAGACCAACCAAAAAAGCAACCATTAAATTTCCCAGCAAAAGATATCTTTTATAGCAGGAAGAATAAAACCATAATATACCCGAAATCAGAAAAAATAACAGGCTGATTTTCCATTTCCCAACCATCCAACTCACGTAAAAAGCCAAACCGACCGCTACAATATTCAATATAGTATGGAGAATGATAGCTGTCCTTCTCGTTATATGCCGACCGACAATTACCGCTTTCACTCCCGATATACGGTCGGTACGGGTATCAAAATAATCGTTGATAACGTAGGCTGCCGCAACCAAACAACAGACAGAAATAATCAACAGGACAAATACGACAACAGGCATCTGTAAAAAAAAACCATCTTTTAACAACAAAGGTTCCATTACAAAATACCTTACCATACACATCACAAATACAGTAAAAATAAGGGTACGAATCCGGATCAGTCTCAAAATTTTAAGCATAATTCGCTACACTATAGAATTAAATAATTATATATAAAAACCTATATCTAAGCACATTTAGTCAAAACACCACTTTTTTTCAAATTCCGGGATTTCTGTCCTCCTTACATACTCTTTACGTAACAACTTGTATCCATCCAATCTCCCCGGGCTTTTAAAACCTGAGCTATAACATCCCGCACACATCCCATTCCCCCGTTTAAATCGGATATATATTTTGAAATAGCTTTAATTTCTTCACAGGCATCTGCAGGACATACCGGAAGTCCTACACGCGTCATCACATTGTAGTCGGGTATATCGTCCCCCATATACATGATTTCTTCCGGCTTCAAACCGTATTTAGATATCAATTCTTCCAGTGCTTTTACCTTATTTTCAATTCTCAGGTAAATATCTTTTATGCCTAATTTTTTAAATCTCTCTTCCAGCCCTGGGGATCCTCCCCCGGAGATGATAGCTAAAATGTATCCCTTTTTACCACTATACATCAAAGCATAACCGTCTTTTGCACAGGATGTCCGAATGAGTTCTCCTTCCGGTGAAAGACTTACTTCCTGACGGGACAATACACCGTCTACATCAAATACAAAAGCTCGTATTTTCTTTAATTCTTCTTTAAAAAATGCCATTCTATCTCATTTAATTATTTTCTTTTATTTACCACAATGTCCACTGGGGAGCATTATTTTCTGTTTCTTCTTTTTTCTCTTTTTTAGAATAGGTTTGCTGTATGGATTGGGATAATAAAACGTATAAGGTTTGAATATCCCGGTTATCTTTCAGCATACTTTTATGTAAATTCAGGATATTGGTGTCTCCCCGCCGGGCAGGTCCGGTCTGGGCATTTTCCGGAATCATCTGCATGACTTTATGAGCCGTTTCAAAAATTAAAGGCCTTAGTAAATTAAAATCCAAATCCTCTTTTTCCAATAGCTTACCCGCCATATGATATAAATGATTTGTGAAATTATTGGCCAAAACAGCCGCCAAATGAAGTTTCTTCCGTTTTTCCGAACTGATTTCATAAACTTTAGAGGAAAGTTTATCTGCGATCTGGCCTATTGTTTTTAAAACTTCTTTGTCCGGAGCTTCAATACAAAGAGGTATTTCCCCAAAATCCAAATTTCTCGTCTTTGAAAAAGTCTGCAAAGGATAAAGTACGCCATAGTTCTGACGATAAGGCTTAAAAATGTCGAGTGGCACACTTCCGGACGTATGTAAAATCAAAGCCTCCTCATTAATTCTTAAACTCTTAAATACAGATAATAAAGCATCATCACTTACACAAAATATATAAATATCTCCATCCGGGTATACGGCGAAAGTGTCTGAAGTATAAGTTATTCCTGTTTTCCTGCCCAACTCTCTGGCGGATTCAAGGGTACGACTATAAATTTGACACAGATTCATCCCGGCTCGTAACAAAGCAGGTGCCAAATGGTGGGCAACATTTCCGGCTCCGATCAGTACTATTTTCTTATTCATCATCCCCGAATGCAATATTTTTAGGCTTTAATCGTCCTTCTTTTAACAATACAAGCAATCTTTCACAAGCTTGGCAAAGGTCTTCATAAAATACCCCGGAAATCATCACCAGCTGATTTCCTTTCCTTTCCAGATGCTGATATCCGGCTGTATTTTCCTCTCCGTTCAATAAAAGAAGCTGATTTCCCGGAATAAAAGTATGTGTCATTTGATTGCGTAAGGTGTGATAGAGAAAATCATTTTCATTGAGTAAACGATAACGTCCTCCTAACAGATATTTTACACAGGCAGCAAAGCGTTTTGCCCCCTGTCCTTTCGCTTTCATCGGCTTCTGATCCAGAAATCCTCCCAAAACTTCAATGGCTTGCCCCATCAGCACAAATTGCATATAAGAAAGTCCGGCATGCTGCAACTTTCCCAATTCACCCATAACGACTTCTTTCAAAAAAGTCTCTGTTTTTTCGATCAGCCCTTTATTTTCCATAATTGAGCCAAATTTAGTTCAAATTATTGAAAAAGCTGATATAAGAAAAAGAAAAACTTTCAGGAGAAGAACAGCACACCGAAAGACACATTTTTGTAATTTTGTAAAAAATTGACAACATGATCTTATTGAACAATCAAATTGTGCAGCCGGCTGAATTTCCGGAATCTCAATTTAAAACGGGTCTTAGTATATATGAAGTGATACGCATTTTTAAAGGACATGCTATCTTCTTAAAAGATAATTTATTAAGATTACGTAATTCTATCAAAAAATCAAACATTGACATCGATATACACCAACTCCGGATAGAGGACAAACTCAACCGTCTGATCGCTTTGGAACATATCGAAGAAGGAAATATCAAATACGTACTTCACCTCACAAAGGATAAATGGGACGAATATATTTACCAAATACCCCACCACTATCCTACAGAAGAAAACTATAAAAACGGGATCGATACCATCACCTGTGAAGCAATCCGGCTCAATCCGGAGGTAAAATATATCAATAACGATTTACGGACCCTGACAGACAGACTCTTACAAGAGCATCGGGTATATGAGATTATTTTAAAAGATACGGAAGGATCTGTTACGGAAGGCTCCCGTTCCAATGTTTTTTTCATCAAAGCGGGTATCCTTTATACAGCCCCGACTTCCCAGGTACTTCCGGGCACTGCCCGGAAAAGGGTCCTTGACATTTGTAAGGCACATCAGATTCCGGTGATAGAAGAGAGAATCAAATACAGCGATTTGAAAGAATTTGAATCAGCTTTCATTACCGGTACCTCTCCGCTGGTATTGCCGATCCGGAAAATCGACGAATTTAGTTTTGATCCGCAGAACAACCGTTTAAGAGAAATTATGGAGTTTTACTTTTCATTGCTGGACAAGTTTTTTTAATTTTTTTGAGGATTAAAAGTTTTTTTTTAAATATCTTTTCTCTAATATTGCAAAACATATCTATGCAAATCTTATAATTCGCATTCGGAACGTGGTGGAGGTCATTATAAGAAATTTAGTTTTGTAATGAAGTATATTGTTTTAACGATAGTCATATTTATCATTTTGCTTGCTAAACCCTGGGAAATTAATTTTGCCGGGGGTACTCCGCTTCGGGACGACAGCACTTTACTCAAAGCCAATGCCGCCCGTTTCAGGATTCCGCTTACCCTTTACCCCATTGGAGACGTCATCTGTAACAAGGATTCTGATTTTCCTGAAAGCGATAAAATCGATCGTAGTATAGAACGTTTTATGCGTAGCTGGTCGATAAAAGGTGCTTCTTTCGCTTTGATGAAGAATGGAAAACTCATTTACAGTAAAGGCTATGGATATGCTGACGAAGAAGCAGATATCCAGACAGATGTGCAGCATGTTTTCCGGATTGCTTCTGTTTCTAAACTCATTACAGCAGTGGGTATTATGAAATTGCAGGAAGAGGGAAAATTACAGTTGAGCGATCGTGTTTTTGGACCGGAAGGTATTCTGAATGACAGTGTTTTTCTAAATATAAAAGACCGGAAAGTAAAGAAAGTTACTGTTGAAAATTTACTTCGTCATCAGGCCGGCTTTGCCGGAGCATTTGGAGATCCCATGTTTTCGCCCGTAGAAATCGCCCGTAAAATGCATGTTCCTGCTCCCGCCGATTTGACCACCCTCATCCAATATGTATTGAAAAAGCGCCTGCATTATTATCCAGGCACTTCCACCCTCTACTCGAATATCGGATACGGCATCTTGACAAAGGTCATAGAGAAAGTGAGCGGAATGGGATACGAAGATTACATCCGTACCCATGTGCTTCAACCAGCGGGATGTTATGATATGTATCTGGGGAATAATCTTTACGAAGACCGGCTTCCACACGAAGTCCGGTACTATGAATCTTCCACTCCGGAAATGATTCCGGCTTGTGATGGCAGTGGAGAACTCGTCCCTAAATATTACGGAGGAAATAATGTGGAAGGTCTATACGGAGCGGGAGGTTGGGTCGCTTCGGCCAGTGAATTATTGCGGTTCCTTTCTGCAATCGACGGAGATCCCGCTTTACCGGATATTCTGCAACCGGAAACAATAACCCAAATGACGGCTTATGCTGCAGATGCTCTTCCCATTGGCTGGATGCATGTCACCCCTAAAGGAGAATGGTGGAGAAGTGGAACCTTGTCGGGTACCAGTGTTTTATTAAAGAAACAAGCTGACGGATACGCCTGGGCATTTATTACCAATACCAGCAATTGGAAAGGCCCTCGTTTCCCTTCTTATATCAATCAGATGGTCACCACTGCTTTGAAAAAAGTATCCAATTGGCCGGAAAAGAATCTATTCGATTTACAGCATTACGAACCCCGTCGTTTTTTAGTATCTCAGTAAAATTGTATTCTTCATCAAATCACACCGGAATTCTGCTTGCCCCGAATGCTTTTAAAGGTAGTCTGGATGCTTTTGAGGTATGTTCGTATCTAGCTGCCAGCTTAGCTGATCCACGTTATACTTTATATCCCTTGCCTGCAGGAGATGGAGGGGACGGAACAGCTGCCATCCTCGCTTATTATCTGAAAGCAACTCCTGTTCAGCTAGAGGCCCAGGATCCTATCGGACGCTTTCATAAAACAACATACTACCGGATTGGAGATCTGGCTCTTATCGAATTGGCCTCTATATGCGGTTTAAAACACTTAAAAGAAAGTGAATACAATGTATATCAGGCCCATACGGCAGGATTAGGGAGAGCGATTAATCATGCACAGGAGAACGGAGTCCGCCGGATATGGCTTTGTGTAGGCGGAAGCGCCAGTATAGACGGCGGTAGCGGAGCCCTGCAAGAAATGGGTTTACAATTGTTTAAATCTTCAGATCATTACTCAAATCATATCCTTGAAATAGAAAGCATTAACCCACATGATTTAAAAGAAAAATTTAAAGATATCGCTTTTACTGTTTTATGTGATGTAGATACCCCCTTGTGCGGTCCCCAAGGAGCCGCCGCCCTATTCGGTCCCCAAAAAGGAGCTTCGGCAAAACAAATATCCCTGCTGGATCAGAAACTGAAAAATTACGCATCTCTCCTGTCCGCCTATTCGACAAAAGAAGTATCGGGTATAAAATACGGAGGAGCTGCCGGAGGAATTGCTGCAGCCTTTGCCGCCTTATTAAATGCCGAATTGGTATCGGGCTCTGCCTACTACCTTCATTATTCCGGTTTCAACAAACTACTGTCCCATTGTGCCTGGGTGATTACAGGGGAAGGACATCTGGACAAACAATCGCTTTACGGAAAAATTCCCGGGGTTATAGCAAAGATATGTAAACAAAATAAAGTAAACCTTCTGGCCGTATGCGGCTCTGCAGAAAGCGGTATCGAAGACTTCAATCGTATCTTTGAGCTCGTTTCCTATGCGCCTTCTACCACCGAAGCAATTCTACATCCAGAACTTTATTTTCCTGCAATCTGTCAGGAAATAAAAAACTACCTCCTCGCCTGCCCTCCTTCCTAAAAACTCAATTGTGCCCGTACCGGAAAAACATCCGGACTTTTGAATTTTTAAATCCAAAAACAGAAAGTATTTGTTTTTTTTCTTTGAATTTTGGTTACAATTCACAACTTTTGTAATCAAATTAATTTAATTTTTAAATAACAGCGAAGATATGGCTTATAAAATTTTAGCGATTAATCCGGGGTCTACTTCGACCAAAATAGCAATTTTCGAAGACGACCAGCAAATATTTGTAAAGACAATTCGTCATTCGGCAGAAGAAATTGGAAGTTTTCCCACAATAGCTTCTCAGTTTAGCTATCGTAAAGATATTATTCTTTCCACCTTAAAAGAAGCTGGTATCTCTCTTTCGGATATCCATGCAATCGTTGGCAGAGGCGGGCTTATCAAACCGATTGAGTCCGGTATTTACGAAGTGAATGCTGAAATGATACGGGATCTGAAAGTTCCGGTTATGGGAGAACATGCCTCCAATTTGGGAGGATTGATAGCACAAGATATTGCTCAAAGTTTGGGTAACCGGGCAAAAGCATATATCGCCGACCCGGTAGTAGTAGATGAATTGCAGCCTCTCGCCCGCCTCAGCGGACATCCCCTTTTACCGAGAGTTTCTATTTTCCATGCCCTGAATCAAAAAGCCATTGCCCGTACATACGCTGCAGAAGTAGGGAAAAAATATGAAGATTTAAATCTGGTCATCGCCCACATGGGAGGCGGAGTTTCCGTCAGCGCCCATTGCCAAGGGAAAGTAGTGGATACCAATAACGCTCTGGACGGAGACGGTCCTTTCTCTCCGGAACGCTCCGGGGGACTTCCTACAGGAGGTTTGGTAGAACTATGTTATAGCGGTAAACCGAAAGGGGAAATTAAAAAAATCTTAAAGGGAGAAGGAGGAGTTGTCGCTTACCTGGGGACTAATGATATGCGAATGGTAGAGGAAAAAGCGGCCAGCGACCCCCGGTACGCCCAGATCCAGGAAGGAATGTGTTACCAGATAGCCAAAGAAATTGGATCCATGGCCGCTGTGCTAAAAGGAAAAGTGGATGCCATTCTGCTTACGGGAGGTATTGCTTACGGTAAACCCATTACAGATTATATTACAGATATGGTCCACTTTATCGCCCCTGTCAAAATATATCCCGGGGAAGACGAAATGCGAGCCCTGGCATTAAACGGATTGATGGTCTTAAAAGGACAATTGCAGCCTAAAATATATAAGTAGATTATCCCGCTTAAACATTTAAATATTCAAGTGTAAAGGAATAATAATACTTCGTACCTGATTAACCCTTTTCCTGCGACCGGCAACTTCTTTCCGTCGCAGTTTCGAAAAAAGTTAATCAGGTACATGGCGTTTACCGGATCGACTTCCCAAGAGGATATTTGCCCGATAAAATTTTGTTAATAATGAAGCAAAAATTTTTTTATTCTCTATTATTATCCTACCTTTGCAGCGTATTTGAGAATTGAATTCGTTTGTATTAAAGTTCTTGCCTTCATTTGTATTGTTAAGTAGACTTCTTCCGGCTTTCAAACTCATCTATATTTTTATTAATCAAAATTTTTTAGTGAAATGAACATTTATGTTTCAAATTTGAGTTATGCTGTAAATGACAGCGATTTAAGAGATTTATTCGGAGAATATGGAGAAATCTCTTCAGCAAAAGTAATTATGGATAGAGAAAGCGGCCGGTCCAGAGGTTTTGGATTTGTAGAAATGCCAAGTGATACGGAGGGACAGAAAGCTATTGATGAATTGAATCAGGTGGAATACGACGGTAAAGTTATCAATGTAAATGTAGCTAAACCGAGAACAGACCGTCCGAGAAATAATAATTACAACCGGGGAGGATATCGTTCAGAAAGAAAATATTAATCCTTTCTAAAAGGAAAGAGGAAAGACAAAAATGCCGTATCCTCTTTCCTTTTATTCTGTTTCTATTATTTTATTCAAATTTACATACCAAATATATCCCTTCACCTTTTGATAGCCCATTTCCTTTAAGGCAGAACAATAATAACGAATTTGTCGGATATAACTTTTTTCTTCTTTTATTCCGAATTTATAATCAATAACAAAGACATTGTTTCCGTTTACAAGGACACGATCCGGTCGCAAGCGGGAGCCTAAATGAAAAAGGATATTCCGCTCGTTGACTACTTCGTATTTCGGATCAAACCATTCTTTCACCTCCGGTTTATCTATGTAGGAACGGATTTTCTGACAAAATGCCTCTCTTTCCTTTTTCAATATCAACCCAGCTAAATAAGCTTCCCGAACAGCCTTTTCTATATCTTTGCTATATTTGATCGACTTAAAAATTTCATGTAACAATTTTCCTTCATCTATCGGCAGTAATTGAGGACACTCAGGTGAGGTATAATCTGCGTATTTGTATTTTACGCAAATCCTTTCTTCCGGATCGTAAACCGGATAATTTTCCAGGTTCAAAGGCCTGCTTTCTGCTCCCTTCTCCCTCCCCTTTTCTTTTTCTCCGTATTTGATGTTCATACTTCCCTCCTGGAAAAAAGAAAGATTTTCGTTTTTTTTCAATTTTTCCATTACCCGGTAGATAAAAGCCCCTATATCTGTAAGGGATACACTTCCGTCCTTGTTTATTTTAGGCATATAAGGACGGACATAAAGCTCTTTCTTAGCCCGCGTTAAAGCTACATACAATAAATTAAGATTATCGACATAGGCTTTTAAATGTTCGTCAAAATAATTCTTTTCAAAAATGGTACCTGCTAATTTAGCGGAATAATTCAAGGGAGCATAGTCTAATACGTCAAAACCTTTCTCGTGATTTGTACACCAAATTCTGCGCATAGGCCGGGTGCTATCAAGTTCCCAACTGCAAAAAGGCAGAATGACATATTCAAATTCCAATCCCTTGGATTTGTGGATTGTCAATATACGCACGGCATTCGCCTCCTCCGAAGTCGTCAATACTTTCTTGGATTGTTCTTTTTCCCACCACTCCAGAAAAAAATGGATATTATTGGAATTATTTGCTTCATAGTCAAATACAATATCCTGAAAAGCAATTAGATATGGGATTTCCTCTTTTTTACCTTTCAGGGAAAATTTATCAATTATAGTTTCAACCGTTTCATACAGGGAATAAGACATCCATTTCCCCGAATGAATATCAAAATCCGTATGTAAAAACTGAAAGAGATTCTCCTCTTCTACGGCCTTAAAAATACGGTCCAATTGTTCTTCCGGATGAGGATTTACAAAGGAATGATAAAAAAACAACAGATTTGCCTTATTTATAAAATCGAACGGCTCTATGATATACCGCAATACGGATACCAGAAATTTCACATAAGGAGAAGTCCAGATATACAGGGAATCGTTAGAAATAAAATTTATTGGCTGTAAAGCTGTTTTATTGTATTCTATCAAATGCTGAGCAACGAAAGCCCCCTCTTTACCGCTCCTGACTAAAATGACAATATCCTTAGGCTGGCCTCCCCGTTTCAAAATATCCAAAAGAATACCTACCACAGAATTCATGATAGCTTCCTCACAATTTTCCTCCTTTCTGGAAGGTCCGAAAAAGAAATCCACATATCCTTTACGATGGGTCTGTACTTTCTGTTCCGCCTGATCATAAGCGGCTTCAATAGCCTCGGACCAAGGATTTGCGGCACCTGCGGTTTCGTCATATATACGCTTCAACTCCGTCGAAGCTTCCCGGAAAAATAAATTATTGAAATCTACGATTTCCCGCGCACTCCTCCAATTATTTTGTAACACCACATTCTTCGTACCCAATTGCCGGAACTCTTTTTCCACCCCACCGGCAAGTAAACTCCAATCTCCATTTCTCCAGCGATAAATACTTTGCTTTACATCTCCTACAATTAAAGCTTTATGCCCCTCCGACAAGCAATTGATAACTAAAGGCCGGAAATTTCGCCATTGCATAGAAGAGGTATCCTGAAATTCATCTATCATCAGATGTTTGTAATAATTCCCGACTTTCTCAAACAAAAAAGGCGTATCGTTCCCTTCTATTAAAGTATTGAGAATATAAGTTGTATCGCTCAGCAACATCAGATTCTTCTCTTCGCAATATTCCCTCACTTTCCGGTAAAGGTCATTTAAAATTCCCAACTGATAAAGATTGGCCAATAAATGACGGGCAGAAAGATAATATTTACAACGATCGTCATAGAGTTGTACACAACGCCCCAATAAAGGATTTAGTTTTGAAAAAACAGTTTCAATTTTTTCTTTAACATCAGCTTTACATGTTTTTGTATACCAATACTCTAAATTATCAATACTATCCCGAACTGTCTGAGTCAATTCATCGTATTTTTTCTCCCGGATCTTATAAAAATGAGACACACAGCCTGTTTTGCCATTTCGGAAATCTTTTAATTCCAATTGATTTTGTTCTATAATCTCGATGGCCTCCCGACTGATCTCCTCTAGTTCTTTTTCGTAAGTTCGTACGACATTTTGCAGAAAATTTTGATATGTTTTTAAAAAACTTTTATCATTGAATTTATCCAGAACTTTTTTGTCGAAAAGCATATAATTTTCCTTGAAAAGTTCTTCTCCCAAATCTGCAATTTTAGCTTTAATGCTCCAGGATTTTCCCTCGTCCACATTCGTTTCCATCAACTCGCTGATCCACAAACGCAAATCCCGGTCTTTTTTTAATTGGACCATCATCTTATCCGTCGCTTTAGCTAAGATAAAATCAGTATCTAATTCTACATTATAACCTGGAAATATCCCCAATTCCCGGGTAAAGGATTTGATAATTTTCTGGAAAAAACGATCTATCGTCGTCACCGCAATCCGTCCGTAATCGTGCAATAAAAGCGTCCTCAAAACAGTCGCTCTGTTTTTCAATTGCTCTTCGGTATAACCGAACCTTTGGCATAACAAAGGACCATAACTGCTTTTTTCCCCTTCTGCCAAAAGATGAAGTTCTCCGATGATACGGTTTTTCATCTCTTCCGTCGCTTTGTTGGTAAAGGTAACAGCCAGTATATTTTTATACTCCTGGGGAAAAGAAAAGATAATCTTAAAGTATTCCAATGTGAGGGCAAATGTCTTCCCAGAACCCGCTGATGCTTTATATATATTCAATTTCGACATCGTCCGTTATTTTATACTCCTGAAGCTATTGAAAATTATTTCATCTGCTTTTCTATAATTTGCATCTCTTGTATTCTCTTTTTCAGGATTTCGATGTATTCTTCCAAATAAGTCTTGTCTTTGGAAGATATTTTTTCAGCCGAAGCCAGTTTTTGTGCTTTCTGTAAAACTTCCAGAGCAGCAGCAAAGTTCCCTTCATTTTCCGACAACCACGCTAAATTTATATAAGCTTTCAGCGCTGTTCCCGGAGACAGTTGAGTAGCAGCTTCCCAAAGCTTTCTGGCTTCTTCTACATCGTTCTTCTGCAAAAACAAATCTCCTATTTTCAAGACTTTCTGTCCGTTATAAATTCTTCGTTTTACAGGATACCAATAAGGCATAATCCGATGAGCATAAGTAAATCCAGTCTCCCAGGCTTTGTCCCGAATATAAGTTACAAAATCGTAATCATCATTTAAAAAAGCGGATAAATCTTCCCCCAGTACCACAAAATCCAAGGGTTTTTCTGCATATCGGGAATACAACCGTATCGTATATTTATTATGCACTTCCAACAAGTCCATGTTTATCGTATAAGAATAAGTCTCTAAAGAAATCAGATAAGCCAACTGATAAGCCTCGCATATTTTTTCCACTTCTCCTTTACTCAAAGGACGAGGTAAAGTATCCCGGGCCGGTAAATAAGTTCTGGTTTTAGCCAAAAGTTCCGGAATAGAATCTCCTTTCTGTATATCCCTATAGGCATCCTGAAGACCGGAAAAAAACAAAAAAGACAATTCTGCGGGAGAAATACCCTGATAACTATACAAGACAAAGGTCGTATCTGCAGCCCGACTGATCTGACGGTCCAAAAAGCCGATTTTCCCTTCTCGCTCAAGCGTAATTTTAGCCGGAGACAATATTTCCACTTCTAACGTACGATAACTGCTACATGCGCTACATATCCCTATAAAAAAGAGTAGGAAGCTATAAAAAAAACGAATAGAAATTACTTTATACATATTTCTTAAGTTAAAGTTTCTGAGATGTAAAGCTATTCCCGAAATTTTAGTTTGTCCTTAAAATTTTCTCCCTTCAACAACCTCCCTTTAGCAGGATAATAAGAAACAAAGATAATAGTATCTTATAAAAATACTGGAAAGACGAAAAGTCCTGAATCTATTTCCGGACCTGTATACGACAAATTTGAAGAGACTTAAAACTAATCGACCCCCTCTTTTTTTAGCGGTGAATATCTCAAAAGCATTCCGATTTACCTCAAAATAGTTTGAAAATCGATGTTATATTCGACTTTTGAGATATTCTCCTCGCTAAATTACATATTCATTCCCCCGCATACATGTATAACCTGCCCAGTAACATACCTGGACAAATCAGAAGCCAGGAACAAGCATACATCAGCAATATCCTCCGGCGTCCCTCCTCTTTTCAACGGAATTTTTGCAGCCCATTCTTTTCGTACTTCTTCCGGTAACTGAGCGGTCATATCGGTTATAATAAAGCCAGGTGCCACCGCATTTGCCCGGATATTACGGGAGCCCAATTCTTTGGCGACACTCTTTGTAAATCCGATAATCCCGGCTTTAGAAGCAGCATAATTGGCCTGGCCCGCATTTCCACTAACCCCTACAACAGAACTCATGCTGATGATAGAACCGGATTTTTGTTTCAGCATCACGGCAGAAACGGTCTTGGTAAAATTGAATACGGATTTTAAGTTTACATTGATCACAGCATCCCATTGTTCTTCCGTCATCCTCATCAATAACGTATCCTTAGTGATACCCGCATTATTCACTAAAATATCGATTCTTCCGAATTCTTTGACAACTTCCTCTACAGTAGCAGCAGTGGCAGCAAAATCAGCAGCGTTTGAGGCATACATTTTCGCTTTCACACCACATTCAGCCAATTCTTTTTCAGTAGCTTGTGCCCCTTCATCATATCGTAAATCTGTGAACGCAATATTAGCACCTTGTTTGGCAAACGCCAATGCCACTGCTTTACCGATTCCTCTGGAGGCCCCTGTAATAAGAGCGGTCTTTCCTTCTAATAACTTCATAAATAACAGTTTTATTTAAACAAAATCAATTAGCTTTTAAACCCGTTTATTGGTTTTTATTCTTTTTTCAAAAGTCAAAGGTAATTAAAAAACGATATTCCCCCAATTTACAATCCCGAATTAATAAATTCTCTCTCCGTTTTTTAACGGATTATTCCTTCCTTGAAAAGTTTTTCCGCTCTCCCTTCTTCCGGGAAAAGAGTTGAAAACTTGTATGTTGTTAAAATATAAATTATTTTTACATGCGATATAGCACAAGATATCAAAACAAAGTTTCTCAATAGTACAGAAAGAATAATTATTCGACCCGGTTATGGAATTAAAGGAAGCAAACCCCAAATTTCAGGATGTATCTATCGCTCCGATGCATACGACAGAACATAGTTTAAATCAAACGATGCTACGTTTATTCGGTTGTCCCCGCTTCCGCAATGCATCTATCGAGCGAAAGAAATCAATTACTATCGCATAGTATTAATAATTAATTATATATTAATGATAGGGAAGAGAATATCTTAAACTTCCATAACAAACAGGAACATCCACCAATGCATACAGCAGAATTTAACACATCCTTAACCGAAGAATCTGTTGATTTGTTTATGAACGTATTTTCAAAACCGCCATGGAACGATATCTTCGACTCAAAAAACACTGTAATAGATTTTTTTAATGCATTTATCAGACTACCCAATTTTAAAGGTTATCAATTAATTAATGATAATAATAACATCATTGGAATATCGATTGGTTTTATAAAGCCATGGTTAAAAAACGGCGAACTAAGATATGAGTATTTTCTTGACCAACTATGCATAGACAATGCCTTACAAGGAAAAGGATTAGGAACATATTTTATGAGAGAAATAGAACAGAAACTAAAACTTGAAAATATTAACGATATCATACTAAATACCGGATTATCCTCTCCTGCCTACAAGTTTTATATTAAAATCGGTTTTGAGGACATGAAAGAATATGGATTTTTATCAAAAGAATTATAATGCAATGGAACAACCTACTTTAAACACTCATAACAAACAGGAATATCCACCAATGCATACAGCCGAGCATATTTTAAACCAAACCATGATACGCATATTCGGTTGTGAGCGGTCTCGAAACAACCATATAGAAAGAAAAAAGAGCAAATGCGACTATACTCTAGCCATGGCTCCAACGCTAGAGCAAATTACTGAAATAGAAAAGAGGGTCAATGAAATTATCTCACAAAATCTACCTGTAACTGTTGAGTTTATTTCTCGTAGTGAAGTCCCAGATAATGTAGATTTAAGTAAATTACCAGAAGATGCTAGTCAAACATTGCGCATTGTAAGGATTGGAAATTATGATACTTGTGCCTGTATTGGTTTGCATGTCAATAATACTTCTGAAATAGGTAGATTCAGGATAATTAGTACAGATTTTCAAAATAATACTTTGCGTATCAGATTTAAACTTGATGAGTAATAGTAAAGACATATCAGCAGATACAGGACGTTTACCGTTGAGTATTTCGTTCAACAGGGGTATGGATTACGAAAACGGAGCATTTCGTCTCCGCTTTGAATTAGAAACGGAAAAATAAGTTTATCAAATGATTCAAAACTCCAGAACTTTTGGAAATTCAAGAATAAACCTCCTTAAATTTAAATTTTTTTATATAATTTTGTTTCGCTTTTGTTGAACTCCTCAAAGGAGTAAGAAATCGTTCTTCTTCTCTGTTGTCAATAGAAAATGTTTGTAAAACCGGGAGAAAAAGGCGGAATGACATAACTTAAGCTAAAATCCGTTCAGAACGTACAGGTTGTTCCGGAAAAAGGGAGCAACTTTTCTTTTGAAATTAATATTAAACGCAAGGTATATGGAACTTTTAGAACAAATTAAAGCAAATGCCCAGAAGTACAGTAAAAGAATCGTACTTCCGGAAGGCACGGAAGAACGTACGTTAAAAGCTGCTGAAGTTATTTTATCTGAAGGAATAGCTCAACTTATCTTATTGGGCAAACCGGAAGACATTCTGAAACAAGCAGAAAAATTGGGTTTAAAAAATATCGAAAAAGCCACTCTCATTGATCCAGATTCTCATGCCAAGAAAGAAGTCTATGCAGATTTATTGGTAGAATTACGTAAAAGTAAAGGAATGACCAAGGAGCAGGCATTAAAACTGGTTGTAGATCCGCTCTATTTAGCCACGCTGATGATAAAGAACGGGGATGCTGATGGGGAAGTAGCCGGGGCTATCAATGCGACGGGAGATGTTTTACGACCGGCTTTTCAAATTGTAAAAACGGAACCTGGTATTTCAGTTGTTTCCGGAGCTTTTATGCTATTGACCAATAAACCCGAATTTGGAGAAAACGGTCTGCTGGTAGTTGCCGACTGTGCCGTTCATCCGAATCCGACAGCAGAAGAATTGGCTGAAATTGCCGTGGTTACAGCCCGGACAGCCCGGAATATTGCTAAAATAGAACCCCGGGTAGCCATGTTGAGTTTCTCTACGAAAGGATCTGCCAAAAACGAATTGGTCGATAAAGTCGTAAAAGCGACCGAACTGGCACAAAAAATGGCTCCTAATGTCATGATTGACGGTGAATTACAAGCAGATGCGGCATTAGTACCTTCTGTCGGTAATCTGAAAGCTCCCGGTAGTCCGGTAGCCGGGAAAGCCAACGTACTGATATTCCCCAGTCTGGAAGTCGGAAATATCAGTTATAAACTGGTACAACGCATTGCCGGTATCGAAGCAGTAGGTCCGGTATTACAAGGAATGGCCGCTCCCATCAACGATTTATCCCGGGGATGTTCTGTAAACGATATTATCAATATGGTCGCCATTACGGCTAATCAAGCCGCAGGTTTGACTAAATAATAAATAAACCGGTAGGCCGGAAAAATTTAACTTCCGGCTTTCTCTTATTAATTCTGTAAACATGAATATATTAGTTTTAAATTGCGGAAGTTCTTCCATAAAATATCAATTACTGAATATGGAAGCCCAGCCTGTATTACTGGCCAAAGGTATTGTAGAAAAAATAGGACTTCCGTTGGGAATTTTTACCCATAAACCAGAGGGAAAAGAAAAATACATACTGGAAAAACCGATCCCGGATCATGTCGACGGTATGGATCTTATTCTGAAAGCTCTGACAGATAAAAAATATGGAGTCATTGCTTCATTGGATGAAATATTTGCCGTGGGACACCGTATCGCACACGGAGGAGAATATTTTTCCCACAGTGTTTTAATCGACGAAGAAGTAAAAGCTAAAATTAAAGCTTGCAGTGAAATCGCACCTTTACACAACCCAGCTCACTTAAAAGGAATCGAAACAATGGAACGATTACTTCCCACTATTCCTCAAGTGGCTGTATTCGATACTTCTTTTCACCAAACACTTCCGCCGAAAGCTTTTATTTACGGCATTCCGTATGAATACTACGAGAATTACAGTGTGAGAAGATACGGTTTTCATGGCACTTCCCACAAATTTGTAGCGGAAAAAGCATGTAAAATATTGGGTTGGGACATCACGGAAAAGAAAATTATCACTTGTCACCTGGGCAACGGGGCTTCTATTACCGCCATCGATAAAGGAAAATCCGTTGATACGTCCATGGGATTTACGCCGGTTGCCGGACTCGTAATGGGAACCCGTTGCGGTGATTTAGATACAGGAGCATTACTCTACATTTGTGACAAAAAAGGATATACGTCTCTCGACGCGGTACGCCTGACAAACAAAGAATCCGGAGTATTCGGAATCTCCGGGGTCTCTTCTGATTTCCGGGAACTGACAAGTGCTGCTGATGCCGGAAATTACAGGGCAGAACTAGCCTTAGATGTATTTTGTTACAATGTAAAAAAATACATTGGAGCTTATGCTGCCGTCTTAAATGGCGTAGACTTAATTATTTTTACCGGAGGAATAGGTGAAAATGATGAAAGGGTGAGGAATTCCGTTTGCACTGGACTAGAATATCTGGGAGTGGAATTCGACGAAGCGGTCAATCTGAAGGCCAGAGGTGTCGACAGAATACTCTCCACTCCTCACTCCAAGACATTCGTTATGACTATCACGACAGATGAAGAACTCGTCATCGCTACCGATACTTTAAATCTGGTAAAATAATCGAAAAGGCTATCTGAAGAGGTTATTTAAATAACTTTCCGGAGGAAGGCATCCTTTGAATGATTTAATTAATTCCTCGGACCATAAGGATTCCGAGGAATTTTTTGTATGCCGTATTGCTTTTCACATTAGCCTGCTTCATCGCCTTTATCAGCCTCCTATATCCTTCCGGCACGGCATAGTGGTAGCAAAGGATTGCAGACTGCCACCTTCTTGAAATGATAACAGCATCGTTTTTTCGTTTCCATCTGAGAAAAAAGAAATTACTGCGGGGATGCATATGACTGTGTATAAAGGCCTAAATTTTAAAAGATTAATTTTAATTGACTGATAATCAAAATTTGCGATTAATTTTATACTTTCGCACCAATTTATTTATCTAAAACATGAAGCGGAGTCTATATTGTGGTGTTTTTGCCTTCGGGCAGTGGTATTTATTTTTGCTTATCAGCGTTGCGTTTGTGAGAACAGCCCAAGCCCGCGATAATCATATGCCGAATATCAAAAACGACTACCTACTGGTCATCAACACCTATACTTCAGATGCACCGTGGAGCAATGCAATCATCGAACCAGTACAGAAATGGGTTTCTACCGAACGCAATGTTGCAGTCTTTGTCGAACATCTCAATATGCTGATGATTGACAATGCCGCAGAATTCGGTGAGCTGGAAAATTCTCTTTTCGGTAAATATGCACATAAGGCTCCCAAAGGCGTACTGCTGTTGGGGAATTCGACTTTACTATTGAAAGACAAGCTACGGGATTATTGGGGAGACATACCTATAATTCTATGTGCGGAAGAAAATTATTTTGGTCCCGATACGGCTTATATCAACAAAAGTCCGATTCCGAAAGAAGAGCGTGTGCCGATCTCAGCACTTGCGGATGACTACAATCTGACCAGCTTGCAAACCAAAATGTTTCCGCGAAATAATGTAGATTTGCTGCGACAGGTAATCCCCGGACTGAAAGAGATATTGCTTATAGGCGATGGCCGCTATGTCAATCAGCAACTTAATTACGATATGGAACGTTTGATGGCGCAGAAATATCCGGGCCTCAAATATCGTTTTCTTTCAGCAGCGAATATGTCTTTGGAGGAATTAATGTCCCTGCTGGAAACGATTGATGTCACTTCAACGGGAGTCCTTTTCTCCTCGTGGTTCGAAAAGACGAATATCGCTGGAAATTCCATACTCAGCGCCAACTCGTTCCGGGTGATCGCAAACCTTTCAGTCCCGGTATTCGCCCTGAAAAGTGCCGTAATGAATAATAGCGGTATGGTCGGAGGATATTTTTACGATGAACAGGCTTTTCTGGCTCATTTACAGCAAACCATTTTGTCGGTATTAGCAGATACACCTCCACGAAAAATTCCCTTTTATGTACCCACGGAAGCGAAACCTACTTTTAGTTATCCGTCGATGCTGTTGAAAGGATTCTCAGTGGAAGATTTTCCTCAGAACAGCGTATTTATAGATCGCCCTCAGACATTCTTCGAACAGCATAAATTTTCAATTATTCTGGGAGCGAGTTTAATTGCTGTATTACTGATCGCGGTTTTCGCATACTTATACTACCGCCTCCACATTTTGAATGTTCTGAACGAGTCTCAGCGACTTCAGTTTGAAACGACCCGAGAACTAACCAACCTTTTCGACAATATGCCGGTTGCTTATATGAAAGCAAAACTCCTGTACAATGCTGACGGGGAGATCGCCGATATGGAAATAGGCCAAACAAACGAACGTTTTACAATAAATTTCGCCCGTGGCCTCGAATCGGACAGCTACCGGGGGAGCGAACTTTTTGGCGCGGATTTAGGTCCATCCTTGCGCCTTGCAAAATTAGCGGAAACTGAAAAAAGAGCTATTACCTACACACAATACTTTTCAGCGTCCGATCTCTATCAGAATGTCGTAATAACCCCGGCCACACAGCAGGGTTATGTAGATGCGTACTACATCGATGCGACGGAATTACATCACGCCCAACAGAAACTCGACGATACGAACCATAAGCTGTCAATGGCACTCGAGGTAGCCAGTATCGTACCTTGGAACTGGGATTTACGCAAACATAAGATTCTCTGTGATGTAAACCGTCCGGTCGAATTGAGTAATGTCGGGCAGCAGGTCGACGAAGAAAAACTGTCGGTTCCGGACATACAATATTTTTCCAAAATACATAAGGAGGATCGGGAACGGGTCGAACAGGCTTATAACGATCTGATCGGAGGACGTACAAACAAAGTGCGCGAAGAGTACCGAGTGGTGTCACACGATCAAAACGGATACAAAATGGATTGGGTTGAAGCACAGGCTGCCGTAGAGAAACGCGATGCCAATGGCAACCCGCTCACATTAGTTGGTTCTTCTCTGATTATCACCCAACGTAAAAAAATGGAACAGGAACTGGTTGATGCACGCGACAAAGCCGAAGAATCGAATCGGCTCAAATCGGCATTTCTGGCCAATATGAGCCATGAGATACGCACACCCCTAAATGCCATCGTCGGTTTTGCCGGCTTACTCAATTCTACGGACGAAAACGAAGAGCGGAACGAGTACGTCAAGATTATCGAGAACAACAACGAACTGTTGCTCCAGCTTATAGGCGATATTCTTGACTTATCGAAAATAGAAGCCGGCACGTTGGAATTTGCTGAAGTGCCGGTAGATGTAAATGCCTTGCTGGAGGAAGTTACCAAATCTCTGCAATTACGAGCCGAAACAAAAAATTTGACGGTCGTATTCAAAGACCGGTTGCCTGAGTGTAGTATTCTGACAGATCGCAACCGTCTGAATCAAGTGCTCATCAACCTCATTACCAATTCCATCAAATTTACCGAGGCTGGCGGCATCACAGTAGGCTATACATTACAAAAAGATGGCTTGCTCCGTTTTTACGTAACCGACACCGGATGTGGTATTGCCCCGGAGAAACAAGCCGATATTTTCACTCGTTTCGTCAAGTTGGATAATTTTACACAGGGGACGGGACTAGGGTTGTCTATTTGTAAGACCATCGTAAATCGAATGGGCGGTGAAATCGGTGTGGAGTCCGAACCAGGCAAGGGTTCGACTTTTTGGTTTACGATCCGGAACGTTCCGGCAGAACTGAATAAAAAGCACGTTCAGGAATATACGCTTCAGGCTGTAGCAAAAGACCAAATCACAATTCTCATCGCCGAAGATAACATAAGCAATTTTAAATTATTCGAAACGATTCTCAAAAAAGATTACCGCATTCTTCACGCCTGGAACGGAGAGGAAGCCGTAAACTTATTTAAAGCCCATCGTCCGCATATCGTATTGATGGATGTAAATATGCCCGTAATGGATGGATATGAAGCAACGGCCGAGATACGCAAAATATCGGCGGATGTACCCATACTTGCGGTCACAGCTTATGCTTACGCTTCAGACGAACAGCGTATCCTTAGCCAAGGATTTGACGGATATACCGCCAAGCCTATCAATCCTCATGTGTTACGTTCGAAAATTGTCGATTTGCTCAGCACCAGGTTGTTGTTGTTGTAATCCTTCAGCAGTTCTATGAATGACTTTTTTAATTAAACAGTCCGTTAAAAATATTTTTTGATTTGTAGGAGAAAAATGAGACAGTAAAACAAACTGTCCGGATGCTATATTTCATACCATCCCCTTTTCAATACAAGGGTCTGCTCAGAATGAGAGGTCATATTATTTCGTATAACGATAAAACCCTTTTCCTTATGCGGCGGTATAGCTAATGAATTGACAAAATGTTTCAAAGCCGATACATCCAAAGCATTGTTTCCTATATTTACAGAACGCAGCTTTTTGCATTTACTGACATCCAGATGATGTATATTATTATACTTGCACCATAAATCTACTAATCCCGGACATCCCCCCAATTCCAGCTGTTCTAAATTATTCCAGGCACAGGATAAATGAAATAATTTTTTATACCGACCGAGTTTCAATTCTTCCAATTGATTATGAGAACAATCCAACTCATACAATTTTTTGCATCCCTGTACATCCAGTTCTTTTAATAAATTTCCTGAACAGTCTATAAATTCCAGTGTAGGACAATAATTTACTTCTAAACGAACAATCCGGCATTTCTTTATGTCCAAATCTACAATATTCTCTCCCTGAACAAGTATACGATATAGCCCCTTTTGCCTATAATAATGTCTGAAACATTCCGCCCGCCTTTTTGTCTCACTCTGCTCTCCATCGCCCCATTCCACTTTAACCCACCCGGCATTTACCCGAAAGGTAATCTCTTCTTTCTCATTTATCTCTATATCCAGATAAATTTCTCCATAAGTCGTACGCTGAAACCATTTTGATTCCTTGATAAAACCCAATATATTCATAAAAGAAACAAGATTAAATAAAGTAGGATTCGAACATACCTCCCTCCTGCTCTATTCCCTTAAAAATAGATGGAATACCTTTTCTTAGATAAATACACAACAAATCCTGTTTTACATTAAATTTACAATTACAAATATATAGAAATAATCATTTAATATTCAATATTTACATAAATATTCTATTTTTTACTATTATGTATATAAGATACAGATATGCTCATTCAGCTTATAAAACATCTCCTATTTAAAAGAAAAGAATCATAAAAGAGGGATTTCTTCTTGACGGGGGAAAAAATTTTTATTAAAACTTTTGAACGACAGGCTGTATAATCCTTATAGATCAGCCAAAAATATCTCTCCTTCCTCAAAAGGCCGGGAACAAAAAACCGAAATAAAAATTATTTTATTCCGGTTTTCTTTATTCCATATTTGCCAATAGCTGACAATACAGTTTTATAGCGTATATTCTAAATTTCTATCATTGCAAGAAATCGATATCCCCGCTCTTTGTAGTAACTACATAGCGGTTACTTTCCAGAATCAATGTTCCTTTACCGCTCCTATTGTACATCACGGCAACAGCGATTTGTACTTCATCGTTGTCCTGCAGAGAATAACCTGTTGTACGGCTTACGACCTCTTTCAGGTTGTAAGATCCTGAAGTAACGACTGTGTTATAAGGATCCCATTTTACGTAGTAATTATTATAACGGTTAAATCCCCCGCTGCTTGCCATTTCCTTTGTCCGGACGCAAAACATCAGACAATACTCTGTGGCGTTTGCCACAGTTTCCCATTTTGCATGGATAATTCCCGATTCGAAATAAAAACTCTTTAAATTCAATTCTCCCAAGCTCTTGTCAATCGTAAACGTCTGCTTTTGAGTAGCAATCTCCCCCTCCAGATTTGTTGCCCAGATCTCATACGTTCCATTGGGAATTTGTGATTGATAGTGGAGCGGAGTTTCCCATACATTAGCTGCTTTTTTAACATAAGAACAATTCGGATTTTCCGTACATTCCAATTTTGCACTTGCAATTTCCTGAGAAGAAAAACTGTATATATAAGGAGCATACACAGGAGTTCCTTCTTCGAATTTTTGGAGCACATATCCGCCGGTACTAATCGTAAAAGTAACATGATTGTCGGATTTCAGACATCCGCTCACCAAAAAAGGTAAAGCTGCTACTAACAGCCCATACCAACCATTTTTTAAAGTTTTCATACTCATTGTTGTTTTTATTTTCCCATTTTAAACTTGCGAATATCTGTATTTTTTTTCAGAGCTACAAGAAAAAAGATTTTTATGTAACTTTTTATACACAAAGAAGGTACAATCTACAGAATTTAAACAGGATTTTAAACATTTATTTTATTTTCAATAATGAAAAAACTGCTTTTACTCCTTACTGTTCTTTTTTGGTTAACCACCGGTTTTGCTCAACATTTAAGTTTTCAATCTTCCAAGGTGGATTCTCTGGACGCTAAAACTTTATTCGAACGCATTACTAAAATTGAAAAGAAAACAGAAAAATTGAATGTATTTTTAAATACACAAGGAAGTTTCAATGTGTATCCTAAAGGAAATAGCACGGAACAGGCTACTTTTAAAATGAATCAGCTTCGGCTGGAAATTAAAGGTAATATCAATCCCTGGATTTTTTACCGTTATCGACAGCGCCTAAACCGAAGCAATAATCCCGAATCTTTGGATAATTTACCTCATTCCATCGACTATGCTGCCATCGGATTTCAAATTACAGAGAAATTTTCCATTTTTGCCGGTAAAGAATCAGTCGTTTTCGGAGGGATGGAGTTCGACTTGAATCCGATAGAAGTTTACGAATATTGCGACTTACTAGCTAATATGCATAGTTTTCAAATGGGAGTAGATTTTTCGTATTGGCTTACAGAGAACCACGAGCTTCAATTTCAAGTCGTAAACTCCCGTAACGGTTCTTTTGAAGATATGTTCGGGAAAACAGACTCTACTGTTAAAGCGGCTAAAACCCCTTTAGGATACACACTGAATTGGAACGGAAGTTTTTGGGAAAATACAATACGGACCCGTTGGTCTGTCTCCGTATTTCACGATGCGACCCATAAGAATATGTATTACTATGCCCTCGGGACAGAATTAAATCTGCACCGTTTTCATATGTATTTCGATTTTATGTTATCGAAAGAAGAATTAGACAGGAAAGGCATTATCTCCAGGCTAGCCTATGCTGCCGGTTTTACCAACAGGGCGGAAGACGTCCGCTATATGGCTTTAGTCGCCCATTTCAATTACCGAATTCTTCCCAAACTGAATCTGTTCTTCAAAGGAATGTACGAAACAGCTTCCGTCACCCATACCAACGAAGAGTATTCAAAGGGGAAATATAGTACTTCCTGGGGATATATCGGAGGGATAGAATATTATCCTATGCGGGAAAATTTACATTTTTTTCTGACTTACGTAGGACGTTCGTATGATTATACCCAATGTGCCCGAAATTTCGGAGCCTCCAATACAAATCCCCAACGTATTTCTGCCGGTATTATTTATCAGATTCCTATATTTTAAATAATTTTTAAGTGAGAATTTTGAATTTTAGCACATCGAATAAACAGATGACGCTGAAGTAATCCTGTCATCTTATATTCAAAAGTGTGGGATATTCCTGAGATTTACCAGCAAAAAGGGAAGTTATACGAAATCCCGTCCCCCTCCCTCAATTAAATTGTTTTTTGTGCCACAGAATTGGGGTAAATCCGGTCAGTAAGTATTACTTTTGTACCCATCAATCTATGGACACAATGAAATCTACGCATTCTGCTGCCAAACGCTTGGAATCCTTGGACGCACTACGCGGATTCGATCTATTTTTTCTGGTTGCCTTAGGTCCGCTAATGAATTCACTGGCCCGAGCAGCCGATGCGGAATGGTTCAATAATTGGATGGGGATATTTAATCACGTCTCCTGGGAAGGATTCTCTCCTTGGGATTTGATTATGCCGTTGTTCTTGTTTATGTCGGGTATTTCCATGCCATTTGCCCTGTCCCGCTATAAATCCATGCCGGACAAAAGGCCGTTGCTGCGCCGTTTGGGTAAACGCATTCTATTGCTGTGGATTTTCGGTATGATCTGTCAGGGAAATTTACTGGGATTGAATCCAGATAAGATCTATCTCTATTCGAATACCTTGCAAGCCATTGCTGCCGGATATCTGATAACAGCTCTTCTCTTTCTCTTTACCCGCCGCCGGACACAATTAATCACCGCTGTACTGCTGTTACTGATATATTGGGCAGCCATGCAATTTATCCAGGTCGATGGTTACGGGGGCGGCAATTATACTCCTCAAGGCAACTTGGCCGAGTGGATAGATAAGGTGGTATTGGGACGTTTCCGCGACACGGCACAGCTCGTTGATGGAAAAGTAGTTGTAGCGGAATGGTATCACTATACCTGGATTTTAAGCAGCCTGAATTTCGGAGTCACAGTGTTGACAGGACTCTTTGCCGGCTACATCGCCAAGGACAAAATAGAGGAGAAACGTAAATTGAAGCTCTATTTCGGGATAGGTGCTACTATGGTGACTATAGGCTGGTTATGGAACTTTCAAATGCCGGTTATCAAGACTATTTGGACCAGCTCAATGGTATTGGTTAGCAGTGGATACTGCTTTCTATTGATGGGGCTTTTCTATTATTGGATCGACTACAAGGGGCATCGTTCGGGCATCACTTGGTTGAAAGTATATGGAATGAATTCCATCCTGGCTTATATGCTGGCAAATGTGATAGACTTCAGATGTATAGGACAATCTTTACTATACGGCCTGCAACCCTATATGGGAAGTTATTACTCCTTCTTGATAACATTATGGAATGTAGCTGCGATTTACGTGATTTTGTGGATGATGTACAAGAGAGGGATCTTTCTGAAAGTATAAGTTTTTTCGATCTTTGAAGTTGTTTTTTATCTGTAGAAAGGACAAATTTTATACCCGGGATATTTTAAACACATTTACCCTCTTAGAATAACGCTAGAGGGTTCAACTCTCTTTAGAAACTGTCTTTATTTAACAAAATTATTTATCAGCATCTTTAAGAATATTTACGTTGGCAAAGACCGGCTTTTTTACGATCAGAGAATTTTAGCAAGTTTAACAAAAATATAACGCGTTAATTTCAAAGTTGGGAACCGGATCAGCCGGGGCTCAATTATTTCGGCTTATGGGAAATAGATTTTTTAATCCATTCTCCGGCCCCTAATCGGCATATCCCCCTAAAATTAACGCGTTATCAATTATTTTTACAGATTTCTCACCGTAAATCTGTGCAGAGTAGTCTTTTCAGTAATTTCTTTTTTCCCTTATTGCGGAACACTAGATTCTTCATTTACTTTTATTTTAATATATAAAGGTTCACTTTCCAGCATTAAAGTACCTTGTTCCCCTTCACGACCTGCTACAACAGCTATCTTTAAAGGAGTTCCTGCTATAAGTTCCATACCATCTAAGCATATTTCCCCTCTCGTTACCCCTTGCTCGTCTTTGTCGTGCCAGTAAATGTACCTGTTATTAACCCGGTAATAATTACTTTGCGAAGATTGTAGTGAATACATCATATAATAAGCGTTCGCATTCTCTACAGGCAACCATTTAGCTTTTACTGTATTTGTCGCAGCATTGTATTCAAAACTTTCTACAACCAATTTTCCTAAAGGCTTATCTATTCGAATAGAAGGATTATGAGAAGCTACTTGTCCTTGGCTGTTGGCAGCAGTAATCCGATAGACACCTTGCGGCAGAGTCGTACTGAACTCATTGTCTGCTAATTTTGTCTCGTAAGCATTAATGCCCGTTTTTACCATACTCATGGAAGTCGGACCGTTGACTTCAGCAGAAGCTAAATCCCCGATCGGATTGTAGATGCCGATATAGGTAGCAAACTTCGCTTCTGTTACTCCGTCTACCTCGTTGTTTTTTTGCAAAACGTAAATGTCCACATTATAATCAAAGGGATCATCTTTCGACTTCAGACAACCACTTACGAAAAAAGGGAGCACGACCACGACCCATAAATTCTTTAAATACATTAATCTTTTCATTCCTAATTGTTTTAAAATTAAAATTTTTCCCAATTTTTATCGTTTGCGAAGATCAGCATTTTTTTTGAATCTTGCAAGAGAAACATTCTTAGGACATTACATTTTCAGCTATTCCTTTGTAAATTTCAGAAAACTTTCATCACAGCGAAATTTTCATTTCATTATATTTTCCCATTCGAAATATTCCGGTACGGAAAGGTAATGACTGGCTTCTTCCCGATCGGCTTTTGTCAGGTAATAAATCATTTCTGAAAATGTACTTTTTACTTCTTCTCTCTGCATATTTACCATACGGGGAGGTATTTTCCCATTTTCGTCTTCCACCTCCTGCAGATATACGGGTATCACGTTTTGGTGCACATCTACAGCAACCATACATCCGGAACATCCGGCTTCATAGAGTTTCTTCACCCCTATCCCCAAAGTCGTACAATAAGTCAGATCAAATCCGCAAGGGTCCACACAACGTAAAGAATATCCGACTTCTACGGGACGGCTGATAATCGTCAAACCGTATTTTTCCAGACAGTTCCGTACAATTTTATTGAGGATATAAGCTTTTCCCACATCACTGAGCTCCGGATGTCCATGGGCATCTTGTCCGAAGACAATCCCCGAAGCGGCGATATCCTCTTCCTGAAGAAAATGGAAAATCCCTTCACTAATGACAACTACTCCGGATTTCTGTCCTAAAATACGCCTTTTAATCATAGCGGAGACAATTAACCGGATCACCCTGTCCATAGTAATCTTCAATCCACTGAACATCTCCGGAATAATAATCATAGCACTCTGAATTCCCTTACCGATTTCATAAGCCAAGTGACCGGCTTCTCTCCCCATAGACATGAGGATATACCAATTTTGAGTAGTGGCAGCTTCTGCTTTTACCACCTTAGCAATGTTTATTCCCATCTCTTTTGCCGACATAAAGCCAAAGGTTGGAACCCCTTCCGGTAAGGGCAGATCGTTATCGATCGTTTTGGGTACATGTATATTTTGTATCGGGATGTGGTTTTCCACCAGATATTTTGTCAGGCGGTTGGCTGTCGAAGCCGTATCGTCTCCTCCTATGGTGACTAACAATTTTACCTGATAGCGCAGGAAAAAGGTACAGGAGAAATCTTCGTCTTTCGGCTTAAAACGGCTCATTTTAATCAAAGAACCTCCCCGGGTATAGATCTGATCGGCTTTTTCAAAAGTCAATTCTTCTACTTCCGGATGGTCTGTAAACAATCCTTTGTATCCTTCGTGTATTCCTAAAACCCGGTAACCGGCTTTCAAAAATACTTTAGTAACCGTAGCTACGACCGTGTTAATACCGGGAGCCGGACCGCCTCCGCATAGAATGGCTATTGTCTTCATATTTTTTCTTTACTGTTGTGTGTTTATTTTCCTTTTATTGGGGGAACAAAAATAAAAAAATCCCCTAAGCTGTAAAAATGCCTGGGGGACTTTATAAAAAAGAGCGGGTATTATTTCAACCGTTTTTGAATAGCTTTGGAAGCTTCCTCATAGCCGGGTTTTTCCAACAAAGCAAACATATTGTTTTTATAAGCCTCCACTCCGGGCTGGTCAAAAGGATTCACCCCCGACATGCAACCGGAAATACCACAAGCCAGTTCAAAGAAATAAAACAATTGGCCGATATATTCTGCCGTCAACTCCGGTAAAGTAACCAACATATTGGGAACTCCTCCATCTACATGAGCCAGTCTCGTTCCCAATTCTGCCATTTTATTTACTTCATCTACACGCTTACCTGCCAGAAAATTCAATTTATCCAAATTGGCATCGTCAGCAGGTATGTCCACCCGATGATGCGGTTTTTCTACCGAGATGACAGTTTCCATCATCATACGAGGCCCCTGCTGAATAAACTGCCCCATAGAATGTAAATCTGTCGTAAAATCGACACCGGCCGGAAAGATTCCTTTGTGATCTTTCCCTTCACTCTCTCCGAACAATTGCTTCCACCATTCGATAATATAATGTAACTTAGGATTAAAATCAGCCAACAATTCTATGTTATATCCTTTGCGATGCAAAGCCGTCCGGGCAGCCGCATATTCTGTCGCCGGATTTATTTCCTGCTCCAGGCAGAGTTTCCTCATTTCTACAGCTCCTTTGACCAAAGCCCTGATATCAAATCCGGCAATAGCAATCGGCAATAAACCTACCGGAGTCAAAACAGAAAAACGTCCTCCAACATTATCCGGAATAATAAAGGATTTATAACCTTCCTGATCCGCTAATGTACGAAGGACTCCTTTATGAGCATCCGTAATGGCGACAATCCGTTTTCCGGCTTCTGTTCTCCCTACTTTCTTTTCCAGCATTTCTTTCAACAACCGGAAAGCTATAGCAGGTTCTGTAGTCGTCCCGGATTTGGAAATTACACAAATACCGAACTCTTTATCTTCCAGATAATTCAGCAATTCATAGTAATAATCTTCCCCTATATTATGGCCTGCAAAAATTATTTTCATGTCCGCTTTTCCAAAATTATGAAAACTTCCGGCCAAAGCTTCTATCACGGCCCGGGCACCGAGATAAGACCCACCGATACCAATGACTACGACAACCTCCGTACGGGACCGTAAAGCCCGGGCTGTCTCTTCCATATCTTTCAATTCTTCTACCGTAATTTGTTCCGGTAAATCCAACCATCCTAAAAAATCATTTCCTTTACAATTTCCGTCTTTCAAACTTTGCAGCGCTCTCTCTGCTTCCGGAAACAACATGCCGATCTCCTCTTTTTTTACAAAATTACAGACAGAACTGTAATCAAATTTAATACTGTTCATAAGCGATATATTTACAATTAATGTACACCTGCTTGTCGGGTCTTTTAAACCAATTCCCCTCTTTTCTTAAAGCACTTCCCAAACGACGGACTGATTTATTTTACTACCTGTACAGGAGGTTTATTTTTTCTTTGCTTTCAACAAATCTCTGAATTTAGATGCCTGTTCGTAATCCTCATTCCGAATAGCTTCATCCATTAATTTGGTCAATTCCTGTATCGTATATTCTTTAAACTGATTTTCTTCTACATTTACTACTCCGGTATGTATAGCTCCCTGTTGTTGTTCTCTCACATCCTGATTCACTAAAATTCCGGCTTTTTCTATAATTTCAGGTGTCGTATAAACAGGAGCCCCATATCGTAAAGCCAGTGCCACAGCATCGGAGGTTCTCGAATCAACCTTTACAATACGCAGGGGAGTTTCAAAATAAAGTTCCGAATAGAATATACCCGCATCCAAACGATAAATCAAAACTTCTTTCAATGTCACCTCCAGGCTGTCTGTCAATGATTTGATCAGGTCATGGGTTAAAGGACGCTGCGGCTGCAACTTCTCTAATTGAATGGCAATCGATTGTGCTTCAGGCATACCGATAACAATAGGAATCCGGTGCAAATCTGCTTCGTCCGACAATATCAGTGCATAAGCTCCCGTTTGCGACATACTGTATGATAACCCTAAAACCTTCAACCTAATTCGATCCATATCTATAAACCGTTAAATTTCATATTCCCGCCCCTCGGACCTCGTAAAAAGATTAACGACATCTGCCTGTTTTAGTTTCACTATTCAGTTACATATTATCATTAAAATTACATTTCATCCGTTTCAAGCATACGCTGGCCAAGCCGCCCAAGCTTGTTTCCCGGTATTTTGCCTGCATATCCCGACCCGTTTCCATCATGGTTTTAACGACATCGTCAAAAGTAACCATATGTCTTCCATCCGAAAACAAGGCATAAATAGCACATTCACGAGCCTTTTGAGCTACAAAAGCATTTCGTTCGATGCAGGGGATTTGCACATATCCACATACCGGATCGCACGTCAATCCCAGATTATGCTCAAACCCCATCTCTGCAGCATATTCAATCTGAAGGGGAGTGCCTCCGAGTACTTGGGTGGCAGCCCCCGCAGCCATGGCGCAAGCGGTACCGAGCTCCCCCTGACACCCTACTTCAGCCCCGGAAATAGAACCGTTACTTTTCACGACATTCCCGATCAGTCCGGCCGTCGCCAAGCCCCGTATCAACCGATGATCCGTCATTCCCTGATCGTGTTTCAAAAAATACATCACCGCCGGTACAACCCCTGAAGCCCCGCATGTCGGAGCCGTAGTCACCCGTCCTCCTCCGGCATTTTCTTCTGAAGTGGCCAGTGCCGCCGCAAACAGCATTCCCATCGGACGAGAGGAACCTGCCGACTGCATAGCTTTGATATTATAAGAACTCGCTTTACGGGCTAATTTTAAAGTGCCCGGCAGGACACCTTCATTTTCCAATCCGTTTTTAATGGTTTGCTGCATCTGGGCCCATACTTCCGCCAGATAATCGAAAATATCAGCAGACTCGTGGGCGGCCACATAATCGACCAGCGTACATCCTTCCCGCTTACACCACTCCAAGACTTCCCCCATCGTAGTGACCGGATAAATCTCCTCTGAATCGAAAGTTCCCTCAGCATCCCACAAAGCACCCCCACCCACACTATAAACTTCCCATTTATCCGTTACCTCTTCTCCGACCAGGCATTCGAACACCATTCCGTTAGGATGGCGAGGTAAAGTAACATCCGACCTCCATACAATCTCCGTATCTTCCGGTCTGCCAATCACCTTATTTATAACCGTATCTGTACCATGTCCTTTTCCCGTCAGCGCCAGACTCCCATACAAAGTGATCCGGTATTTATCGGCTTCCGGATGTTTGTTTTTAAAAAACTCAGCTGCCTGACTAGGCCCCATGGTATGACTGGAAGAAGGCCCATAGCCCATTCTGAAAATCTCTTTTATTGATTTCATTTGCCAATTTAAATCTTAACACCTATTATTAAACGATAAAAACACCTGAATTGCTGTCTTATCTCTTGTCTTTTCATTAAAAATAGCAGGTCTGTAAGCCGGGTTCTGTTCCTTTCGGTTTCTATCATTTATCTAGTCTGCAGATCACTCTGCAGATCGAGCGACCTACCCCCCGATTCAGCCGGGAAAGCTTAAAACATCGGTATACATGGTCTTGCAACCCGTGAGACGTACGGCTGCCCCGGTCACCCGGAGCACCGGTGGGCTCTTACTCCGCCTTTTCACCCTTATTCCGGACTTGCTTACACAAATCTGGAACGGTTTTTTTCTGTTACGCTGGATATGCCTTCACAGACATCTTCTCGTTAAGAAGCACGGCTCCCTGTGTTGCCCGGACTTTCCTCTCTCCTTTTCAGGACAGCGATAGAACGACCTGCTATTTATTCCTTTAAGTCTTCCGACTTATTTAATAATTTTATAAACTCCTTCATTTCAGTTTATCATATTCCTGAAATGTATCACTAATTCTGATAGTGTACTTATTCTGTATACGAATCTCCGGATTCCTCCTTTTAATTCATAATAGGATCTTCCGGAAAATTTGCCCAAATTTTATACCTTCCTCCCAGATCCGACATCGATTTCTCCCACAGTTCAGACCAAGGTAATTGCAAAAGACGAGTGCGTTCCATATTCCCCACCATCCACGAATTCTCCTCCAGCTCTTTTTGCAACTGTCCGGCTTCCCAACCGCTATAACCAGCAAAAAAACGAATTTCTTCCGGAAGAACTTTTCCCTCCCTTATCAAACGGGTAAGATGCACAAAATCTCCTCCCCAATAAATTCCGTCATCAATATGTAAAGCATCCGGAAGTTCCGAATGAGTATGCAAATAATACAACTGATTTTGTTCCACCGGTCCTCCTAAATATACCGGAAAGTCCATCCCTTTCAATTCTGTCACCAGATCCGACGTCGTATAGGATATCGGCTTATTCAAGACAAACCCGATACTCCCTTTTTCATCGTGTTCTACGATATAGACCACAGCACGGGAAAAATACCGACCCTCCAGAAAAGGCTCGGCGATTAAGATATCCCCTACCGCAACATTTTTACGATTAGGCTTTATTTTAAACAAATCCTGAAACTGTTCGTCCACAAATATTCGTATTTTTACCTGTCAAAAATAGCAAATTATTTTGGTATGGTAAGAATAATCTGTAGCATACTTTTATCTTTATTTTACGCAAACGCTTTAAATGCACAGGAACCTCTTCTTCCGGTTGCCGTATCTGAAGCAGATACCCTGCCCCATGTGTATCTACAGGAAGTAAAAGTGAAAGGTAAAAATCTCTACAAAAAAAAATATATCCGTTCCGCACGACGCCAAACCCGATTGGAATACAATGTAAAAAAAGTATACCCCTACGCCCGGATTGCTGCAGAGAAAATTCAACAAATAGACCGGCAAATAGACCAAACAAAAGATAAATCCAAACGAAAAGAAATAATTAAAAAAGAATACAAAGCCCTGATGAAATCGTTCAAACAACCTTTAATGAAACTGTCGATTACTCAGGGACGCATTCTGGTAAGATTAATCTACCGGGAAACCAATAACAGTGCCTTTGCCCATATCAAGGAATACAAAGGCAGTGTCAATGCCTATTTCTGGCAATCTCTCGCCCTTTTGTTCGGAAATAATCTAAAAGCCGATTATGCACCTTACGGAAAAGACCGTGAAATAGAAGATATCGTAAAAAGAATAGAAAGAGGAGAATTGTAGAACTTTTATACACAAAGGGCGAACAAAGAGGAAAAAGAACAGAAAGAAATCCGTAATTCTTTATTATTTCGGATCAGAGAAGTTCATGTATCTGTGGTAGGTAGCACATTAAAAGGATATATTTCAATAATGCCTTATGTTGCAACAAAAGTTTCATTTATAGAATGTTGTTCCGATGATAAATGTCCAAAATAGGCACTTGAATCCACTACAATAAGGACGACCTTGAACTATGCCGGTCGTCCTTTCTTAATTGTATATTTTTCTATTTCAGCGTATTCATATCGATCACGTACCGGAATTTCACTTTACCGTCAATTACGTTCTGATACGCACGATTGATTGCGTCGGCATCAGCGTCAAGCAGTTCGATTTCGGGATAGATGTTGTGCGCAATCGAGTAGTCGAGCATCTCCTGCGTTTCGGGGATACCGGCGATTAACGTACCGTAAATTCTACGACGTCCGGCCAATGCACCCGTATGAACCGACGGAATCTGGTCTGCGGCAGGCATACCGATTAATACCATTTCGCCGTCCACTTTCAACATACGCACATACTGTTCTACATTGAATTTTGCAGGAATTGTGCTGAGGATTACGCGAAACGAATTTTCCAGCCCTTTCCATTCCTCCGGATTATTAACATTGACATATTTTGTGGCTCCCATACGGATAGCATCAGTCCGCTTATCCTCTGAAATATCGAATACGGTAACCTCTGCACCGAATGAAACGGCATACTGTACAGCTAAATGTCCCAAACCTCCAAATCCGGCCACAGCAATTTTATCCCCCTGGCCCACATGCGTAAAGCGCAAGGGTGAATAGGTTGTAGCTCCAGCACACAGCAACGGTGCAATACGGGCAAGGTCAGCCCCCTGCGGAATCTTCAGTGCGAATTTTTCCGTTACGACGATGTTGTTCGAGTAGCCTCCGAGAGTAGGATCGCCCTCAAAATCACGGGAATTATAGGTATAGACTGTCTTGTTGTTCTCGCAATATTGTTCTTCTCCGGCCTTGCAACGATCACATACGCCACAGGAATTGACCATACAGCCTACACCGGCCAAATCACCGACCTTGAATTTCGTTACATTCTTGCCGACTTCTATGACACGTCCGGCAATCTCATGGCCAGGAACCATAGGAAAAATCGAACCGCCCCATTCGTCGCGAGATTGATGGATGTCACTATGACAGATACCAGAATAAAGAATCTCAATCAGAACGTCGTTGTCGCCGACTGTTTTGCGCTCAAATTCATAAGCGGTCAATACGCCGCTTTTATCCATTGTAGCAAAACCTTTCGAGTGAATAGCTCCTCCATGAGAGGGATGGTGCTGCGCCTGTGCGTTTACACAGCTTGTCAATAAGAGAGCAAACAGCAAATAAAAAATCTTTTTCATTTTCTTCCTTGTTTTTATTCGTTAATAATCTAAATGTTTCTGGTAGTTACTCTTCCTTTGAAAAAATCGGAGAAGAATAACAGGAGTTCCTCAGGAGTAATTTGCAATTCAAATTGCTTTTCCATGATTTATTTATTTTCAATATATTTGACTATGCGAGCCGGATTTCCCACGACCACCGCATTCTCCGGTACATCGCAGGTTACGATGGTTCCGGCTCCGATTACAGCATTCTTCCCTATCGTAACGCCCATCAATACCGTTACATTACCGCCGATCCATACGCTGTCGCCAATGGTAACCGGTTTGGCAATAGCCAACATTTCCTGCCGACCGACAGCCTCCATCGGATGCGATACGGCAAAAATGCCGGTATTGGGACCGATCCACACATTATCGCCTATGGTAACAGTAGCCATATCGAGAATCATCACGTTGTAGTTCGTGAGAAAATTATCGCCGATATGGATGTTGACACCCAAATCGCATCTGAAACCGGGTTTGATGCTCGGATTTTTTCCTACGCTTCCAAACAGTTTACGAAACAGCTGTTCCCGGATTGAAGGATCCAGAATGGATACTGTGTCTATTTTCTGACACAAGGCGATGGCTTTGTTCTGGATTTCAGCTATTTCTGCATCGTCCATGCGGTAATATGCCCCAACCTGCAATTTTTCAATCTCTTTCATAACCGATTATTTCTTTAGTTCTTTCAGCCAATTATTATAGGCGGCGAACAGCGGAGTTCCTGCGATATAAGAGAGTTGTTTGATGGCCGCGCGCTTCTCCCGTAAAAAATCGTAAGCTCGTGGAGCTTGTACCCCTGCTCCGCAATTGAGAATCACAGGACGATCAGACGGAATTTCCGTATAACGCTCCGGCAATTGGGTGCGTGGGATGTGAATGTTACCGACGAATTGGGTATAGCCCTCATACCAGTCGTCTTCGCGCACATCGATGATATACAAATTGGGAGTAGATTTCATGTATTCAAGCGCATCGGATGGAGTAAGCCCGCCCAGATAACGTTCGCTCCCAGTGAGACCATTCTCGTTTTTATGCTCCTGTTCGTTTTTCCACGAATTATACTCATCGAACAATGGCGCACCGTCAATGTAGGAAATTGCCGGAATATCGGAGCGTAACTCTTTCAAGCTGCGGTAAGCACCGGGCACAATCATACCCAGCCGACAATGCAATATTACCGGACGTCCGGCAGGGATGCCGAGATACAATTCCCGTTCCTCCTGACTATTCAGATTCTCAATCGGAATATTGATCGCTCCTAGGAAATGCTTACGTTCAAAATTGTTCCTCGAAGCAACATCGACAATAATCAGGTTCTCGGTTGTTTTCATATACGCCAATGCCTGTTGTGGGGACATTGCACCAAGAAACTGAGGCGTAGGAGTATCAGAATCTCCGGCTGCCGGATGGTTCTTGGCTTTGCAGCTTGTGCATTCTATCAGAAGCGTCGCTGCCATCATCATTGCTATTCTTTTTTTCATTTTCACTTATATTATTTGTTGATTCTGCCATTCCGTCGAAACATTTGTACTGTGCCGAATTGCGCTTTTTCGCGCTGCAACAACTCAGCGACTTTATTCCCAATACACAAACAACAACCCGTACATCGGGAGAATCCGTGCTTTTGCACGATATTACCGCAAATTACCGTTCCATTCTCCTGCTTGAAATGGTCGAACAACTCTTTGGACAAAGCGATTGTTTTCTCGTTTTCATCAGGCAGGTATATACCCAAAGCCATGATTCCAGCCGAGAGTGCTCCGCAGGTTCCCTCGTTATAGGAGCGTCCGATACCGCCCCGAAAACCTGCCGAGAACGCCATGATTTGCTGTTCCGGCAAATTGCTGCCGAGTGTTCTGCATATTCCCAATAGGGTTGCCTGCGAGCAGGAATAGTTTTGTTCCCGCAACCGGGTGATTTCAACCCTGACTTTTTCCATCATATCATTTCGTTCCTCTGTTTGGTAAATATCCGTTTCCGGAATATGCTCCTGTGATTTGACCTCCTGTACCGTAACGATTGCCAACATCCCAATAGCGGATATAAGTATCTTCTTCATGTACTTGTTTTTAATTATTTCTTTGCAGCAAAGATACTGGCAGGCACTTCCCTGCCGGTTTTTCCAGACGTCATTTTGAAGTTTTCCGAAACGTCATTCTGTCTGTTTGGAAAGCTGCCGTTCATATTTATAATGCAACGTAAACAGCAGTATACAACCGATAAAAGCCAATGGAACGCCGACCAATGCCGGATACCGGTCGTTCCACCCTGCTTGCAAGGCCAAACCACCACACCATGCTGCCAATGCATTACCGACATTAAAGGCAATCTGAATACTTGCCGCACCCAGCATTTCCCCGCCTTTCGAAAAGCGGATAATCAAATATTGCAGCGGACTGCCCACCCCGAAAAGTCCGGCTGTCCCAATCATCATCAGAAGGACCGAAAGCCACGGAACAGATGCAAAGAAGAAAATCGACAATAACGTAACCACCATGCACGACTGGACAACGGCAGCCACCAATCCTGCCGGATATTTGTCTGCCAGACGTCCGCCTATCAGATTGCCGGCCACCATGCCAAGTCCCGCCAACACCATCAGCCACGAAAGACTGCTCACGGAGAATCCCGAAACATTCGTCAGCAATGGATTGATGTAACTATACCAGCAATAAACACCGCCTCCGCCTATCAGCGTACCAAAGACAATCAACCACGGGGCAGGAGATTTCATAAAACGGAACTGTCCTTTGAATCCCGTATCGGGCAATGCGTCCATACGGGGAACCCAACGCCAGATTCCGTAAAGGCTGATGATACTCCAACAGGAAACTAACACAAAAGTAAGCCGCCACGAAATCGCATTGCTCAAAGCCGTTCCCAACGGCACGCCGAAAACCGTAGCGACCGTCATCCCCGCCATCATGATCGACACCGCTTGCGTTGCTTTTCCCTCCGGAGCCAACCGCTGGGCAATGATGGATGCTACGCCGAAATAAGCTCCGTGCGGAAAACCGGAGAGGAAACGGGCGATAAGCAACATCGTGAAATTCGGGGCTGCGGCAGCGCAAAGATTGCCTGCCAGAATGACGACCGACAATAACAAAAGAATCCGTTTCAACGGAAATTTCCGCACCAGCAATAAGGCCGGAGAACCGACACACACGCCCAACGCGTATGCTGAAATCAAATGTCCTGCTTGTGTGATGCTAATCTGTAAATCCTGTGCGATACTGCCTAAAATACCCATCATGGCAAATTCGGCTATTCCTAGGCCAAATGTGCCGAATGCCATTGCCATCAGACTTTTTTTCATCATTATGTATATGCTAATAGATTACGCGTTTGGAAATACCCATAAAAAACATCATCGGATTTTTAACTGATCCGATGATGCAAAAGTAGAAGGATAATAAAGAACAGAGGTTTTCCGAAACGTTCTATCTGCTTTGCTGAAAAGTCTTTTTCGCTATACAGCACTCACGGGTATGGCCGATGGCGGATAGCCGTATTCCTTTTTGAAGGCGGTCGAAAAATGCGACAGGTTTTTGAACCCAACCTCCAGATAGACATCGGCAGGCTTGCGCCCCAGCTTGTCCATCATACATTTGGCCTCCTCTAACCGCCGCTTAATGATCCAACGGCTCGGCGTGAGATGAAAGAGCTGCGAGAAATCTTTTTTGAACGAGGACAGACTTCGTCCTGTATAGTGCGCGAACTCTTCGACCGAAAGATCACATTTATAGTTTTTGTTCATAAACTCCTCCAGATTGATTTTCCACGGTTCGGCGAAATCAAACAACACTTGCCCCAAATCGGGTTTGAGTTGCAGAAGCGTAAAAACGGCCTCGGCCAATTTGGATTCCATCAACTCTTTCGAGGGATATTGCTGCGCACCGAAATATTGTTCCAGCGATGAGAACAGCCCGTTCAAAAACGGATGCTTCTCCAGCAGTACATAAGTAGATTTCGCCGTCATAGGATTGCTCACAAGCGGCACAGTTATCTGATGTTCGCTCAACATACGTTTCAGAAACGGCATTTTCAATTGCAGAAACAGCCCCTTGAAAGGCTCGCCGCTTTTCGACGGTTGCTTGATTTTGCGGACTAAATGATTGCGCTTCACGAAAAAGGCATCCCCTTTCTTCAAATGGTATTTCTTTTCGGGAGCAATCAATTCCATTTCCCCCGAACAAAGATATACTAACATGTGCTCGGAGATCATCTCCTCACACCACTTGTCTTTCTCCACCATACAGCAGAAAAAGGTATCCATATAATTATAAACGACAACACCCGGTTCCATACTCTTTATTTTTAGTCATCCATTACAAATATACTGTTTTTCAAGGAATATACTAACTAATCCCGCCACCAAATGCGGGTGACACTCTCTCCTGGTACGATCCGTTCGCCCATCATAGGAGTAACCAATCCGATATGATCCGCCGCTGCCAATGCTGCCACTTTTTGAATGGATTCATCCCACGGATGCAATGCCAGATCAAATACACCCCAATGCACAGGCAATAGTTTTCTCGCATTTATATCTTTGCAAACAGAAATTACCTCTTCCGGAAAAAGGTGCGTATTCGGCCAGCCGGGATTCCATCCGTCTATCTCTACACAAGCCAGATCGAACGGACCATATTGCTCACCGATTTGTTTGAAATGTTTGCCGTAACCGGAATCTCCACTCCAAAAGATATTCTTCTGTGTTCCCTTTATCGCATATCCCGTCCAGAGGGTTTTATTACGATCCGTTTTACTGCGTCCTGAATAATGGACGCCGGGGGTCGAAGTGATTTGCAGCAAGCCGATCTCTGTGGTCTCTGCCCACCCCAGTTCAATGATTCGTTCTTCTGGAATACCCCAATCGCGCAGACGGGCACCAACCCCCAACGGCACGATGAAACGGGTATCCCGATTCCGGAGGAACTTAATCGTCTTTACCTCCAAATGATCGTAATGGTCGTGCGTAATCAACACGGCATCCACATGAGGCAACTCTTCCCGTTTTATAGGGGAAGTAGTGTAACGCGGCACGACGCCCGGCAATGGAGCAGCATTTTCCAATACAGGATCAATCAGTATCCGTACACCGTCTAATTCCAGGAGGACAGATGAATGTCCGAACCAATAAAGGGCATAAGCCGATGGATTGGCTGCAAAATCCGTTTTCTTCAAAACAACTTTCGGCAATTCTCTCGCCGGAGCATGGGGAGATTTTTTGAAAAATCGTCCGAATCCTGCACGGCCACCTGTTGTCCGTTCCGGATAAGACGTTAATTCTTCGGGACTAACAAACACATCATTCTGTAAAGAATAATAAGACAGGCCGCCAAATTTCAATATTCGTTCCTTTTTTGTGTCAAGTGTTCCTATATTCTGCCAAATAGAACCGCCAATAAAGAAAATAGCGAGTAATAAAATAATTCCTAAAATACCTAATATCCGTTTTTTCTTTCGTTTCATACTTTTAATTAAATTCCTCATACAAAGGTAGTCCTTTTTAATCCACAACGCTTTTCTCAAAAGTTTTTTATACTTTTCTCAAAAGTTTATTTTACATATTCATAGTACAGAGTCGGACGATCCCTCACTCAAATATTTCCGTTTCCAGCAATCCCATACGCTTATCCTTTTTTCTTTTGATTCCCTAGGCGCAACAGAAATTCCGTTTGCAATCTCTCATTTTTTATTCTTATCTTTGACCCAAATACGGAGAAATAATGACATTTGAGGAAATTGTAAAAGACCTGAAAGCCGGTAAATATAAGCCTCTTTATTTTTTAAACGGAGAAGAGCCTTTTTTTATAGACCAGATCACTGAGTTGATCGAAAAGTATGCCCTTGCCGAAGATGAGAAAGCTTTTAACCAAACGGTGATGTACGGAAATGAAGTCAACATGACGACCATTACCGATACAGCCAGACGCTTCCCGGTCCTGGCACAACGACAAGTGATAATCGTCCGCGAAGCACAAAATATCAAAGATTTTGACAATCTCCTCCCTTATATAGACCATTTGCAATTGTCAACAGTTTTACTATTTGCTTATAAAAATAAGAAAGCGGACAAACGAAAAAATGTATTTAAAAAACTGTCGGCTTCGCCCCATTGCATCTGGCTGGACTCCAATAAACTATATGAAAATAAAATTCCGGACTGGATCATCGACTATTGCCGGACAGCCGGTTACGCTATCGTACCTAAAGCTGCCGGGATTTTGGCAGAAAGCTTGGGGACTGATTTAAGCCGGATAGCCAATGAAATTGATAAGCTTACCCTTTTATTACCCGCAGGAGGAGAAATTAATGAAAGTCTTGTGGAAGCAAATACAGGGATCAGCAAAGATTTTAATACATTTGAATTACAGTCTGCTATTATCTATAAAGATTATTTAAAGGCAAATCGTATTATAAACTATTTTCAGGCAAACCCAAAGAACAATCCTCTCGTATTAACGATAGCAATGCTCTTTAAATACTTTCTGAATTTATTGACTTACCACTACCAGAAAAAAGCGACCCCCAATGTACAGGAAATGGCTCGCATATTAGGTATCAATACTTTTTTCATGAAAGATTATACAGAAGGAGCCAAAGCTTATAATGCAGTAAAATGTGCTGCAATTATTTCTTTATTAAGAGAATACGATATGAAATCAAAAGGCGTCGGGAATGTAGGGATATCAGAAGGAGAATTGCTAAAAGAGCTGATTTTTAAAATCATGCATTGAACTTTTAGAAATTACCTGATGGAAGGGAGAAATAAAAACAAAAACTAAGTATACTAAATTCGGGAATCATGAGAAAAAAAAACCTTGCAGCCACTCTTATGCCCCAACGATCCCTGCACAAAGCTGTCTTTTTCAATAGAGATGGCACCATTATTTACAACGGGAAACAACATTATATCTACCGTACAGAAGATGTCGTATTAAATGAGGGGGTTGTAGAAGGGCTCAGACAACTTCAACAAGCCGGTTATCTACTTTTTATTGTGACGAACCAAGGCGGGATTGCCAAAGGAATATATACCCATGAAGATGTCAAGAAAGTGCATGATTATCTTCGCCATTCCTTAGCTGAAAAAGGCATTACAATCACTGAAATTTACTATTGTCCCCATCATGAAAGTATAAAAACCTGTGTTTGTCGTAAACCTTCTCCTTATATGATCCATCTGGCGGTAGAAGATTTTCAGATTGACCGGAATGCTTCGTATCTGATCGGCAACAATCTACGCGATATAAAAGCTGCCGAAGCCGCCGGCATTAAGTCAATCAAAATCCATAAAAATCAAAGCATCCTTCCCGCTGTAAACAAAATAATAGGTCCCCCCCGGAAACGCATTAATATGAATTTAGACGAATCAGAATTTTGAAGCAGCAGGGGCTGTTAATTGAATATCTGCAATAAATTTGGTATCAGGGTCTACGGGAGTCAACGCGATATAACCGCTTTTTATCTTTCCGGATTCCAGGCATAGGGGAAAATCGCGGGCGAGCTGAAACTGCCTTCTCCAAGCCGCTTTCTCGGCGGGTAAATAAGAAAGCATAAATACCCCCTCTGTATTTTTCAGTACATAACGTTGAGACAAAAATAACGCTAAAATTCCCATTGTATAACGCAGATTGATCTCCACACAAGGATGAATTTTATATACTCCTTCCCCCTGCCTGTATATCATCATATCTACACCGAAATACCCCTCATATACCGGACCTATATGAGTCTCCAGAACGCTTTCAAGCTGTCGTTTCAACATAGCGAAAGAACTTTCATCCAGATAAGAGAGGAGCTTTTGCTCTATTTTTTCCTGTCCCCCAATGTAATTTCCTTTGTATTCCCCCTTTTTACCGGAATAGAAAAGAGATAAACCCAGAAACCGAACTTTTCCTTTCTCTGCATAAAACTCCATAGCAAAATCACATTCTTTATCTAAAAACTCCTCCAGCATAATATACCCTTGCCGATCCAATATTCCTCCTATCCATTCCCTGGATTTCGCATTTACCTCTCCTCCCCGAATTTTTAATAATCCTTTACCGGAGGAAGACCAGGGAGCTTTTACCAAATAATCTTTCTGCTCCCGCAAAACCGCTGTAATTTCTTCCAAGGAAGCACAAACAGTGGGAAAAACAGAGGCTTCCACAAACGGTAAAACATGCCGTAGATGTATCAAACAGTCAAGGGCCACCTTTCGGCTGTAATGCTCTTTGTCTTCCGGCTTCCACCGGTCGGTCTGCAAAAGACTTGCCATTCTGGGGCTCCATCCCCAAGGTTCCTGTTTTAAATCCGGAGGAATCGTCTCCTGATCTGTAAAAATAGAAGGAGATAAATTGAAAATTTTCAATCGGGATGCTAAAAAATCCGGCGACGGCCTCTGTTTCATCCAAATACCATCCCCCTGCTCGGAAAAATAAGCCGGTAAATAAGCCAATTCATCAGCCATCCGGACAATATTAGCGGGAGGCGTATAATAAGGACTCCCGTTGGCTATCGCCATTTCTGTATCCGGATTAAAATAATAAAGCTTTCCCATTCTTTAACTTTTCCCTGAAGATAAAATTTTCATAAAGCATTCTTTGCAATCGAATTCCAAACGATACCGATATTTATCGTTGCATAAGTAAAGGGGAAAATTCAATGTCTGAACAGGAAATTGCTTGCGGCAATAGCCTAGCTCATACAACAGGCAATAACGGGTATGCATCAATACTCTCCCTTCCATCGCTTCAGTGAGTTCAAAACCCGCCTCTATTCCTACAGCCCCATGCTCCCGGTAAAAGGCCTCAGCCTCTTTGTTGACAACATTAGCCTGCCAAGGGATATAAGGTAAATACGGAACTTGCCGGTCAAGCGGATTCATTCTCACCACCGGTCGCCGGACTTCCCGGGCCTGAGCTAATTTTATTAATAAAACCCGGCGAAACTCATTGATTACCCCAATCGGCATAAAGAGCACTTCTTCTCCTTCATAATGTACCGAACGACATACAAAATCAGTGTCCCCGCATTTCTTTAATTGCTGTTCTATCCGTTCCCGCTGTTGAGCCTGCTGCGCTCGCTCAAAATGCTGATCCGGTTTAAATTCCACCGCAACTTTATCTTCATCTTCTGCAAATAACTCTACACGACCGTCTTTCGCCCGGATTTGAATTTCAACCCCGATTTTTCTTACGGTCTTTGACTTTTCTACCTGCATAGCAAACTGGTGGTCGTAGTTCCGATAAATCAGTGTCCCGGGCATAAGCCGTAAGATCTCATTGCAAATTATCTTTTCCCCTTCCACCCGGTTTACCCGTATCCCTTCTACCCCTTCTTCCCCGATATAGCAAAGTCCATCTCCATTGTGCAGCTCTTCTGCTGTAATCAACCACAATTCATTTTTATATACTTTCTTTACCCTACCCAACAGTTTTCCCATCGATTTCGGACTTTCCCTATTCACCAGTTCCTTCTGCCGTCCCTGAGCAAAATAAGTTGTAAATCCCCTATTAAAACTGCGCTCTGGATCTGCTGTGAAATCGGATATTACTTCTCCGGACGAAAGACGTCCGATCTTATTATTATTAATTTTCAATTGATTATTTATAAGCGAATTATAATGATTGGTCACATTCGACACATAATTCGCATCCTTTAAACGCCCCTCTATTTTAAAAGAATCTACCCCGATACGAATTAAATCATCTATATAAGCAGACATATTTAAATCCTTCAAAGACAACACATACTTATCCCTTACCAACACTTGATCCGACTTATCTTTCACCGTCCATTTCATCCGGCAAGCCTGTGCACATTCCCCCCGGTTAGCTGAACGCCCGAACATATACTGGGATAAATAGCACTGACCACTTAAACTCACACACAAAGCCCCGTGTATAAACACTTCCAGTTCTGCTTTTACTTCTTTGCGGATGGTTTCAATCTGTTCTAAGGACAATTCCCGGGCCAAGACGATCCGCTGAAATCCGAGCCGGTCCAGAAATTTTATTTTTTCTAATTCGTAGTTATGCATCTGAGTACTTGCATGAAGAGAAATGGGAGGTAAATCCAGCTGTAACAACCCCATATCTTGAATAATTAATGCGTCTACTCCGATTTCGTATAATTTCCGCACCAATTGTTCGGCCATTTTCAACTCAGCATCATATAAAATAGTATTTAAAGTAACATATACTTTGCTATAAAAGCGGTGAGCATACTCAACCAAGGTTTCAATGTCTTCCAGACGATTACCGGCTTCCTTTCTGGCCCCAAAGGCAGAAGCGCCTATGTATACAGCATCTGCCCCATTATTTATCGCTGCTATACCGATTAAAGCATCCCGGGCTGGAGCCAATAGCTCAATTTTTTTCATACTTTCCGCTTTTTCTGTTTGCACGCTACAATCTTCTATAAAATTCTCCGCTTCCCACGCCTTCCTGACCCACCTATCTATAGATTCGCTATTTTACTTTTCCTTCCAGGTGATAGGAAGCTCCGGCCATTGTTTTCCCTCTACAACCGGCATTTCCCACAATTCACAACAGGGAAAATATTTTTCCAGATAATCCCGGATCACTCGGATAGAATCTTGTTTTATCTGTTCACTATCGTTGGGAAAATCATTATATATCACGTGACTCACCTGAATTCCCCTCCAGCGGCATAATTCCAAACTCATCAATGTATGATTTATACTACCTAATTTAGAAGAAGAAACCAGTATTAAAGGATAATGGTGCTCCTGTATGTAATCAATTGTCAAATACTCCCGGGTCACCGGTACATAAAGCCCTCCCGCTCCTTCCAACAAGACCAGCTCGTATTGTTGCAATAACTTTTCTGTAGCCCGGTGAATTACCTGCCTATCTAAATGCACCCCGTCTATTTCGGCAGCCAGATGAGGCGAGGCCGGATAAGTCATAACATAAGGACAAGTCAGTCCCTCCCGATCCGCTTCCTCCGGCTCAATTCCCATGATTTCCCTGTGTTTCAGGATATCTTCCGAAATACCTTTGCATCCCGTCTGAATAAATTTCTGAGTAATTACATTTACTCCTTTTTGTCTTAAAGTACGGGCAATAACCCCTGTGACAATCGATTTCCCCGTATCCGTATCAATACCGCTAACAAAATATACAGCCATTTTAATATAATTTAATTTTCCTTTAATTTAGAGGATAGTATACCTTTCTAATTTTCCAGAGATACTTTTCCTTTTTTTCTTGTCTTTATTCAGACAAAATTATAAAATTCACTCAGAATCCATTCACCTTTGCCAGATAGTTCTTAATTTTGTGTATATACTAAACAACTAAACTAAAACGAAATGAAAACAAGAAATTTTTTTGTAACCTTCCTCTTGAGCGGAAGTATTATTTTTTCGGGCGCTTTTCTAGGCGGCTGTGCCAGTATGAGTAATACAGGGAAAGGAGCAGCCATTGGCGCCGGAGGAGGAGCAGCTTTAGGAGCAGGCATCGGCGCCTTAGCGGGTAAAGGAAAAGGAGCAGCCATCGGAGCAGCTATCGGAGCGGCCGTAGGAAGTGGTACAGGAGCCTTAATCGGCCGGAGAATGGACAAGCAGAAAAAAGAACTGGAAGCTATTCAGGAAGCTAAAGTGGAGACTGTTACTGACGCAAACAATCTGCAGGCCATCAAAGTGACCTTTGATAACGGTATTTTATTTGCCACCAACAAAAGCGAATTAAGTCCGGCCGCCAGAACTGCTTTGACAAAATTTGCAGCTTCTCTGAAAAATTCTCCGGATACGGATATTACGATTTACGGTCATACCGATAATACCGGAAGCCGGACTGTCAATGAAAGGATCTCTAAAGAAAGAGCCGAAGCTGTTGCGAATTTTCTGGTAGGAGAAGGGATCAGCCGTTCCCGTATCAAAACAGAGGGACTGGCTTTTGATCAGCCCATAGCAGATAATAGTACGGCAGAAGGCCGGGCCTTGAATCGCCGTGTGGAAATATATATTACAGCCAATAAAGATATGATTCAAAAAGCAGAAAACGGGTCGCTTAACTAAAATTCAGGCAATCTGACTAGAGCCCGTAAAAACAATCGACGCTTCGCCAACTAACGGAATGAGAACTCTGAGTTAAATATTCTTTTCTCAGAATCGTAATACGTTAACTGGCGAAGCGTCATTTTTCCGGCCCGGCTTTTCCAGGCCGATCTTCTTATGCCAATAAAGCGGCTAAAGCTATCGAATTCAGTTTCGTCTCTACGCTGTCTCCCCTCGAAGATAAGACGCTGGGTACTTTTGCCCCAACAAGTATAGCTCCCTGATTAGACTTGCATATCTTTGTATTGGTTTTGTAAAAGACATTTCCCGACTCCAGATTGGGGAATACCAAACAATCCGCATCTCCTGCTACCAGAGAGTGCACCTTCTTAATCTGAGCGGCTTCCCTATCAATAGCCAGGTCTAAAGCCATGGGACCGTCTACAACGACAGAACTGCAAATCTGTCCCCGTTCCGCCATCTTCGACAAAATAGCTGCATCTACCGTCGACTGTATCTTGGGTAACACCTGCTCGGTCGGAGCAATCAGGGCAACCTTTGGACAATCTACCCCCAATGCTTTGGCCGTCAATGTCACATATTTGATCATAGCAATCTTCTGATTCAAATCCGGTAAAGGAATAACCGCTACATCACTTATTACTAATAACTTATGATAACCAGGACATTCCATAACCGTCACATGCGACAGAATGGTATTCGGTTCCACTAATCCCCTCTCTTTATTTAATATAGCCCTCATGTATTTATCTGTACTCACCAAGCCTTTCATAATGACGTCGGCTTTCCCTTCTCTTACCCATTCTACTGCTTTCTGAGCTCCTTTGCTATCTACAGGTTCATGTATGATCTCAAAACAAGATAGATCATACCCTTGTTCCTGACACACTTTGGTTATCTCCTGCTGATCTCCGACTAATATAGCCTCCACCAAGCCCATCTGCACAGCTGTATACACGGCCTCAATAGAATGACTGTCATTTGCATAAGCAACGACCAGACGCTTTTTACGCACATCTTTTTTAAGTGATTCGTAAATATCACTGATTTTTTCGATTCTCATTGTATAAACAGGTAATTAGTTGTAATCTGTAACAAAAATATAGGTTTTTATTTAAAACAAAAACTTTATTGCACAATTTATTCTATTTTGTGCATTTATACAATTATTGTGCCATTCTTTAGCCTTTTTTAAAATTTATAAATTTATTTCCAATCGTCAGAGCGATATTTTTTTCTTTGCGCCGGAACAGTTGGTAGAAACCGGCAAAGAATACTGAACAGGAGGATAAAGGTAAAGTGTAAATCAAAAATTAATTATACCTTTGTTCGTCTGATAAACTATGGAACTTTCTGCGCCTTTCAAAAAAAATATTTTAGCCCTTTACTTTATAAAGGTATCTAAATGGTTTACTTTGGTGATGCCGGTCATCGTTTTATTTTATGAAGAAAACGGACTGGGATTAAAAGATATTTTTTTATTGAAAAGTGTTTATTCGGTGGCTGTCGTTGCCTTTGAAATTCCGGCCGGTTATCTGGCTGACGTATGGGGACGTAAAAATACTTTATTGGTAGGTTGCAGTTTAGCATTCGGGGGATTTCTCTGTTATTCTTTTTCTTATACTTTAGGTGCTTTTTTTCTGGCGGAAGTATTTTTAGGGATAGGACAAAGTCTGGTCTCAGGGGCCGACTCAGCCTTACTGTACGATACTATGTTATACCACAGGAAAGAAGAAGAATATTTAAAATATGAAGGGCGGGTTACCATGATCGGAAATTTTTCGGAAGCAGCTGCCGGTATGGTAAGCGGTTTTCTGGCTGCCTATTCCCTGCGTATGCCATTTTATTGCCAAACTCTCATCGCTTTTATCGGTATCCCTGCGGCTTTAACGCTAAAAGAATATTCCGTACGCACCAAAATCGTGCATCCTTTGAGAAATATTCTCCACATTATCCGCTATTCCTTGATTACCAATAAAAGTCTTTGCTACGATATTCTGTTTTCCGGTATTATAGGAGCAGCGACACTGACGATGGCCTGGTTTGTGCAACCGATATTGATGGCTATAGACACCCCTACCACTTGGTACGGTATTATTTGGACAATTTTGAATCTTACTGTCGGAATGGCTGCTTTGTATTCCGACAATTTAAACCGTCGGTTCGGGGAAAACAGAACTTATCTCTTTATTCTCTTGTTCATTGCAGGCGGATATGTTGCCGTCTCTTATAATATCAGTTACCTGGGTTTAGGCCTGTTATTTTTGTTTTACCTTGTCAGAGGATTCGCTACCCCTATCCTCAAAGGTTATATCAATAAGCAGACTTTTTCCGAAATGCGGGCAACCGTACTTTCGATCCGGAATTTTATTATCCGTCTCTTATTTGCAGCTATGGCCCCTTTTATTGGCTGGCTAAGTGATGCCTATTCTTTATCTACAGCCTTACGAGTCACGGCTGCCATCATTTTTTTCCCGGGTTTGCTCTTTTTAATCCTCCAATGGAAAAAGACAAAGTAAAAGCCCTATAGACAGAAGAAGAAGGAAAAATCCAACCGACCGAAAGAATTCTCATTCAATTTTTTCCCGCTTTTTCTTTTTTTCATTTATTTCATATACCTTTGTAAACAACAGAAAAGGGGTGCCTTAATACGACGGGCTGAGATTATACCCTATAACCTGATCCGGATAATGCCGGCGGAGGTAAATAGAATACACTCTTACCGTTTTACACTTTCCTTTTTCTTTTATAAGTATAATTGCGGATCTATGCTGAAGGCAGATGTTTTGATAAATTGTCAGTAATTTATGAAATATCCGGCTATCGGAAAGGATTCTAAACGTTTACCTCAATATGCAAGAATTTACAGTCACCTCCGGTGCTTTGCCCGGTTCCGAAAAGATTTACGTAAAAGGAGAATTATTCAATGTCCGTGTTCCCATGAGAAAAATCAAATTGTCCGACACCCTAGATGCGGACGGGAAACGGATAGCCAATGAGGCCGTAGTGGTCTACGATACGTCAGGTCCTTATACAGACCCGGATTATGCCGTTGACTTACGCAAAGGTTTACCCCGTATCCGGGAAGAGTGGATTGTAGCCAGAAAGGATACAGAAAAATTAGAGGAACTGAGTTCCGAATATGGGAGGATGCGGCAGTCAGACTCCTCCTTAGATGCTCTCCGCTTTGAACATGTCAATACCCATCCCCGCATTGCCCGTTCAGGACATGGTATCACACAAATGTATTATGCCCGCCAAGGCATTATCACGCCGGAAATGGAATACATCGCTATCCGGGAAAATCAATACATCGACCGGATAACGGAAAACTACAAAAAGGAAGCAGGTAACCCACTGGGAGCCTATATTCCCTCTCCTATTACACCGGAATTTGTCCGGCAGGAAGTGGCTGCCGGCCGCGCCATTATCCCGGCTAATATCAATCATCCGGAAAGTGAACCCATGATTATCGGCCGGAATTTTCTGGTAAAAATAAACGCCAATATCGGGAATTCCCCGGTCACGTCTACAATTGCCGAAGAAGTAGAAAAAGCCGTCTGGGCTTTTCGTTGGGGAGCAGATACGATTATGGACCTCTCTACAGGTGCCAATATCCACGAAACCCGGGAATGGATTATCCGGAATTCGCCCGTGCCCGTTGGAACAGTGCCCCTTTATCAAACCCTGGAAAAAGTAAACGGTGATGTCACCCGGTTGAATTGGGATATTTTCCGGGATACGCTTATCGAACAGGCAGAACAAGGAGTAGATTATTTCACGATTCACGCCGGACTTCGCTGGAAAGATATCCCTCTTACTTTAAACCGGCTTACCGGCATCGTATCCAGAGGTGGTTCTATCATGGCACATTGGTGTACCACTTTTAAACAGGAAAGTTTCCTGTATGAACACTTTGAAGAAATTTGCGAGATTCTGGCCCGCTACGACGTAGCCATCTCCCTGGGGGACGGATTGAGGCCGGGATGTATCGCCGATGCCAATGATGAAGCACAGATTGATGAGCTGAAAACCTTAGGAGAATTGGCAGAAATCGCTCATAAACACCATGTCCAGACTATTATCGAGGGCCCGGGCCATGTTCCGATGCATAAAATCCGGGAAAATATGGAGCTGCAATTACAATACTGTCATGAAGCTCCCTTTTATACGCTCGGTCCGTTGGTAACGGATATTGCTCCAGGCTACGATCACATCACTTCTGCTATCGGAGGAGCTATGATCGGCTGGTACGGAACCGCCATGCTATGCTACGTAACCCCTAAAGAACACCTGGGCCTGCCCGATCGGGAAGATGTAAAAGAAGGAGTTATTACCTTTAAGCTGGCTGCACATGCCGCCGACCTGGCAAAAGGACACCCGGCAGCCGCATATCGTGACTATGCCATGAGTAAGGCTCGTTTCGAATTCCGCTGGAAAGACCAGTTCCATCTAGCTTTGGATTCCGAAAAAGCCCTTCGTTTTCACGATGCCACCTTACCGGAAGAAGGACATAAAAATGCTCATTTCTGCTCTATGTGTGGTGCCCACTTCTGCTCCATGCAAGCCAGTCAAAAGCTGAGGAAAAAATTAAATTCCCCCGGATGATCCGTCTTCAGATAGTTTAAAATATAAATGCCCTTTTAACCGTGTTATGCTGACAATTCTTATTACTTCTCCTTTTTTTATCTCCGAAGAAACAACCATTTGTAATCTTTTATTCGATTACGGACTGGATTTGCTTCACCTTCGCAAACCCGGAGCCGACCGGACTGTTTTTGAAAACTTTATTCAGAAAATCCGGCCTTGCTACCGAAACCGGATTGTCCTCCATGATTTCTATGAATTAGTGGCAATATACCATTTACGAGGGATACATCTAAAGTCCACTCAAAGAGATAAAATAGGAATGTACGAGAATTTTTCCCATATCAGCATTTCCTGTCACACAGTAGCAGAAATAAAAACTTTACCCGCTACAGTGACTTACTGCTTTCTAAGTCCGGTTTTCGATAGTCTTTCAAAACCGGATTATTATTCACCTTTCCGGGAGCTACCGGAGATAACAGAAGCAAAACTTCCTTTACCCGTCATAGCATTGGGAGGCATTACTCCGGACAAAATAAGACTCTGCCAAAGGGCAGGCTTCGCGGGAGTAGCTGTACTAGGCTATATTTGGGAACGTCCGCAGGAAGCCGTCATGCGTTTCAGAAATTTGAAAACTCCCACTGTATTCAGCATCGCCGGATTTGATCCTTCAGGAGGAGCCGGCATAACAGCCGACCTGAAAACATTCGAAAGTTGCAGTGTTTACGGTCGCGGCATTTTATCCGCACTGACCTTTCAAAATGAAAAAGAATACCTGGCAACAAAAAATTTTTGTCTGGAGGAAATCATCCGCCAATTGGAACTACAATTCCGCTACGCTATTCCCTCTTTTATAAAGATAGGTTTATTACCCAATCAAGAAATTCTTTTTTCCCTTACCCGTTATCTCACTCAAAAAGTCCCGGATATAAAAATTATATGGGATCCTATCCTCCGCACGTCTTCGGGATTTACCTTCCATACTTCGCTTTCTTTACCGGATCATTTTTTACGGCAACTCTTTTTAATCACGCCCAATACCGAGGAGTTACATCAATTATTTGGAGAAAATCTTTGTATTTCAGACTTACAGAAACTATGTAAAAAATACCAATTTCATTTGTTATGGAAAGGAGGACATAATGCCGAAGAAATTTCCGTGGACCGCTTAATTGGTCCCGACACCCTGCATTGTTTTCCGGTAGAAAGGAGTATTTATCAAAAACATGGGACCGGTTGTATATTGTCGGCAGCAATTACTGCTTATCTGGCGAGAGGAATCTCTTTAGTAGAAGCCTGCCGGAAAGCACAGGTTTATGTTTCCCGTTTTATGGATTCAAACGATAGTTTATTGGGCTATCATCTGCCGGTCCCGTTAAAAAATATTCCTCTCCCCTCCACCCTCCGCCTGCAATATATTACAGACTATAAAGAAGGCTGGACAATCGGTGAACAGGTAGAAGCCGTCTGTCAGGGAGGAATTCGCTGGATACAGTTACGCATGAAAAAAAACAGCAAGGCGGAGATTTTGCAAACAGGCCGGCTTATTAAAGAAATATGCCAGTATTACAACGCTCTGTTCATTGTAAACGATCAGGTGGAAATAGCCCGCCAACTGGATGCCGACGGGGTACACCTGGGTTTGGAAGATATGAATCCGGAAGAAGCCCGGAAGATTTTAGGTCCCGATAAAATTATCGGAGCAACCTGTAATACGATGGAAGATATCCGTTTACGAGCAATTCAAAAAGTCGATTATATTGGTTTAGGACCTTTCCGATATACGACGACCAAGCAGAAATTAAGTCCTGTCCTGGGGGTAGAGGGCTACCAGAAAATCCTGCATACTATGTCCCGGGAAGGAATTTCCATACCTGTATTTGCGATCGGCGGTATTCAAGATGCCGATTTTATTCCACTTCTGCAAACGGGAATACAAGGAATAGCGCTCTCCGGGCTGATCAAAAACAGTCCGGATATAAAACAAAAAGTTCGGGAAATCCGAAAAGAACTGGAAAGTATATAAATAATAGAATCCGAAATTCAATTTTTGCACCTTAAAACTGTTTTGTATAAAATGACGTAGGAAACGAAACTTTAAGTCTGAGCATATAACACCATTTCTCAAGATTTTAAATATTTACAGAAAAACCTGACAGGAAATTAGAAAAACCATAGGCTTCTCTCTGATGTTTAACCTTTTTTCTTTCCCCTTACAAGGATAATCCCTTCGAATTATCTGTAATTAACTGATTTACAAAATATTGTACAATGGTTTTCTACAATAAAACGATCAACAGAAACATTCAGTTCTGCCATAAGCTTATCGTTTCCGTTTATCGTATATTAAAAAGACAATTGTTCTATAGTATGAATAAAAAAGTTTCCTTTTCAGGAATATTATTTAACATTTCACGTCCTTCTTTCTCTTTTTCCATATCTGATAGCTATTGATTATATTCTGCCACAATACATAGGCTGCGGGACCGACTGCAGCAGCCGGACATAAATAAAGCTGAGCCATCCAGATCGCCAAAATAGTGTTTTTCTGTCCTAATCCCTGTCCGCCAGCAATCGTATTTCCATAAAGCCGTCCCAAACGCCGCCCCAACCAGAATTGAAAAACACAAACAATCAAAGCTAAAAAAGCCAGAATGCCTTCTGTCCAATAATGAGGATTTTCCTGAACCAATAAAAAACTGACGGTGCGACCGGTTACTATCGTCAGAGCTAGCGACCACATATAAAAAGCCACTATCTGCACCGATAATAACCATCGATGAAGCCGGGGAAGAATATATTGAACGGCCCAAGCTCCCAATAAAGGCAATATCAGCAAAGGAACGACCTGCCGACAAATATAACCGAAAGAATCCCAGAAAGATAAATCCCGGTTCGTTCCCAAAAACGAAAAAATAACCGGAGCAGTCAATGCCACAGTAACATTACTGAGAAAAACAAAACTCGCCAAAAAAGCCACATTTCCTCCCAACATTCCCGTAATGACGGCAGCAGCAGTTGCCGTCGGGGCAACTACGCATATTAGAATTCCCTCTGCCACTTCCTCGTTAAAAGGAGCAATCAAACCGTATAATAACAAACTTCCAGCCAACTGAATCAAAATCAGCCAGACATGCAACCCGGAAAATTTCATATTCCGGGGAGATATTTTACAAAAGGTCAGGAATAACATACAAAATATCAAGGTGGGCGTCAGAAAAGACAACACCTCCATATAAACATGAAATAATGCTCCCGTCAACATGGCGATCGGGAGCATCCAATTTTTTAAAGTCTGAATCACTTCTGGTTAATTAAGCCCCAACTGGTTTAAATCCACTGTTATCACTAAATTTTTATACTTTTCATAGAGTCTGTTCTTGACAAGAACAGATTGCGGAGAAACATTTAAAATCGCAACAGGTTTATTTTCTTTATCGATAATATAAGTTTGCCCTTGTCCGTATAAAAAACGATATCCTTTCCAGTTACGGTATTCCGTATACATAGCTTTGCCGTCTTCTGTTTTTATCAAATTCACATCTCCATCAAAAACCAGATATTTCAAACTATCTGTCCGGACTATCTTATATTGAGGTATCGCCTGTACCCAATCATAAAACAGATCATCTGCACGCTTACGATATACCCCTTTCTCTACAAAAGCATCGAAATTTTCGGAAGACGTACGTTTGTAAACCTTCTCCGCAGGCAACCCATCCTGCATGGTATATTTTATCAGTTTATTGGTATTGGCTATCCATACAGAAGCGCCGGAAAGACTATAATCCTTCATTTTTTCATCCTTATCGAATACGACATTACAAAACAACTGCCTGCCATCATCTTTATTGTAGGCTGCCACAAAAGGATTCCCATAACTAGTCGTTTCTTTCCCTTTTTCTGTCTCTCCGTAATTGAGCATGTATAATAAAGAATCCTGTAAAATCAAACTGGAACGACTTACAGAAGATTGGGGTAAAGGTTTTTCCCACACTACTTTTCCGTCTTTTTTCAAACGCACAATCCGATCTTTTCCCGCCCAATAAATATCATCGTCTTCAAACAATAAACCAGAAGCAACATTTTTTATATATTTTTCGTCATCACTCATGATAGCTATGGTTGCAAAAATGCCCAGTGTAAAGATATTTCCTCCCCAAGCTATTCCCCTGCCTATATCCCCCTCTCCGGTATTCGCTTTATAATCCCAACCCTGACCCGTCCGTAAGTTTATCTGATGTAACCCCATGCCTCTCACAACAAGAACAGAATCATTAAGCCCATACACATCCACTCCCGTAGAAACATTTACTTTTCTACTCCATATTCTTTTTCCCGTAGCTAAATCAATACCCGCTATCCTCTTTCCAGCCCCATCCCCTCTCGCCAACAAACCAACAGAATTATATATCCCTACAACTCTCCCCTTCACTTCCCATATCATTCCTCCGTCCTGCCCGTTGTAACAAACTGTCGTGCCGCCATTAGGATGAAGAATGTATGGGAAATTATAGAATAATCTTTCCCCCTTGTATGAAATCTGATTGTTCCATATCACCTGCTTTTTAAAAGGCTGATAGGAAAGGAGCTCTCCTTTAACAGCATACCCTTCTCCGGATTTTCGAAGAGATCGTAATTGTACCGACCAATATTCCGTTACACTATCGATTTCAAACCGATACACCTCTTGAGGAAAGACAATTTTTTGACCTTCTACTATTTTTCCTGTCGTATAATTCTTCCCGATGGGGACCACAGTATGCGTGATCTCCTGAGCATAGATGCCTGTTATACTATACCCTAAAAATAAAATAAATAAGATTATTTTTATCATTGCATATATAGTTTTACGGTTAGGGGTTCCTCTTTTACCTTCACATCCGCTAACTTTTCTCTTCCTTTTTCATCCGTATATTTAAAAGTATAAGTCTTATTCTTCTCCAGTAAAAATTCCAGCGCATCATTCATATCCTGAGTAGACCCGGCAGTACGCCCTCCTCCCATCTGCTCCCGACCACAAAAAACATCTACATTGGCAGCCATCCGGTCATCTGAATTTTGCATACATTGCTCTGTACGGAACATCATCACTTTCACGGGAATGTGTCTTCCGTCAGCTTTTATTGTCGATTCATATGCTTTATATAAGTCCACATAGCGGTCTGTCACATTCTCTGCATGCACATAACGGATATTTTCGTCCCACACCAAAGGGAAATAAGTATCCGCCGGTTTAAAAGAGGAAGCATATATGGCATGCTGCTCGTCCCCCTTTACAGCCTTACCCGCATCCGCAAAAAACCAGGCTTTATTCAGAGCATTGGGATAGTATTCTGTAAAATACCACTGTCCGTCTACCCAAACTTCACACCAATTGTGATTTCCCCGGTTATCGTGCCAATTCGGGGTACCAGCCACCCGGGCGGGAATACCCACAGCCCGGAAAGCATCTGTCAACAAAATAGAAAGTCCGCTACAAGATGCCATTCCCTGACGCATAGACTCGTAAGGACTCTGATCCGGTTTCTCCCGCTTGGTATTATAATCGACCCTCACTTCATCCCGGATGTTCCGGTTTACCGAATCTATCGCTTCCCAAATCGTCTGACAATTCGCTACATAAGAAGAAAAACGACCGTAAAAATCCGGACGCCATTCTTCCCGGTTTTCGTTCAATGAAACGTAAGGAAGCACTTCATTCAGGAAAATACTATCGGGCAATGCCTTCGCCCAGGAAAAACGCTCCCGGGCTTTGTAAGCATATTCCACATTATTGATCAAAAAACCAGCCTTCAATTCTTTTAAATCCCGCTCCGGCATATAAGCAATCAGAAAAGCGACGCCTTCTTTATAACGGGCATCACAGGAATCGAGCGCCTTGTTTAATTCTACCGCATTATCGCCGGCTTTCGACAGAGCCTCGTTTAATAACGTATGATACCTCTCCGGAACCCCCGGGTATTTATTCCCGGAACAGGCAAAGGCACACAACACAACAAAAAATATACAGTATTTCATCATAATTTAGTAAGAGAATGAACTTGATCAATCTTTCCGGTCACTGAAATATTTCATAAACTGTGCTCTTTCATAACGAGCCGCATTGTCTATGTTCGCATACGACAATTTTCCTCTGAAATCTTCCACAGTTTTAAAAGATTTACTATCCATCCAGGAAGAAAGGAAATGATTCATGGTCTGAATAACAGACAATCCGCTCTCATACAGGACAGAACACAATTGCACTGTCGTTGCACCCGCCAACAACAATTTTACAACAGCTTCCCCACTATGTACTCCGGTAGAAGCAGACAGCTGTAATTGAGGATCCTTTCCGGCCAAAATACCTGTCCACCTCAAAGTGGTACGTAAATCCGTCGGCATACTGAATACGGAGGCAACCCCTACTGTCATCCGTTCAATATCGATATCCGGTTCATAAAAACGGTTGAATATCGTTACAGCATCCGCTCCATAAGCTTTTAATTTGTCTACAAATGTGGTGAGATTGGTAAAATAATGACTGATCTTCATAATTACCGGTATACGAATCCGCGATTTGACATGCTTTATAATGTCATAATACATATTCTCAATTTCTGCGCTTTCCTTAAATTCATCCAAGGGCAAAATAAAAGCATTCAATTCTATGGCATCCGCCCCAGCCATCTCTAATTGATGAGCAAAATCTACCCACTCACCGTTTTTCAGACAATTAATACTGGCAATAACAGGAATGCTTAAATTAGATTTGGCAGCTTTCACCAATTCGATATACTGCCCCAGAGCGTGCCCGCGAATATAGTTCCGGATATAATCCCCTTCCTCCGGATAATTTCCATCCCCCATCACCCGCTCCGTCTCCATCAGAATTTGTTCTTCAAATACAGATTTCAGGATAACAGCCCCCGCACCGAAACGCTCTATCTCTTTTAACTTATTGATATCCGCCGTCAATCCGCAACTTCCGGCAATTATCGGACTCTTTAATTCTAATCCAGCAAATTTTATTTTTAAATCAGTCATATTTTCTTATTTCTTTTGGTTATTAGTTTCTTCTGGTTTATTATAATCTCTTTCTCCGAAAATAGAACTTCCGATCCGGACCATTGTGCTTCCTTCTTCCACCGCTATCAAATAGTCTCCGGACATCCCCATCGATATTTCCCGGAAGGAAATCTCTGTCGGAAAATAAGTCCTTTTCAGTTTTTCGTATATTTCCCGAAGCCTGCGAAACTCGTTCCGGACCTGCCCTTCCTCTTCCGTGTGGGTAGCCATTCCCATTACACCGATAACTCTTATATTTTGCATTTCCCGATAGGCTTCACTTTCTAATAGTTCAACCGTTTCAGCCTCACTCAATCCAAACTTTGTGCTCTCCTCCGCAATGTGCAACTGCAGTAAACAGTCTACTACCCGTCCTATTTTATGGGCTTCCCGGTTTATAACAGAAAGTAACTTCAGGCTGTCCACCGCATGAATCAGCGTGACAACCGGAACGACCTCTTTCACTTTATTGGTTTGTAGATGCCCGATCAGGTGCCATTCGATATCCTTCGGCAACACTTCCTGCTTCCGGATCAATTCCTGAACTTTGTTTTCCCCAAAGGCCCGTTGTCCCCACCGATAAGCCTCTTCAATATCTTCTATCGGTTTTGTTTTAGACACAGCTATTAAACGCACCTGTGCAGGTAAGGTATTCGCAATCTTCTCTATATTTTCTGTAATACTCATTTTTACCAATTCTTGTTCTTCAGACTTTACAATCCTGCATACAAATATATTAAATTATATACATTTTTTCTAACAGAATTCCGAAGTTAATTTTTTAACGAAGAAATATTTATCTTTTGGGAATTCATCTTTCCGGAAACCGGGAAAACAAATCACTTTAAACAACTGTATCTGAAAACTATGCTGACAATTTATAAGAATCCGTATTTCTTCCTTCATTAATTATTGTTTTTTCTTACTATCTTTGAAGCGTAATTTTTTATTTATGCCCAGGTATTTTACGGAATTAGCATATAACGGTACCCCTTATAACGGCTGGCAAATACAACCAAATGCTCCCTCTGTGCAACAGGAACTGAACCGGGCGTTTTCTACCCTTTTACGTCAGGAGATCAGTCTCACCGGAGCAGGCCGTACGGATACAGGTGTACACGCTGCATTTTTTGTCGCTCATTTTGACGTACCCACGTCTCTACAGGATATCAGCCAGACGATTTATAAAATGAATCGTCTGACAGACAAAAGCATAGCGATATATTCTATTTATCCGGTTCAGCCGGAAGCCCACGCCCGCTTTTCAGCCTTATCCCGGACATATAAATATTTTATCAATAAATTCAAAAATCCTTTTACAGAAGAATATGCTATCCGAACTTATCCTTTACCGGACCTGCAAAAAATGAACGAAGCTTGCCGTATTTTATTCGAATATACTGATTTCACAAGTTTTTCAAAACTACATACGGATACGAAGACGAATAATTGTAAAATTCTGAAAGCAGAGTGGACGGACACCGGAGAACAGTTGGTATTTACGATACAAGCCGATCGATTTTTACGCAATATGGTACGGGCTATCGTGGGAACGATGCTGGAGATCGGGCAAGGAAAAATTTCAATAGCAGAATTAAAAAATATCATCGAGTCCAAGGACCGTTGCCGAGCCGGTAATTCTGTTCCAGGAAAAGCTCTCTTTTTATGGGACATAAAATATCCCAAAGAAATTAAAATATAGAAACCTCCGAAAAGCCAGAAAATAAGGTTTTAAGTATAAACATCCGGGAGGTCAGAATGAAGAATAGACGACATATTTTTAACTAAAAATTGAAAACAACATCTATATGAATATCCTCCGTTGTTTTATTTTATACCTGACTTTGTGGATAAGTCTTCCAAGCTCAGCCATTACACTCTCTCCCCAGGCTGAAATCAGTATCCTAACTTGCGCGCCTGGAACAGAATTATATTCCCTCTTCGGACATACAGCTATCCGGGTCTCCGACCCCTACCAGAAAATAGATGCGGTATTCAATTACGGCACCTTCGATTTTCGAACTCCTCATTTCTATCTGAAATATGCTAAGGGACTCCTTCTCTATCAATTGAGCGTCACTTCGTATGAAAATTTCATCTCTTCTTATATTTTAGATGACCGGAGTGTCTGGTCTCAAACTTTGCAGCTCGATTCCTTAACCAAACAACAACTTTTCGACAATCTGTTGAAAAACCAGCTACCGGAAAATCGGACCTATCTTTACAATTTTTTATTTGACAATTGTTCAACCCGGGTGCGGGACATGATCAGCGAAAGTATAAAATCCCCTATAGAATGGCATATCCGGGAAACAGATAAAAGTTTCTGGAATTTGTTAGACGAATACCTTTGCCGTATGCCCTGGGTAAAATGGGGAATTCATACGATACTGGGGCAATCGGGTTCCCGGGTGGCCACTCCTCAGGAGACCCTGTTTTTACCGGACTATCTTATGCAAGGCTTAGCTTCGGCTACTGATCAGGGGCAACTCCTGGCCCAACCGGCCGTTACCGTTTTCAAAGCCTCGGATACCCCTGTGTTCAATCCCTGGTATTTTTCTCCCTTTTTCGTATTTTCCATTTGTAGCGTATTGATCGTATTGATTTTACAAAAATTTACTTCCAGAAAAACAGTAAAAATAATCGCCATTCCTCTTTTTTTAACTTCGGGATTAATTGGTATGTTATTGCTATTTTTAGGATATTTCACCTTACATCCGATGACCGCCCCGAATTATAATTTAATCTGGGCAAACCCGCTCAATTTCATTGCCGCTTTTTTCTTTTTAAAGAAAAAACTACCCGGCCTCGTTCGCAAATATCTCGTTCTTTATCAGATTTTGTTAATAATAGGTGTCCCCTCCTGGTTCTTTTTACAACCGGCTGTCCCGCTCGCTACCTTACCGATCCTCTGCCTCTTCATTTACCTGAGTGTTTTACTTCGGAAAAGAAAAGTATAAAATCATTTTGGCCTTTTCGGTAAAATACCTTACATTTGTAACCTGTTTAAGGTGTCATAGCTCAGTCGGTAGAGCAAAGGACTGAAAATCCTTGTGTCCCTGGTTCGATTCCAGGTGATACCACAAAGCAAGAAGGATGATTGTTGCAGTCATCCTTTTTTCTTTCCCTCTTCTTTCAATACCTGAATCGGCTTCCCTATCTTCTTCTCCAATCAGGCAAACTCCTCTTTTTACACATTAGGGACGTGCCCTAACGTGTAATTTTCACCGTATTTTACTCTCCAAAAACCAGCAGAAGGAGGAGGTGGAAGAATGATTCCTGTTTTTCGCCAAAAAGGTCCGTCCCCTTGGGGGAAATTGAAAAAGAAACAAGTAGATTGAAATACCGCTAAAAATTTGGGATACGAATGCTGTTTTCTAAGAGTATAATCAAAAATATATCCGGTTAAAAGGGTACTCTATGGAAACCTTCAATTATTTTACCTATTATGTACAAAGGCTTAGAAGGACTAATGAAAAGAGAGGAGAAATAAATTTTTGAAACAAAAACTTTCTTCGAACCAAGAAAAGAAGATTTTTTAAAGATGAAAAATTATACCTGTTTTAAGGAACTATATTTTCTTCACACTTTCACCAACGAGAAATTTTACTCGGTGCCTTCTTTCGAAGTAAAATTAACTTTATTTACCTTAGATGTATATTTTCTTCGAATAAGCCCCATAATAAAAAGTAAATCATTATTTTTGTCCAAAACCTTATTGTTGAAAAACGTCAAACTTCTTTTAAAAATATAAATTTTTAAGATTTATGTAATCAAATTTTTCTCTAATTTATTGATTTAAAATAAATAAAAAAGGTAATTTATATTAAAAGAGGTGGACTTTTATTTATTTACTTAAATTTTAGATTTATGAAGACAAAACTGCTTCGATTTTCAGTATTTATGTGGTCTTTGCTAGCTCTTATTACAGGCTGTAGTGACGACGAAAAGATTCCGGATCAGATTATCCTGTCCGGTGATGTTTCTGAAATTATATTCACGCCTGATGACGCGACGAGTCGGGAAGTCTCCTTTTCTACTACAACTTTGTGGTCGGTTTCTTTGGATGAAAACGACTGGGTAGAGATTACGCCCAAAAGCGGTCCGGCGGGAGCTGCCGTGATTACTGTCAAGCTTTTGCAAACAGAGAGTAGTGTAGACCGGGAAGTGAAAGCAACGATTTCCGCCGGTACAGCAATCGCTTCTTTACGCATTATTCAAAAAGCAACTCCTGTAGAGGCACAGTCCATCCGGATTGTAGCTCCTCAAAAACGCCTCACCATAGAACAAATCATGTCTTTAAGCGTTGAAGCAGAACCAGCAGGTGCCATTCTTCCCGAAAAAGTTATATGGAATTCCTCCGATCCTGCCGTCCTGTCAGTGGACGACAAAGGAGTGGTTACAGCACACGTAATCGGAACAGCCGTCGTGACAGCTCAGTCGGGAAACCTAAAAGCAGAATGTGAACTCGAAGTTACCGACGTCTTTACGACCGACGGAGAAGGACGCAAGTATACTTTTGCCGATCTAAGTAAACTGGAATCTTCCGGGGTGCAAGCCGTTGAAGGCGGTTATACGGTTACGGCTAATTTTATAATCGCCGAAGAAGATACGTTATCGATAGAAGATGGAGAAAAAATCCGAATCTGCCATGACATCCAAATTAAAATACTTGGTAAGGTGGATTTTACTCCTGAAAGCTCAGCAGAGATTCTCCCTTACGACAATAACTCCGTGCCTGCACCGCTCTATTTTACAGGGGAAGTCGGCGGCGGAGAAATTCGCAATGTAACTTTTACAGCATGTCCGATCCGCTTCTTCGGTTCTATTCCTTTGACCATCGAAAAATGTACGTTCAAAGGAATCACCGACTCCTACGCAGCAATCAATCTGGGGGGTAGCGGATTAATGACCGTTTCTGAATGTGATTTCCTTGAAAACGGTTATCCGGCTATTATGGGTGGAGCCAATATGACAACTCCCTTGTTATTTAAAAATAACTACATCTATAAGAATTCTAATAATGCCCGCAACAGGCCGCAGATTAATGTGACAGTAGCAGGTGATGACAAGGTGGAAATCATAGGCAATACGGTGATCGGTCCGGGAGAAATCACAACAAATGGAGGGATCGCAGTAAACAATATGCTCAGTATCGCAGGCTCAAACAAAGTACTCATTGAAGGAAACAAGGTGAGCGACTGCCGATACGGAATTACGACCAACGGCGTAATGGATATTCGCATCATCAACAATATCCTGGAAAATAACAAATGGGATTCGAACCCGATGAACGGGGGTAGCGGTGTCAGTATATATAATACCGGAGGAGGTCAAAAAATATATATGAGTGGAAACACCATTACAGGCCATCTGTGGGGTATTACTAATATCGGTAATGTCAGTGGAGGCACAGGACCTTCGCTAAACTTAGGAAATCTTACCCAAGGAAACGATTATAACCCTGGCGGCAACATTTTCCGTGACAATGGCAATAACGGCGTACTATACGACCTTTACAATAACTCGCCTATGACGGTCTATGCACAAGGAAATACTTGGAACGTAGCCGTTCAAAATGAGCAAAATATCGAACAGGTGATTTTCCACCAAGTAGATAACTCACAGCTCGGAAAAGTGATATTTATGCCTGCAGCCGAATAGACACAGGTAAATTTATAGAGAAGGATGACTAGAATGTAAGGATTTTGGTCATCCTTTTTTTATAAAAAATGTCCGTAAATCCAGATACATCAGTGGAACGATTATTTTTTCCCATAAAAGATTGAAAGATTACTCGCTAGAAATAAACATTTTACCTCTTGACAAAAAATCCCTGTTTATCGCTCCAAAATACGGGCAAATTCAGATTTTGGTTTCCATTGGGGATAATCTTCCCTATTGGCCCAGAGATAACCCAAATCGAAAAATAATTTTACTTCCTGCATTAATCCACCGTAATCGTCCGTTTCCGGATGCGTCTGATCCGTAGGCTTATGGTAAATTTCTGTCCAATAGTGCTTGATTTTTTCCTTTGCCCATTCCTTTCCATGTCTACGATTGTCATTCCATCCTTTCGCAAACATCGCAGGAATCCCTTTCTGTACAAAAGGGAAATGATCGGAACGGTAAAACATACCGTTATGGGCGTCCGGATCTGGCAGGACGTAGCGATCGTAAGCAGAAGCTAATTCAGCTATACTTTCGTCCAAAGTGGAATGTCCATATCCTGTTATGGTCACATCCTTATTTTCTCCCCATAAAGGAATGACGTCCAGATTGATAACAGCAGCTATTTTTGTTATAGGAAAAAGCGGGTGATCAACATAATATTTCGTACCCCAGAACCCTGTTTCTTCACAGGTCGGAGAAAGAAAAATAACATTCCGGCGAGGTTTTTCCTTTAAGGCATGAAAACAGCGGGCCGTTTCAAGTAACCAAGCTACAGCCGTAGCATTATCCGTAGCCCCGTTGATGATCGAATCTCCATCAACCGGAGTACCGTATCCCAAATGATCCCAATGGGCCAGGTAAACAATGCTCTCGTCAGTTTTTCCGGAACCTTCAATGTATCCGATCACATTGGGACTTGTCTGTTTTACAAATTTATTTTTCAGAGAGACAGAAACAAAAGACTTTAAGGAGAAAGGGTGGAATTCCGGCAATTTTGCGGCCTCTTTCAACTTTTCCAACTCCAACCCGCAATCTTCCAGTAAAGTTCCAGCCACGTCAGCCTGTAACCAACCGGTTAAAGCACAGGTATAATTTTGCTGATCTTCATCGATATACAACTTCGCTTTTGCAGAATTTTGAGGTACACTCCAAGGATAACCGGCTCCATAAGATTCATGAATAATCAAAACCCCCTTCAATCCCTGTCTGGCTCCCTCTTCAAATTTATACGTCCAACGACCGTAATAAGTCATTACATCCCCTTTAAAATAAGAATCATCCCCTTTCCCCAATCCCGGATCATTAATTAAAACTACAGCTATTTTATTTTGGGGATTTTCAATACCTGCATAATCGTTCTTTCCATATTCGGGAGCGACAATACCATAACCTGCAAATACCAATTCAGCCTCTTCTATCTCAATGGATGGTTCTATCCTTGCGGTAAAAGCGATAAAATCATCAGATCTGCGTAAAATCCTATTTTGTTTTGGAGTTCTTAGACACATCTCCGGCGAGACTTCAGTGACCGACAATACCAAAGGAACTTCCTGTAAATAAGAATTTCCCCGAAAAGGCTTCAATCCGATTTCTTTCATTTGCCCCGCTATGTAATTCACAGCCCTTTGCGCCCCTTCTGAAAAAGGTTTCCTTCCCTGACAGGAATCATCCGCTAGTATTTCTGTATGCTGTCTCAATTTCTCAATTGTAACAGTCCGTTTCGCTAATTCTATTTCCTCTGAAGACCTAGATACCACACATCCCAACATCCCCACCATTATTCCTAAACCATACATATATCTTTTCATAATAACCTCCCTTTTTACACACTAGGGACGTGCCCTAATGTGTAATTTATTCACCAGGCATTCCCATTATCTGTAAATATACAACTTTTACACATTAGGGACGTGCCCTAGCGTGTAATTTTTTCCCTTTTCCCCGAATATTCAAATAAAGTTCATAAGAAACCGAATCATACAACATAAACCTGATTTTCTTTTTTAATTCCATAGCTACTTTTTCCACTCATATTCTATAATAGAGTTTAAACAAAAATTAAAAATAACAGGCAAACCGCCTAATAATCTAAAAATTCAGGCAATCCCTGTAAAAATAATTTCTTTACAGGAATTGCCTGGCGAATTTACTATCGGACAAAGTTACGCTATTGTTTTAATTCAAATCCCAATCTCATTCCATCATATTGTGCTGCAACTTTACCCACGGCAGCTAAAGTAGAGCTCTTGGAAATACCAGACAACAGGGTAACAAATTTCAACAACCGATCGGCATCAAACAATATAGAAATACCCTTTAATGTTTTTACCACACTGGCTTCCATACGGAAAAGTGAATAATAATTAAGCGTTAAAATTCCTGTCGAAGCATTATAAGAATAAGTACCCTTAAAAGTTTTTTGACCAAACTGACTGGTAAACGTTGAATCGGCAGAAAAAGTATACGATAACTTTCCAGATACAATTCCAGCTTTAGCATAAGCCGCTTCTAATTTTGTTTTCATTCCTTCTGCCATAGCTATCCCTCCGGCTTTTTGGAGCAAATCATCACTTTTAAACTGACACGCAGCCCCTTCATATTGCCAGGTTCCCTCTATACTTTTAACTCCCGTTTTTTCTTTTACTGTATTCAACATTTTTTTTGCTGTCTCAGATTTCAACAAATCTTCTAAAGATTGAGCACAAAGTATTCCACTATTTATCAAAACGAAAGACAGAAAGACGACGCTTTTTATACAAAAATTTTTCATAACATAATATTTATTAAAACATACAAAAGTACAAGCTTATTTAAAATTACACAAAAGGGCACGTCCCTAATGTGTAATTCCAGCATAAGATAAACGATATTGACAGAGGCAGCATTCTAAAGCGAACAAGTAACTCACCCAACGACGATAATCGGAAAGGAGAGGCAAGTTCGGTTTTTACAAAGCGGCGATCAATAAGTTTATATCTCTGGAAAGCAAGCCGAATTTATCTGCAATCGCTTCTTTAGTGAGAATCCCGTTATAAATATAAACACCGTTTCTCAATCCCGCATTGTTCCGGATAGCATTCGGAAAACCTCCGGCCCAAGCTACTTCCTGTAGTAAAGGTAAAAAAACATTACTAAAAGCGATGGAAGCTGTCCGGGCTACTCTTGAAAGTACATTGGGAACACAATAATGGATGACGCCTTCATAAGCATAAGTGGGATGTTCATGAGTCGTTGGACCGGAAGTACCGATACATCCTCCCTGATCAATTGACAAATCGACGATGACGGATCCTCTTTTCATTAATTTCACCTGCTCTTCGCTGACCACTATATCTTCCTCATTTCCAAAACACCGCATGGCACCCACCAACACATCGGTTGTTGACAGAGCCCGCTCCAATACGGGTTTGTGAAAGACAGAAGTATAAATTCGTTGTCCTAACTTCGTCGTCAGTTGCCGTAACCGGTTTACAGAATGATCAAACACTTTCACTGTTGCTCCCAGTCCCAAAGCCGTACGAGCCGCGTATTCCCCCAAAGTGCCTGCCCCCAGAATAACCACCTCTGTCGGAGTAATCCCACTTATCCCTCCCAATATGACACCTTTACCTCCCCGGGAATTCCCCAAATATTCACTGGCAATCATAATGGCGCAATTTCCGGCAATCTCACTCATAATCCGCATCACCGGATAAAAACCATCTTCATCCTTTATAAAATCAAACCCCAAAGCTGTTACCTTTTTCTGCATCATCTCCATAACAGCTTCTTTCCGCAGATCAAATAATTTTAACGGAGAAAGAATAATCTGCTTATCGTGCATCAACCGCGCTTCCGGTAAGGAAACAGAAGTTGCTTTTAAAACGATATCGGCTGTATAAACTTCTGTGGCTGTTTCTACAATAAAAGCTCCGGAATCACAATATTCTGTATCCGAATAATTGGCATTCATCCCCGCTCCCCTTTGTAATAAGACGGTATGCCCCATAGAGACAAGTATCTGCACAGACTCCGGAGTCAAACACACTCGATTTTCATTTTTATCCAGTTCATAGGGAATACCGAGTACCAGCTTTTTCTGTTTTTTACTCAAAAAGATATGCTTTTCCTGACAGAATAACCACTCTTTTCCCAAAGGCCCCCTATTACCGGTATTATCCATAGCTGAACGTTTTATAAATCTTGTTTTTATCTACCTTTTCCTTAAAGTTTTACTTCCAGTTCCCGGCTTCCGTTTGGTAATTCTGTAAAATAGCAACCCACGGTATCCGAAGGTAACAACTCAGCAATTTTTTCAGGCCATTCGATAAAACAGGGAGCTCCTCCGTAAAAATATTCTTCATACCCAAAATCCATCGCTTCCGCTATGGCATTTATACGATAAAAATCAAAATGGTATATGACTTTTCCCGTCTTTGTCTGATATTCATTTACAATCGCAAAAGTAGGCGAACTGATATCATCCGTAACTCCGGCACAATTCCCTATTGCTTTTACAAAAGTGGTTTTCCCCACACCCATTGCCCCGTAAAGAGCAAAAATTTTCCTCTCCCCCACATATTCCAAAAACTTCCGGGCCACCTCCTGAAGCTCTTCCAGGCTATTTATTGTCCACTTCATATTCCCTTCCTTTTTAAGCATTCTTTAGACGATCTTTTATAAAGATTTTTCATACGCGGGTTTCTTTTCAATGTCTCTGGACTCTCACCCGACGAGCCTGATCCGGAGTAGCTTCTACTGCCTCTACGACATGCTCAGCCAGCTCTGTAAATGCTTTCCCTGTAATAGAATCCGGATCCAAAGCGACGGGTGTGCCAGCATCACCTCCCTCACAAATACGCTGTACCACCGGTATTTGTCCCAACAAACGCAATCCTTTCTCTTCTGCCAGCAGTTTACCGCCTTCTTTCCCAAAGAGATAATACTTATTTTCCGGTAATTCGGCAGGAGTAAACCATGACATATTTTCAACGAGTCCCAAAACAGGAACTTGAATACCGGGAGACTCAAACATATTAATCCCTTTGACGGCATCGGCCAAAGCAACCTGTTGGGGAGTCGTCACTACAATAGCTCCCGTCAACGCCACAGTTTGCACCAACGTCAGGTGGATATCACTCGTGCCGGGAGGTAAATCGATCAGCATATAATCCAATTCTTCCCAATACCCCTGTTCCACCATTTGTTTCAAGGCGTTGGAAGCCATAGGCCCTCTCCATACCGTTGCAGAAGCCGGATCTACAAAAAAACCAATAGACAGCAATTTTACCCCATATTTTTCGACCGGAACAATATATTCTTTACCATCCACTTCCGTCATATAAGGTTGAGCCTCTTCACAACCAAACATTTTCGGTATAGAAGGTCCGAAAATATCAGCATCGACTAAACCGACCTTATAACCTTGCAAAGCCAAGGCAACAGCCAGATTTGCCGCAACGGTCGATTTCCCGACTCCTCCTTTTCCCGAAGAAACAGCAATAATATGGGAAACTTTTTCCAAAGACAAAGGTCGTTCTAAATCCTGCTGGAAAACAACTTCCATGTCTATGTCCTTAAACTCCGTATTTTCCCGTATGGCCGCCTCGCACTTCTTTTTTACGGCAGATACAAAAGGATCATTTGCTTTCTGAAACACTAAACGGAAAATCACTTTTTCTCCTTCGATTTTAATTCCTTGCACCATATCCAAGGATACAATATCTTTAGACGTTCCCGGATACTTTACTTCCGACAGAATGTCCCGTATGTGTTTTAATTGGTTTTGTAACATATTTTTAAAATTTTATTTTTCTTTTTTACTCCGAATTTTCCTTTGTCCAGGATATCTTCCTGACACAAAGATACGATTTTTTACATACTTATTTCAGTAAAAAAGGGGATTTGTATAACCTCTTATTTTTTTCACCGTATTATTCCTAGGTAATCTATTATCAACAAAAAATCGACCGGAAATGAGTATTTACAACAACTTTCGATTTATCAGTTATCTCATCAGTCTTCTTCTATTCATTGCTTGCGGAAACGACGATAACGATTCTAAAAACGAGCAACTGCAAGGGAGTTGGGTCATCCAGAACAAAACCATTACCGTATGGCCCCGACCCGGGGAAGACGAAGCAGCCTTACGCGATTCACTGACAGACTACACTTTTTTCAAGGAAGGCTCCGTCGTCACTTTTCAAGACGACAGTGTACACCTGACCATTGATTACATGGAATGGCAGCGCCCGGCTGTTTTACCCTATTCGTATCACAAAAATTACCTGAAAATCACACCTCCGGATCAACTGCCTTTACTCTTGGAAGGCAGCGTTGAATTCCAAAATCCGGTGCTACAATTTACACTGACTACGGAGTCCTATATGTCTATTCTCCAGCTGTTACATCCCTCTTTTTACGACCGTATTTTGTCTGCTAACGTAAGTTACTTTATGCAACGACAAAACTAAAGACGGGTATTGTAAGTACGAAGGGCCTTTCTGTACGCCGCATAATCCGGACAAACTTTTTTGACCAATGCCCAAAAAGCCGCAGAATGGTTCTTTTCTAAAGTATGACATAACTCGTGAAGAATCACATAATCGATCAATTCATCGGGAAGTTTCATCAGTTTGATATTTAAGCAGATGTGATCGTCCTGGGAACAACTCCCCCAATTCGATACATTATTCCGAAACGACAGACGGGTATATGTAAAACCATATTTCTCCGCAAATAAACGGACACGCTCCGGCAAAAGCCGACGGCATTCCAGCCGGTATATTTCCAGCACAAACTTTTTAACAATCTCTTCCACTCCGGACAGGTTTATTCCCCGGGGGACCCACAGTGTAATATACTTTCCTTCGATCCGGTAAGCCGGTTTTTCTCCCTCCGATTCTGCAATCTTCAATACATGTAACTTAGTCTTTATCTCAGCCCCGATCTTTATCCCCAATCCGGTTTCCCGTTCGTATTGTTTCATCTGCTCTCCCGTCTGCAGAATCCAATCCCTCTTCTCTACTAAAAAATCCCTTAATTGCCGTTTACTGACACCACGTGGTACTGTCACCCACACTCCTTTTCCAGCGGCTACCCGGACTGTAAGAAAACGGATATGAGCTCCTCTCCTTACTTTAACTTTCCCAACTCCTTCCACATCGACAAATTCCATATCTCCCCCTTTTCTAAAAGAAAAGAAGCCGTAAAACAATTTTTTCCGGCTTCTTTAACTATTTACCTCGAACATTCGGAAAACAAAAGTCCGAATTTTTATTCATCAAAAAATCATTTATTCTGCTTTTTTCACTGCCTCACTCAGTTCAGTAAAAGCCTGGTCCACACTCTTCAATAAATCATTAAAAATAGCATCGTAATACTTTTTCACCTCTTTTTTCTCCTGTTTTTTTCTGCCTGCATTAATCCTATCCCTCAAATCGTTCCGGGTAGCAATGATATTTTTCACAATTTCACTGACATGAGGATTATTTTTACCGCTTATGATGCTATAATTAAAACAGTCGCCTATTACTGAAAAAGTCAGATAATCTACATCTTTCTTGAGTCTTCTAATACTTGCCATAATGCATTTCGTTTAAATTTTCTCAAAAGTATAAAAAGCATTTGTGGGATACAAATTTTTCTTTTTAATAATTTGTCTGAAGATTCAAGTGTGGAAAGCCTCAAAGGGAAAACGGTCCCAGCTCACTCCGGGAACAGAAGAATAATTCGCACCTGAAAATCACTCCCTTTCCGGTTAATTTCACTCTTTCAACACGGAAAACACCTCGTCCGGCAAGTGGCCCCATAAACATATCACCATCTCTTCTCTTTTAAGCATACTTTCCCATTGGAAAATATATGTTTTTATCTTTCTTATCTTGACATAACTAAATATTTTATTACTTTTGTTTGTCCACTCCTCTGGCATCAGATTCCTCATTTTTATAAACTATATTTTATCTATAATAAACAAAAAACAAAGAATAATTAATTAAATCTAAGCCTATGAAAAGTAATTATTTAAATATAGGAATATGGACATTCGCCCTGTTTTTCCTACATGCCTGTACCCCTAAGGAAGTACGTCAGATCCCTTTAGAAGATTTTTTCAAAAATTCTGAAAAAACTTCTTATTCGATTTCCCCCGACGGAAAATATTTTTCTTATATGGCTCCCTACCAGAATCGCCTGAATATATACATTCAGGAAGTGGGCAGGGATACTGCGATACGGATCACCAACGAAACAGAACGGGATATTGCCGGATATTTCTGGGGAAATAACAATCGTCTTCTCTACCTCAAGGATACAGGAGGAGATGAAAATTATCAACTTTACGGTATCAATTTAGACGGAAGCGATGCTAAAGCTTATACGGCCATTCCGGGCGTAAGAACGACTATCATTGATCCGCTGGAAGAAATCGATTCCTTAATTATTATCGGTACCAATCAAAGAAACCCGCAAGTTTTCGACCCCTATCGGCTGAATCTGGAAACCGGAGAAATGACGTTATTGGCGGAAAATCCAGGAAATATCCAAGGCTGGATGACAGATCACGACGGGAAATTACGGGTAGCCTACGCTATTGTCGACGGTGTAAATACTCAGATCCTTTACAGAGAAACAGAAAAAGAGCCTTTCCGTCCGGTTTTAACGACTTCTTTTAAAGAAGAGCTGAATTTTGAGACTTTCACTCCGGACAATAAACTGGTATACGCTGTATCTAATCTGGGACGCGATAAAGCTGCTCTGGTCATAGTGGATCCTTCCACCTGCCAGGAAATAGAAGAATTATATGCCAACGATCGTTATGACATCGCAGGAATAGGTTATTCGAATGCACAGAAAAAGATCACCAATACCGGATATCTGGCACACAAAGGTATGAAGCGCCATTTCTTTGACAAAGAAGCGGAAGCTCAGTATAAAAAAATACAAGCACAGCTTCCAGATTACGAAATCGGAACTACTGCCATGAATAAAGCGGAAGATATGAAAATTATCTATGCTGCAAACGACAAAACCCGGGGAAGTTACTATCTCTATGACGTAAACAAAGATCAGCTGACAAAAATCGCAGATCTCGCACCTTGGATCAATCCGAACGAAATGGCCTCCATGCTGCCGATTACCTATAAAAGCCGCGATGGACTGGAAATAGAAGGTTATCTCACTTTGCCGTCAGGTTATACGCTGAAAAATGCCCGTAATTTACCGGTGATTGTAAATCCGCACGGAGGACCTTGGGCAAGAGATATGTGGGGTTATAACCCAGAAGTCCAATTTCTGGCAAACCGCGGTTATGCTGTATTACAGATGAATTTCCGGGGATCTACCGGTTATGGGCGTAAATTTACAGAATCCTCTTATAAACAATGGGGACAAAACATGCAGAACGACATCACTGACGGCGTTCAATGGCTCATTGAACAAGGAATTGCCGATCCTTCCAAAATTGCCATTTACGGAGGTAGTTATGGAGGTTATGCCACATTGGCCGGCCTTGCTTTTACACCGGATCTGTATGCTTGCGCCGTGGATTATGTAGGAGTATCCAATCTTTTCACCTTTTTGAATACCATTCCTCCTTATTGGAAACCGATGCTGGACATGATGTATGAAATGGTAGGCCATCCGGTACAGGACAGTGTTATGCTGGCAAACTATTCTCCTGCCTTACATGCTGATAAGATAAAAGCGCCTCTGTTCGTCGTACAGGGAGCCAATGATCCACGTGTCAACAAAGCAGAATCGGACCAGATGGTAGCTGCTTTAAAACAAAGGGGAGTTGAAGTCGATTACATGGTGAAAGAAAACGAAGGCCACGGATTCCATAACGAAGAAAATCGTTTCGAATTTTACCGGGCCATGGAAAAATTCTTCGACAAACACCTTAAAAACGACAAAACAGAATAAACATTATCCTTCCTTTATGCAAGTTTAAAGGAAAGAGGGATCTCCTAAAAAGTAACATTTTACCTTTGGAGAGATCCCTCTTCCATTTATATAAAGCAGAATCTTTTAATTCCAACCGGCCTCCACGATAGCATTATAATCGGAAAGCCCTGTACAATCAGTAAAGCAGCTTTTATAGTTAGGTATGGCACTAAAATGATCCGGATAAGCGTTCCGCTCATAAAGATGCACCTTCTTTCCATCCACCAAGGTATAGGGGGATTCGCCACTCATAGCAGTATTATAACGGAAAGTAAAGCGGAAATCCGTTACTTTACGGCAGTCGTCAAAGATATCTGCAGGCACAGACCTGAGTTTTTCACAACTGGAAAATGCCTGATTAAAAGAAGTATTCTCCGTACAACCTTTGAAAACATCCTTTCCTACAGTTTCCAAGTTAGGATTACGACCGAATACACTTGTAAACGTCGTTACTTTCGAACGTCCGGCAAACAAACCGTCGGGCACTGAAGTAAGTTCTTCGCAACTGGAAAACGTGCCGTAGAATTTTTGAGCAGATTCGCAATGGATAAACAATGTGGCCGGGATTTCTCTGAGGGCATTGCAATATTGAAAACATCCCCTAAAATCCTGAGCGGATTTCGCATACGTAAATAAGCCAGCCGGAATACTTTCCAGGGATTCGCATCCATTGAAGGCATCAGAGAAAGTAGTCACATTGGCAAAAGCGCCCTCTGTATCGTCCGGAATACGCTTCAGATTATAACATTTATAGAGTCCTCTTTCCATCGATATGAGACCGGTATTTCCCCAGCTCAGTATTGCCGTTATATAGCCCGGAGCTTCTTTATACGGATAAGAAAATGCAAAATCCTGACTATATAATTTTTCCACACCTCCCCTGACAGCAACTTTGTATACACCGGCTGCGGCATATATATGCGACGGAATTTTTTCAGTCGGATGGGCGAGTTCGCTTCCGTCTCCCCAATCGATCGTACAGTTCGTCAACCCAATCAAAGGCAGCAATGCGGTAACCCCTCCGTCCTGGGGTTCAGGGATAGTGAGCTCAAATACCAATGCACCAGCATTTTCCCAACTTTTCTGGGTAATTGTAATGCGACGTTCATCATAATTCTTATAATCTTTATTACCAGCGTACACTAATATTTCTGCAGTAGGAGTGTTGGCCGAATGATTTGCGGGAGCGGTAAGCAATAGGAAGTTACCCTCACGCTTAACCGTCAACCAGGTTTCCTTACACTGAAAATTCCAATCTTCAACATTTTCCACAGTTACAGCAACAGTATCGGTTCCGCCTTCTGAGGTAAACTCAATCGAAGTCTTATCCACGCTAAGAGAGACAGGAGGAGCCCCCTGTTGGGTTACAGATACTTCTGCTTCGACGATACGGTCACCTTCTCCGCAAGTAACAATCACCGTACCATTTAACAGCAATGGGGTATGATTCTCCTGTGTTTTTACAATGACCTTATCCCCTACTTGGGACACAATAATAAAATCATCCGTATAATTATCCAGCATTTTACGGACGGTCCACCGTTCATGAGTTGTCGTAACGGTCAGTTCCGTTTCTCCACCCTGATAAGGAAATTCAACAATTCCGGGTTCGACAGTGACTTCAGGATCAGGAGCGGGGGATTGAGAAAGGGACAATACACAACGAGCAAAATTACTTTCGATTCCGGTAGTGAGGGTCAGAGTACCCTTATAAAAAAGAGAGGTTTTATTTTCCGGAACAGAAATCGTCAGTTTATCGCCTTCCCGTACAACAGTAAAATGCTCTGCGGGTTGTTCGAAAGTATACTGCCAATTTTCCTGATTGGTCTTCACTTGAATAGAAACAGAATCTTTTTCATACGAAAATTTTACGGTACCCGTTGTACCGTCCGGATCGATATCGATTGCCGTTCCTTCTCCGGATATCAGTTCGAACGAAGCCGGAATAAAAGTAGGTTCATCGTCATCGGAACATGCAAAAAAAGCCAATACCGCAAGTAAAGCGGATATATATCGTATACATCTTTTCATTTGTCTGAATTTTATAGGTTATCGTTTTTACTTAAGATAGGTATTCGACCATTCCGGATAATTCTTTTCCATATATGAATAATCCGTCAGTCCGGTACAATCACTGAAACAATATTCATATTTGTCGGGAGCGATAAACTGTCCTCCATATTTACTCCGTTCATAAAGGTGCACCTTCGTCCCGTTCACCACTACATAAGGCGACTCTCCACTCACCCGAAGACAACCGCGGAACGTCCCCTGGAAACTCTTAACCGCCCGGTTAGCGGAGAATAATCCGGCAGGGATCTCAGCCAAAGAAGTGCAATCCATAAAACAATATCCAAAACTTTCAGCTTTCGGATTACCAGCGAACAGACCTTCGGGGAGCGTTTTAAGAGAATAACACATTGTAAATACACCACTGAAATCATTAGCAAGCGGACAAAAACGAAATAAACCTTCCGGGATCTCTGTCAGCGAAGGACAACCGCGAAAAGCATAGGAAAATTTTTCCACATTTTCACAGCCTTTAAATAGATTTTCAGGTATACTTTGCAACAACTGACAGCGATAAAATACGCTACTAAACGTCGTAACCGAAACGCATTTACTGAAAAGCTCGTCCGGCAAAGAGTTCATATAACAATTCGAAAAAGCACTAATAAAAGTCTTTGCCGCACTACAATTGTCAAACAAACCAGCTGGTACAGCTCTCAATCCCGCATCCTGAAAACAAAATGCAAAAGTCGTAACCTTACTGCAATTCACGAACAAATCAGCCGGTATCTCTGTCAGCGATTTACAATTATAAAAAGCATTTGAGAATTCGGTTACTTCCGTAAAAGAACCATCTGTATCACCGGGTATGCGAATCAGATTGACACAACCTTTAAGCGCCCTGTCCATAGAAACGAGACCGGTATTTCCCCATTGAATTACTTCGGTAATATAACCGGCCTGAACATCGTCAAACGACAATCCAATATCCATCATCGGCATCTGTCCGGCAATACGAATCTGATAAGTTCCGCCTTTCCTATATATGTGTGAAGGTTGCGGTGTAAAAAGTCCGTCGAAATATCCTTCGATCGCATCTACCGTACCGTCTCCCCAATCTATCGTACAATTCATCTGACCTACGACCGGAGCCGTCATTTTCGCCCCATCCGGCAATTCTATCCCGATAACTAAAGCGGCATCATTCTGTATAACACTGAGCGTAGCAGAAGCCGTATTATTCTCCCCTTCTCCCTGAACCGTAATAGTAACCGTAGCAACATTACGTTTTAAGGAAGCGTTTTCGGCAGCGGAAAGGATTAATTTGTTCCCAGACTTTTGAACCGAAAGCCAAGTCTCTCCACACTCCATCTCCCAGTCCTCATAATTTGACACAACGGTTACTTCTGCAGAACCGCCGGCACGGGGGATTTGAACCTCCGTTAAATTCAGTTCTACACTTGCTTCGTCCGGCTCAACAGGCACAGGAGCGGGAGGTTCCGTGTTATCGTCACTGCAAGCGAACAATAAGGCTATTCCCAGTATCAGATAAAGTTTTTTCATAATGTTGAAGAATTTAGTTAGTTGATTTAGTTAGAATTTCATGACGAACTAGCCGATAGAATGCACACCCGCCATAAAAATAAAAGATTAATTATTTTTCAATTCAATCTCTTACAAACTGTCTTTCCAACAGTGATAAAATTCATAAAATAAGATAATAAACGGTTGAAACGATTTTTTCATAGGCAGTTTAGTTTTAATGAATACTCGGTTTATTTTTCCCTTAACAATAACTTCTGGCTTTATAGTTAGGAATAAAATCTATTTTTTAAAATATATAAACAAATATAAATGTTCGTTAAAATTGGATGAATTATAACATCAGATAAGTTTAGGAAGTAAACCAATAATATTTTGAGCCAAAGGATTTTGAGATTTCAATAAATTGTTTAATTTTGTTACAAAATATTTAAAAGGATTGCTATAAAAAACGAACGATATTTTAAGTATATCCTCCTTATTTGTTGTCTCCTGTTTTACCCCATCCCAAGCAAAATTCCAAAACAACCCCAGTCGTCTTCTGTCTAGTAAAAAGGTTGTTTTGTTTTTATTTTACCCTATCTACGTTTAACGAATGCGAACAAACCTTTAAAAACGGCACTTTTTGAGGGCTAATTCTCCCTTATTCAATAAGAAAAACAGATTAAAGTTAAAAATCGCTGATTCTGCAAACTTAGTATAAGTTACAACGTTTAATCCTACGAATAAACCAATTAAACTAATACCTATTATGAAAACAATAAGAAGAATTATGATTGTGGCGGGGATCGTTTTCACCGCGGTATTTCTTACAGCTGCCTGTGACGATGATGACAAAAATGACCAAACAACAGTTATCGGAACCTGGAATCTGGTAGAATCGAAAGCGGATGTAACACCTGTGGCTACAGCAACCCAAACGGAGGAACAATTAGAGTCTCAAATTGCCAATTACCTCTTGATTGCTGTCAATTCCCGGATTGTGATTACAAACAAATCCGTAACTTTTCCTTTATCCGTAAATGGAGGGACTACTCAGTCTAAAACCTACCAGTATGTATTAAATGACGGTATCATGTCCATCGCTTCCCCGATGGCTGGAGTTCCCGACCTGCTGGGCGACATCGATTTAACGGACAATGTACTGAAAATAACTTTTGCTGGAGATTCTTATATGAAACTCTTACAAGCTCTAGCAGCAAAGGATGCAACCTTTAAAACAGTTGTAGATCAAATTGCATCTGCCAGTATATATTACCGTATGAAACGAATTAACTAATTGAATTCAAAAATAAATTTCGGGCTTACCGGAAGATTGCTCCTGTTTTACTAAAAACGGAAAATCTCCAAGGTAAGCCCGAATTTATTATTTATTTCTTCCCCATTGTTAAAGCAGTCTTTTAACTGCTGCCAGTACGGAACAGACAAGGAATTTCTGCTTTAAGTAAATCCGGGTCGCCTATTTCCCGTCAAGCACCATCCCCATGTATTATTTGTCAGGAATAGACTCTTATTTCTTTTTCAAGGGGACAACGTTTATAAACTTCTTTATAGAATCAAATACACCGAAGAAAAAATTGAAAATGAGGTTGGGTGGTATTAAGTAGTTAACTATCCGTACCCCTAAGCCGGTGCTTCCCTTTACGATTTTTCTCTCCCTCTTCCACCATACAAGCCACCGTCGCATCTCCCGTTACATTCACCACCGTACGTAACATATCCAGAGGCCGGTCCATACCTAAAATCAAAGCCAACCCCTCTACGGGAATTCCGACCGAAGAAAGGACCATGACAAACATGACGATACTCCCTCCCGGGATTCCCGGCGTACCAATAGAGGATAAAGTTGTCATAAAAATGATCAGCAGCATCTGGGAAAGAGTCAGCTCCAATCCCATTACCTGAGCAATAAAAACAGTCGCCACAGCCTGATAACAACTGGTTCCATCCATGTTAATGGTCACTCCTACAGGCAGGACAAAAGAAACTACTTCATTGGAAATCTTCAATTCCTGTTCAGTCCGTTCCAGCGTTAAAGGCAAAGTCGCGGCACTCGAACTGGTAGAAAAAGCCAATAGTTGCACGGGAGACATTGCCCGAAAAAATTGCTTGATTTTGACAGAGGTAAACAGACGAAGCAAGGCCGGATAGAAGAGGAAAATCAGCAAGAATAAACTGAATGCCACGGTAAAAGCATACATCCCCAAAGCCGCAAAAATTTCTCCATTCCCTGCAGAATCGACTACCAAAGAAGCCATTAATCCCAACACCCCCAATGGAGCAAATTCCATAATATAATCAATAATCTTCAAAATAACTGTATCGGCAGCATCCAAAGCCGACATCAGAACTTTCATCTTCTCACCTCCGACAGCTACCATGGCAATTCCAAACAATAACGCCACAAATATAATTTGCAACATTTTTGTATTATCCGATCCGGCCTGAATCAGATTTTCAGGCACCATATCCACAAGAAAAGCCAGAGGGCCCGCATCTTTAATCTCCTCGGCTGCTTTCTTTTTTTCATCTACCGTTTGCTCGTACCGTCCGCGGTATTCTTCTGCTTTTTCCCGCGGAAAGACTTTTCCGGGATGGATGAGATTCACCAGTAGCAAACCGACTGTAATAGCCATTACGGTGGTACCGATATAAATCGTAATGGTTCTAAATCCCATATGGGAAAGACGGCTGATATCTTTCAGTCCGCCTATCCCCTTGATCAAGGAAATAAAAACCAAAGGCACAGCCACAAACTTTAATAAACGGATAAAAATCGTCCCCCAGGGTTTCACCCAATCTGAAACAAATCCTTCAAAATGCAGGGCACAAGCTATAAATCCGAGCAAAATGCCGGTAGTCATTCCGAGCAAAATCTTTACATAAAGAGGGATTCGTTTCCACATAAAATTATCTTACAGCTCTGGATTCCAACAACATATCCAATACGACCATGGCAGCCATTGCTTCTACAACAGGCACGGCTCTCGGTACGACACAAGGGTCATGCCTGCCCTGTGCTTCAAAGGTAATCTCTTCTCCCCGGCGGTTGACAGTCTCCTGTTCCCGCATAATCGTAGCGACCGGTTTAAAAGCTACCCGGAAATAAATATCTTCGCCATTTGTCACTCCTCCCTGTATCCCTCCGGACCGGTTTGTTTCGGTCCTCACCTGTCCGTCCCGGATCACAAAAGGGTCGTTATGCTCGCTTCCCCGCATACCGGCAGCCGAAAAACCCGTCCCGTATTCAAATCCCTTGGTAGCATTGATACTCATTACAGCCTGAGCCAAGCGAGCCTGAAAACGATCGAATACAGGCTCTCCCAGACCGGGCATTACTCCGCGAATAAGGCAGCTGACGACTCCTCCCACACTGTCTCCGGCCTCTTTTACTTCCCGTATCAACCCGATCATTCGCTCTGCCGTTTCTTCGTCCGGACAACGTACGATATTGGTCTCTCTCTTTTCAGTATCTATTTCCCGGTAAGAATAAGGCAGGCAGATCCCCCCTACTTGAGAAGTATAGGCGTAGATACCTATTCCATATCCCGCCAGAATTTGCTTCGCCACCGCTCCTCCTACCACCCGGGCAATATGTTCCCGGGCAGACGAGCGCCCTCCCCCCCGGTAGTCTCTTATCCCATATTTCTGCTGCCAGGAATAATCGGCATGAGAAGGACGGTAAAGTTCTTTTAAATCCGTGTAATCCTTACTGTTCTGATTTTTATTCCAAACGATAAAAGCAATAGGCATCCCCGTCGTCCTCCCTTCAAAAAGGCCCGAAAGAATTTCCACTTCATCCGCTTCATAACGGGGGGTGGATACATCCGACTGTCCCGGTCTCCGCCTGTTTAATTCCTGTTGTATACCTTCCACCGACAAGGCTATGCCCGCCGGACATCCATCAATCACTCCCCCTACTGCTGCTCCGTGTGACTCCCCAAACGAACTCAGCCGATATAATTTACCAAATAAATTTCCTGCCATTCTCCTGAAATGAGGGTTAAAAATAAAAAAAATTTCCCTTTATTCCATACAAAAATGCCCGAAAAGCCCTTTATTGAAACAACCGATTAATGCTTCCTCTCGGAAGTCGATAAATATTCCGCTAATTCACTAAAAATTCCCAACCGGAGAAAACCTTCAACCGAATCGAAAGTTTCTAATCTGTGAATCAGACCAATATAAATCAATCACAATACGTCGTTACTCAACTAAAGGGACTTTTTGGGCATTCTTTTATTTTCAGCTCCTGCTGTTTACAAATCCTACTAATGACATCCTCCGCAGCCACAGCTGTCTTCATGAGAATCGCATCCTCCTTCTGAACCGCAACCACTGCATCCCCCACATTTATGCGACTTCAACGCTTCCAGTTCTTCATCTGTAGCATCCCGTACAGCCAATACTTCTCCTTTGAAATAAAGATCTTTACCTGCCAGCTGATGATTAAAATCAATCCGCACCTCTTCTTCTCCGATTTCAACGATTTTTCCTTCTAAATGCCGACCGATACTGTCCATCATCGGTAATACATTTCCGACCACCATATCTTCAGGCTGAACTTCTTTAAAGATATCTTTGGGAAGATCGACTACCATATCTTCATTCACTTCTCCGTAAGCCTGAGCTGCAGGAATTTTAAAATCGAATTTATCCCCTACTTTTTTATTGAGTAAATTCATTTCAAAATATTCCAGGGTTTGCCCTTGTCCGCAAATAAATTCCAGCGGATGACCGGCATCTGCAGTTTCCAAAATACCTCCGTCCGGCTCTGTTTTCAATTCATAGCTTACCGATACAACTTTATTCTTTGTAATCATTCTTTCTGTTTTTAATTAATTTTGGACAAAAGTACGACAAAATAATGGAAAACGGAGAATTAAAACCGAAAATTAAGCTTTTACTGTTTTCCTTAAATCATCTTTTCATCCAAAAAAATCTCCCGAATTCATCTTCCTTTTACAAAAAAATGATACTTTCGCACTAATTTACATATTTCGAAAATGCGTCATTATGATTATATTATAGCAGGAAGCGGATTGGCAGGTCTTTATACCGCTTATCTGGCGGCTGCTTACGGAAAGGTTGCCTTACTAACTAAATGCGGAATTACTGAAAGTAACTCCTATTTTGCACAAGGAGGGATTGCCGCCGTTACAGACGAAGACGATGCTCCGGCTCTCCACTTTGAGGATACCATTATAGCCGGACGCGGCTTATGCGATTACCCTTCTGTAAATATTCTGGTCAACGAAGGCCCCCAACGCATACAGGATTTAATCAATGCCGGTATGCATTTCGATATGGAAGACGGAAGCCTGGCCCTCGGCTTGGAAGGCGGACATCACAAAAAACGGATTCTACATGCCGGCGGAGATGCTACGGGTAGAATGGTGACCAGCTTTATGATCGGAAAAGTCATCAATAATTCCAATATCGATATATTCGAAAATCATTCGGTCATCGGATTATTGAAAAATGAAAAACGTTGTTATGGCGTCCGCTCCTGGAATCTGACAACTGAAAAAGAAGAACTTTTTCTGGGTACCAATACTTTTCTTACTTTAGGAGGAACATCGGCCATCTACAAACGGACCACCAATCCACACACCACTATCGGAGACGGATTGGCTCTGGCTTATAACACCGGTTGTGAAATCGCAGATATGGAGTTTATCCAGTTTCACCCTTCCGCCATTTATACTCAATCGGAAGAAGCTTTTCTGATCAGCGAGGCGGTACGCGGCGAAGGGGCTCATTTGATCAACCAGAATGGAGAGCGCTTTATGCCCGCCATACACGAACTGGCTGAACTCGCTCCCCGGGATATCGTTGCCCAATCTATCTACCGGCAAATGCAGAAGTTTCACCAGAATTTTGTCTGGCTTTCCCTAAAGCACCTCAATCCGGAACTGGTAAAACACCGTTTCCCCAACATCTACGAAAAGTGTAAGGAACTGGGTATAGACATGTGCAACCGCATTCCGGTCGCACCAGCTGCCCACTACACAGTAGGAGGTGTCCGTACTGATATCAACGGCCAAACGAATATCGGACATCTCTTCGTATGCGGAGAACTCGCTTCCTCCGGTATTATGGGAGCCAATCGTTTAGCCTCCAACTCCCTTATCGAATGCCTGGTATTCGGAAAACGGGCCGTGGAAACAGCCAGAAAAAATGTGGAAGATACGACTATACCTGACTTTCAACCGATCTACTATGCTAATGAAAACCGGGCAGAAAGTTACATACAGTTGAAAAAAGAAATCTCTACCATTATGACAGAACATGCCGGGATTATCCGGAATGAAGAACTGTTGTACCAAGGCCTTTGTAAACTGGAAACATTAGCCGAACAATTGCCTCAGGAAAATAACGAATACTATAATCTTATCAGCCGGAATCTGATTTTAGTGGCTGAGCTCATCATCCGCTCCGCCCTCTATCGGAAAGAAAGCAGAGGCGGGCATTACCGGGAAGATTTTCCCCAAAACGACGATGCTTATCTCTATCATATTGTACAACAAAAAGGAAAAGAGATTCAAAAAATTCCAGTAAACAATAAGCTGAAATAAAGAAAGCCCGGAAAAAGCAACCAAAAATAGAAAATAAACTTTATAAACAAAGGTAAAGCCAAGTAAACGGTAAAATACAAATTTTTAAAATCAAATTGTAACGAATTTATGGAATCCGATAAATTAATAGATCAATTGATCGACCTTGCTATAAAAGAAGACATTGCCAGCGGAGATGTAACGACCAATTCTATCATTCCGGCTCATTCCAGAGCAATTGCCGAAATGAAAATGAAGGCCGACGGAGTGGTTTCCGGTTTAAAAGTCATCCGGCGGGTGTACGAACGTTTCGAAAAAGATATCGTATGGACTCCGCTGGTCAAAGACGGCGATCGGGTCCAAAAAGGAGAGATTATCCTTCGCATAGAAGCCAGTTACCGTTGTCTTCTGTTAGGGGAACGACTTTCTCTGAATATTTTACAGCGCATGAGCGGAATTGCGACAGAAACGGCCAAATATGTCAAAGAATTAGCCGGGACCCGGACTCAACTGCTGGATACCCGTAAAACGGCACCCGGGCTCCGCCTACTCGACAAAATGGCTGTTAAAGACGGAGGAGGCACCAATCACCGCATGGGTTTATACGATATGGCTATGATCAAAGACAATCATATTAAAGTTGCCGGAGGCATTCCGAATGCAGTAAAAGCTGTAAGAGCCAATCTCCCGGCCGGTATAAAGATTGAAGTGGAAACAACTAATCTCGAGGAAGTGAAAGAAGCCTTGGCAGCAAAAGCCGATATCATCATGCTGGATAATATGGACAATGCCACGATGTCTGAAGCCGTCAAACTGATTCACGGACAAGCCCAAACCGAAGCTTCCGGGAATATGAGTATTCCCCGCCTGAAAGAAGTAGCCGCTACCGGAGTCGACTTTATCAGTGTAGGAGCTTTAACCCACTCGGTAACTGCCCTGGACATCAGTATGAATATCAAATCTTAATGAAGTTTTCCTGTAAAAATGTTTAATCCGGTCGATGCTGCTATTTTCCGGTACAGAGTGAATAAACTCTCCTAAATGGAGCCTGCAAAGGTTTAAACATTTTTACATCTGCTCATTTTCCCCCTTGAACTTTTGAACAAAGGAACCCCTAAACATTTGCACTTTTTTGCTATCTTTGGCCCGAAAATCGAAAAGCTATGACTCATACGGAGATAACCGACAGGATCAAACAACTGAAAAAAGAAAAAAATGCCGTTATTTTAGCCCATTACTACACTCGTCCGGAAGTACAGGATATTGCTGATTACCTGGGCGATTCGTTGGGCTTGTCGCAGGAAGCGGGAAAAACAAAAGCGGATATTATCGTTTTCTGCGGAGTACATTTTATGGCAGAGACGGCATCTATTATATCTCCCGATAAAAAAGTACTTATCCCAGCTCAGCATGCCGGATGCTCCCTAGCCGAAAGTCTTACCGGTTACGAACTGAGGGAATGGAAAAAAGCCAATCCGGATGGGATCGTCGTCAGTTATGTCAACACAACAGCCGAGGTAAAAGCGTGGACAGACATCTGCTGCACTTCTGCCAATGCCTTGAAAGTCGTGGAAAGTTTACCGGAAGACCGGAAAATTCTCTTTGTTCCGGACAAAAATCTGGGCGCCTGGATACAGAAAAAAACAGGACGCGCACTGGAATTATGGCAAGGAGATTGCTGTGTGCACGAACGGATTACTTCCGAAATGATTCTGCAGAAAAGCCAGGAATACCCGGAAGCCGACATCCTGATCCACCCGGAATCCCATTGTTCACACGACGATGCGATTCTGAATTTACCTCAAGCGTATATGTATTCCACAGCCGGCATGATTAAACACGCTTCTCATTCTTCTAAAAAACAATTTATCATTGCGACGGAAATCGAAACCATATACAAACTGAAAAAAGACAATCCGACGAAAGAATTTATCCCGATACATCCCCAAACCATATGCGGACAAATGAAAAAAGTAACGCTTGAAAATGTATGGGAAGCTTTGGAAAAAGAACAATACGAAGTGAAAGTCCCCGAAGCTATCCGGGAAAAAGCGAAACTTCCGATAGAAAGAATGTTGAAAATCAATTAAATCAAAAATATGAATATCTCATTAAACTGGCTGAAAGAGTATCTGAAAATTGATCTGGATGTGAAAGAAATCTGTGAGATCCTCACCAGCATTGGTCTGGAAGTAGCCGGATATGAAAAAATCGAATCTATTAAAGGCGGCTTAAGAGGATTAGTTATCGGAGAAGTAAAGACCTGTGAGGCTCATCCCGATTCCGATCACCTGCATATTACAACTGTCGATCTGGGAGATGGACGCCTTACACAGATTGTTTGCGGAGCTCCGAATGTAGCCGCCGGCCAGAAAGTTGTAGTGGCTACTATCGGTACGACACTTTACGAAGCCGATAAAGAATTCGTCATCAAAAAATCAAAAATCCGGGGACAGGAATCGGAAGGAATGATTTGTGCAGAGGATGAAATCGGCATTGGCAATGACCATGCCGGAATTATCGTATTACCCTCTGATGCAAAAGTAGGGACCCCGGCTGCAGCTTATTACGGCATTACAGAAGATTATACAATTGAAATCGACATTACCCCCAATCGGGCAGACGGAGCTTCTCATTTAGGAGTAGCGAGAGACCTGGCAGCCTATTTGCAACAAAGACAAGTCATTTCCTATTCCCTTCCTTCCGTAGATCATTTTGCTGCGGACAGAAACACTGCCGGTCTGACGATAGAAGTGCAACGTCCGGAAGCCTGTATCCGCTATGCTGGTGTTTGTATCGAAGGAGTGAAAGTAAAAGAATCTCCGGAATGGCTAAGAACCCGGTTAAAGGCAATTGGTCTGAATCCGATCAACAATATTGTAGATATCACTAATTTCATTCTTTTTGAGTTAGGACAACCTCTCCACTCCTTTGACAAAGACAAAATAAAAGGGAATAAAGTGGTTATCCGCAGTTTTCCTACGGGTACCAAATTTGTCACACTGGACGGTGTAGAACGGGAATTAAACCAGGATGACCTTATGGTGTGCAATGCCGAAGAACCCATGTGTATTGCAGGCGTATTTGGTGGTCTGGACAGCGGGATCACCCCCCAAACGCAAAATGTATTTTTGGAAAGTGCCTGTTTCGACCCCGTTTTCGTACGGAAAACAGCCCGCCGCCACGGCCTGAATACAGACGCTTCCTTCCGTTTTGAAAGAGGAACGGACCCCAATATAGTCCTCTATGCTTTGAAAAGGGCTGCCTTATTAATTAAAGAATTAGCAGGAGGAGAAATCACTTCTGAAATCATTGACATTTATCCGCAACCGGTAAAAGATTTCGAAATCGAAGTCAGATATGCGCATATCGACCGACTGATCGGAAAAGAAATCGGAAAAGAAAATATCCGGAAAATATTAAAAGCCCTGGAAATAAAAATTGTACAGGAAACTGAAGAAAGTTTGCTGCTACATGTTCCCCCCTACCGGGTGGATGTCCGCCGGGAAGCAGATGTTATCGAAGACATCCTCCGGATTTATGGCTTCAATAATGTAGAAGTACCGGCAAAAGTAAACTCTACGCTGAGTTATACACAAAAACCGGACGATTATCGGTTAAAAAACATTATTGGCGACCTGTTAGCCGCCAACGGCTTTCACGAGATCATGAACAACTCCCTGACAAAAGCCTCTTATTTCGAAGGACTAGATACGTATAAGCCGGAAAATACGGTTCTTCTTTTCAATCCCCTGAGTTCGGATCTGAATGCTATGCGCCAAAGCCTGTTGTTTGGAGGTTTGGAATCCATTGCCTACAACATTAACCGGAAGAACGAAAATCTCAAATTATTTGAGTTCGGGAAAACCTATACTTTCCACAAAAAAGAGGAAGGTAATCCCCTGAAACAATACCGGGAAGAAAATAAACTGGCTTTATTTATCACCGGTAACAAAAATATTGCTTCCTGGAACGCTAAAGAAAACAAAACCGATTTTTATACTTTAAAAGCCTATAGTGAAACAATATTGAATCGTCTGGGATTCCCGGTCGACTACCTGACGACGGAAGAAGATACCAGAGATATCTTCCGGGAAGGCCTGAGATATACCCAGAACGGTCAACTCCTGCTGAGCATCGGCAGCATCAGCCATAAGCTTTTAAAAGCGATGGATATCGATCAGGAAGTATATTATGCAGAACTTTCCTGGGAAAATGTATTGAAAGAACTGAAAAACCATACCATACGCTTCACTCCCATGCCTAAATTCCCATCCGTAAAACGGGACCTGGCTTTATTACTGGACAAACATATCACCTTTAAAGAAGTGAAGGAAATCGCCCTGCGCACAGAGAAAACTTTACTGAAAAATGTAAGTCTCTTCGACGTATACGAAGGCGAAAAACTCGGTCCGGACAAAAAATCCTATGCCGTTAGTTTTACCCTGCAAGACGATGAAAAAACCTTGACAGATAAACAAATCGACAAGATCATGAACAAATTGATCGGCGCCTATAAACATTTGTTAGGAGCAGACATACGATAAGAATCCAAAAGCCGACCGGAAACAGAACTTCCGGTCGGTTCTTTTTTGCCTTATCCCCCCTCGTCCTCTAAATTTCTCCTTTGGCCTTCTCTTCTTTATTCAAATTTTTAATTTTTATATCTTTGTAAACAGAATTGTCCGTAACACTTGTCCCTAAAAAGCGTAAATATATGGAAGTAGAAAACGATATGAATACAGTCCGAACAAAGACAAAATACAAACTGGGACTTGCATTAAGCGGTGGTGGTGCCAGGGGATTTGCCCACTTAGGTGTGATAAAAGCCATGAACGAATACGGAATCAGACCTGATATCATCTCTGGAACAAGTGCCGGAGCTTTAGTCGGAGCAATGATTGCTGCAGGGAAAACCCCGGAAGAATGTATCGAATTTTTTCACCATACGAAAGTCCTCCAGTTCGCCCGGTTCACCATGTCGAAAATGGGACTTATGTCGATGTGTGGTATGGAAGAAAAGCTGAAAAAGTTCTTAGGTGTTAAAACCTTTGATGAATTGCCGATCCCTTTAGTGGTCACAGCCAGTGATATCAACAATTCTATATCGGTACATTTCAATGCAGGCGAACTGATACCCTGTGTATTGGCTTCCTGTTCCATTCCTGTGATCTTTATTCCGGTCGAAATCAATGGAATTATTTATGTAGACGGGGGATTATTCATGAATTTACCGGTCCGCCCCATACGGGATATTTGTGAAAAAGTTATTGCCGTAGAAATCAATTCCATCGATTCCCATGAAAAAGTCAGCAATATGATCCATATGGCAGAACGTTCTTTTCATCTGGGACTGGCGGCCAACACCCGCATTGACAAAAAATTATCCGATATTTTTATTTCTCCGGAAAATATGATCAAATACGGCATGTTCGATTTAAATCATATCGAGGAAATTTTTGAAATCGGCTATAAAAAAGCCAAAGAAGTCCTCAAGGATTTTAACAAAGTTATCCATACCCCCATAGTCATCGCTAATTAAAGAGAAATTTTAAGGCTCTTCCGGGCTAGGAGTATGCCGCGATAGAATACCTTATCGCTTTACATAAGTCTGAAAAAACCAAGGAGCTGTCTCATTAATTTTCTGGATCACCTGTTCAAGCGGAAGATTCATCTGACCTCCGGCCGCATTTAAATGCCCGCCCCCCTTAAAAAATGTTTTAGCCCATTCGTTTACCGGAACTGTTCCTTTAGAACGGAAAGATAATTTTACCCTTTCTTTTCGTTGTGTAATCTGTATGGAAACACAAATATCTTCGACAGAAAGAGGTATATTCACCAATCCCTCCAAATCCCCCTCCCGGTAATTATACTTTTCCAGTTCTTCTAAGGTAATGGGAATTATAGCCAGCGGAAAATCCGGATTTACGGTCAGCTTATTCAATAAGGCATGTCCGATAAGCCGCAAACGGGTTAATTTATTCATTTGGTACAAATAATGATGTACCAATTCCTTATTCAACCCCAATTCCAACAAATCGGCAATCACCCGATAGGTTTGCGGACGGGAGGAATTATGACTTAAACCGCCGGTATCCGTATTAATACCGGTATACAAAGCGTTCGCCATATCAGGATCAATGGCTTCCCTTCCCCATATTCCGGTAATAACCGTATACAAAAGTTCACAGGTGGAAGATACCCGTATATCCGAAATCATATACTCCGCCTCCTCCGGATCCGGATGATGATCGATAATCACCTTATCTCCTCTGAAAACTGAAACAAAAGGTTCTAAATCCCCCTCTCTTTTTACAGTGTTATGATCCAGCATAAAAAGCAAATCGGCACCGGCAATCAGACGTCTGCAAACATCAGGCTTGTCCTGAAAAGAAACAGAGCGGGTAATATTTTTCAACCATCGGAGGTATTCCGGAAAATAATCACACGTCAGGATATGACAGACAATCCCAGCCTTTGTCAAGGCCGTATAAAAAGCCGAACATGCGCCCACCGCATCCCCGTCAGGAGAAATATGCGGAATAATAACAGCCTTTAAATTTTCCTGCGCTAACCGTTGCTTTAATCGCTCTATTTCCTTATAAATCTGCTCCATATACAAACGGAATAATATTCGATAACTGATTACAATTAAGTTTGCAAAGATAGGATTATTTACCCGACTTCTGTTTTTACGAATTTATTTTTCCTAACAATTTTCGAATGAAGTAGCCCATCACTCCTTCATACCGGACGAAATCCCGTCCCACATCTCTCTGATTAACGACAGTCCGGAAGCAGAGGAAATCGGGAAGGCCAGTCTCCTTCACCCGCTTCTGTCGCCAAACACTTCGCTGGTTTGGAGGAACAGGTTCGGAAAAACTGTTTTTCCGACCTGTCCACATTCTTCCCGGTTTAAGCCGCTCCTCTTTCTTCACAGGAATAGGCAAACTCCATCGCTTCCCCTAGTTTTTCCTGAAACAGCTTCAAAATAGGAGATTCCCTGTAATTTCTCCTGCCATCCTCCTGCAAAGTCGTCACGGCATAATTCAGAAGATCTGCTATTATCCGCCTCCTCTCCAAACTATGATTTCCGAAATTTCTCCATTGCTCTAGCATAAAAATGACATAACGTCCCATTTCTATAGCTTTTAAGTCCGGACGATTTGCTTTTTCAATGGCCTTCCGATGCAATTGAAAAACTTCTTCTAAAGATTTTCCGAAAATTTCAACTCTCCCTTGAAAAGTAAAAGCAACTAAAACACAATCTTTTTTTTCCATCGTTCTGGTTTTTAATGTTAAACATTGTTTTAAAACAGCCTGTCAAAGGACATTTCAAGGCATAATTCCCCCTTTTTGGGGAAATTTTCCCAAGCCTTCGAGCCATTTCAACTGTTTAACACAATCAGAACAATCCGTCCATAATGAATAAAATAAAAATCTCCTTTCTGCCGGCAGGCATCAGGAACATCTGTTTAAAATTTAAAAAGGGATTGATTGGACAAAGGTAAATATTTTTTTATTCCCGCCCAAAGGAAATGAAAATATATTAAAAAGTTTAAGAAATTCACTACAGCCGCAAGAAGGTATTATAAGAAACTCACCAAAGATTCATTTTCAAAAACACGATAAAAAGGAAACCAGTCATTTACATGCAAATGACTGGTTTGAATGGATTGAGATATACTCTTTAGCAGGGTTATTGACCCGCTTTTATTCCCACTCGATCGTGGCAGGTGGTTTGGAACTGATGTCGTAAACCACGCGGTTAATCCCTCTGACGTTGTTGATGATGCGGTTGGATACCCGGGCCAGAAAGTCGTAAGGCAAATGACACCAATCGGCAGTCATCCCATCCGTGGATTCAACAGCCCGCAAAGCAACCACACTTTCATAAGTACGCTCATCCCCCATTACACCAACGCTTTGCACCGGTAATAACATCACTCCGGCCTGCCATACTTGATTATAAAGTCCCTCTTCCTGCAACATGGAGACGAAAATATGATCCGCTTCCTGCAGTAAGGTTACTTTTTCACGGGTAATCTCCCCCAGAATACGAATAGCCAATCCCGGGCCAGGAAAGGGATGCCTCTGCAAAAACTTATCGGCCAAACCCAAGCTCTTTCCCACCCTTCTTACCTCATCTTTAAAAAGCAAACGCAAAGGTTCCACTAATTTCAACTTCATATAATCCGGTAAGCCACCCACATTGTGATGCGACTTTATGGTCTGAGAAGGGCCGTTTACCGAAAGAGATTCAATAACATCCGGATAAATGGTACCTTGTCCCAGCCATCTTGCATCTTTTATCTTAGAAGCTTCTTTATCAAAAACATCTATAAAGGTACTTCCAATAATTTTCCGCTTCTTTTCCGGTTCTTTTACCCCGGCCAGACGATCCAGGAACAAATCCCCGGCTTCTGCTCCCACTACATTCAATCCCAACTCTTTATAATTCTCCAATACGTTTTTGAATTCGTTTTTCCGCAACAAACCGTTGTCGACAAAAATACAGGTCAGGTTTTCCCCGACAGCTTTATGCAACAACATCGCTGCTACCGTTGAATCCACTCCCCCGGATAAGCCCAAAATTACCCGGTCTGTCCCCAGTTTTTCCCTTAATTCTTTTACTGTCGTTTCTACAAAGGAATCAGGAGTCCAACTTTGCGAACAACCGCAAATATTCACGACAAAATTCCGCAACAACCATTTTCCTTCTGTACTATGATATACCTCCGGATGAAACTGTATCCCATAGGTTATCTCATCCTCTATTTTAAAAGCAGCGTTTTTGACATCAGCAGTACTGGCAATTATCCGGCAGTCAACCGGCAGTTTTTCAATCGTATCCCCGTGGGACATCCATACCTGGGAATGTTCACTGATTCCATTAAATAATAAACTTTCTTTGTCGATATAAGCCAAATTAGCCCTTCCGTACTCCCGCTTATTACAAGCTCTCACTTCTCCTCCAAAATGCTGAGCCAGATATTGGGCTCCGAAACAAACCCCCAATAAAGGTAATTTCCCCTTTATACCACTCAAGTCGGGCCGGGGAGCATTTTTATCCCTAACGGAAAAAGGACTTCCCGAGAGGATTACTCCTTTTACCGATTCGTCCGGAGCGGGATAGTGATTATAAGGATAAATTTCACAATAAACATTCAGTTCCCGTATTCTGCGCGCAATTAACTGAGTATATTGCGAACCGAAATCCAATATCAAAATTTTTTCCTGCATTATATTAGGTATTATAAATGGCTGATTTACATCTCTAAGTCTTTAACGAATAAGGATAATCTCCCGACAGTATTTTTTCTTTCTTTCATATTCCCTATTCGACAGGACAAAGATAACTTTTTAAGGGAAAAAGTAAAAAGTTGGAAGCTGAAAAAGCAAGGGCAGTGCTTACTCTCTTTCCTTTTAAAATGTAAAATCGTTACCAATATAGAGCAGAATAGTATCAAATCGTAAGTGAAAAGTTATTTTATGTAATATACTGCAAAACAAATTGTTAAACTTTGCGATCTTGCTCTTTTAAACACAGGAATATGTTAATTTTGAAAGCAAAATACGGATAAAAACATGCATTCTAATACGAGAGATAGTTTTAAATCAAAATTCGGGGCCATAGCTGCCCTGGCGGGTTCTGCCGTAGGTTTGGGAAATATCTGGAAGTTTCCCTACGAAGCCGGCAGCAATGGAGGAGGCGCTTTCCTGATAGTATATATTTTTTTTACATTGGCCATCGGATTTCCGGTTATGCTGGCAGAATTCTCTTTAGGACGCCGGTCTCAGCGGAATGCCTTCGGCACTTTTCAAACCTTAGCCCCTAAAACCAAATGGTTTCTTTTTGGGATTTTATCGATTATTGCCGCCTCTCTAATATTGTCTTTTTACGGAACAGTGTCCGGCTGGACCCTGGAGTATGTATGGTTATCCCTGAGTAATGCCTTTAAAGACCAGAGCGCCGAGGATATCAATACGATATTCAATACGTTTATCTCCCATCCTTACAAAGCTGTCCTCTGGCAAACCGGATTCATGTTACTCACAGGAGCAATTGTAATGGCTGGTATACAAAAAGGCATCGAACGCTATACTAAAATCATGATGCCGTTGTTATTCATTATTATCATAGCTTTGAGTATCAGTGCCTGTACACTCAGCGGTTCCCGCAAAGGTCTGGAATTTTTATTTTTTCCGAAATTCTCCGAATTGACAGCAGATAGCATTTTATCGGCCTTGGGACAGGCCTTCTTTTCCCTTTCGGTCGGTATGGGTATATTGCTTACCTATGCTTCCTATATTCCCAAAAACGACAATCTGGTCGGAATATCTTTAAAAGTCATTTTTACCGATACGCTCGTCGCTATATTGGCGGGAATAGCTATTTTACCCGCCGTCTTTTCCTTTGATATTGATCCTCAGGCTGGTCCGGGACTGGTGTTCCTGACCCTCCCCAAAGTTTTCCAAAGTCTGCCGGCCGGACAAATATGGGCGATCCTCTTTTTTATCCTCCTCACTTTTGCTGCCTTGACTTCTGCCATTTCTCTACTGGAAGTGCCCGTTGCCTATCTGGTGGAAGAGAAGAAAATACGACGCCCCTTGGCTTCTTTAATAGCCACTTTCGCCATTACCTTTTTAGGCAGTTTTAATACCTTATCTTTCGGCCCCCTTAAAGAAGTACACCTCTTCGGGATGTCTTTTTTCGAAGCCTGCGATTATCTTTGCTCCAACATTTTACTACCCATAGGAGGTATCTTAATCTGTATCTTTGCTGGCTGGTATCTCAATAAAGCAATACTTTACAGCGAGATCAGCAATAACGGTAGTCTGAAAATTTATTTTTTCAAACTCTATGTCTTTATTCTCCGCTATATAGCTCCGGTCTGTATCTTATTGATCCTCCTGAATGTTTTAGGAATCCTGAATAAGGTTTGACAACTGGAAAGGAGAATTCCACAACCGGAAGTTCAGGTTTGAATGTAAAAATAACGAATGGCCCTCCATGCTAGCTAAATACGCGCCTTCGATTCGAAAATTAACGAAACTTATGTTTTTGAGAAAAATTTAAGATTGAAAAACAGCAAACTCCATTCAACCCGAAGGTTCGCTGCCCAGCATCGTAGGCACACCTATCTACGCAGTACTATCAGGGAAGGAAGAAATGCTTTTTGTTTTTCGGGAAGGTAAATGACCGAACGATTGAAATTCGTCCGGTAACTTTCTCGTTAGTATACCTCTAGTTTTGGTAAAAGAAAAGTTATTTATTCCTTTACCAAAACTTTGAATGAAGAATTAACTTTGGAGTACTCAACTATTTATGTTTTTAAAACATAAACCGTTCCAGCTTCATTTCGGCTAATTGCTGTGTTTTACCTACCAGAGTAACGAAATGATGGGTTTTTTCATGGGCAGACAGTTCTTCTTCTCCGGACCAGGTTTCACAAATCATCAAAACTTCCTTATCCGTACTGCTTTCAAAAATTCCATAAGCAACACACCCTTTTTCTTTCTGCGACTGCTCTGCCAATTCCAATAAAGTGTCCAAAACTTCTTTCCGATTTTCGGATTTCACTTTTACAAATACATTTAATCTGATCATAGGATTTTTATTTAAAAGTTTGTGTCCGCCTCTTCCTCCGGCCTTACGGACTGGCCTTTCTGAAAGCTCCTATCCCGCTTTTTCCACTGCTCCTACGGACGTTTTGTATTTTTTTTCAATTCTTCTTCCAGAAATTTCCCGGTCTCCGATTCTTTCACTTTAGCCACTTCTTCCGGAGTACCGGTAGCTACTATCCTTCCCCCTTCTTTTCCCCCACCGGGTCCCATATCGATCAGATAGTCAGCAACCTTAATCACATCCAGGTTGTGTTCTATGATAATCACGGAATTCCCCTTATTCACCAATTTCTGTATGACTTCCAATAAGATATGGATATCCTCAAAATGTAATCCGGTAGTCGGTTCGTCCAGAATATATAAGGTTTTTCCCGTATCTTTTTTGGAAAGTTCGGTGGCCAATTTGATCCGTTGGGACTCCCCTCCACTAAGCGTAGTACATTGTTGTCCCAACTTAATATACCCCAGTCCCACATCCTGCAAAACTTTTAATTTCTGCTGAAGGTAAGAAACATTTTCAAAAAATTCTACGGCTTGGTTGATCGTCATATTCAGCACATCTCCAATGGATTTTCCTTTATAACGGACTTCCAGTGTTTCTTTGTTATAGCGTTTCCCGTTACAAGCTTCACAATGTACGTATACATCCGGTAAAAAATTCATCTCAATTGTCTTCACACCAGCTCCCTTACACTCTTCACAACGTCCCCCGGGAATATTGAAAGAAAAACGTCCCGCAGAATATCCCCGGATCTGGGATTCAGGCAATTTTTCAAAAATTTTCCGGATATCGGAAAAAATACCGGTATAGGTAGCCGGATTGGAACGAGGGGTACGCCCCAAAGGACTTTGATCCACTACCACCACCTTATCAATATTTTCTACTCCCTCTATCGACTGATAAGGTAAGGGCGTCACCACTGCCCGGTAGAACTTCTCACCTAGAATCGGATGTAAAGTCCCGTTAATCAAAGAAGACTTACCACTTCCACTCACCCCGGTCACACACACCAGCATTCCCAAGGGAATACGGACATCCACTTCTTTCAGATTGTTTCCAGTGCAACCTTTTAGTATCAGAAATTTCCCGTTTCCCGAACGCCTTTCTTCCGGAATCCGGATTTCTTTTTGCCCATTTAAATATTGGGCCGTCAAACTATTACTTTTCTGTATCTCTTCTATCGGACCAATAGCCATGACTTCTCCCCCCTTTCGGCCGGCCAGAGGTCCCATATCTACAATATAATCTGCATGTTCCATCATCTCTTTATCGTGCTCTACAACGATAACAGAATTACCGGCATCCCTCAATTGTTGCAAAGACCGGATCAATTTCCGGTTATCTTTCTGATGCAATCCGATACTGGGCTCATCTAAAATGTATAATACATTTACCAACTGAGAGCCGATTTGAGTAGCCAACCGAATCCGCTGGGATTCCCCCCCACTGAGCGTCATCGACTGCCGGTCGAGAGAAAGATATTCCAATCCGACATCCAGTAAAAATTTCAAACGGGTTCGAATTTCTTTAAATATTTCTCCGGCAATCTGACGCTGTTTCTCTTCTAAACGGGACTCTGTTTCACAAACCCAGTCGTACAAATCCGTCAATTCCATCTGAGCCAACTCTGCTATGTTTTTCCCTGCAATCCTGAAATGCAAAGAAGCCTGATTTAACCGCTGCCCCTGACAAACATCACATTTTACCACCGAAATAAATTGCTCCGCCCACTTATTCGCTTTTTTGGAAGTACTATTCTCTTCCTGTAAGGTAATGTATTTGATAATTCCTTCGAAAGTGTATAACGAATTGGAAAGAACACCCAGTTCTTTATTTTCCAAACGAATTTGACCGGGATAACCATAAAGTATATCCGTCAAAGCTTCCTCTGGTAAATCCTGAATGCGGGTATGTATAGTTGCCCCATGTTTCTTTAAAACCGTATCAATCTGCCAAAATAAAATACTGTTTTTATATTTTCCCAAAGGCAGAATTCCCCCCTGGTAGATGGACAAGGTCTTATCCGGAACAATTTTTTCCATATCGACAGCAGTCACATACCCCAACCCTTTACACTTCGGACAGGCTCCGTGAGGCGAATTGAAAGAAAAAGAATGCGGAGCCGGATCTTTATAAGAAATCCCGGTATCCGGACACATTAACCGCCGGCTATAATATTTAATCTCTTCGCTTTCATAATCTTTGATCGTCAGCACTCCTTCCCCGTATTTCATAGCCGTAGCCACAGAAGCTTTCAAACGTTTCAGATCCGGCTGGTCAATTACAATCTTATCGACAACGATCTCAATATCGTGCATTTTATACCGATCTACACTCATCCCTACCGTAATCTCCCGAATCTCTCCATCTACCCGAACAGAAATAAATCCCTTTTTTCTCAAATTTTCGAATAACTCTTTGTAATTTCCTTTACGGCCTTTTACAACGGGTGCCAGTAATAAAATTTTTTTCCCGGCAAAATCACTCTGAATCAATTCGATGATTTTTTCATCCGTATATTTTACCATCTTACTCCCCGTCATATACGAATAAGCTTCTCCAGCCCTCGCGAATAATAAACGCAGAAAATCGTATATTTCAGTGGTAGTTCCCACGGTAGACCGAGGATTTTTATTGGTTGTCTTTTGTTCTATCGAGATGACAGGACTTAATCCTGTTATTTTATCTACGTCCGGACGTTCCATCCCCCCTAAAAACTGACGGGCATAAGCAGAGAACGTCTCCATATACCGACGCTGTCCTTCCGCATAAATCGTATCGAAAGCAAGAGATGACTTTCCACTTCCGCTTAACCCGGTAATAACCGTCAAACTGTTTCGCGGGATAGTCAAATCTATGTTTTTCAGATTATGCTCCCTGGCACCGTAAATAGCAATAACCCCCTCCTCTTCCTGATATTCCTTCATATTTCCTTCTTTTTTAAGAACCTGCAAATTTACAATAAATACATCGTAAAAGAAAACATTTGTAAACAGAGGAAACCTAATTTTCCCTAAAAAACGTTCGTAAAATCAGATACAAAGGATAACCATTATTTTTTTCTAAAAAACAACGTAATCCTGGAAAGGAAAAGACTATAAACAATTTTCCGATATAAATTTATTCTCCTCTCTCAGCAGCCAAAGTTCAGGACAAAACGAATAGCATTCCGTGTAAGGGAAGAATTGTATTTTCTCTCTAAGAATCGAAAAAACGAACGAGACAGAATGAAAATACGGAAAATTACACATTAGGGCACGTCCCTAATGTGTAATTTTAAATGAAAAAAGGCTGTCGAAAACCGACAGCCTTTGTATTTTGGGATAAAATTTTCAAAAAACGTTCGAAAACCTGAACGTATAAAAATAAAAGGGAGGCATCCCGCAGAATCTTTAAAGCCGAAATATGTAGGACTATGAAAAGATGTTGTATGTATGTGTGCGTGCGTCTGTGTGTGGTGTGTATGTGCGTGGTGTAATATTTGTCCTGTAGGCCATATTCCAATCATTTAAAGAACTCTTTTGAAAACCAGCTTGTTTATAAGCTATCCCCTCCCTCGTGGTGTGTGCTAAATAATTTAATCTAAATAACAGCTAAATAAAATCATAAATTTCAATCATCATTTACACTCTCTTTAACGGGAAGAAATAAGTTCGGGTTACATTTTTTCCTCTTTTTTTCTAAAAAAAATAATTTATTTTAATAGACATCTAATAATCAGTATATTACATCTAATATTTTTTTTTGAAAAAAAGGAAAATAACTGACGAAAAGCTTCAAAAAGGCGAATAGAGAAAGGTTCAAAAAGGGCGAATTTTGAAAAAACACAAATGATTTCGAGTCGGTTTTTCCGGCTTTATCGGAAAACGATAAGCGTTTCTTTGTTCACTGCCGAGCACTTTTTTGATGGGTTTATTTATATCTTCTAAGATTGTATTTATCTCCTAAGTGATCCTTTTAACACTGCTATTCTGCAAACGCCTCAATCCATAAATTTTTGAATTTACGAATTAACTCTTTTTTCCTGAAATTATCCGATGGATTTATGCTTAAATTTCAGTTATTTTATAACTTCGTCCGCTTATTCGCCATTAATAATAAAACATGTATTCAATTTTAAAACGATTAAGTTTATTACTTTCTGTATTAAGCTTATCCCTGATAGCCTTTTGTCAAGAAGTTTCCCAAGAGAAAAAAGGATATATATTAGTTATAAATACTTATCTGGATTCCAGCCCTTGGTCTTCCCATATCATCGATAAAATCCGAAACGATATTTCAGAACCTCGAAAAAATCTGAACTTATATACCGAATCCCTCCATATCCTGGATATTGATGCTAAAGAAGAAATGGAGGAAATAAAACAGGACATAAGACGTAAATACAAGGACATCAAACCTATTGTCATCGTTTTTCTCGGAAATGGAGCTTGGGCCCTTTTCCAGGAAGAGGTCCAGACCCTTTGGAAAGACATCCCCCTTGTATTGTGTGCTGACGGACAAGAACTGGCTCCTCCAAGCTGTTACTATCTGGAAAAAGAAATTCCCTGGGATTCTTTACGCCCTTTACGAGAGAGTATTCAGGAAACAAAGGTGACCGTTATCGATTGTCCTGTTCACCTGAAAGGTACTATCCAACTCATGCAACGTCTCCTTCCAAAGATGAAAAAAATAGCTTTTATTTCCGATCGACGTTATGTGAGTACTATCGGTCGTAAAGAAATGAAAGAAACAATAGAAAACTATTTTCCGAAGATCCAGGTCGATTATCTCACAGAAGGACAGCTGACAATGGATGAGGTGATCGATACCTTGAAAAGGTATGACGAATCTACCGGTATATTGTATTATAGCTGGTTCCAGAAAAATATGCAATCGGGATATAAATATTTAACCACCAATAATTATAAAAATATTGTAAATCTCACCGCTCATCCTTTGTTTACTCCTATAGATATTGGCGTACATGACGGAACGATGGCCGGCGGCCATTTCTATTGTAATCAGGACCTCGATAAAACCCTCGATAATACACTCAAAAGAATTTTATCCAATCAACCCGTAGATTCCTGGTATACCGCAGGAGAAGAAGGAAATTATTTGTGCTACAATGTACTCCAGAAAGCAGGAATATCCCCTAAACTTTATCCCAAAGATGCTCATTATTATATGAAACCTCAGAGTTTCTGGGAAACAAACCGATATACTATCATGGGGATTATTTTCCTGCTTCTTTTGCTATGGCTTATGTACATGTATATACGCTCCATGACCCGGGAAAAAAAGAGACGTCTTTCGGAAATGCAACTGTTGATAAAATTCAAAAATCTGGTTAATAGTATGCCGATTGCTTATATTCAGGAAAAAATAATATATGACGAACAGGGAGAAATGGTCGATTATGTTATTCTGGATGTAAACCATATTTTTGAAAAATATTTTATACCGAAAGAAAAAGCTATCGGAATGTATGGAAAACAAATGGCTAAATTTATATTACCTGAATACCTGACACTTTGTAAACAAGTTGTCGGAAATAAGCGTTCTTACACCTTTGAATATTATTATCCGGAAACCGACCGATATTACGAAGCATGGGTCACTTCTAACGAAAAAGATATATTGGATGTTTTTTGCGTAGATACGACCAAAATCCGAAAAATGAGTGCTTTACTCGAATCTGTCAATCACAAACTAGTGATGGCTCTCGACGTAGCTAATGTCGTTCCCTGGAAATGGGACCTGGAAAAAAAAGTTATACTCTGCGATGTGAACCGTCCCGTCGAACTGAAAGATAAAGAAATGAGCGAAGAAATTTTATCTGTCCCGGAATCGGAATATTTCGCTAAGATACACAAACAGGACCGGGACCGGGTAGAAAAGGCCTACCGTAATTTGGTGGAAGGACGTATCCACAAAGTAAAAGAAGAATTCCGGATCCTACACAAACAACAACAGCATACCGGACTGGAATGGGTGGAAGCTCAGGCTACGGTTGATTCCCGTTATCCGAACGGACGCCCCAAAACATTAGTGGGTTCTTCTGTGCTTATTACAGAACGGAAAAAAATGGAAAACGAATTGAGGGAGGCCAAAGAAAAAGCAGAAGAATCCAATCGCCTAAAATCCGCTTTTCTAGCCAATATGAGCCATGAAATCCGGACACCTCTCAATGCCATCATCGGATTTTCTAATATTTTATCTACAGCAGAAGGAGAAGATGAGAAAAAGGAATACATCAATATCATTGAAAACAATAATACATTATTATTACAACTCATCGGCGATATTCTGGATCTTTCCAAAATCGAAGCAGGCACCTTGGAATTCGTTCCTTCCGATTTTAACCTCAACGAAGTATTAAGAGAAATTGAACAAACCTCCCTGCTAAAAATTAACCGGGACAAAGTAGAATTATCCTTCACCGATTCTTTGCCTCATTGCCGGATTCATACGGATAAAAACCGATTGATGCAAGTAATTCTGAATCTGCTTAATAATGCTATTAAATTTACATCGGAAGGGAATATTCATTTCGGCTATCATTTGTCGACGGACAGTAAATTTCTTTATTTTCATGTCACCGATACAGGTTGTGGTATCCCTCAAGAAAAGAAAGATACCATTTTCGGACGTTTTGTCAAATTAAACGATTTTGCCCAGGGGACAGGTCTAGGGCTTTCTATTTGCGAAACCATCATCCACAAATTAGGCGGAGAAATCGGAGTAGAATCCGAAATGGGAAAAGGATCCAGATTTTGGTTTACCCTACCCTATAAATCGGCTAAACCAACCGATATACTCCCTCCGTCTCTGCCATTTGAACCGGAAACAATAACTAAAGATAAATTGAAAATTCTGATTGCAGAAGATAACAATAGTAATTATAAGTTATTTGAATCTATTTTGAAAAAAGAGTATCAATTAATTCATGCCCGAAACGGTCAGGAAGCAGTGGAACTCTTCCAGGAACATTTACCTCATTTAATTCTGATGGATATCAATATGCCTGTCCTGAATGGTTTTGAAGCAACCCGGGAAATTCGGAAGTATTCTATCACTGTTCCCATTCTCGCGGTGACAGCCTATGCCTATGCCGAAGATGAACAGCAGATTCTGCAAAGCGGATTTAACGATTATGCATCTAAACCGATAGATGCCAAAACTCTTAAGAAAAAAATCCTCTCTCTTCTGGAAATGCATCTGATTTTATTGTGAGGATGCAGCTCCTCTTAAATGTTTAACTATTCGAAAATTCTCATTCCTTTATCGAAAGAATCCTCTCTTTCAAAGAAATGAAGACTGCTGATTTTTCCATCCATAACGGACGGTCAATGAGAATTTATCAGATTAAATGCCGAACTTCTTAAACCTTTGAACAATAAAAAAGTCGTCTTGAATCAAGACGACTTTTTATATAAATGAATGAGATCTTATTTTTTGAAATAAGCTTTCACTTCGTCGGTGCTTATCATTTGTTGTTTGAACGTATAGGCACCCGATTTCGGAGATTTCACCATTTTAATTACTTTAGCGTATCCCCGGCCGTCTCCGGTCTTCAATGTTGCTACAACCTTCTTTGCCATAGTTCAAATTATTTAATTTCTCTGTGTAAAGTTACTTTTTTCAATATCGGATTGTACTTTCTCAATTCCAATCTCTCCGGAGTATTCTTTCTGTTCTTGGTAGTAATATACCGTGAAGTTCCCGGCATACCGGATTCTTTATGTTCTGTACACTCAAGAATCACCTGTACTCTATTTCCTTTAGCTTTCTTTGCCATCTTCAGTGATTTTAAACATTTTTAATTAATCCTTCAGCCGTCGCATTTTTTAAACATGCATTCAGACCTTTCTTATTAATCAGACGAAGACCAGCAGCAGATACGTTCAAACGAATCCATCTGTCTTCTTCCGGCCAATAAAAATTTCTCTTAAACAGGTTGATCGAGAATGTTCTCTTTACTCTTCTCTTAGAGTGAGATACACTGTTTCCACCCATTGCTTTTTTTCCGGTTATTTGACAAACTCTTGACATCTCTCAGTATTTTTTTTAAACGCTTTCCAAACAGGTTGCAAATTAAGTGCTTTTTATCCATATAATCAAATATTCAGAGAAAAAAATTTGCAATTATTTATTCCTAAATAATAAAATAAATACACAATTGTTTTCTCCTCTTTCTCTAGAGTATCCTATTTTTTCTCTGCAGGAAATTACCAGACGACAAATAGGACAAGGGCTACTAATATCAATATACTACTCCATTCTATCCAGATTCTCCGGTTACTTTTATTCACTTTCCCGCGACGAATTATTTCTAATAATTGCCCTGTCAAACAAAAATAATTACACCAAGGACGGGAAAAAAATACGGATAGAAATAAAAAGGTCAAAGCCAAAGCCAGTATCCAACGTCCTGCAGCATTGAACATAAAAGCAGCTAAAGGCTCAAATAATGTTAAATCGAGGGTTACTCCCACCAATAAGAGGCCCACTACTACGCTGAAGTAAACCCAACGACTGTATTTTAAAATGATCTTCAAATACCCCTTCGGTATCGTTTTCTTTTTTCTGATTTTACCAGCCAGTTCCTGAGCAGCTCCAAAAGGACAGAGGTAATAGCAATAGTAAGATTTACCAAAGAATAAAGGAATGAAAAAAGCCAGAAATGCCATAACCAGCAACAAGATTTTCCCTCCCCAGGGGATACCGTGAGTCAACCACCCGTATAATAAGGTGAAAGAAAGAAAATAGCCGTTCCAAAATCCCAAAATCAAGACCGAACCGGCCATCAATACCCAACGGTATTTTTTTAATATTTTTATGGGAAACATGCTCAATAAAGCGAACATCACCAGCACAAAACCCAAGCCATTTTTGAGCAAATCCATCCAGCGGACCTCTTTCCCTTCCGCCTCCCGTTGTAAATAATACGTCAAAGCTCTCCGTACATTCTCTTTTACCGCTTCACTCGACAGAGTAGCCCCACTCACCGCTTCCACCTGCAACTCCAAAGCTTCTTCAGGCGTTTTATCGTTCCACGAATCGAAAAAACCTTTGCGGGCTATCCGTTTTATAAAACCCGGCGACTCCTGGTTTTCTAATAAACGAAGTCCGATGATTTTTCCTTCTGTATTCAACGCCAGGACGACCGGTACTTTCCCGGCAAATCCCGTCACCCCATCGGCAATAGAAGTCGTGACGATAAAAGAACCTACCACTTTTCTCCCTTTCTCTACCCGCATCAACACTTCTGATTCCTGCACCAATTCGGTATGACCCGGAAAAAATTCCTCGGCGATCTCTGCCGGTACTTTTTGTTCCGCAGAAATTTTTTCTTGCTTGCTTTCTTTTCGCTCTTCCTGCCGATACTGCCAAGAAATCAAAAACAAAATCAGAAACAGGAAAAGTATCCCCGGTAATTTTGAAATCCAAGCACGTCCTTTCTCGTTCATCATGCACTTTTTTATTCAGGGTCTCAAAATTAATGCATTAATTCTAAGGTTTTCCTTCTCTTCCGTTAAAAAAATATTATTTTTGCTATTTATCTTAATTTTTCGGAACAACTTTATCCATTTTCTGAATTTTTAGGTATTAAAATCCGGATATTTTCAATAAACAAATATTAATCTGATTAGAAAATATGTATAAAATGAAAAAACTCACTTATCTGATTTGCTTTGCAGGCCTGATGGTACAAGCCTGTAACAGTGAAGTAAAACAGGAAAACCCTTTTTTGAAGGATTTCGATACGCCTCACGGAGTACCTCCTTTTCAGCTGATCCACAACAGCCATTATCTGCCCGCTTTTCAGGAAGGTGTAAAGCAACAGGAAACTGAAATCGAAGCTATCGTCAATAATCCGGACGCTCCTACTTTTGAAAATACAATTGTTGCCATGGAAAAATCCGGACAACTGTTACAAAAGGTACAGGCCGTTTTTATCAATTTACGGGAAGCCAATACCAACGATTCAATGCAAAGGATAGCGGAACAAGTTGCTCCTCTGCTCTCCGCACACGAAGATGGGATCAACCTGAATGAAAAACTGTTCCAACGCATCAAAACCGTATACGACAATAAAGAAAAAGAAAACCTCAATACAGAACAAAGGAAGGTTTTAAATAAATATTATAAAGATTTTGTCCGCGGAGGAGCGAATCTTTCAGCAGAAGACAAGGAAAAACTGAAAAAAATCAATAATGAGTTATCGCTATTGGCTATTAAATTCGGAAACAATCTGCTGAAGGAAACCAATAATTATCGGTTGGTTATCGACAACGAAAAAGATTTATCAGGGCTGCCGGCAGGGGTAGTTGCCGCAGCTGCTGAGACAGCCAAAGAAGCCGGCCTGGAAGGGAAATGGGTATTTACACTTCATAATCCGAGTGTGATGCCTTTTCTGCAATATGCAGATAACCGGAATTTAAGGGAACAAATCTACCGGGCTTATACCAACCGGGGAAATAATAACAACGAATACGACAACAAAGAAGTAATCAGTAAGCTGATCGCCTTGAAGACGGAAAAGGCAAATCTATTGGGATTTCCGGATTATGCCAGTTATGTTTTAGACGAGAACATGGCTAAAAACCCTGAAAATGTATATAGTTTGTGTAATCAAATCTGGGAAGCAGCACTTAAAGTCGCTAAAAAAGAAGCCGCAACTCTCCAGAAAATGATAAACAAAACCGATGGTTCGTTCCAACTCCAGCCTTGGGATTGGCGGTATTACGCTGAAAAAGTAAAGCAAGCTCAATACGGCCTGGATGAAAATGAACTCCGGCAATATTTCCCGCTGGAACAAGTACGGGAAGGAGCATTCTACACCGCCCATAAGTTGTATGGTATCACTTTCGAGCCACGCACCGATTTACCTCTTCCCCATCCGGAAGCCAAAGCATTCGAATTGAAAGATGCCGACGGGAGCTTTATCGGAATTTACTATGCCGACTATTTTCCCCGTCCCAGCAAAAGTCAAGGGGCCTGGATGGACGCTTTCCGCTCCCAATCTTTTTTACTGGAATCGACTCCCGTTATTACCAATGTATGTAATTTTACAAAACCGACCGGAGAAACACCGGCTTTGTTAACTTTCGATGAAGTCCAGACGCTTTTCCACGAATTCGGGCATGCCCTGCACGGTTTGTTATCCAAATGTACTTATCCCAGTGTGGCCGGCACAAATGTCGTGCACGACTTTGTAGAACTCCCTTCTCAAATTATGGAAAACTGGGCCGGAGATCCCGAAGTATTAAAAGTATATGCCCGTCATTATAAAACCGGCGAACCTATTCCGCAGGAACTGATCGATAAATTGCAAAAAAGCAGTCACTTCAATCAAGGTTTTGCCACCACGGAATTTATGGCAGCCGCTTTATTGGACATGGCTTATCATACAGTGAAGACAACAGAGCCTATCCATGTAGAAAAATTTGAAAAAGAAACCTTAGATAAGCTGGGGCTGATACCGGAAATCACCGTCCGTTACAGAAGTACTTATTTCTCTCATATTTTCGACAGCGGATACTCGGCCGGTTATTATGCTTATACCTGGGCGGAAGTGCTGGATGCCGATGCTTTCCAAGCCTTTAAGGAAACCGGAGATATTTTTAACCCGGAAAAAGCTTTGGCTTTCCGCCAATATGTTCTCGCCAAAGGAGGTAGCGACGATGCCATGAAATTGTACCGGGAATTCCGGGGCAAAGACCCCTCTATCGAACCATTATTGAAACGAAGAGGACTGAATTAAAGGAACAAAAAAGAATACTTCTCAAAGGAAGTAAAATCATTGCTGATGAACGCCCCCACGGCTGACAAAAGAAAATACGTCAGAAGGAAGGGTTCGTTCATCAGCAATTCGTTAAAAGGAGATTCATCCGATACAAAGTACCCCATAGTTTTGGGAAATCTTTCTCCTTATCCCCCCATACCTTTACACATTTGTAAAGAAAAATATCTTCTCCGAGAAACCCGTATTCCGGATAAACTCATTTTCCAAAATAAATACTATCTTTGCACGGCTACAGAAAGAAAGAAGGATGGAAAAATTATTAAACCTGGCTATAGAAGCCGCTTTAAGAGCTGGAGAAGCAATACTGAAAATATACAATGACCCGACTTCTCATCTGGATATTGAACGGAAAGCAGATGATTCTCCTTTGACGCAAGCCGATAAAGAAGCACACAAAACGATTGTTAATTTATTAGAAAACACTTCTTACCCCGTATTGAGTGAGGAAGGAATGCTTGCGGACTATGAAAAACGGCAGCAATGGAAAACCTTCTGGATAGTGGATCCCCTGGACGGCACAAAAGAATTTATCAAGCGGAACGGGGAGTTTACCGTCAATATCGCCTTGATTTCTGAAGGAAGTCCGGTTTTGGGAGTTATATATGTACCGGTAAAAAAAGAATTGTATTACGGTTCTCTGGAAAACGGCGCCTATAAAGCTCTGGCAGTAGAACCGTTGCGTGTTTCTGCTATTGCAGAAGTTCGTTCCCGCGCCCTTCGTCTGCCTCTCGTAAAAGGAAATTATCCTTATACGATCGTAGCCTCCCGTTCTCATTTAACACCGGAGACCCAGCAATTTATCGAACATCTGAAAGCAGAATATAAACAGGTGAAATTAACCTCTATCGGAAGTTCTCTGAAAATTTGCCTGGTTGCAGAGGGAACCGCCAATATTTATCCCCGCTTTGCTCCCACCATGGAATGGGATACGGCAGCAGGACATGCAATCGCACTAGCGGCTGGTAAAAATATATACCAGACAGACGAAAAAACTCCGCTTCAATACAATAAAGAAGACCTACACAATCCTTGGTTTATTGTAAAATAGGAAAGGTTTGTAAAACCAGTATAGAAGATGAAAAGTAAACGGTAAATAAAAAATCCTTTCCAGACTGCCTTTATCCTTCCGATAAAGGTTATTTTTATGAAAAGGAGAATAAAATAAGCTTAAATAGTAAAAAGAACAAAAAGGAATCGGCAAAAGAACGCCAACCACAGCTAAACACGTATGTAAGACCTGTCTGGCAAAGGAAATAAATGAAGCAAAGCAGAAGTTTAAGACAGCAAATATCCCCAAAGCCAAACAAATGACAGGGTATAAATTTTTTATATCGTATGGAAAAAAACACCAATATTTACCCGATATTCGAACAAATGTTACAACGATCGGACCGGGAACAACTGTTGCGACAAAAAAGTGTAATGATCTGGTTTACCGGTCTTTCTGGTTCGGGTAAAAGTACATTGGCTATCGCTTTAGAACGGGAATTATACAAGAGGGGATTCCTGACCCGTATTCTGGATGGAGACAATATCCGCAGCGGTATTAACAATAATCTGGGTTTTTCCGAAGCCGACCGTACGGAAAACATTCGGCGGATTGCAGAGGTTTCCAAATTATTTGTAGACTGCGGAATTGTAACGATTGCGGCTTTCATCAGTCCCACAAGAGCTATCCGGCAAATGGCACGGGAAATCATCGGGAAAGACGATTTTTTAGAAGTATATGTGAGTACCCCTCTGGAAGAGTGCGAAAAAAGAGATGTTAAAGGCCTGTATAAAAAAGCCAGAAAAGGAGAAATCCGGGATTTTACAGGTATATCCGCTCCTTTCGAAGCTCCCCTTCATCCTTTTTTGGAAATAGATACTTCCTGTCATTCCTTGGAAGAATCGGTAAAAATACTATTGGAAGCCATTGAAGCGAAAATTAAATTTGTGCCCTGAAATCTTTATGCGCCTATAAAACAATCGGCAAGAAAGAAATCCGGCAGAAGGAAAGATTCTATTGATTATACAAGAAATATGTCAGAATATAAATTAACTCATCTCAAAGAACTGGAGGCGGAATCCATTCACATTATCCGGGAAGTGGTGGCGGAATTTGAAAATCCGGTCATGCTTTATTCTATCGGAAAAGATTCTTCCGTAATGGTGCGGCTGGCAGAAAAAGCTTTTTACCCGGGAAAGGTTCCCTTCCCTCTGATGCATATCGACTCGAAGTGGAAGTTTAAGGAAATGATCGAATTCCGGGACAAATATGCCAAAGAATACGACTGGGACCTGATCGTGGAATCCAATATGAAAGCCTTCCAAGAAGGTGTAGGCCCTTTTACACACGGTAGCAAAGTCCATACCGACCTGATGAAAACCCAGGCTTTGCTGAATGCGCTCGACAAATATAAATTCGACGCTGCTTTCGGAGGAGCAAGGCGGGACGAAGAAAAATCCCGGGCAAAAGAACGGATTTATTCTTTCCGGGATAAATTCCATCAGTGGGACCCTAAAAATCAACGGCCTGAATTGTGGAACCTCTATAACGCACGGGTTCACAAGGGAGAATCAATCCGGGTATTCCCCCTTTCCAATTGGACAGAATTAGATATCTGGCAATATATCCGAATGGAAAATATACCCATTGTGCCCCTCTATTTTGCTAAAGAACGTCCGATCGTCAATATAGACGGCAATCTGATCCTGGTAGACGATGAGCGTATGCCCCAAGAATACCGCGACAAGATGGAAATGAAAAAAGTACGCTTTCGCACCTTGGGATGTTATCCCCTGACAGGAGCTGTGGAATCCGAAGCAGACACCATAGAAAAAATCGTCGAAGAAATGATGACTACAACCAAATCTGAAAGGACCACGCGGGTGATCGACTTCGACCAAGACGCCAGTATGGAACAAAAGAAACGGGAAGGGTATTTTTAAACAGAAAACGTCCGGAAAACGGAAAAGGCATAAAGCCTTTTTTTACTAGATAAACCGGAAGCTGTTTCCGGAAGCTTCCGGGCATAAATCGTAAATTCAAGCGCAATGGCAGAAAAATTAAATATAAAGGAATTCCTCGACCGGGACGAGAAAAAGGATCTATTACGTCTATTGACTGCCGGATCGGTAGACGACGGAAAGTCCACCCTGATCGGCCGGTTGTTGTTCGACAGTAAAAAATTATACGAGGACCAACTCGATGCCCTGGAACGGGATACCAAAAGGTACGGAAACGCAGGGGATAATATCGACTACGCTTTATTACTCGATGGATTGAAAGCGGAGCGGGAACAAGGAATTACCATTGATGTCGCATACCGGTATTTCTCCACTAACAACCGGAAATTCATCATTGCCGATACTCCGGGACACGAGCAATATACCCGCAATATGATTACGGGAGGCTCTACTGCCAATCTGGCCATTATCCTGGTAGACGCCCGAACCGGTGTGATTACTCAGACCCGGCGTCACACTTATCTGGTATCCCTACTGGGCATACAACACCTCGTATTGGCCGTCAATAAAATGGACCTGGTGGATTACAGCCAGCAGGTGTTTGATAAAATCGTGAGCGATTACCGGGATTTTGCCACCCCTCTGGGTATTCCGGACATACACTGTATTCCCCTATCGGCTTTAAAAGGAGATAATGTGGTAGAACACTCCCCTTATATGGAATGGTATAAAGGACAACCTTTATTGGAATTCCTGGAGACAGTAAAGATCGAAAGCGATAAGAATTTTACGGATTTCCGTTATCCCGTTCAATATGTACTCCGCCCCAATCTGGATTTCAGAGGTTTTAGCAGTACGGTAGCTTCCGGTATTGTCCGGAAAGGGGATGAAGTAATCGCCCTTCCCTCCATGAAAAAATCCCGGATAAAATCGATCGTCACTTATGAGGGGGAATTGGACATGGCATTTCCTCCTCAGGCCATTACCCTTACCCTGGAAGATGAAATTGACGTATCCCGGGGAGAAATGTTAGTGCATCCGGACAATTTACCTTTTATAGACCGTAATTTTGAGGCCATGTTGGTATGGATGGATGAAACGAAAATGGATCCGGAACAGCAATTTTTCATTAAACACACGACCAATCTAACCCGTGTCAAAATCGACCAGATTCGCTATAAAGTCAATGTAAATACCCTGGAACAATCCATGACGGATACCCTGGAACTGAATGAAATCGGCAGAGTCGTATTTACTTCCAATAAACCTTTGTTTTTCGATCCTTACCGGAAAAACAAAAACACAGGAGCTTTTATTTTGATCGACCCGATTACAAACAATACCTGTGCAGTCGGTATGATCATCGATAAGGTAAATGCCCGGGATTTATCGACCAATATAACCGAAGAGGACCGTCGGTATATGAGGGACGGGTATTCGATCGTAAGTCCGGAATCCCGCGCCCGTCTCTACGAGCAACAAGGGCATATATATACTATCTCCGGAGAAGCGGCCACAGAATTCGGTTATACGCTGGAACGCCGGTTGTTTGATATCGGAAAAACCGTAGTGGTTCTGAACAGCCGGGAAATCACCGATATCGAAAAAGTTGCAGATACCCTTTGCAAGCAAGGCTTAATTGTCATTTGTATCGGCTACTCGGCCAACGGCAAATACATCACGAACTGCAAAGCCGAAACCAATAAAGTATCCTCTTCCGTAGAAGATGTGCTGAAAAAATTATAAGATCCGGAAAAAATTAAATTGTAAGACAGCAAGATGGGTTTACTCGAATTTCAGAAGCTACCAGTCAATACTTTAGTAGGAGCCGACTGGAAAACGTTTAAAGGAATCACGGCACACCAAACAATCGACAAGGGTTACCGGACCAAATACCGGCTGACCAAAGCGATTTGCTGGCTTTTAAGCCGGCTGAACGGGTTGGAAGCCAGCCGCTACCGAAAAAGGCTGAAAGATCTGCCCGTCAATGCGGAACCCGTTTTTATTCTCGGACACTGGCGCAGCGGTACAACCTTCGTCCACAATGTCCTGGCCCATGATAAACATTTCGGCTACACCACTACCTATCAGACCGTGTTCCCTCACCTGATGTTATGGGGACAACCCTTTTTCAAAAAGACCATGTCCTGGCTGATGCCCGACAAACGTCCCACAGATAATATGGAACTGAACGTCGACCTCCCCCAGGAAGAAGAATTCGCTCTTTCCAATATGTTCCCTTACAGCTACTATAATTTTTGGTTTCTGCCCCAAAATATGCTGGAATACTGTGACAAATACCTTACGATGGAAAAGGCTACGGCAGAAGAAAAACAGCTTTTTAAAACTACTTTTTTGAAGCTTATTAAAATTTCACTCTGGAATACCAAAGGAGAACAATTTCTCTCCAAAAACCCGCCCCATACAGGACATATCCGGCAAATTCTGGAAATGTTCCCCCATGCCAAATTCATTTATCTGGTACGAAATCCCTACACAGTGTTTGAATCCACCCGAAGTTTTTTTTGCAATACCATACAACCTCTCAAATTACAACATATTTCCGATGAAGAACTGGAAAATAACATCTTAGAAGTATACAAACGCCTTTACCGGAGGTACGAACAGGACAAACAACTCATACCAGCAGGCAACCTGATCGAAATCAAATTCGAAGACTACGAAAAAGATGCCTTAGCTATAACGGAAAAGATTTATAAAACCTTGTCCCTTCCGGGTTTTGAAAATGCGAAAGCAGATATTGCCCGTTACCTGGATAAGAAAAAGGGATATAAAAAGAATGCTTACAAATACGAAGACCGCACAATAGAACTGGTAGAAAAGAACTGGGATTTTGCCTTGAAACAATGGGGTTATGAGCGCTTGGGCTAAACGGCCGTGAGATTTTCCTTTATCCTTCTACCACCATATTGGTCACCCGGTTTACCGTGATCAATGTATTGTCTTCGTCCCGTATTTCCACCTGTACCACGTGGGTGCGCCTTCCTTTATGAAGGAAAAACGCTTTGCCGGTCACATAACGTCCGCTAGCCCGTTTTATGTGGTTTCCATTGATCTCAATACCGTATACTTGATAACGCAATTCCCGGGGTACCGATATGGAACTCAAAGCCCCGCTTACCGTCTCCGCCAATGCCATATTCGCTCCTCCGTGCAAAGCTCCGTCCGGACGACAGGTACGGTGGTCTACAGGCATACGCACTTCCAGCCAGCCTTCCCCAATGGCCGTAAATTCCATCCCCAGCCATTCCACCAAAGTATGGCGACAACTTTCACTCAATTGCTGTAAATATTCTTCCATGCTTATTTCAAACTAAATTCCCCTTACTTGTCTTCATAATCCGCTTTCCGCTTCGGATTCATCGGAAACCAGCCTTTTTTCACCCTGCCTTTTTGTTCGAAGATTTCCAAAATGGTCCAAAAAGAAGAAAAAGCAAACACGCCCAGCAGGGAGGACCAAAACACTTCCCTGACATATAAGGCTCCGATAATCCCTCCTATTCCCCACAATAAAAACATCCACCAACAGCGCGTTCCGAAATAGTATTCACATTTAATTACCAACGGATGAAATAAACCGATAATTAAAAAAGTACATATCCCGATCAACAAACCGGTCAGATGATAGCTTTCTATAAATTCCATTTTTCCCTCTTTACATTCTATGCGCAAAGATAAGATTTTTTAAGCCATAAGCCGTAAATAAACAAGGGGAAAAACATCCGTATTCAACAAAATATTCGTACTTTTGTATAAGTGGTCTTCCCGGAAAAAGAAGGGAAAAGCGTTGAAAAAAAGAAAATTCTAAAAGAAAAAAAATCAGCATGATTCAATTAAAAGAAGGAGATAAAGCTCCGGACTTCAAAGGTATAAATCAGGAGGGAAAAGAAATTTCACTGAATGATTTTCAAGGTAAAAAACTCATTCTGTATTTTTATCCGAAAGACAATACTTCCGGTTGTACGGCAGAAGCCTGCAATTTGAATGATCATTATGCCAGCCTGACAGCCCAGGGATATGAAGTCGTAGGAGTAAGCCCCGATTCGCCGGCTTCCCATTTGAAATTTATAGCCAAATACAACCTGGCTTTTCATTTAATTGCCGACACGGAGAAGCAGATTCTGGAGAAATACGGCGTATGGGCAGAAAAATCCATGTACGGACGAAAATATATGGGGGTACTTCGTACCACCTTTCTTATAAACGAAAAAGGCAGGATCGAAAGAATCATTACTAAAGTGAATACGAAAGATCATGTCTCTCAGATTATCGGTTAGCAAAAAGAACTGCAGTTCTTTTTTTACCGGTATATTTATTGTTTATCATTAATTTAAATAGCATGACTTCAAAAGAAATCAATCAAGACAAATTAAAAGCCTTACAACTTACATTGGACAAAATCGAAAAGAATTTCGGGAAAGGGAGCATTATGAAGCTGGGAGCAAACGAAATCGAAAATATTCCGGTTATTCCATCCGGTTCAATTTCTTTGGATAAAGCTTTGGGAGTAGGAGGATATCCGAAAGGACGGGTCATTGAAATCTACGGTCCGGAATCTTCCGGAAAAACGACTCTGGCTATCCATGCCATTGCAGAAGCACAGAAACAAGGCGGAATAGCCGCTATCATCGATGCAGAACACGCCTTCGACCGCGCTTATGCAGAGAAACTGGGTGTCGATACGGAAAATCTTTTTATTTCCCAACCGGACAACGGGGAACAAGCCTTGGAAATTGCCGACCAGTTGATTCGTTCAGCAGCCATCGACATCATTGTGATCGATTCGGTAGCTGCTCTGACGCCGAAAGCGGAAATCGAAGGGGACATGGGCGACAGCGTCATGGGCTTACAAGCCCGGCTGATGTCGCAGGCTTTGAGAAAACTGACCGGAACGATTAGTAAGACCAATACCTGTTGCGTTTTTATCAACCAGCTTCGGGAAAAAATCGGAATCATGTTCGGAAACCCCGAAACGACAACCGGTGGAAACGCCTTGAAATTTTACGCTTCCGTACGACTGGACATCCGGAAAATCGGTCCGATTAAAGACGGAGAAGAAATTCTCGGAAATCATACCCGTGTAAAAGTGGTCAAGAACAAAGTGGCACCTCCTTTCCGGAAAGCCGAATTCGATATCATGTACGGAGAAGGAATCTCTCTGTCCGGCGAAATCGTAGATTTAGGGGTGGAATACAATGTGATTAAGAAAAGCGGAAGCTGGTTCTCTTATGGAGACAGTAAACTCGGCCAAGGCCGCGAAACCGTTAAGCAAATGATTATGGATAATCCCGAACTGGCAGAAGAGTTGCGCCTGAAAATCGTAGCCGCTATGAACGGTTCTGAATACCATCCAACAGATGCAGAAATTGCAGAAAGTTAAATGAGCCGCCGAAAATAAAAAGTGCGGAGGATAAACACAGAGGGAGAAAGTGATAAGTGCGGAACCTATTAACTTTCTCCTTTTTCTTTGAATTTTTTGGAAATTTCCGCCCTTCAAGAGTGTATATAAATAATTTAATAAGCTATAAATAAACTGTTTACACAAACACAACGTTTTTTCAATCAGTCTACGGACTCCTCATCATTTACCTATGAAAAATATTATTTACCCCACCCTGATCTTATTATCACTTATGGCTTGCGATAATAAAAAAGAAAATCCGGAAGCCCGGAAAGGTTATAAAACGCCGGAACAAAAACTCAGTTCCGACATCATGACACCGGAAGTACTCTGGTCTTTCGGTCGTATCAGTAATCCCGCCATCTCTCCGGACGGAAGCAAGGCTGTCTATGGAGTAACTTATTTCAACAAAGAGGAAGACCGTTCTTATACGGACCTCTATGTTATGAATCTGGCAGACGGGAAAATCACCCAAATTACCAATACCGATTACAATGAATCAGATGCCAACTGGACTCCGGACGGCAAAAGAATTTCTTATTTGGCGAAAGGACAACTCTGGGAAATGAATCCGGACGGTTCCGGAGCAAAACAAATTACTCAGATCGAAGGCGGTATTAACGGTTATTTGTATGCCCCCGACGGGAGTAAAATCGCCTACTACAAAGACATAAAAATGGAACCGACTGTACAGGATATGCACCCGGACCTTCCCAAAGCCAAAGCCCGGATCATCAATGACCAGTTCTACCGGCATTGGAACGACTGGGTAGAAGGATATACCCATATTTTTATCGCCGATTATACTCCCGCTCAGCCCATTACTTCCGGACAGGATATCATGAAGGACGAAAAATGGGAATCCCCCGTACGTCCGTGGGGAGGAACCGAACAACTGGCTTGGACCCGGGACGGCCAAAAGCTTATCTATACCTGCCGTAAAAAATATGGTATCGATTATGCCTTTTCCACCAATACCGACCTCTACGCTTATAACACGGCTGACGGAACGACCGTCAACCTGACCGAAGGGATGATGGGATACGACAAAAACCCGGTTCTCTCTCCGGATGGGAAAAAAATGGCTTGGGAAAGTATGGAAAGGGACGGCTATGAAGCTGATAAAAACAGGCTTTTCGTCATGGATTTGGAAACCGGAAAGAAAAAGGACTTTACGAAAAATTTTGACCAAAGTGTGGGCAATCTGGCTTGGGATAAGGATAATAATACCGTTTGGTTTATCTCGGACTACCACGCAACAGACGAAATTTATTCCCTCAATACAACGAGCGGGGAAATCAAAAAACACACGGACGGCATTCACAATTATACTTCCGTAGTTCCGGTAAACGGAAACCTGATCACCACTCAGGTTTCTATGAGTAAACCCGCAGAAATTTACCGGACAGACCCGGCTACCGGCAAAGATGAAGAGCTTTCCTTTATCAACAAACCGCTTCTGGACCAACTGACGATGGGAAAAGTGGAAAAACGCTGGGTAAAAACCACCGACAACAAAGATATGCTGGTGTGGATGATCTATCCGCCTCATTTCGACCCGAATCAAAAATACCCGGCCATTCTGTATTGTGAAGGAGGTCCCCAAAGTACAGTCAGCCAATTCTGGAGCTACCGCTGGAATTTCCAGCAGATGGCTGCCAACGGTTATATCATCGTAGCACCTAACCGGCGCGGCCTGCCGGGATTTGGTCAGGAGTGGCTGGAGCAAATCAGCGGAGACTATTCCGGACAAAATATCAAAGACTATCTTTCAGCTATCGACGAAGCTAAAAAGGAACCGTATATCGACGAAAACCGGCTGGGATGTATCGGAGCTTCTTATGGCGGTTATTCCGTTTATTATCTGGCAGGTCATCACAACAACCGCTTTAAGGCATTTATCGCTCACTGCGGTATTTTCGATCTGGAAATGCAATATTATACGACCGAAGAAATGTGGTTTGCCCACTGGGATTTAGGCGGAGCTCCTTGGGAAAAAAATAACAAGATAGCTCAGCGTACTTATGCTAATTCTCCCCATAAATTTGTGGGCAATTGGGATACTCCGATTTTAGTGATTCACGGACAAAAAGACTTCCGTATAGATGCCTCTCAGGGAATGGCTGCTTTCAATGCTGCTCGTATGCGCGGTATTCCGGCCCAATATTTATATTTCCCGGAAGAGTGTCATTGGGTGTTAGGCTGTCAGGACGGTATTCTCTGGCAACGAACATTTAAAGCTTGGTTGGATAAATGGCTAAAATAACCGCCTGGGACGAGGAAGGGTGTCCTACTGATTCATCGTTTAACGATAAAAAGTGCTTTAAGGACAGTCCTTAAATCTTCAAGAATCTAAAAATGACGTATGGAATCAAATTTTTTCATACGTCATTTTTGCCTTCAAACAGCTTTAAAACCCAAAAGTGAAGGGCAGATTTAATTTGCTTCCCCTTCTTCGGTTGTTTGCGTTTTTCAGTCGTGCTTCAC
>ERZ1673748.37-NODE-37-length-225824-cov-13.946870_pt1 | contig 225824 bp, 175 predicted proteins | sample MGYA00580196_ERZ1673748 | MGnify/ENA primary metagenome ERZ1673748 (study PRJEB41218, sample SAMN15661796) | gut metagenome | host: Homo sapiens | place: Canada: London | collected 2015-08-20/2019-03-30 | study: EMG produced TPA metagenomics assembly of...
TGCCGGGCACGCCATAGTCCGGCTCGGTGAAGCAGTTGAGCTTCGGGCCGTACATATCGGCCTGCACCCCTTCCCAAGTGGCGTAGAAGCCGCCAAAATCGGCTTTTTTGCTGGATAGCGTCTGGAAGGTGGACGTGCCGACGGTCACCTTGTCGAACGTGCCCTTGCCGCCGTCGGTCTGAATCATGCGGCGGATCACCGCGTCGGATTCGTTGGAGCCGAACGTGGCGAAGGTCTTGCCGTCGAAATCCTTCGGGGACTTGATGTCCTTGTTCGACGCGAGCGAACACCAGATGGCGCTCGGCTTCTGCTGCACCTGCATGACTTGTTTGATTTTCGCGCCCTTAAGCGTGTAAATGCCCACGTTGGTGAGGTTGGACAGCGCGAAATCCGCCATGCCGTTGTTCACGGCCTGCTCCGCGCCGGCCTGCGCCACCGCCACGATGTCCACGTCAAGACCGGCCTGCTTGAAATAGCCTTTGTTCTTCGCCACATACACGCCGATATGGTTGGTGTCGGGCGCCCACGAAAGCATGAACGTCACCTTGGTGAGGCCGTTGCCGTCCGCCGCGGTTTTCGTGGAGTCGTTGCTTTGCCCGCATGCGGCCACGCCGACGAGCATGGCGATCGAGCCGAGGATTGCGATTGCTTTGCTGAAGATGGTCTTCTTCATACCTTGCGATTTCCCTTGAATCTTGCTTCTCTACCGTTTTCTAGGGATGACGCTGCGGGCGGGGTTCGGGCAGAAAACGATACGAAGGGCTAAGGCCCCCGCTCGTCCAATGCCCCCGACGTTCCTTATGATGCCTGCCGCCGCCCGGTTGACCGTTTAACGCCGAAGCTGTGGAACATTGCCGGTTTGCCACACATTGGCTAAACAGCGAGTCCCATTATACGGGTGTGCATGACGATGATGAGGGCCGCAATGGTGATTGTTGCGTTTTCACTGGTCCGCGTCCGGATCGGCGTCCGCGTCGGCTGGGCCGAGCAGCAGGCGTTCGCTGAGATTCACGAGGCACATGAGCATGCCGGTGATGACGATGATGACCAGCGTGGCCGAGAAGATCAGCGGCGTGCGGAACGAATTGTAAGCCGCCTGCAGCCAGATGCCGAGGCCCTTGCGCGCACCCAGATACTCGGCAGTGGTGGCGGTGGCGAAGATGTATGCGGCGGATACGCGGATGCCGCCGTAAATCTGCCGTGCGGCGACGCGCAGCTTCACATGCCACAACGTCCACGCGCGGGTCGCGCCGCATGTCAGCGCCACATCCGAATAGAACTGCGGCACCGCTTCCAGACCACGGATCGTCTGCACGGCGATCGGGAACAGGCCGAATACGGCCACAATCACGATTTTGCCGGAAACTTCGAAACCGAACCAGATCAGAAACAGTGGCGCGATTGAAATCAACGGCATCGTCTGCGCGGCCGACAGCAGCGGGAACAACGCGGCATCGGCAATACGGGAGCAGTACAGCAGAATGCCGATCAGAATGCCGCATGTCACGGCGAACAGGAAGCCGACGGTGCCTTCCAACAGCGTGACTTCGGTCGCGGGCCACAGGGTCGGCCATGTTTCGACGGTCGCCTGCGCGATTTCGCTGGGGGCGGCGATCATCGTGGATGGCACGTGCCCCAATCGCACCCATGCCTCCCATACGACAAGCAGTGTGATGACGGCGATCAGCGTTGGAATACGACGCTTCGCCATACCAAGCAGTTTGCGTTGAACGTGCGATTCCGCCATCGTTCACCTTGCTTTCTGCGTCAAAGTGGACGCGCACGTGACCGACTGCGGGAAATCAGTAAGGTGAGGAGCCTGCCCGCCAATCGGCCAGAAAAGATTGTTACCGGCTCGCCAGTATAGACGGTGGGGCGGAACGTAGGCAAACCCGCACAGCAAGTACGGCAGTAACGAGAGATAACGTGCGTTGGATACCATTCCAGATATCACTTTAGATATAGAGAGACAGATATAGAAAGGCCTCCGCACCCTTCCGATGCGGAGGCCTTCCCATATACCCCTTGCTACTGTCTTATGGTTGTTTGCCTGTCAACCATGACAGACGTCTATCATTCCAGTCCGATGGACTTCATGTGGTGAAGCACCAGGGACTTGACCTTGAGCGTGCCGGATTCGGCCACGAGCTTGATGGCGCGCGGACCTTCGGACGCGTAGCTGTACGAGCTGAGCACCTGACGGCCGTCGTTGACGTACACCTCCACGCAGCCACGGTCCACGTACACGCGCAGCTTGAGTTCGCCGGCGGCAAGTTCGGCTTCGGACAGCGGTGCCGTACGGTAGCCGCGATCGCCCTGAGCGTTGGCCTGCCGGTCGACCACCACGCGGCCGATCTGATCGTCATACGCAACGGACGTGTAGGCGCCATCCTCGGTGGCGTGGACACGCAGGCCGGCACGCTCGGCGGTGGAGTTGGCCAGGTCGATGGTCATTTCGATTTCCACGGCTTCGGCATCGTCCACAATGGTCTTCTCGCCGCTGACGTCCAGATCGATCGCACCGAAATCGACGGTATCCTCGCGCAGGCCTTCCATTTCGGCCACCGGCGCGGTGTGCAGGTCGCCGTCGGCGCCCAGCGTGATCTCACGCGGCAGGGTGAGGTTGCCGCACCAGCCGTCGTCCTGCATCGGAATCGGCTCGACGAACGGGCTCATCCAACCGTAGACGATCTGACGCTTGCCGTCGTTGAACGACTGCGGCGCGTAGTAATTGTGGCCGCAATCCCACAGACGGAACTCGGTTTCCGGCTTGAACTGCTCGCCCGGAGTCCAAGTGCCGATCATGTAGCCGGCGTTGTTGACGTTGCGGTTCATGAAGCCGGACGGCTTGGCACCCATGGCGGAGAAGCCGATAACCCACTTCTCGTTGCCTTCGACGTCCTTGATCGGGAAGAAGTCCGGGCACTCGAGCATAAACACGTCCGGATCCGGATGCTCGAACAGCACCTGCTCATAGGTCCACTTGACCATGTCGTCGGAGGAGAACAGCCACATCTGGCCGCGCTTCTCGGCAGAGGAGACACCGAAGGTCATGTACCACTTGTCGCCGGTCTTCCAGACCTTCGGGTCGCGGTAGTGGTGGTTCACCTTGTCGGTCGGGCAATCAATGACCATACCGCGCTTAGTGGCGCTGGTCAGCTCATCGTTGTCTGGTTCGGCGAGCATCTGTACCTGCCAGTCGCCGCCGGTGTTGTCCTTGCCGTTGGCCCAACGGTGGCCGGTGTAGTAGAACTTGAGCTTGCCGTCATCGCCGACCACGGCGGAACCGGAGAACACGCCGTCCTTCTCCTCCTCCAGGGAAGGAGCGAACATGATTGGTTCGCGCTTCCAATTGACCATATCGGCGGAGGAGACGTGACCCCAATGCATCGGACCCCACTGGGTGCCATACGGGTGCAGCTGGTAGAAGACGTGCCAACGGCCCTTGTAGAAGCACAGGCCGTTCGGATCGTTGATCCAACCGCCATTGGATGCGATGTGGAACTTCGGATACCAGCGGTTGTTACGCTTGGCTGCGAAGGCCGCGACACCGGCCTCTGCCTTGGTGAGTTCCTCGCTGTGGTTCTTGATTTCGTGAAGGACAGGTGCGTCCGGAGTAAAGCCAGTCATCGTTGAATGCCTTTCTGAATCTGGGTTATGAATTGTTGGGTAAAAAGCTTTTTGAAGATGGTGCCCAAAGCGGAAAAAGGGAAACGCTTCGGACACCACGATTGTTGTTATGACGCGTACGGTACCGATGATGATCGCGGGAGAAGGGATGTAGGTTGCGACCACCATCGACGCCGTACGCCGACTTAGTACGGGCTGAGACTCAGGCCTTCACTTCCGCACCAGCGGCCTTCATGGCCTTGAGCTGCTTGTCAGTGTAGAACGGATCGCCGCCGACTTCCTGATCATCCTTCTTGATGACGAAGAAGCCGTAGACCAGAGCCGCAAACACGATGGCAGAGATGGTGAAGAAGGTCGGACGGTCGCCCATGGCATCATGCAGAGCACCCATCGGGGTGGAGAAAATCACCTGGCCGACCTGGGAAGCGATCTGGAAACCAACCATGTACAGGGTGGCAGACAGCTTCGTGTCGAAGTGCAGGGTGAAGTAACGGAACGCCGGCAGGCAGAACAGCGGTACCTCGATGGAGTGGAACAGCTTGACGATGGAGACGGAGACCGGGTCATGGAACACGCCGCACAGACCGATACGGGCGAACATCACGGTGGCGCCGAGCAGCAGGGAGTTGCGCACGCCGATCTTCTTCATGATGATCGGGACGACGCCCATCATGGCGGACTCAAGGAACACCTGGAAGGAGTTCAGGGTACCGTAGGTGGCGTTGCCGATTTCAGTGGTCGGGAACAGGGAGGCGTAGTAGTTCGGGAACATCTGCTGATCGAACACGGTGTAGAAGGTGTTGGTGAACAGCATGAAGACGATGAGCACCCACAGAGTCGGCATCTTCAGGACGGAGACCATTTCCTTGAAGGACGGGTTGGTCGGAGCCGCGTTCGGATCGGCCTCCTTCTTGAGTTCTTCCTTTTGCTCGGCCGGAACCCAGAAGGCGTAGACGCACAGCATGCCGAGGCCGCAGATGGAACCAACCCAGAAGTTCAGCATCGGGTTGATGTTGAACAGGAAGCCTGCGCACAGCGCCACGACAGCGTAGCCGAAGGAGCCCCAAGCGCGGGACTGACCATATTCGAAGCCGAACTTACGGGAGTAACGTTCGGTGATGGCTTCGAACAGGGAGCAGCCGGCCATGAAACCTGCGGACAGCACGATGGAGCCGAGAAGCACGCCGATGAATCGGGTGGTGCCGCCGGCGGTCAGCATCGGCTGGTACACGAACTGCACGAACGGGCCAACGCATGCAGCGACCGCAGAGATGAAGATCACGAGCTTGCGCTTGATGCCCAGCTGGTCCTGAATGGTGCCGTAAACGAACATGATGACCAGGGTGGCCAAGGAGTTGATGGAGTAGATCTGGCCCTGTTCCGCGGAGCTCATGCCCAGACCGTGGGTCGGGTCAGTGAGCCAGCGGGAGAAGAAGGACCACCAGATGCCCCAGGAACAGAAGAACATGAAAATGCCGAAGGAGCTCTGCAGATAGGAAGGATTCTTCCATACAGAACGTGTTTTACTTGCCATTTTGATTCTCTTTTTCTCTTCGCGGTGCCGCTGCCGCGCGGCATCGATCGCTTCCGATGTTGTTTTGGCTTGCGCCTGCTCGGATTTCAGCTGCCGTGCCGAAAAGCGAACATGGCTTCAAGATAGCATATGGCAACTGCTTCGTCAAACGTTTGACGTCAATCGTTTGACGTCAAACGTTTGTAAGGATTTGCGGATAGTTGAAATTAAGCCTGAATCAACTGCTGGCGGACTGTTGGCACGATTGCTTTATTCGGCGTGTCGTGAACAAACGCACAATTTTCATGTATAGAAAATGGCTGTGCGAACAATCGTAAGCATTTGAATCGTTGTAAAAACAGAAAAATCAGGATATGACGGAATCTTTTTCCAACAATGCGCAGTGGATCTTCGCCGGAATCGGCGCATCAAGCGGCGGCAGGGAAGCTCTGGCGGATGGACATGAACTGGTATCCACATCCTTGCCTTCAATCATGGAAATCAGCTTGCAGGCTGACCAATAGCCCATTTCGTAATGTGGCAGTTCGACGGTGGTCAGCTGCGGTTCAAGTGTCTCTGCGAACACGCGGTGGTTGTCCACGCCGACCACGGAAATATCTTTGCCTACCGTAAGCCCTCTTCTTGCCGCGCATTCGTACACATACCAGGCGCGCGCATCATTGAAGCAGAAGAAGCCGTCCGGATGCTCGTCGTCGAACAACTTGTTCACGGCGCGTAAAGCTGGACCGTTGTTCATTACGTTGCATACCAGCGATGGGTTGAACGCACGTCCGGCCTCCTGCAACGCGGTGCGGTAGCCGGCAAGACGACCGTCCTGCGCGATCATGTTTTCCGCGCAACCCACGTATGCGATGCGTTTGCATCCGGCCTGGATCAGCCGATTCGTGGCGTCGTAGCCGATCATGAACTCGTCCGGCTCGATGCTGGGCACTTTGTTCTCGTGGTCGGTGGCGTCCACCATCACCACGGGGTATTCGTTCAACGATTCGGGAACATGTGCGATGCGGTTCGACATCTTCGAATAGAAGAATCCGTCCACGCCGTACCTTTTCAGTGTGGCGATCTCGTTTTCCTCGCTCGCCTTGCCGTCGGTGCTGACGGTGAACAGCATGTAGCCGTAGGCGCTGGCCGCGTCCTGCGCGCCCAGAATGATGCCGCCCGCGTACGGTGTGGTGGCGACTTCCTCGCTGATGAAGCCGAGGATTCGGGTTTTGTTGGTGCGTAGGCTTCGCGCCAACGGGTTGATCTTGTACCCGAGTTCGGTCGCTTTGTTGCGTACGAATTTGGCGAGCGCGGGATTTACCCTGCCTTCGTCGCGTCCGTTGAGCACCAGGGATACAGTGGAGATGGATACCCCCGTTTGTTCGGCGATTTCCTTCATTGTCGTCATAATCGCAACACTATACCCAAATGAACACGAAAAGCGCGCCTTTTTCGAGAAAAAGCGTGCTTTTTTACATGGAATGGTTTCGTTTCACCACTGTAAAGGGGGTTATTTCGACAGAATCTCGTTTACCAGTTCCTGCTTGGCGTGGATCTGTCCTTCGAAACCGGGGCGGATGTCGAGACGGATCACCACGTCGGTGCGGTATCCCTGGCCGGCGAGCTTCATGGTAGCGTCGCGGATCACCTTGAGCACATCGTCGATGTCTCCTTCGATGTTGGTGAACATGGCGTTCGTCTCGTTCGGCAGACCGGATTCGCGGATCACATCCACGGCCTGCGCCACGTACGTGGACTTCTCCGGGCTGGCTCCGGCGGGGGAGATGGCCACCGCCGCAAGCGTGTTGATATACGGTTTGCCGGTTTCCGGATTGACGGGCACTTCCTGCTTTTCTGCGTTGCGATCGAGCGTCATGATTACCTTTCTCAGCGTTGTCTCGTGTGTTTTCGTGCGATTACTTGTTGTACTGTTCCAACGGCTGCCGTGGTTCGCGTGGTTTGCGTGGCTTGGTTCAACGCCACTTCCACGCGTGGTCCATCGGACCGGAACCATGTCCAAGATCGAGCTGCGCTTCCAAAGCGCCGGTCAGGTACAGCTTGGCATGGTCGACGGCCGTCGGCAGCGCCTCGCCAAGAGCCAAATGGCTGGCGATGGCGGAAGACAGCGTGCAGCCGGTGCCGTGCGTGTTCGGGTTGTTGATGCGACGGGAACGGAACCAGGTGATCTTGCCATCCGGCTCGACAAGCACGTCACTCGCGTCATGCGTGCCGTGGCCGCCCTTGACGAGCACCGCGCAGCCGAAATGGCCGGCGAGCAGATGACCTGCGGTCACCATGTCGTTCTCGGTGGAGATGGATTCGCCGTTCTCATAGTCGATTGCGCCCGCACCTTGCTCTACGGCCAAGTCGCACAGTACCTGGGTCTCCGGCATGTTCGGCGTGATCACGGTGGCCAGCGGGAACAGTTTGGACGTCAGCGCCGCGATGGCATCATCCTCGATGAGCTTCGCGCCGGACGTGGCCACCATCACCGGGTCGAGCACCACGTTCTTCGCGTTGTGCGCGGTCAGACGGTCGGCGATCACGGTGATGAGCTCGGCGCTGGACACCATGCCGATCTTCACCGCCACCGGCGGAATGTCTTCGAACACCGCGTCGATCTGCGCCGCAAGCATTTCCGGGGGAGTGTTGGTGACCATCGTCACGCCGGTGGTGTTCTGCGCGGTCAGCGCCGCGATCGCGGTCATGCCGAACACGCCGTTGGCGAGCATGGTCTTCAAATCCGCCTGAATGCCGGCACCGCCGGACGAATCCGATCCTGCGATGCTCAATACCGGTGGCAATGTGCTGGTCATAATAACTCCTTTTCCACTCACTGATACAGTGTAGAGCCGCCCTCGCGGAACCGTTTGCTCATTTCCTGCGTGGCGCGTAGCCATGCTTCGCGTCGCCGCGCACCGCCTTCCAGCGTGTCACCATCTCGCGGGTCGCCGCTTCCGGGTCGTCGGCTCCTGCGATTGCGGACACCACGAACCAGCCTGCCGCCTTCGAACGGGCCAGCATCTCCATATCGTCGGCATGCACGCCGCCGCCGACCACGACCGGAAATCCGCTTGCCGTGCAAATCGTGTTGATCTGTTCCTCGTCAAGCGTGTGTCCGGAACCGTCGTTGCCGCCCACGGAAGCTTCCGGCTTGGTGGTGGAGACATGCAGCGGACCGGCGCCGATATAGTCGATGCAACCGTTTGGCAGCTCGTTGATGAGTTTGACGAGGCTTTCGGTTTCGGCGGACAGGCCTACGATGGCGTCCTCGCCGAGCAGTGCACGGGCTTCGCGCGGCTCCATATCGGTCTGGCCGATATGCACGCCGTCTACTTTGATGCCTTTGTTGCGTGCCTGCCACACCACATCCACACGATCGTCGATGACGAATGCCACGGTGTCTGATTTGCCGTCATCCTCGATGATTTGCGCGATATCGCGTGCCATCTCGGTGATGTCCTTCGCGTCCGCGTCCTTGGCGCGCAGCTGGATGAACGTGGCTCCGCCACGCAGTGCGTCATCGACTACGTCGGTGATCGGACGGCCTTTGCAATCCTGCGGGCCGACCACGAAGTACGCGCTCATGTCGAAACAGTCTCGCATGGAGGCGTATGGATAATTGCTCATTGTGTTCCCCTTTGTTTTTGGTAAGTGCTCCGGAAGCTTGATGATGCTGTATATATTTCGTATATACGAATGATGGATATGCGAGCTATACCGAGATGTTGTCGGATATGCGATATCAGGCGGTTTCCATGATTTCGGACGAAGCCACCTGATCTGCGGTGACGTTCCACAACGCGTCGAGTAGCGCCACTTGGAATGAGCCGGGCCCCTGTGATGTGGACTCGGCGATTTCGGACGCGCGGTTGTACAGCAGTGATGCCGCGATGGCCGCGACGAGCGGCTCGGCCACGGCAAGATACGTCGCGGTCACGCCGCCGAGCGAACAGCCGGCGCCGGTGATCTTCGTCATCATCGCACTGCCGCCGGGCAGACGGAAAGTACGATCGCCATCGGTCACCAGATCGACGGCGCCGGACACCGCGACCGCGCCTGCTCCAACGGGGGAGCGCTTCGCCAGATGGCGGGCGAGACGCTTGGCCGCGTCGACCGCGGCATCGACCTCATCGACGGCTTCCACGCCGGCGGGACGGGTCGTGGGCTCGGTGCTGTGGGTGTCGGCGAGTCCCCACATCGCGTCGAGCGCGATGATCTCGCTGGCGTTGCCGCGCACGATGGTCGGCGGAACGTCACGGAACGATTCGAGAATGGCGGTGCGCGTCTCGCCGATGCCGGCCGCGACCGGATCGAGCACCCAGGTTTTGCCGTTCTCATGCAGCTTGCGCGCGATCTCAGGCAACGCATCCTTGAAGAACGGCAGCAACGTACCCACATTGATGTAATTGGATCCCGCGATTTCTGCAGTGGCGATCACGTCGTCCGGCAGATAGCTCATGGCCGCGGTGCCGCCTGCGGCGAGCTGCGCGTTGGCCACCAGATTGATGGTTACGAAATTGGTGAACGACTGCGCCAGCGGCGTCTGCTCGCGTACGTCCGTGACGGCTTGTTTGATGGCGGCACGCAATGCGCCGAGTGCGTCATTGACGGATGAGTCATCGCTCATGATCTGCTCCCTACGTTGGTCCTAACCAACAGGTTCAAAGGGTCAGGCGTTCATGCCTATCTCAGCTTGATGGACTTGGCCATCAAGCACCCCCGCATGTTTACAACAGTGCTTAATCTATCTGCGTCCCTTGACAGGCGCGATTCCGTAGGTGATTTTGGGCTTCCGTAGGTGGTTGCTGCCGGATAAGCATCGGCGAGATGCCTGGAATTAGGCGTTTGCTCGTGTCCGGATTCGAAGCTGACCGCCTACGGAACGCAAAAATCACCTACGGAACGCAGTCAGTCGCTTTGCGTCGTGTCGATGACGTTGCTGCAGTATGCCGTCCTGCCGGCAGTCACGTCGGCGTAGAAGCGCTGTTTTTCATCGATGTAGGCGATGGCTTTACGCAGTTCCTCCAGTTGCGTCTCCAGATGCTCGCGTTTTTCGGCAAGGATTTCCTGACGTTCCGGTATCGATGACTCACCTTCAAGACAGAGTTGCGTGTAGTGCCGCATCTCCTTGATGCCCAGACCGCAGCGTTTGAGGCATGTCAGGCCGTTGATCCATGCGATGCATCGCTCGTCGAAGACGCGTCGGTTGTTCTGGTCTCGTTTGAGACCGGGCACGAGTCCTGAATTGCAATAGAACTTCAATGCTTCGTAATTCATGCCGGTTAGTTTGCAGGCCTGCTTCATCGTATAGGTTTTCATGTTCTTATGGAGTGGCACTGCCGTGATTGCCATACGTGGCTCCTTTCGGACGCTGCGCGGCAGGACGTTCGGCGGGTGCCGATGGATGAAGTCGGGATTGGATCGCGCATTGTTCTTTTTGCTGGTACTCATCATGCCACACTTTCGGTTGTATTTACCGGTAGATAGTACCGGCGTGTCGCAATTTGACCGGTTGTAACTACCGGATTTTATCTTTGTGGCTATGGACGGCATATGTGCCGGCATTTGATATCAACGAATTCATGGAAGGAAAAACATGGAATATGTGAAGCTCGTCAATGGCGTCGAAATCCCGAAGATCGGTTATGGCGTCTTCCAGATCAGCAAGGATGATGCTCCGCGCTGCGTACGTGAGGCCATCGAGACCGGATACCGCCATATCGACACCGCGCAGTCATATTTCAATGAGACTGAAGTCGGTCAGGGCATCAAGGATTCCGGCATCGATCGCAAGGAACTGTTCCTCACCACCAAGATCTGGATCAGCAACTACGGCTATGAGAATACGCTGAAGTCCGTCGACGTGTCCTTGAAGAAGCTCGGCACTGACTATCTCGACCTCGTGCTGCTACACCAGCCGTTCTCCGATACCTACGGCGCATGGCGCGCGCTCGAAAAGCTCTACAAGGACGGTGTGATCCGCGCAATTGGCGTGAGCAACTTCTATCCGGACCGTCTGGCCGACATGGTTGCTTTCAACGAGATCGCCCCGATGGTCAATCAGGTCGAGACCAATCCGATCAACCAGCAGATCGAGGCCCACGAGAACATGGTCAAGCGCGGAGTGGTGCAGGAAGCATGGGCTCCGTTCGGTGAGGGCATGCAGAACATGTTCTCCAATCCCACCTTGGACAAGATCGGCGAGGCTCACGGCAAGTCCGTCGCACAGGTGATCCTGCGTTGGCTCACCCAGCGTGACATCGTCGCTCTGCCCAAGTCCACGCACAAGGAGCGCATGGAAGAAAACCTGGACATCTTCGATTTCCAGCTCTCCGACAGCGAGATGACAACCATCGCGGGCCTTGACACCAAGACCAGCATGTTCTTCCGTCATGACACCCCCGATGCGGTTGATCGCTTTGTCGGCTATGTCAAGGACCGTGCCGGTCGCGAATGATCGCAGTCTGCGAATAGCACCTTCTGGAAAGGAATAAGACCATGACCATTCTTTTCGTCAACGGCAGCTCGAACAGCAACGGCAACACCGCTCATCTGGCCGCAACGCTGCTCGCCGGCCATGATTACGGAACCCTGAATCTTACTGATTACCGCATCAACGCCTTTGGACAGACGCTGCCCGGCGATCAGTTCGACGAAGTCATCGAACGCATCAAACAGGCCGACGTCGTGGTGCTCGGCTCGCCCGTCTATTGGCATAGCCTGTGCGCCTCGGTGCGTACCCTCATGGAACGCTGCTATATGAATCCCAAGGTAGATCGACTTGGCGGCAGACTGTTCCTGGTCTTCCAAGGTGCCGGTCCGGAACAGTGGATGCTTGATGCCGGCGTGTATTCCGTCGAGCGTTTTGCCGGAATGTACGGCATGACTTACGAGGGCATGGCCCACAATGCCGCGGAAGCCAAGAAGCTGGCAAACGCATTGGATTCGGTAAGGGAATAGGAAGGACAACTGATGCGTAGTGCAAGCGTATTGATCAAAAAAGTGCTGGCATGCGTCGTCGGGTTGGGCATGATGGGTCTTGCCGCATGTGGTAGTGGCGCCGGCGGCTCCTCGACGAACGATGCTTCCTCGGCTGCAAGGGGCGGATCTTCATCGAGCTCGTCGTCCGCGTCGAATGGCAAGGCCGTTGTAGTGTATTTCTCGGCGTCCGGCAACACCAAGAGGGCTGCCGAGGCCATCGCCGAGGAACTTGACGCCCCGACTTTCGAACTCACCCCGCAGCAGCCATACACCGACGACGACCTTGATTGGACCGATCCGGATAGCCGCGTCACCAGGGAACATGAGAACGAATCCCTGCAGGACGTCAAGCTCGCCGACACGAAAGTTCCCGATTGGGATACCTACGGCACCGTATACCTTGGCTTTCCGATTTGGTGGATGGCGCCCGCCTGGCCGGTGAACGACTTCGTCAAGTCCAACGATTTCACGGGCAAGACGATCATTCCGTTCTGCACTTCCGCCAGTTCCGATATCGGCAGCAGCGCATCCACGCTCCAGAAATTGGCGGGCACCGGTACTTGGCTGACCGGGCACCGCTTCTCGGGTTCGGTTTCCGAGAAGGATGTGACCGATTGGCTGAGCCAGACCAAGAACGGCATGGACAAATAGTCGAACACGTAACGCGAGCGGGCCTCCATACGCCAGCCTGGGAATGAGGAAGGGATGTTACGCGCATCGCCGGGAAGGCTTGATAGGGTCAAGCGTTGCCATAGGGTTGGCGGTTGTTCCCACAGGTCTTGCCGGGATGCGCCTCTGACGCTGCTTTGGCTGACGGTAGGTAAAGGCAATATCTTCAAAAAAATGGAGAGACGCGATGATTAATGAAATGTGTGTGGCGATTTCATCGGCTTTGGCCGTGCCTGAGAAGGCGGTGAAGCTCACCGTCGCGACCATGGCCGCATGAGGTCATGCGGGTGCATGCCGCTGATGCCGTTGCCGGTTACATAGTGGATGCCGTGCGTGCCGCACGCGAGCAGCCCGGCTTGGCGCTTGGTGCCTCGCTGCGAGCTACGCTGACATTGACGTCGTTGTGCCGCGCATGGGCGTCTCAACTGGAACCGTGCTGTTCGACGGTATTTCATCCATGCCTAGCCATGCATGATGGTCGTCCCATTCTGGGGCATTTACCGAAAATGGTTATACGGATGTCATACATGCTAGGCAATTCGCCTGGAAGGAGGGCATAATGCCCGACATCGATCATCTTCGCCAATTGGTTGCTTTTGCGGACAAGGGTACATTGTCCGGTACGGCCAGGGAACTGCACATGTCTCAACCGGCAGTGTCCCGAACGATGCAACGGTTGGAGACCGAATTTAAGGTGGATCTTTTCGATCGAAGCAATAACGGCATAGCGTTGAACGATAATGGACATTTGGCCGTAACGCTTGCACGCCACGTCATTGAACAGTATGACAGTATGCTCGCTTCGGTGCGCCAATTTGATGCGCGTCATCGATCCATTGTCATCGCCGCATGCGCTCCGGTGCCTATGCTCGTCATACGGCGGATGATTGAACGTCTGTATCCTTCGGTGTCGGTCCGGCAGATACTTGACGGCGACGATGCTTTGCTGATGCGGATGCTGGTTTCCGGTGATTGTCAGCTCATCGTTCTCAATCATCCCATATCGGACAAGGGACTGACATGCGTGCCATTCATGCGTGAAAGTCTGACTCTTGCGGTGCCCAAAGGACACATTCTGGAACGTTTCGAAGCGCTTCATTTCTCGGATTTCAACGGCTATAACATCGTGCTGAATCCAGATATCGGCTTTTGGATGGATGTGTGTCGTAGGCATTTGCCGGCTTCGCACCTGCTCGTACAACGGACGAGTGACGCTTTTGGCGTGATCGCCGAGAATTCGGATATCTTCTACTTCAGCACATCGCAGTCTCGTGATTACGCCGCTAAGGTACTGAGATCCGATGCCAGGCGTACCTTCATACCGATTGTGGATAGCGAAGCCACCGCCACGTATTACGCCGTGTGCCGCATCGGTCGGAGTCCATCGCTGACAGCATTGATGGAGGAGCTTGGCAGATTCGGCATTCAGTGACGATTGACCGTTCCGCGGCATGGAATGGAACTGGATCGGCTACTGTCGGAACAACCAGCCCATGATGTCGGGATCATTGGCGAAGAGATGCCCTCCTTGACCGTGCTGGTTGCTGATGTCTTGGGAACTGAAATATGAGTCGGGTTTGACGTCAAGAATGAGGATTCGGTCGATTTGGGCATCGGACAGACCTTGATTGCTATACAGAGCGTGAAGACAATCATATGTCTCGCGCGACGGTCGGTCCCCGTAATATTCATCATGTGCGCCCACCACCAATCGGATTGGCGTGCGCGTTTCGGCAAGCACGTTGATATCGCCGTCGAATTGGGAGGCGCATTGCAGATAGGCGGTAAACAATTCGGGGCGCATGCCCATCACTCGGGACATCGTCTCGCCTCCGCCGGAATATCCTTCACTGTACACTTTGTTGGCGTCGATATTGTACGTGTTGAGCAGGTGTTCGGTCAGCTCGATGGTTTGCCTGGTACTCGTGTCGTTCCAATCATCAAGCTGTGGCGCGGCGATGATCATGTTCTTGTTGTATTGCTGCGCTGTAAATCCGAATTCCTCGGTTTCGAGATTGACGCCAACACCTTGGAAGTGCAAGCCCTGATAGCCGGGAAGCGTGACGAATAGCGCATAAGGTTTGCTTCCGTCGTATGAGTCGGGCACATAAAGATTGAAATGAATGTCACCCTGTGTGGGTGAGTGAAGCACGTTGTCCAGTGTGAAGCCTCGGTATTTCCTCGTCCCCTCGGATACCTGGCCATCGGATGGGCTGGATTGCTGCGATTGTGTGGATTCTTGCGTCGATGAGGACCCGCTTGTTGCGGTTTGTTTGGAATCGTTGGTCGAGGTGGTGCCGCATGCGGCAAGGGATGCAATGGTGATGGAGACGATTGCCGCGAATAATGCTTTTTTCATGTTTCCTTCCCTTGTTCATGCCGGATGTGTGCCGTAGGGGGCACCTGCTGACATTGAAAACCGGTCAATTCGGAATGTCAGTACAAGTAGTTCGGGGACAGCAGACGCATGAGTTCCCTGTCGTGGTGATGCACCAGCTTGGAATGATCATCCAGAATCATCGTGGCTCCGTTCTCCCTTGTATACGGTTTCCACTGCGGCAATCCGTCCGCGGATGGTCTGCCTGTTTTCGCGAAGCTCACCCATGCCTGGCTGATGTGGTCGGCCAGCTTCCCGGAGACATTGTCGAATACGTACGGTATTTCCGAACCATGGTATGAGCCGGCGACTCCGCTGCTATGCGTGAACACATAGGAGTATACGGAGGCCCCATGCTGATCAGCTTTATGAGACATGATTTTCAGCATCGGTAGACGAATGAGAGTATCCACACGGCTGGCTTTTAATCCCCTCTTATCCGGATATGCCTCTTGCAAAGCGGCAGCCAACGCTTGGCGGTCAGTTCCGTCCGGTACGGTGGTCGGAGCTGACATACCTGTCCATTCGTTGAGATTGCTGCCGATGAGCAGCGTGACGTTTTTGCCGGCTTCGGCGAATGCGTCATCCGTGACCGGATTGGAGGGCAGCACATCGCCATCCACCACGGGACCCCATTCCATCTGGTAGCCTCCGCCCAAAGGAGCGGGAATATGGTATTCGTTCGCGGTCTCCTGCAGCGCCTGCGTGGATGCCTCCTGCAGCTTGTCCACCGATACGTTTTGCAAGTCGCCTATATGGTTGGTGTCGATGCCGAGCTGGTCGAGCAGATGCTTGGTGAGTGATTGGCTCTGTTCTTGTGTTGCGAAGGACACGCCCATGGTCTCCGTAGCACCGGACTCGACTATGGCTTTGTTGAACAGACCTTTCGCTTGGGGGCTGGTCATCAGGGCCAGTGCTTTGGCACCTCCGCCGGACTGCCCAAACAGGGTCACATTGTTCGGATCTCCTCCGAATGCCCCGATATTGGCCTTAATCCACTGCAACGCCATAATGATGTCAGTCAAGCCGACATTGCCGGAATCTCGGTATTCTTCGCCGTATGAGGAGAGGTCCAGATGCCCGAACACGTTGAGTCTGTGGTTTACGGATACCACCACCACATTATGGGAACGGCTTAGATTCGCTCCGTCATAGGAGCGTTCGTTGGCGGAACCGGTGGAGAATCCGCCACCATGCAGCCAGACCATTACGGGAAGATCATTCTGCTTGCTCACTTTTGGAGTCCAGACATTGAGATTTTGGCAGTCATTACTGGTTCCTTTGGTGTCGGTTGCCGCACTTATGCCGAGCATCGATCCCTGAGGTGAGGTGGGGCCATATGCGTTTGCGGTAAACACGCCTTTCCAAGGTTTTATCGGTTCCGCATCCATAAAGCGTTTGTTCGCATGAGCGTATGGCACGCCAAGATACCGGTATACGCCGTCTTGATGGGCTCCCCGGATGAGCCCGGAATCCGTGGACACTGTGCTGTCGCCGGATACGGGCAGATCCTTGAATCTGGGTGCGGCTGGGAAGGCTTGGCGGAACAACAGTCCGGCCATAAGTATGGCGATGACAAATATCGCAAGAACCGTCAATATGATCATTTTCATTTTGCTTCTGGCATGTTGCTTGTTCATGGATATCTCCTCGGTGGCATGAGGTCTTACTCATCGGTATCTTTCAAGAATGCATCGCATTGATTCCATGGGGATGCGACACTGTCTGATATGTAATGCCATTGCCGTATAGGCCTATGCGCAGGATGTATGGCCAGTCATGCGTATTCAGTATGATTCGCTCCGGCAATGACAGCATGCTGTCCACAACGGATGTGACCAATCATGTCACCGATCGTTCCGCCACGTCGGTACGGGCTATGCGCAACGCTGCCCATAATATTCTCTACACGGCGGTGAATGGTTACCATTACGAGCATGGGGAGCCTTCGGTCAGCATTCCAATCTGGCAGACCATAGCGTGGATTGTCGTCGGGATGCTTGGCGTGATGCTGGTTGTCCTTGAAGTAATAGCCATCAAACGATTCCTGAGCCGCCGTAAGGAGAATTCCTTACGTATGCTCGCACAATCGCCTGAGCAGGAGTAATCCAGTTTCCTCGCAGATCGTGAGTACGGACTCCTTGGATTGTGTCTGGACCTCGTCTGGGATTGTGAGGCCAAACCATTTCGGCCCAGCAATCCCAGACGAGGTCCATGTTGTGTGACACTGAATTCTCGTGGTGGCCAATCATGTCATGCTGGCGTATCTAAGACTCACCCGCAATTGCCATCGTGGATGGCTGTGGCCAGCTGGTCGCTGTGCGCATCCATCGCGTATTCGGCGACGCCCTGCTGCTGGTCGGCGATGCGGTTGCGATCGGCCCCGAAAAACAGCACCGAATAGGAATTCGTCACCGCCTCCGTACGGTCGGCTGCGATTGTCGGTTGCGTGGTGCCGCAGGAGATCATGATCGAACGGTGCGAAAGTTCGTGCTTGACCATGTCCACCAGCCAGGGGCTTCGCGCGGTCTGCGTCCAATCCGGGTGTGTGGTGAGGATATGCACGACATCCCGCTGCGTGCGGTCGGGCATCTGGCAGTAATAGGCCGCCACGAATCCGTTCGGATTCTCACCTGACTGGCCGCCGCAGTTGAATTCCATGGTCTGCTCGATCTGCACGCCCATCGTTGATACCACGTTCGTGGCGAGCGTGTACCATCCGGCCGGATCGAGATCGCCGTTGCGCTCAGGTACGGCGATCGCAGCCGCTGCGGCTTCCGCGTTATGCAGATTGCTGACCGCAGTCGAGACCTGCTGTTTCACGTCCGAGCGTAGTTTGTGCAGCGACCGTAGGTCGGCGAGCATCTCCCTCATCGATGCATACGCGCGCTGTTTGCCGTATCGGTCGATGAGCTCGTTCGCCTGCGTCGGATCGTCCACCTGCAGCAGCCATTGCGCCGCATGCTGGCTGAAATCGTCCGCCATGGCCGCGTCGACCGCGCTGAGCAGCTCCTTGGTCTGTCCGTCGAGATTATGTGCCGCCACGCGCATGCTGTCGATGATGGTGCGCTGCTGGTTGCGGTACAACAGTCCGATGATGCGTTCCTGCAGATTGTCCGACAGCAGATACTTGATCTGCTTGGCGTCGGCAAGCCGGTCGTAATCGTCCATGCACTGCTGCACGGTTTCGATGTGCGCGGCGAATCGGTCCGGATCATCCAGGCCCTGCGCGAACGTGATGCTGTCCTGCGCGGTCTGCCGGATGTCCTGCATCGTTTCGATCTGCGGCTTGACGTTGCCGGCCGCTTCGCTGGTGGTGGCGTGCAGGAAATTGGCGACGCCGGCGATGACGGCAAGCACGACGAGCACGCCCACGATACGTATGGTGTTCCGCCGGCCGCGTGAATTCGGGTTGTGGTACAGCATATTCTCAGACTACCTTGCTCGTGTGATGCACCGATGCTCCCATCTACCGCCGTTTGGCTCCATCCGGCCATGCGATGCCGGTGTCAGGGGAGTGCAGGACGTTCTTGTAGATGTCGTTGCGTACGTAGATTTCCACGGAACCGCGCGATCGCTGGTCTTTCCATGGCGTGACGGTTTCGGCGATGCGTATTTTCGTGTAGTCGTTCCGGTCATAGCCGAGGGCGCTGAAGAAGAACGGCTGATAGATGGTGTCGTAGAATTCGGGTTCGCCCCATGATCTCCAGGTTTCGATGTCTTGTTTGCCGGCATAGGGGTCTATGCACCATTCCCAAGAGATGTAGCTGCGCCCTTTGTAGGCATTGGACATGAGCGTACGCTTGAAGTACGGGTCGGCGGTGACCAGTGTTCCGCTCACCCACGATGTGTAGTCGATGCAGTCCTTGCCATCGGCGCAGTAGCCGCCTTGATTGATTCGTTCCTTGACATCCGGGGACGCATTCGTGGAATTGATGCGAGTCCAGCCAGCCATCCAACGGTATTGCTCCAGATGATTGGTCTTGATGAACGAGGCCACCGTCCGGGATGAGGAATACTCGTATCGTATGTCGCATATGCTGGCGTTGATCGTCCAATACACGCTGATTAGCATGGCACCTAAAGCGAGGGCCTTCAGCATGATGAGATAGTTGCGCGCTTTCTTCACCCCAAGCTTGCCGGCGAATTGGTCGGCCATGGTGGCGCACCAGGCCGGCCAATCATCCACGCCGATACGTCGCTCGTCGCAGTCAATCGCGAGCACCGCGATGAAGAATCCCAGCAGGATGCCCAGATGGTGCATAGAGAAATGCTGCGCGAACACCAAGCACATCACTGTGTACGAGCTCAGCAGCAGCATTGCGTTGTGCCGACGTCGGCTGATGTGGATGAGCGGGGCCCACATGAGGCATGACACGGTTCCCGTGTACAGCAGTGTCGGTGATAGGCCGATGAATACCAGATTCGTGTCCGACACCGTCGAGGTGAATAATGCTTCGGCCGGCAGCAGCAGCCAGGAATTGCAGATTTGTATCCATAGTGGTGCCGGCTGTGTCATGCCGGAGATGTCGAAATTGCCGGAATACACGTCTTTTGCGGGCATCACGTCGATCAGTATGGCCATCGCCGCCGCGAGCAGCGCCAGCAGCGCGATGAACCGTCGCCGGTTACGTATCAACGAGTGTTCCTGCCAGACGAACCGCACTACCCAATTCGCCGCGAACATGCCGGCGATTACCAGTCCATATGAACTGGTCAGGCACAGCAGCATCATGCTGAGCGCTTCGCGCCATGGTTTCTCGTCGCGGGTTTTCCAGTTGATAGCCACCAGCAGCATGGCGGCGACCATCAGCGCATAGGGGCGCGACGTGACGCCGTACTGATAGCACAGGAAATAGGAGAACGGCAGGATGACTTTGAATGGTTCCGGCAGTTTGGTTTTGAATTCCAACAGCCAGATCATGAGTGTGGCGCATGCCAGATTGATGCTTTTCAGACCGATCTCGTAGGGTACGCCGAGTTTTGCGGGTGCGGCGAGCATCATCCACCACAGAGGCGGATGATGCTCATAGTGTGGACGTTCCAGAATCATCTCCCGCCACGAGCAGTCGCGCGCGATGAGCCAGGCTTGCGCCTCGTCGAACCATGGTTCGTGGAAACACATCACCGTGCCCACCACGATGACATACGCCGCGAGCACGATGCAGTGCAAACGATGAGGCGTGAGCCAATGCCGAATTGCGTCGCATCGTGTTCTGTTGTCTGTGGCTGCTACTGTTGCAGAACTCATGTTTCCTGTTTCCCGTTGCGTTCGAAATACGCGCGATTGCTGCGTGACTTTGCGATTATTGCGTGGCCGCGCATGGATCATGGCGGTTCCGTCATATTCCATGTTGCGGAACCGCCATTGGACATATGGGCATACCACGCGCCAGCCGTGCCGGCCATCCTTAGAACGAGGAACGTGCGCCGCAGAGCTTCTCGAACTCTTCACGCACTTGCACCTTCACCAACGCATCCTCGAACGTGATGGTGCCCTTGTTCACCAGTCGCGCCAAATCCTGGTCGAGCGTGTGCATGCCTTCCTTCTCGCCGGACTGTAGCACGGTGCGAATCTGATGCGCCTTGCCACTGCGGATCAGTGAGGAAACGGCCGGAGTGTTGATCATCACTTCAGTGGCTGGTGCACGGCCATGGCCGGTAGCGCGCGGAATCAGTGTCTGTACGATCACGGCACGCAAGGTGGAAGCTACCTGCACGCGAATCTGCTGCTGCTGGTTTTCCGGATACACGTCGATGAGACGGTCCACGGTGGAGCCGGCGTCCTGAGTATGAAGGGTTGCGAACACCAAGTGGCCGGTTTCCACTGCGGTCAGTGCGGTGGAAATGGTTTCCAAGTCTCGAAGCTCACCGACTTCGATAATGTCCGGATCCTCACGCAGCGCACGTTTCAGCGCTTCCGCGAAGCTTTTCGTATCAGTGCCCACTTCTCGCTGGCTCACCACGCAACGCTTATGCTGATGCACGAATTCGATCGGGTCTTCGATGGTGATGATATGGTCGGCACGTTCCGCATTCGCCTTGTCCACGATTGCGGCCAGTGTGGTCGACTTACCGGAACCGGTCGGGCCGCATACAAGCACCAGACCACGCGGCAACAGCGCAAGGTCGGCGATACGCGGGTCAATTCCCAGTTCCTGCGCGGTTTTGATTTCCGTGGGAATGGTACGCAACGCGGCGCATACGCCCATACGGTCGCGGTATACGTTCACGCGGAAGCGCAGCAGATCGCCAATGGCGAAGGAGATATCAAGTTCCAGATCATCTTTGAAACGTTCCATCTCTAATTCGTTGGTCATGACTTTCACTGCTTCGTACGTGTGATCCTTCGTCCACACGCTCAATCCCTTGGCGGGGCGCAGCTTGCCATCCACGCGCAGCATTGGCGGGTCGTTGATTACCAAGTGCAAATCGGACGCATTGAGCTCAACCAGCTGGCGGATGGCCGACACGAATTCGTCGTCCGCGTCCGGATGTTCGGTGCGCAGCGTCTGTTCGACCTGCTCGGCCTTGATCTTACGTTCTTCCGGAACGGCATCCTCGTCGGCGTCGTTGGTTTCAGGCACTACGAAATCCGCGAATGGCCTGGTCTGCGGCTGGGGCTGACACATCTGCTGTTGCTGTGGCTGCGGCCTTTGGAAAGCTGCGTCCTGCGGAATGTGAGTGATGGTCGGAGGCATCTGCTGCGCTGCGGTTTCGGCGATGTCGGCCTGTCGCTTAGCGAATGGTGTGGCACCCGGTACGAAGGACGGTGGATTGCTATCGATCTGCTGGATCGGACCATGCTCCTCATATGCGGGATTTTGCTGGGTCGCGTCAGTGTCCTCATCAAACTGCAGGCTGCCGGTACCGACTGGTTGACGGTCGCTTGTTGTTGGAAAAACATGCGCTTCCTGCGATTGTTGTATGGCTTGCGTAGTCTGTTGTTGAGCAACAGACTGTTCGGATGGTTGAGACTGTGAAACTGGCTGCGGGTCGGGAATTTGCACATCCTGCTGGCTTACAGTCGGCATTGAATTAAGCGAAGCGAAAATGCCCTTAAGGCTTTCATCATCTGCCTGAATCGCATTGTCGGAAGACCAATGACGTCCCTTGCGGGGATCCTCATTGAACGATGGAGTGTTGTTGGGAATGGTCACGCCTTTGAGACCGGAAAGATATCCGCCATTGTTCCACGTTTGCTCGATGGTCATCATTGTCCTTTTAATAGGTGGGTTGCTGTCTGAAAATGTCGGTCGTGCCGGCGCTTCGACGCGCCGACGCAACCGAACGTTTTATAGGTGTTTTATAAGTGCGGAGAGGTGCATAGGTGCATGTAACGTCAGGTGGAACCTACACCGTCACGCGAAGCACTTCCTCCACGGAGGTAATGCCTTGAAGCGCCTTCTGCCAACCGTCCTTACGAAGTGTGGTCATGCCTTGCTCCTTCGCCGCCTTGTCAATATCAATCGACGTGGCGCCACGGGCTATAAGATCCTCCATTGTTGAATCCACGCCCATGACCTGCTGGATGGCCACACGGCCGCTATAGCCGGTGTTGGCGCATTCTCGGCATCCTACCGGACGCCATATCGTCGGAAGAGGGGTATCTGGCATGTGTGGAACACCCAACGTCCGAAGCTCCGCTTCGGTGGCAGTATCCTGACGCTTGCACTTCTTGCACAGGCGGCGAGCCAGTCGCTGAGCCATCACCGCAGCAAGCGACGAGCTCAATAGGAACGGCTCCACACCCATTTCCGTCAAACGTGTCACTGCGCTTGGCGCATCATTGGTGTGCAGGGTGGAAAGCACCAAATGGCCGGTCAACGAAGCCTCAATAGCAATGTTGGCGGTCTCCTGATCTCGAATCTCGCCGATGAGCACCACATCAGGGTCTGCACGAAGGATCGAACGCAGAGCCGCGGCGAACGTCATACCGGCCTTGTTGTTCACCTGAACCTGATTGATGCCTCTCATACGGAATTCCACCGGGTCCTCAACCGTAATGATGTTGATTTCCGGCTTCGCCACATCGCCCAACGTGGCATACAACGTGGTCGACTTACCCGAACCGGTAGGACCGGTGACCAACACCAGACCATACGGACGGTTGTACGCCTTGGAGAACACGTCGAAATTCCGCTGGCTGAAATTCAAATCCTCCACCTTGAGATTGCCCGAAGGCGTGCTCAGGATTCGCATGACGATCTTCTCGCCCCATACCGTCGGCAGTGCGGCCACACGAAGATCCACCTTCTGACCATTGTGCTTGACGGTGATGCGGCCGTCCTGCGGCTTACGGCGCTCGCCGATATCCATATCGGACATGACCTTGATGCGGCTGATCACGCCTTGGGTCATGGCTTTCGGCGCTTTCTGGAACACGTGGAGCACGCCGTCGATGCGGTAGCGCACAAGCAGACCGTCTTCCTGCGGTTCGATGTGGATGTCGGAGCAGTGGTCGTCGATGGCCTGGTTGATGAGCAGGCTGACGAAGCGTGCCACAGGGGAGGCGTCCTCGCCGCTGTCGGATTCGAGGTCCACTTCCTTCTTGGCGGTCGCCGCGATTTCGTGCGACAGCTCGGTCAGCTCCGCGTTGGCGCGCAGGTACCGGTTGATGGCGTCCTTCACCTGAGAAGGCATCGCCACCATGGGAATGACCGGCATGCCGGTGCTGGCGGACACGTCGTCGATGGCGGCGAAGTTTTTCGGGTTGGCCATGGCCACGGTGATGCGTCCGTTGACAATGGACAATGGCAGCAGCTGGTTGCGACGGCACAGGTCGTCCGGCACCATGCTGATGACTTCTTTGTCTACTTGGTATTCGTTGAGGTCTACGAACGGTAGGCTCATGCCTTGAGCTAGCGCCATGGCATATTCGCGTTCGGTGTTTTCGTCCATGCCTTCGGTGGATGTGGGCATGGCGGGAAAGTCGCTAGTGGCGTCGCTGGGTGCAGCGGCATGGCGTGGCTGGCTCGGCGTGAAAATCTGGTTGATTTCTCCTGTGACCGGGGAATTCAAATCCATGCGCTGTGAGAAATCGCTCGGCGTGTCGTCGTTTCGATTGCGCTTGAGGAAAGGGAAACGGCTTCCCGAACCGGCGTCGCTCATAATGACCTCCTGGACCATGCGCCGGAACGCACGGTATGACTTATGGCCCTTTGCGAACACAGGTGTTTGCGGGCCTGAGAATGTTCAGTTGTTCATGGTCATGTGAGCTAACGATTGCAGTGTTGTGCACTACTACTCGCATAGTTTAGCGGCTTTGTGACTGAAACGCCAATTGTCATGTGGTGTTTGGAAGGGTGTGAAAACGTTGGCAGGGAATCGTGATACAGTACAGATATTCATGCACCGCCTTTTCTGCGGTGATTTTTCCTGTTGCCTCCGATGATGGGGTGATACTGCATGAAGGAGCTGCTCATGGAGCACAGCTGGCGTAGGGCGGTAAATGATGCCGCGACAGGGCTTGCAATACATAACGTCAAACGATTGCCGAAACGTGGCGAGTCGGGTTTCACATTGGTTGAGGTATTGGTGGCGATTGTGGTGCTGAGCATCACAGGTCTTGCCGCCGCACAGTTCGCGATTACTGCGATTCGTACTTCTTATGCCCAGCAGCAGCGTTCAGCAGCCATTGCTTTGGGTAGTGATGGTATCGAACGCATGCGCGCACAGATAGCGGATCATACTTCTGCGCCATCCTCCTATTACACGGATTTGCTGCCTGGCATGGGTGTGGATGATGTGAAGAAAGCACATGCGAATCTCACGGCAGTGGGGGCCATCACCTCACAATTCTCGGATTTGGAGGCTACGGCCACTCCGGATGCCGATACGAGCAAGTACATTCAGCCGGTGCGCACTACCACGGGCAAAGACGCCAAACATACTACATATACGGTGAACACCGTGATTGAGAAGTGCTATCGGGAAAGCGGCACCATGGATTGTAGAACCGCTTCGGAACTGGGTATTGACGGGCATGCGTCCATTAGCGGTCTTGACGGTACTCCTGACGCCTCGCTGCGATCCAGCATCCTGAGTCAGGACAACATTCCTACTAAGGGATTCACCTTTATGGCGAAAACGTATATGCCGATGGTACGCGTGGTGGTAGGCGTCACCTGGTCGGACAATATTGGCGCAGACAAAACGGCCGTGTATACCACCAATGAACTGTTGAATGTGATCGGGGCCTGAAGGAGCGGGACGGCTTATGGAAGAGAAGAACTCTGGATTCAGTCTGAATCGCCGATTATTACGTGCGCTCCGTAGGCGTGCTCGTGGGGAAGGCGGCGTTACCTTGGTGGAGATGATGGTTTCATTGTTTATTTTTGCCATTGTTTCCACCATGTTCACGGTGTCGATCGTGCAATATTTGCATTCCACCACAGCCGATGCTATCCGCACCAGATTGGCTACGGAAATAGCTACATCGGTGCAGGCTCTGGACCGATATGTTCGCAATGCCGAAGGTGTGGAAGAGGCTGCCAGCGGTGACAGGTTGACTTTGGTGACCACTGATGCCGATGGGATTCGGCAATGCGCTGTGATTGAGTACACAGAGGCCACGTGGTCCGGCGGGCGAGTTGATGATTATGGTTCCGTCGTGGTAAAAACCAGACCATATGCAACCGGTGCTGGGGGAGCGTGGAGCGAGCATGCGGTGTTGACGGCGGTGATGAACAACAGTACCGCTTCAACGTCCGATGATTCGCTGTTCAAAAACAAACTGTTCAGCATGGATGGCGGTACGCGCGTGGTGCGGTATTCGCCGGTGACGGGTTCGTATGTGGGTGGCAAGCCGGTCACCTCGAACACATTGACATCGTTTACAGCTCGCAATGTGGGTTCGAGTGCTTCGGTCGACTTCAGTCAATGTCGTTGAATGACGGTGTCTGTAAGGGCTCTCCCTTGTGGGGGAGCCCTTTTTCTATACTTCCAAATACCCCCCCCGACGCGCCCGGGGGGAAATGGTTTTTTAATGAATTTTCGTTAAAACATGCTGAAAATATTTTCTGAAACACTATTGAAAATATAACTCTTCCAAGGCAAACGTTTCAGACGAAGAGATACACCGGTAGACCGACGGACTCAACGCATGTTACGGAATCGGACGGTGGTGATTGTGTGAAGAGGGGTTATGCAATCGTATTGAAAAAGTTTGATTCGGGGTTGTGATGAAAACGGTGGATGAAACATCATTGGTGCGATTGATGCACTGCATCTGGTACTGCAAACGATGTCAATACGACTACGCTGAGAGTTGTTGGTTATGTGAGCCAGCCACCCCCACAAGGGGAAATAACGCAAAGAAGAATCGCTGTGGACCATCCGAAGTTGGACGGTCCACGGTATGTCCTTCCAATTGGAAAGAAGGGTTCATTATGAAGAGCGTACGTAACGCACTCAACCGCCGTGCCAAGGGCGAAAAGGGCTTCACCCTCGTCGAACTGCTCGTGGTCGTCATCATCATCGGCATCCTGTCCGCCGTGGCAGTCCCGATCTACCTGAACCAGCGCAAGGCCGCGTGGAACTCCACCATCCAGTCCGACGTCAAGAACGCCAGCCTCGTGGTCGAAACCGCCATGACCGCCAACAACGGGAAGTTCGACAATGGTTGGGCGGGCACCTATTCGCCCGGTAAGGCAAAGTTGGGAACTTCCGATCAGGAAATTACGGTTTCCAAGGATGTCACGATTGTCATCGCAAAGGGCGCTGACTCGAATAACTACACCATCACCGGTACGGATAGCAATAGCGGCACCAAGCAGTACACGTATGACTCCGCTAATGGCGCGATTTCTGAATCAGCCAAGGCAGCTGCTCCTGCTAAGCCGTGAGGCATATCGCTAATTGCCTGAATTGAATGTCGGGGACATCGTCCGTCCCCGACATTCGCATATCAATCGCACGTCACCATTCATCATCGATATTCATTCGGGGGAACCATGGCCGGCAATGACGCACAAGTGCAATTCCAACAGAACGGCGGCACGCGCAAATGGCGCTACCAGGGCGTCTCATTCGACGGCCAGCGTAAAGAGAAAGGCGTGGTCGAAGCGCAGACGCGCGACCAGGCCATCGAGCGCATCAAAAAACTTGGACTGTATCCGACCGACCTGACCGACACGGCCGCCGGCACCGGTCTCAACACTGAAATCAACATCAAGGCGTTCGAGAAATATCCAAGCAAAAAAGACTTCGCCGTAACGGCGCGGCAGCTCGCCACCATGGTGGCGGCTGGCGTCTCGCTGATCCGAGCCTTGAACATCGTCACCGAACAAATCGAGAACGTGAAACTCCGCAAGGCAGTGCAGGCCTGCGTGGCGCAAGTGGAAGGCGGCTCGTCCTTCTCCGAAGCCATGTCGGCGGATCCCGATTCCCTGTTCCCGCCGATCATGGTCAACATGGTTCGTGCCGGCGAGACCGGCGGCTTCCTAGACAAATCGCTGCTCACCGTGGCGGACAGCTTCGAAGCGGATGTGAGGCTCCAAGGGCAGATCAAAAGCGCCATGGCCTATCCGGTCGTGGTACTGGGCATCGCCCTGATCTTGGTGATGGTGATGCTGCTTACCATCGTGCCGATGTTCGCCAGCATGTACGATTCCATGAATGCCCAGTTGCCATTCGTGACCCAGATCCTGGTGGACCTCGGCAAAGTGATGCCCTACGTGCTTCCGGTGCTGATTGTGGCCGTCGTGGCGCTGGCCATGTTCTGGAAGCGCAACCGTAACAAAGACATCATCCGCACCTGGTGGGATCCGTTCACACTCAAGGCACCGGTGTTCGGCAAGCTGGACACCAACGTGGCCCTGGCCCGCTTTTGCAATAATTTCTCTTCCATGCTCGCTTCCGGTGTGCCAATTCTCCAGGCACTTGATATCGTCGGATCGACGTCGGGCAACTATGTGATCGATTCGTCTTCGAAGCGTGTGGGCCGTTTGGTGGAACGTGGCTACCGTCTGGCCGACAGCATGAGCACCGAAAAGATCTTCCCGAACATGCTGGTGCAGATGGTGTCCATCGGCGAGGACTCCGGCGCCATCGACAAAATGCTGTCCAGCGCGGGCCGAGCGTATGACGAAGAGGCCCAATCCATGGCCAAACAGCTCACCTCGTTGCTGGAACCACTGATGATTCTGTTCCTCGGCGTGGTGGTCGGCTTCATGGTGGTGGCATTGTATATGCCGATGTTCTCCATGTTCGACGCCATCAATGGTCAGGCCTGACCTGATATCCGAGTACCCGAGCGAAACATACCTTTATATATAGGAGCAAGCATGAAACAGACCGGATTGTGGTCCAGACTCAACCGCAGGTACCGTGCGGCATTACGCGAACGCATGGGGGAGCACGGCGCCGCCATGATGCTGGCCATTCTGTTCGTGATGGTGGTGCTCACCACATCCGCTCTGGTCATGACTACCCTGCTTGCCCAGGCGATTCCTTACAAGAACAATAAGGAAAACTCCCAAGCCAACTATGCGGCCGAATCCGGCCTTGAAGTCGGCTTGAGCTATATCAATGAGACTCTGGCGAAGTTGCAAGGTTCTACGAGTCTTGATGATTTGCAGAAGGTGTTGCCTGCTGTTGATGCTGATATGAACGACAGTTCCAAGGATGGTGAATTTGTCAAATATGATGGCGCATCCGTATTGTTGAATCATGTTGCTTTGAATAAGACGGTAAAAACATCGGATACGGCTTCATATACGCCAGATGACCTGTCCTATCGTGTGCGCATCAATTTCTACGACACCAATCCGGATGACGCATCGGCGGAGATGATCGGCTCTCCATCCGATCTGAAAAGCCTCCAGTACGCCGAAGTCGTGGCCACGGGCTTCATCAACCGCTATAAGGATGGCCGTACGACGGGCAACGCCCAAAAACCGCAGGCCATGAAACGCGCTATATGCAAGATCGAAGCCAAAACGGACTCCACCACCACGAACCATTCCAGCACCCTGGGCGTCGGTGGCCGCATGGGCATGGGTTTTTATGCCGCGGCGCCCTACAACAGGCTCGATTCGCAGTTCGTATGGGTGCCCGTGGATTATGATGGCGTGTCCATCGGATCCGATCCAACCGGCGAAGTTAAATTCTCCGGCACGGTGGATTCCGGACACACCAATACCAGCCAGCTGTCCGATGGCACTGCGACGTTGAATCCAGTGAACCGCACCTGCATGCTGGCCACCACCATTCCGGTTACCAACGAGAAGAAAAGCATTGCCGAGAACCTCGATTTAAGCAAATCGCCTCAAGCCGGTTCTGGGCTGGTGGTACTGCCCGCCGCATACAACGCGGGAGGTGACACCTACCAATATACTGAGGAATGCCGTGCTGACGGTGCGTACTCCTCATTGAACACGTGGGTGTACTACAAGGACAATTCCATCCGTCTGGCCTCGAATATGGGATTGTGCGTCACCGGCGTGAGCATCGATGACACCGACGGCAAGACTCCGGCCACCTTGCAGCCATGCGGCACATCATACGGAGTCCACTTCCAGGGCGATTATTATACGGATCCGAATAAGGTTGCGCAGCAGACGGAGAAGAACGACCCGAACAGTCTGCTCAACAAATACCAGAAATGGAACTTCTACAACGGGTTCATCAACGCCGGATACTGGAACGAGCTGACGGGCGATGTCGGTGCGCAAGCAGCGTCATATGATTCCGCCCTGCCTGAAAGCAAGGGATATGCCGTAGCCGGCGTGCAGAGCGGCAAAAAGACCAAGTTCCAACGTCTGGAAGTCACCCATTACGGCGGTAGCCCACAAGACAGTGGCGATCCGCATTTTGCGGGCGGCAATATCAAAGCCACCCCCTACAGTCAGGCGTATATGGTGTCGCAATGGACCTATAACTTCAGCGATTCCTACTTTTCGAACGGTGCCGACATGCAGGATGCCACCGCATCCTTCAGCCAAGCAGGCGAAGCGGGATACGGCACCAATCAGATGGTGAACTCCGCATCCGGATTCTGCATGGTGATGGACGGCAACGACGTATACGCCGACACCTGCGACGTGCATAGTGCGGACTTCGACGCGAAATGCTACCAGAAGACGATCATGGGGCAAGGCAGCGATTTCATCTCGACCTCTCACTGTTCGACCGCCGACAAGGAGAACTTCAACTTCACATCCGACCGCGTCTCCTATACCGAAGATGCCAGCGCCGATGGCACTGGCATCGACACCACTATAGCCCTGCACGACACCAACGGCAACACGAAGTACCTGCATGTTTCCGGCAGTAAGGTGTCGTTGACCGACAATCCAAGTGACGCCACAAAGTTCCGCCGATACAACGAGCACAACACCTCGAAAGCGGTGAGTTACGGCGGCAAGACGCAGTATCCATGGGCTGGCACTTTCCAAACCAGCGAAGGCATGTGCCTGACGGAAATCTATCCGGGAGACTATGTGGAAAGCAATGGGAAGAAAGACCGTCAATACAATCGCTCAGACGGTCATTCCATGCTGAAAATGGTTTCATGCGGAACCGATCGTGACGTGCGTGGGCGACTGGTGAAATCGCAGGCATGGAACGCTTCAGTGAATTATGGTGATGCCGGATCGGCCGGTAGCATTACTTGGACAACGACGACGACCACCGTATCTATCCCTACCAGTACCTATTTCTCAGCGGTTGTGGACTCCACCGTCACATCCAGAAAGTGGTGAACGGCATGGATATAGTGAATGATGTTCCTACTGTGGTGATACTGCTGGTGGCCTCGCTGATCATCGGCTGTATTTTCGGATCTTTCCTGAATGTAGTGATATGGCGTGTGCCGAACCACATAAGCATCACCAATCCGAAACGTAGCTTTTGTCCGAAATGCGAATCGCCAATCGCTTGGTATGACAATATTCCCATCTTTTCCTGGTTGGCGCTCGGCGCGAAATGCCGACACTGCAAGGAACCGATTGCCGCACGATATCCGCTGGTCGAATCGCTTGGCGGACTGTCCTTCCTTGCCGTAACCGCAGGTGGACTGTTCGGCGCATACCCGTTGTGGGCACTACCCGTGCTGTACGTGTTCGCATGCGTGTCCATCGTCATAGCGTTCATCGACTTGGACCACCATCTCATCCTCAACGTAGTGCTACTGCCGACGCTTATCGCAACGGTGTTGCTGCTGGCTGTGGCATCGTTTGGCATAGGGGAGTGGAATCGTCTTGGTCGCGGAGCGCTCTGCGCGCTGATTCTCTTCGTGTTCTATTTCGTACTCTCACTCATCTGGAAAGGTGGTATGGGAGACGGCGACATCAAACTCGCGTTCATTCTCGGATTGCTGCTTGGCTGGCTTGGCTGGCCGCAATTCATCATTGGATCGTTCGCCGCGTTCTTCATCGGCGGTGCCATCAGCTTGGTATTGCTGGCCAGCAAAAAGGTCGATCTTCATGGAGGCATCCCCTTTGGGCCATCCATGCTGCTCGGCGCATGGCTTGGCATTTTCGCCGGCGTACCAATCGCCACACTATACCTGCAACTCACCGGACTTGCGTAACGCATCCGCATACAAGACCCATATATATAAGGAGAGACCATGAGAGCAATAACGGCGCTGTCGATTGCGAGCGACGCCATACGAGCGGCGGTCATAGCCGACCCCTATACGGATTCGCCGACCATCAAACACTTCCAGGCGCTTCCGCTGCCCGTTGGAGCTGTGGTGGATGGCGAAGTGGTGGACGCCGAAGTGGTCACCGGTCTACTGAAAACGTTGGTGCAACGCTTCAAGTTCCCGCGTGAGAACACCATACTCGTTTATTCGAGCCGTCGTATGGTGTTCCGTGAGGCGGACTTCCCCTACATGTCCCTAGCTGATTTACGCTCAACCCTGCCATTCCAGGCCAAAGGCATGATTCCATTGCCCATTGAGGAATCCGAACTTGACTTCGTGCCGTTGTCTGTAGTGGATGACGAGCAGAACGGCAAGCAGCTTCATGGCATTCTCGTAGCCACTCTGCGCGGTGGTCTGGAAAAAACTGCGTATACCGCAGAAGAAGCGGGTTTCGTGATCACCTCCATCGACGCCGGTCCGTTCGCGTTGGCCCGCCTGTTCAGCGACACCAACCAGGCGCAGACCGAAGCGGTGGTCAACATCAACGGCAACTGCACCGACGTGATCGTGCTCAATAACGGAAAACCCGCCTATATGCGCGTCGTGCCGTCCGGTGCCGACGACGTGTCCGACGCCATCGCCAATGCGCTGAGCATCTCCTTCGAAGACGCGGAACGCATCAAAAACCAGATTGGTCTGCAAAATGTGACCGGTGACGAACGTCTCGAAAAAGCCGAGGAAGTCATTCGTGAAACCACGGCGCAGCTCATCGTCGGTATTCGCAATACGTTGAACATGTACGACGTCGACCATGCGGACAGCACCATCAGCGGCATCATCCTCACCGGTACGGGTGCGCGACTTATCGGTCTGCCCCCAGTGTTGGCAAGCTCCATCAACAAGATGGTGCGCATTGGCGATCCGTTCATCCGCTTCAAGCTGTCCAAGGAAGTCGAACGTCAGAACATTGTGGCGCACGCGGTCGATTTAGGTGGGGTGCTGGGACTGGTCATCGGAAAGAAGCCGAGGTGAGTGTGATTATGAAACTTGATATGAAATCCAAGAAAAACAAGGCCAACTCCCACCGTGGACGTGGCAAGGAAATCGCCTATCCGGACACTTCGGACGGTCAGAAGGGCACCCTGCTATCCATGAACGTCTCCGATATCAGCAATGCGTTGAAGGCGGGCGGTATCGGCAAGCGTAGCACCGCGCCGGAAAACCCAGCCGACTGGACCATGCGCGCTAACCTGATTCCGCGTTCCATCGTCGGATTGAATCGCGATCGAGCCATCAAATACCTGTTAACGTATGTGCTGATCGGCGTGCTCATTGTATCTTTGGTGGTCAGCGTGTTCATGTTCGCCCAATCCACATGGGCGGACCATCGTGTGGAAGTGGCTCAACAGAAGACCATTTCCTTGCAAAAGGAGAAAGCGCAGTTCAAGGATGTCGAAGACACGTTGAATTCGCTGGACGATGCGCAGAAGGCGAAGATTGCCATGCTGTATGACGAAATGGACTGGATGAAGGTCGCCGATTCGCTGAACAGCTCGCTTCCGGAAGGCGGCCAGTATACGAATCTGGAACTCAAAAGCTTCCAGATCGCTTCATCGAACAATTCGTCCTCATCCTCCGACAATACGTCCACTGTGTGGTCTGGTAACGGCGTGATTTCCGCGGACTTCACCATCGAATCGCCGAATTTCTACTCGGCCAAGGACTTTATCAACAATTTCGCCTCGATTCCCACGTACAAGACGGGTTATGTGAGCTCTATTACCAAGAATGACAGTGAAGGTGGCACCACCTACACGTATACCGGAACGATTTCACTGGTGATGGACGGCAACACCACTTCGCGAAGCGACAACTCAGCAGGCGCGACCCAGGCCAACCGTGATTTGCTCGCCAAGCTGCGCGCAAGCCTCGACAAGGCTGCGTCCGGACAGTCTGATGCTTCTGCCAACCAGTCGACTGACACCTCATCCGATGCCAGCGGATCGTCCAACTGATAAGCAGGAGGAAACATGAACAAGCATAAAATCGCATGGATCGCACTGGCCGTCGGCATCGTAGTGGTGCTGATGTTGACATGGCTTGTAGGCGTATCTCCGCGTCTTACACACATTAAGGAAGCCGACGCGCAGACTGCGCAGATCGAAGAAAGCAACAAGAAAACGCGTGACCAGATTGAAACGCTGCGTATGGCGAGCGAGACGATCGGCCTGCAGAAGGATCGTTTGCGTCAGCTGCAGCGCCAGATTCCTGACGGCTATAACCAAAACGAATTCATCGATTCGTTGAATGCCGCTGCTGATGGTGCGGGCGTCTCCATCCAGTCTGTGACCTTCGATGAGGCCACCACCGCTGAAGTGCCGTCCGAAATGCAGGGAACCATCAAAGCCGGCCGGCTTGTGCAGGTTCCGGTGAGCATTACTGCGAATGGCAGCTATGATGCAATGCGTGGCTTCGTTCAGGCCGTGCAGGGCATCAACCGTATTGCCGTTCCTGAAGATGTGACGTACACCCTTGATAAGGGCGGCGACGCCACCAAGAACAACGTGACCATCAATTGTAAAATCTGGTCGCTGCTGCTTAACAATGACACCGTCGAAGACGAGAACGTTACCAAGCAGTGACAAACAATACATAAAGAACGATTCTCTCCTTATCCATTACATGGGGCCTTCCGCATTCGCGGGAAGCCCCTTATGTATCTTCACATATTCTTATGTGTTTTCATTCGGTTCTTGCATCAATTTGCCGTTCATCCCCATCGGAAATCACGTAACTTGCCATGCCGTGAAACTGTCAGGCAAAACTGTCAGCATGTGACGGTAGGCTTTGCGCTTGTAAAGACCCCAAACCATTCAATCCAGAAGGTGCATTGTGGCTGTATCCAAACTCGATGAAGTCGTATCCCTTGCCAAGCGTCGTGGCTTTGTTTTCCCCGCCGGTGAAATCTACGGCGGAACCCGTTCCGCATGGGATTACGGTCCGCTCGGCGTGGCGCTGAAGGACAATATCAAGCGCGAATGGTGGCGCTCCATGGTCGTCACCCGTGGCGACGTGGTGGGAGTAGACACCTCCATCATCCTGCCGACCCCCGTGTGGGTGGCTTCCGGCCACGTGGCTGTCTTCAACGATCCGCTGGTGGAATGCCTCAACTGCCACAAGCGCCAGCGTTCCGACAAGCTTGAGGAATCCTACGCCGAGAAACATGGCGACAAGCTGCCGGAAAACGGCATGGCCGACATCGTGTGCCCCGACTGCGGCACCCGCGGCAAGTGGACCGAACCGCGCGACTTCAACATGATGCTGCGCACCCACCTCGGCCCGGTCGAGGACGAGAACTCCCTGCACTACCTGCGTCCGGAAACCGCACAGGGCATCTTCGTGGACTTCAAGAACGTGATGACCTCATCCCGTAAGAAGCCGCCGTTCGGCATCGCCAACATGGGCAAGTCCTTCCGTAACGAAATCACCCCAGGCAACTTCATCTTCCGTACTCGCGAGTTCGAGCAGATGGAGATGGAATTCTTCGTCAAGCCCGGCGAGGACGAAGCCTGGCACCAGTACTGGATCGACGCCCGTACCCAGTGGTACCTCGACCTCGGCGTCAAGCCGGAGAACCTGCGCCACTACGAGCATCCGAAGGAGAAGCTGGCCCACTATTCGAAGCGCACCGTCGACATCGAATACAAGTTCGGCTTCCAGGGCTCCGATTGGGGCGAGCTCGAAGGCATCGCCAACCGTACCGACTTCGACCTGTCCGCGCACGCGGAGCACTCCGGCGAGGACCTGAGCTACTTCAACCAGGCCACCGGCGAAAAGTACGTGCCGTACGTCATTGAGCCGGCCGCCGGCCTGACCCGTTCCCTCATGTGCTTCCTCGTCGACGCCTACGACGTGGACGAGGCTCCGAACACCAAGGGCGGCGTGGACAAGCGCACCGTCCTGCACCTCGACCCGCGTCTGGCTCCGGTCAAGGCCGCCGTGCTGCCGCTGAGCAAGAAGCCGGACCTGCAGTCCGTGGCCCAGAAGCTCGCCGCCGACCTGCGTCAGAACGAATGGATGATCGACTACGACGAGGCCGGCGCGATCGGCCGTCGTTACCGTCGTGAAGACGAGATCGGCACCCCGCTGTGCGTCACCGTCGACTTCGACACCCTTGACGACCAGGCCGTCACCATCCGTGAACGCGACACCATGCAGCAGGAGCGCGTCAGCCTCGACAAGGTGGCCGACTACATCGCCGAGCGTATCGGCGAGAAGCGCGTCAGCGTGCCGCAGATGCCGGTCGAAATGGGCGGCGAGGCTTGGCCTGAGTCCGTCAAGATCGCCGAAGCCGGTGGCCTGTACTGATCGCCCCGAATCGGTCATATCGAACGGAACAAGTCTGACCTATGCCAGATAGCATTGTGAATGCCTACGAGGAATCCGACGTGCTCGACCCGCGTACCGACGCGGAACGGCCGTCGGTTCCTCCCGTTATAAAGCCCGTTGATTTGGGTCCGGTGCACGTCGAAACGCCGGTGGTGCTTTCGCCTATGGCGGGCGTCACCAACTGGCCGTTCCGCGTGATCTGCGAAAGCTACGGTCCCGACGGTCTGTACGTGGCGGAAATGATCACCGCGCGCGCATTGGTGGCCCGCAATCCGAAAGCCCTGCGCCTATGCCGTTTCGCACCCAGCGAGAAGATTCGCTCGCTGCAGCTGTACGGCGTCAATCCCTCGATTGTGGAGCAGGCCGCGAAAATCGTCATCGACGAGAACATGGCCGACCATGTCGACCTCAACTTCGGCTGCCCGGTGCCCAAGGTGACGCGTCGTGGCGGCGGTTCCGCGCTGCCATGGAAGACGGACCTGTTCCGTGAGATCATCCAACGCGTGGTCAAGGTGTGCGACGCGGCCAACGTGCCGGTCACGGCCAAAATCCGCGTCGGCATCGACCATGAACACGAGACGTTCCTCGAAGCCGGGCACATCGCGCAGGAGGAAGGCTGCAAGGCCGTCACCCTGCACGCGCGCACCACCGCCGAATATTACGGTGGGCATTCCGATTGGTCCCGCATCGGCGAGCTGGTTTCCGAGCTTGATATTCCCGTCTTCGGCAACGGGGATATTTGGGGTGCCAACGACGCGTTGGCGATGGTCGCCGAAACCGGTTGCGCGGGTGTTGCGATCGGCCGCGGCTGCCAAGGCCGTCCATGGTTGTTCGCCGACATCAAGAACGCGTTCGCCGGCAGTGACGAGCGCGTCGACCCCACGCTGGGCGACGTGTGCCGCGTGATCGAACGGCATGCCGAACTGCTGACCGAATTCTATGATGGCGACGAGCGGATGGCCGTGCATGACCTGCGCAAGCACGTCGCGTGGTATCTGAAGGGCTTCCCCGTGGGCGGTTCCACACGCCGTGCGTTCATGGAATGTGAAAATCTTGAGGATGTCCGGCGCGAGATAGGCAGACTCGACCCGAACATTCGGTTCCCAGAACGCATCGCCGACAAGCCAAGGGGGCGCGTGCGCTTCGCCAAAAAGGTGCATCTGCCTTACGGATGGTTGGAATCCCGGGAAACCACGCACGAGGAGCGTGAGGCGCTGTTCGGGGATGACCCGATGGATGCCAGCTACTAAAGCTCGTCACGCATGTTCGAAGAGCCGTGTACAAATGACTGAAGGGGTCAACGCAGGCAGAATGAACATGCTGACAGCAAAAAAGTGAAAAAACGGTGGTACACGCCTGGAAAAGTGCGCGTATCATCGGCGCGATTGCGATAGAGTTGTTCATATACGTGAGTGAACAGGAGACAATGGTGAGCGAGATTGCCCAGACTGACAATTTCAACGACAAGACCAACATCAAGGTCGTCGGTGTCGGTGGAGCCGGAGGCAACGCTGTCAATCGCATGATTGCGGAGGGTCTTCAAAGCGTCGAATTTATTGCGATCAACACTGATGCAAAGGATCTGCTGCGATCCGACGCCGATGTCAAGATCTCGCTGAACGATGCCTCCAGCCGTGGTCTGGGCGCTGGCGCCGACCCGGAAAAGGGTGCCAAGGCGGCGCAGGATCACCAGTCCGACATTGAAGAGGCGCTTAAGGGCTCCGACATGGTGTTCGTCACCTGCGGTGAGGGCGGTGGCACCGGAACCGGCGCCAGCCCGATCGTGGCACGTGCGGCCCACCAGCAGGGCGCGCTGACCATCGCCGTGGTGACCCGTCCGTTCAGCTTCGAAGGTCCGCAGCGTTCCGCTTCCGCCGCGCTCGGCATCGAGAACCTGCGCAAGGAAGTCGACGCGCTGATCGTCATTCCGAACGACCGACTGCTGGAACTGTCCGACCGCACCATTGGCATCGTCGACGCGTTCAAGACCGCCGACACCGCACTGCTGGCCGGCGTGCAGGGCATCACCGACCTGATTACCTCGAATTCGTACATCCACGTTGATTTCAACGATGTCAACGCGATTCTGCGTGGTGCCGGCACCGCGCTGTTCGGCATCGGTTCCGCTCGGGGAGAGGACCGCGCCACGCAGGCCGCAGAAATCGCCATCAGCTCGCCGCTGCTGGAGGAAAGCATCGAGGGTGCGCATGGCGCACTGATCAACATCGCCGGTCCGACCGACCTGAAGCTGCAGGAAGCCGCAGCCGCGGTCGCGCTGGTGCAGAAGGCCATCCATCCGGAAGCGCAGATCATCTGGGGCCTGTCCCTGGACGACGCCTACGGCGACGAGGTGCGTGTCACCGTCATCGCAGCAGGTTTCGATGCCAATTCTAAGAAGCCCGACCAGCCGGCCGAAGAAAAGCCGGCCGCGGCCAAGGAAAACACGGTACCGCTGTCCGCGTTGTCCGCCGGCGTGCAGGCTCCCGCCCAGCAGCCGCAGCCGGTGCAGACTCCGGCGGTGCCGCAGGTGCAGCCGCTGTCCAGCTACATTCCGTCCACTCCGGACCAGAACGTCGCCTCGTTCGACCAGACCACCGAGCATGAAGTGGTTTCGGCTAACGATCCGGGCGACCTCGATATTCCGGATTTCCTGCGCTAAAGTCAACGCGTAGACGCGAAAGGAACATACATGGCAGGTTTCATGAAGAACGCGATGTCGTACTTGGGAATGTCCGACGTCGCCGAGGGCGAGGATGATTTCGAGGATGACGTCGACACCGGCGAGACCTCGTTCGATTCGGATCATTCCGTCACCCCGATGCCTTCCTCTTCGGCTTCCGCTTCCACGCCGTCCGCTCCGCGTGAGCAGTCCAACCCGTTCCAGGGGGGTAGAGTTAGCCGCATCACCACCATCCATCCGAAGACCTATGACGATGCGCAGATGGTCGGTCGCGCCATTCGTGACGGCATTCCGGTGGTGCTGAACCTGACAGGTGTGGCCGAAGCCGTGGCATACCGCATCGTCGACTTCTCCGCCGGTGTGGTGTTCGGCGTGCGCGGCTCCATCGAACGCGTCACTCCGCGCGTGTTCCTGCTGAGCCCGGCCCAAGTGAACATCAAGGTCGAGGAGCCTGAAGACAAGGGTCCGGCCCACGACCTGTTCGCCGACTGAGCCGTGTAGCACAGAGCAAGCACAAATCAGACGATTATGCCCCCACTGAAAGCGGGGGCATTTTGTTATGCGCGCTTGATACAGTGGCAACGTGATTCTCTCGATAATTGGTAGCGTCGTCCATTTTCTGGTCAACGCCTATATCCTGGTGCTGTTCGTCCGCATGATTCTCGACTGGGTGTTGGCATTGTCGCCGACGTGGCGGCCAAGCGGAATCGTGGCCTCGTTGTTCGACGCCATCTACCAGCTGACGGAGCCGCCGTTAAGGTGGTTGCGGCAGTATATTCGTCCCGTTCCGCTCGGACCGATCTATTTTGACGTCGCGTATCTTGTGCTTTATTTCGTTCTTGTGGTCATTGATTTCCTTATTTAGCACCTCTAAAAAACCGTTTTTCCGCAAAATATCTATGGTTTCGTGCTAGAGTCGAACACTGAAAGCAACAACAGTAAGGCATCAAGCCCAAAGCGAGGTGTAAGGATTTATGGCTCTGTTGACGCCGAAAGATATTAGGGAGCATACTTTCCAGACCGTAAGGTTCAAGGAAGGCTATGACGTCGATGAAGTCGATGACTTCCTCGATCAGGTAACCGAGACGGTGGAAGCCCTTGGCAAGCAGGCAGTTGCCGGCGGACAGGCCACGCAGTCTCTTGGCCCGGATGTCGCAGGACTCAATTCCAAGATTTCCGAGTTGAATGCTCAGATCCAGTCCCTGCAGCAGGAGAACGCGACGCTGAAGTCCGCCTCCGAGCAGGCAGCTGGTGCGGGAGACCAGGCCGCTCAGGCCGCTCAGGCCGCGGCCGCCAAGCTTTCCGAGGCAGAGGAAAGCAATCGTGCGCTGTCTTCCCAGAACGAGCAGCTCAAGGGGCAGATCGATCGTCTGTCCGCGCAGGTCGATCAGCTCACCGCCCAGGCAGCCGAAGCGGCCGGTCAGGCCGACCTTGGCGAGCAGCTTACCGCCGTGCAGCACGAGCGTGACACGTTCCGCGCACAGACCGAGGACCTGTCCCGTCAGCTGGCATCGGCCCAGGAGCAGGTGGTCGTGGCTCAGCGTCAGAAGGAGCAGATCGATCAGCTCACCGCAAAGCTTCAGGAAGCGCAGGACCAGGTCGCTCAGGCCCAGCAGCTCACTCAGGAGCATGCTGCCCAGTCCCAGCAGCAGGATGCCCAGGTGAAGCAGCAGGCCATGCAGATCCAGCAGCTTGCCCAGCAACTGAAGGATTCCCAGATTCGCGAGGCACAGCTGCGCGAACAGGTCGCCAAGTCCGAGCCGAGCACCGAAACCGGCAGCCTGCAGAAGATCGCAGGTGCCGCGGCAAGCGCCAATACCGAGCCGGAGCGCGCCACCGCCATGCTGACGCTGGCCATGCAGCTGCACGACCAGTACGTCGACAAGGGCAAGGCCAAGGCCAAGGAGATCACCGAGGAAAGCCAGCGCAAGTACGAAGAGATCATCGGCAGCGCCAACGACTACTCCAACCGCACTCGTTCCGAGGCTGACCAGTACTCCACCGACACCCGCGCCAACGCCGACAACTACCTGTCCGGCAAGACCCAGGATGGCGATGCCTATCTGGCACAGAAGCAGCAGGATGGCGATGCGTACCTGAACCAGAAGACCGAGGAAGGCAATGCCTATCTGGCCGGCAAGCAGCAGGATGGCGACGCTTATCTGGAGCAGAAGCAGCAGGAAGGCGACGCCTACTTCGCGCAGAAGCAGGAAGAGGGCGACGGCTACCTGGCTCAGAAGACCCAGGACGCCGACACGTACTTCTCCGACAAGCACACCGAGGCCGACAACTACGAAGCCGAAGTGCAGAAGCGCGCCTTCGACTACGATTCGAAGACCCGTACCGCTGCCGACGACTACGCCCAGCAGGTCCGCGACAACCTCGAGACCCAGACCAAGGTCATCGAAGGCAACATCAAGGGCCTCAAGCAGTTCGAAACCGAATACCGTGCACGACTCACCGACTTCCTCGGCCAGCTCGTCAACCAGGTGTCCGATACGAACAACTACGACCAGGACCCTCAGGACAACAACGACTGAGATTAGCCTGTGTCTGACATCATGAAGAATGATCAAAGACGGCTGCGCGACCGCGTGGCCGTCTTTGCGTGTATTGCGATCGCGACGATCGCGATTGACCAGCTCACCAAGATGTGGGCTTTGTCCGCATTGGCCGATGGCCGTACCATACGCGTGATTCCCGGCCTGCTTTCGTTGACATTGGTGCGTAATCCAGGCGCCTCGCTCGGCATGGGCTCCGGCATGACGTGGCTGATTTCCCTGCTGGCGATGGCGGCCTGCGTGGCGTTGGTCGTACTTGCCGTCCGCACCATTTCCATGAAATGGACGGTGCTGTTCGCCTTCGCCTTCGCAGGAGCGTTCGGCAACCTCATCGACCGCGTCATCTACGCGGAAGGGTTCCTCAACGGCAAGGTCGTGGATTTCCTGAACTACGGATGGTCCATCGGCAACGTGGCGGACATCTTCCTCATGCTCGCGGGCGTTGCGGCGGTGCTGCTGCTGTTCCTCGGGGAACCGTTCAGCCAAAAGGACCTTGACGAGGCCAACGGCAAGACGCTTGGTGATGATGCGAACGCAACCGACGACGGGGCGAAAGCAGCATGAGCCGTCTCGTACCCGCTCCCGACGCGCTCGTCGGCAAACGATTCGACGTCGCGGTCGCCAAAATGCTTGGCATTTCCCGGGCCAAGGCGGCCGACCTCATCGAAAGCGGACAGGCGCGCGTGCTCGGCAGGGACATTTCCAAATCGTCGACCCTGCAGGCAGGCGAAACCGTAGAATTCGACATCGTCGAGGAACGGTCCGAACCGGAACCGATCGCCCATGACATGGCCGTCGTCTATGAGGACGACGATGTGGTCGTGGTGGACAAGCCGGTCGGCGTCGCCGCGCACGCATCCGTCGGATGGACCGGTCCGACGGTGCTTGGCAGCCTGATCGACAGGGGAGTGCACATCACGTCATATGGCGCGGCAGGCCGTCAAGGCATCGTGTCACGACTCGACGTGGGCACATCGGGACTGATGCTCGTATGCAAGTCCGATCTTGCGTACGTGGAGATGCGCCGGCAGTTCGCCGAACATGAGGTCGTCAAAACATATCACGCACTCGTGCAAGGCAATCTCAAAGAAGACAAAGCCACCATCGAAGCGCCGATCGGACGCGCCAAAGTCTCCGACTTCCGCTTCTGCGTGACACCGGCCGGCAAAGAGGCCATCACGCATTGGGACGTGATGGAACGTTTCGGCGAAGCCACGCTCGTATCCGTGAACCTGGAAACCGGCCGCACCCATCAGATCCGCGTGCATTTCTCATCCATCGGGCATCCGTTGGCGGGGGACGCCATGTACGGCGCGAATCCGCAGCTGAGCGAGGCGCTTGGCCTTGAACGGCAATGGCTGCACGCCATGCAATTGGAATTCCGCCATCCGCGTACGCACGTGTGGACCACGGTGAAATCGCACTATCCCGCCGACCTGCAGCATGCGCTTGACGTGATGCGCGCACGGCACGCCGACCAGTCCCTATAAAAGTGTGGCCGGACGGCCAGAAACGACTCCACGCCGTCATGAAGCCCAGCTAAATTGGAACGCATGGCTACTTCCGCAAATTTCGTGCAACTGCATAATCACACGCATTATTCGCTGCTCGACGGCGCATCGAAAATACCGGATCTGGTCAAGCGCGCCAAGGAACTGGGCATGCCGGCCGTCGGCATCACCGACCACGGCAACATGCATGGCGCGTATGAGATGTGGAGCGCCGCGGTCAACGCCGGCATCAAGCCGATCATCGGCATCGAAGCCTATGTGACGCCGGAAACCGCACGTCAGGACCCCACCCGTGTGAGCTGGGACACCAACTGGAATCCTGATCTGGATCCGCTGCATCGCCGCCGTAACCCGGATGATGTGTCCGGCGGCGGTGTCATCACCCACCTGACCATGTGGGCAGAAAACGACGAAGGCCTCGTCAACCTCATGAAAGCCTCCACCGACGCGAACCTTGAAGGCCGAGTCATGCGCTATCCGCGTATGGATAAGGAAATCCTCGCCAAATATTCGAAAGGCATCATCGCCTCGTCCGGCTGCCCGTCGGGCATCATCCAGACTCGTCTGCGCCTGGGCCAGTTCGATGACGCGTTGCGTGCCGCCGGCGAATTCCAAGACATTTTCGGCCGCGATAATTTCTACATCGAATTCATGGACCACGGCCTGAAAATCGAAAAGCAAGTGACCGACGGGCTGCTCGACATCGCAAAAAAGCTCAACGCGCCGCTGCTGGCCACCAACGATTCCCATTACACGCGTGCCGAAGACGCCGGCGCGCAGGACGCCATGCTGTGCATCAACTCCGGCTCCACGCTGGACGAGCCGGGCCGATTCAAATTCGACGGCACCGGCTACTACATCAAATCCGCCGAGGAAATGCGCGAACTGTTCAAAGACCTTCCCGAAGCGTGCGACAACACGTTGGAGATCGCCGAACGCTGCAACGTCATGTTCGACGATCATGAAGACGGCGCGTTCATGCCGCAATTCGACTGTCCGGAAGGCTGGGACGAGACGTCGCTGTTCCTGAAGAAGGTCGAGGAAGGCCTGGAACGCCGGTACAACGGCAAGCCGTCGCTCGAAGTGCTGCGGCAGGCCGACTACGAATGCGGCGTGATCTGCCAGATGCAGTTCTGCGGCTACTTCCTCGTCGTGGCCGACTACATCAACTGGGCGAAGGCCCACGGCGTGATGGTGGGGCCGGGCCGTGGCTCCGCCGCAGGCGCCATGGTCGCGTATGCGATGGGCATCACCGAACTTGATCCGCTTGAACACGGTCTGATCTTCGAACGATTCCTCAATCCGGAACGTGTCTCACTGCCTGATATCGACGTCGACTTCGACCCGGACGGTCGTGGACGCGTGCTCGACTACGTGGGTGAGAAATACGGACGTGACAAAGTGGCGCAGTGCGTGATCTACGGCACCATCAAAACCAAGCAGGCGCTGAAGGACTCCGCCCGCATCATGGGATACGACTTCTCCGTCGGAGACAAGATCACCAAAGCCCTGCCTCCCGCACAGACCGGCGGCAAGGACATTCCGCTGCACGACATCTTCGACCCAAGCGCGAAACGATACGCGGAAGCACGCGAATTCCGCGAACTGTACGATTCCGACCCGGACGCGAAACGCATCACGGACGAGGCGATGGGCATCGAAGGTCTGATTCGTCAGACCGGTGTGCACGCCTGCGCCACCATCATGGGCAGCGAGCCGATCACCAACACGTCGCCGCTGCTGGAACGTACCGACGGCACCGTCACCACCACGCTCGAATACCATACGTGCGAAACGCTCGGTCTGGTCAAGATGGACTTCCTCGGACTTTCCAACTTGACGGTGATCCGAGACACCCTGAACAACATCGAGGCGAACGGCAAGGAACGCATCGACCATACGAAGATTCCGCTGGACGACCGCCCCACCTACGACCTGCTGTCCCGTGGCGACACGCTCGGCGTGTTCCAGCTCGATTCCGACGGCATGCGCTCGCTGCTGAAAACGTTGAAGCCGAACAACTTCAACGATATTTCCGCACTGATCGCGCTGTACCGTCCAGGTCCGATGGATATGGATTCGCACACCAACTATGCGAAGCGCAAGAACGGTCTGCAGAAGATCACGCCAATCCACCCCGAAGTGGCCGAACCGCTTAAGGAAGTGCTCGACGAGACCTACGGTCTGATCGTCTACCAGGAGCAGGTGCAGTCCGCGGCGCGAATCCTCGCCGGCTATTCGCTGGGCAAGGCAGACGTGCTGCGTCGAGCGATGGGCAAGAAGAAGCCGGAAGTGCTGGCCAAGGAGAAGATTCCGTTCTTCGCCGGCATGAAGGAGCATGGATATTCCGAAGAGGCCGCGCAGGCCGTGTGGGACATCCTCGTACCGTTCTCCGGCTACGCGTTCAACAAGGCGCATTCGGCCGCATACGGTTTGATCTCCTACTGGACCGCGTATCTGAAAACGCATTATCCGGTGGAGTTCATGGCCGCCCTGCTGCAAGGCGCCAGCACGAACAAAGACAAGACCGCGCTGTACCTGGGCGAGGCGCGACGCATGGGCATCCAGGTGCTTTCTCCGGACGTGAACGAGTCGGTGTACGAGTATTCGGCAGTCGGCGACGTCGTGCGATTCGGCCTCGGCGCCATCCGCAACGTCGGCAAGAACGCGGTCGATGCGATCATCGCGGAACGTGAGAACGGCCACGGCAAGTACGTGAACTTCACCGATTTCATCAAACGCGTGCCGTTGGAGGCGCTGAACAGGCGATTGGTGGAATCGCTGATCAAGGCCGGCGCGTTCGACTCGATCGACCCGAACCGTCGTGCGCTGTTCACCATCCACGAAACGGCCATCAATTCGGTCGTCGGCCTGAAACGCAAGCAGGCGGAAGGCCAGTTCGACCTGTTCGCCGACCTGGACGATTCCAAAGAGAACGATTCCGCCATGGGAGACGCCATGGTGCAGGTGCCCGACGTGGAGGAGTGGGACAAGAAAACCAAGCTCAACTTCGAACGTGAGATGCTTGGCCTGTACGTGTCCGACCATCCGTTGAGCGGCATGCAGTCGATTCTGGTGTCGTTGCGCGAAATGTCGATAGCGCACCTGATCGACCGCGCGGGAAGCATGCCGGACGGCCAGCAGGTGACGATCGCGGGACTTATCACGAACGTGGACCGCCGCGTGTCGAAAAAGGGCAATCCGTGGGCCATCGTAACCGTCGAGGATCTGGAAAGTTCCATCCAATGCATGTTCTTCGGCAAGGTGTACGAGGCCGCCGCGCCCGAGCTCGCCGTCGACACCGTGGTACAGATCCGCGGCCAGGTGGAGAAGCGCGATGAGACAGTGAGCATGCGCGCCACCGAATTCACCGTGCCGACGTTGGAGGCGCAGGATGAACGTCCGCTGACGATTGTGCTGCCGCCGATCGCGCTCGACCAGTCGCATGTGCGGCGGCTCGGGCAGATTCTGACCAGCCATCCCGGCCCGTGCGAGGTGAAACTGGCGTTGATGGACGACAAAGGCAACGCCAAGGTGCTGACGTTCGGAGACCGGTTCCGCGTCAAACGCGACACGTCGCTGTTCGCCGAAATCAAGATTCTCTTCGGACCGAGCTCGCTTCCGTTGGCCTGAGCGGTTTGACTTGAACGGTTTGACATGAACAGGTTTTTGATTGCCGGCCGATGCTGAATGGCGTCGACCGGCATATATTTTTCGCGGAAATCGGCATGGCATGGAAAACGGCGGATCTGCGTGTCTCACAATGCGGCTGAATGTGAGACGACGGGACGTTCTCGTGACTTGGCGTTGTTACCATGGGGCGTTATGAGCGAAGAAAACTATATGCGAATCATTGACCTGCGCGGCAAGAAGCTGACCCGAGCTGAAATGCTGGAAGCCATGCCCCGCGCCGAGATGGGCACCAACGAGGCCACTGAGCTCGTACAGCCGATTCTCGATGATGTGAAGGCCCGCGGCGCTGCGGCCCTGCGCGACTTCGCGGAGAAGTTCGACCATATCCGTCCCGAGCATCTGCGTGTGCCGGTCGAGGCCATGAAGGCCGCCGTCGACGAGCTCGATCCGGAAGTGCGCGCCGCCATCGAGGAATCCGTGCGCCGCTGCCGCGCCGTATCCGCATCCCAGGTGCCGGCCCCGTTCCACACCGACCTGGCCGAAGGCGCGCGCGTCGCCGAACGTTGGATTCCGGTGCAGCGCGTCGGCCTGTACGTGCCGGGAGGCAAGGCCGTCTACCCGAGCTCCGTCATCATGAACGTGGTGCCGGCGCAGGCCGCAGGCGTCGAATCGCTGGCCATCGCCACCCCGCCGAGTCGCAGCAACTCCGACGGCCTGCCGGACAAGACCATCCTCGCCACCTGCGCCATCCTCGGCGTGGACGAGGTGTACGCGGTCGGCGGCGCTCAGGCCATCGCCATGTTCGCTTACGGCGCCAAGGGCTCCGAACCGCAGGACGGCGAGATTCTGTGCGATCCGGTGGACAAGATCACCGGCCCGGGCAACATCTTCGTCGCCACCGCCAAGCGCATGGTCTCCGGCATCGTCGGCATCGACGCCGTCGCCGGTCCGACCGAAATCGCCATCATCGCCGACAAGGGCGCCAACCCAAGCTGGCTCGCCGCCGATCTGATCGGCCAGGCTGAACATGACGAGCTCGCCGGTTCCGTGCTTATCACCGACAGCGAAGACATCGCCGACAAGGTGCAGGAAAGCCTCAAGTACCGCGTGCCTCGCACCGAGCACGCCGAGCGCGTCAACACGTCGCTGCGCGGCCGCCAGTCCGGCATCATCCTCACAGACGGCATCGAACAGTCCATCGACGCGGCCAACGCGTACGCGGCCGAACACCTTGAAGTGCAGACCGCTGATCCGGATGCCGTGATCGCCAAGATCCGCAACGCCGGCGCCATCTTCCGTGGCCCGTACTCCCCGGTTCCGCTGGGCGACTACATGTCCGGTTCCAACCACGTGCTGCCGACCTCCGGCACCGCGCGCTTCGCCGCCGGCCTCGGCGTGCACACCTTCATGAAGCCGGTCGAAGTCATCGAATACGACGAGCAGGGACTGAAGACCCTCGCCGCCCGTGTGAACGCCTTCGCCGTCTCCGAAGATCTGCCGGCACACGGCGAATGCGTGCTGAGCCGCTTCATCGACGACCCGTACAACAAGGCGACCATCAAGGAACAGGAAGAGCAGGCCGGCCTCCGATGAGCGAGACTTCCAGCAACGCGATTCCGGCATATCTGCCGCTGCGCAACGACCTGATCGGCGAAGAACCGTACGGCGCGCCGCAGCTCGACGTGCCGGTGTGCCTCAACGTCAACGAGAATCCGTACGCGCCCGAACCGGCCGTGGTGGAAACCATCGCCCAGCGTGTCAAGGAGATCGCCCCGACGCTCAACCGCTATCCGGACCGCGAGCATATCGAACTGCGCAAGGCTTTCTCCACATATCTGGAACGCGAATCGGGCGTGAAGCTCAGCGTCGACCAGTTGTGGGGCGCCAACGGCTCCAACGAGATCATGCTGCAGCTGTTCCAGGCGTTCGGTGGCCCCGGCCGCATCGCGCTCGGCTGCGATCCGACGTACTCCATGTATCCGGAATACGCGCGCGACACGTTCACCACGTGGAAGCTTGCGCACCGCAACGCCGATTTCACGCTTGACGTGGACGCCACCATCAAGGCGATCGAAGACGTCAAGCCGGCCATGATCGTGCTCACCAGCCCGAACAATCCGACCGGCACCCCGCTCAAGCCGGAAGATCTGAAGCGCGTGCTCGAAGCCGCCCGTACCGCCGAAGTGGCAGGCGCCGCCGAAGGCGTGCATCCGGTGGTCGTGGTGGACGAGGCGTACATCGAATTCCGAGATTCGGGCACGCCCACCGCGCTGGAACTCATCGGCGAATACGAAAACCTCGCCGTCAGCCGCACCATGAGCAAGGCGTTCGCCTTCGCCGGCGCACGCGTCGGCTACCTGGCCGCCAACAAGGGCATCATCGACTGCGTGCGCATCGTGCGCATGCCGTACCACCTGTCCGCCGTCACCCAGGCCGCCGCCCTCGCCGCGTTCGAACACACCGACGAACAGCTGAGCCGCGTGGCGCACCTGCGCGAAACCCGCAACGCCACCTCCGCATGGCTCAAGGAGCAGACCTACAAGGGCCAGCCGCTCGAAGTGGCCGAAACCCAGTCGAACTTCATTCTCTTCGGCGGCCATTTCGACGACCGCGACCGCATCTTCGACGAACTGTTGAAGCGCGGCGTGCTCATCCGCGTCGTCGGTCCGGAAGGCTGGATGCGAGTGTGCATGGGCACCGACGAGGAAATGGCACGGTTCCGTGAGGCGTTGGTCGAAGTGCTGCGCATCGTGGAACAGGGCTGAACAAGCCGGAACGCAAGCTGGGATACTGTCCGGAACGGAAGTTCGTGACAGTATCCGGCAATAAGCTTGAAACAGAACAGAATCGCGGTGGCTGCGGAAGACGCAACCACCGCAATCGCAATATCGTAGCTGTAATATCGCAACTGCAACATCGCAAAAGGAGTCGCAACATGGCACGTACTGCAACCATCGTTCGTGAAACCAGCGAATCCAAGGTGGAGCTGAGTCTCAACCTCGACGGAACCGGCAAAACCGACATCGACACATCCGTGCCGTTCTACAATCACATGATGACGGCGCTCGGCAAGCATTCGCTGATCGATCTGAAAATCAAAGCCACCGGGGACACCGACATCGACGCGCACCACACCGTCGAAGACATCGCCATCGTATTCGGCGAGGCTCTGAAGCAGGCCCTCGGAGACAAGCGTGGCATCCGCCGTTTCGCCGACGCCACCGTGCCGCTCGACGAGGCACTCGCCAAAGCCGTCGTCGACATTTCCGGCCGCCCGTACTGCGTGTGCACCGGAGAGCCGGAAGGCTTCGAATACTGCATGATTGGCGGGCATTTTACCGGTTCGCTCGTTCGCCACGTCATGGAATCCATCGCCATGCATGCCGGCATCTGCCTGCACCTGCACGTGATTTCCGGCCGCGACCCGCACCACATCGCCGAAGCCGAATTCAAGGCTTTGGCCCGCGCATTGCGTTTCGCCATCGAACCCGATCCGCGCGTCGACGGCATTCCCAGCACGAAGGGCGCGCTGTGATGTCCGACGACAAGGACGATTTGAACGGTTTCGACGGCTTGGGGAAGACCAACGACGACGGCATGCATTTCAGCGAAGAGGAGCTGGAAGCGGCCATGGCCGGCTTCGAAAAGGAATTCCAGGACGAGGAAGCTGCCCAACAGAACGATGCTCCCGCGCAGGTGCCATTCGATCAGCCGGATGAGACGGTTAATTCCGATGCGTCTTCCGACGAATCGCAGGACGGCCTGCAATCGAAGGAAGCCGACGCGGTACTGTCCGAAGCCGAGAACTCGCTGTCATTCGACGACGAGTTGCAGGGACTGCTGGGCAACCGTGCGAAAGTCGCGGTGATCATCACCCGACTTGCCTCCGCACGCCTGTTCGCCGCGTTCTGCCAACTGTCCGACATCTCCGCGCAATGCCTCGCCTCACCGCAAGGCGCGGTCGCTGTATTACGCAATCTCGACGGCGATGGCCCGGAAGCGGCCATCAAAGATCTGACCACCGTGGTCTCCGGCATGCCTGCCGTCCTCGCGATCAACCGTGCGGACAAGCTCGAGGCGACGATGTACCTGCAAGGCAAGGTCGGCCAGACGTTCGCGCCACCGGTGCTGCTCACCTCCACCGCGCCGTTCGTCGAAGACCTGCTGCTGGGCATCACCGACGTTCAGGGGGTGCGTGATTCCGGCGTGGAAACCGTCGATTCCGCAAGCCTGACCCGTGATGACGCCATGAAGATCCTCGCCGAGCACACGCGATTCGGTCGTGGTTCGTCAAGCATCGAATAAGTTTTTCCCCGAAGGATGGATTCTTCGGCAAGCAAAAGAAGGAGAGCGCCCATGACTTCCGTGGTGGTGTTCGATTACGGTTTCGGCAACGTGCGTTCCATGGTGCGCGCGCTGGCCAATCTCGACCTCGACGTGACCCTCACGTCCGACCATCGTCAGGCTCTGGAAGCCGACGGACTGGTGGTGCCGGGTGTGGGCGCGTTCGGCGCATGCATGGAAGGACTGAAAAGCGTCGGCGGAGACAGGGTCATCAAAGACCGTCTGCGCGCCGGCCGCCCGGTGCTCGGCGTCTGCGTGGGCGAGCAGATCATGTTCGAACGTGGCATGGAACATGGCGACGGCACGCCCGGTCTCGGTCTGATCAAGGGCGATGTCGAGCTGCTCGACGCCGACGTGGTGCCGCACATGGGTTGGGACACCGTCGAAGCGCCGGAAGGTTCCGTGCTGCTCAAGGGCGTGGAGAACGAACGATTCTATTTCGTGCACTCCTTTGCCGCGATGAGCGCTTTGCCTGCCGACACCTCCGCCGACCAGCTGGACTTCGGCGACGCGGAAGAGCATGTGACGTGGTGCACCTACGGGCGCAGCCGATTCGTGGCCGCCTACGAACGTGGACCGTTGTTCGCCACGCAGTTCCATCCGGAGAAATCCGCCGAAGCCGGCGCGCAGCTGCTGCGTAACTGGGTTGCGACGTTCTGAACGCGGATTCGCGCAAGGCAATCGCAACAATCGCAAAATCGTAAATTCAAATCGGTAATCGCAAGATCCGTTGAACGGCCGAAAACCGTTCAACGCAACGAAAGGTATGACATGTCTTTGACGCTGCTTCCCGCCGTCGACGTCCGTGATGGCAAGGCCGTGCGCCTGCGCCAAGGCGAATCCGGCTCCGAAACCGACTACGGCTCCCCGCTGGAAGCCGCCCGCACGTGGGTGGAATCGGGTGCGGAATGGATCCACCTCGTCGATCTCGACGCCGCATTCGGCACCGGCAACAACCGTGACCAGCTGCGCGCCATCGTCAAGGAACTGGGCGACAAGGTCAACATCGAAATGTCCGGCGGCGTGCGCGACGACGCCTCGCTCGACGCGGCGCTCGAAGCCGGCGCGGTCCGCGTGAACATCGGCACCGCGGCTCTGGAGAACCCCGACTGGACCGCTTCCGTCATCAAGAAGTACGGCGACCGCGTGGCCGTCGGCCTTGACGTGCGCGGCCACACCCTCGCGGCCCGCGGCTGGGTGAAGGAAGGTGGCGACCTGTTCGAGACCATGAAGTTCCTCGACTCCGTCGGCTGCTCCCGTTACGTGGTCACCGACGTGGCACGCGACGGCATGATGAGCGGCCCGAACATCGAGCTGCTGCGCGAAGTGGCGTCCCGCACCGACGCGAAGGTCACCGCATCCGGTGGCATCTCCAAGCTCGACGACCTGCGCAACATCAAGGAGCTCGCCGAACTGGGCGTGGACGCCGCGATTCTCGGCAAATCGCTGTACGCGCGCGCCTTCACGTTGGAGGAAGCCCTCGAAGTCGCACGCTGACATGTCGCGACACGGCATGTGTTAACGACGTTCGTAACATGCGCATGGAACGATTGGACACTATGGATAAACAGCAAGAGTTTGCTTTGCGCACGGTCGAGGAACGCGACGTGCGCTTCATTCGTCTATGGTTCACGGATGTGTTGGGAACACTGAAGTCCGTGGCCATCGCGCCGGCGGAACTGGAAGCCGCATTCGAGGAAGGGCTCGGATTCGACGGTTCCGCCGTGGAAGGCCTTACCCGCGTGTCCGAAGACGACATGATCGTCAAACCCGATCCGTCGACGTTCCAGATTCTTCCCTGGAGAGGTGGTCCTCAGGGCACCGCGCGCATGTTCTGCGACGTGCTCACCCCCGATGGCGAGCCATCGTTGGGTGACCCGCGCCACGTGCTCAAGCAAGCGCTGGCCAAGGCCAAGGAGAAGGGTTTCACCTTCTACGTGCATCCGGAGATTGAATTCTATCTGTTTGAAAAGCAGGATGACTGGGCGCAGACTCCGAAGCCGATCGATGAGGGCGGCTACTTCGACCATGTGCCGCGCAGCCCCGGCATGGACTTCCGCCGCGCCACCGTCAACATGCTCGAGCAGATGGGCATCTCGGTGGAGTACTCGCACCACGAGGCGGGGCCAGGCCAGAACGAGATCGATCTGCGATATGCGGACGCGCTCACCACGGCCGACAACATCATGACCTTCCGCACTGTCGTCAAGGAGATTTCGCTGGAGCGAGGCATCCATGCCAGCTTCATGCCGAAGCCTCTCGCCGACGCTCCGGGCTCTGGCATGCACACGCATTTGAGCCTGTTCGAAGGTGACGCCAACGCGTTCTACGAGGCCGGGCAGGAATTCAACATGTCCGTCACCGCACGTCAGTTTGCCGCCGGCATCCTGTACCACGCGGCCGAGATCTGCGCGGTCACTGACCAGTACGTCAACTCCTACAAGAGGCTGTGGGGCGGTGCCGAGGCGCCGAGCTACATCTGCTGGGGCCATAACAACCGTTCCGCGTTGCTGCGCATCCCGCAGTACAAGCCAGGTAAGGGCAACTCCGCCCGTATGGAATTCCGCGCGTTGGACCCGGTCGCCAATCCGTACCTCGCATACTCCGTGCTGCTGGCCGCCGGACTCGATGGCATCGATAAGCAGATGCAGCTGGGGGAGCCGACCAGTGACGACGTGTGGGAGCTCACCGACGCCGAACGCCAGGCCATGGGCATCCAGCCGCTGCCGGAATCGCTTGACGAGGCTCTGAAGATCATGGAGAAATCCGACTTCGTGGCGGATGTGCTCGGCGAGCATGCGTTCGAATACTTCCTGCGCAACAAGCATCAGGAATGGGATGAGTACCGCAAGCAGGTCACCCCGTTCGAGCTGAAGAAGTATCTGCCGAAGCTGTGATCGCGGACCATCGATAGAAAAAACGTCATACACGAGGCCGCCGTCCGGAACATAAACCGGGCGGCGGCCTTGCTCGTGCGTTTCGCACACGTCTATGGCGGAAAGGCCACGGGGAATCGGTGTCGGACTGGTCGAGGATATGCTCGAACGGCATATCCTCATTGGGATGCATCAGCCTCGCGGGCTGCCGAACATCGAATGGTAGATAATCGCGAAATTGCGGTTGCCGTATGACGAGCAGGAATCGCCTTCACCGGCCCCCGCTTCGAGCGCCGCGGCATTCGGCTGATACGGGGTGTATATGTACAGCAGCGCGGTCGCTCGGTTCTCGATGTACACGTTGCTGCCGCCGCAGCTGGCATTTGGATTGTACTGGATGTAATTGAGCCGTCCGGCATGGTAGCCGTAGCGTCCCTCGTGCCGAAGATAGTACTGGTACCGTTTGGCCGCGCCGTACACCTGTTTGAAGAAGCCGGCATAGGTGGGGTCGCAGTTCGCATCATCCGGGCAGCTCAGGCCCATCGCCGCTTTGAATTGGAAATCGTTTGGATTGGTGGCCGTGAGCAGATGCTGCTCCTTTTGCAACACGGTGAGCAGCACCTTCTGGCTGATGCCGCATGCCTTGCCCGCCTTGTAGACAATCGCCGCCGCGCTTTCGTTCGGGCCACCATCATAAGCCTGGCAATATTCGTCCGCGGACTGCGATTCGGTGCTGAACGTCATGGACTTCAGGCATCGTTCGCCACTGCAGGCCACGCCCTGCTGTTCGATGATGGTGCTGACCTGCTGCTCGCTCAACGCATTGCCGTTGAAGAACGTGCCGTCGGAAATGATGTTGCCGGGATTGAAGTCGTATTGCGACTGCGACTGGCTTTGCGCGGTGAGCGCCTCGTTCACCTGCACGCGCCAGCCGATGAAGCGCACCGCCCCCACGATGATGGCGATCGCCGCGATCGCTGCCACGGTCGCGGTGGCGACCATGCCGATGCGTGCGATGGGATTCGCCTTCCGCCACATGGTGCGGAGATTCTTGAGATTGAGGGGCTTGCGATTGCGGGTTTTCCGTGCTTTGCGCGTGCTGTTCGTCTTGCGTGTCATCGTGCGTCATATTGTATCGCGCATGGCATAATGTTGCCTCGGATTGGTTACGTCAATCGATTGATGTCCCGGTGTGGAAGGGAGATGCGGCATGGCAAAGGAACGGTTCTTCAATCTTCCGGTGCTTATCCTGATCGCCTCGAGTTTCATGCTTGGCATGAGTGAATTCATCGTGGTGGGCATCCTGCCCGACATCGCAGCCGATCTGAAGATATCGGAGGTGACGGTCGGCAATCTGGTGTCCCTGTTCGCCTTCGTGTATGCGCCCGTCACCCCGCTCGGATCCGCGCTGTCGGCACGGTTCCCGCGATTCGCTACGCATCTGACGCTGATCGGCATATTCCTCGCAGGCAACATCCTATGCGCGTTCGCGCCCAACTACGCGGTTCTGGTGGTGGCGCGCATCATGATCGCCTTGGTATCCGGAACGTTGGTGGCTGTGGCTATGACGTACGCGCCCGATGTGACAACGGACAGATTCCGTACGAAATTCATCGCATGGGTGTTCTCCGGCTTCTCCATCGCATCCGTGGTGGGCGTGCCGGTCGGCACATGGGTGGCCAACACGTTCGGTTGGCGTTGGGCGTTCCATATGATCAATGTGCTCACCATCGTTCTCATCATCGGCATGGTCATGGTGCTGCCGCGCAACAGCCACATCGTGAAGATCGGATTCCTGCCGCAGTTCCGCCTGTTCTTCGACCGCCGCATCCAGTTGGGCGTGCTCGACGTGGTGTGCGGCGCGGCCGCCAGCTACGTGTTCTACACATACCTGACTCCGATCATGCGCGATGAAGTGCATGTGCCTGAACAGTACTTGAGTGTCGGACTGGTGATCTTCGGCGCGGCCTGCCTGTGGAGCAACCTGTATGGCGGCAAGCTCGCGGACCGGGGCAGGGGAGTGGAGCCGCTGACGCACATCCGTCCCATCTACTGCGCCCATGCGGTGCTCATGGCGTCGCTTGTCGTGGCGCATTGGGTACCGGTATACGGCGCGCTGCTGCTGGTGGTGCTCGGCATGTTCATGTACCTGCAAAATTCCGCGTCCCAAGTGCTGTATATGGACGTCGCCTCGCAGTCGCATCCCGGATCGTTGAACCTGGCCGCGTCGCTCAACTCCATGTCGTTCAACATCGGCATCGCGATCGGTTCCGCGGTCGGAGGTCTAATCAACGGCCATTTCGGACTGATGTGGCTCGGCCCCGTCGGCGCGCTGTTCCTGGTATGCGCCATCGCCATCACCACGTTCCTGCGCCCGTTCGTCGCGCAGGAACGAGACTTCTATGCTGATATATGACGGGGAACACGGTGGTCAGCCGAGCGGCTTCCACTGATCGGTGTCATTGACGTCCCCGAACGACGCGCCGTTCGCCACCCAGCAGCTCTGCATTTCGGCATTCGAGAAATCCACAGTGGTGGGCTGGTTTTTGGCGTGCGCGTCCAAATCCTTCTTGTACGCTTCCTTGTCGTAGTTTTTCGGCACGATACCGGCCTTATGCAGGCAATCGACCATGGCCTGGTCGCCATCGGAAAGCATGCCGGGATTGCCGATCTGCATCTGGTACACGCCGGTCACCGCAATGACTTCAGTGTTATAGCATTTGTTCTCATCCTCGTTGAACTTCCTGCGCTGCTGGTCGCTCATGCCTGTCGTGTCGCGCATGGCGATCATGTACAGGCCATTGGAGAACTGCTTGAGCACAGGTGTCGTATACCCATAGCCGGTCACACACTGCTTGTAATTCGACCAGGCGAGTTCGTAATCCGGTTTCGACACGCTTCCCGACTTCCTGGAACGTTTCAGAATCGTTTTCTGTGCGTCACTCATGGGATATTTGGTATCGGGTTTGGCGTCCAAATCAAGAAGGAAATCGATGTAATCCGGTATCGAATTCGCGATTTTGGCTTTGGATGTGTCGCTGCCGACACTTCCGGTCGGCTGTTTCGTATCCTGCTGGTCGACAGCCACCCCACAGCCCGCGCAGCCGATAAGAGTTATGCCTACCAAGCATGTGGTGATGTTTCTCAACACATGGACTATTCCATTCCGCATGGTGATCGAGCTTCCTAATACTGATAATATTCAACATAATCATTTTGAGTCAATGAAGAGCCTCCGCTGACTGAGGCGGAGCAATGTTGCTTAGCGAGCGCTCTGCTTGTCTGCGAATGTTGCGTCCTATCTTGCTGTGCGTAGCAATATTGGTTATGGTAATCGGTTTGAGTCCTTACATATGAACTTGTCGGTTGCACACTCCATTCAACATGATAAGGGCCTTCGCTATATGAGCCACTGGTGACAGGGTACCGACATGCAGCACTCGCCACGGCAGTGGCGCCGAAGCATATTCCGACAGCTGCTATTGATGCGGCAATTGTTTTCGCTAATTTATTGTGTTTCATCCAGGACATCATCGTCCACCTTTCATCATCATATCGAACTGCCTTGGCCCGGTGATTCATATGATATGAGTTGTTTTACGGGGTTATTGCGAACGATCTACTCAATATGAGTAAGGGGTGGTGATGAAATGATGTATTGTATTGCGGCAGGGGGATGTTTCCCGGGGGGAAGGAGCGTTGTACCATGACGGGGAAAACGGTTGGTGGTCCGAAGATATTGCTTGTTGACGATGACAAAATCGTCATCGAGGCGCTGACTGACCTATTCAAGCGGATTCTTCCGGCGGTGGGTATCGTCGATTCGGCTACCAGCGGCGTTGAGGCTTTGGAATTGTTTGCATCAAATGCCGACCAATATGCTCTTGTGCTGCTTGATATGTCGTTGGAAGGTATGCAAGGCCCGGAAGTCTGCCGTCGCATGCGGTTGATGGACTGTTCCACGCCGATTCTCGGCATGACCAGCTTCAGTCTGAACCGGTATCGCGTGCCGCTGGCGGCGGCTGGCGCGCAGGGGCTTGTCGGTAAAGGTGACGAGACGCAGCTCGAACAAGCCGTCTCCCGTGTCCTTTCAGGATGTTTCCTGCCCGGTTTTGAAACTCCGATGGCGGCTTACGCGAAGCTGAAATGCGATACTCAAGCGGAGTCCACGCTCACCAACATGCAGGAAACCATCATGAATCTGTGCGCGAACGAGTATCTGACGGATGGAGAGATAGCCGAACGGCTCGGCATATCCATCGCCACCGTGCGCAAGCACATGCAGAACATCGTCAAACGACTGAACTGCCGTACGCAACGGCAAGCCATCATCACATGGCTGAAACGTGGGAACGGGCGCTGACATGACCGAAAAGAACGGAGCGTTCCGGTTGTCGGATATGCCGCGAATCAAACATCCGTTCCGTCTTGCGGCCATCATGACGTGCGAACTTCTGATGGTCTATGAGGCGGTGTGCCACCCCGGTTCGCCAATGGCATTGATGTTTACCGTCATGCAGATTATGCTGACCGGTCTCGCCTATTTCTGGTCCCGTGCGCGCGTCCGTATGCCTATCATAAGGATGTGATCGGCCGGTTGATTGGCGAGGTGTACGCGAACGTTTCGCGTCATGCGCCTTCCGGAGGCAAGTACGAGGTGTCGGTTCTGGTGAAGACGATTCCTTGGAAATCACTGAAGTGAATGATATGGGTGCCTGGCATTCCGGCAGCCTGCCCGGCGGCCATGGTCTCAGACAGTTCGCGGCTGAAATCGAGCATATCGGAGGAAGTCTTTCCACCGATTGCGAGAACGGCATATGGATGTTCCACGCGCGCATTCCGTTTGACTGATGGCTTTCCGGCGCGGAGAACGGGGTAAATGCAACGAGCCGGTGGATGATGCTGGGGAACACCTGGTTCCACATACCCATATTGGGTATGCCGCGCGTGACGGCAGGTCTTGGGGGTCTAGACTAGGGGATAAAGCGGGTCATGGCGGCCTGACGGCTGCGTCGTTTGTGAGGGGGCTGATGACGATGTCGAGGAAAACGGGCATGCGTGGCAAAGCTATTGCCGTCATATGCTGTCTCGCTTTGCTTGTCGGCTGCACGGGCTGCGGGGCACTGAAAGAAGGCTTGCGACGGGAGCGTCAATCCCAGCAGGGTCAATCATCGCAACAGGGTGAACGAATCGCGTCGTCGCTGAAGGATTATGCGCGATCGTTGTTGGATTCCGACGGCGGCAAAATATCCGATCAGCAGAAGTCTGCACTGGAGAAGGCCGCTTCGGGCGGAAAGGTGAGTCAGGCCGACTACGAACGCGCATGGGCGGATTACAAGCAGTGCATCATAGACAAAGGCTATGCCGAGCCGACGTTCGACAAGTACGACAACGGCATTTACGCTCTGCCCTCGTACAACACCGATGGTGCCAGCAAAGAGGCGATCCGCAAACTCAATGACGATCTGACATCCTGCAGTATGCTGCATGTCACGGATATCAACACCGTGTACAGGCTCCAGTTGGGCAATCCGAAGCTGCTGCTCAATGACAAGGAGGTGGCGGCCGACTGTCTGCGCAAGGAAGGCATAAAGCCCAAAGACTACATCGCCGATAAGCTGGAGAAGGATTTGGAATCCGGAGAAAGCGCAGGACTGCGCGATAACAGGAAGGCGCTGACCTGCTTGGTGACGGCCGGAGTGAACGTGACCGCCTCGGATGAGACGGTCTGGTATCCGCTGAAGTAGTCTGATGCGCGAAGGGGCTCATATGCGAGTGGTTGTGGAAGGGCTGGCCCACCGGTTCCCGGGGACAGACCTGCTGTTCGAGCATCTTGATTTCGTGGCGGAACCTGGCTCCACCATCGCGGTATGCGGACCATCCGGTTGTGGTAAATCGACATTGCTGTCGATTCTCGCCGGTTGGGAGAAACCATATGCCGGAACCGTAACCCGTGAAGGCGTGAACCGTGTGGGATGGGTGTTTCAAAACCCGTACGGTGTGGCGGAACGCACCGCGCTCGACCACGTGGTGTTCCCGCTGCTCGCCAAAGGCATGCGGCGCAAGGAAGCGGAGCTCAAAGCCTTGGAAGCCATGGGGCTGTTCGACCTCGAATACGCGGCCGACTGCCGGTTCTCCGACCTCTCCGGCGGCGAGGCGCAACGTCTCATGCTGGCACGTGCCGTCTGCTCCAAACCCGACATGCTGCTCGTGGACGAGCCGACCGCTCAATTGGATACGCGCACCGCGCATTCCGTCAGCCATGTGCTGAACAACCTTTCCGGCCAAGGCATGATCGTGCTCGTGGCCACACACGATCCCGACACCCGCGACGCCTGCGACCGTGTGCTCGACCTCGCCGACTACGCGCCAGGCGGCAGCAAATCGCAGGAACCGGAATTGGAAGAATAGACGAATAGAAAGGCATCGACTCATGGGAAAGAAACATAACGCCACAGCCGTGACGAACGGTGCCGGACGCGGACGACTCGCATGGGCTTGGAGCCTGCTCGCCGTGGCAACCGCCATATGCGTGTCCGTGGGAGCATGCGCGCTGCTCCTGCCGGATCGCGCGCCGGCATTGCTCGGCTCGGCAGGGGAGACGACCACCGCGCCAGCCAGCGTGCAGGAATACTCCGGTAGCCAGCAAGTGACGGTTGTGCCCACTATCTCCACCGAACGTAATCTTCTCGGCAACGCCAACGGCACCGTCACCGCCGACTGGTCCGCAGACGGACTCGCCTCCGGCAAAGGCGCATACAAAGTCAACGACCGCGTGGTCGTGGCCTTGAACACTGCCACACCCTTATACCGTGACCTCAAAACCGGAGACAAGGGCGACGACGTGCTCGCACTGAACAACGAGCTGAGCCGACTCGGATACAACAGCGTGGCCGGTTCCGACACCTACTGGTGGGCAACATCCGACGGCTGGCGGCAACTCATGAACGACAACGGCAACCCCTCCGACGGCACGCTTGCGCTTGCCGACACCATGTGGATTCCTGAAAACGCAGTCGCGGTCGACGAGTGGACGGCCACCACAGGTTCCATGGTGACGGGCGGTACGGCAATCGGAAAAATACCGGGAGCGTTGACGAAACTCACCGTGAAAAACGGCGCGGCGGTAGGACAGGATCGCACTATAGGCATGTATGGCGTCAATGGAATATTGCCGGCCGATAGCACGGAAATCACCGACGCCGAATTCCTGCGTAATGTGTCGGCAAGCGAGACGTTCCAGTCCATGGACATGCAGACCAAAAAGGCCGGTCTCGATGCCACCGTGGCATTGAAGGAACCATTACAGGTGCTGCGTGTGCCGGCGGGAGCGGTGTTTGGCATCGACGGCAGCAGCGGCTGCATCGTACCAAAATCCCGTAACACATCCAATACGCCGGCGAAGGTGACGATTGTGGGCAGCGAGCTGGGCGTGAGTCTGGTGCAGGTACAGGATGCCGACGCGTCCGCGATCGCCAACGTCGAAATCGGCAGCGGGCTCAACGGGCTGGTTTGCAAATAGTCGGCGGATGAATCGCAAGAAACCGTTGAACTTCGCCAAACAGTGTGAAAACCGCATGAAACCGCCAATAAGGGAGCGTATATGAGACTTGGATCGGTGCTTTCCGAAGCGCTGCGCAACATCGGTTCGGGCGTGAGCCGCGCGTTCGCCATGTTCCTCGCCGTGCTGCTCTCCGGAACGCTGCTGGGCGGATATGAGGCGATGACCGTGATTGACTTGGAATCGCAGGCCGTGCAGCGCATCAACGCGTACGCTGACGTCAACGCCATCGTCGGTGGAACGGTGGATGGCACCGCATGCGACCGGTTGTCCGACGCTGGCGATGGAATGACGGGAACCTTGGCTGGTGCGATGCGTGCCGGCGAACAGGTCGTGCCACTCGCGACACCCGGCAAGGACATCTCATCGTATGACGTGACACCCGGTATGATCCGGCTGATCGCCGGCAATGCCAAGGCCGACGTGTCCGGCGTATGGGTGCCGCGCGACGTGGCCAAGGACTTCGGGCTCGCCGTGGGCAGCGCATTGCGGACACGCGAAGGCACCACGCGTGTGGCTGGTGTGTTCGACTGGCCGAACGATGGGCGTGACACGCGTTTCGCCTACGCGTTCATCGTGCCGGTGTCGGCGAGCGCCTCGACGTTCAACGAATGTTGGGTCAAGCGGTGGCCGGCCGATGGACAGATGGAAAATCTGCTGTATGCCACGTTGGTGGCGGGTTCCGGCTCGTCGAATGCGGGTGTGACGCAGGTGAATAAGGGGTTTGATGCGCATTATGACGCGCGTGCGTCGTATGTGAATCGTTCGACGCGGTGGATGCCGTGGGTGGGGTTGGCGATTGGCGTGTTGGTTGGTGTGTTTGGTGTGCGCCGGCGTAGGTTGGAGTATGCGGGTGCGTTGCATTCGGGGCAGTCGAAGGGTGCGCAGTTGCTGGGTATTGGTGTGGAGACCGGTGTTTGGGCCGGGCTGGCTACGTTTGCTTCGTGTGCGTTGTTGTTGGCGTATGCGGTGCGGATGAGCCGGTCCGATTGGGTGGCGGTGTTGGCGGCTGCGGTGCGCACGCCGTTGGCTGTGTTCGCCGGTGTCATGGTGGCGAGTCTATTGGTGGGGTTGTTGATTCGGGAATCGCAGTTGTTCCGTTTCTTCAAGAAGCGTTGACGGGTTTGAAGAAACGGAACAATCCGTTGGGGTTTTGGCTGGTGGCTAGGCGATCGCCTTTTTGATGCGTTGCAGGCTGATCGGTTTCGGCGTGCCGAGTTCCTGCGCCCACAGGGACACGTAGAATTCCTCCAGCATCCAACGTACGGTTTCCGCCTGCTTCATCAGCGTTTCGTGGCGTGGGCCGGCTGGTTCACGTTGTGCTTTCGCCATGGTGTTGTCGGCGAGTTGTTTGGCTTCGTCGGCTTCCCAAGCCCATCGCACGTCGCGGTTCTTGTCGTTTTTCGCCTTGGTGAGGCGCAGCAGGTCGGCGTGCAGGTATCGTTCGATGGACGGCAATGCGTCCGGTGGCGTCTTGCCGATGAAACCGGGGTATACGAGTGTGGCGATGTGTTCGCGGATCGACTGCAGCACGCTCAGCAGTGGCAGGTCCGCTTTGCCGGACACGGCTTTGTCGACTTCCGCATACCGTTTCAGTATGGCGATCACGTCATGCGCCACCGCGTACACGGTGTCCTCGTACACTTCGCGCACGTCGAGCACTGCGTCGGCGAGCGCTTCGTCGTCGGGCAGCTGGTCGATGTTGGGCAGGAGCCGTTTGACGGCTGCCAGCTGCAGGTCTTCGGTGAGCTCCTTCGTGGACTTGTAGGGGGCGGAGGCGAGCATGAGCGCTTCCGTGCCGAGCCAGCGTGAGGAGATGCGTTCACCGGGCAGGCGCAGCGTGTCGAGCGCGCCTTGCCAGAGCATGGTGGCGCGTGCTTCGGTGGTCGCTCCCGCTTTGTTGAGCAGGTTGGCTTGTTCGACGAACTTGCCTTGGTCTCCTGCGTTTCGGGCTTGTTTTTCGACCATGTGGCGTGCGGAGGCTTTGGCTTGTTCGGCGAATCTGCGTTGCAGTTCGACGAGTGATTTGCCGGTGCCGAGCGTTTTGACGGGTCCTCGCGCGTGTCGTCGGCCGTGCTGGTTCTTGCGGTTGGGCGGCAGCTGCTGTTCCACGGCGAAGGTCATGCGCAGGTATGGCGCGAGCTTGTTCCATAGTTCGCCGGTGAGGACTTCCGGGTGGATTTGCGCGCCGACGATGCTGATGGCCGCTTGGGTGAACGCGTGTGGCAGGTCGGGCCATGTGGCGACGCCATCCTCGTTTTCGGGGGCCAGGTTTGGTTTTTGCTGGCTTCCGGAGCCGGGAAGGTCGGGGTAGCGTTCGTCGATCCAGGCGCGGATCCTGCGTGCCGTGTCCGGGGCGGGTACGAACTGTACGCGCAGGGTTTTCGGCAATGATTTGATCATGCCGATGATGAGCTCGTCCAGCAGTCCCGGCACGTTCCATGTGAACTGTTCCGGGGTCAGCCGCGACAGCGCCTTCAACGGCACGTGCACGGTGACGCCGTCGTTCGGGTCGTGCGGATCGTAGATGTAGCTCAACCTTAGGTCGATGGGGGAGCCGTCGGTGCCGAGCGTATGCCAATGGTCGGGATAGTCGTCCAAGGACACCGAATCGGAGTCGGCGAGGCGTTCCACCTTGTCCGGGTCGAAATCCAGCAGGTCGGGTTGTTCGTCGTGCCTTGTCTTCCACCATTTCGCCAGGTCGGCCACGCTGGTGACGGTGTTGGGGATGATGGCGTTGTAGAAGTCGAACAGGTCCTCGTCGCCGACGGTCTGCGCCACCTGGCGGGTGCGGCTCGCGTCGTCGGCCGCGTCTTCGAGGATGTCGCGGTTCCGCATGACGAAATCGTCGTAGGGGAACCGTTGCTGGATGTCGCCTTCCACCAGGCCTTGGCGGATGAGGAAGTCGCGTGCCTCGAGCGGGTTGATGCGCCCCCATTGCACGGTGCGGTCCTGCACGATCGGCAGGCCGTACAACAGCACCTTCGCGCTCGCCACGGCCGAGCCACGCGAACCGGACCAGTGCGGATCCGCGTACGTGGTACGGGTGAGTGCTCCGGCGAGCGGCTCCGCCCATGCGGGATCAATCTGCGCGGAATACCGCGCCCACAGCCGGCTTGTCTCCACCAGTTCGGTGCTCATCACCCATTGCGGGGTCGACTTGGCTACGGCGGAGGCGGGGAACAGGGCGAAATGCGTGCCGCGCGCGCCCTGATAGTCGTTCTTCGCCATCTTCTGCGCACGTTTCATCGCACGAGCGCGTGCCGCACCCTTCAAACCAGCGAAATCGGATGCCTTCGGCTCGCGCGTGACCTGCATGCCCATCATGGACAGCAGGCCGGAAAGCATGGACGTGTGGATGCCCTGCGCGTCCCATGAGCAGCACAGCGAATGCGCTGCCTGCTGGTTGAGCGGCAGCTGGCGGATCTCCAACGGTGGACGGGACACGGGAATCGGCTCGCCAAGCTTGAATTTGAACTCCCGGCACATTTCGCGCAGCTGGGCGACCAAATCCTTCCATTGGCGCATGCGCAGCCAACTCAAGTACTCGGTCTTGCAGATGCGGCGCAGCGCGGAATTGCTCGGCTCGCCATCAGCTTGGAACACGCGGTCCCACAGGTTCAACGCGGTCAGGAAATCACTGGTCGGGTCCGCATACCGGTTGTGGATCCGATCCGCCTCCTCACGGTTCTCATCGGGACGTTCGCGCGGATCCTGCAGGCTCAGGAACGCGACTACTACCAGCACCGCCGCCAGAGTGTTCGGCGTGGTCGACTTCGCGGCTTCGATGACCATACGGCCCAAACGCACGTCGATCGGAATACGTGCCAGCAGACGGCCGGTATGCGTCAACACCACCTCGCCATGCTTGCGCGCCACGGCCTTCAGCTCGGTCAGCTCGTTGAAACCATCCGACACGGCCTTCATATCCGGCGGATCGATGAAACCGAAATCCGTCACATCCTTCGCCGTACGCGCCACACCCACCGACAGCATGTGCAGCACGACCGCGCCCAGGGACGTGCGCAGAATCTCCGGCTCCGTGAATTCGGGACGCGTCTCGAAATCCTCACGCGAATACAAGCGGATCGCAATGCCGTCGGCGATACGGCCGCAACGGCCCGAACGCTGGTTCGCGCTCGCCTGGCTGATCGGCTCGATAGGCAGACGCTGCACCTTCGCCGTCTTCGAATAGCGGGAGATACGCGCCGTGCCCGGATCGACCACATATCGGATGCCCGGCACCGTCAGCGACGTTTCGGCGACATTCGTGGCGATCACAATACGCTGATGCGTATGCGGTTCGAACACCTTATGCTGTTCCTTCGAAGACAACCGTGCGAACAACGGCACGATCTCGATCGCATCCGGCCTGCGCATATCCGCCGCGCGCGGACCGTAATGGCGGCGCAGCGCGTTCTCGAAATCGTGGATGTCGCGCTCGCCGGAAGCGAACACGAGAATGTCGCGCGGACCACGGTCGTGCGTGGAATGGATCACCAATTCGGCGCAGGCGCGCGCCACCGCGGTGGGCATGTCCACGTTCGTGTCGCGCGAATCGCGGCCGTCCCTGCCATCCGGCGCGGCCGACAGCGCCTCGTAATCCGCGTCGCCGGGCATCGCGCCCGTTTCGAAACCCGGCACGGAACGCATCAGCGCCGGCGCGGTGCCCAACGGCTCATACACGATCTGCACCGGATACGTGCGTCCCGACACTTCGATGACCGGCACCTTCGTGTGCAGCGCGTGTTCGAAATGCTCCTGGAACTTCACCGAATCGATTGTCGCGGACGTGATGACGAGCTTCAGGTCGCGCCGCTTGGGCAGCAGCGCCGTCAGATAGCCGAGCAGGAAATCGATGTTCAGACTGCGCTCATGCGCCTCGTCGATGATGATCGTGTCGTACTGCATGAGCTTCGGATCGCGTTGGATCTGTGCCAGCAGAATACCGTCCGTCACCACGCGCAGGCGCGTCTTCGGCGAGCTTTCGTCCGTGAACCGCACCTGATAGCCGACTTCCTCACCCAACGTCACGCCCATTTCGCTGGCGATTCGTTCGGCGACGGTACGTGCGGCAAGCCTGCGCGGCTGCGTGTGCACGATCTGCCTGCCGTGCGATCCACGGCCCAGTTCCAGCAGAATCTTCGGCAGCTGCGTGGTTTTGCCGGAGCCCGTCTGGCCGGAAACGATCACCACCTGGCTTGACCTGACGGCTTCGGCGATGTCGCTGCGAGCCGCGGAAACCGGCAGTTCGGAAGGATATTCGAATTTCATGCCTTCACAACCTCGATGACGCGGAAGCCCTTCGAACTCGCGTACTTGCCCACTTCAAACCCGTCGCCCAACTGCGTGGCGAGCCACGGAATCAGCGAATCGGAACCCAGATTCCTCTGCACCACCAGATAGGCGGCACCGCCCGCGTTAAGCCGCGGCAGCCACGTCATCAGCAGCTCGTGCAGAGCCTCCTTGCCGACGCGGATCGGCGGATTCGACCAGATCAGATCGAACGTGAGAACGGCCGGAACCTGCTCGGCGGTGACGGCATGGATATTGCCCATGCCGTTCAACTCGGCGTTGCGGCGCGTGAGCTCAAGCGCGCGTTCGTTCACATCCAACGCCCAGATATCGGCCTTGGGCGATTCGAAACCCAACGTCAGCGCGATCGGACCCCAACCGCAGCCCAGATCAAGGAACGTGCCCTCCTCCGGCGGTTCCGGCGCCTGGCGAAGCAGCACCGACGTGCCCAAATCCACACGATTGCCGGAAAACACGCCGTTCGACACTTCCACATCCGCCTCATTGCCACGCAACGTGACATGCAGCTTCCTGCGCACGTCCTTCGACTGCGGTTCCGCCGCGAAATACTGCTCGGCCTGTGCCATGCTCTCTCCTTGCAAACGTTCGTCCTCCGGCATCCGCGCGGTAATCGCGTCCACGTGGCGAAAACGGTGATGCCCATGTCTCTAGACAATGATGATAATAAAGACACCATAGTTTAACCGTGAGAGGTGCCATTGAGCCAAGAGAACGATATCGAGCAGAGCATGACCGCAGGCGACGTCGGGGGAGTGCTCGCCGACCAATCCGACGTGCTGCTTGATACCGACGGCGGGGAACACTTTCGCGAAACCCACGACGAACAGTGGCAGGAACGCGAATCCCGCAACGCATTGAAGCATGTGGCGGGTCTGGGCGAGATCCAGGACGTCACCGAAGTCGAATACCGTAAAGTCAGGCTCGAACGCGTCGTGCTCGTAGGCGTATGGTCCAGCCGCGAGACCACGCAGGCCGCGGCCGAGGAATCGCTCCGAGAACTCGCCGCGCTCGCCGAAACCGCGGGCGCCGTGGTGTGCGACGGTCTGCTGCAGCATCGCATCAAGCCGGATGCGGCCACATACGTGGGTTCCGGCAAGGCGCGCGAACTGGCCGGCATCGTGGCGCAGGACGAGGCGGACACCATCGTCGTCGACGATGATCTGCCGCCGAGCCAACGACGCGCATTGGAAGACGCCACCAAAGTGAAGGTGGTCGACCGCACCGCCGTCATCCTCGACATCTTCGCACAGCATGCGACTTCGCGCGAAGGCAAGGCGCAGGTGGAGCTGGCACAGCTCGAATACATGCTGCCGCGACTGCGCGGCTGGGGCGGGTCGCTGTCGCGTCAGGCGGGCGGCCGCGCGGCAGGCGACGCGGGCATCGGCTCGCGTGGTCCGGGTGAGACGAAAATCGAAATGGACCGTCGCGTGATCCGCAGCAGAATCGCCAAACTACGCCGGCAGATCGCACAGATGGCGCCCGCGCGTGACGTCAAACGTGGCGCGCGCCGTCGCTTCGGCCTGCCGACCGTCGCCGTGGTCGGCTATACGAACGCCGGCAAATCGTCGTTGACCAACCGGCTGACCGGTTCCGCGGAACTGGTGGAGAACGCGCTGTTCGCCACTTTGGATACCGCCGTACGCCGTGCGAAAGCCAAGGACGGGCGACTGTACGCGTATGTGGACACCGTCGGTTTCGTGCGCCGCCTGCCAACGCAGCTCATCGAAGCGTTCAAATCCACGTTGGAGGAAGTCGCCGACGCCGACCTGATCGTGCACGTGGTCGACGGCTCGCATCCCGACCCGTTCTCCCAGATCGACGCCGTCAACGACGTGCTGTCCGACATCGACGGCGTCGAGACGATCCCCACGATCGTGGCGTTCAACAAAGCCGACCGTATGGACGAGGCCGCACGCGAACGTATCGAGGCGCTGATGCCGGAAGCGCACATCGTCTCCGCGTTTTCAGGGGAGGGCGTCGACGCACTGCGCGAGCACGTGGAATCGATGCTGCCCACGCCGAACGTGCACGTCGAGGCGCTGCTGCCGTACACAGCCGGCTCGCTCATGTCCCGCGTGCGCGAATACGGCAAGGTGATCAACGTCGAATACCGCGACGACGGCATGATGCTCGAAGCGGAGGTCGACGACCAGCTGGCCGCGCAGATCGTGGAGCAGGCCATCGACTGAGCTTCCGCGCAAGCCGTTCCCGATGACGTTTACCGGAGCGGCCGTGCAAACGCTGCAACGGATTGCAACAGCTGCATTTCAACGGGCGCAGTGTATGTGAGCGCTCACAAAAGCTGTGACGAAAATCACTTTTCAGTGGTTGCAAATCATGCGGATTCACGGCGAAACGTCATGCTGTATGGATAAAGTAGGGTTGAAATCGAAAGAAAATACCCTGCCACAACGCGGGACGTTCTTCTTGCTCAAAGAGAGGTAAAGCACATGGTGGATTCACCAATCAAGCCCACAAAGCTCGCTATCATCGGTGCCGGCGCAGTCGGCTCCACTCTCGCTTTCGCTGCTGCTCAGCGTGGCGTCGCACGTGAGATCGTGCTCGAAGACATCGCCAAGGAACGCGTCGAGGCCGAAGTGCTCGACATGCAGCACGGCTCCAGCTTCTATCCGACCGTGACCATCGATGGCTCCGACGATCCGGAGATCTGCCGTGACGCCGACATGATCGTCATCACCGCAGGCCCGCGCCAGAAGCCGGGCCAGTCCCGCCTCGAGCTGGTCGGTGCCACCATCAACATCCTCAAGGCCATCATTCCGGGCCTCGTGAAGGTCGCTCCGAACGCCATCTACATGCTCATCACCAACCCGGTCGACATCGCCACCCACGTGGCCCAGAAGATCTCCGGCCTGCCGGCCAACCAGGTCTTCGGCTCCGGCACCAACCTCGACTCCGCCCGTCTGCGCTTCCTGATCGCGCAGCAGACCGGCGTCAACGTCAAGAACGTGCACGCCTACATCGCCGGCGAACACGGTGATTCCGAAGTCCCGCTGTGGGCCTCCGCCACCATCGGCGGCGTCCCGATGTGCGACTGGACCCCGCTGCCGGGCCACGATCCGCTGGACGCCGAAGTGCGTGAGCAGATCCACCAGGAAGTCAAGAACGCCGCCTACAAGATCATCAACGGCAAGGGCGCTACCAACTACGCCATCGGCATGTCCGGCGTGGACATCATCGAAGCCGTCATGCGCGACTCCAACCGCATCCTGCCAGTCAGCTCCATGCTGCACGACTTCCACGGCATCTCCGACGTGTGCATGTCCGTGCCGACCCTGCTCAACCGTTCCGGCGTCAATACCGCCATCAACACCCCGGTGTCCGACCGTGAGCTCGCGGCCCTGAAGCGCTCCGCGGAGACGCTGAAGGAAACCGCCGCCCAGTTCGGTTTTTAATTGACGGTTTGACTTTATTGACAGGGGAGCGGTGAGCCGCTAGACTGTCAGCAGAACTTGGAAACCCCAGCCTTCGGACTGGGGTTTCCTGCGTTTTGAGACGAATGAAAATGGTATTGAGAAGCGGTTTCAATAGCCGCGGATCGAACCAAAGACGACGAAAGGAAACCCATCATGGCACACAGCCATGCGGGTGTGGACGCCACGACCGCCGCAAGCGGGGCCGAACACCAGAAAAGACTCATGATGTCATTGGGGCTGACTTCCACGGTGTTCATCGCCGAAGTGGTCAGCGCCATCGTCACCGGATCGCTGGCGCTGCTGGTCGACGCCGGCCACATGCTCACCGACATGTCGGTGCTGATCGCCTCCACCGTCACCGCGGTGCTCATGCAACGCAAACCTAGCAACAAACGCACCTGGGGATGGGCGCGACTCGAAGTGCTCACCGCCGCGGTCGGCGCGCTCGTGCTCCTGATCGTCGGCATCTACGCGCTCGTCGAAGCCGGCATGAGGCTGTTCGGCGGAGCCGCCGACGAAGTGCACGACGTGCGGTTGCTGCTGTTCATGGGCATACTCGGCCTTGCCGCCAACGTCGGTTCGATCTTCATCCTCGCGGGGCAAAGCGAGGACAACATGAACATGAAAGCCGCGTTCCTCGAAGTCATGAACGACGCATTGGGGTCCGTGGCCGTGATCGTTTCAGCCATCGTGCTGATCTCAACGGGCTGGGCCGGCTTCGATGCCGTCGCGGGCGGCATCATCGCATTGATGATGATCCCCCGGGCGTTCGTGCTGCTGCGCAACGCCGTGCGCGTGCTGCTGGAGGAAACCCCACAGGAACTCGATCTGGACGAGGTGCGCGAACATCTTGAGCAGGTGCCGCACGTGGTGGCCGTGCACGACCTGCACGCCAGCACCGTCTCTACCGGCATGCCCGTCGTCATGGCCCATGTGGTAGTGGAGCGCGGGCTGACCATGGATGATGCCGCCGACATCCTCTCCCAATTGCAGAACTGCCTGCGTGAGCACTTCCCCGTATCCGTGCCGCACACCACCTTCCAGCTTGAACCTGAAGGATACGATTCGGACAGCCGCAAGGAACTGCATTCCTGAACCGTGCTCCCGAACTTCAAGAATGCGACGACATTTTGAAATGCCCTCGCGTTCATTCTTGATGGATTCGCAAGGTGAATGCACAACCGCGCGGTATGGCAAAGGGTATGGCAAAGGGCGTCGGACATGCCTCAAAATGGTATGTTCGACGCCCTTTGCCGTTTAACGTGTGAAAGCAATCAGATCTTGCGCAGCACGGTGACGACCTTGCCCATGATCTCGGCATGCGTGCCGTCGATGGGGGAGTAGGCCGGATTGTGCGGAATCAGCCAGACATGGCCGTGATCCTTGCGGAACGTCTTGACCGTGGCCTCGTCATCCAGCAATGCGGCGACGATATCGCCATTCTCCGCGCTGTTCTGCTCGCGGACCACCACGAAATCACCATCGCAAATGGCGGCGTCGATCATGGAATCACCGTGCACTTCAAGCATGAACAGATTGCCGGTGCCGGTAAGCCGTTCGGGAAGCCTCATCACATCATCGACATGCTGCTCGGCCGTGATCGGCACGCCGGCGGCGATGCGCCCGACCAGTGGAACGTCATGCGAGGCCATGATGGAGCCGCATGCATCGTCCTGACTGGGGAACGGGATGACCTGGGCGACTTTTCCATTCGGCTCCTCGTCATTGAGGTTCACCACTTCGATGGCCCTCCCCTTGTTCGCGTTCATGCGGATGAAGCCTTTTTCGTCAAGAACCTGAAGCTGGTGTTTGACGGATGACGGGCTTTTAAGCCCTGCGGCCTCACCAATCTCACGGAACGAAGGAGCGAATCCCTGCTTGGCCAAATGCGTTTTGATGGCGTCAAGCACCTTGCGCTGGCGGTCGGTCAACGTGCTTTCATCCGGACGTTCGTCGCTCTTCTTGGGCGTGAAGGGGATGGTGCTCACGATGGGCTCCTTTCGTAGTTCCTTAGAAGCATAACGCGAAACGCCGATAAAATCAAACATCTGTTCGAGGTGTGTTTGCGTTTATCGAACATATGTGCCATACTTGGAACAAGCGTTCGATAGAACAGCTGTTCGAAAAGGAGTGGCGTGGTGAACGGTGCGGCGAATATCGGAAATGTGGCAAATCGAATCGCCATGGCGATCATGGCGGCCGGTCTTGCCTGGTGTCTTTTTGGATTCATCGCGCCCGGAAGTGCGCAGTCCGCGCCGGATTCCACCGCTGTCGTCGTGTATACGGTGCAACCCGGCGACACCTTGTGGAGGTATGCGGCGAGCATCACTCCGGAGGGTGGCAATGTCGGAGATACGGTGGATGAACTGATGCGGCTGAACAACCTTGATACGGTGTCTTTGCATGCGGGGCAGCGCCTCATTGTTCCCCATGAGGCGTAGGGGCCGCCAAGCGTGGCTTATTTCAAGGGCTCAGTCTATTCTGGACAACATGCATTGCCCGTTTTGCCAGAATCCAGACACCAAGGTGGTCGATACCCGTATTAGCGACGATGGTCACTCCATCCGTCGCAGGCGCGAATGCCCGAAATGCTCCAAGCGATTCACCACATTGGAGACGACCATGCTATTGGTCGTGAAGCGTTCCGGAAACGTCGAGCAATTCGACCGCAATAAGGTGATTTCCGGCGTGCGCAAGGCATGCCAGGGCCGTCCCATCAACGAGGACGATCTGAAGATGCTGGGGCAGAAGGTCGAGGAGGATCTTCGTTCACGAGGATTGGCCCAAGTCAAATCTGATGAGGTCGGCAAGGCGATTCTCAAGCCGCTGCGTGACTTGGACATGGTGGCGTACATGCGCTTCGCCAGCGTCTACCAGAATTTCGAGAATCTGGAGGACTTCCAAAGGGCCATCGACGAGCTGAAGGGCGCAAGTTCCGAATGATGGCGTGAGACGGGTGTCGCATCCGTAAGCAAATACAGCATATATAATGCGGGCGGGGTTCCAATCCTGATGGTTGGAACCCCGCCCGCATTATCGTAACGTTTCGTATTGCGTGCTCAGCTGATCACGCGCATGCGGATCGTACCCTCGATGGAGGCGAGCTGGTCGAGAGCCCTCTGGTCCGGGCGCTGCGCCACATCGGTGACCACATAGCCGATCTCGCCTTCTGTGCCCAAGGCCTGGGCGGCGATGTTGATGCCGTCCTCGCCCAGCACACGGTTGACGCGTGCCAGCACACCCGGAAGATTCGCATGCAGGTGGGCGATGCGGAAATTCGACTTGATGTCGGACAGGGTGATCTGCGGCAGATTCACCGACAACATGGTGGAACCCTTGAACCAATAATCCTCAAGACGCTGGGAGACGAACTGTCCGATGGACTTCTGCGCCTCAAGCGTGGAGCCGCCGATATGCGGGGTGAGGATCATGTTGTCCTCGTCCGCAAGGTCGGTCAGGAACTCGTCGCCGGTCTTCTTCGGTTCGATTGGGAACACGTCCACCGCCGCGCCGGACAGATGGCCGGAATCCAGATGCTTCTTCAACGCATCCAAATCCGCCACGAAACCACGGGACAGGTTGATGAAGATGGCATCCTGCTTCATATGCTCGAACTGGTCTTCGCCGAAGAATCCCGTGTTCGACTTGCGTCCATCCACATGAAGCGTGACCACATCGGACTGTTCCAGCAATTCGTTGAGCGTGTCGCAACGGTGGGCGTTGCCCATGGCGAGCTTCTCTTCAATGTCATAGAACAGCACGCGCATGCCAAGCGCCTCGGCGACGACGGAAAGCTGGGAGCCGATGTTGCCGTAGCCGATGATGCCGAGCGTCTTGCCTCGGACCTCATGGGAGCCGGAGGCGGACTTATCCCACATGCCGTGCTTCATATGATGGGTGTGCGCGGGAATGCGGCGCATCAGGCAGATGATGTCGCCGATCACCAGCTCCACCACGGAACGGGTATTCGAATACGGCGCGTTGAAGACGGCGATGCCGTTCTTGCCCGCGTATTCGAGATCCACCTGGTTGGTGCCAATGCAGAAGCAGCCGACCGCGGTGAGCGTCGGACGCGCGTCGATGACCTTGCGGGTCACACTGGTCTTGGAACGGATGCCGAGCAGGTCGACACCTTCCAACGCATCAATCAGCTCGTCCTCGCTCAGGGCTCCCTTGAGGCACTCGACCTCGAAGCCATGGTCGCGCAGCGACTGCGCCGCGTCGGGATGGATGTTTTCAAGTAACAATGCTTTAGGCATGGTTCCTACCTTATAGCTTGAGCAGCTTTTCGTCGTCTTTTGTCCGCAGTATAAGCAGACGCTGCGTGGGCCTCGTCATGGCGACATACAAATCGGAGGCCGCTACGATACGCGACGGCGCGTTCTCCTCGATTCGTCCGGGCTGGACCACCATCACGGCATCATACTCCAGACCCTTCACGGTCTGTGTGGAACATACGGTGACCTGCTCGTCCCAGGAACTCTGGGCATCGAGCCTGTCGAATTCCTTCGGGTCGAGCTCATCCTGAAGTTGTGCGTATACGCGTGCGCGCAACGGCTTGAGCATATCGTCCGGCGCGATGATCGCCACACGACCGGTACCGTCGGAGGAAACGTAGGCGCGCACCAACTCGACGGTCTGCTGCGCGACGGCGTCGCCGATCAGGCTATCGTCACGCAAGGTGAGACGCTTGACTGAATCCGGGACGCCACGCACGGCGTTCACCGTGGAGATGTACAGGCCTTCGGACGAGGCGAAATCGCTGGCGAGCTGCGACACCTCCTTCGGATTGCGGTAGTTGATCGTCAACTCGTTGAGCTGCCAGTTGCGTTCGCCGAACAGCGGGTCCATCATGCGACGCCAGGACCGGGTACCGCCCAACGCGGAGGTCTGCGCCACGTCGCCCACAATCGTGAACGAGCGCGACGGACAACGACGGATCAGCATGCGCCAATCCATCGCGGTCAGCTCCTGCGCCTCATCCACCACGATATGGCCATACGTCCACTCGCGGTCGGCCGCGGCGCGCTGCGCGGTTAATTCGGCGTCCATACCATTGATATTGTCCACCAGCATCTGCGAAGTGACGATGCCGGAACCGATACCGGCCTGCGCCAGCGTGTCCTTGGCGAACTGCTCTTCCTCGGCGCGCTTGGCATCCAACGCCTTCTGCCTGGCCACGGCCTTCGGATCCGGTCCAAGCAATTCCATGGCCTCATCCAGCAGAGGTACGTCGCTGACGGTGAAGGGCGAGCCCTTCGGACGCGTCAGCGTCTCGATGTCACGCTCTTCGAGCCAGGGGGCGAAACGGCGCAATTGCTGCGGTTTCGCGAACAGCTGGTCGACCAACCATTCGCCGGTCATCGGCAGCCATGCGAGGTTCAGCGTCTTGCGCAAATCGTCGTTCATACGCAACTGCTGCATCACATCGTTAAGCTCGGCCTGCTCCGGCTCGTAGTCAAGCCGTTCGACGTACCGGTTGCGCATGGCCGACAGCATGTCGCGCACGAAGGTCTCGCGCGCCTTGTTATGCGGCTGCCGCGTGCGCTTGGCATCGGCGATGGCCTGCTCGATATCCGCACGTACCATCGGCACGTTGAAACCGTTGATGCGGATGACCGGCAGATGCGAAGGCACGCGTTCACGAGCCGCCACGGCATTGGCGATCGCCTTGGCCATACGGCGTTCACCCTTGAGCTTGGCCGCATACGGGTCGTCATGCGCGGTGGCGATGATACCGGGAATCAGATCCGCGATGGTACGGCTGACCACACCCGTCTCACCCAGCGAGGGGAGCACCTGGTCGATGTAATGCAGGAACGTCGAGCTGGGGCCGACCACCAGCACTCCGGAACGCTGCAACGCGCGACGATGCGTATACAACAGGTAGGCCGCGCGATGCAACGCGACCGCGGTCTTGCCGGTTCCCGGACCGCCCTGCACCACCACCGCCTGGTTGAGGTCCGCACGGATGATACGGTCCTGCTCGCCCTGGATGGTGGCCACGATATCGGTCATCTTGCCGGTGCGTTTGGCGTTAAGCGACGCAAGCAGAGCACCCTCGCCGGTCAATGTGCCATTGGAGGACGCCTCGCCGACCTGATCGGAATGCACGTCGAGCACCTCATCCTCGACGCCGACCACTTCCCTGAAACTCAACGTGATATGCCGGCGCATGACGATGTCGCCATGATTCGAAGGCGTCGCCTCATAGAACGGGCGTGCCGCGTCGGCGCGCCAGTCGGTGAGAATCGGCTCATGATCCTCATCGGACAGGCCGATACGCCCAATGTAGCGATGCGCGCCATGCACGTCGTCGAGCCTGCCGAAAACCAGACGATCCTCCACCGCACGAAGCTGGGTGAGACGGTCCTCGTACATGGTGGCGAAGGAATCGCGTTCGGTGCGTTGCGTGGGCGAACCGTGCGATCCTGCGGCCCGGACCGTGTCGAGACGCGACCGAGCCTGCGCCCTCAACGCGTCCAGACGATCATATGCGCGGCTGACGGCCTGTTGCTCCTCACGCAACTGGGCGGAATAACTCGACATTGCTGTCCCTTCATCAAAAACTTAAGGCACTCTAATGTACCCCAAGGCTTCTACGAGCGGCGATTGGCCGCGGCGAATCGCGATGGGCTGACAACGCCGGAACTGTACAGTGCGGACGCGCAATCTCAAATATGGGGAGAAATCGACAATATTTTGAGGCATTTTTGCTTTTTCGTGGGGAAAAATGGTGAGCGGTGGGGTAGAGTGGGGAAAGTGTCTCGGATTGGTGGGCCGAGTGTGGGCAAAAAGGAGGTGCGGTAATGGTCCATGACATTGGAGCAGAACCCGTCTCCGACGATGACCCGGCTCAATCCGGCGGCATGATGGCGGGCTTGCCGCCATTGCTGCTGGGCACCTACACTCCGAAAATCGACGCCAAAGGACGTATGGCATTGCCTGCGAAGTTCCGCAGCCAACTGGGCTCCGGCATGGTGATGGCAAGAGGCCAGGAACGATGCGTCTACCTGCTGCCGCAATCGGAATTCAGACGGATCGCGGTGCAGATCCAACACACGTCCATGGGAAACAAGGCGGCACGCGACTACCTGCGTGTGTTCCTTTCCGGCGCGGTCGACCAGGAACCAGACAAGCAGGGACGCGTGCTTGTGCCGCAGATGCTCCGCGATTACGCGAATCTGGGCAGCGACATTGTGGTGATCGGCGTGGGAACCCGGGCCGAGATTTGGAACAGACAGGCATGGGAGGATTACTTGGCCGACAAGGAACAAGGATATTCCGACATTGCCGATGACGTATTGCCGGCGATGGAGTTCTAATGACAGACGTGACGACGATTCATCAGCCGGTGCTGCTCCGCGATTGCGTGGACTTGGTGGCACCGGCATTGGCGAAGCCCGGCTCGATCGCGGTGGATTGCACCCTCGGCCTCGCCGGGCATTCCACAGCGTTCCTCAAAGCAAGCCCCAACGCCCGCCTGATCGGCATCGACCGGGACGCCGAGGCGCTCGCGCTCGCCACGAAACGCATGGAAATGGAAGGCCTTGCCGACCGTTTCACGCCCGTGCACGCGGCATTCGACGACTTCTCCCAAGTGCTTTCCGACCAAGGCGTCGACAAGGTCAACGCGGTGTTCATGGACCTCGGATTGTCCAGCCTGCAGATCGATGAGACGGAACGTGGCTTCTCCTATTCCCATGACGCGCCGCTCGACATGCGTATGGACGTGACGCAGCCCCTGACCGCAGAGCAGGTGCTCGCCGAATATTCGTTCGCCGATTTGGTGCGTATCTTCCGCACATACGGCGAGGAGCGGTTCTCCAAGCAGATCGCACGGGAAATCGTACGCTGGCGTGAAACCGAGCCGCTGACCACGTCGGGCCAGCTCAATCGTTTGGTGGACGAGGTCGTGCCGCAGGCCCACCGTCCCGCCGGCAACCCCGCGAAACGCGTCTTCCAGGCGCTGCGCATCGAAGTCAACGGCGAACTGGACAAGCTTGCCGGCACGCTGCCGCAAATCGCCAACCACCTTGCAGTGGGAGGACGTCTGGTGGTGGAGTCGTACCACTCGTTGGAAGACAAAACCGTCAAAGCCTTCATGAACCAAGGGCTTAAGGTCGACGCTCCGGCGGATATGCCCGTGGTGCCGCCCGACATGATGCCGTTCTTCAAGGAACTGACCCGCGGCGCCATCAAGGCGGACGCGGAGGAAATCGCCAACAATCCACGATCGGCGTCCGTCAGATTGCGCGCGGTGGAATTGACCAGACCGATTCCCGCACGATGGCGCAAACGGTTCGACCAATGCGCGGATTACGCAAGCATGACCAGACAAGGAAGAAGGGACTGAAGTGGCGGCACCAAGAACGATCGCTTCGAATGCGGCTCCGGCCGGCCGCAAAAGCCAGACCGAGACCATCGGCACCACGCGTCCCGAACTGCACGTCATTAAAGGGACCAGAGTCGAAGGCAACGGCATCCGTCACGGCTTCGAACAACTCATCACATGGACGCGGACCCGCAGCACGCCGCTGCTGCACCTGGTCATCGCCGCGGTGTTCCTTGGCGTATGCCTGCTGGGCTCACTGATGCTGCGTACCCAAATGGTGCAGAATTCCTTCGAGGCGAGCCAAATCGAAACGCATATCACCCAGCTGACCCAGGACGTCGAGGACGATCAGGCCAAGCTCGACGAACTTGACGCCTCATTGCCGAGCAAGGCCGAAGAGATGGGCATGGTCCCGCAGAAAGGCGCATTGACCATCGATCTGAACGGCTATCAGGCAAACGCAAGTGGAGACAAGACCCGGTGAACCCTATCCGCAGGATCTACACGTTCTTCCACAAGAACCTGTTGACGAAAACCATGGCCATCGGCGTCGTTCTGGCGCTGATGGGCACCACCTGCCTTATCCAACTTGCCAATATTCAACTGGTCAACGGCAAAGGCATGGCGCAGGCCGCGGCGCAAAGCCGTACCACCACCGTGACGTTGAAGGCTCGACGCGGCAAGATCATGGATACCAATGGCGCGATTCTCGCGCAAAGCGTCGAACGCTACACCATCATCGGCAACCCCGAACAGGCGCAGGCGTTCATACCGACCACCTGCACCAAACAGACCGGCAGCAACTGCCACCAGATCAACGGCAAGCCGGTCGGCGTGACGGGAGCCGCAGCCGTGGCTCGTCTGCTGGCCCCCGTATTGGGCATGGACGCCACGGAACTGGGCGCCAAACTGTCGATCAGCGGGCAATACGTGGTATTGAAGAAGGACGTGACGCCTGCGGTCAAGCGTAAAATCTCCAAGCTGAACCTCGGCGGCATCGTCTACGCGGAACTAAGCAACGAACGTCTGTACTCCAACGGCACTTTGATGGGCTCGCTATTGGGTGGTGTCGACGCCGACGGCAAGGGCGTGGCCGGCATCGAGCAGATGGAAAACAAGACATTGACGGGCCGTGACGGCTACCAGGTGTACCAACAGGGCAACAGCGGCGTCGAAATCCCCGGAACCATGACCGAATCCAAAGACGCGGTCAACGGATCCGACGTCACCCTCACCATCGACTGGGATGTGCAATGGTACACCGAGAAAGTGCTGAGCGACAGCGAAAACAAATACCATTCCGCTTGGGGCATCGCCATGGTCCAGGACGTGCAGTCGGGCGACATCCTCGCTTTGGCGGACAGCGATACGACCGAGGCCGGAAGCGACCAGGCGAAGATGGGCGCCTCCCGGGCGGTGAGCGAGACCTTCGAACCTGGCTCCATCGGCAAGGTGCTGGCCATGTCGGGCATGCTGCAACTGGGATTGCACAAGATCGATGACAAATTCACGGTACCGAACACGGTGACCGTGGAAGGACAGACCTATAAGGACGCGGTGGACCATGGCAACGAACATTGGACGCTCGCCGGCATCCTCGAACAGTCGTCGAACGTTGGCATGGTCATTGCCGGAGACAAGATGACCAACGAGCAGCGGTACAACTTCATCAGCAAATTCGGTATCGGACAGGCCACAGGACTGAACCTGCCAGGCGAATCCGAAGGCGTGCTGCACCCCTCGGATAGCTGGGACAGGCGAACCCGCAACACCGTGCTGTTCGGTCAAGGGTACACGGTGAACGTCATGCAGCTGACCAACGCGGTTTCGGTGATAGCCAACAAGGGCGTCAAAAAGCCGCAACGCATCATCAAGTCCATCACCGACACCGCGGGGCATGTCGAAGAGCAGCAGTCCAAGGGCGAGGCGACACGCGTCATCGACGAATCCGTGGCGAGCCAGATGCTCAACGCCATGGAATCGTCCGCTGAACACTACAACACTTTCGTGAAGGTCGACGGCTATCGTATGGCGGCGAAATCAGGCACAGCAGAAGTCGCCGGAGCGAACGGCCAACTGACCTCGATCATCAGCGATTACTCGACGATCATTCCCGCGGATAATCCACGCTTCGTCATCACCGTGGTGCTCAAAGACCCCCAAGGCAACTTCGGCGGTTTGACAGCGGGTCCTGTCACCGCGGAGATTGGTGAATTCCTTATGCAGAAGTATGAAGTGCCGGCGTCTTCACCTCGCACGGATGCTATTCCGGTGAATTGGTGAGCGAATACGTATTCAGACACGGAGGGGCGGAAAGGTGAGCGCGGTCAGCGAATCCATGAACAGACGAATGACTTTAGGGCTGCTTGCCAGCCGATACGGTTTCGATCTTGATCCGACGTCGGCGGCTGAAGTGACGATCACTTCCATCGCGGATGATGTCGAATCGGTGCGTCCCGGCGCACTGTTCGTCCCGTCCGCCGATGTGGACGTGCACCAGTTGTCGCAGGCTCAGGAGCAGGGAGCATATGGCGCGATCGTGCCCCATGCGCTGCGCGGTCAAACCGACGACATCCAGATTCCGCTCATCTACGCCGAACCCACCATGGGACAGCTCGGCAAACTGGTGAGTGACATGGCCGGCAATCCGTCCGACGCATTGGCCGTGTTCGCCATCACGGGGAAGAACAGGGAGATCGTGGAATCCGAAGTGAGGAACCTCGCGGATTTCCTGCACATGCTGGGTAACCCCGTCGGCGTGATCAGCTCGTCCGATTCACAGTCATTGGAACGCTTCCTCAATCTGGAATATCCTCTATCGGCCATCGATGTGCAATGTACCATGGCGGTGTGCGCCGAAGACGGCGCAGCCGCTGTGATCCTCGCGTTGGATGAAGAGACCCTGCGTGAGGACGCGTTGCAATCGGTCAGCGTCGATGTGCTTGCCTGCGATGACAACGGGCTGAGCGATGCCGAGGTTGCGAAACTCGTCGCAAAATTCGGATGCGCGGTCGGCAAACAGACCCGCATCGCGGGACGAACCCAGGAATCCGACCTGCTTGCGGCGCAGGCCGCGACGGCATACGGCCAGACGGACAGCCGTTCGCTGTCCCTGTCCATCGCCATGGTGCTGGCCGCCGGCGTGAGGAAAGCCAACATCAAAAGCGCGTTACGCGTCTCGCGTGACCTGAACTAAACGTGGAACGAAACATTCTCCACATCAAACACAAACCCAACCATTAGAGGAGTAACGACAGTGAGCAGCCCGACCATGATGCCGATGAGCCTGACGGAGATCGCGCAGGCGGTTGATGGACGGTTGATGCCGACGACCATGCCGACCGACGAACCGGTGGCCATCAGCGCCTTCACGGATTCGCGCCAGATCGTGCCGGGATCCGTTTTCGTGGCGATTGCCGGCGAACGCGTCGACGGTCATGATTTCGTGCCGAAGGTCGGCGCGCAGGGGGCTGTGGCCGCACTGGTCGACCACGAAATCGCGGGCGCGCAGGTGCCGCAGATCGTCGTAGAAAACACCGTTAAGGCGTTGGGAGCGCTCGCCAAGCATAATATCGAGCGTCGGCGCGCGCTGGAATCGCCGTTCACCGTCATCGGCATCACCGGTTCCGTCGGCAAAACCACCACCAAGGATCTGCTCAAATCGCTGCTGTCCAAAATGGGCGACACCGTCGCTCCGGTCGGATCGTTCAACAATGAGATCGGCCTGCCGCTGACGTCGCTCAAGGTGAACGCCGGCACGCGTTTCCTGGTGGCGGAAATGGGCGCCAATCACGTGGGCGAAATCGCCAACCTCACCTCCCTGGTTCCGCCGGACATCGCCGTGGTGCTCAAGGTGGGCGTGGCGCATCTGGGAGAATTCGGCTCTGCGGAACGCATCGCCCAAGCCAAATCGGAAATCGTACGCGGACTGGTGCCGGGCGGCCTGACCATCCTCAACGCCAACGACGAACATGTGGCCGCGATGAGCGCCATCGCTCCGGCCGATGTGCTGTGGTTCGGCCTGCCGCAGAAAGAAGACGCGCAACTGGACACGACCGCGCTCGACGTGCGCTGCGACGATCTCGACCATCCGTCATTCGTACTGGAAGACAAGACAGGCCGGCACGCCAACGTCACGCTCGGCATCTGCGGACAGCACAACGTCATGAACGCGCTTGCCGCAGCCACGGTGGCGATGACGTTGGGCATGCCGATTGACGCTGTGGCCTCCGGCCTATCCGACGTGACGAGCATCAGCCCGCATCGCATGGCGGTGTCCACCGTCACCAAGCCCGAAACGTCGTTCACACTGATCGACGATTCGTTCAACGCCAACCCCGATTCCATGAAGGCCGGACTCGATGGCCTGTCGCGCTGGCATGCCGGCGCCGAGCAGCAGCCGTTCAGAATAGCGGTTCTCGGAGCCATGTTGGAGCTCGGACCGGATGAGCATCGCCTGCATGAGGACGTCGGCAGATACGCCGTCGAGGGCGGTGCGGACGCGCTTGTGACGGTCGGCAGCACTTCCGACGAGGCGTTGGACGCGCTTGCCGAGGCCATGGCGCAGGGCGGCAAGGCGGTTGCCGCCGACCCGACGATGGTGCAATGGGCGCATGATGCCGAACAGGCCGACCGAATGGTCACCCGGCTTGCGACCGACCATGAGGGTACAGTGGTGTTGCTGAAAGGATCCCACGCGTCCGGATTGAGCGCTCTGGCGGAGCGTTGGACGCAAAACTGACGGAATCGGCGTCGTGCCGATCATAGCTGACTGAAACGGAGAAGATCAGGTGATTTCACTCATCATCGGCATTATGGTGTCGCTCGTCGTGACGATTGTGGGCACTCCGCTGCTGATTAAGTTGGTGCACAAACTCAACTACGGACAGTACATCCGTCAGGATGGCCCGAAGTCGCATCTCGTCAAGCGCGGCACGCCGACGCTTGGCGGCGTGGTCATCAACCTCGCGGTGGTGCTCGGCTGGTGCTCCTCGGCACTGTATCGGTTCCTCACCAGGGGAGAGGTGCCGTCGTGGTCCGCGGTGTTGGTGCTGTTCGCCATGCTGTCGATGGGATTCTTGGGATTCATCGACGATTTCGCGAAGGTCCGCAAGAAGCAGAGCGAGGGACTGACCGTCAAGGGCAAGTTCATCGGACAGTTCATCCTCGCCACCATATACGCGGTGCTGGCGCTGATTCTGCCGACCAAATCCGGCTTTCCCAGCGCCCAGGCCGGCATGAGCTTCATCGAAAAGCCGTTCTTCAGCTTTGAATTCGCCGGTCGTGTCGTGGCCATCGTGCTGTTCGTGATCTGGGTGAATTTCCTGATGACCGCATGGACCAACGCCATCAATCTGACCGACGGTCTTGACGGCTTGGCCGCCGGCTCCTCGATGATCGCCTTCATCGGCTATGCGATCATCGCGTTCTGGGAGTTCTACCACCTCAAGGGTTCGGACCATCCAGGCTTCACCTATGCGGTGTCCGATCCTCTTGACCTGACCATCATCGCGGCGTGCGCGGCCGTAGCCTGCTTCGGCTTCCTGTGGTACAACTCCAATCCGGCCTCCATCTTCATGGGAGACACCGGCTCCTTGGCGCTTGGTGGTCTGTTCGCAGCCATGTCCATCGCCACGCACACCGAATTCCTGGCGATCATCCTTGGCGGTCTGTTCGTCATCGAGACCATGAGCGACATCATCCAGGTCGGCTACTTCAAGATGACCCACAAGCGCGTTTTCAAGATGGCTCCGATCCATCATCATTTCGAATTGAAGGGCTGGCCGGAAGTGAAGGTCGTGGTCCGGTTCTGGATGATCGAGATGCTGTTCGTGCTGATCGCCTTGGTGCTGTTCTACGGCGATTGGGTGGCCCGTTCCGGCCTGTGACACGATTGCGGGCGCGGCTTTACGCCCGCAATATGAGTGTGCTATCACGGCAAATGACGTTTCCGATTGAAGGGTGATGGATATGAATATGGATGGCAAGACCGTAATCGTGGCTGGTCTCGGTGTCTCCGGGCAAAGCATGATGGAAGTGCTGGGCTCCCGTGCCGGCAGAGTGCTGGGCGTGGATGAGAAGAAGCCGGACTCCGACCTGCATTCCTTCGACCAAATCGATTGGGACAATACCGACATGGTGATGACCTCGCCGGTCTTCAACCCGCGCACGCCATTCATCCTTGAGGCGCAGAAACGCAACATACCGGTCATGAGCGAAGTCGAACTGGCCTGGCAGCTGCGCGTGAACAGCAACACCACCGGCAAGCCGGCGCAGTGGATCGGCATCACCGGCACCAACGGCAAGACCTCGACCACGGAAATGACCTCCGAAATGCTGACCGCATGCGGCCTGGCCGCTCCCGCCGTCGGCAACATCGGCAAAGCCGTGTCGCACGCCGCCGTCGACCCCGCGAACGACGTGCTCTGCGTCGAACTGAGCTCGTTCCAGCTGCATTTCACCTATTCTCTGGAACTTGACTGCGCGGCGATCACCAACATCGCCGACGACCATCTCGATTGGCATGGCGGCATCGAGAACTATGCCGCCGACAAGGCGAAGGTGTTCCACAACGTCAAGAAGGCGCTGGTCTACAACGCCGACGACGAACGCGTCACCAAATTGGCGTTCGCGGCCCAGACCGCGCCGGAATGCCGCAGGATCGGCTTCACGTTGGCCGAGCCGAAGGACGGGCAGATCGGTGTGAAAGATGGCTGGATCGTCGACATGTCCGGCATTGCCGGCGGAGAAGCGGGAAAGCCGTTCCAAGTGGCGAAGGTCACCGATTTCACGCATCTGACCGAGCCGGATGGCACGGTCTACCCGCATCTGCTCGCCGACGCCCTGACCGCGTTGGCGCTGGTGTTGGGTCTCGGAGCAGACAAAGACAAGGCGTTGGCCGCGCTCAAGCAGTTCACGCCGGGCGGCCACCGCATCCAGACCGTCGCCGTCGCCAAAACGTCCGACGGTGGCACCATCCGTTTCGTGGATGACTCCAAAGCCACCAACGCGCATGCGGCCAAGGCGTCGCTTAACAGCTTCGCGGACAAGTCCGTGGTGTGGATCGCCGGCGGACTTGCCAAAGGAGGCCGTTTCGAACAGCTCGTCGCCGACCAGGCGCACACCATCAAGGCGGCCATCATCATCGGCAAGGACCAGCAGCCAATGCTGGACGCGTTCAAGGCAAGCGCTCCCGACATTCCCATGTCCATCATCGATCCCACGGACAACGACACCGTCATGGCCCGCGCCATCGACGCTGCCGGCACCTACGCGCAATCCGGCGATGTGGTGCTCATGGCTCCGGCCTGCGCGTCCATGGACCAGTTCAAGTCGTACGCCGATCGCGGAAACCAGTTCGCGCAGCAGGCTCAGCGTTGGGTGAATGAGCATGGGGAAGCCTGAGGCCAGCCGTAGCATCACGTCTTCCGCAAGCCGCCCGAACATGACGGACGGCGCCGCGGCACAGACACGAGAACCGTTGAAGAACGGCGGAACGCGTAATCTCGCCAACCCGTTATGGTGCTTCCACGGATTCCGCCTATGCGTGATCATCCTCACGATCTTCGGCGTGATCATGGTGTTCTCCAGCTCTTCGGTGAACATGATCGCCAACGGGCAGTCGCCATGGGCGCAGGCGCTGAAACAGGGCATGTACTGCGTGTTCGGCCTGGTCATAGCATTCATCACGATGATGCTGCCGGCCAGCTTCTACCGAAAGATCAGCTTCTGGTTCCTGCTTGGCGCCATGGTCATGCAGGCTGCCACACTGACACCATTGGGCGTCGAAGTCAACGGCAACAAAGGATGGATCGGCATTCCGGGCGTGTTCACCATGCAGCCCGCGGAAATCGTCAAGCTGGCGTTATGCATCTGGATGCCGAACGAGCTGATCAACGCGCGCAAGCAGGTGAGGAAGGTCGGCGCGCCCCGCGCGTACTCCAAGCTTATTCTCGGCTATCTGTGCGCGTTCTGCCTGGTCATGTCCGGCAAGGATCTTGGTACGGGCTTGATTATTCTCGCAATTGGCGGCATTGCATTGCTGCTTGGCGGATTCCCCGGCAAATGGCTTGCCGGAGCCGCGCTGCTTGGCATATGCGGTATCGTCGGATTCATTCTGACCAGCCCCAACCGACTCGGCCGCATCATGGCGGCCTACCGGACCTGCTCTCCGTCCGACCTGCAGGGCGTGTGCTATCAGGCGGTCCACGGCAAATACGCGATCGCATCCGGCGGCTTGTTGGGCGTCGGCATCGGCAATTCCGGCGAGAAATGGGGCTATCTTCCCGAAGCGCACAACGATTTTATCTTCGCCATCATCGGCGAGGAAACCGGATTCGTCGGAGCAGCCATGGTGATTCTGCTGTTCATCGTCATGACGTGGTGCATGCTGATGGTGGCCGTGCAGGTCCGCGACCGGTACATCACCATGGCGTTGGTGTGCATCGCGGTATGGATCGTCGGCCAGGCGTTTGTCAACATCGGCGTCGTCGTCAGCCTGCTGCCGGTCATGGGCGTGCCGATGCCGTTCGTATCAGCAGGCGGATCGTCTCTTATCATGTGTCTGGGGGCCGCCGGCGTGGCCATCAGCCTGATGAAGGAGCAGCCGCAGGTCAAAGCCGAGAACCGCATACTGTAATCGGTTCCCGTCATGCGAGTTGCGAAGCAAGCAAAAGAAAAGTAGACGAAATGTAAGTATCTGCATCGGCGGCGGTATGCCGCGTGGCCTGCCGCCGCATGGTGGGCTAAGCTCGTGGATTATGAGCAATCAGAAGCATATCGTTCTTGCCGGTGGCGGCACGGCAGGCCACGTCAATCCTCTGCTCGCCGTGGCGCATGTGATTCGCGAGCTTGAACCGGAAGCGGATATCGCGGTGGTGGGCACCGCCGTCGGTCTGGAGCGTGATTTGGTTCCGCAGGCCGGTTTCGAACTGGAAACCATCGAAAAAGTGCCGTTCCCGCGCAGGCCCAACAAGGCTGCGTTGCAGTTTCCAGCCAAATGGAAGGCCGAGAAGGCCAAAGTACGTGACATCCTCACCCGGCATCAGGCCCAAGTGGTCGTCGGTTTCGGCGGATACACGTCCGCACCCGTATACGCGGCCGCGCACAGCATGGGCATTCCGATTGCGATTCACGAACAGAACGCACGTGCGGGCATGGCCAACAAGCTGGGCGCGCGTTGGGCGTCCATGATCGGTGCCGCATACGCCCAGCCAGGACTGAAACCACGCAGGGGCGTCGAAGTCGAACGCGTGGGCCTGCCGCTTCGTCCGGCAATCGCACGATTGGCGTCCGATCTGGAACATGACCGTACCGCCACTCGTAAAGCCGCCGCGGCGCAGCTTGGCGTCGATCCGGACCGTCCGCTCGTGGTCGTCACCGGCGGATCCTTGGGTGCGGTGAACGTGAACAGGGCTGTGGCCGCTTCCGCCAAGGACCTGCTTGCGCACGCCCAGGTGATTCATCTGACCGGTAAGGGCAAAGACGACGAAGTGCGTTCCTTGGTGTCGGTAAGCGCCGGAGAGGATGTGCTCGGCGAGCTTGGCCCCGACCACGTTTCGGATGGCGATTACCGTGTGGCTCCCTATCTGGAACGCATCGATCTGGCGTTCGCCTGCGCCGATCTGATCATCTGCCGTTCCGGAGCCGGCACGGTCAGCGAGCTGACGGCTTTGGGACTGCCGGCGATTTACGTGCCTCTGCCGATCGGCAATGGCGAGCAGCGTTTCAACGCGCAGCCCGTGGTCGACGCGGAAGGGGGCTTGATGGTGGCGGATGGCGATTTCACCCCGGATTGGGTCCGTGGCCATGTGCCGGAACTGCTCGCCGATCCGGACAAGCTGTCCCGATACGGTGCCAACGCGTGGAAATACGGCATCCGCGACGCCGCCGAAGTCATGGCGAAGCGCGTGCTCGCGCTAATCGATCAGCCAGCTGATTAACCGGCCGAACAATCATGGCCGCACCCCGTGGGAGACCATGGGTGCGGCCATAATGAAATGAGCTTGAAAACAATTTACGAGGAGCAATCGTGTCTGACAACCAGCGTGAAGCCGGTACCATAATTCTTGACCCAACCCATGCGTCGTTCGCACCTGAAGAGACGGTGCATGACCTAGGTGCCACGCATTTCATCGGCATCGGTGGCGCGGGCATGAGCGTGCTCGCTGAAATGCTGCATGAGCAGGGTGTCGAGGTCGATGGTTCGGACCGTGAGCCAAGCGCCAAAACCGACCGTCTGCAAAGCCTCGGCATCACCGTCGAATTCGGCCAGCAGGCGAAGAACGTCGAAGGCAAGAACACCGTCGTGTTCTCCAGCGCCATCAAGCCGGACAATCCGGAAATCGTCGCCGCGCATGAGGCAGGGGAGCGCATCGTGCACCGCAGCGACATCCTCGCCCTGCTGATGAACGCGAAACGTGCGGTGACCGTGGCCGGCGCCCACGGCAAGACCACGACCAGCTCCATGCTGGCGCACATTCTCGTGAACGCCGGAGAAGGCGAACTCGCCGATCCGAGCTATGCCATCGGCGGTTCCATCCAAGGCAAAGACGGTGCCATTTTGGACGGCGGCCATGCCGGCAAGGGCAACGTGCTGGTGGCCGAGGCCGACGAATCGGACGGCAGCTTCGCCAAATACCATCCGCAAATCGCCATCATCACCAATTCCGAAGCCGACCACCTTGACCACTACGGCACGCAGGACAACTATCGGGCCGCATTCGTGGACCATGCCGGACACGCCACCAAAGCCGTAATCATGTGCGGCGACGACGAAGGCAACCTTGCCGTGCTACGTGCGCTTGACGCCACCGTGGCCGGACGCACGATCGTCTATTCAACACGGAACGCCGCCGAATTGGGCGACCTGAACGGTGCCACGCTGGTACGCATCGAATCGGAAAGCGAAACCGCCGAAAGCGGAGCCGAACATTTCACGCTGCATATTCCGGGCGGACTGATCGGCGAAGAGGAGCGCCGCATCGCAGTGACGCTTACCGTTCCCGGCATCCACAACGCACGCAACGCCTCCGCGGCGATTATCGCGGCCGCGCTGTTGGGCATGGACGTCGAACGTGCCTCCGCGGCGGTCACCTCGTTCCTCGGTGCCGCACGCCGCTTCCAGGTCCGTGGCACCGTCAGCCAAGTGACGGTCGTCGATGATTACGCGCATCATCCGACCGAAATTGCTGCGCTGCTGGATGCGGCCCGTCGCCGCTACCCGCAGTCCAAGATCCGTGTGATCTTCCAGCCGCACCTGTTCTCCCGCACGCGTTTCTTCAGCTCTGAATTCGCGCAGGCGCTTGCCAAGGCCGATGACGTCATCGTTACCGGCATCTTCCCCGCGCGCGAGAAGCAGGAGGATTTCCCCGACGTGACTACGGCCACCATCGTGGACGAGGCGCTCAAGCTTGAGCATGAACCGGCAAAGGACTGGATCCGTGGCGTCGAAGACATGCACACCGCGGCCCAGATGATGGTGATGCGCGCGCATCATGGCGACGTCATCTTCACCGTAGGCGCCGGCGACATCACGCAGATGGACGAGGTCATCCTGCATGCTCTTGAAGCGCATCGTTGGGATTGCGAGGGCTGATGGCTCGACGGGTCATCAGTTCCGGCAAGGATGTGCAGGAGACGGACCAGTCGGGCGGACGACGTTCCGGACGGTCCATCTCATCGGAGCATGCCGAAGGACGGTCGATTGAAGGGTACGCGGACCGTTCAAAAGCCGAAGGCTTCGTAGACGCGCGACGTTTGCAAAGCGAGGACCTGGTTTCCAAAACCCTGCAGGAGACCACCGGCACGATCGGCATCATGACACGTCCGAAAGTGGTTGATTTCGGCGAACGGCTCAAGGAACGCCGTCAGGCCGGCGCGCGAGCCATAGTCCTGCGCGTGCTCATCGGTCTTGTCGTAGCCGTGGTTTTGGGAGCTGTCGTCTGGCTGTTCCTCTTCTCGTCGGTGTTCCGTTTGGAGCCAGGCAACATCAGCGTGGTCGGCGCCAACGAATGGGTGAGTGAATCGCAGGTGCTTGACATCGCGAGGCAGCAGTCCGGAAAATCGTTGTTCCTGGTTTCGGATGGAGCCGTGGAGAAGCAGATCAAGGCGATTCCGGGAGTTACGTCAGCCAAGTCGAAGAAACAGCTGCCGAACTCGCTTGAAGTGACGATCAAGGCGCAGAAACCCGCGGCCATGCTCAAAACCAGCGAGGACCATATGACGGCGGTCGACAGCAAGGGCCGCGTGCTCAATTCCGTCAGCGGCGTTTCCGTGGAAGGCATTCCCGTCATCGAAGTGCAGAACGTCGATGCGAGCCTGTCTAGGCGTCCTATCAAGGAAGCGTTGAAGATTCTCAGCTCACTGCCGGAATCGATGCGCAACTCCATCACCAAGGTCACCGCGGCGACCCAGGATTCCATCACCACGGAACTCAATGGGGGAGACCGCGTGATCGTATGGGGTGATTCCTCGGACCTGAAGCTCAAGAAAGCGGTGGTGGACAAGATCGTCAATGATCCGAACGTGATTGGAGACAAGCATAACGTGGACGTGTCCGCGCCGTTGAGACCGATCATCAAATAGCGTTATTGCGCAACGTCACTGCATGACGGAGCGGAAATACTTTGATCTAGCTCTTTTTTGTCTTGACAGAAAAACGAAACGCGCTCTGGACCTTCTTTCCAAGGGAGGGCCAGAGCGCGTTTCCGCGTTTGGATGGATGGTATTAGCCGTATGCGTTGAACGGGCGTCAGTCCTTGACGATGGTCTTGCCTGCGGTCGCCCCTGGCGTCAAGTCCTGAATCTCCGTGATCTCCAGAACGGGAATGGTCATGGGCTTCTTCGTGCCGTTATGTTCGGCCACGGCGACCTGCTCATCGTAGATCGCATCATCGGAATGCAGAGTGACGTTGCCACGGAAACGATAACCTCGCTTCTGCTCAAGATTAGCCACTGCGATGACCAGTTCGCTGCCGTCGAGCAGATTACGGTACATTTGGCCGGCGGTACGCTCGTGATAGCCGATATGAGTGTCATCGATGACGAACGTGCTCATTTTCGGCCCCAAATCGACGTGTCCATCCTTGCCGATGGTGGCCACCCAAGCGAGATTGCTGCTGATGAAATCCTTCATTTCCTCTGTAAGCTTCGCCATGATATCGTCCCTTTCGATGGTTGGCTGGCCGGCGGCTTGTAATATTGGAAGGCGCCGGACGGTTATTTCGATGATACGGAGGCGTTGCTGCCGACATGCGCTGTTTCACCGAACGAGAAATGTGATTACCAATACAGAAAGCCGTCATTGCTGACACATGATTCGTGCCCACATTTTGCCCATGTTTTTGAGAAATATCGCGATAAAGGGTGAATTGCAGCGAATTGCAAGAGTGGCGGAAACCGTTGGAAATAAAGGAAAAAGCCGCCATTTCTGGCGGCTTTCAATCCGTGGAGATGCGGGGAATCGAACCCCGGTCCGATGACCGAACCCTCAGTCTTCTACGTGCGTAGTCTGCTGGCCGTGCGGCGGTTTTTCTGCCCCCATCGATGTCGCAGACAACTGATGGCGAGCATATCTACAGTAAAAGTCCCTTGCCGGCCCTGTGGCTCAGCCGGTAAGGCAAGTCTTCTAAACGACGCTCAACATCCCCCCAAAGACGAGGGGGAGTGAACGGAGCGGCTGCTCACTGGTTAATCCTGGCGCGAAGCTCAGGCAGCGAGAGCGAACTCAGTGCGGTTAGATTTAGCACTTATTCTTTTGTAGGGGGCATCCACGAGCGGACCCTACGTTCTCGGCACGCTTCCCTGCGACGAACAGGTCACCGTCGAAACCGATCATCCCCAAATATTGAATTATCAAACCTTCCGGCTTTATAGCCAGAAATTTCAAGATACCACGGTTTATCCGACAAACCAAATTATGCTATCGGCGATTCATCATACCGACGAAACTTCGCAAAACCGGTAAAAAAATTCCGCATGCCGTTATTTGACGGCATGCGGAATCGGTGATGATGAAAGGAAAAGATACGCTTACTTGGCTGCTGCGGCGAGGTAATCCGGAACGCCTTCGGTCGGGTAGGCCGGCCAGCCGCCTTCCTTGGTGCACACGTAGGCGGCGGTGTTCACGGCCGCGCGATGCGCTTCCTTGAGGGAGGCACCGGACAGGATCTTACCGGTGAAGGAGCCGGAGAAGGAATCGCCGGCTCCGACGGTGTCGGCCACCTCGACATGCGGGGTCAGCAGAGTGGAGGTCTCGCCGTCCTTGGCGATGATGGTGCTGAAGGTCGCGCCGCCGGTCAGGATGGTGTACTCCAGATCGAAGCGATCCATGAACCACTTGCAGGCCTCTTCGTCGTTGCCCTCCGGAATGGAGAACATCTCACGCATCATGATGAGCTCGTCGTCGTTGATCTTGAAGATGTTGGCGTATCCCAGCAGCTCCTCGATCAGCTCCTTGGAGTAGAAGTTGGCGCGCAGGTTGATGTCGAAGAACTTCAGCGCGCCTTCCTTGGTATGCTGGAGCAGTTTGATGATGGTGTCATGCGATTCCTGGGAACGCAGACCCAGCGTGCCGAAGCAGATGGCGTCGGCCTTGGACACGGCCTCGGCGAGTTCGTCGGTGTAGCCGATGTGGTCCCAAGCTACGTTCTGCACGATGGTGTATTCCGGAATGCCGTTGGTCAGTGCCACGGCGACGGTGCCGGTCGGGTATTCGTTGGTCTGCACCAGCGTGTTGATGCCGGCCTTGTGCGCATCGTTGAGCAGCTCGGCGCCCAGCTCGTCGTTACCGACGGCGCTGATGGCGTAGCTTTCTGCGCCGTTCTGGGACGCGTGGTAGGCGAAGTTGACGGGAGCGCCGCCGGCGCGCTTGCCGGTGGGGAGCATATCCCACAGGATTTCACCGAGGGCGATGACGATTGGCTTGGACATGGGTGGTTCCTTTCTTTGGTGGGCGGCGTGCTATGCGACGTCGAAGAACATCGATGGATGTTCCAAAAAATTGGTGATGGCCACGGCGGCGGCACCGGTGACGGTGGCGTCGGTGGGCAGGGCGGACAGGGTGATTCGGGTGTTGCGCCCGATTTCGGGGATCGTGCGTTCGCGCACGACTTGTGTGACTTCGTCGAGCAACGGCTGGCCGGCTTGCGCGATGATGTCTCCAAGAACGATGTGTGTCGGATTGAAAGCGTTGATGATGGTGACCGCGCCGTACCCAACGTATCGGGCAACATCGAGCATCAGAAGCGTCGCGGTCTCGTCTCCCGCGTTCGCCTTGGCGAACAGTGCTGCGCAAGCCTGCGCATGCGTCATCGTCTCGCATCCGGGAACGATGCTCGGGTTGGCGTTGAGTTGTTCGTGGATGGCGTTGGCGGAGCAGTAGCGTTCCAGGCATCCGACATTGCCGCAGTCGCATGGCTTGCCGTTCACGTCGATGGAGACGTGTCCGATTTCCGTGGCGGTGCCGTGCTCGCCGTAGTAGATGGTGCCGTTGTCGATGACTCCGAGGCCGATGCCTTCGCCAAGCAGATAGTAGGCGAGGGAACCTTCCGACAGTTCCGGATTGAACAGGAACTGCGCCAGCGCGCCGGCGCGGGCGTCCTGTTCGACGAACACGGGGACGCTGAATGCGTTGCTGAATTCGTCGATGAAGTTGATTTGCCTCCAGCCCTGCATGGAGGAGACCAAAGCGGTGCGTCCTTCGTCCTTTAAATAGGGCCCCGGAACCGCCATGCCGACGGCCACGATGCTGGGGTCGTCCTTGATGAGCTGGCGTACGGTATCTCGAATGCGCTCCACCGTTTCGGGGATGTGCTCTTCGCTGACGGTAGGCAAGTCGGACAGGAAGATACGGTTGCACTTGAGGTCGAAGACCGCGATTTGCACCAGACTGCGGGCGAACTTCACGCCGATGATGTGGTATTTGGCGCAATTGAGATTCAGACCGATGGAACGGCGGTTCTTGTCTCCGTCCATGTCGCCGGTTTCTTCGATGATGCCCTGCGCCAGCAGTTTCGCGGTGATTTTGGTGATTGCCGCCGGAGTGAGCTTGATGGCTTTGGCGATCTGCGCGCGTGAGCAGATGCCATTGTGGTACAGGTATTGCAGGATGCGGGAACGGTTGTTTTCCGAGATCGATGACTGTTGGGCGCTGTACCTACTCATGCTCACCTCCTTGCGACAGTGCATGGACCCTCGTTGAACTTCTTAATATATTAACGCCGTTAATTGATTAATGCAATTCGTGTTGTGCCGCGTGTCGCGCGCTTATCTGGGTCTCTCTGTGCGAAAGCAATGAGTGAAAAAGAAGGACGTAGACCTTGAATGCGACTTTGGCTGGGTCCGTCTCATAAAATGGCTGGTTTTTCTTATTTTCTTTCACTAGTCGTTAAAACGTTGGAATTTCGCCGTTTTAATGCATAGCAGAAAACGGCGAATATAAGGTAGGTGGGTAAAACGGCCTCCAATGAAACGTACGGTTAACATTGCGCGCCGATTCTTGTCACTATATCGCCTTGCACAGGGGCGATTCGGATAGAAAAGAGAGGATTCCATAGTGAATCGCAAGAAAGTTATCGCCGCTCTGGCTTCTGTCGCGGCTCTGGCTTCCCTGGCCGCCTGCGGCGGCGTGAAGGACGGTGGCGCCGCAACTGGCAACACCATCACCGTCGGCACGACCGATAAGATCACCAGCCTTGATCCGGCTGGCTCCTACGACAACGGTTCCTACGCCGTGCAGATTCAGGTGTTCCCGTTCCTGTACGCGCAGAACTACAACACTTCCGAGCTGTCTCCGGACATCGCCGCCGATGACGGCACCTGGAGCGCCGACGGCACCGAGTTCACCGTCAAGCTCAAGAAGGGCCTGAAGTTCGCGAACGGCCACGATCTGACCGCCTCCGACGTCAAGTTCTCCTTCGACCGTATCAAGAAGATCAACGACGAGAACGGTCCGTCCTCCCTGCTGGCCAACATCGAGTCCGTCGAGGCCAAGGATGACACCACCGTCGTGTTCCACTCCGCGGTCAAGGACGACGTGACCCTGAAGCAGGTGCTCTCCAGCCCGGCCGGCCCGATCGTCGACGAAGAGTCCTTCTCCGCCGACAAGCTGACCGATGCCAACACCATCGTCAAGGACAACGCCTTCGCAGGCCCGTACAAGCTCACCTCCTACAAGGTGAACGAGGCCCTGGCATATGCCAAGAACGTTTCCTACAAGGGTTTGACCCCAGCTAAGAACGACGTTGTGCAGGTCAAGTACTTCGCCGATTCCTCCAACCTGAAGATGGCCGTGCAGCAGGGCCAGGTCGACGTGGCCTACCGCTCCATGACCCCGACCGACGTCGAGGACCTGTCCAAGGACAACAAGGTCAAGGTCGTCAAGGGACCGGGCGGCGAAGAGCGCTTCCTTGCCTTCAACTTCAAGATCATGCCGTACGGCGAGAAGTCCAGCGAGCCGAACGCCGACAAGGCCAAGGCCGTGCGTCAGGCCGTTGCAAGCCTGATCGACCGCAACGAGCTGGCCACCAAGGTCTACAAGAGCACCTACACCCCGCTGTACTCCTTCATTCCGGATGGCCTGTCCGGCCACGACGACACCCTGAAGGAAGCCTATGGCGACGGTTCCGGCAAGCCGGATGCGGCCAAGGCCAAGAAGACCCTCGAAGCCGCCGGTGTGAAGACCCCGGTAGACCTGAAGCTCCAGTACAACCCGGACCACTACGGCCAGTCCTCCGCCGACGAGTATGCGGCCATCAAGGCCCAGCTCGAGGAAGGCGGCCTGTTCAAGGTCGACCTGCAGTCCACCGAATGGACCCAGTTCAACAAGGACCGTGTGGTCACCGAGGATTCCGATGGTTCCTACCCGGTCTACCAGCTCGGTTGGTTCCCTGACTACTCCGATCCGGACAACTACCTGTCCCCATTCTTCCGTGACGGCAACTTCGTGAACAACGGATACTCCAACAAGGAAGTCAACGATCTGATCGTCAAGCAGGCCGGAGAGACTGACGCCAAGGCCCGTGAGGACCTGTTGAAGGAAATCCAGAAGCTCGAAACCGATGACCTGTCCACCATCCCGCTGCTGCAGGGTGCCCAGGTTGCGGTCACCGGTTCTAATGTGAAGGGTGTCGTCCTTGACGCTTCCTTCCGCTTCCGCTACTCGTCCGTGACCAAGGCCTGACGGAAGGCTTTGACCGCCCCTGCCTGACCCGCCTAAGTCAGGCAGGGGCTCAATTTGTATCTAAAACACCAATAAGGAAAAGGAGCCCGACGTGACGCAAAGCGCAACCGAGGCTCAGCCGAAAGCCAAGAAAAACAAGCTTTCAAGCGGATTCTTCCGTTTCGTGCTCACACGCTTTCTGCTGATCATTCCTACAGTATTTATTCTTGTAACCATCGTCTTCTTCGTGATGCGCGCTACCGGCGATCCGATTTCCGCCGCTCTTGGTGGCCGTCTCACTCCCGAGGAACTGCAGAAGCGTATCCACGCGGCCGGTTATGACCGTCCGCTCATCGTGCAGTACATCGATTATCTTGGCGGCCTGCTGCATGGCGATCTCGGCACCACATTGACCGATAACCAAAAAGTGAGTACCATCCTTACTCACTATGGTGCCGCTACATTCGAGCTGGCGTTCCTCGCGCTCATCGTCGCGCTCATCGTCGGCATCGGCTTGGGACGCATCGCCGCACGCAAGCGTGACCACGCGGCCGATGCGGGCATCCGCACCTTCGCCATCCTGTGCTATGCCACCCCGGTGTTCTTCCTCGGCCTGATTCTGAAGCTCATCTTCGCCATCTGGCTGAACGTGCTGCCGGCATCCGGGCGCTCATCGCTTGGCAGCGAGATGCAGTTCTCCCGACTGGTCTCGCCGACCGGCTTCTACATCATCGACGCGATCCAGTTGGGGGATATGTCCGTGTTGCTTGATGTGCTCCGTCACGCTGTGTTGCCGGCCCTTGCGTTGGGCCTGCTGACCGCCGGCGTGTTCATCCGTTTGGTGCGCACCAACGTGATCGCCACCTACAATTCCGGCTACGTCGAAGCGGCACGTTCCCGCGGCGTCTCCGAGAAGCGTCTGCTCAACAAGCACGCATGGAAGCCGGCGTTGATTCCAATCATCACCGTCATGGGCATGCAGATCGCCCTGATGCTCGCAGGCGCGGTGCTCACCGAAACCACCTTCGAATGGAAGGGACTCGGCTTCATGCTGTCGCAGTACCTGAAGGCACGCGACTTCGTGGCCGTGCAGGGCATCGTTATCCTAATCGCCATCATCGTGGCCGTCGTCAACTTCATCGTCGACGTCATCGCCGCGTTGGTCGACCCGAGAGTGAGGTACTGACATGACCGCAGCATCTGCCAACAAGGTCACCGTTCCAGGCGACAATCGTCTGGACGAGCTCAAGCTCGGCAACAAGACGCCATTCTGGCATAAGATTCCGATCATCAAGGAACTACGCGTCGCAGTCGGCTGGCAGAAAGGCATGCTGATCACGGGCCTCGTGCTCACGGCGTTCTTCCTGCTGGTCGCCATTTTCGCGCCGCTCATCGCGCCATACAGCTACGCGCAGCTCAAGGGCGCCGACGGCGTTTCCTTCCCGGCCCAGGCGGCACCGTCCTCCGAACACATCTGGGGCACCACTGCAGGTGGCTACGATGTGTTCAGCCGTGTGGTCTGGGGTGCCCGCACCGCCGTCATCGCCATCGTCGTCGCGGTATTGCTGTCGATTTTCGCAGGCGTGCTGCTCGGCCTGGTCTCCGGCTATTTCGGCGGATGGGTCGATCGTGTGCTCGTCATGATCGCCGACGCCGTGTACTCCTTCCCGTCGCTGCTGCTGGCGATTCTGATGGCGATCATGATCTCCCACGGCCAGTCCGGCCTGTGGAGCGGCATCTTCGCCTCCGGCATCTCCATCACCGTGGTCTATATTCCGCAATACTTCCGTACCATCCGTGCCGAAGTGATCCGCATCAAGGAATCCGCGTACGTGGAATCCGCCCGCGTGGTCGGCGCCTCCACGTGGCGCATCATGACCAAGCACCTGTTCAAGAACTCCACACGAACCCTGCCGGTCATCCTGACGCTGAACTCCTCCGAAGCCATCCTGACCCTTGCGGGCCTGGGCTTCCTGGGCTTCGGCATCGAACCGACCGCGGCCGCCGAATGGGGATACGACCTCAACCGCGCCGTCTCCGATGTGACCGCCGGCATCTGGTGGACCGCCGTGTTCCCGGGTCTGGCCATCGTGCTCATCGTGCTGGGCATCACCCTGGTGGGCGAATCGCTGAACGATCTGGCCGATCCGCGTCTGCGCGCCCGCAAGTCCGCAGGCGAAGTGGTGGGTTCCATCGAAGACACGTCCGTGGACCCCAGCCAGGAGCCAGGCAAGCGCAACGAGGTCGTCGCCGAACTTGAGGCGGCGAAGAATCCGATGGGAGCCAGCGACAAACCGGTGACCGTCACCGACCGTGATCCGTCATTCGTGGCTTCCGAATGGGCTTCCGAGGAAGGGGAGTGAACCGATGAGTGAAATCAAGGAAGGCAATCTCGCCGAGATCAAGGACCTCAGCGTCTCGTTCATGACCGACGCCGGTTCCATCAAAGCCATCGACAAGATCAGCTTCGAAATTCCCCGTAAGAAGGTCATCGGCGTGGTGGGCGAGTCCGGTTCCGGCAAGTCCGTGACCGCACGCTCCCTCATCAAGCTGCTGCCGGAGACCGCTACGACCTCCGGCGCGGTGTACCTGTCGAACCGCGCGGGCACCGAGGCGCTGGAAGTGCTGTCGCTGTCCGGCGAACAGCTGCGCGAAATGCGCGGCGCCGAAGCGGCCATGGTGTTCCAGGAGCCCAATTCGGTGCTCAACCCGGTGTATACCATCGGATGGCAGATCGAGGAAGGCCTTCGCGCCCATGGCATGAAGGACAAGAAGGAACTCCGTGCCAAGTCCATCGACATTCTCAAGAAGGTCGGCATTCCGGACGCGGAAACCCGCATCGACTACTACCCACACCAGTTCTCCGGCGGCCAGAAGCAGCGCATCGTCATCGCCATGGCCCTGGTGCTCAACCCCGGCCTGATTCTGGCCGACGAGCCGACCACCGCCCTCGACGTGACCGTGCAGGCCGAAATCCTCGACCTGCTGCGTCTGGCGCGCGACGAGTTCGACGCATCCGTGCTCATCATCACCCACAACATGGGCGTGATCGCCGACATCGCCGATGAGGTCGTGGTCATGTACCGCGGCCACGTCGTCGAACAGGGCAGCGTCGAGCAGATCTTCTACTCGCCGAAGGACGACTACACCAAGCGTCTGCTTGCCGCCGTGCCGCGTATTGGCCAGAAACTGGTCGTCAAGGATGCCGATGGCAAGGTCATCGAACGTGAGAAGGATTGGCGCGATCAGCCCATCGCGGTCGAGGCCAAGGGACTGACCATCACGTATCCGGGTCATCTCATGCAGCCTGATTTCAAGGCCGTGGACGGCATCGACTTCACCATCCACCGTTCCGAAGTGCTCGGTCTGGTAGGCGAGTCCGGTTCCGGCAAATCCACCACTGGCCGTGCCATCGCAGGCCTGCAGAAGGTTTCCGGCGGTTCCCTGAACGTTCTAGGCATAGAAATGAACGGTGTGAAGGAACGTGATTTCAAGCCCAAGCGCGCCGACATCGGCTTCGTGTTCCAGGATCCGGGCAGCTCGTTCAATCCGCTGATGACCATCGCGGAAAACGTGGCCGAACCGTTGATCGTGCACAAGAAGTTCTCGTCGGTATCAGACGCCCGCAAGTATGTGGGCGATCTGCTTGAGATGGTGCAGCTTCCGCGCGCCTACATGAACCGTTTCCCGCACGAGCTGTCCGGCGGCCAGCGCCAGCGCGCCTCCTTGGCACGCGCGTTGGCGTTGAAGCCGAGCCTGCTCATCGCCGACGAACCGACCTCCGCGTTGGATGTGTCGGTGCAGGCGAAGGTGCTGGAACTGTTCAAGAAGCTGCAGGCCGAAATCGGCTTCGCATGCCTGTTCATTACCCACGATCTCGCCGTGGTCGACATGCTCGCCGACCGCATCATGGTGATGCACAAGGGCCAGATCGTGGAACATGGCGATGCGGACCAGATCATGCAGAATCCGCAGAACCCATACACGCAGAAGCTGCTGGCCTCCCTGCCGGTGCCCGATCCGCGCGAACAGCGCAAGCATCGCGAGCATCTGCATGAGCTGCTTGCCGCCCAGCAGTGAGCTGATCCACGGAATCTAATAAAAAGGAATCCCCGCAACGCTTGAAACGTTGCGGGGATTCCATTTTATGATGTATGGAAGGCGATTTCAGCGGATGGTGCCGTTGAAGGCAAACTGGGCATGGGAATCGCCATTCGCCTTGGCCTTCAGATATTCGCGTACGTAAGCCATGCGTTCCACCGTGGTGGCTGCCAACGGTTCGGGCAGAGCATCAGGGGAGAACCAGCCCACGTTGAGGCTTTCCTCATCGCCGACGAACGGCTCCGTGTTGCCATTCGGATCGGGCCTGCAGATGAACAGGTGATCCATGTACATGGTGTTGTCCCCATTCGCATAGGTGAGGACCTTTCTGGACGATTTGACCGACACCAGATCGGTGACGACCACATCCACGCCGGTCTCCTCCTTGACCTCGCGGGCAACGGTATCGGCCGGTTCCTCTCCGGGCTCGTTGATGCCATACACCATGGCCCATTCGCCGGTGTCGGAACGACGCCCCAACAGCACACGGCCCTGCTCGTCCTCGACATAGCCGGAGACGCCCATGAGCCATAACAGATCGTGGCCTATTTTTTCACGTAGCGAGAGCACGAATTCAGGCGTGGGCATGATGCATCCTCAGGCCTTCACGCCTTCGGCGGCCATATCGGCCATCCACGCCTCGACATCGTCGATCTGCTTCGGAATGCCCGCGGAAATCCATTCCGGACCATCCTCCGTCATGAGCACATCATCCTCGATACGAATGCCGATGCCACGGTATTCCGGCGGAATCAGCAGATCATCCTCACGGAAGTACAGGCCCGGTTCGATGGTGAAGATCATGCCCGGACGAATCTTGGCGTTCTGATACGACTCATAACGCGCCTGCGCGCAATCATGCACGTCGAGACCCAGATGGTGGGCCACGCCGCAGGCGAGCCAACGGCGATGCTGCTGGCCTTCAGGGGAGAGCGACTCCTCGACATCGACCGGCAGAATACCCCAGTCATGCAGACGTTCGGCGATCACGCGCATGCACGCATGATGGATGTCCGAATACGTGGCGCCCGGCTTGGCCGCCTCGAAACCGGCCTGCTGGGAATCCAACACGGCCTGGTACAGCTTCTTCTGGAAATCGGTGAACTTGCCGTTGGTCGGGAACGTGCGGGTGATGTCGGCGGTATACAGGCTGTTGACCTCCACACCGGCGTCGATGAGCAGCAGCTCGCCCGACTCCACGGTACCGGTATTGCGCATCCAATGCAGAATCGGAGCGTGGGCGCCGGAAGCGATGATGGTGTCGTAGCCGACCTCGTTGCCTTCTTCACGGGAGATGGCGTTGAACGCGCCCTCCAGCATGCGCTCCGAACGCGGCTTGCCAAGGGAAGACGGAATCTTGCGCAGAATGTTGTCGAAACCATGCTTGGTTGCCGCGACCGCCTTGCGCATCTCACGAACCTCATACTCATCCTTGCACATGCGTGCCTCGGCGGCGAATTCGTGCAGCTTGTCATCGGCAGCGGTGTTGTTGTCCGGATCGGCGAAACCGTTGGCTTCACGGATCTCCTCGACCATGCTGGTAATCGCCGGATCGGCTTCGCGGATCACGCGCACGCGCACCGCGCCGGCCTCAGTGCCGACATCCTTGCTCAACGCGTCGGGCAGCTGCGCGATGTCGTTGGTTTCGATGCCGGTCATCGCGGTCATTTCCTTCACACCGGCACGCGGACCCACCCAATACTCGCCATAATGGGCGTTCATGAAAAAGTCCTGCGTGTAATGGTTGGCACGCGGAGCCACGAACAGTTCCGGAACATGCGTCTTGCCGGCCTTCGCCTCCGGAGAATCCGGATCGACGGGATTCAGCACCAGCACCGCGCCGGCCTCGAAATCCTCACCCAAACCGGTGTAGTAGGAAAACGTCGTATCCGGACGGAACGCGTAATCGCAATCGTTGTTGCGCACCTTCGGCTGTCCGGCCGGAATCACGATACGCTCGCCCGGGAACGCCTTGCCCAACGCCTCCAGACGCGCCGGCGTGTACTTGGAGGACTCCAACGGCTCGATCTGCGGCTCGTTGTCATCCCAACCGGTGGTCATGAACTCCTTGAACGCCTCGGAACGCGGACGCAGCGAACGATTGTTCACACGATCGCTCATGGCCTGATCCGGTCCCGGAGCGGCCTCCCGCTCCATCTTCTCGTATTCCTTGTCCTTGTCAGTAATGACTTCGCCCATCACATCTCCTGAACATGCATTCGTAACGTACGGAAATTACCGCAACCCATCCTATAACTTTTCCCGGCGCGCAACGTTCATGCGGACATCTAGAATGGGAAAAGTTTAGTGTGCTGTCCGCAAGGTACGGGAGGAAAACGGGAAATATGTCATTCGAACATCCCAATCGCAACAACGAAAGCATGATCGACGTCGAACGCGACATCATGAGCCGTCCATCGGAACGCAACACCACCAATCTCGACCTGCAACGCATGAAGATGATCCTCGACATCATGGGCCATCCGGAGCAGTCGTTCCGCGTCATCCACATCACCGGCACCAACGGCAAGGGCTCCACGGCACGTATGGCCGAAGCCATCTGCCGCGCCTACGGCATGCGTACGGGCCTATACACCTCGCCCCATCTGGAACACGTCAACGAACGCATCGCCATCGACGGCCAGCAGCTGTCAGACGACGATTTCGTCGACACATGGGACCAGGTCAAGGACCTCGTCGCCATCGTGGACATGAAAATGGACGAGCTGGGCAAGCCGAAGATGAGCTTCTTCGAAGTGCTCACCGCCATGGCCATCTGGAAATTCGCCGACGCGCCGGTCGACGTCGCCATCGTGGAAGTCGGCATGGGCGGCCGATGGGACGCCACCAACGTGCTCGACGCGGACGCGGCCATCATCGGACCGGTCGACATGGACCACATGGCATGGCTCGGCGACACCGTGGAGGAAATCACCACGGAAAAGGTCGGCATCATCAAGCCGAACTGCACCGCCATCATCGGCCGCCAGCCACACGAGGACGAGGTCATGCCGATTATCGAGGCCGCGGCCAAGGAGAACCACGCCAGCTTGGTGCGCGACGGCGTCGAATCGGAAGTCGTTACCCGAGTGCCGGCCGTCGGCGGCCAGGTGGCCACCCTGCGCACCCCGAACGGCACCTACACGGAAGTGCCGATCGCCAAATTCGGCGAGCATCAGGCACACAACGCGCTCGCCGCACTGTGCGCGGCGGAAGTGGTGATTCCCGTCAACGGCGCGTTGGACGGCGATTTGGTGGCCGAAGCGTTGAGCAGCGTACGCATTCCGGGACGTATCGAACAAATTCGTACCTCGCCTACCATCATCCTTGATGGCGGACACAACGTGAACGCGGCCGAATCGCTGCGTGCCGCCATTGAAGAGAACTATGATTTCCAGCAGCTCGTCGGCGTGGTCGCCATGATGGGGGACAAGCAGGTCGAGGAGTATCTGGGCGTGCTCGAACCGTTGCTGAGCCATGTGATCGTCACCGAGAACTCGTGGCGTGACCGAGTGATGCCGGCTGAGGATCTGAAGAAGATCGCGGACCGTGTTTTCGGGCCGGAACGCGTCACCTGCATTCCCGAATTGCCGGACGCCATCCAGGAAGCCGTCAACATGGTTGATGCCGATGACGAACTGGGCGTCGGCTACGGTCATGGCGTGCTCGTCTGTGGCAGCTTCACAACCGCCGGTGATGCGCGACTCATGCTGGAGGAGAAGATCAACCCCGACCTGAAGAAGCCAAAGGCCGAACGTGTGTTCCAGGAAGCCGTCGATCCGGAACCGCGCAAAAAGCAGGACGAGGCTGACGTGGATTTCGAATCCGACGCCAACCCCGATTTCAACATCAACGATTTCGGCAGCGTCGGTCCGGACGATTCCGTTTTAGCAGACGCCGATGCGGATGAAATGGATGAGGCGGCGGATGCCAACGAACCGGCGGATGCGGAAACGTCTTCGGAAAACGAAACGAAGTGACGAAGCGAAACAACATCGGACGATGACGCCATACGTGCGGCGTACACCGTCCATATAAAACAGATTGTGGGTGGCTCCCCAGGCAATGGGAAGCCACCCACAATCTTGTTTTATCGTCCGACGCCTAAGCAGTCGAAGATAGGCGTGACAAATAATAGCTACGCGCGCAACGCTTCGGCCCGCGCCACGGTATCTTCCACCAGCACGGCCTGCGCGTCGATGACCGGCAGCTGGGGCAGCGGAAACGCCTCGTTGAGCACGCTCAGCTCGGTGCAGCCCAATATCAGCGTGTCGCACGCGCAGGGGCCTGCCGGATCGAGCATATCGCGCAACACCGATTCGTAGCGTTCCAGATTGAGCTCGCCACTACCTTTCACATCGTCATAAATCAGCGAAGTGATACGGGCCTGCAACTCGTCGGTCGGTTCGACGAACGTGTATCCGGCCTCTTCGACGGCACGCTTGTACACGCCGGATTTGCGCGAACCCACGGTGCCGAGGAAACCGACCCGCGGAAAACGATCCTTCGGATAACGTTGAGCCATGCGTGCCACCGCGCCGCGTGGCATATGCAGAATCGGCACCGTCGTCAACGCCTGGAAATCGTCATAGAAATAGTGCGCGGTATTGCAGGTGAGCACAATGAAACTCGCGCCCATCGCCGTTGCCTTCTCGATATCGTCGGCGAGTACGGGGAAGGGATTCTCGTCGGATTCGCCGAGAATGTACGCGGTGCGGTCCGGCACGGAGGAATCGTTGAAGACGATGTAGTCCAGATAATCCTGATCGCAATGGGCATGCGTGGCGCGGTTGACCAAGCGGATGTAGCTTTCGGTGGCCAGCGTGCCCATGCCGCCCAGTACGGCGAAAAACGGTCGTTTCACTTAAGCTCGCCCTTCTTGGTGAAGTACTTGGCATAGCTCTTCTTGTAAATCGAGAACATGTGCCGAATCATCAGCCAACGCAGCGGATTCATATCCTTGGAATACTCCAAGGTGGTACCCCAATCGCCCGACTTGAGCATGCGCTTGCCGGTTTCCTTGTCAGCGCCTTCTGCGACGTAATCAAGGAAAATCGACTTCGGAATCTCAAGCCACAGCTTCGAACCGCGGCCGAACAGGGTGTTGCCGTCGAACGGCGTGTCCTCGACGAGGTCGTCGACGAAATACTTCGCCAGATTGAATCCGTTCAGCGTGACGAAATAGCTGGAACGTCCCTGGCGAAGGTTGATTTCGAACAGCTTGTACTCGCCGTCGCGTTCGTCGTACTTCATGTCGAAATTGGCCACGCCCTCGTATTTGATGTCCTCGAGGAAAGCCTTGATACGACGGAACACACCCTCGTTGTAGTCGGGCAGAATGGCCGCATAATTGCCCGCGGCGACAGGGGAGGGATCCTCCAGCAGCGGGTGGCCGAGGAACATCATACGCACGCGATGATGCTGGTCCACATAGGCGTTCAGCACACGCATGCGGGAATCGTCGCCGGGGATGAAGTCCTGAATCACCATTTCGGACGTGTATCCGGCATCGTACGCACGCTTGATGATGGTCTCCAATTCGGCCGGATCGTTGAAGATGTAGGCCTTGCGACGGCCCTTGAAATCGATGTTGAGCCATTCCACCGAATTCGCGGGCTTCATGGCCACCGGATAGCTGAACGGCAAATCACGGTAGGCTCTCGCCTTCACCTCATCGGCGGTGACGGTGCGCGTCTTCGGATGGGGCAGATCATACTGCTCGCAAATCTGGTAGAACGTGGACTTGTAGGCGAGCCGGCGCGAAAGGTTCACGTCAAGCGTGTTGTATACGAAATATTCGCGAAGATCGTCGCCGCACTGGCTCAGCAGATTGGCGTACACGTCGCCGCAGGGGATGAGCAGCAGCATGCGTTCCGGATCCTCGGCCTTCATACGCTTGCCGAGCTTGAGCATGAAATTACGGAACGTGACGAAGTTGTTGAAATCGTCGACGATGTGCACGTTGACGATACGGCTGAATTTCGTGGGGCTCAGCTGGAAATACGCATACGCCTCGGAAACGAGGCCGTACTCCTCATGGAACGCCCTGGCCATGCCGTAGACGTTGATGTCGCTGCCTAGCAGAATCGGTTGGAATCGTGTCATAATGCCTTCACCTTAGTTGTTATTTGAGACGGAACACGCGTTCCACGATGCGGTCGTCGCCCTCGTAAGGGATGTGCTTGCCGTGGTCTTTGAACCAACGTTCGTTGCCTTTGCCGATGATGAGGATGATGTGCAGATGCTCGGGATCCTTGCGATCGCGGCTTGCCGTGGTCTCCACGGCTTCGGCACGGTCGAGAATGGTCTTCACGTCAAGCTGCGGGTTGGTGACGCTGTCGTTCATGTCCGCGCAGACCTGTTCCACAGGCTCGTCGTCGGTGTCTTCGAAAGTGAGCACGAGATGGTCGATGCGGTCCTGCGCGGCGTGGACGATTTCGGCGCGGCGATCGTATGCCTTGTTTCCAGCGGAGCCGGTGATGAGCGTGATTTCCGGCTTTTCGCTGCCGTAACGCTGATCGACGTAGTCAAGCAACGCGGTGACGGACGCGTAGTTATGCGCGTAATCAACAATGGCGATGGTGTTCGACCGCGTGTCCTTGAAATGCTCCATACGTCCGGCGATGCGTACCGGCTCCATCTCACGCAACGCGTCCTTGGCCTGTGCGGAACCGAAATCGAAACCGGCCGCATGGGCGATCGCGACGGCCGCCGCCGCGTTCGCATAGTTGAAATCGCCGTCCAATATCAGGCTCAACTCGCCGATCGAGGTGCCGTCGATGACGATGGAGAAGCGGCTGTGATCGTCATTCGCCGGCGTGGCCATGACGTCTGCCGTGGAATCGCCGCCAAGCGCGAACGTGGTGACGGGAACGCTGGCATGACGTGCGTCCTGCCGGATGAGGTCGGCGCGCGCGCAATCGGCACCCAATACGAGGGCACGGCAGTTCTTGACGATCTGACGCTTGCAGTGGAGATAATCCTCGAATGTCGGATGCTCGATCGGGCTGATATGGTCCGGGCTGATGTTGAGGAACGCGGCCACGTCGAATGTGAGACCGAACACGCGGTCCACCTTGTAGGCCTGCGAGGAGACCTCCATGACGAGATATTCCATGCCGTTATCAACGGCCTCGCGCATCATGCGGAACGCATCCATGGATTCCGGCGTGGTCAGATCGGATTCCACGTAGGTGTGGCCGTCAAGACAATTGTCCACGGAGGAAAACAGCGCGCACTTGCCGCCGGAACAGCCATTGAGCATCGCCTGCGTGAGATAGGCGGTGGTGGTCTTGCCTTTGGTGCCGGTGATGCCGACCACCTTCAACTGGTCCTGCGGACGACCATAGAATTCAGCCGATAGCAAAGCCATGGCCTTGCGCACGTCATCCACAATAAGGCCCGGAGCTTGCGTGGCGTCGGAGAAGTCGTTCTCCGACACATAGGCGGCAAGGCCGCGTTCGTCGATGCCCTGCAGATATTCGGCCTTGAAACGGCCCTTGCAGCACAGGAACGTGCCCGGCTCCACCTTGCGGGTGTCGTAGGTGATTGCGGAGAACGGCTCGTCGAATCCCTTGATGTCGTGCGGATCAAGCGTCCAGACATCGCCGCGGATGATTTCGCGCAGCAGTCCGTGCCTATCGAGCAGTCGGGCCGCCGATTCCAGAGTCAAAGCCATGTTTTCGTGTTCTCCCTGTGTATGAGACGCCGAGCGGATACCGAAGAGCCATTTTAGCTGCAACCATGTGCACGACGTGTGACGTCGGGGAAGTTACAATGAGGGTGTGACTGAACAAGAAACGGAATCCATGGCGGGCCGGCGCGCGCGGTTTGAGAAGCTTGCCATGCCCGTTGTGGACTCGCTGTACCGGCAGGCGATGAAACTGACCAACAATCCCGACGACGCGCAGGATCTGGTGCAGGACACCTTCGAACGTGGATTCAAGGCGTTCGACTCCTTCAAAGAAGGAACGAATTTCGCGGCTTGGATGACCACCATCGAACGCAACGCCTATTTCAACCAGTACGCCAAAGCCAAGCGACGGCCGCAACGCGCCAACGATTCCACCGGCGAATACGACGACTGGGACCTGTATTCCGCGTCCGAGCATTCCTCCGAACAGCTCAAATCCGCCGAACAGGAATACTTGGACGCCTACGCGCCGGAGGAGATCATGGCCGCTTTGAACCGGCTTTCCCCGGACCGCAGGCAGGTTTTCATCGACGCCGCGATCGACGGCAAATCATACAGCCAGGTAGCTGAGGAACAAGGCGTGAAAATCGGCACCGTGATGAGCCGGCTCAACCGCGCCCGCACACAGCTGAAACGTGAGCTTGCCAATTACGCCAAGGAACGTGGCTATGCCACTGCCGGGAAGGATCGACCATGAGCGAACCAATGGAACGGCACATCTCCATTACTTCGACCACCACCAACACGAACGGTGTGGTGACGCAGGTGACGCATGCCAGCGTGCATGTCGTGGCCTCCGGGGACTGCTTCGACCCGGAGACCTGTTGCGATGAACGCGAACGTGCGCTGATCGCAGCGATGCGCGCGTACCTGCGGCCGAAACACGCGCCGCAAAGCCTGATCGACAGGCTTGAGGCGACACTCGACCACTGTTGTGACGAGTAATTGGGCGGACGTGCGGCGTTTCATGCGCCAAGTGCCACGATGATGTGACGCGAGGCGCGCCCGCCGCATCAGCGTCTGAATATGGGAAAACCCCGCGAACCGTAATGATTCCGCGGGGTTTTCCATGCTCTGTGACGCTATTCGCGCCGGCAGGGATCAGGCGTTCGGGCGCTTGCCGTGATTGGCGGCCTTCTTACGACGATCCTTGCGCTTACGTCCGCGCATGCCCATGATTGGACTCCTTTACTTGCGATTAATAAGCCTTCGGGATTATCGCACACGAGCGAGACGTTTGCCAAATTCGGCGTCCGCTGTGTGGCCGGGACTTATTCCGATGGTGATTATATCAGTCGAGCATCCCGATGAACAGCGCCGTGCTTGACGTCTCGCCCGGCTTGATGACGATGAGGTCCTTGCCGGTGTTGAACGCGTTCGCGTATGCCGTCTGCGGTTCCACCGCCACGCCGGCCGGATGCTTGATGGCCGGGAAACCGGTGCCGGTGCACACCTGGAACGAGGTGACGGTCTCGTCGCCGCCCACACGCACCTTCTTGCCGTCCGGACGGGTGAACACCGCGGTGACGGTGCCGTCTTCGGCATGCTCCAGATCCGTCCAAGCGTCGTCGAACGGCTGCTCGGTGAGCAGCGTGTCCTTACGCAGGTCGTACTTGGTGCCGTCCACCGGCTCGGTGCCGGTCGGAATGAGGTTCTCGTTGACGGTGACATGCGTGCGCCCCGGCACGGTCAGGCTGCACTTGGCGTTGTGGGCGTCGATCTCATCGCCGTATCCGTTGAAGCCGTTGGCGAGCCACGGGTGGATGGCCAAGGCCCACGGTGCGTCCGCATCGCCGTTGTTGTAGGCGCTGATGTTCAGATGCAGGCCATCGTCGGCGAGGCTGTACGTCGCGGTCACCACGATGTCGAACGGATATCCCTCCATGTTGGGGGCGCGCCAGCTGAGGGTCACGGCATCCTCTTTAAGGGAGACAAGCTTCCAGAACGCGCGCTTGCCGTAGCCGTGGATGGCGTTGTGGCGCTCATGCTCGTCGATCGGCAGCGTGTAGGTCTTGCCTTCGAAGGTGTATTCGCCATTCTCGATGCGGTTCGGGAACGGGATGAGCAGCTGGCCGTGGCAGCAGGTCACCATGTCATCCGGACCGGGGGAGACGATGATGTCCTCGCCTTGGTAGGTCAGTTTGCGCAGCGTCGCGCCCAACTCGGTGACGACGGCATGGTAATCGCCATGCGAAATGGAAAATTGCTGTCCGGTGCGTGGCGGCAGATTGGTGCAGGTCATAAATCACTCCATAGTGTTGTCGACTGTGTTTCCGCTACTATGTTACCGCTCACGATGTGGTGGTGGATGCGCTTGTCGTGTGGAAATTCTGCGGATGAAGACGGCCGATGTCGATTGACGGCGCCCGTGCCTTAATATTGGTGATTGCTGTTGTGATGGATGGATACGATTGGAAGGCGGCTTGACATGGGCAAACGCATCGTGCTGGCGGATCCGCGCGGATTCTGCGCCGGCGTGGATAGGGCGATTCTGACGGTGCGGACGATTCTCAAATCCGCCGATACGCCACGTGCCGACGGATTGCCGCCGGTGTATGTGCGCCGCCAGATCGTGCACAACAAGCATGTCGTCGAGGATTTGGCCGCGCAGGGCGCGGTGTTCGTGCAGGAATTGGCTGAGATTCCCGATGCCGCCGCCGAAGCCGGCATCCCAATCGTATTTTCCGCCCACGGCGTGTCTCCGGCGGTCAAAGCCGAGGCCGCGGCGCGCGGCATGCATGTGGTCGATGCCACCTGCCCGCTGGTAAGCAAAGTGCATCGCGAGGTGCTGCGTTTCGTCAAGGAAGGTTACGAGATCATCTACATCGGGCACAAAGGCCACGATGAGGCCGTTGGCGTGGTGGAGGAATCGCCGGAACATGTGCATCTGATCGAGCATGCGTCCGACGTCGACTCGTTGGATTTCCAACCTGACACGAAACTGGTGCTGCTTACGCAGACCACGTTGAGCGTCGATGAGACCGCTGGCACGATCACCGCGCTCAAAGCGCGTTTCCCATGGCTTGAAATGCCGCCGAACTCCGATATCTGCTATGCCACGTCGAATCGTCAGGCGGCGGTCAAGCTCGTTGCCGAGCAAGCCGATTGCGTGGTGATTGTCGGCTCCGCGAATTCCTCGAATTCCGTGCGGTTGATGGAAGTCGCTCAGGAGGGACTTAACGCGCGGTACGCCTCAAAAACGGCTGTTGGCGCCGCTGGTCGCGCCCATCGTGTTGATGATGCTTCGGAACTTGACCCCGCATGGTTTGAAGGTGTCGAATCCGTGGGTATTTCCTCGGGTGCCTCCGTGCCGGACGAGCTGGTTTCCGGCGTGGTCGCAGCGTTGCAAGAACTTGGCCACCAGGATGTGAGCACCATCGAAACCATCAAGGAGAACATGCATTTCGTGCTTCCTGCGGAACTGCGCAAATAGCGCGAACCTTTCGCTTACGCAAGTGGGCGGTCGGAACATCGTGTTGTTCCGACCACCCACTTATGTATTGGTGTGATGTATCGGCGTGTTTTTTACCAAGTGCCGATCGGCGCCGCTACCGCGTCGAGCACCTTGAGCAGATCGTTGGGATTGACGCCGACTGAGAAACCGCGTTTGCCGCCCGACAGCAGGATTTCGTCGTATTGCAGCGCGCTTTCGTCAAGCACCGTCTTGTGGTGTGTGCGCTGGCCAAGCGGGGAGATGCCGCCGACCACGTAGCCGGATTCGCGCATGGCGACCTTCGGATCGGCCATCGCCGCCTTCTTCGCGCCGACTGCCGCGGCCAGCGCCTTCAGATCCATATGTCCGCTGACCGGCACCACGCCGACCACGCGTTCGGAGCCGGTGTCCGCCATCAGCGTCTTGAACACCTGATGCTCGTCGAAACCGAGCTTGGTGGCGGCCTCAACCCCATAACCGTCATCCATGTGATCGTTCGAATGCGCGTATTCGTAGGTTTTGAACGGAACTCCGGCTTTTTCCAACTGCACGGTGGCAGGTGTGGAACCGGCGCCCTTCTCATGCTTTTTCTTTGCCATGCCGCCCATAATAAGCCTTCCACGTGTCCGTTGCGGCGTTTCGGATACGAAAAAGGGCTTCCGCCGAAGCGAAAGCCCCTTTGTCTGAGGTTCAGAGACGAACCGTGCGGATTACTCCGCGCCGATTCACTCGGAGATCTCGGCGAAGTACAGCAGGGTACGCACCATGTTGCAGGTGAAGCCGTACTCGTTGTCGTACCAGGAGACGGTGCGAGCCATGGTCAGGCCGTCAACGGTGTTGACATCGGTCTGGGTCGGATCGAACACGCCACCGTGGGTGTCGCCGATGATGTCGGAGGACACGATGCCATCCTCGTTGTAGCCGTAGAAGTCGGTGTCGGAGAAGGCGGCCTTGAAGGCGGCGTTGATCTCATCGGCGGTGACTTCCTTGTTCAGGACGGTGGTCAGCTCGGTGACGGAGCCATCCGGAACCTGGATGCGCTGGGCGTGGCCCTGCAGCTTGCCGTTCACGGACGGAACGACCTTGCCGATGGCCTTGGCGGCGCCAGTGGAATGAGGAATGGTGTTGATGGCGGCGGCGCGGTTGTTGCGAGCCTTCGGGAAGCGCGGGCCGTCGAGGATCATCTGGGTGCCGGTGTAGGCGTGGATGGTGGTCATGAAGCCAGCCTTGATGCCCCAGTTCTCGTCCAGCAGCTTGACCATGGCGGCCATGGAGTTGGTGGTGCAGGAGCCGGCGGACACGATCACGTCGGAAGCCTTGAGGGTCTCGTGGTTCACGCCGAACACGATGGTCGGGGTGGTCTCGTCCTTGGCCGGAGCGGAGATCAGGACCTTCTTGGCGCCAGCGTTGATGTGGGCCTGGGACTTCTCAGCGGAGGTGTAGAAGCCGGTGCACTCGAGCACGAACTCAACGCCGTCGTTCTTGACCCACGGGATGTTGTTGGCATCCTTCTCGGCGTAGACCTTGTATTCCTTGCCGTCGACCACGATGGAGTCGTCGGTGGAGGTGACCTCGACCGGGGTGCCATCGTCATGACGGAAGGTGCCGTGGGTGCTGTCGTACTTCAGCAGGTAGGCCAGCATGGACGGGGTGGTCAGATCGTTGATTGCAGCGACCTCAATGTCACCGGCCTGGCCGCCACGAGCCTGCAGCTCGAAGATACGGCGGAAAGCCAGACGACCGATACGACCAAAGCCGTTAATACCAATCTTAACTGTCATGTAATTCTCCCTTTAGGGTAGGCCACGCGTGTGCCAGGCACACTGAAGCCATTGTTTACCAACACCGTCCACTGTAGTGCGTCACCTGTACTTAGGGCAACGTTCCGAGGCGCGTGTTCCAAAATGCAGTGCGATTTTCAGTGAACGCTCACATGCATGTCCCGCATGCGTTCAACGGCCGCTTGGCTCGACCAGCGCGGAGGATACGTCCGTGTCCAATGCACCGAGATCTCCGGAGAAGCCATGCCATCGCGCTACGTGCGGCAGGGGAGCCTCGATGGGGAACGTGACGATGAGCGTGCCATGCTCCACCGTGATGCGGGACGGCCTGCCGGCAAGGAACTCGTTGCTCAGTCCGTTGACGCGCGTGCTGCTCATGTCGGCGTGGTGCAGCTCGTATTTCAATCCCGTTTCGCTTACGCCGGTCGAGATATCGCTGTGGGAGAACACGGAGACCATGCGTCCCGCAACGGCGTCGTCCGCCGGGAAATCGAGCGCGCCGTCGCAGATCGCGGTGACGATCGATCCGTCGCCGTGCAGGTAGCCGGTCGCGCCACGGTCGGCCAGTAGCGCCATAAGCTGGATATTGGAAATCGTATGGTCGATTCGTCCGCCGAGCGCGCCGTATATGTGGAACGTGCGCGCGCCGCGCAGCCAGCCGATCTTCAAAGCCGACAGCAGGTCGGGATCGTCCTTTTCCGGAGGCAATGCGATGGTGCGGTCGTTTTGCGTGGGGCGGTCGCCGGTAATCGAATCGAAGTCGCCGACCACGAAATCGGCGTCGATGCCGAAGGCGCGGGCGTGGTCGAGGCCGCCGTCCGCGGCGACGACGAAGGCGTCATCCGGAATCGCAGGGGTCTCATCGTAATAATCGCCTGCGCCGAAGATCACGCAGGTGCGGGCATCGTGGAAATCCATACCCGATAGTGTAGCCGTGACGGGCGAAAGGAAAGAATCGTCATTTTCATGGCTATGCGGCATACCTAAAATGTCTGAAACCTGTGGAGATTGTCACGCATGAATCGGTTCGGAGGCGCGGCGGCGGTTTTTCGACATGCGGATGCTGGTACACTGACACCGAGTTCGTTTTGAAGGGATTGCAGATAATGTGCGGAATTGCTGGTTTCGTCAACGATATGCCCATTGACGTGAAATGCCCGGTCCTCCAACGTATGACCGACATGATCGCGCATCGCGGGCCGGACAGCGAAGGCCATTACATCGACGAGCACGCGGCGCTCGGCCATCGAAGGCTCAGCATCATCGACCTCGGCGGCGGCCAGCAGCCCATCTACAACGAGGATGGCTCGAAGGTCATCACCTTCAACGGCGAGATTTACAATTATCAGACGCTGCGTGAGGAATTGATCGCGGCCGGACACACCTTCACCACCAAAAGCGACACCGAGGTGCTGCTGCACGGCTATGAGCAGTGGGGTGTGGATTTGCTGCAGCGCGTACGTGGCATGTTCACTTTCGTGATCTGGGACAAGAACAAGCAGGAGCTGTTCGGCGCGCGCGACCATTTCGGCATCAAGCCCTTCTACTATGCGAAGATGAACGGCACGTTCATGTACGCGTCGGAGATCAAGAGCCTGTTGCGCCACCCCGATTTCGTCAAGGAGCTCAACGCCGAGGCGTTGAAGCCGTATATGACCTTCCAGTATCCGGCGATCGGTGAGACCTTCTTCAAAGGCGTCTACAAGCTGCCGGAAGGGCACTATTTCACGTACCGGGATGGCAAGATGGACATCCACCGGTATTACGACGAGGATTTCCGCGAAGGCAAGCAGAAGCTGGGCGAGCTGGTGAACTCGATCGACCAGACGGTGTGCGATTCCGTCAAGGCGCACCAGATCGCCGATGTGGAGGTCGGCTCCTTCCTGTCGAGCGGTGTCGACTCCAGCTACGTCGCCGCCGTGGCGCGTCCGCAGCACACGTATTCGATCGGTTTCGGCAAAGGCACGTACAACGAATCGCAGCAGGCCGGCGAACTGGCGGAACTGCTCAAACTGAACAACACCGCCGAGTCGTTGACCGACGAGGAGGCGTTCGCCGCGTTCCCGCGCATCCAATGGCATCTCGACGAGCCGGACTCCAATCCGAGCTGCGTGCCGCTGTACTTCCTGTCCGCATTGGCCGCCAAAGACGTGAAGGTGGTGCTGAGCGGCGAAGGCGCCGACGAGTTGTTCGCCGGATACATCGACTACGGCGTGCACACCAAATTCAAGCCCATCAAGGTGGTGACTCGCTGGCTCACGCATCTGCCAGCCGGCGCGCGCAAGGCGATCGCCCGGTTCTGCAAGGGCAAGACCTTCCCGGGCGCATGGCATCTGTACGCCAATCTTGCGCCGGCCGAGGAAAGCTTCATCGGACAGGCGCGTGTGTTTGAGGAATCGCAGTCCGAACAGCTGCTCAAGCCTGAATACCGCAAGGCGCCGAGCGTGCAAAGCATCGTCGACAAGACGTATGCGCGTGTGGAAGGCAAGGGTCTGAGCGAACTGAAGAAGAAGCAGTACCTTGACATGCATCAGTGGATGCCGGGTGACATTCTGCTCAAGGCCGACAAGATGACCATGGCGCATTCGCTGGAATTGCGTGTGCCGCTGCTCGACAAGGAGCTCATGGGCGTGGCCGAGCAGGTGCCTACCAAGTACCTCATCACCGACGAGAACACGAAATACGCGTTCCGCCAGGCGGCGGGACGTCATCTGCCCAAGGAATGGTACGACCGTGAGAAGCTTGGCTTCCCGGTGCCGATCAAGAAGTGGCTGCGTGAGGAGAAGTTCTACAAGTACGTCCGTTCCGTGTTCGAACGCGATTACGTCAGCCAGTTCTTCGACCAGGACGCGCTGCTGAAGATGATCGACGACAACTATGCCGGCAAAACCGACGATCGCCGCAAGATCTGGACCGTGTACTCATTCCTGACGTGGTACGACGTCTACTTCGTGCACGACGGCGAGAAGCCGGACGTCATCGCCATCGCCTGACGGCGGATGCCGTCCGAATGGTGACGAACACCCCGGGACCGGTGCGACACGCGCTGGTCCCGGGGTGTGGTATTATCTACAAGGCTTGAGAAATCAAGAAAGCGGGATATCCCCACCTGGAAGCCTTTCAGGGCCTCGGGTTCAGGCAGATGCCTTCCACCGGTCGTCTCGGTGAGATATGTAAGCCGCTCTTACGGGTTTACGGCGCGTTGTGATGCGTTTTGGCATGCCTTGAACAATCGAGACTTTGGAAAACTGCCAATCAAAGGATGTTCCGTTGCATGGAATATGAGGATTGGAGTCATCATCAGCGACGAACCACGCATTAACGACGAGATTCGCGTCTCCCAGGTGCGTCTGATCGGCCCGAACGGCGAGCAGGTGGGAGTCATCGCGACTTCCGTCGCATTGAACCTGGCAAAGGAAGCGAACCTCGATCTCGTCGAGGTGGCGCCCAACGCGAAGCCTCCGGTCGCCAAGCTCATCGATTACGGCAAGTACAAGTACAACGAGAAGATCAAGGCTCGTGAGGCGCGCCGCAACCAGAGCACCGCGGAAATCAAGGAAATTCGCTTCCGTCTGAAGATCGACGACCATGACTTCGAGGTCAAGAAGGGCCATGTGGTGCGCTTCCTGAACGGCGGAGACAAGGTCAAGGTCACCATCATGCTGCGTGGCCGCGAGCAGTCGCGACCGATCGGCGGCGTCGAGTTGCTGCAGCGTCTCGCCAGCGAAGTGGAGGAATACGGCACCGTCGAATTCGCTCCGAAGCAGGAAGGCCGCAACATCATCATGACGCTCGCGCCGAAGGGCAAGAAGGTTCACACCCAGTCCGAGCAGCGTCGTCGTGGCGATCAGTCCCGTGCCGAGCGCCAGGCCCGCCAGGCCGCCCGTCTGGCGGCCAAGCAGGAGGCCCAGGCAGCGGCCGCAGCCGCAGCCAAGGCAGCCGTGGCATCCGACAAACCGAAGACTTCCGAAACGAAGTAACAAACAAGGAGGGCAGCAATGCCGAAGATGAAAACTAATTCCGCCGCTTCCAAGCGCGTCCGCGTGACCGGTTCCGGCAAGCTGATGCACGCCGGCTCCGCAATGCGCCACAACCTCGAGCACAAGTCCGCTCGTAAGCGCCGTGAGCTGAAGGCCGACGGTGTTCTGGCCACTTCCCAGAGCAAGAACATGAAGAAGCTGCTCGGTCGCTGAGCATAGCGAGAGCTTAGAAACAAAGACTTAATAGAAAGCTGAGGAATCAAATATGGCACGTGTCAAGCGCGCAGTAAACGCCCACAAGAAGCGTCGCGTCGTTCTCGAGAGGGCTTCCGGCTACCGCGGCCAGCGCTCCCGCCTGTACCGTAAGGCCAAGGAGCAGCTGCTGCACTCCTTTACCTACAACTTCCGCGACCGCAAGGCTCGCAAGGGCGACTTCCGCAAGCTGTGGATCCAGCGCATCAACGCTGCCGTCCGCGCCGAAGGCATCACCTACAACCGCTTCATCCAGGGCCTGCACCTTGCCGGCATCGAGCTGGATCGTCGCGCTCTCGCCGAGCTGGCCGTCTCCGATCCGGAGGCTTTCAAGGCCATCGTCGAGCAGGCCAAGGCCGCTCTTCCGGCTGACGTGAACGCTCCGAAGGAAGCCTGAGTTTCCCCGACGGTTCACCTGTGAACTTCAGAACCCCCGATCCGGCAAACGGACGGGGGTTCTTGCGTATCGCGTTCCCCATACCGGATACTTTGAATAGACTTTCCGGAATGTTGATTTCCATCCAATGACGGCTTCCACTTGGAACGAAAGTCCTTGGAATCCTCCATGCGGGCAACGCGTTCCGTACGGGAACGTGACGGAACGGACACGACAAATGATGACGATGCAAACGGAGGACCACGATGACGGATATCGAACGCTTGATTGATCAGTTCCTCGCGTACATCGACGTGGAACGAGGACTTGCGAAAGCCACGGTGCGCGCATATGACTCGGACCTGCGCAAATACAACGGCTGGCTTGCGACGCAAGGCATTCAAGACCTTAATGCAGTGACCACGCAGGACGTGGAACGATACATCGCCTTTCTTGACGATTCCGGAGAATCCGCGCGCAGCAAGGCACGAAGACTGGCCAGCATCCATGCATTCCATCGCTTCGCACTGAACGAACATGTGGTATCCAATGACGTTGCGGCACAGGTCAAGGCTCCCAAAGGCGCGACGACGCTGCCTGACGTGCTCACTGTGGACGAGGTGGCCAGTTTGCTGGACGCGATCCCCGTCTCGCAGAATCGGCCTCAATCCGAAGGCATGGCGGACATGCCCGATGATCCCGCGATGCTGCGCGACAAGGCGTTGCTGGAATTCATGTACGCCACCGGAGCCCGCGTGTCGGAAGCGTGCGGCGCGAATCTTGACGATGTCGACTTGGAATCGAACGTTGCGAGATTGATGGGCAAAGGCTCCAAACAACGTCTGGTGCCGGTCGGCAGTTACGCATGTGAGGCGATCGCAAGATACCTCAAAAACGGACGGCCGCAGCTCGAGTCGAAGGCGAAAGGGCCCACCGAACGACGCGCGTTGTTCCTCAACAAGCGCGGCAAACGACTGTCAAGGCAATCGGTGTGGGAGATCATCCGTGCGGCCGGGGAACGCGCGCATATCGACAAGCCCCTGCATCCGCACACATTGCGCCATTCCTTCGCCACGCATCTGATCCAAGGCGGGGCCGACGTGCGCACCGTGCAGGAACTGCTGGGTCACGCGAGTGTCACCACCACGCAGATCTACACGCATGTAAGCCCGGAGAACCTCATCGAGACATATCTGACCTCGCATCCAAGGGCAAGATAGCATGAGATGCATGTGTTGCTGCCGTTTCTGACGGCGATGATGGGCTAGCATGGAAACAGTGGAATTTTTGACACGAGGATGTTGGTAAGGTAAACGGTATGCCTACGGATTTGCTTGGACGTGATTATGAGACGTTTCCCGCACCGGAGCCGCTGCAGACGCACGGTCCGGCAAGGGTCATCGCCATGTGCAACCAGAAGGGTGGCGTCGGCAAGACCACCAGTTCCATCAATATCGGCGGCGCGCTAAGCCAATACGGCAGGCGCGTGCTGATCGTCGACTTCGATCCGCAAGGCGCCGCCACGGTGGGTCTCGGCATCAACGCCAACGCGGTGGAGGACACCGTGTACACGGCGTTGTTCAATCCGCGCATGGACGTGCACAGCGTGATTCACCACACCGATTTCGAGAATCTCGACATTATGCCGGCCAACATCGATCTGTCCGCCGCCGAAGTGCAACTGGTCACCGAAGTGGGACGTGAGCAGGTGCTTGCCGGTGTGCTGCGCCAGGTCAAGGACGAGTACGACGTGATCATCATCGACTGCCAGCCATCGTTGGGCCTGCTGACGGTGAACGCGTTGACCGCGGCCGACGGTGTGATCATTCCGGTCGCTGCCGAATTCTTCGCGCTGCGTGGCGTGGCGCTGCTCATGCAATCCATCGAGAAGGTGCAGTCGCGCATCAATCCGAGCCTTGAAGTGTATGGCGTGCTGGTCACCATGTACACCCGTACCCTGCATTGCGAGGAGGTGTTGCAGCGTATCTACGAGGCGTTCCAAGGCAAGGTGTTCCATTCCGTGATTTCGCGTTCCATCAAGCTGCCGGATTCCACGGTGGCGGCTGCGCCGATCACCATCTACGCGCCGAACCACAAGACGGCGAAGGAATACCGTGAAGTGGCCCGCGAGCTGATCGCCAACGACATCGTGGCCTGAACTTTGCAAGAGCCCCGTTGGGGGCTCTTGGTGTTTATGAGCGACTCGACACACTTATAGTCATGTTGACTATAAGTGTTAGACTCCTTTCCTGTAAGCAATTCGAAGTATTGGAAGAGGCCATCAATTGATCATGGGCAATGTCTCGGAACGGCGCAAGCAGCCTCCGCAGGTCGGCGTATCCGTGGTGATTCTGGCTTTGGGATCGGTTCCGCAGTCAGATGTGGGCGCTGGTGCCGCTTCGTCCGGCATGGGCTCCACCCTGTGGATGCCGCTGGTCAAACGCGTCCGTCAGCCTTTTTTGGGGCAATGGGCGTTGCCGGGAGGCGGTCTGAGGGCCGACCATTCATTGGAACAGTCGGCGTATGCCGCACTGGAATCGACGACGTCGCTGCATCCGAAATATCTTGAGCAGCTTTACACGTTCGGCGATCCGGCACGTTCGCATGGCGGTCTGCCGATGGTGTCCATCGTGTACTGGGCCCTGGTGGGCGAGGCCGATGGACGAATCGACTTCGCCGGAGGGGACAACGTCAAGTGGTTCCCCGTCAACCATCTTCCGGAACTTGCGTTCGACCATCGCACCATCGTCGAATACGCCATGAACCGGCTTCGCGGCAAAATCGAATCGCCTGACATCGCCACTCGATTGGTGGGCGAGCGATTCACGTTGAGCCAACTGCATGACGTGTACGAGGCGATTGCCGGACAGCGTATCGATTTGGCGAATTTCCGCCGTAAAATGCTTGCTTCCGGACTGTTGGAAGACACCGGTGAGAAACTGCGGATCGGCCGTAACAGGCCGGCGGCGGTCTACCGGTACAGCCGGAAGCCGGGAACGGATTTGTGGACCGAAGCCGGAACGGCATCCGAATCGGACGACACTCGAATTGCTTTCCAGGATGACGACGCGTTATCCGCATTGATGACGGCGTGATCGCCTGCCATCGTCGGGCTTGAACGAGCTCACGACACAATAGGAAAACAATGATAAAGGGGTGTTGATGTCCGCATCGCAACAAACTGTTGGGGGAGAGGTCTCGCTGACTCGCAACGAGCGTCTTGACCGACTGCCGTTCAACAAGGCGCACAGGAAGCTGTTGGTGGCTTCGGGTATTGGATGGGCGTTCGACGCGATGGACGTTGGTCTGGTGTCGTTCGTCGTGGCCGCCATCGCGGCCGACCCGCATTTCAATCTGACGCCGACCGAGAAAAGCTGGGTGCTGTCCATCGGTTTCGTCGGAATGGCGATCGGCGCCGCGCTTGGCGGCTTCGTGGCCGACCGCGTTGGCCGCAAGACGGTCTTCTCCGCGACGCTGGTGATTTTCGGTCTGGCCAATGGCGGTATGGCGTTGTCATGGTCGCTGGCGGCTCTGCTGATCGCTCGACTGGTCATCGGCCTCGGCCTGGGCGCCGAGCTGCCGGTCGCCTCCACATTGGTCTCGGAATTCTCTCCGACCAAACAACGCGGCCGTATGACGGTGCTGCTGGAATCCTTCTGGGCAATCGGCTGGATCATCGCCGCCTGCATCGGCTATTTCGTCATTCCTAACACCGGCGATTGGGGATGGCGCTGGGCGCTGCTCATCGGAGCATTGCCGCTGCTGTACGCCATCGTGACGCGCATTCATATCCCTGAGTCCGTGCGATTCCTCGAATCCAAGGGACGTGAGGATGAGGCCGAGCAGGCCGTGCGCTACTTCGAACAGGCCGGAGGCGTCGAACCGGTCGCATCCCCGAAGGGCGAGCCGCTGCCGAAGATCAAAACCCGCGAGCTGTTCGGCAAGAAGTATCTTGCGCGCACCGCAGCCATCTGGGCCACATGGTTCTTCGTGAACTTCTCCTACTACGGCGCGTTCACGTGGATGCCGTCTCTGCTGGCCGACCAGTTCGGCTCGCTGACCAAGTCGTTCGGCTACACGCTCGCCATCGCCATCGCACAGCTGCCCGGCTACTTCCTCGCGGCATGGCTGGTGGAGATCTGGGGCCGCAGGAAGACCCTGAGCGTGTTCCTCGCCGTGTCCGCCGTGGCCGCGTTCGCCTTCTCCCAAGCCGGTTCCGTGGCCGCTGTGCTGGGCTTCGGCATGTTGCTGTCCGCGTCCAACCTTGGCGCTTGGGGCGTGTTGTACGCGGTGACTCCGGAAATCTATCCGACGCGTCTGCGCGGCGCCGCCTCCGGTGCAGCCGCGGCTTGCGGTCGTGTGGCCGCGATCATCGCGCCGCTGCTGATGCCATGGTTCCTGACCTTGTCCGGTGGCAACAAGGCCGTGGCGTTCATCGTTTTCGCCGTGGCGTTCATTCTCGCCTGCGTGGCGGCCCTGTGCCTGCCTGAACGCACTGGCAAGGAGCTTGAGGATTAAGGTCCGCGCGTCTCTTCGCGCGATTGACGGCGGGCCTGTCGGCATGATCTGACAGGTCCGCCGTTTTCCATGTGTCGTAATGCTTCGCTAGAATTGGCTCGGTTTGTGTGTAAGTACGGATTTTTAAGTACCGATAGCATGTACGTACCGAACGTTTACGTAAGAAAACAGCAACACTAAGAGAGGTTTCGATGGCGGTTCGCGGCGATATCCGAAATGTAGCGATTGTGGCACACGTCGATCACGGTAAGACCACCCTGGTCAACGCGATGCTGGCCCAGTCCCACGTGTTCAACGAGCGTGAGGAAGTCCCGGACCGTGTGATGGATTCCAACGATCTGGAACGCGAGAAGGGCATCACCATCCTCGCCAAGAACACCGCGGTGCAGTACACCGGCCCGCTGGCCGCCAAGTACGGCCATCCGGAAGGCATCACCCTCAACATCATCGATACCCCTGGCCACGCCGATTTCGGTGGCGAGGTGGAGCGTGGCATCTCCATGGTCGATGGCGTCGTGCTGCTCGTCGACGCTTCCGAGGGCCCGCTGCCGCAGACCCGTTTCGTGCTGCGCAAGGCCCTCGAAGCCAAGCTTCCGGTCATCCTGTGCGTGAACAAGACCGATCGTCCGGACGCCCGAATCTCCGAAGTCGTCGGTGAGTCCTCCGACCTGCTGCTCGGCCTGGCCCAGGACGTCATCGAGGAAGGCATCGACCTCGATGAGGATTCCCTCTTCGACCTTCCGGTCATTTACTGCGCCGCCAAGGCCGGTTACGCTTCCGAAAACCAGCCGGAAAACGGCGGCCTGCCGGACAACGACAACCTCGAGCCGCTGTTCGAGGCCATCATCAAGAACATTCCGGCTCCGGAATACGAGGAAGGCGCGCCGCTGCAGGCCCACGTCGCCAACATCGATTCCTCCGACTTCCTCGGCCGACTCGGTCTGGTCCGCATCTACAACGGCACCCTTGAGAAGGGCAAGACCTACGGTCTGTCCCGTGTGGACGGCTCCATCGAGAACTTCCGCGTGTCCGAGCTGCTGCGTACGCAGGGCCTGGAGCGCACCCCGGTCGAATCCGCAGGCCCTGGCGACATCGTCGCCGTCGCCGGCGTGAACGACATCATGATTGGCGAGACCATCGTCGACCCGGACGATCCGCGTCCGCTGCCGCTTATCCACGTTGACGACCCGGCCATCTCCATGACCTTCGGCATCAACGATTCCCCGCTTGCCGGCACCGAAGGCAAGGACCACAAGCTTACCGCCCGCATGATCAAGGACCGCCTCGATCGCGAGCTCATCGGCAACGTGTCCATCAAGGTGCTGCCGACCGACCGTCCGGACGCCTGGGAAGTGCAGGGCCGTGGCGAACTCGCACTGGCCGTGCTTGCCGAGCAGATGCGCCGTGAAGGCTTCGAGCTGACCGTCGGCCGTCCGCAGGTGGTCACCAAGACCATCGACGGCGTGGTCAACGAGCCGATGGAAAACACCACCATCGACGTGCCGGAAGAGTACATGGGCGCCGTCACCCAGCTGCTCGCCGACCGCAAGGGCCGCATGGACAACATGACCAACCACGGCACCGGCTGGGTCCGTCTGCAGTTCACCGTGCCGTCCCGTGGTCTGATCGGTTTCCGCACCGCGTTGCTGTCCGCCACCCGCGGCACCGGCATCGCCTCCTCCATCTCCGCTGGCTACGCTCCGTGGGCCGGCCAGATCGTGACCCGTCAGAACGGCTCCATGGTCTGCGACCGTCAGGGCGTCGCCACTCCGTACGCCATGCAGCGTCTGCAGGCACGTGGCAACTTCTTCGTCGAGCCGCAGTCCCCGGTGTACGAGGGCCAGGTCGTCGGCATCAACAACAAGCCGGACGAGCTGGATGTGAACATCACGCTGGCCAAGCACATGACCAACATGCGTTCCGCCACCGCAGACGTGCTGGAAACCCTGACCCCGCCGATCAAGATGAGCCTCGAAGAGTCCCTGGACTTTGCCAACGAGGACGAGTGCGTGGAAGTCACCCCGGAATCCATCCGCGTGCGCAAGATCATTCTGAGCCGTGAGGATTGGTACAAGTGGCGCGCCAAGCAGCGTCGCCAGAACAACGCTCAGAATAACAAGTGATTCTTCGCATTGTTTTGGCGCTTCGCGGGCACGGTAGTGTGTTCCGCTAGTGCGCTAAACGCTTAAGAAAGGCAAGAGATGTCGGCGGTTTTCCGCGTATCTCTTGCCTTTCTTGCTGTTTTGTAAGGAACGTAGGGCATAGTGGAAGACATGACGCAACGCACGCAGGAAACACAGCCGGAACCGCAATCGCAATCACAGGACGGCATCGACCGCAGGCTGCTGCCGTGGTCGCATCGTCTACCGGTATGGGCGCGGTTTTTGGTTGACCTGCTCGCCGGTGCCGTCGTCGGCGTGATCGGCACGATGGCGCACCGCATGGGCGCGTCGGCGAATATTCCCTACGGTCTTGTGATCGCATATGCTCTGGTCATCATCTCGACATGGTCGGCGCGTTCACGTGATGGCGTATCGGGCCTCGCATTGCATCTGATCAGTTCGTCACTGGTGGTCTGGACCGTCATGGCCGGTTACGGTCCGGGCGGGGACGCCATGATTCCCGTCGGATTCGGCGAGACGGCGACGTTGCCGTATTTCAGCAACAACGCCGGCTATTTCTGGCTATACGGCGTGGTGCTGATTCCATTGATCATGCTGGCGCTGCCCAAAAGCTGGTTCACGATGCCGCCGCGCACTGAGGATGACTCCACGGAATATGACCAGAACGAATCGTCTGAACCGGACCATGACACCGCCCAACCGGTGGACTAGACCCCTCCACAGCCCCGCGAATGCGCTAAGGTGCTTAGGATGACCCGCAACAAGGAGGCACAGGCGGCAATGAGCGCACGCAAGCTGTTCTATCTGGGGCCACAAGGCACCTTCACCCATCAGGCGGCCGTCAATGCCGCCCAAGAGTTGGCACGGCTCGAACCGCAAGGCTTCGACCTGATGCCTATGGACGATGTGCCGCAGATTCTTGACGCCGCACAGCACGGCGACGGCTGGGGAATCGTGGCCTGGGAGAACAACGTCGAAGGGTACGTGGTCCCCAACCTCGACGCTCTGATCGACGCGAAGGACCTTGTCGGATTCGCACGCGTCGGTGTGAACGTCGAATTCGACGCATACGTGGCGCAAGGAGCCGATCCAGCCGAAGCGCGCATCGCCACCGCCCATCCGCACGGTCTCGCGCAATGCAAACGATTCATCGCCGAACATCGGCTCTCCACACAGCCGGCCACATCCAACGCGGCGGCCTGCCGGGACCTTATCCCAGGTGAAATCGCCTTCGGTCCCGCCATCTGCGGCGAACTGTACGACATCACCCGCATCGGCACCGCCATCCAGGACTACCAAGGAGCCGCCACCGACTTCCTCGTGCTCGCGCCACGCGCCGAAGTCGCACGGCTGCTCGCCAAACCACGCGCCGAAGCTAACGTCGAATACGAATCGGTATTGACGCTCATCCCGCTCGTCACCGGCCCAGGCGTGCTCGCCAACCTGCTCGACGTGTTCCGTGACGCGGGACTGAACATGACCAGCTTCATCTCACGGCCCATCAAAGGACGCACCGGCACATACAGCTTCATCGTCACCCTCGACGCCGCCCCTTGGGAGGAACGTTTCCGCGACGCGCTTGTGGAAATCGCAGAACATGGCGACTGGGCCAAAACACTCGCCGTCTACCCGCGCAGGGAACGCCCCAACCCGCCCGTCACCTCATGGATGCTGCCGCAAGGCGGCGTACGACTCGACGACAGCCACCTGCCGGACGATTGGCAGAACGACGAAACCGTCAGAAGGGAGCTGATGTGGTGAAGCCACGCATCGCAATCGTAGGACTCGGCCTCATCGGAGGATCACTGGCACGCCGACTCGTCAACGCCGGCTGCGAAGTGACCGCATGGAACCACAACGACCGCCCCTACGCCACCGCCGAAGCCGACGGCATCATCTGCAAACCCACCTTGGCGGCACTCGCCGAAACCAAACCGAACGTGCTCGTACTGTGCAACCCGCTCAAGGCCATGCCCGAAATCCTCGGCGCATTGAAACCATTGATCGACACGGAAACAACCACGCTCACCGACGTGGGCAGCGTCAAAGGCATGGTCCGCGACCAAGTCAAAGCCATTGGTCTTGACGGCTGCTACGTCGGAGCACACCCGATGGCCGGCAACGAACTGTCCGGCTGGGAGGCATCCGACCCTACACTCTATGACGACGCGCTCTGGGCCATCACCGTCGACGAACACACCGAATACCGCCGGTTCCGCGCCGTGGCCGACATGATCGTGAATCGTTGCGGCAACCGGCTCATCGTACTTGACGACGCCACCCATGACCGTTGCGCCGCGCTCATCTCACATATGCCTCACGTCATCGCCACCGCCATGATCAACGAGCTGGTGGCCAACCCGAACCGCAACATCGCGGCCGCGCTCGCAGCCGGGTCCTGGCGTGACATGACGCGCGTGGCGCTGACCGATCCGAACCGCACACGTGCCATGGTGGAGGAGGACGCGGCCAACGTGGAGACTTTGCTACGCAACATGGCCAACCGATTGACGTTGGTGGCCAACGTGCTGCATGACATGGCCGATACCGGCGTGCGCCCCACGGAAGGCGACGTGAAGCAAATGGACCGTTTCTTCGCCCAAGGCCAACCGTTCCGCGACTACAAGGCCGCCAGCAGGCAGCCGGAGTACGCCGAACATTGCGCGACGGTCGAACTGTCGATTCCCGAAAACGATTGGCAGCGCACGCTGCTGGAATCCGCCCGCAGAGGCGAGCATATCGTGCGATTCGACGGCGAGCGTACCGCGATCGCGCAGGCGCGTTCCGTGGTCTGACGACTGACGCCATCGCTATGCAAAAGCGCCGCAATCGCAGAAAATCAGTGCGATTGCGGCGCTCTTGTCTTTGCGCGCGGTAGGGGGAGGTATGCGACTACGGACGTGGCCGAGTCATGGAACGTTCCGGCACCGGCTTGATCGTCACGATTTCGTCGGCGGGAATCGTGACACGCTGCTCGGGACGTGAGCCGTTCGCCGCCGCATCGCGCGTCATCTCCAGTTTCTGACCGTCCCACGAACGCACGTGGCCTACGTAATCGCGGAACTTCATACGATGATCGGTAGGATCGACGCCTTCCAAGGTGCGCACCACGATGCGCGCTCCTACTGGAATCTCATTGGGAATAGGCATTGCTGCCTCCTTTCGATGTTCCGCTCCAACTGTCTCACTCGTTCGCCACGGCGTCAAGGACCGGCTGCTTCAACGCGCGGGAGGCGGGGGAGATGCTGGACACCAGACCGACCACAATCGACAGCAGCAGGAACACGAGCAGCTGCAACCACGGAATCGCCAGCGTCTCCAAACCTTCGGACGCGTAGACCGCACGAATCACCACTCCCGCGGCGACGCCGACGACCAAACCCAACACCGTGCCGAACACGGAGATGATCGCCGCTTCGATGCCAAGCATGCCACGCACCTGGCCACGTGACGTGCCGATGGCACGGAGCAGACCAATCTCCTTGGTGCGTTCCGACACGCTCAACGCCAGCGTGTTCACGATGCCGAAAATGGCGATGATGATGGACAAAGCCAGCAACGCGTACAGGACCATGAGCATCTGATCGATCATCGAGCTCATCGTGGACTTGTACTCGTCACGGTCGAACACGACGATTGTGTAGTATTTCTTGATTGTTTTCTTCAGGGCCTTCTTGACTTGGGCCGTGTCGGCGCCCCGCTTGTCCGTGACGAACGCCTGCATGACGAACATGGTCTGCTTGTTGCCGATCTGCTCGGCCAAATCGTCGTTGACGATCGCGAAATCGCGGTATACGGAATTCGACACGATCGCGCCGATGGTCAGCGTCTTTCCGGTGGTGACCTTCTTCGTCTTGACCAGCGTTTTCGGATCGACGTTCTTGGCGTCGTTCGTGTACTGTTCGATTTCCGAAGCCTTGGCCTGCGCTCCTGCCAAGTCGCCGGATGCGGCCAATTGCTGGGCCTGCGACTGCAATTCCTGCACATGCGCCTGCACCTTGGCCTGGTAATCGGCCTGCGCCTTGGCTGTGGCCTCCTTGTCTACCACGATGTTCTCGGCCGTGGCCTTGACCTTCTGACCCACATGCCATCCACGATCGTCGGCAATGGTCTTGCCGACGAGCAGCTTGCCATCCTTCAACGCGGCAGCGGCATCACCTTCGGTGGTTTCGGCGGCGAAGATCTTGGTGAACAGCTCCGGCTGTGTGGCGAACGTGAACCCGTTGATGGCTTTGCCGTCATATTTCACACCAAGCACCACACGGTTCGACACCACATGATTCACGCCATCGACCTTTTTGATGTCTTTGATGGCCTGGTCGGGAATCTGCCCGGCCGAAGCCGAAGATACGGCGAAATCGGCTTTGAGCCCGGTATCCACCAGCGAATTGACCGAAGCCTTCGCCGACGTGGCCACCACGCCCAGACAGCTGACAATCGCCACTCCCACGAACAGGGCGGCTGCGGTGTTGGACGTGCGACGTTTCGAACGAGAAATGTTACGTTGCGCGAGACGCCCAGTCACGGTGAAGGCCTTCGATGGCAGCCAGCCGAGCACCGCGCCCGCGGTGGACACGTATGCCGGTCCCGCCACAATCACGCCGATCACGGCCAGCGCCGCGCCAATACCGAGCGGCCAGCCGACAGCGATACTGTTGAGCGCCTTCCACGGCGTCGGACCGCCGTCACCATCCGCGGCGGCCAAAGCGTAGGTGAAACCCCAGCTCAGGAAGCCCAACAGCACCATGACGGTGCCGAGGATGCCACGTGCGAGGACGGGCTTTTCCGGATTGACGGTTTCGTTCATCGCCTGAATCGGCGGGGCAAGCGCCGCATTTCGCGCCGGCAGGGCCGCACCGATCAACGTCACCACAATGCCGACCACAAGGCCGACGAGCATGTCGGAAACGGTCGGATTGGTGGCGCCGGTCAATGGCATACCCATATTCGCCAAACCGGATGCGATGAGTTTGACCATGCCCCAGCCGAGCCCGATGCCTGCGAGCGAACCTACCAGGCCCAGCAACAGAGCTTGCACGATCACCGTGGAGAACACTTGCAGGGGAGAAGCGCCGATGGAACGCAGCAGCGCATAGCCGCGCATCGACTCGCGCACGATCATGGAGAACGTGTTGGCGATGATGAACGAGCCGACAAACAATGCGATCACCGCGAAAATCAGAATAAGCGGTTGGATGAAGCCGAGCGCGTCCTGCGTGGATTTGGTTGATTCGTCACGGTATTCGTCACCGGTGATGGCATGCGCCTTCGCCGATCTCGGCAGCGCCTTGTTGATACGGTCCGCCAGCTGCTGCTGCGCGTTGTCGTCAAGCGGCGTGGTCTTATTGCCGTAGACGCTGATCAACGCAGTCTTGTCCGGATCGTCCGATTGCTTGTTCGCCTGTTCCTTGGCCGTCGCGGGATCGATGGCGATGATGATGGCGCCTGCCTGGCTGGCATCGGTGGTGAAGATGCCGCTGACGGTCACCTTATGAGCGCCGTCCGGATAGACGATTTTCGTCTTATCGCCGACCTTCAGACCCGACTGTTCGGCGGCGAAGGAATGAAGGGCGATCTCATCGCCGTTCTTCGGCCACGTGCCGGTCGTGAACTTGGCGGACCGCCACGGCGACGACTTGCCCATGCCTATGGCGAGCGTCGGAGACCCCATGGTGGTCACCGCATCGCCATGCTTGTCGAGCAGCACCACGCCGGACAGCATGTGCACGACGCGTGCCGAGGAAACACCGTCGACCTTGGCTATCGTACCCGCCAGATCGACGTCGACATCGTTGTAGCTTTTCGTCGATCCCATCGACATCGCCGACGAATCTTTTTTCTTCTCCTGCGAACCGCGCACGTACACGTCATGGTCCGCATTGGTGGACATCATCTGTGAAACCTGGTTGTTGAGCATTTCGCGGAAACAGAACGAGCCGACCACGAAACTCACGCCGAGCGCGATGGCCACGATCGACATGATGAAACGGCCGAAATGGCTGCGCGCGTCGCGCAATCCTATGCGAATCATGCCTGTGCGCCCTCCGTTGCGGTGGACGGCGCGACCATGTCGGCTGCAGGAACGTCGTCGATATCGTCGTCGCCGGCGAACACCTCAAGAATCTCGTTGTACGTCGGATGCTGCATGTCGCGGGTGATGTTGCCGTCGGCGAGCACCAGCACACGGTCCGCGAAGGAGGCCGCACGCGGATCGTGGGTGACCATGACGATCGACTGGCCGTAGTCGCGTACCGAATCACGCAGGAAGCCAAGCACCTCACGGCTGGAGCGCGAGTCGAGGTTGCCGGTCGGCTCGTCGGCGAAGATCACGGACGGACGTGCCATGATGGCGCGGGCGCAGGCCACACGCTGCTGCTGGCCGCCGGACAGCTGGCTTGGACGGTGGGTAAGACGCTTTTCGAGACCGACCACCTTGACCACCTGGTTGAACCATTCGCGGTCGATCGGACGTTTCGCGATCTGCAACGGCAGCAGGATGTTTTCTTCGGCGGACAGCGTCGGCACCAGATTGAACGATTGGAAGATGAAGCCAATCTGCTCGCGGCGCAGGTCCGTCAACTGCTTCTGGTTCATGGAGGAGACCTCGAGTCCCTCCACGATCACCTTGCCGGACGAAGGGGTGTCGAGCCCGGCCATGCAATGCATGAGCGTGGACTTGCCGGAACCGGAAGGGCCCATGATGGCGGTCATTTCACCGCGCTTGAATTCCACATTCACATGATCCAACGCCATCACTTCGTTGTCTTTTGAGCCGTAGACCTTGGTCAGGTCGATGGCGCGGGCCACAATCCCATCATCGGGGTTTTCGGCTGTCGGATGCTGTACGTCATGAATGGAATGACGAGTCATAATACCGCCTGTTCGTAAGATGCCTAATCGTCATCAGTCTATCGGTATGGGGGACATAATGGAATCGTGCCATCGCGTGAGATGACATTCGATCGCGCTGCGGAATGGCATTTATACGGTGTCTGCGTGGTGTCTGTTCATTTCAGACGAAGCGGAAGGTGGTTTGCATGTGTTTCGATGATGCGTTGGACGGATTCGACGCCTATCTGAAAGCCAACCGAGGGTTGAGCGCAAACACCCGTAGGGCGTACCGCAGCGATGTCGAGGAATGCTTGGTGGCGTTGCGGAAACAGGGTTGCGTGGATCTGAATGAGGTGACCATCGAGGATTTGCGCCTGTGGATGGCCAAATCGTCCAAAAATCACGCACGCAGCAGCATGGCGCGCAAAACCGTCGCCGTGCGTGGATTCTTCGCATGGGCATACGACCATGACATGGCGTCCGCCAACCCGGCGGCTTCGTTGCAGACGCCGAAAATCCCCGATACGCTGCCGGCGGTATTGAACGAAACGCAGGCGCAGCAGCTGATGGACCGCGTTGATGAGGACGGCATGGAGGCGCGATCGCAGGAACCGAATATGAAAAAACAGGCGATCGCGCTGCGTGACGCGGCCATGCTGGAACTGCTCTATGCCACCGGCATGCGTGTGGCGGAACTGGTCGGACTCGACGTGGCCGACGTGACATTCGGCAACCGCACGGTGAAAGTGACCGGCAAAGGCGACAAGCAGCGTGTCATGCCATTCGGCGCACCAGCCGACAAGGCCTTGCGCGATTGGCTGGAACATGGCCGTCCCGTACTATGCGGTGACATGTCGGACGACGCGTTCTTTTTGGGATCGCAGGGCGGGCGGATCGGTCAACGTATGGTGCGCAAGGTGGTGCACGACCGGGCACGGAAGGCCGGCGTGCCAGACATCAGTCCGCATGCGTTGCGCCACAGTGCGGCGACCCATATGCTCGACGGGGGAGCGGACCTGCGTGAGGTGCAGGAGATGCTGGGGCATTCCTCGCTGAAGACCACGCAGCGTTACACACACGTGTCCATCGAACAGTTGAAGGCACGATACGGGCAGGCGTTTCCACGGGCGTGACGCGGATTGGCAAAGTACGCTGACAGCGAACGGATATGTCCGCGTCCGTCCATACGCACGATGCGGATAAGTTGTTCCGGCGATAAGCGGGAAAAACGGATTGTTTTATCAGATGATGAGTTTTGATTTGATTATTTTGCATGGGCCTCCCTCGGATATGGAGCGGTTGTCCCTCAATCGAGTGATAATGAACCCACCATCAGAACGAAGACGGACGTTGATGCCACGGTATTGACGCCCGCCTTCTTTTTGAACAGTGTCTTACGGCTCTGGAAATAATGGATAAGGAGAATATGAATTCCATGAAGAAGAAAGCTCTGGCTTTCGCTGCGGCCGCATGCGCATTCGGCATGCTGCTCAGCGGTTGCGGCTCTTCCAACGGTGACTCCACCGCTGATAAGGGTTCCAACGTCATCACCGCATACAATTCCGAACCGCAGAACCCGCTCATCCCGGGCGACTGCAACGAGACCGGCGGCGGCAAGCCGCTCGACCTGCTGTTCGCACGTCTGATTTCCTTCGACGCCAAGGGCAATGCCTCCAACGAAGTGGCGGAGTCCATCAAGTCCAACGATGACGCCACCCAGTACACCATCAAGCTCAAGGATGGTTGGAAGTTCACCGACGGCACCCCGGTGACCGCCGAATCCTTCACCAAGGCATGGAGCTACACGGCCAACGCCAAGAACGCCCAGCTCGGCTCCTCCTTCTTCTCCACCATCAAGGGCTACGACAAGCTCCAGGATGGAGACAAGCTCAAGGGCGACGAACAGCTCGAGGGCCTGAAGGTCGTCAACGACCATGAATTCACCGTCGACCTGAACCGTTCCGACTCCGTGTTCGCCATCAAGGTCGGCTACACCGCATTCGCTCCGCTGCCGGAATCCTTCTTCAAGGATCCGAAGGCCTTCGGCGAGAAGCCGGTCGGCAACGGCCCGTACAAGTTCCAGTCCTGGGACCACGACAACCAGATCGTGCTGGTGAAGAACCCCGACTACAAGGGCAACCGCGTCGCCAAGAACGACGGCGTGACCTTCAAGGTCTACACCAAGGATGAGGCCGCCTACGCCGACATCCAGTCCGGTTCCCTCGACGTGATGGAGTCCGTCCCGGCCTCCGCCACCAAGACCTTCCAGAAGGACTCCACCGTACAGGCCTACAACAAGGCCGGCTCCGTCATCCAGCAGTTCACCATCCCGGCCAAGCTGAAGCACTTCGAAACCGACACCGAGGAAGGCACCCTGCGTCGCCAGGCCGTCTCCATGGCCATCAACCGCGAGAACATCTGCAAGAAGGTGCTCAACGGCACCGGCACCCCGGCCGCCGACTTCACCTCCCCGCTGACCCCGGGCTACTCCGATTCCCTCAAGGGCTCCGGCAACCTGAAGTACAACGAGAAGAAGGCCAAGGAACTGTGGGCGAAGGCCAACGCCATCAGCCCGTGGACCTCCGATGACAAGTTCACCTTCGCCTACAACGCCGATGGTGGACACGAAGTCATCTACACCGCCGTGGTCAACTCCATCAACAACGTGCTGGGCGCCGGCGTGGCCGCCACCAACCCGTACCCGACCTTCAACGATTTCCGCACCGCCGTGTCCGACCGCAAGGTGAACGGCGCGTTCCGTAGCGGCTGGCAGCCGGATTACCCGTCCGCCGAAAACTACCTGGTGCAGAACTTCGCCTCCGCCGCTGCCGATGGCAACGGCTCCAACGATGGCGACTACAAGAACCCGGAGTTCGATGCGCTGTGCGACAAGGCCGCTGCCTCCAAGTCCGTCGCAGACGCCAACAAGCTGTACCAGCAGGCACAGGAAGTGCTGCTCAACGACCTGCCGGCCGTTCCGCTGTACTACGCCAATGCCTATGGTGTGGCCTCGACCGGTGTCTCCGGCTTCGAGATGAACTGGCAGAACCTGCCGGTCTACGAGAACATGACCAAGTCCGGCAAGTGAGCCGTTCTCTGATTTTGATTTCGTAGGATCGACATGAAGGAAGGAACGGATTCGAATATCCGTTCCTTCCTTTCCGCGTAATAAACGGGGCTTCCATCGGAGGTCCATGACGGCTGGACATGCGACATCAACAGAAGATGTCCGCGCGTGGGGTATATTTTCAGCTGTCTTTCATGAAACTGCAATATAAAGCACTGTGGTGCAGTATCACTGATACGTAACGGGGCAAGCGCCGGCCGCCCCGGGCCTCATGTCCTATACGCGTGAGCGTAGGGGACGAAGCCGCAAACGGCTGGCGAACGAGTGAGTAATCAAAAGGAGAAACCAATGGGCAAGTATCTTCTGCGACGCATTCTGCAGATGATCCCTGTGGTTCTCGGCACGACGCTTCTGGTGTATGCCCTGGTGTTCGCGTTGCCGGGCGACCCGGTCAAGGCGATGTTCGGCGACAAGCCGGTCAACGAAGCGGTCGCGGCCCAGATCCGTGCCGAATACAATCTGGACAAGCCGTTCATCGTCCAGTATCTGCTGTTCCTGAAGAACGCGCTGACCCTCGACTTCGGCAAGACCTTCTCCGGACAGCTTGTCATCGACGTGATCGGCCGCGCCTTCCCCGTGACCATCAAGCTCGCCCTGATGGCCTTCGTGTTCGAAGCGGTTTTCGGCGTGATCTTCGGTGTGATCTCCGGCCTGAAGAAGGGCAAGTGGTGCGATACCGTCATCCTGATCTTCTCCCTGCTGCTCATCTCCGTGCCGACCTTCGTCACCGGCTTCCTCTGCCAGTACTTCCTCGGTGTGAAGTGGCATCTGCTGCCGGTCACCGCCGGAGCGAATCCAGGATTCCTTGATCTGCTGATGCCGGCCATGGTGCTTGGCTCTGTATCGATGGCGTACATCATCCGTCTGAGCCGTACGGAGATTTCGTCCAACATCGCCCTCGACTATGTGCGCACCGCGCGCGACAAGGGCATGGACAACAAATCCGTCATGCTGCGCCACGTGCTGCGCAACTCCATGATCCCCGTCGTCACCTATCTGGGCCAGGATCTTGGCGCACTGATGGGCGGCGCGATGATCTCCGAAACCATCTTCAACGTGCATGGCATCGGCTACCTGACCTATCAGAGCATCCTCAAGGGAGAAGGCAACCTGGTGGTGTCCATCGTGACGCTGCTCATGCTGATCTTCGTGGTTTGCAATCTGCTGGTCGACATGCTGTACGCCGCGCTTGATCCGCGAATCCGTTACGCGTGAGTCGAGGGAGGGAACAAGAAATGACCGAAATGAATGAGACCAATCCTTCCACCGTGCTTCCGGGACAGGAACGCTATGTGGCACCGCTCGATGAGACGCCCCTGAAGGCCGTCGACTCGATGGACGAATCCGCACCGGCTTCGAACATGTGGGCCGACGCATGGCGAACCCTGCGTAAGAACCCGCTGTTCATCATCTCCGGACTGCTGATCATCTTCATCGTGTTCGTGGCGCTGTTCCCGAGCGTGTTGACCAAGCAGAACCCGAACTACTGCACGCTCGACAATTCCCTTGAGCCGGCTTCCTCAGGCCATCCGTTCGGCTTCGACCTGCAAGGTTGCGACGTATACTCCCGTGTGGTCTACGGCACCCGCACCTCGCTGAGCGTCGGCGTGTTCGCCACACTGCTGGTGGTGCTGCTCGGAACGCTGATCGGCGCAATCGCCGGCTTCTTCGGAGGATGGGTCGACGCCGTGCTGAGCCGACTGACCGATATCTTCCTCGCGCTGCCGATTCTGCTTGGCGCCATCGTGGTGCTCCAGATGTTCAAAACGAGCAGCTCCATCTGGAAGATCATTCTGGTGATGACGCTGTTCGGCTGGACCTCCGTGGCACGAATCGCGCGAGGTGCTGTGATGGAAGCCAAGAACCTTGAATTCAACACGGCGTCCACCGCTCTGGGATCCACCCCGATCCGCAACCTGTTCCGCCACATCCTGCCGAATTCGCTGGCTCCGATCATCGTGGTCGGCACCACCTCGCTGGCCACCTACATCGTGCTCGAGGCCACGCTGAGCTTCCTGGGCGTCGGTCTGCCCACCACCACGGTCAGCTGGGGCGGAGACATCTCTAACGCGCAGTCCATCCTGCGTACTGACCCGATGGTGCTGTTCTACCCGTCCGCCGCGCTGGCCATCACCGTGCTGGCATTCATCATGATGGGCGACGCCGTCAAGGACGCGCTCGATCCGAAGAGCCGTACGGCCTGAGTGTAAGTGAAGGGATATTCGATGACTGAAATGAATACCGAGAACAACCTCGAGGCCATGCAGCGCGCCCACGGGCCGCTGTTGGAGGTCAAGAACCTCCAGGTCGACTTCACCACCGATGAAGGCAAGGCCGTGCATGCCGTGCGCAACTCGTCCTTCAGCGTGTATCCCGGCCAGTGGGTGGCCATCGTCGGCGAATCCGGTTCCGGCAAATCCACTTCCGCCATGGCCGTGCTTGGCCTGCTTCCGGGAACCGGCCATGTGGTCGGCGGCTCCATCAAGCTTGATGGCCAGGAGATCTCCGGCTTCAAGCAGAAGGATTTCGACAAGCTCCGTGGTAGCAAGATGGGTCTTGTCCCGCAGGATCCGATGAGCAACCTGAACCCGGTGTGGCGCATCGGCACCCAGGTCAAGGAAGCGTTGGTGGCCAACAACATGGACATCGACCACGAAAAGCGTTCCGAATTCGCCAAGGCCCTGGCCGGTGACGAAGTGGAGCTCAAGGGCAATGACGATGAGACCTTCCTTGGTTCCAAGGAACTGCCTGATCTGATCGCCGCGGCCAAGGAGGCTCTTGTCAAGATCGGCAAGAGCGGTGACGAGCTTGACAAGATCATGGCCCGGTTCGCCGAGGAATGGGTTCCGGGATCCGAAACCCGCTGGCGTGTGGCCGATGGCCTGATCAAAGCCGGGGTGAAGGACGATGACGCATGGTACATCGCCAAGAAGTATGTGGTCGGCTCCACCATGGGCGACCGCATCGCCGGTCTGCTGTCCGAGGCCGGTCTGCCTGACGCCGCCACCCGTGCCCGCCAGTTCCCGCACGAATTCTCCGGCGGCATGCGTCAGCGTGCGCTGATCGCCATCGGTCTGGCCTGCCGTCCGGAACTGCTCATCGCCGACGAGCCGACCTCCGCGCTTGACGTGACCGTGCAGAAGAAGATCCTCGACCATCTGCACATGCTGACCGATTCCCTGGGAACCGCGGTGCTGTTCATCACCCACGATCTCGGTCTGGCCGCGGAACGCGCCCAGCATATCGTGGTCATGTACAAGGGCCAGGTCGTGGAATCCGGTCCTTCACTGGAAGTGCTGCAGCATCCGCAGCATCCGTACACCAAGCGTTTGGTCGCCGCTGCGCCGTCCTTGGCATCGCAGCGCATCATCTCCGTCAAGGAACATGGCGGCGACGCCACCGCGGTCATGGAGCACGCGGTGAACGAGGATTCCCTGAAGAAGGGCGAAGCCATCATCACGGTGGATCACCTGACCAAGGAATTTAAACTGCCGCGCAAGAAGGAGATGTTCAAGGCGGTCGACGATGTGAGCTTCTCCATCAAGAAGGGCACCACATTGGCCATCGTCGGCGAATCCGGTTCCGGCAAATCCACCGTGGCCAACATGGTGCTGAAACTGCTTGAGACGACCGCCGGCACCGTCACCTACGACGGCAAAGACATCTCCGGATTCAAGGGCAAGGAGTTGCTTGACTTCCGACGTCATGTGCAGCCGGTGTTCCAGAACCCGTACGGATCGCTCGACCCCATGTACTCCATCTACCGGTCCATCGAGGAGCCGCTGCGCATCCACGGCATCGGAGACAAGAAGAGCCGTGCCAAGCGTGTGCGCGAGCTCATCGACATGGTGGAATTGCCGGAATCGGTGATGAGCCGTTATCCGAACGAGCTTTCCGGCGGCCAAAGGCAGCGCATCGCCATCGCGCGCGCCATGGCCCTCGATCCGGATGTGATCGTCTGCGACGAGGCCGTCTCCGCATTGGACGTGCTGGTGCAGGACCAGGTGCTTCGCCTGCTCAACGACCTGCAGGCGGAAAAGGGACTGAGCTACCTGTTCATCACCCATGATCTGGCGGTGGTGCGTCAGATCGCCGATGAGGTCGTGGTGATGCAGCACGGCAAGCTGGTGGAGCATGCCACCACCGACGAGGTCTTCGACCATCCGAAGAAGCAGTACACCCGCGACCTGCTGGACGCCATCCCAGGCGGCAAGCTGCAGCTCGGACTCGACTGATCGCGTCAGCCATCTGGAAAACCTCCCTTCCCACAAGGGAGGTTTTCTTGTATTCCGGCTAGGCTAAGGCGCTATGACGATCACAATCACGACATCGAATGTGAATGGAATCCGCGCGGCGAAACGCAAAGGCATCGAGCAATGGGCCGCGAAGAACACGCCGGACGTGTGGTGCATGCAGGAAGTACGCGCCCCGCAAAACGAAATCGACCCCATCTTCGACGAATTCGGCTTCGAATACGCGACCGCCGGACGCATCGCCGACCAAAGCGGGCTTGATCGCATGAACGAGATCTGCCGTATCAAGGGACGCGCCGGCGTCGGTCTGCTCTCCGCGCTGCCCGTCATCGACAAGCGCTACGGACTGCCGGGACTTGCCGAGGACGTCGATTCCGGCCGTTGGATCGAAGCGGATGTGAAGACCCCGCAAGGGTACACCGTCACTGTCGTATGCGTGTACGTGCACGCCGGCAACACCGACGATCCGGAGAAAATGAAGCAGAAATACCGTTTCCTCGACACCATGCTGGTACGTATGGGACAACTGCGCGATGAAGCGGCGCACGGCGGCAAGCAGGCGGTATTGTGCGGCGATTTCAACATCGCGCACACGCCGCTCGACATCAAGAACGCGAAAGCCAACGAGAAGCACGCCGGCTTCCTGCCCGAGGAACGCGCCTACGTGGACAAATGGCTGGGGGAGTTGGAATTCGTGGATGTGATGCGTTCCCTGTGCGGAGACATCCAAGGACCGTACACCTGGTGGAGCCAGCGGGGCCGCGCCTTCGACAACAACGTCGGCTGGAGGATCGACTACCAGTTCGCCACACCCGAACTCGCCGAAACGGCCCGCGGATTCGTCATCGACAAAGCTCCGACCTACGACCTGCGATGGTCGGACCATGCGCCGCTGAGCATCACCTACGACGTGTGAGTTTTTGCGGCCGTCATCCGGCCAATGCCGGGCAACAGGAGGACACACTCCGATTCCCAGCCCGTATTAAGCATGGGTGCTAGGCTAGTCACGGTTGCAACCGTAATGAAATGAGGAACATCATGGGACTGTTTGGATTCGGCAAGAAGAAGCGTCAGAGCGAGGAAGCCGCTGAAGCCGCCGCCGAAGAGAACGACAAGGCCGATGAGGCCATCTCCGAAACCGCCGAGGCGCCCGCCGGTGGAATTCAGGAAACCATCCTTCCGGAACCGTCCGATGAGTACGACGGCCGTGGCGATGAGCACGGTCCGTGGGACGTCGACGACGAGAACGTGCCCGACTATGACGAATACCTCGACATGGGCGCCTACTATCTGCCGTTCCTCCAAGGCATCGAACTGCGCGTGAAGGCCAACCGCGCCACCCAGCAGGTGCTCGGCACCACCATCACCTACGGATCCTCCAGCGTGGAGATCGAAGCCTTCGCCGCGCCGAAGACCATGGGACTGTGGGATGACGTGCGCGCCGACCTGGTTGAGGCCAACAAAGACGCCAAGGAGACCGACGGCGTGTTCGGCACCGAACTGACACTGCCGGTCGTGGTCAAGGGCGGACGCAAGGTCGTCACCCGCATCGTCGGTGTGGACGGACCGCGGTGGATGCTGCGCGGCATCTTCTCCGGCAAAGCCGCCACCGATCCGGACCACGCCGAAACCAAGGCGCTGAACCAGCTTTTCTCCAACATCGTCGTGGAACGCGGCGAGGACCCGCTGGCCCCGCGTGACCTCATCCCGATGCATCCGCCGGTCGCCCCGGCCGAACGCAAGGCCGCCAAGGAAGCCGCCGAAGCCGAACAGGCAGGCAGGACGATGGACATTCCAGGCCAGCCGAAGGGACCGTTTGACTCCGACCAGCAGGTCGAGGTCAAGACCACGTTGTCGCGTGGACCGATGTTCTCCGAAGTGCGCTGAGCGAACGACGACCACGAAAACACAAACGCATGGCTGAAACCGAAACCAAGAAAAGAACCGGCCTCGGCGCGCTCGCCGACGCCGGCGATGCCGACGATTTCTCCGTCATCGACGCGATCGGCGGTCCGCGCGGCGTCGTCGAATCGATGCTGCCGGGCGTGGTATTCGTGGTGATGTTCGTCATCACCTCCGACCTGCATCTGACCATCGGCGTATCCGCAGCCCTCGCCGTACTGCAGGTGATCGTCCGCCTATGCCAACGCCAATCCGTCATGGGCGCAGTCTCCGGCCTTCTGGCAGTCGGCATCTGCCTGATCTGGGCATGGAACAGCCACGAGGCGCGCAACTACTACATGTTCGGATTCCTGACCAACGCCTTCTACATCGTGCTGCTCGCCATTTCGTTGATGGTACGTGTACCGGGACTTGGCTTGGTGATCGAATTCATCCGGACACTGCCAACCGAGCATCTGCGCGCATGGCTTGCCGATTGGCGTGGCGACAAGGCATTGAACCGCGCGTACACCATCATCACCGCGTTGTGGATCGGTGTGTTCTCCCTACGACTGGTGGTGCAGGTGCCGTTGTACCTGTCCAACCAGGTCGGCTGGCTCGGCACTGCACGTCTGCTCATGGGCATTCCGTTCTGGGCGTTGGCCATCTGGGTGTCGTACCTCATCGTGGCCACCCCCATGCATCGGCATAAGACGTTGGCCGAACCAAACGCCGACGCGATGGACGACAACAACGAAACGGAGGAACAGCACTGATGGAATCGACCATCCGCATCGAACGATACGCCGACCAAGGCCGTTGCGTCGGCCACATCGACGGACGCGTCGTGTTCGTGCGATTCGCGTTGCCGGGCGAGCTGGTACGCGTCGTGTTGGACGAGCCACATGATCGCGAGGACCGTTTTTGGACTGGCGAAGTGACGGAAGTGCTGGAAGCCAGCGAGGACCGCGTCGAACCCGTATGGCCGTTGGCGGGTCCGCTTGCCATGGGCGGCGGCGTCGGCGGTGCCGATTTGGTGCACGTCTCACTGCCCGGACAGCTTAAATGGAAATCCATGTCCATCGCCGAACAGATGAGACGTCTCGGCCATGTCGACGTTGACGTGCCGATCGAGCGCATGCCCGAGGATGAGGCGGAGCAGGGGCTGCACTGGCGTACCCGCATCGAGATGATCGCGGACGAGAACGGCCGACCGTCCATGCGCAGACGCGGCACCCACGTGCGTGTGCCGATCGACACCATGCCGTTGGCCAGTCGCGCGTTGCTTAACGTGGCCGAGAAGGAACACGTGTGGGATGGGGGATTCACTCCCGGATCGCAGATTCGTCTGTCTGTTCCCGAGCCTCGCGGCAATGCCGAAATCGCCGACAACTACGCCGTGCTCGTCGATGGCGAGGTGACGGCGGGCAATCGCGAGCTTACCGAAAAGGTGACGGTGTGCGGACGTGAATTCGAATACGGTGTGGACGCCGGCGGATTCTGGCAGATGCACCGTCACGCACCGATCGCGTTGACCGGCCATGTGATGTCCTTGGTGCATGGCGAGCTTGACGGCGCCGCTTCCGCATGCCTGTGGGATTTGTATTCCGGTTCCGGCCTGTTCACGCTGCCGTTGGCCACGTTAAGCGCCGGCCGCACGCGCATGCTGAGCGTGGAAGGTGGCAAGACCGCTGTCAAACACGCGCAACGCAATCTGAGGGCCATCCATTTGGGCAATGTCGACGCCCGTGTGGGCGATGTGGCCAAGACGCTTGCCAACGTACGCAACGATTTGGCTAAACCCGATATCGTGGTGCTTGATCCGCCGCGTGCCGGCGCACGTGCGAAGGTATGCAGGCAGATCGCCGAATCCGGCGCGCGAAGCGTCGTATACATCGCCTGTGACCCGGCATCGCTGGCACGCGACACCGCCACATTGGCCTCGCTCGGATACGATCTTGCCGATATTCGCGCATTCGACATCTATCCGACCACCCACCATGTCGAAACGGTGGCGCTATTCAGGAAAGCCACACGATGACCGGTTTCGCGCGGCGTGCCGCAGCCGGTCTCCTTGCAGTCGTCTTCGGTATCTCCATGCTGGCCGGCTGCACGCCGAACAATGCCGCGGTGGGAGATACGCAGTCCGCAGGCGATGCGGTCGCCCACAGCATGAAGGACCGCAACAGTCTCGACGTGGCCATGATCGGCTCCCAAGACGAACAGACCGATCGCCTGGCGTTGGATGCCATGGAGGCGGGCGGGCTCAGGCCGGTGTATCTGCCGGTCGCCGGCACGGTCGACATGCAGGACACCGCCCGGCAAGCGGTCGAGGATATGGCGCAACGCATGGTCAGCATCATCGTCATTTCGGGAATCGACGTGTCCGGCGTGAACCATGACGGCTGGTACGACACGCTGACAACCGCAAGACAGGCGGGCATTCCAGTGGCACTGCTCAACCCGATCGCCACGCCGACCGACAGCACGCTGTTCGCGGCGACGCTCACAATCAACGACCGCATGACGGATGCGACGCCGCTCGCCGACGCGGTAGCCGGCATAGCCAACAACGACCCGCACGACAGAGCAATCCTCGTCACCACCATCAGCCACGGCGGCAAACAGTGAACCGCTCCACGCATTCGGGTGAGTTCGAATCGGTTCGGATGCGTGGCGCTGAACGCACCCTGAGAAAACCCTGAATTTTGCCGGAGCTTTACGGGAAAAGCCTGCGGGCGCGCATCGCCAAGCGGTATGCTGGCAGCATGAGCGAAAGTCAAACCATGCCTGAAACCAGTGAAAAGGGGCTCACCGCAGCGGAAGTCGCCGCCCTTACGGAAAGCGGGCAGGTCAACGCCGTCAAATCGTCCACGTCACGTTCGTTCGCCGACATCGTGCGAGCCAACGTGTTCACCCTGTTCAACGGCATCATCTTCGCCGCCATGGTCATGGTATTGGTCACGGGATCATGGAGAGACGCCGTGTTTGGCCTCGTCATCCTCATCAACACCGGCATCGGCATCATCACCGAACTGAAAGCCAAACGAACGCTCGACAAGCTTTCCATCCTCGTAGCCTCCGACTATCTCGTACGACGCGACGGCAAGGACGTCGAAGTGCCGCACAACGAAATCGTGCTCGGCGACCTCATGTGGATCCGCTCCGGCGAACAGGTTCCCGCCGACGCGCAGATCGTGCGCACCTGGGGTCTGGAACTCGACGAATCCATGCTCACTGGCGAATCGCGCACCGTGCGCAAGAACGAAGGCGACGACATCTATTCCGGATCCACCGCGGTCTCCGGCATGGCCTTGGTCAAGGTCAACGCGGTCGGCGCGCACAGCTATGCCGCCACCTTGACCGCGCAGGCGAAGGTCTACAAAAAGACCGTGTCCGACCTCAACAAGGGCATCAACACCATCCTCAAATTCATGACCTTCCTCGTCGTGCCGCTGTGCGTGCTGCTCATCTGGTCGCAGGTGCACGCGGTCGGCGGTTGGGACGTAGCCGTCTCCACCGGCCAATGGCGTTCCGCCGTGGTGTCCGCCGTGGCTGGCGTGGTCGGCATGATCCCCGAAGGCCTCGTACTGCTCACCTCGCTCAACTTCGCGCTCGCCGCCATCCGTTTGGCACGCAAGAACACGCTCGTGCAGGAGCTCGAATCCGTGGAGACCCTCGCACGCGTGGACTGCCTGAACCTCGACAAAACCGGCACCGTTACCGACGGCGGCATCATGCTCAACGAAATACGCATGCTGGATGGCATCGGAGCCAATACCGTTGACGAACATGCCGTGAAACAGGCGTTGTACGACCTGTCGAACGAAGGACAGCCGAACGGCACCGGATTGGCGATTCTCAACGGACTGGGCAAGCAGGGATTCTCCGCCGGTCCCGTCGCGGCGCGCGTTCCGTTCTCGTCGGCACGCAAATGGAGCTCGATTGCCGATGACGGCGCGGTATGGACGATGGGCGCGCCGGAAGTCGTGCTGTCCCACTTGGATGGCGATTACGCCGACGTTCTTCGACTGGTCAACGATTCCGCACACGACGGCAACCGCGTGCTGCTGATCGCACGGCATGACGGCAAGGCGCCCGCCGATTACGAAAGCGATCCCGCCATCGATCCCGCATCGCGGCCCGTCGCGCTGGTATTATGCTCCGAGCACATTCGCGACGACGCCGAAGCCACACTCGCCTGGTTCCGCGAGCAGGGCGTGCGCTGCCGCATCATCTCCGGCGACAATCCCGTCACCGTCGGTGCGATCGCAAGAAAAGTACGGCTCACCGGAGACGCGGAGCCACGCTTCATGGACGCGCGCGAACTGCCCGCCGACATCACGGAACTGGCGAAAGTACTGGAGAACGTGGACGTGCTCGGCCGTGTCCTGCCCGACCAGAAGAAGGCGATCGTCCAGGCGCTGCACCTAGGCGATCATGTCGTGGCGATGACCGGCGACGGCGTGAACGACGCGCTCGCCATCAAGGAGGCCGACCTGGGCATCGCGATGGGCAACGCGGCACCCGCCACCAAGGCCGTGGCGCAGGTGGTGCTCGTCGATTCGAAATTCTCGCATCTGCCCGATGTGGTGGCACGTGGACGCCAGGTCATGGCCAACATGGAACGCGTGGCCAGCCTGTTCCTCGTCAAAACCGTATATTCCGCGCTGATCTCGCTCGGCGTGGTGCTGACGCAGATCCCATTCCCATACCTGCCCCGCCATATCACCTACATCGGCGCACTCACCATCGGCATGCCGGCGTTCATCCTCGCGCTTGCGCCGAACACGCGCCGCTACATTCCGGGCTTCCTCAGGCGCGTGGTGCACTTCGCATTGCCGGGAGGCATCGCCACGGCTCTGTCGATTCTCGCCGATTCGTGGCTGTTGCCGAAGTTCATGGGCTGGGACGCACAGCATTCCGCCGCGCAGCTGGGCATGCTTCGTGGCGTCAACGCGATTATCCTGCTGATGATGGGCATCTTCGTACTGGCGCGCGTGGCCCGGCCGCTCAACTCGTGGAGAGGCGGTCTGGTATTGGCGTTCGCCGTGGCGGGCGTGGCCGGCATGTTCATTCCGCCCGTCGCGCGTTTCTTCGCGCTCGTGATACCGTCCGGCGAAATGCTCGCGGCGACGGGCGTCGCGCTTGTGGTGTCCGCCATCGTTTTCGTGCTGTGCCTGTGGTGCGTGCCGAAAATGGTCGCCATTTTCTCACGTTTCAAGAAGACACGCCAGTGCTGAAGTAACGTGGCTGTATCGTTGGCAACGGATAATCGGCTGCTGGAAAGCAGTTTCAACCAGCCACAAAAGCTCGGAGGTAGCATGTCTGTGCGCGACGACCAGCTCGACACCCTGAAGGTGGGCGGCAAGGATTACGACTTTTACCGCATCGCGGATTTGCCGGGCATCGATCATCTCCCGTATTCGTTGAAGGTTCTCGTTGAGAACCTGGTGCGCAACATCGATGGCGCCAACATCACGGATGATCATGTCAAGGCCCTGTTGGATTGGGATCCGGCCGCACAGCCGAGCCACGAGATCCAGTTCACCCCGTCCCGCGTGGTCATGCAGGACTTCACCGGCGTGCCGTGCATCGTCGACCTCGCCACCATGCGTGACGCCGTCAAGGAGCTTGGCGGAGATCCGGAGGTCATCAACCCGCAGGTCCAGTCCGACATGGTCATCGACCATTCCGTGCAGATCGACAAGTACGGCGTGGCTGACGCGGTCCAGCAGAACATGGACATCGAATACCAGCGCAACGGCGAACGCTACCAGTTCCTGCGCTGGGGACAGCAGGCCTTCCGCAACTTCCGCGTGGTGCCGCCGGGAACCGGCATCATCCACCAGGTCAATATCGAATACCTCGCCAAAGTCGTCATGACCAAGGCGGGGGAGCGCGGTCGCGACCTCGCCTACCTCGACTCCTGCGTGGGCACCGATTCGCACACCACCACCGTCAACGGTCTGGGCGTGCTCGGCTGGGGCGTCGGCGGCATCGAAGCCGAAGCCGCCATGCTCGGCCAGCCGATCTCCATGCTCGTGCCGCGCGTCGTCGGCTTCAAGCTCACCGGTTCCATTCCGGAAGGCGTCACCGCCACCGACGTGGTCCTCACCATCACCGACATGCTCCGCCAGCACGGTGTGGTCGGCAAATTCGTGGAATTCTACGGCGAAGGCATCGCTTCCGTGCCGCTGGCCAACCGCGCCACCATCGGCAACATGGGACCGGAATTCGGCTCCACCTGCGGCATCTTCCCGATCGACAACGTCACCCTCGACTATCTGCGTCTGACCGGTCGTTCCGAAGAACAGATCGCTCTCGTCGAAGCCTACGCGAAAGCCAACAAGCTCTGGGGCGACGCCACCGATCCGGACTACGTAGAACCGCAGTACTCCGAATACCTGGAACTCGACCTCGGAACCGTTGTGCCGTCCATCGCGGGACCGAAGCGTCCGCAGGACCGCATCAGGCTGTCCGAATCGAAAGAGAAGTTCGAAGCCACGCTGCCGGCGTACGAAACCGACAAGACCGTGCAGGATCCGATCGCGGTGTCCACTGACTTCCGCGGCGACTTCGATATCAAGAACGGCGACGTGGCGATCGCGTCCATCACGTCGTGCACCAACACCTCCAACCCGTCCGTCATGATCGCCGCCGGCCTGATCGCCCGCAACGCGCATGCCAAGGGACTGAAGCCCAAGCCGTGGGTCAAGACGTCTCTCGCCCCGGGCTCCCAGGTCGTCGCCGACTATCTGAAGGCCGCCGGCCTGCAGGATGATCTCGACGCGCTCGGCTACCAGCTGGTCGGCTTCGGCTGCGCCACCTGCATCGGCAACTCCGGCCCGCTGCTGCCGGAAATCTCCGAGGCCATCAACGCCAACGACCTGACCGTCACCTCCGTGCTGTCCGGCAACCGTAACTTCGAAGGCCGCATCAGCCCGGACGTCAAGATGAACTACCTCGCGTCCCCGCCGCTTGTCATCGCCTACGCGCTCGCCGGCACTATGGATTTCGATTTCGAAACCCAGCCGCTCGGCAAGGACCAGGACGGCAACGACGTGTACCTGAAGGACATCTGGCCTACCAATGAGGAAGTCGCCGCAGTGGTGGATGGCACCGTCAGCCGCGAGATGTTCCTCAAGGATTACGCCTCCGTGTTCGAAGGCGACCGCCGTTGGAAGGGCCTTGACGTGCCGGAAGGCGAACTGTTCGCATGGGATGAGAACTCCACCTACGTGCGCAAGCAGACCTTCTTCGACGGCATGAAGGCCACCCCGGATCCGGTCAAGGACATCCACGGCGCCCGCGTGCTCGCACTGCTCGGCGACTCCGTGACCACCGACCACATCTCCCCGGCAGGCGCGTTCAAGGCCTCCAGCCCGGCAGGCAAATACCTGACCGACCGTGGCGTCGAACCGAAGAACTTCAACTCCTACGGTTCCCGTCGAGGCAACCATGAGGTCATGGTCCGCGGCACGTTTGGCAACATCCGCCTGCGCAACCAGTTGCTCGCCTCCGTCGGCGAGGAAATCACCTCTGGTGGCTACACCTACGACTTCCTCGACAAGAAGCCGACCACGATCTTCGAAGCGTCTCGCGACTATATCGACCATGATGTGCCGCTCGTCGTGCTCGCAGGCAAGGAATACGGTACCGGCTCCTCCCGTGACTGGGCCGCCAAGGGCACCGTCATGCTGGGTGTCAAAGCCGTCATCACCGAAAGCTTCGAACGCATCCACCGTTCCAACCTCATCGGCATGGGCGTGCTGCCATTGCAGTTCCCCGAAGGCGAATCGTATGAGAGCCTCGGCCTGAACGGCACCGAAACCTACGACATCTCCGGTGTCGAGGAGCTCAACAAGGGCGTCACCCCGAAGACGGTCCACGTCACCGCCACCCACGCGGACGGTTCCACGACCGAATTCGATGCCGTCGTTCGCATCGATACGCCAGGCGAAGCGGACTACTACCGCAACGGAGGTATTCTCCAGTACGTCCTGCGCAACCTGATGCGCTAGGCGTCGGACGGGGCTGATACGCGGGCATGGCGAAAGTGACATTGCGGGACGTGGCCGAAGCGGCTGGTGTCTCCATCGCAACCGCCTCATGGGCGGTGAACGACAACCGGGACGTGCAGATCACGGAATCCACACGCCGCAAGGTGCGCAGGGCCGCTGACGAACTCGGCTACCATCACAACGCGCTCGCCCGTGGATTGGCCCGAGGCTGCTCCGACATCATCGGCTTCATCAGCGACGGAGTGGCCACATCGCCCTTCGCCGGCCAGGTGATCCAAGGCGCGCAGGACGAAGCCTGGCGCAATGGGAAAATTCTGCTGGTGGTGGATACCGACGGCAGAAAAGACGTGGAACGCAGAACCTTCTCGTTCATGTTCGAACACCAGGTCGAGGGCATCATTGGATTGGAGGCCGACGATGGCCGGCCCGAAACATCCCCGCCACCACGACGAGGCGTTCAAACGGCAGATCGTGCAGTCGTGCGAGAGCGGCAAGCCATCCCGGGAGATCAGGGCCGGGCACGACATCGCGCGATCGACCCCGCGGCGCCGGGTACAGGGCATCCGCGACAGCGGCTCCACCCGGGCCGCGGACAACCGCACGCCCGGGCGGAACGAGCCGATCGAGCCGGGGAGGCGCAACAGGCGGTTGGAGATGGAGGTGGACGTTTCAGAACAAGCGGCGCCGGTATTCGCACGAAGGCAGGCGTGATACGGGCCAACGCCGCCCGCTACCCGATATCGGCGCGATGCGGGATACCGGGCGTTCCCCGTTCCACCTGTTACTGGATGACCGGGCATCCCGGGACGGAGCGTGCGGATCCGATCGCCGGCGACGTGCGCGCGGTCCGGCGCGACGGCCGCGAACGCCACGGCGCCAGGAAGATCAAGGCCGCCCTGGAAAGGAAGGGCGTCACCGCGTCCAGGAGACGCATCGGCGACATCATGCGCGAACAGGGCATGACGGGCGCGTACGCGCGCGGACGGTCCGAACCGCACAGGACGCGGGCCGACGAGGCCAGGCTCGCGAACCTGCCGGCCCCGCGGGTCCGACGGCTACGCCCCGCACACGCATCCGGCGGGCGATCTTACCTATGTCCGCGTCGGCGGAGACTGGGCGTACGTGTGTCCGCTGGTCGACCTGGCGGACAGGGGCATCGTCGGCCATTCCGCCGGGCGGACCCGGGACGCGAGCCTGGTATTGGGCGCGTTCGCCACCCTCGACTTCCCGCTGACGGACGTCCAGGTGTTCCACACCGACCGGGGCGGCGAGTTCGACAACACGAGGATCGACGAGCTGCTCGACGTGTTCGACATCAAAAGATCGCTGTCGCGCAAGGGCAACCCCTACGACAACGCCGTGGTCGAATCGACGAACAGGCTGCTGAAGAAGGAGCTCGTGTACCGGAACCACTACACCACGATCGAGCAGCTGAGGCATGACCCCGACGACTACGTGTGGTGGTCCGACAACCAGCGGCTCCACTCCACCCTTGGATACCGGAGTCCGAAGGAATTCACCGAACAGGGACTCGTCCTCTAAGAAACCGTCCAACACACCGTTGCCAATCCACGTCATGAACATCGGCCTCGAGGCGGGGCATACGTACCACATCCGTCTCGTCGTCGACGACACCATCGGCACGTTGTACGTGGATGGGGTGGCGTTGAACGTGCGCATGTACGAGCGTCCGGGCGAGTCGTTGGGCGTCTTCGCCACCGACGGCACGGTCGAGGTGCGCAACGCCTCCATCGCCCGCGGACTGAAGAGGAAGTGAACGTGTCCTTTCCGGCTTGATGTGACGCAATCGGCTGCGTGTCCTTATGCGTGACGGCGTGGGGCATGCAGCCGATTGTTTTTATTCCTCGGATTTCCGCTTGGTATGCGTGGTTCGGTACGTGATGGGGGTGACGCCCATGAACCGGTGGAAGGTGCGGGAGAAGAAACTGGCGGATGAGAAACCGGTCTGTTTGGCGACCGTGGCGATAGGCAGCGAGCTCGTTACCAGCAGGTTGGCTGCGGCGCGCACGCGCACGTCGTTGACGAATTCGATCGGCGACTGGTTGAGCGATTCGCGGAATATCGATGCGCAAGTGGTGCGTCCCACCGATCCGGCCGATGCGATTTGCTTCAAGGTGATCGGACGCACGTAATATCTCTGCACGTAATCGATCATCTTGCGTAGCGTCACGATGCGGGGGTGCGGCGCTGTGGAAGTCGCGCAATGACTGCCGGCGATCGCCAGTATGTCGCGGACGACCGCATAGAAACAGCTGAGCACCGTCAACGCCTCGGTATCGTCGGTTAGCGTCATATCGTCGGCGGGCAACGGTTCGGCTGACCGCTCTGACCGCTCCAGCGGACCGAATTTCGCCGCATGAAGCTGTCGGATGGTGGCGAGCAGCCGCCGACCGGGGGCCGTGTCGTCGGTGATGACGGCATATGGCATCGTGTTCTCCGCCATCAACGGCGCGATGAAGCGGTCGTACACTTCGAATGAGGCGCACATTTTAGCCGGATTGAGCAACGTGCAGGAGAATTCGCAATCGGAACCGTCCTTGGTGAAACCGTAATGCAGCTGACGTGAGTTGACGAAAATCGCCTGCCCCTCATCGAGCCGGACTGTTTCTCCGTTGACGAAATACCACATATGCCCATGGATGATGTAGGTGAGTTCAAGGTCGACATGCCAATGGCATTCCGCACGCATATGGGGGTACTGGTGGAGCAGCGAATGCTCGGTGAAGGAGAAGAACATCGGCGCGTCATACTGCACTATCTCCGAACCATCGGGTCGGCGACCCCAATTGGTGATGGGCATCACCTCACGGGAGGCCCATTCGTCCCGTTCCATCTGTGCGTCTTCATCGGCAGTGTTCATGACTACTCTAATAAACGGTAGATAATGCAAAGAACAAGGATGATTCTACAACATTGCGAGTGCTGCCGTCGATGTTGGTGGTGTTGAATGGTGTCAAAGGACGTCAAACGATTGACAAACAGATTCACAAGGAGCTTTCAATGGCGGAGAATGAAGGTGCGGCCGTTGCCGTGGATAATGTGGCGGTGCCTACGAACGAGTGGGAACGCATGCTTTCCGGCGAATTGTATATTTGCGGTGATATGCAGCGTGAAGCGAACATGCGTAAACGCCGCTTGGTGCACGCCATCAACACGTCCGCATACGACGCGTTCGAGGAACGTGACAGGCTGTTCCGCGAACTGTTCGGTTCACTCGGCAAAGGCGCGTTCCTTGAACCGCCATTCAACTGCGATTACGGCTGCAACACGTATATCGGCGACAACTTCTATGCCAATATGGACTGCATCTTCCTCGACGTGGCGAGAATCACCATCGGCGACCGTGTCTTCTTCGGCCCGCGCGTCGGCCTGTACACGCCATACCATCCAATCGATGCGGCCGTACGCGCTTCCGGTCCGGAAGGCGCCCGTCCGATCACCATCGGCAATGACGTGTGGTTCGGCGGCAGCGTGGTGGTCTGTCCGGGCGTTACCATCGGCGATGATGTGGTGATCGGTGCAGGCTCCGTGGTGACCAAGGATATCCCATCCCATTCGGTGGCCGTGGGCAACCCGTGCCATGTGATTCGCAAGATCACTGATGCGGACCGTGAATACTGGGAGGGCAAGGCCGCCGAATACCGCGCATGGAAGGATTCGCTGTAAAACCTCGCCCAATATTCGGCCCAACGTCGGGATAAGGCTGGTCGGCCTACATATCCCGGCGTTTTCGTTTGCCCGTCGTCTGAAACGGGCTTGTATTCCAATGGAGACTATCGTGCGCACCATCATGCCGGACCGGGAATTCCTCGGCCATGTATTCAAATTGGCTTTGCCTATCGCTTTCCAACAGCTCATGCTGTCGTTGTCGTCCTGCGCCGACACGCTGATGTTGTCGGGGGTAGGGCAAAACGAGTTGGCCGCCGTCTCGCTCGCCACGCAGTTCCAGTTCCTGTTCAGCCTGTTCACTGCGGCCCTGACCCTGGGCATGAGCATTCTCGTGGCGCAGTATTGGGGTGCCGGCAACCGTGACGCGGTGGAACGCGTGCTGGGATTCGTCATGCTGTATGCCGGAATGCTGTCGACGGCGTTCTTCCTGGCGGCACTGCTCGTGCCGGAACAGTTGATGTCCATCATGACCAATGACGGCACGCTGATCATGCTTGGCGCGCGATATCTGCGGATTTCGTCATTGTCGTACTTGTTCATCGGCCTGTCCCAGATGTACCTGTGTCTGATGAAGAACACCGGCTCCGCGGTGATGGGCATGACGGTCAGCACGGTTGGCGTGATCGTGCACGTCGTGTTGAACGCGGCGCTGATTTACGGTATCGGCAGTCTCGGCATTCCCGCGCTTGGCATTTTCGGCGCGGCTATATCCACGGTGATTTCGCGTGCGATTGAGCTGGCATGGTCGGTCGTGGCGACCCGTCGTGGCCCCCACCTGCGACTTGGCCATGTGCTGCATCCCGATGGGCCGTTGCAGAAGGATTTCTGGAAATACAGCCTGCCGGTGCTTGGCAATGAATTGGTGTGGGGATGTGGTTTCACCATGTACACCGTGATCATGGGACATTTGGGTGCGGACGCAGTCGCCGCCAATTCCATCGCCAATATCGTCAAGGATCTGCTGGTGTGCCTGTCCCTTGGTCTGGGCAATGCCGGCGGCATTTTGGTCGGCAATCTGCTGGGACGTGGAGATTTCCGACAGGCGAAGGCGATGGGCGACAGGATGTGCGTGCTGGTGGCCGTGGTCGGTACCGCGACGGGACTGTTGATTGTCGCGGCGCGTCCGCTGGCTTTGCAATGGGCGAACCTTACGCCCGAAGCCACACGGTACCTGTCGGTCATGCTGTTCGTCTGCGCATATTACGCGGCATGCGGATGCATGACGAATCTGACGATCGCCGGTATTTTTCCAGCCGGCGGCGATGCGAAGTTCGGTCTCATGTGCGATGCCATCGTCATGTGGCTGATTGTGGTGCCGGTCGGGCTGTTGGCCGCGTTCGTGTTTAAACTGCCCGTGTTGGTGGTGTATGCGCTGCTCAACACCGACGAATGCATCAAAATGGTTCCCGCGTTGTTGCACTACCGCAAGTACCGTTGGCTGCGCAATGTCACCCGATGACTTTTTGCGATTCGGCGGCCGATTTCATGATTGGCTTGTGTGCGACCAGTCTGTGACAGCTTCGATGTTATTGCCGTCGGGGTCGAGCACGAAGGCCGCGTAATACCCGGAATGGTAGGCACGTGGTCCGGGTCTGCCGTTATCCATTCCGCCTGCCGTGATCGCGGCTTCATAAAAGTCGCGTACCGCTTGTTCGTTCGTTGCGCGGAAGGCGATATGCGTGGGAATCGGCTGTTGCGCCGGATCGTCCATCGGGGAGATGTAGAAATCCGAACGGGGCGTGCCGTCATCCACGCCGAAACCGATGGTCGGTTCGTGATGGGCTTTGGGAATGTATCCGAGCGGAGACAGAGCTTTCGTATAGAATGCGATGCTGCGTTCCGCGTTCGAAACATGAAGTGTAATGTGGTCGATCATGCTTTCAGCCTAGTCCGATTTCGTCCGGTTCCATCCGATTTGATTGAGAGCCTACGGCAAAGGCGGATGTTCCGTTCCATCGGGACTCGGCCGATGGAACGGAACACTTGGGGATTTACTTGGCCAACTGCGTGGTGGTGGGGGAGGCCAAGGACGGGCGTGTGCGACGGATACGCCCCAATGCCAGACCAAGGCAGATGAACGCCACTGCAAACAATGCCACCAAGCCGACTGACGATGCCCAAGAACCATAATCCACGCCGGTTGCGGCCGCCGTGCCAAGCCCGAACACGTTGTCGATGGACACGCACAGCCACCATCCCGGCAGCAGCTTGCCGATCATGATCATCGGTTCGGGCATCATATCGATGGGGAATGCCATACCCGACGTGAACATGCACAGCAGACCGAATACGTTGGCGAACGCATTGACCGCCATTTCCGAGAAACCAACCGACCCCAGAAGGAAACCGCAGGCGATTGCCATCAACGTGTACGCCAGCAGCGACACGAACGTCAAAGCCACATTCGTGGATGTAATCCCGTCGAACGGCACTCCTGCGGCCACCATCAAGACCAATGTCGCCGCCGTGTAACCCACGCACACCACCAAGCCGAAGGTGGCGCAGGTGAGCATCTCCTGCATCTGCAACGACACCAGACGCGTCGGCGACGAATACAGGCGGCGACGAATCTCACTGTCATTGAAGGTGCCAATCACCAGGAACGTGCAGATCGGCATGACCAGCAGCAACGGATAGAGTCCCGTTTTGATGGTGCCGGCGAATGCGGATGCCGCCGGCTTGGTATTATCAGTATCTGCGGATGGCGATTGCACCACCGCTATTTTCGACGTCTTGGCATCTGCTTTCGCGGTATCCAACGCCGTCCGCATGGCCGTTTCCATCGACTGTTGCTTCCCGGCTTGACCCAAGTACGCGGTGCGTGTCAATGACAGGAATTCGTTGACTTCCAGCTGCGAAAGGGAGCCTGCTCCGGAAGTGTAGCTGACAACGGTTTCGACAGTCGGTTGGTCATTTGACGAACCATCCAGATATTTCTGATAATCCGAAGCGAAGCCGTGCGGCACAATTGCGATCAAATCAACATAGTTCGAAGCGACGGCTTGCTGCAACGCTTCGGAATCGTCGGCAAGGTCCACCATCTCGCCATCCAACGCAAGATAGGAACGCAGCGCGGATGAAATACCATCGGCATCGCCATCGCGGTCGATCACCGCCACACGTGCCGTATCGGGATGGAACACCTCATCGCCACCCGTCATCGAGCCACGCATGATCTGCCAGCTGATGGCGAACATCATGATGCCGATGAACCCCAAATAGATGACCAGGTACATCTTGCGCGATTTGAGAATTCTCAGCGCCGTCTTACAGGTATTCATAGCGTTGCCTCCTCAACAGAACGGTCGCCGCAGCAAGGCAGACCAGGCTCATCGCGGCAAGGATGCCGGCGGTGGTGAAGAATGGTTTGAAATTGTCGTAATAGAGGATGTCGTAGAACAGGTTCGTGATCTGCTGCGCCGGATTGAGCAGACTCAGCACCGGTGTGCGCTGGGCGATCAAGTCGCTCAACTGCATGGCGAACGAACCGTACAGTCCGGAGAACAATGACAACGTGCAGGCGATCGCCGTGCACAGCCCCTGCTTGGCGCCGGTTGGAATCTTCGGCAGCGCGCCAAGCAACGTGCCGAATGCGCTCGCCGCGAACGAAGCCATGAGACATGCTCCCACACCAGCCCATTCACGTCCGCCCAACGAAATATGACAGACGAACCGGATATACAGCATGGCCACGGTCAGACTCAGGAACGAACACAGCCAACTGGACAGGAATCCAGCCAGCAGTTGCTGCGATTTCGGAAGCGGCGAAACGGAACGGCGGACACCCAAAGCCGAAAGATTCGCCTGCGTCATCGTCACTACGTTGATGGCGAAGCTCATGGCCATCAACGCGGCCAATCCCAGCAGTGCATAGTAATATCGTGCCGTACCGCTCGGTTTAAAATTCGTCAGCTGGATTTCCTTTGTATAGCCATTCGCCGAACCGATGCTGCCGGTCACCTTGCCATTCATCAGAGCTTCGGGGTTGTGCTTCGCAATGTCCACCACCACATCGGTGTTGCGGTTGTACAGGTCCACGATGTTGCCCAGCACCGTCAGCGAAATATCCAAGCCGCTGCTCGACGCCATCACATCGGACGCGGACGATTGCGTCGACTGTGAGACGGAGAATCGCAATCTGCCGTCATCGATTCGCAGCATGCCTTGCGCGGTGCCGTCGGCCAGCAGCTGTTCCGCCTGCGCAATCGATTCCACCTTGGTCGTGTTGATGAGTCCCGTTCCATTCTTGCCATCGGCACTCACTTTCACGTGATTGTCCGATAATGCAGACGATTCGGATGAAATGCCTTCGATCAGCGTCTGCGCCCCATAGGACGTCTTCCACGCGTTGTCCTCGACCACGGCCACGTCAAGTGTGTGCAATTCGAAACTTTCCGCGATGTTGCCGAACATGCCGTTGAACATGGTGGCCAGGATGATGGGGAAGGCGAACAGCCAGAACAGTTGCGTTTTCTCCCGCAAATGCAGTTTGAGATTGATCAGTAACGTCTGCCACATGATGTCACATGCCTTTCGATTTGCCACAAGCCTTGCAAGCCAAGTCAGTCGCGTAACGCGGTGCCGGTCAGTTCCAGGAACACATCATTGAGCGTCGGCTGGCGACTGGAGAGATGCCCGATATTCGTGCCCTCGTGCTCCAACAGCTGCAGTACGTCGATGAGATTGTGATCGCCCTGGCGGCAGTTCACCGTCAGCTCATGGCCGTCATAGTCGGCGTTGGTCACGAACGGCAATGCGCGCAATCGCGCAAGCGTCGTATCGGCCGAATCTGAGCGCCCTCCCAGATCATCGGTTTCGATGCTGATGCGTTCGCCGGTGCTGATCATCGCCTTAAGTTCCTCCGCGGTGCCAAGAGCCAGATGCCGGCCATGATCCATGATGAGGATGCGGTCGCAGATCTGCTCGACCTCCTCCATGTAATGGCTGGTGTAGATCACCGTCGCGCCTTCGCGGTTAAGTCGTTGGATACCTTCGAGAATCGCATTGCGGCTTTGTGGATCGACGGCCACGGTCGGCTCGTCGAAAAAGATCAGATCCGGCTTGTGGGCGATGCCGCAGGCGATATTAAGACGACGCAGCAGACCGCCGGACAGTTTCGCCGGACGATAGGTACGGTAATCGCGCAATCCTACGAAATCCAACGCCTCGTCCACGAGCATGCGACGTTTTGCCTTGTCGGAAACATACAGTGAGCAGAAATAATCGATGTTCTCCTCAACGGTCAATTCGTTGAACACGGCCACGTTCTGCGGCACAATGCCGATACGCCGCTTCAACGCATAGCTGGTAGGGCTGATCGGCTCGCCGAACACGCGCACAGTGCCCTCATCGAACGTGAGCAACGCAAGTATGCAGTTGATCGCCGTGGTCTTGCCTGAGCCGTTAGGCCCCAGCAGGCCGAAGATTTCCCCCTGATGCACGTCGAGATCGAAATAGTCGAGCGCCAGCATGTCTCCGTAACGTTTCACCAGTTTCGAGACCTTGACCGCGCTGACCGCATCGGCAGCGTCATTCATGCGTCCACCCATGACGAGCTCCTTTCTCGTGCTCCATGCCTCTGATTCCATTGTCGTGCCGCCGGATGCCCCCGACATGGTGCGCGTAGTCACAATTGCCGGAATGATGTCACTTTCGAACATGACAAATGTCACCTTCGTTGATGCCGCCGGCTGTGCCATGCGCCATGTGCATTACTCTGGAAGCAAGCGAACCAATCAGACACGAATCGGCGGACGGGAGGCGGCATGAAACGGTTGCTGTTCCAAGCCGTGTTCCTGGCCACGGGCATGATCATGGGCGTATACGCATCCGGAGACGTCGGCCTCGACCTGATGTGCGGCGCGCTTGTGGCGGTGTGTTGTGCCGCGGTGGGGGAATACGCGTCGGGTTCGTGGCTTGCGATGGCGTTGATTGTCATGCTTGACTGCGGCGCATGCCTGGTGCCGGCGTGGTATCTGATGCTTCCCATCGCAGCATTCAACGCGGCATCATCGTCCGCTGGTGTCGATGGCAGCCGCTTCTTGCAAGCGTTGGTGCCGCGATGGCTGTGGCTTCTTCCCATGACGATAGTGATTTTCCGTTCGATTGGCTCGCACGTTCCATCCGACTTGTCCATCATCATATTGATGGTGCTCCAAACGGTTCTGGGATTCGCTGCCGGTCTGCTTTGCACGCGCTGCGCGAACCTCGCCCGCGAAGTGCGGCGATTGCAGGATTCCCGCCGCGACCAGATTCGCCGCCTGCGCTCGCAGATCGCCGAAAACGACGAGGATCGTGCGTTGGCCGTACGCACGGCGACGCTTGCCGAACGCACACGCATCGCACGTGAGATCCATGACAATGTCGGCCACATGCTGACCCGAGCCATCATGCAGACCGAGGCGGCGCACGTGGTGGCCCAGGTTGCCGGACAGGAACAATCGGCCCAACGTTTCTGTGAAATTCATGACACGGTGAGCGAGGCTATGACTTTGGTGCGCAAAGCCGTGCATGATTTGAAAGACGAAGGTACGGATTTCGCTTCGCAGATTGAGACGGCCGCGCACAGCATGGACGGCGCCGGCCCCTTGCGGGTGAGGCTGGTCAACGGCATCGATTCAGCGCCGGCGGCCGTGTCCCGCTGCTTCGCCACTGCGATTCGCGAGGCGTTGAACAATACGGTCAAACACAGTCAGGCAAGGAACGTTTCAATCACTCTGCGCGATTTCCCCGCATTGTGGCAGCTGTGCGTGCAGGATGATGGAACCGTGAGAAGATCGTCTGCTGAAGCCGTCGCCATGCAGTTCATTCGACCGAACGATTCCACAGGCATCGGCATTTCGGACATTGAGGAACGGGCTCGTGCGTTGGGAGGCTCCGCGATTTGCGGGCCGTATCACGAGGGTTGGCGCGTGTTCGTATCCATCCCCAAGCCGGCGAGTGGCTCGGAAATGACGCAACCGGAGAAAGGAGCGCATTAATGCATGTCGCGATCGCAGACGATGATCCAATCGTCTGCTCGTCATTATCCACGATTCTCGAAGCCACCGGCACCGCCGATGTGGCATGGACCGCCAACACCGGCACGGATGCGGTGACCCAATATGAGATGGATGCCCCCGATGTGTTGCTGGTCGACGTGCAGATGCCGGGAATGGATGGATTGCAAGCGTCGGAGGCGATTCTTGACGCGCATCCGAACGCGCGAATCCTTATCCTCACCACATTCGCCGACGAGTCATACATCGCCAAAGCGTTGGAAATAGGCACGAAAGGCTACTTGATCAAACAGGACGTTTCGTCCGTCATACCCGCGGTGCAAGCCGTCATGGCCGGACAAGTGGTCATGGGCGCCGAAGTGTTGAGCAAGCTGCGGGTCAGTCCGCAATCCACGACATCAGACGAATCCTCATCAGTCGATCGCGTTGTGTCGCATGATGATGCGCAGGCAGTTCAAGGATTTCGGGACCCCGATTCCAGCGGACCATCCGAACGTTTCGCCGGCCTTACCGAACGCGAATTGGACGTGCTGGAACTTGTGGCCGAGGGATTGGACAATCGTGAGATCGCGTCACGGCTGTTTCTCAGCGAAGGCACGGTCCGCAACCGCATCAGCGACATACTTGCCAAAACCAACATCTCCAATCGCACCAAACTCGCCGTCGAATGGCTGGCCTGGCATTGACCGGCTGAATCCGGTTGATTGAATCCGGCTGGTTGAGACTGACCATCTGGTCGTTCGGCGTCCTCAGTGCTTGCGCAGACGATACGCCTTCCAAACGTCACTCAGTTTCTGGCCATTCGACGTGCGTTTCCACACGGTAAGACCCGCTGATGAGCCGCCAACGGCACGCGCCGCGGCAGTAGGCGTGGCATACTCCCTGCCGTCATCCATGCGCAGCTTGCCTTCGGAAGTGACGGTCGCTACCCAACGTTCGCCCTTGCGGGGACGCTCCCATACCAAGGTCTCTCCGGCGATAAGCAGCCCGGCTTCCAGCACTTGGGCAATGCTGACGCGTTTGGACGTGGGAGAGGAGGCCGTAGCTTTCACATTGAGCGTCTCCTCGTTCAACGTCGACAAATCCGTATCGTCGGCATCGTAACGAATATTCCAATGGTCGGCGATGAGCCGAACCATCTCATCCTGCCGGTATTGCAGCGTCTGTGGTGTGCATTCGGCGATATTGGCGAGTTCGGCTGTCAGTGGAAAACGTCTGGAGCTTGCCGACAACAGCATGCGGTCGCGCCGCTGCGCATACGTGGCGAGTGGCGCGACTTGGGTTTCGTTGGCCTGACTAAGCACCAAATTGCCGATGCGGTTTGCCCAATGGTCACGCACCGACTCCGGCCAAGCGGCGAAATCGGATTTCGCGCTGACCTGTTCGGGCATGATCGGCAACGCTTTGAGACTGCGCGGTCGGGTGATGCGGTAGCCGGCCTTCTGCTCGTTGGCGCGGATGAGCAGAAGTTTCTTCATGGCGGGACTGGTCTGCAACTCGCCACGTAGATGCGCGAGTGCGGAACGTCGGTCCTCGTCGGTGATGAGGAATCCACGGATCTGTTGGAGGGTATGGCCTTTGTTGAGGTCTCGGATGGCGCTTGCGGCGCGTGTGCGTCGGGCGAGTGGGCTTTGCCGGTTGAGGCTGTCGACGCCGGTGACGCGTTCGAGTGCGGCGAGAACGTCGTGGAGTCTGTCGATGTCGTGTAATTGGAGGCGTTCGTCGTGCGCGTTCGTGGTTTCGTTCCCGATATTTCCGGGTGTGGAGAACACTTGTGCGTTGGCGCTGCCGAGGTTGCGGATGGAGTTGACGAGCGCCCACATGGCCACGGGTTTCCAGTCGGTGGTCTGGTAGTCGGCGAGTGAGACGAGCATGGCCACGATGTCGTCTGGCAGGTTGGCGTCGGTCGGACGGTTGAGGATGAGCCACGCGTTGGCATAAGGGGCGAGCAGATCGTCGATGAAGGAGATGACGTTCTGTTTCTTCACGTATGGTTTGAGCACGTCTTTGCGGAATTCCTCAAGCAGCTGTGTGCAGACGGCCTTGTGCGAGACGATCAGGTGCAGGTCGGAGAAGAACTCTTCGAGCGTGTGCGAGTCATCGCCGAGCGGGTCCATGATGTCGTCCCATCGTGTGGCGTAGGCGTTACGCGCGGCGGGGGATATTTCCGCGATGGTTTTCGCTTTGAACACGTCGGATGCGGTCAGTGGCACGCCGCGCATGTTCATCACGTCGAAGATGCGGTGCGCGCCGGCGAGGTCGTCGGTGGTGACGATGACGAGGGTGACGCCGTTGACCAGGTATGAGGCGAATCGGCGGCGGTCTTTGGCGTCCATGGCGGCGAGCAGGTCGAATGTGCGGCGGGTGTTGACGGCGATGTTGCGTTGCGCGTGCGAGGCGATGTCGTTGTCCCTCAGATCGAACAGGCCTTCCAAATCGCCTTCCTGCACGTACATGCGGAAGAAGTCGGTGTCGCGTTCTCGCAGGGTGAGTCGTGGCTCGGCTTTGATGCCGCGGAGTTTGTCGCCTGGTTCCAAAATGAGGTCGTTGAGGCTGTCGATGAGGTCGGGGTCGTCTTCCAGTTCGCGCAGCACGGAGACGATGATTGACAGGGAGATGAGGCGCTGTTGGCCGTCGATGACCTGGTATTGGGTGGGGCCGTCCTTGACGAGGATGAGCGAGCCGAGGAAGTAAGGCGTGTCCGGGTCGGCGCAGGCGTCCTGAAGGTCGTTGACGAGCTGTTCGATGTTCTCCGCCTGCCACGTGTACGCGCGTTGGAACGAAGGGATGGTGAGTTGGTAATCGGAAGTGAACACTTTGCCCAGGGGTTTTTCCGTCGCGCTGATCGCCATATCGACCGCCATCCCTCATTGATAACGTTTGCACCGCAGGTGCGGCATACTGTTTTCTAGTTTATGGGAGGGGGTGCACCGGCGTTTCATGGACGTAACGGAGTCTCCACTGCCGTAGAATCCTTCGCCTCATAATTGGTCCGGCAGATCCGCACGTTCAACCAAACGCGCCATCTGTACCCGGCCCATGCATAATCTGTCTCCCGCGGATGAGATGTGCGCCTTGACGGTGCGTTCCGAAATGAACATACGTTTCGCGATTTCGGCATTGGTGTACCCGTCGGCGGCAAGAACCACCGCCTCGCGCTCCCGTTCGGGCAGAGCGTCAAGCATGGCGCGCGCCTCATCGCGGCGCGATTGCGGCTGCTGAGTATTGAGATCGTTGATGAGCTGTCGCTGGCTGGCCGGATTGAACTGGGGCAGGCCCACGCACACGTCGGTGATGCGGCGGATGATTTCCTCCGGCGCGTCGGTTTTGGAGACGAACCCTTCTGCGCCCGCCTCAATGGCCCGTTCCACGGTTCCGCTCGGACTCAACGACGTCAGTATCAGCACATGCGGTGGACGGGGGAGTGCGCGCAGCCTCCTGGTCGTCTCAATGCCGTCCATGCCGGGCATGGCGATATCCATCAACGCCACGTCCGGATGATGTCCGGTGGTTTCGTCAATCGCCTGGCTTCCGTCGGTGCAGGTGAAAACAACATTGAGCCTGCCTGCGGAATAGTCTTCGAGGATCAGCCGCATGGCCTGGCAGATCATCGGATCGTCATCGATCACGCCAACTGTTATCGGTCTGTCGTTGCTGTTCTCGTTGCTGCTCACTCAACCCATGGTAGCTGCACGTCCATGTGGAACGTGTGTTGCGGGTCAAAACCGAATCGGCATGTTCCGCCGGACTGGCGGACGCGTTCCGCCAGTCCGGGCAATCCGGCGCCAGTCCGAGACATGTCTTTTGCATTCGTGTCGAGATGCGTACCGTTGGCTGGAATGGTCGGATTGGACACATGCGCGTGCACGCCTGCGGTGGGATTGGCGGTGAGTTCCAACGATACCGGGGATCCCGGCGCATGGCGGCTCGCGTTGGTCAGTCCCTCCTGAAGGGACCGATAGGCGATTTTGCCGGTTTCCCTGTTGAGCTGGCCCAATTGCTGGATGTCGATCCACGTGTTGAGCCGCATGCCGGCGGCACGTGCGTCTCCGATAAGCGCATCCAGCGATTCACGGGTCAGGGACGTTTCGTCGGATGGCGCCAGTTGCTCACGCGCCTGCTCCGGATGGCGCAGCATGTCGATGACGCTGTGCGCCTCGTCCAAAGCGCCCGCCGCCTGTTTTCTGATTTCCTCGGTTTTCTCCGCGATCCGGCCGGTCTGTTCGGCCAGCTGATGGGCGTCCATGCTTTCCGCTTCGGCCACGAGCCGTTTCGACTCGGCTTGCAGCGCGCTCGCATTCAACGCCAGCAGGGATAGCGAATGGGCGAGCGTGTCATGCGCTTCGGCCGCGATTGCGTCGGCCAGCTGCTGACTGTCGATCGCGGTTTTGAGTTGAGCCACCTGCGCATCCGCCGCGTCCGCCTTGGCCGTTGCCAGCGATGCCAAGGCGCGGGATCGGATATGCAATCCCGCCAAAGTCGCGATGGCCAGTTCCAGTAATGCCGCCACTACGGCGGTGACGACGATGGTGCGTTCATCGGCGAGCATGACCAGGTCGGTGCCGTATTGGCTGCCGGTATCCGGTTTGGCGAACACCATATGCCAGATGGACGCCTCCGGCGGGCGCAACGTATCACGCACCTGCGCCACAAGTGTGACGAAGCCGCCCGCCGCGATCGCACGAACCGTCGTCCTCGTGTCATTGCGACGAGCCAACAGCGCGGTCAACGCCATCAACGCGATGGTGGAATCGTACGGGAAAACCAGCACGGCCACGCATGCGGCGACGAATGTGGCATGTGGATAACGGGAACGGGCGAGCAGCAGCAGACCGACCACGAACGACAGCAGCACGCAGAACACCATCCAAACGTATGCGGCGGAATCCTGGTCGAAACGTTGCGAGGCGAACGCGGTCTGCGCCATGCACATGAAATCCGCGCAAACCACCATCACCACACTTTGCCAGATTCTGGTGCGTACTGGCACTTCGATGGGGGCTGGGGAATTCGTCGTCTCGCTCATAGCTACCATTATTGGGCCCGTTCCCGAAAGACGCCATTGTTCTTCCGTGCGTTTCGCGCGCCTCAAAGGGCAGACAGGAATGGCCTTTCGTCCAATACCGTCCACGCGCTCGGCTCCGTACTCTCGAAAGTGTCTCAACCGATTCGAGAAGAAGGAACGATCATGAGTGGCTACATTTCCCCGCAGCAACCCATCCAACCCCAGCCTCCGCTGCAGCCGGTCTATCAGGAAGAGAAGGGACTGACTGTGCGCGGCATTGTCGGCGTGGTGTTCGGCGCGCTTGGCTTCGTGCTGAGCTTCATTCCGATTATCAACAACATTGCTGCGATTTTCGGTTTCATTGGCGTGATTCTTGCGATTGTGGCATTGGTCGGCACGTTCCGCGGTAAAAAGCGCGGCAAGGCATTGGCGATTGTCGCTGCGGTGCTGTCGGTGTTGGCCATCGTCATTACTCTGGCCATGCAGTCCGCAGCAAGCAAGGCCATAGACGAGGCCACCGGCGTGTCAAGCTCACAATCATCCGCAAAAGGCTCCGCAAAAAATCAGCCGAAGGGCGATCAGGATATGGAAGGCGATTTGAAGACCATGCATGTGAAAATCGTCTCCGCGGTACGTAGCAACAACGACTATAACAATCAGCCCACGGTGTTGGTCACATTCGAATGGACCAACAACACGGATAAAAACAATTCGTTTGCGGTCCTCGCCAGCCCGCAAGTGTTCCAAGATGGACAAGCTCTCGACACCGCCATTTACAGCGAGAACCCTGCCGGATACGATTCCAATTCTGATTTCGCCGAAGTCCAGCCCGGAGCCACCGGAACCGTGACGATTGGATATACCTTGAAAGACGATTCCGAAGTGACGGTCGACGTCACTGATTTGTTCGACCTGAACGATAGCGCGAAAGTGGTGCACAAGTTCACGGTCTGATTGCGCATTGGATATACGGTGCCGGTAGTTTCAGCTCGGCACCGTAAGACGTGGGCTCTCATGAAATAGTCAGAAAAGTACCGTACTGTGATGCGTAATCGAGTTAAGGAGCGATTATGACATTCGGTCAGCAGCCCCAAGGCAACAACGCTAATGGATTCAACGGCCAGCCGTATGGGCAGAACCAATACAATCCGAACCAGAATTCGTACGGGCAGTACAGCCAGAATCCGTACGGTCAGAACCAATACCAGTACGCGCCGCAGAACATGTATGCGCAGGGCGCTCCGGCGGCCACCATTCCGGCTCAGGCGACATACTCCTATGAGCGTGCCGAACATGCTTCCGTCACCCGTGCCTACGGTGAGATGACCATCGGCCTGCTCGTCACCGCGGCTGTGGCCATCCTCACCCAAGCCACCGGTGCCTACATCGCGCTCATCCAGTCGCTTGGCGTCATTGGCGCTTGGGCGCCGTTCGTCGTCGAAATCGTGATCGCCATCTATCTTGGCGCCCGCATTGAAAAGATCAAGCCGAGCACCGCACGCGTCATGTTCTACGTGTATGCCGCGATCATGGGCTTCTCGCTAAGCACCATTTTCATGGCGTATGATCTTGGCACCATCGGCATCTCCTTGGCGTTGTGCGCCGGCTTCTTCTTCGCGCTCACCATGCTGGGCATGACCACCAAGGTCAACATGCTCAAAGCCGGTCCGATTCTGCTGGTCGGCCTCATCGTGCTGATCGTCGCCGAAGTGCTGCTTATGATCTTCGCTCCCGGACAGACCATGCTGATGGTTATCTCCGCCATCGGCCTCGTGCTGTTCGCCGGCATGACCGTCTACGACGCCCAAGCTACTCGCGCGCTGTTCGCCCAGTACGCAGGCCAGGGTGAGGACATGGTCAAGAAGGTCTCCATCATCTGCGCGCTGAACCTGTATCTGGACTTCATCAACATGTTCCTGTATATTCTCCAGCTCTTCGGCGATCGCGACTGAAAAATCCCGCGACGTCCTCTGCGCTGAACCCTCAAACAAAAGCCTGACCAGAATATGGTCAGGCTTTTCTGTCGGCGAAAAACGTGCCATAGGGTAGTGGCTCATGCAGAGGAAAGAGATTGGCGGCATGGCCTGCCTTGTTCTGACGGCCATGATCTGGGGCTTCGCATTCGTATCCCAAGTGCAGGGCATGGCCTCCATGAGCCCCCTGTTCTTCGGGGCCACGCGATTCACATTGGGCGCGCTGTCATTAATACCGTTGCTGTGGTTCCGCCGTCGAGGCATCGCCGAACAGGAACGCCGACGCCGTGAATCGAATGAGTGTCCAACCGTCACGCTTGGCAACGGTATAACCGTGGCCATGCCGAAATGCCTGGGCAATCCCGTGGTCGTCAGCGTCATCTGCGGCATCGTATTGTTCACCGCCAGCACCGTCCAACAATACGGCATCCTCTATTCCGGTTCCGCAGGCCGTTCCGGCTTCATCACGGCGCTCTACATCGTCATGACGCCGCTGCTCGCCTTCCTTATTCTGCGCCGCCGCGTGACCATGAACGTCATCGTCAGCGTTGCCATCGCCGTGGTCGGCTTCTATCTGCTGTGCATCACCGACGGATTCGGCTCGATCACCCTTGCCGACGTGGTGCTGTTGTCCACTGCGGTTCTATTCGCAGGCCATATTCTCGTCATCGACACGTTCGGACAGAAGATGGATCCGATTCTGCTGTCCTTCGGACAAATTTCCACCACCGCGCTGCTGAGCTGGATCGGCTCCCTATGCGAAGGCTCCATCGACTGGGCCGGCGCCATGCAAAGCTGGTTTCCCATCGTGTACGCCGGCATCGGCTCGGCCGGCGTGGCATACACGTTGCAGGTGGTCGGACAGCAGCTGGTGCCGCCGTCGCGCGCGGCCGTGATCATGTCGCTCGAATCGTTCTTCTCCGCGGTGGGCGGCGCGTTGCTGCTCGGCGAAGTCATGACCACACGAGCCTACATCGGCTGCGCGCTGATTTTCATCGGCACCGTGCTCGCACAGGTTCCGGTGAAAATACCACGATTGCTGCGTAAGCGCGAATAACGTTCGATATCGTCGAAAAATGGCGATTGACAGGCAATGATTTGTCCGTCAATCGCCATTTTCCGAAAACATCAGTCCGCCTGCGGCGCCTCACCCACACGCGGGGCGCTGTTGATGTCGCGATGGATGTTCTGCATCTGCGTCTCGATGTTCTGCAGGCTGCGCGCGCAATCCAACAGCGTCTGCGAATGCTCGGCAAGCTTCGCGTCCGGCAGATCCGTCTTATACCGCAGCGCATGCTCCAGGCTTGCCCAATAATCCATGGCGATGGTGCGTAGCTGAACCTCTACCGGCGTGTAGTGCGGTCCGGATGACAGGAACACCGGCACCGCGTAGATGACATGCAGCGAACGGTAACCGTTCTGCTTCGGGTTCTTGATGTAATCCTTGACACGCAGCACTTGGATGTCGCTTTGCGCGGACAGATAATTCGCCACGGAATACACGTCGTCGCGGTAGTTGCAGATCACGCGTACGCCCGCCACGTCGAACAGGTTGTCCTTGATGGCGTCGACGGTCAACGGCAGGTTGCGGCGCTGCAGCTTGCCGAGGATCGAGTTAAGCGATTTGAGACGGCGTTCCATATGGTGAATTGGATTATGGGAGAAGCGCACCTGGAATTCCGAGTCAAGAATCTCCAATTTGGTGCTGATCTCGTACATCGCACCCTCATACACCTGCATCTGGTCGATGAACTCGGTGATCTGTTCGGGGGAAAGGGATCCCTCGCCGACGTCGACGTTCTTCAGACGCATCTGCAATTCGGTGGTGTTAATTCGATTTTGCCTGTCAAGTATCACGGAAGAACAGTGTACCGCCTCGCTTTCCGCAAAACTGAACGTATGCTGTGTATCGAAGAGGGTCAATGCCCTGCGATTGCGCCGAGAACGGGGCGTTCCCGCGTTCCGAAACGCCTGTGCCGCCCTGCCGTTAGCATGGTGCGTTATGAACGAAGACATGATGACCGAGGCGGAGCGTGCCTCGAAACTGGCCGAACCGGCGGCGAACGATACCCCCACGCGCGGCAAGGGCGTGTTCTACGTGCATACGCTCGGATGCCAGATGAATGTGCATGATTCCGAACGCATCGCCGGCGTGCTTGAGGCCGACGGCTACGTGCCCGCCACCGAGGAACAGTATCTCAACCATGACATCGACCTGATCGTCATGAACACCTGCGCGGTGCGCGAAAACGCCGCCGAACGCATGTACGGCACCATCGGACTGTGGGCCGAATTGAAGAGGGAACGCCCGAACTTGCAGATTGCGGTCGGCGGCTGCATGGCGCAGCTCGACCGTGAGAAGATCGCGAAAAAAGCCCCGTGGGTCGACGCCGTGTTCGGTACCAAGAACATCGGATCCCTGCCTCAGCTGCTCGACCAGGCCCGCATCGAAGGCCACGCGCAGGTGAAGGTGCAGGAGGAACTCAACTACTTCCCAAGCCAACTGCCTACCGACCGTGCGTCGAAGGTGTCGAGCTGGGTGGCCATCTCCGTAGGCTGCAACAACACCTGCACCTTCTGCATCGTGCCGACCACGCGCGGCAAGGAACATGACCGTCGTCCCGGAGACATCCTCGCCGAAATCCGCCAATGTGTGGACGAAGGCGCCAAGGAAGTCACGTTGCTGGGCCAGAATGTGAACTCCTTCGGCTACGGCATCGGCGACCGGTTTGCCTTCTCCAAGCTGCTGCGCGCGTGCGGCGAGATTGACGGTTTGGAACGCGTACGATTCACCTCGCCGCATCCCGCGGCCTTCACCGACGACGTGATCGCAGCAATGGCCGAGACGCCGAACGTCATGCACCAGCTGCATTTCCCGTTGCAGTCGGGTTCCGACAGGATTCTTCGTGCGATGCGCCGCTCCTACCGTTCCGCCAAGTTCCTCGACATTCTGCGCAAGATTCGCGAGGCCATGCCGGACGCGCAGATCTCCACCGACATCATCGTCGGCTTCCCCGGCGAAACGGAGGAGGACTTCCAGGAAACCCTGCGCGTGGTGGAGGAGGCGCGATTCGCTTCCGCGTTCACGTTCATCTACTCGCCGCGTCCCGGCACGCCGGCGGCTGAGATGGAGCAGGTTCCGCATGACGTGGTGCAGGACAGGTTCGAACGTCTTGTGGCGCTGCAGGAACGCATCACCGAAGAGAATCTCAAGACTTTCGAAGGCCGTGACGTCGAGGTGATGGTCACCGGCGCATCCGGCAAGAAGGATGCCGCCACCCATCGTGTTACCGGACGTGAGAAAACCGGCGTGCTCGTGCATGTCGGCGTGCCGGAAGGCGAGCCGATGCCGCAGATGGGTGATTTCGTGACCGCCACCGTCACCCATGCGGGACGCCACAATCTCATCGCCGATCCGAATCCGGAAGCGGGGCAAACCTATGCCGTCCGCCACTGAAAGCAAGCCCGAAACCCGTAAGGTCGTGTCCATCGTCGGTCCCACTGCGTCCGGCAAGACGGGGCTTGGCATCGCCATTGCCAAGGCGTTGGAGGCCAAGGGCGAGCAGGCGGAAATCGTCAACGCCGATGCCTACCAGATGTACAAGGGCATGGATATCGGCACCGCCAAGGCGAGTCCTGAGGAACAGGCCGAGGTCAGGCACCACCTGATCGACATCATCGAACCGGACGACGCCATGTCCGTGGCACGTTTCCAGGAGATCGCCCGCGCCAAAATCGCCGAACTGCAGGCCAGGGGAGTGCGCCCTATCCTCGTGGGCGGTTCCGGTCTGTACGCCCGTGCCGCCATCGACGACATTTCCTTTCCTGGCACTGACCCAGAGGTGCGCAAACGCCTCGAGGAACGTGAAAAGGTCGAAGGCGCCGGCGCGCTGTTCGACGAGCTCAAGACAAAGGATCCCGAAGCCGCGGCCCGCATGGATCCGCACAATCCTCGACGCACCATCCGCGCGCTTGAGGTCATCGAAGTGACGGGCCGGCCGTATTCGGCGAGCCTGCCGCATTACCGGTATGTGATTCCCACCGTGCAGATCGGCCTTGATTTGCCGCGTGAGGAACTTGACCGCCGCATCGACATCCGTACCAAGCAGATGCTGGAGAACGGTTTCGTCGAGGAAGTGGAGCGTATCCGTCCCCGGCTTGGCATCACCGCAGGCAAGGCTCTTGGATACCAGCAGGTTGTCGACTATTTGGATGGCCTGTGCGATTTAAATGACACGTTCATGAGCATCGCGCAGAAGACGAAGCGTCTGGCACGCAAACAGATGGGATGGTTTGGCCGCGATCCGCGTATCCACTGGCTGCAGGCTCTCAACCCCGCGCTGCTGGGCAATGCCATGGCCATCATCGAGCATGCCGACGCCGGCGATTACGACGCGATCGACGCGCAGGCGGATGCGTACACGCAGCATCATCTTGGCGATATCGCCTAGCCGAAGCGCCTGACGGCGTGAACGGCAAAAACTTTCGATAAGTATCGGATGTCGTCGTGCCATGGCGGTGCCCATGGGTAAAATCGAGTCCTGTTATGGCACGAACAGCATCTTCCAACCCGAAATCAGGCGGCAAGGGTTCCGCAGGCAAATCGCGTTCCGGCGATACCAAAGTCATGGACGAGGTCGATTCCTCGCCGATCGCCGGCATACTGCGTAAATATCGCCGCGACATCGCATGTTTCATCATGGCCATTCTCGCGGTGCTGTTCTGCGCATCCGAATGGTTCCGTGTCCAGGGCGCTTTCGGACAGGTCCTGCATGCCATGGCCTCCGGACTGTTCGGATTGACCAGCGTGATTCTGCCGGTATTCCTGGCGCTTGTGGTGTTCAGTCTGATGCGCAAGACGCAAAACAAGGATGAGAACCTCCATATGGCCCTCGGATGGTTCATGATCCTCTGGTCCGTCTGCTCTATTCTTGACGCGGCGATTGCCTCCGACTCCCAGAAGTTCGATATGTCTTTGCTGCAGCGGGCAGGCGGCTTGCTTGGCTATGTGCTTGGCTGTCCGTTGGCGTGGGGGCTTTCCAAAGGCTTTTCCATTGCGATTTTCGTAGTCGTCATCCTGTTTTCGTTGCTGTTGATTACCCATACGCGGGTCACGCAGATACCGGACAAGGCGAAGGCTCTGGCGGCCAAGTTTGTTGGAACGCCTAAAAACCGTGATGACATTGACGATGAGGCCGAACAGTTTCCGAACGAAGTCCGCGTTGGGGGCACGACACTCGCCTTCGCCGAAGGCGTTCCCGCCCACGACGGCACCGATGCGGATGGAGAAAACGACGATAGGCCGGGCTTCCTTACGCGTATGAAGCAACGCTTCGCATCCCATAAGAGCAAGAACGTCGATGATGGCGACCTTGACCATTACGCCGGCGACGAAGCGTTTCTTAATGCCGCCGAACGGCACGGACAGACCGCGGAAACCATCGTCGACGAGCCGTACCAACAGGTCGATTCGCCACGCAGCATTTCTTCGGACGATTATCGTGCCGATGATTATGATTCAGATGATTATTCCGCCGCTGCGCCGTCCGGCACCACGGCCATGCCACAGAACGGTCGCGGACGCTCCTTCTCGTCCGCGCCGATCGGCACCGCGAGCGGCACCATGCCCAGCGTCGCCGAGCCGGTGCCGTCCAGCGAAATCAAGCCGGTTGGCGTCGCTCCAAGCGACCCATGGGCCGTCATCGACGAGGACGGCACCTCCAACGGCAAGGAGGTCATGGTGGATGCCGCGACCGGCGAGGTCCTTGACGATATGCCGGCTGCTGCCGTTGACGGGGAAGCGGCGGATGACATTCCCGAGGGACTGTATCATCTGCCTGACCTCAACATTCTGAAGAAGGGCGCGCCGCACGCCGCGCACACTCCGGAGAACGATCGTGTGATCCGCGCGCTGACCGGTACCTTCCAACAGTTCAACGTCGATGCGAAGGTCATCGGCTTCCTGCGCGGACCATCCGTCACCATGTATGAGGTGGAGCTTGGCCCTGGCGTCAAGGTCGAGAAGGTCACCAACCTGCAGAAGAACATCGCCTACGCGGTGGCCAGCTCCGACGTGCGCATCCTGTCGGTGATTGAAGGCAAATCCGCCATCGGCATCGAAATTCCGAACTCCGACCGCGAAACCGTGGTGCTGGGCGACGTGCTGCGCTCCGACAAGGCCCGGAACGATCCGAATCCGATGCTCACCGGCGTCGGCAAGGATGTGGAAGGCCATTTCGTGACCGCCGACCTGACCAAGATGCCCCACCTGTTGGTGGCTGGCGCCACCGGCTCCGGCAAGTCGAGCTTCATCAACTCCATGCTCACCTCCGTGATCATGCGCGCCACGCCTGACCAGGTCCGCATGATCATGGTCGATCCTAAACGAGTCGAACTGTCCGCCTATGCGGGCATTCCACATTTGCTCACCCCGATCATCACCGATCCGAAGAAGGCCGCACAGGCTTTGGAATGGGTGGTCAAGGAGATGGACGCACGATACAGCGACCTCGAATTCTTCGGATTCCGCCACATCAAGGACTTCAACGCTGCCGTGCGCGCTGGCAAGGTGCATGCGCCCGCAGGCTCCAAACGCAAGGTCGCACCATACCCGTATATCCTCGTGGTCGTCGATGAAATGGCCGACCTTATGATGGTGGCCAAGAACGACGTGGAGAGCTCCATCCAGCGCATCACGCAGCTCGCGCGAGCCGCCGGCGTGCATCTGGTGCTCGCCACGCAGCGCCCGTCCGTTGACGTGGTCACGGGCTTGATCAAGGCCAACATCCCGTCCCGACTTGCTTTTGCCACCTCATCCGCCACCGATTCGCGAGTCATCCTCGACGCCACCGGTGCGGAAACGCTGATCGGCCAAGGTGACGCGTTGTTCCTGCCGATGGGCCAGGCCAAGCCGATCCGCGTGCAGGGCGCATGGGTCGACGAGTCCGAAATCCGTCGCGCGGTGGAGTTCGTGCGAACCCAGCGCAAGCCGCATTATCGCGAGGATATCGAGGAGATGGCCAAGGAGGCCGAAAAGAAGGCCATCGAGCCGGATGAGGACATCGGCAACGACATGGACGTGCTGTTGCAGGCGGCGGAACTGGTGGTCAGCACGCAGTTCGGCTCAACCTCCATGCTGCAGCGCAAACTGCGTGTCGGATTCGCCAAAGCCGGCCGACTCATGGATCTGCTTGAATCGCGTGGTGTGGTCGGTCCGTCCGAAGGCTCCAAAGCTCGCGAAGTGCTCGTCCAACCGCAGGATCTGCCGCAGGTGCTCGCCTTCATCAAGGGCGAAACCTCATCGCTTACCGCAGGTTCTACCCAGCCGGCCGACGCTGCGGACACGCGATGATGGAACGCGACAATCGCACGCATTGCGCCAAGTAGTGGTATCGGGGTAACGTGAACGGTATGAAAAAGCAAGAAGAACGCAAATCGTCCCTGCTTGACGGGTGGAACGCCCCGCCGAACATCGTCACTTTCTCTCGTATCGTCCTGGTCGTCATCTTCCTGGCGTTGTACGTCATGGCAGGCGCATGGGGTACCAAAAACACGACTATGCGCTGGGTGGCGGCGATTATCTTCATCATCGCCGCCTGCACCGATAAGCTCGACGGTTGGATGGCCCGCAAATATAACCAGGTCACCGAACTGGGCAAGCTCATGGACCCAATCGCAGATAAGCTGCTCACCTGCGGCACGCTGATCGTCGCCGCCATCTTCAACGAATTCGGCAACGCAGTGCTCGGCTGGGTCGTGACCGCGCTGTTCCTCGTCCGTGAGATCGGCATCACCATCATGCGTTTCTTCGTCATCGACACCGGCGGCAAGGTCATCGCCGCATCCCAAGCCGGCAAGTACAAGACCCTGTGCCAGTGCATCGGCCTTGCCATGCTCATGCTGCCGATGTGGAGCCTCGCTGATGGCATGAACACCACTCCGCTGTGGATGACCGTTTATTACACGATCACGTACGCTCTGATTTACCTGGCGTTGATTCTATGCCTGTATTCGGGCGGCGAATACCTCGTCAACACGTTCGGCGGACGTAAGAAGACCGCAAAATCCGAAAAGGAAACCAAGTAAATCCCGATGAGCGAATCCGAAAATTCGTCGACCGCGGCCAGCCAATCGCAATGCGATAAGCTGGCCGCAGCCGTTTTACGCTATTGCGAAGCCAACCATTTCAAAATCGCCGCCGCCGAATCGCTGACGGGAGGTCTACTCGCCGACGCCTTCGTACGCATACCAGGCGCATCGAAAGTGTTCCTCGGCTCGGCGGTGACCTACGACATTCGCGCCAAAGCGAAGATTCTCGGCGTGAATGCCGACCTGCTGGCCCGAGAAGGGGCGGTCCACCCCGAAGTGGCGCGGCAGATGGCTGCGGGAACCGCGCAACTATACCGACAGACCGAGGATGGAGACTGTGTCATCGGCTTGGCCACTACCGGTGTTGCAGGGCCAGGACCGGATGGTGACAAACCTGCCGGCCTGGTGTACATCGGCTGCTCCCTGCCCTGTGGCTTCAATGGCATTCGTGCGCGTCAAACAGCTGCTTATGAGCTGCGTCTGAAGGGTGATCGGGAAGCCGTGCGGCACGAAACCGTGCAATGTATTCTGGAAAAACTGAGGACTCTTTCAGCACTTTCACAGGAATAATCCACGAATATGGGTGTTGACCATAGTGGACGTACGTATGAAAAGCGAAAGGGGCTGGCGGCATGGACACGATGACACTCACCAAGGAACAGATGGAACTCAAGGCGATGGTTCCCACGATGCAAAGCGGCAACGCCCGCGTCAGGGAACTCACCCCAGCCCAGCGCCGCGCGGTGATGTTCGCCCAGCAGCAGGTGCTGCGTGCCCGCGCGGCCAAAAAGGCCAAAGACGAGCGCCAGGCCGCATTGACCCGCATATGGCGGGAGGAAGACGCGGAACGCGTTTCCGCACGATCCATGTCGGCAGCCACGGAAGCCACCGACGAACCCAGAGAGGTATCGCTTCGCGAGGCCATCGGCCATGTACTGCGCGATCTGCGCACCCATGACCACAAAACGTTGCGTGAGGTGAGCGAAAAGGCCGGAGTGTCGTTGGGATACCTCTCCGAAGTGGAGCGTGGCCAAAAAGAGGCCAGCTCCGAGCTGCTGAGCTCGATTGCGCAATCGTTGGGCATCTCCACGGCGCAGATGCTGCGCATGGTCGCCGATTATCTCGATTCCGTCGCAATCTGATTCCTGTTGGACGTCTAACGCCCGGCGGCTTGTTCCGTCGGGCGTTTTCTTTTGGTTGCGCTTGCTGTGTACACTTGGGCGCGTGCAGGAACGTGAATTTTGGCAGTTGCTTGAAGAGGTACTCGGCCGTAGCTATGGCCGCGCGCTCGCACACGACCAAGTGCTTGATCGATTGAACGGTCTGACAGCCGTCGAAGCGCTTGAAATGGGGGAGGAGCCCCGCGTGGTATGGAACGTTCTGTGCGACCAGATGAACATTCCTGACTCCAAACGTTGGGGAAAGGACCATAACGCGCCACCAATGCCGGTGCGTTAGGCGGAGTTCGGCTATCGCAAAACACCGATTTCGAACAGATGTTCGGATAATGGGGTATAGTTATCCACAGAAGCACGGATTGGGCAGGTCGTCAACGGCTCGCCGCGAAGTTTCAGAATGCTGGAATTTCAAGGGAAAGCGGTCGTCGGCGTGTCGAAATGCATGTTCTTCGACCACAATGGCCGATTGAACTTGCGCAGATGGATGATGCGGTTTTACGGTGAATCCATTCATTCGTCTCGGTCAACAACAAGGAGTAGTCATGGCACAGACGAGCGCGGCAAAGAACGCCGCACAGAACAAGTCCGCGAATGGAATCGATCCGCGCCGTCAGGCCGCGCTCGACACAGCGCTCGCGCAGGTCGAGAAAAGCTTCGGCAAGGGATCGGCCATGAGACTTGGCGACCGCCCGGAACAGGATGTCGAGGTCATTCCGACCGGATCCTTGGCTTTGGATATGGCATTAGGCATCGGCGGCCTGCCTAAAGGCCGTATTGTGGAGATTTACGGACCGGAATCCTCTGGTAAGACCACATTGGCGCTGCATGTGGTGGCCAATGCCCAGAAGGCCGGCGGTGTGGCCGCATTCATCGATGCCGAGCATGCGCTCGATCCGGTCTATGCCCGTAAGCTGGGCGTCGACACCGATTCGTTGATCGTCTCTCAGCCGGACAATGGCGAGCAGGCATTGGAAATCGCCGACATGCTGATTCGTTCCGGCGCGCTTGACGTGATTGTCATCGATTCCGTCGCGGCCTTGGTGCCGAAAGCGGAAATCGAAGGCGAGATGGGAGACAGCCATGTCGGCCTGCAGGCGCGCCTGATGAGTCAGGCGTTGCGTAAGATGACCGGTGCGCTGGCGCAAGCCGGTACCACCGCCATCTTCATCAACCAGTTGCGTGAGAAAATTGGCGTGTTCTTCGGTAATCCGGAGACCACCACCGGCGGCAAGGCATTGAAGTTCTACGCGTCCGTACGTATGGACATCCGCCGTATCCAGACCATTAAGAACGGTGATGAGGCTGTCGGCAACCGTACCAAGGTCAAGGTTGTTAAGAACAAGATGGCTCCGCCGTTCAAGACCGCCGAATTCGATGTGCTGTACGGCGAGGGCATCTCCAAGGAAGGTTCCGTGCTTGATATGGCGTTGCAGGCCAACGTCGTCAAAAAGTCTGGCTCGTGGTTCACCTATGAGGGCGACCAGCTGGGGCAAGGACGCGAAAACGTGCGTCAGTTCCTCAAGGACAATCCGGAACTCACAGAGGAAATCGAGAACAAGGTCAAGGCGGCATTCGGTCTGATCAAACCTACCGACCAGTTCGCCGAGGACGATGGGGCGGAGGACGCCGCGGGCGCGCCGGATGATGGTAAGACGTCCAAAACTTCAAAAGCCGCCAAAGCCTGACATATGATCAGCGCCGAACGTTTCCTTAAGGAACAGGGCCTTCAGCCGGCGTCGGCCGATACTGGGGGCCTTGCCCTTTCTTCAGAGGATCCAGAACGCACGAACGTTCAGAGGTGGAACCGTCGAACGAAACCTGACCGTTCCAGTTTGTTCGCTGGAAGCGCAAATGCGACGAAAACGCCACGACACGCGCGACACGCTGGGCGTGTCGGGAACGGCGATTCTACTGCCGCAAAGGATCCAAATGATCTTGACGCATGCAGGGAAGCCGCATTGCGATTGCTGGACGCTGCGCCTCGACCTTCCGGCGCACTGCGTGAGCGCCTGATTGGTAAGGGCTATACCTCTGAAGTGGTTGACGACGTCATCGAAAGACTGACAAGGGTTCAACTGATTGACGATGAAGCCTACGCGCAATCCGCGGTGCGCTACTGTGCGACCCGTCTTATGGGATGTAGGGGCGCGGTCGCTGAGCTTACACGGAAAGGCGTCGACCGTAGGCTGGCCCAACAGGTTTGTGATGAGGCGGAATCCTACGGCGTGTTTACTGAAGCCGCATGGGAATTAGGCCGTAGAACCGCGAGAAAAACCGCCGGTCTGGAACGCGATGCACGTAGGCGCCGCTTCTGGAGCGCGGGCGGCAGAAAAGGCCATAATCCTGAGATTCTGCGCCAAATCGCACAGGAACTGTTTGATTGACGGCGACCGTTGACCAAGGGCGTGACGTCAGTTTCATAAAGAGGCTGGTGTAAAGAAATCCTCAAAACATAAAGAGTGGAGAGTGAGACCTCTTATACCCCGGGTTCTGTCGTGCCAACGGCACGGATGGCCATCCATCTCGACCTGGCGTTGCCGTCAGGCTCTAGCAGCCTACCCGAAGGCTTCGGACGAGCAGTCCTCGAACGCCTTCTGCTTGGCCTTGCTCCCGATGAGGCTTGCCATGCGGCCAACTGTCACCAGCGGCCCGGTGGTCTCTTACACCGCCGTTTCACCCTTACCCACCGGCCGAAACCGGTAAGGCGGTCTATTCTCTGCTGCGCTATCTCTCAGGTCGCCCTGGGCGGACGTTATCCGCCATCGTGCTCTATGGAGCCCGGAAGTTCCTCAACCGACAAAATCGGTCGCGGCCATCAAGAGGTCTCAAACGCACAACTATAGCAAGAGAATCGTCGAAAGCAAAGCGTAAAAAAACTTTTGTTTTCTCGGGGAGTTTTCCAGCAAATCACCAATCTTATGGATACAATGATGACTACCAAGCAGCGATGCAGCTGGTTGGTCCGTATATAGCGGTTAACACCGCTTGAGTCTAGGGAGGTCCACATGGAAATCGTCGTTACCGGACGTCATACGCAGATCAAGCAAAGGTTCCGTGACGTTGTCGAAAGCAAGATGAATCGTGTGACCGCTATCGCCCCGGATGCGCAGCGTGTCCAGATTGTGCTGTCCCACGAGGGCAATCCGCGTCAGGCCGACACCGCCAAGCGCGTTGAGATCACCGTCATCGCAGGTCGTACCGTGGTGCGTGCCGAAGCCTCCAGCGCCGACGAGTTCAGCGCGCTCGATTTGGCTCTCGACAAGCTGACGCTTCGTCTGCGCCGTACCCGCGACCGCCGCAAGGACCATCGTCGTGGCTACACCGATCCGGTCCCGGTCGATCTGGGCCCGGTCGAGCCGGTCGTCGTCGAGGAGCCGGAGCCGGAAGCGCCGAACAATAGCCCGGCCGACGCCGTTTCCGCTGATCTCGGCCCTGGCGAATCCGTCGAGGTCCAGGTCGGCGACACCCCAATCGTCATCCGCCGCAAGCTGCACATCGCCGAGCCGATGACCATTGACGAGGCCCTGTACGAGATGGAGCTGATCGGTCACGACTTCTTCCTGTTCGTCAACAAGGAAACCGGTCGTCCGTCCGTCGTCTACCACCGTCACGGTTGGAGCTACGGCGTCTTCGAAATCGACACTCCGGAGAATGTGGCCAAGAAGTAATGGCTAATGGCTGAAAACTGAACGATAAGAGGCTCGCATGTCATACATGCGGGCCTCTTTTCTTATGCGAAAAACAAGATACGTCAAAACTTACGTAAAATGGACGGAGCTTTTCGGAAATCGCGAGAAAGCGACTATCCTCAATCGAGGAAAGTCACCATACACAAAGGGAGTGATTGTGGTAGATATCGTTGACAAAGCCCTACGCATGGGTGAAGGCCGACAGATCAAGAAGCTTGAGAACGTGGCCAAAGCGACGAACGCCTTGGAGGACGAGATCGCGGCGCTTGACGACGAGGAGCTCAAGGGCCAGACCGCCAAGTTCAAGCAGCGTATCGAAAATGGCGAGTCCCTTGACAAGCTCATGCCGGAAGCCTTCGCCACCGTGCGTGAAGCTTCCAAGCGAACCCTGGGCCTGCGCCACTTCGACGTGCAGCTCATGGGCGGCGCCGCTCTGCACTGGGGCAACATCGCCGAAATGAAGACCGGTGAAGGCAAGACCCTTGTGGCCACGCTGCCGGCCTACCTGAACGCACTCGACGGTCAGGGCGTCCACGTCGTCACCGTCAACGACTATCTGGCCAGCTACCAGGCCGAGCTGATGGGCCGTGTCTACCGCTTCCTCGGCATGAGCACCGGCTGCATCATCACCAACCAGAAGCCGCCGGAGCGTCGCAAGCAGTACAACGCCGACATCACCTACGGCACCAACAACGAATTCGGTTTTGATTACCTGCGCGACAACATGGCGTGGGAGAAGTCCGATCTCGTACAGCGTGGCCATCACTACGCCATCGTCGATGAGGTCGATTCCATTCTCATCGACGAAGCCCGTACCCCGTTGATCATCTCCGGTCCGGCCGAAGGCGACGTGACCCGCTGGTACCGCCAGTTCGCGCGCCTGGTCCTGAAGCTCAACCGCGACGAGGATTACGAGGTCGACGAGAAGAAGAAGGTCGTCGGCATCCTTGATCCGGGCATCACCAAGGTCGAGGACTATCTCGGCATCGACAACCTGTACGAACCGAACAACACCGCATTGATCGGCTATCTGAACAACGCCATCAAGGCCAAGGAACTGTTCCTGCGCGACCGCGACTACGTCGTGACCGGCGGCGAAGTGCTCATCGTCGACGAGCACACCGGACGTATCCTGCCGGGCCGCCGTTACAACGAGGGTCTGCACCAAGCCATCGAAGCCAAGGAAGGCGTGGAGGTCAAGGCCGAAAACCAGACCTTCGCCACCATCACCCTGCAGAACTACTTCCGCATGTACGACAAGCTGGCAGGCATGACCGGTACCGCAGAGACCGAAGCCGCCGAATTCATGGGCACCTACAAGCTGGGCGTGCTGCCGATTCCGACCAACAAGCCGATGATCCGCGAGGATAAGGACGATCTGATCTTCCGTACCAAGAAGGAAAAGCTCGCCGCCATCGTCCGTGATGTGGTCAAGCGCCACAAGAAGGGCCAGCCGGTCCTGCTGGGTACCGCATCCGTGGAATCCTCCGAAGTCGTGTCCTCTCTGCTTGACGTGGCCAAGATTCCTCACCAGGTGCTGAACGCGAAGCAGCATGACAAGGAAGCCGCCGTTGTGGCCGTCGCAGGCCGTAAGGGCGCCGTCACCGTGGCCACCAACATGGCAGGCCGTGGTACCGATATCATGCTCGGCGGCAACGTCGAGTTCCTCGCCGATGCGAAGCTCAAGTCTGAAGGCTATTCTCCGGATGACACTCCGGACGAGTACGAGAAGCGTTGGCCGGGCACTTTGGCCGAAATCAAGGACCAGGTCAAGGACGAGCATGAGGAAGTCGTCAAGCTCGGCGGTCTGTACGTGCTCGGCACCGAGCGCCACGAATCCCGCCGTATCGACAACCAGCTGCGCGGCCGTTCCGGCCGTCAGGGAGATCCGGGTGAATCCCGTTTCTACCTGTCCCTCGAAGATGATCTGATGCGTCTGTTCAACACCCAGCTGGTGGCGCGTGTCATGGCCAAGGGCATGCCGGAAGGCGAGCCGATCGAAGCCAAGAGCGTTTCCAAGGGCGTGCGCACCGCACAGAAGGCCGTCGAATCGCGTAACTTCGAAATCCGTAAGAACGTGCTGAAGTACGATGACGTGATGAACAAGCAGCGCACCGTCATTTATGCGGAGCGTCAGGCTGTGCTGAAGGGCGCGGATATCCACGAGGACATCCTCAAGTTCATCGACGACACCGTGCTGAGCTACATCAAGGGCGCCAACAACGGTTCCGACAAGCCGGCCGATTGGGATTGGGACGGTCTGTTCAAGGCCATCTCCTCCGTGTACCCGATCGCCGTGGAGCAGGAAGCGGCCAAGGACGCCGTCGACAAGCTCAAGGGCGACAAGGCCGTTGAGGCCCTGAAGGAGCTCATCGTCTCCGACGCCAAGGACCAGTACTCCAATTTCGAAGACAAGCTCGGCAGCGAAGGCCTGCGCCAGCTCGAGCGCCGCGTGGTGCTCGCCGTGCTCGACCGCAAGTGGCGTGAACACCTCTACGAGATGGACTACCTCAAGGACGGCATCGGCCTGCGCGGTATGGGCCAGCGCGACCCGCTGGTCGAATACCAGCGTGAAGGCTACCAGATGTACAACTCCATGATCGAAGCCATCAAGGAGGAAACCATCCAGCTGCTGTTCCACGTGGACATCGAACGCGTGGCCATGACCGAGGACGAGGAGACCGAATCCGATGAGGATGAGGCCGTGAACGCCGCCGAGGCCGTAATGGGTCTGGACGGCGAAGCCGCCGCGACCGGCGAATCCGCTCCTGCAGAGCCGGAGACCGATGACGAGGCCGAAAAGACCACCATCGATGAACTGGCTGACGAGCAGAAGAACGAGAAGGGCATCGTCGGCATGCAGCCGATCAGCCATGCCGAAGGCAAGGTCCCGGCCAACAAGCGTCCGAAGAGCGAGGAACTCCACTCTCCGTGGGCGGATGGCCGCACTTTCCCGGGAACCGGCAAGAACGCCCAGTGCCCATGCGGTTCTGGCCGTAAGTACAAGATGTGCCACGGCCAGAACGAGCAGTGATTCGCTGAGTCGCTGACTTGCTCATGACATAACCTCCCCCGACCGTAATCGGGGGAGGTTTTCTTTTTTGAAGAATCTTCGATGGGCCGTTTCGTGATATGGACGTGCGGACGTGGGGAAACGTCCAATCGTTACAATTGGCGGCATCAGAACAACAATAAAGGCGTGCGACAGCGCCAAGGAGGGCATCATGGCCGAAATCACATGGAAGTCGATCCTCACCAAGCTGGTCGGAGGGGACCACTTGAGCGCCGAGGAATCCGAGTGGTTCGTCGATGACCTCATGAACGGCAATGCCGATCCGGCGGCCGTTGGCGCGGTACTCGCCACCCAGCAGCAGTTGGGGCTGACCCCCGACGAAGTGCGTGGCGCGGCGAAGGCCATGGTGGCCCATGCCATTCCGCTGTACATCGACGGTGAAACCACCGACATCGTCGGCACCGGTGGCGACGGAGCCTCCACCGTGAACCTGTCATCCATGGGGGCCGTCGTAGCCGCGGCCGCAGGCGTAAAAGTCGTCAAGCACGGCAATCGTGCGGCCTCATCCAAGTGCGGCACTGCTGACTGCTTCGAAGCGCTCGGCCTGCCCATGGATTTGACTCCGGAACAAGTGAGCGAAGTCGGCAACGAATGCGGCATCGCATTCGCTTTCGCACGCACCTTCCACCCCGCCATGCGTTTTGTCGGTCCGATTCGCGCCGCGCTCGGCGTGCCATGCGTGTTCAACGTGCTTGGTCCGCTGACCAACCCGGCAAGCCCGAAGCATATGGCCGTCGGCTGCGCTAATCGCAAGATGAGCCCGATCATGGCCGCCGTATATGCGGCGAACGGCCAGATCGGCATGGTCTACACTTCCCATGAGGGCCTTGACGAGATGGCACCGACCGGTCCGGTCTCCATTTGGGAATTCAAGGACGGCAAGGTTACCGAAAACAAATTCGATCCGACCGTCGAACTCGGCCTCGCCAAAGTCACCATCGCAGATCTGAAGGGTGGCGAACCGACGCTCAACGCGCAGCTGGCACGAGACTTCTTCGCAGGCAAGGATGTGTCGTTCCGTACCACCGCGCTGCTGAACGCCGCTTCCGCAATCGTCGCCGACGGTCATTTGGTGCCGGGCGACGCAAGCTTGGCTGACCGGTTCAAAGCCGCCTACGCCATCGCGGAGCAGACCGTCGACTCCGGCAAGGCCACGGCGCTGCTTGACAAGTGGATCGCCATCGCCCAAGCTGCGAAGAAAGCCTGAAAACGCTGACAACGTATGTGTATGTGAAGGCCCCGGCGTAAATATGAACCGCACCCCGATTGTTGGACTGAAGAAATTCAGATTCGATGATCGGAGGTGCGGTTCTTTCGTATGCGTGAGGATCGAAGGAGACGTTACGACGACGGGTTCCGGCGCGAGGCGCTGGAGCTCATCAAGTCCGGAGCCGGCAAGGACACGCTCGCCAGAAGGCTTGCCATACCGGTGTATACCGCGAGAAACTGGATCAGGCTGTACAGGTCCAACGGCGAGGAGGCGGTCATGGGAGGCGGCGGCGGCAGACGCTACGACTGGGAGACGAAGGTCGCCGCGGCGCGCGACCACGTCGAGAACGGTCTGACCAAGACGGAGGCCATGGCCAGGCACGGGATCGCGAGCATCGCGTACCTGAAGGCGAAGGTCGCGTACCTGGAAAAACTCCGGGCCCTGCGGGCGTCCAAGTCACGCGGCGCGAGCGAAGCGCCGTCGTCCGACTGCTCGCAGGGCGGGGACACCGGCTCGACCACCTCCTGAGGATAGCCGGGGTGCCGAAATCCACGTACTACCACCACCTGTCGCGCCCGGCGCACGTGTCCAGGTCGGACGTGGAGCCGATGGTACGGGAGATATGGGAGCGCACCCCGAACGGGTGCGGCCACCGGCAGGCGCGCATGTGCCTGGTCCACGAGTTCGGCACGCGCATATCCGCCAAGACCGTGCTCAGGGTCATGCGCCGTATGGGCTGAGATGCGCCATCCGCTCCAGGAACCCGTGGAGACGCTACAGCTCGTACAGGGGCGAGACGGGCGACCGCGTGCATAACCTGCCCGAACGCGACTTCGACGCGGCCCGTCCGTTCTCCAGGCTCGGCACCGACGTCACCGAGTTCAAGGTCGCCGGCTCCAAGGCGTACCTCGCTCCCGTGTACGACATGGCCAGCAAGGAGATCGTGGCTTGGGACGTGAGCCGCAGTCCGGACCTCGGGCAGCAGAGGCGCCTGCCCGCCATGCTCGCGGAGCGCCTGCCCGCCGGCACGGAGCCGATCCTGCACTCGGACATGGGATGGCAGTACCAGCACCAATGGTGGAGGAAGGAGCTCGAACGCCCCGGCATCCGCCGGTCCATGAGCCGCAAGGGCAACTGCCTGGACAACGCGGCGGCCGAGCAGGTCTTCGGCCACTTGAAGGACGAGTTCTACCGCGGCCGTGTGTTCGACTCGTACGAACAGTTCAAACGCGAGCTGGACGCCTACATCATCCATTGGAACACCAGACGACGCCAGATACGACTCGAGGGACACACCCCGGAGGAGTTCCGGAGCATGTCCCTCGCGGTCTAGGGCTGTATCCTAATTAACAACGTCCAACAAACGGGGCGCAGTTCAATAACCGCCGGGGCCTTCACATAGATGGATGTATTCAGTTTGTCGCCAAAGAATCGTCAGACGCGTGCTCCATCATCGAATTCGTCGGTACGCGTTTCACGATGCCCTTTATGCTGCACGATGAGGCCAGCGGCGCCGACCAGCGCACACAAACCGAAAATCGAACCAAGAATCGAAGCCAACGCCGGAACGAACACGGAAGCGATAATGCCGATGACGCCGGCCACCAGCAATATCCAGAACACCAGTTTTGACAGTTTCACATGGCCGATTTCAGGATTCGGCGGCACGAAGTCGTCACCGTAACGGTCCATGACCCGATCCGTGTCAAGCCAGCTCGAACCAGTGAAATCGCGCGGCCCACGACCATTCGCCGGCGCATCATTGGTGAACGTGCCCTGATCCAAGTCATCGATGGACAGCAAAGCCTCTTTTTCCCGACGTTGCGCATGCTTCTCGAAACGTTTCGCGCTACGCGAACGTTCCACGGCCTTCAAATCGTCAGCATGCGAATCCGCAAACTCGGCCCAAGCCGCATCCAAGTCGTCCATTGGAGAGCCGCCACCATGCGACGCGTCATTTGGGCGTTCTTCATCGTCATTGCTATTGTTGAGGTCAGTCATACTTATACTCTAATCGGGCGGACGCCAATCCGCCGGGAGGATTGTGAAGAATGCTCTATTGGTTTTTCGTCAAAGGCTTGGGACCTATCGCCATCCACCGTTTGGGACCGACCGCGCAAGGACTTGAGAACATTCCGCACGAAGGTGGCGCCATCATCGCAGCCAACCATCTTGCCGTCATCGACGATGCGTTGCTGCCGTTGACCTGCCCGCGCATGATTCATTTCATGGGCAAGGCCGAATATTTCGAAGGCAAAGGCATCAAAGGCAAATTCAAGAAATGGTGGTTCACGTCAGTCGGCGTGTTCCCCGTGGACCGTTCCGGCGGTTCCAAATCACTTGGCGCACTGAACCACGCCCGTGAGATCATCGAGGACGGACATCTGTTCGGCATTCACATCGAAGGTACTCGCAGCCCCGATGGACGTCTTTACAAAGGACATACCGGCGCGGCGCGTCTGGCATTCGAAACCGGTTGCCCCATTATTCCGGCCGCCATCATCGGTTCGCGTGAACTGCAGAAGCCAGGACAGGTCATTCCGAACAAAGGCAAGTCCAAGGTGATTTACGGCAAGCCGATTGAAGTCGAGAAGAAATCCGCCGACCAGATTACCCACGATGATTTGCGTTCGCTTACCGACCGCGTGACCCGTGAGATCCAGAAGATGAGCGGACAGGAATACGTCGACGAATACGCGCAGAAGGTCAAGGCCGAGCTCAAAGCCCAGCAGGAGGCCGAAGCGCAGGCACAAGCCGAATCCGCTGCCAAGAAGGCATAAGTTTTCAGCGAGGTTCATTCCAAACCAATCAGGGGTGTCTGTTCCGAAGAATGTTTTCGGAACAGACACCCCTGATTTCTATTTTGTAATCAGGATAATCAGTCGAACAGCGACGAATACATTTTCAAGGTGACGGTATTCGGCGTGCCATCCTCCTGACGCAGTCGCACCTCGGTGCCTCCTACCGGATCCTGCGAAGCGACCTTCTTGTCTTGACTGGAGTCAAGTGTCAGTTGCGAGCTGATCTTCACACTGAATCCCAGCTTCTCCAATGCGGCTTTGGCAGCGGCGGCTTTCTGTCCGACATAATTCGGCAGCGTTACGGTTTCCGGTCCCTTCGACACCACCGCATTGACGCTATCGCCCCAGTGCAACTCGTCTCCGGTCTTCGCGGAAGCGGAAATCACCTGTCCTTGCGGAATCTTGTCATCGAATTGCTCGGTCCAGTTGACGGTGAGCTTGAGCGCATCAAGCGTCTGCTGCGCCTCATCCTTCGATTTGCCCACGACGTCCGGCATGGTAACCGGTTTCGGTCCTTGGGACAGCGTGACGGTAATCTTCGCGTTATGGGGCAGAGTCGCGCCGGGATCCACGCTTAAATCAAGCAACGCGCCCTGAGGTACGTCCATGGAATACGCGTCATCATTGGCCGGAGTCTGTTCGATGTTGTCGAAACCGGCACGCTTCAACGCGTTGATCGGATCCTTGCCGTTCGCACTGGTGGCATCGAGAATGTCTGTGGGAACAGTGCCCTGCTTAATACCCTTGGACACTACCACCTTGACCTTTTGATGATGACGTTTGCTCACATGCGAACCGACATTCTCCGGGTCGGTGGAGATGACATTGCCAGCCTTGACGGAATCACTGAACGCCTCGGTCTCTTCGTACTCGATGTTGGAGAATTTCAGCAGTTCCTCATAGGCGTTCCATTTGATGTTGGAAATACGGCAGGGCTCCGAATCGGAACATGTGAGATCTGCCGGCTGAGGCATGGTCCAGTAGCTGCCCGGTCCTCGGAAATACCACCAGGCATAGCCTCCACCGCCTGCGCAGGCAAGCACGATGGCTGCTACGACGGCGATGATGACAGGTGCACGCTTGCCACTGCGTTTCGGCTGTCCACCACTGACCGGACCGTTCGAGGGGGAAGCTGGAACGTTGTTGGCGGGGACGTCGTTCTTTTCCAAAGCCAAGCGGGTGGTTGCCTCCGGATCTGCCTGCTGCGCCGGCATGACGGTGGTTTTGTTCGGGTTTTCCGGATTGAACTGTCGTGTACGATCGTCGTTCTGACGCACAGGCGGTGCTGGAGGAGCGGGCGGTAGCGGCATCTGCCGGGTGCCATCGCCGGGCATGGTGTCGGCGGCATCGTTTGCGGCCGGGGAAACGGCTGACAGACGGTATTGCCAGTCGTCGATGGTGAGGTTCGATTGCAACTGCTGCAATTCGTCGAATGCCACGGACGCATCCTGGGGACGGTCCTCGACCGCGCGCGCCGTAAGACGGGCGAGGAATGCGGCCACGCCTGCATTGATGCCCGGACAAGCGGTCGTGATATCCGGCACATCCTCATGCACGTGCTTGAACACCAGCGTCACCGGATTGTCCGCGGTGAACGGCACCTTGCCGGCCAGCATCTCCCAAGCCATGATGCCTACGGAATACAGGTCTCCCTGCGGCGTTGCCTGATTGTGCTGAATCATTTCTGGCGCCAGATAGGCGGCCGTGCCCAGCAGCATGCCGGTGGAGGACAGCGTGGCCTGCGACACCGCCTTGGCCAGGCCGAAATCGGTGATCTGCACATGTCCTCGGTCATTGAGCAGAATATTCTCCGGTTTGATATCGCGGTGCACCACGCCTGCGCGATGCGCCGAAGCCAAGCCGTCCAACGTCTCACCGACTATGCGTAGCGTCTCACGAACGCTGAACGTGACTTGCTGGTTCATTTCGTACCGCAGGTTCACGCCATGCACGTACTCCATGACAAGAAAATCCAGTCCATCGAACTCACCGGTGTCATACACCTGCACGATATGGGGATTGGCTATTGCTGCTGCGGAACGGGCCTCGCGATGGAAACGTTCCACGAACTGGTCGCGTTGTGGGCCCTGTGCCAGCTGCGTGTGCATGATCTTAATGGCGACGGTGCGTCCCAGACGCTCGTCAACAGCTTGATACACCGTGGCCATGCCGCCATCGGCGATTCTGCTGACGACTCGGTACCGGCCTTCGATGACCTGGCCTTCGGGGGCATGCTGGGCTTCACTCATGGCTAATCGGTACGATTCCTTCTTCAAAAAACGTTTCGCGACAAAGATGTGTTCACTTGTAGTCTACAAGGAATGGTTTGCGGAAGATGCGATGAACACGGGTCTTTCACAGTGCGGCGGCATCAGCCCTGTTCCCGCACAATCGGTACGAAACGTGCGCATGCTTCGGTAAGCATGTCTTTGCGATCTTGCGATAGTTCAAGCGTCTCGATGGCGGCCTTCGACTCGAGCCACAGACCGGCGATCCGTTCCTTGGAACGTGCGATGGCACCAGTGGACTCGAACAATGCGATGGCACGCCTAACATGTGCCTCGTCACGTGATTCGGCTTCCCACATGTCGATGAGTTCACGTCGTTCGACATCGCCGGCAGCCTCAATCGCATCGGCCAGCAACACCGTGCGTTTGCCTTCACGGATATCACCGCCCACCGGTTTGCCGGTATTGCGGCTCGACCCGATGACGTCCAGAAGATCATCCGCGAGCTGGAACGCCAAACCAAGCGGCAATCCAATCGCCAGTGCGAGCCTGCGCGCGTCCGCAGGGGCGAGGCCGGCGGCAAGCATACCGAATTCCAAAGGTGCGATAGTGGTATAACTGGCGGTCTTCCAACGGAAGACATTCAAAGAGGCCGACGCCAGCTCTTCAGGATCGTCTAACGTATTGAGTTCCACGGCCAAATCGAGTACTTGGCCGATTTCCACTTCACGGTGCATATTCAGGAAGGCCGACACCACGGAAGATCCGGAGCCAAGCCGGCAAGCCGCTTTATTGGCGATATCCACGCTCGCGGTGGCCAGCATATCACCCAACATGATGCCCAAACCATGGCCGATGGCATCACTATGGGTATCCGTGGCAAGCGCACGATGAGCGGACGGCTTGCCACGGCGCAGATCGGAATCGTCGATGATGTCGTCATGCACCAACGCGCCGGTCTGAAACACTTCGATCGCGCATGCCAGATCCAACACCGCATCCATATCACGTTCCGCCACATCCTGCGGCGCGAACGCACGGAACGCATCCAACGTCAGCAACGCCCGCAGACGTTTGCCGCCCTCACTTGACGTGACCGCCTGCTGCGCCACCGCATCAGCGACGGCTTTGCAGGAATTCGCCACCGGATCGTCCGCATGCAGGAACGAAAAATCCCTTACCAGCGAGAGCGTGCGCGTTTCAATCTGTTCCAAATCGGAAGAGCTAGTCATGGGTCAAGGTTATCCACACACATTCGACAAGAGGAAAACATAATGATTGCAGCGGGTGAGACGGTGCCGGACGTTTCGTGACACGCCGAGCTTCACGTTCTCCGACCACAGGGGTCCCGAAACGCCTCATTGCATTGCCGGATGATGCATAGTTCCAACAAAGCGGCCTGCATCAAGCGACCGCTCCGATACGCCAAGGAGGACGAGACATGAAGACGATCGACGAGCCCATGCCGATATGCGAAGCCGAGATGGAACGGCTTGAAGACCAATTGGTGGAGGATTGCAAATCGCTGGGCATGGCGGAGAGCATACGCGATTTCCTGCAGGAGCCATTCTCGGAATGGATGGATGAGCTGGCCGATGAATCGTCGGGAGATGACGATTCATCGCCAGAATGCAGACTGTCCAGAAACGGTGCGGGAGCACTTGCCATCGCCATGCAGCAGACCATGGCGGTGCGTGACGCGCTGCTGGTCTCCATCATCGTGGATGAACGACGTTCGTCACGTGACTTTCTCATGGGATTCATGGCCAATCCGACACTTCCCGGCAACACGCGTCATCTGGAGGAATCCCTCAACGGATCGTTCCGTGACGCATCAAGAAAACCCGACACGAAACGTTGCGACAACGGCGTCAACATGATGTTCGACATCATCGGGATGGTCCCCGAACGGTATCATGTGCAGCCATTGGCCATCATCAGTTATGTGCTGTGGTGGATGGGCGATGAGCGCGCCATGCTGTGCGCGATGCGTGCGCTCGCGTTGGATGAGAATTGTTCGCTCGCGGCGATCATCTGCTCCGCGGCGCATCGTCATATCGGACCGGCATGGGCCGAAGAGACATAGAGCAACACGCCGAAAGGAAGCGGTACTTGCGCATGGTGAGCTCAACACGCGGGAATAATCGTCCTCGCAAGATGGTTAACTCACATAGTTGACGATTTGCCCTTGCCAGAAGTGGGTCCATATGGTATACGCTTCCGGCGGGATCAATAGGAGGATAAGTTTGGCCACCAAGGAAACGACGGTAAATACGGAACAGACTGATCTGACCGAAAAGACCACCTCCGGAAAAAAGGCCTCCACGCGCAAGCCTGCTGCCAAGAAGAGCGAGTCCTCAAAGACCGCTACGAAGACGTCGCGCAAGACGGCCGCGAAGAAGACCTCCGCCGCCAAGAAAAGCAAGAAAGCGGAAGAAGAAGAGAACCTGATCGAGCAGGACGCCCCTGAAGACGATCCCGTCGAGGATGCCGATCTTGATGATTTCGACGATGACCTTGATGACGTGGACGACGAAGGGGAGGATGACGACCTCGACGAGGACAATATCGACGAGGATGACGATTCCGAACTGGAAGACGATGACGAAGACAAGCGCAAAAAGCCGGAAGAGCCCAAGGAAAAAGGCGCTTTCGTGGTGCGTGACGATGATGACGACGACAATCTGACGCCGTCCGGCAATCCGAAGCGTCGTGTGATCGCAGCCGGCGCCACCGCAGATCCGGTCAAGGATTACCTGAAGCAGATCGGCAGAGTGAACCTGCTGAACGCCGAACAGGAAGTCGACCTGTCCGAACGCATCGAGGCCGGTCTGTACGCCCAACATCTGCTGGACACGGAATCCGACAAGATGGATTTCAAGCGCCGGCGTGAACTGAAGTGGGCCGCGAACGACGGCAAGCGCGCCAAGGACCATCTGCTGGAAGCCAACCTCCGACTCGTGGTCTCTCTTGCCAAGCGCTATACGGGCCGTGGCATGCTGTTCCTCGATTTGATTCAGGAAGGCAATCTTGGTCTGATTCGTGCCGTAGAGAAGTTCGACTGGAAGAAGGGCTTCAAGTTCTCCACGTACGCCACATGGTGGATTCGCCAGGCCATCACCCGTGCCATGGCTGATCAGGCCCGCACCATTCGTGTGCCTGTGCATATGGTGGAAGTCATCAACAAGCTGTCCCGCGTGCAGCGCCAGATGCTTCAGGACCTCGGCCGCGAACCTACGCCGGACGAACTGGCCCGTGAGCTCGACATGCCGGTCGAGAAGGTGCAGGAAGTGCAGAAGTACGGGCGTGAGCCGATTTCCCTGCACACGCCGCTGGGCGAGGATGGCGATTCCGAGTTCGGTGATCTGATCGAAGACACCGACGCCATCGCACCGTCCGATGCCGTCGCCTTCTCGCTGTTGCAGGAGCAGTTCAAGCAGGTGCTTGAAACGCTGTCTCCGCGTGAGGCTGGCGTCATCAAGATGCGCTACGGTTTGGAGGACGGCCAGCCGAAGACGCTGGATGATATCGGACGTGTGTATGGCGTGACGCGCGAACGTATCCGCCAAATCGAATCGAAGACCATGTCCAAGCTGCGCCATCCGTCCCGTTCGCAGACGCTGCGCGACTTCCTGGACCAGTGATAGTAATCAGACGCGAGTAAATGAAGTCGAGAAACCGGCATGAACGCAGGGTTTCTCGACTTCATGTCTTGTAAGGCGACAATTGAAAGGGAACATGGCTAAGGATAATTACGGTGCTGAGAGTCTTACCGTGCTCGAAGGCTTGGATGCGGTGCGCAAACGTCCGGGCATGTACATCGGCACGACCGACAGCCAGGGCCTGATGCACTGCCTGTGGGAGATCATCGACAATGCCGTCGATGAGGCTCTTGCGGGAGCCTGCAACCACATCATCGTGACCTTGCATGACGATGGTTCCGTTGAAGTGGCGGACAATGGCCGAGGCATTCCGGTGGACGTGGAGCCGAAAACCAAGCTCACCGGCGTGGAAGTGGTGCTGACCAAGCTGCATGCCGGCGCCAAATTCGGCAATTCCTCGTATGGCGCTTCCGGCGGTCTGCATGGTGTCGGCTCATCCGTTGTGAACGCATTGAGCTCCCGTCTCGACGTGGAAGTGGATCGTGACGGCAAAACCCACCACATGGCTTTCCATCAGGGCCACCCCGGAGTGTATTCCGACGTTGATCCGGAACACCCGTCTCCCGATTCGCCATTCAAGAAGACGCGCAAGAATCGTCCCACCGAACTTGAGATCATCGGCAAAGTCAGTCCGAAGACCACGGGTACCCGCATCCGCTATTGGGCGGATCCGGAGATTTTCAACGACACCGCTGAATTCAGCTATGACCAGCTCATCGACCGTGTACGGCAGACCAGTTTCCTGGTGCCAGGGCTGAAAATCACCGTCATCGACGAGAACATTCCCGAAACCGGCGACGAGTCCATTGACGAAATGCTGGAAGTCGATGACAATGTCATCGAACAGGTGACGGAAGAGAACACGTCCGCTGAAACGGATGATATCGGAACCTCTGCCGACATACTGCAGGAGGATTCAGCCGAAGCTGATGAATCAGCCGAATCGCAAGAAAACGATGCTGCCACGCAATCGCAGGAAACCGTTTCCCAACCCGTGCAGCCGAAATATCCGCATGCGCGCGTCGAAGAATTCTGCCATACCGGAGGCGTGAAGGATTTCGTCGACTTCCTGTCCAAAGGCGAAGCGGTCTCCGATATTTGGCGCATCGCCGGCGAGGACACGTATGTTGAAGAAACGCAGGCGGTCGGAGACGATGGTGAACTGCATGCGCAGAAGGTGACGCGTGATTGCGCAGTCGATATCGCCATGCGATGGACCAACGGCTACGACACCACCATGCGCAGCTTCGTCAACGTGGTGGAGACGCCCGGCGGCGGCATGCACGTGGACGGCTTCCTCCAAGGCATCACCAAGCAGGTGCGCAAGGCCATCGAGGACAACGCGCGCAAACTCAAGGTGAATCTCAAGGATTCCCATATGAAGGTGGAACGTGACGACATTCTCGCCGGTCTGGTGGCCGTCGTCACCGTCCGCATCGCCGAACCGCAGTTCCAAGGCCAGACCAAGGACGTGCTCGGCACCGCGCAAGTCAAGCCGATCGTCTCCAGAATGACCGATAAGCAGTTCGGTGAGATGATTACCGGCTCCAAACGCGGTTACAAGGAACAGTCCGGCCGCGTGCTGGAGAAAATCGTCGGCGAAATGCATGCCCGCGTGCAGGCGCGCAAGACCAAGGAAGTCACACGCCGTAAGAACGCGCTTGAATCCGCGTCCATGCCGCCGAAACTGTCCGACTGCCAGCCCGGCAATGACGATGTAGCCGAACTGTTCATCGTCGAGGGTGATTCCGCATTGGGCACAGCCAAGGCCGCCCGTAATTCCGGTTTCCAAGCGTTGCTGCCGATTCGAGGCAAAATCCTCAACGTGCAGAAGGCATCGCTCGCGCAGATGCTGTCCAACAAGGAATGCGCAGCCATCATCCAGGTGGTCGGCGCAGGCTCCGGCGCAAGCTTCGACATCGAACAGGCCCGATACAACAAGATCATCATGATGACCGATGCCGATGTCGACGGCGCGCACATCCGCATCCTGCTGCTGACGCTGTTCTACCGGTACATGCGGCCGCTTATCGAATACGGTCATGTGTATGCCGCCGTGCCGCCGCTGCATCGTATCGCGTTGACGGGTACGCATAAGGGCGAGTACATCTACACGTATTCCGATGATGAGTTGGCAGGCAAACTCGCCGAGCTTGATAAAAAGCACATCGGCTACAACGAGGACATCCAGCGTTACAAGGGTTTGGGTGAGATGGACGCCGACCAGCTGGCCGATACCACCATGGATCCGCGCACCCGTATGCTGCGCCGTATCCGCATGGAGGACGCCGAACAGGCCAGCCACATCTTCAGCCTGCTCATGGGTGATGACGTGCCGCCGCGCAAGGCGTTCATCGTGGAGAACGCCGACGATTTCGACCGTTCCAAGATCGACACCTGATCTTGATTGCATGGGAGGTAGGTTCCGTTCCGTCGAAACCCGCCTTCCGCATTTTTTGCCGGAACCAACGCCTGCTCGCTTCTTGGAACAGGACCGAAAACAAGACCGAATCATGCTTCGACCGGAATCAGACGTTGAATCGGTACCGCAAATCGCTAGTTACCGTTTGGTAGGTAACTGCGGGTAAACTGTATGACGAATTCGGACCATCGCGTCCATGGAACCATCAAAGGAGCTGATTCATGGCTAATCTGCTGCTTGCCGTGATTTATGTGGCTTTCATCAGTCTGGGCTTGCCGGATGCCGTGCTCGGGGCCGCCTGGCCGACGATGGGCACCGATTTGAATGCGCCTGTTTCCTGGGAGGGTGGCATTTCCATGACCATTTCGGCGGGCACCATTGTGTCCGCGTTGCTGTCCGATCGAATGACTTTGCGATTCGGCGCGGGCAAGGTCACTGTGGTATCCGTGGCATTGACGGCGTTCGCTTTGTTCGGTTTCTCGATCGCGCCGAATTACTGGATGCTGCTGTTGTTCGCGATTCCTTATGGATTGGGAGCAGGCGGCGTCGACGCCGCGTTGAACAACTATGTCGCGATCCACTATGAAAGCCGTCACATGAGCTGGCTGCACGCCATGTGGGGATTGGGCACGCTGCTTGGCCCGTACATCATGGCGTATGCATTGGGCGCGGGTCAAGGCTGGTCGTGGGGATACCGGTACATCTCCATCCTGCAGATAGCGCTTACCGCGGTACTGGTTTTCAGCCTGCCACTGTGGAAGACACGCACCGCACAAGACACCGAAGAGACAACTGAGGGTGACGGACCGCGTAAGCCGCTCGGTATCCGTGGCGTGCTCGCGATTCGTGGCGCACGCGAGATCCTCGTCATGTTCTTCTGCTATTGCGCGCTTGAATCCACCGCCATGCTGTGGGCCAGCAGCTATATGGTGCTCGGCAAGGGCATCGATAAGACCACGGCCGCCATGTGGGGAAGCCTGTTCTGTATCGGCATCACCGTCGGGCGTCTCGCAAGCGGATTCCTCACCATGAGATTGAGCGATCCGTCTATGATCCGCCTCGGTCAGGCCCTGGTATTGACGGGTGTCATCATCATGCTGCTGCCGCTGCCGCATCACATCGGCACCATCGCGGGACTGATGGTCATCGGCCTGGGATGCGCGCCGATCTATCCATGCGTCATCCATTCCACTCCTGCTTATTTCGGCGAGGACAAATCGCAGGCCATCGTCGGCATGCAGATGGCTTGCGCCTATGTGGGATCGATGTGCATGCCGCCGCTGTTCGGGCTGATCGCGCAACATGTTTCGGTCAACCTGTTCCCGTTCTATCTGGTGGTGTTCCTGGCGCTGATGGTCGCCATGCATGAGACTTTGCGCCGCAAGTGCGGCGACCGTGCGGCCGCCTGACGACGCCATATGTGAGACGCTCGAATGTGTCAGCCGGGCGGTGTGCTCGAATGAGCCGACGACGGTGGATGACGAGCTTTCCGCCGGTTGTGGATGATGTCTGAAGGCGATGCCATAATCGAACGTATGTACGAATGCATGGACTTGTTCTCGGAGGCTACCAATGCCTGGTTCAAGCATGCGTTCAATGCTCCGACGGAGGCGCAACGTTTGGCATGGCCGGCCATCCGCTCCGGCGAGAACGTGTTGGTGGTGGCGCCCACCGGCTCCGGCAAGACATTGTGCGCCTTCCTTTCCGCAATCGACCGTCTGATGACGAAGGAGGGCGATGACTTATTGCGGACGTCCGGCGGTGGGGACGGCACGGCTGAATCCGATTGCAATGCCAAGAAACGTAAACCCGTCCGCGGCGTCAAGGTCCTGTATATTTCGCCATTGAAGGCTCTGGGCGTGGATGTGGCCAAGAACCTCCAAGCGCCATTGGCTGGCATCGCCGGACAGTGCGAGGCGATGGGATTGCCATCGCCGAAAGTCAGCGTGGGCATACGAAGCGGCGACACCACGCCGCAGGAACGGCGCAGAATCGTCAGCCATCCGCCGGATATCCTCGTAACCACGCCAGAATCGCTGTTCCTGCTGCTCACCTCCAAGGCGCGACGGATACTTTCCGCCGTTGATACCGTTATCGTGGATGAAGTGCACGCCATCGCGGGCTCCAAACGTGGCGCGCACCTGGCGCTGAGCTTGGAACGATTGGAAAGCCTTGCCGGCCGGTCTGTCCAACGCATCGGGCTTTCCGCCACTGTGGAACCGCCGGCCGAAGCCGCACGTTTCCTTGGCGGCACGCGGCCGGTACGCGTCATCAGACCCGAATCGCACCCCGACATGGATCTGAAAGTGGTGGAACCGCTTTCGGCCATGCGCGATCCCGTCTCCGACGACGCAGGGCGGAGGGCAGGCGCCGTGAAACTTCCGAACCGCCATACCACGCATATTTCCGGGGTGGGTCCTGCCATGGAGGCATTGGCGGAACGTAAAGGACTGACTTCGGTCGGGGGAGATGAACATACCTCACGGGTTTCGACCGGAGGTTCGGTATGGCCGGCCATCGAACGCAGCGTGCTTGACGAAGTGCTGAAACACCACACCACCCTCGTGTTCGTCAACTCCCGTGGCCTTGCGGAAAAACTCACCGCACGGCTCAACGACCTGTATGCGCAATTGCGCACATCCCGGAAAACTGGGTCTGAAACCGCCGTCAAAGCGGACGCAGGGCGGGATGCGCTGTCCGACCGTAGGCTTGGCCGAACGGACTTGAGTGTGTCGGACAACGCATCCCAGCCGGAGTCCACAGCCAGTGATTCCACCCAGCCGTATCCGGATCTGGGCTCCCCGGAAGGCCGTGAAGGCTTCGCCAAACACTACGATTCCGTGGTCGGATCCACCACCATGCTGGTCTCCTCGCATGCGGACGCCGACGCGATCGCCATGGCGCATCATGGTTCCGTTTCCAAAGACCGGCGCAAACAGATCGAAGAGCAGCTCAAACGCGGCCAATTGCGTTGCGTGGTCGCCACATCGAGCCTTGAACTCGGCATCGACATGGGTTCAGTGGATCTGGTCATCCAGATCGCACCGCCATTGTCCGTGTCCTCGGGATTGCAGCGGGTGGGGCGCGCCGACCACAAGGTCGGGGGAGTCTCGCATGCACTGTTCTACCCGATTACACGAGAGCAAATCATCGGCACGGCCGCAAGCATCGAATGCATGCGCTCCGGAGACATCGAAACACTGACCATTCCATGCACCCCCTTGGACGTGCTTGCCCAGCAAACCGTCGCCGCCGCGGCGATGGATGATCTGAAACCAGACGACTGGTACGTGACCGTGCGCAAGGCCGCGCCATTCGAAGATCTCGACAGAACCATGTTCGATGCTGTGATGGGCATGATGACCGGTGCCTACAACGGCGAGGATTTCTCCGCCTTCCGACCTCCATTGCAATACAACGAAGAGGCGGGTCTCATCTCCGCGCGCCCTGGCGCTCAACGACTGGCCGTGACCAGCGGAGGCACCATACCCGACCGAGGAACCTACACCGTGGTGCTTCCCGAAGAAGGCTCCGGACCGGGCCCACGCAAAGTGGGGGAGCTGGATGAGGAAATGGTGTACGAATCCCGGGTTGGAGACGTCATCACCCTCGGCACATCGACCTGGCAGATCCAGGAAATCACCCGGGACCGTGTGGTGGTGGTTCCTGCTCCAGGGCGTACCGCCCGACTGCCGTTCTGGCATGGCGAAGGCGACGGGCGGGACGCGGCATTCGGACGGTCCCAAGGCCGATTCATACGCGATATGGCGCAAGGACTACGCGCGGAAGTCTCGGACGGCATCGCAGGAGACAAGACCAGCCGATTCGACACGACAACAATCGCACGTCTACGTCGTGACGGATTGGACGACAACGCCATCGGCAATCTTGCCGACCTGCTTGCCGAACAGCGCGCCGCCACGGGAACGATTCCCAACGACCGTGAGCTGGTCGTCGAACGCTGCCAGGATGAAGAAGGCGATTGGCGTGTGATCGTCCACTCGCCATACGGCAGACGCGTGCACGAACCATGGGCCATGGCCATCACCACACGTATCAAACAACGATACGGGTTCGATGGGCAGGTATACGCGGCCGACGACGGCATCATCATCCGCCTCCCGGACGGCGACGGCAACCTGCCGATCCGCGAGCTGCTGCTGTTCGACACGGAAGAGCTGCAACGCATCATCGAAACGCAAGTCGGCGAAAGCGTGCTGTATGCCGCACGATTCCGAGAATGCGCGGCGCGATCGCTGTTCCTGCCACGCGCCAACCCCGGCAGACGCGTCCCCTTATGGCAGCAGCGGCTGCGCGCGGCGCAACTGCTCAACGCCGCCCGAACTCGGAAGAACTTCCCGTTGCTGTTGGAAACCGCACGCGAATGCCTACAGGACGTGTACGATCTGCCCGCGCTGAAACATGTGATGTCCGGATTACGCTCCGGCGTCATCTCTTTGAGCGAGACCGTCACGGAAACGCCGTCGCCGTTCGCGGAAAACATGCTGTTCGGATACGTGGGCGCGGTCATGTACCAATACGACGTGCCGCAAGCCGAACGCAGCACGCAACTGCTGTCCATGGACCCGGAAGTGCTGGAACGTCTTCTGGGAGCCACTGACATGGCTTCGCTGTTGGATGCCGACGTCATCGCGCAGGTTGGGAAGGAGCTTGCCGGACGGACGTTCTGGAACGATTTGGACGAGACCGACATTGCCGGCCGTGTGGCGCGATATGTCAAAACGCATGGCCCATTCACCGCGGATCAGATGATCGCCGAACTGGGATTGGACGCTGTCCAAGGCGTACGCATGTTGGATGAATTACATGCCAAAGGCGAACTGCTGAAAGGCCATTTCGTCGATGATGCGGCCGGAGCGGACGCCAATGGTTCCGATGATTCAGCATCGGAACGGTCACCTCGGCAAACATCCCAGCAATGGCTCCACAAAGACGTGTTTCGGCGTATCCGCGCGCTTTCGCTTGCCAAGGCACGCAAAGCCATCAAGCCGGTGGAACCGGCCGTCTATCAGGCGTTCCTGTTGGACAGACAAGGTGTCGGACCTGTGGGTGGCGCCCGATATGAAGGCGTCGACGGGCTGATGCGTGTGATCGAACAGCTTGAAGGCATATACCTCAACGCCTCCGTTTGGGAATCCTCGGTCTTCCCCGCACGCGTTCGCGACTACCAACCGAGTATGTTGGACGAATTGCTCGCATCCGGAGACGTGGTATGGGTCGGCTCCAAAATCAATGGTTCCAACGCCAAGGAAGCCGGCGGCATCGCATTCCATCCAGCTGATTCACGGCTGCTGACGAAACCCGGCGAACAATCGCAGAACAATGCCTATAGTGCCGGAACCATGACCGTGCCGGAGACGATACTTGCCGTATTATCGAATGGGGGAGCCTTCCATGCGCGGCAGCTTTCCACAGCCGCCAAAGCCATCTGGCAGGAACATGCGGAAGTCAACGTGAATCCTGAAACAGGGGAAATCATCCTTCCCGCATGGGGCGAAAGCCAGTTCGAGGAAGCCTTGTGGTCCTTGGTATGGCAAGGCAAAGTGACGAACAGTTCATTCGCTCCCGTTCGGGCCTTGACTCAAGGCACGGTTTCAGTGCGCGCGCCACGCACTGCCGCACGCAGACGCGTACGGATCCACGCCTCGACACCGGCGACGCTCGGTGGATTATGGTCCGCGGTCGACTCGTCCCGGACCAGTCCAATGGCGATACCGGATCAAACGGACGATACCGCCGGCAAACCAACAGCCGGCATCGAGGAATACGACATCGCATTGATCGAATCGCTGCTCGACCGATATGGCGTGATCGCCGCTCCGCTAATCGACAAGGAGCAGGTCGCAGGCGGATTCTCCGGACTATACCCAGTACTCAAACGTATGGAGGAACACGGCAATCTGGTCAGAGGCATGTTCGTCAAAGGATTCGGAGCGGCCCAATTCGCCGGACGTGACACAGTGGACGCCTTGCGCGGCGACGACGAGGCGCGCAGCCAATCCTGCGTGGCGCTCGACGTGACCGACCCGGCCAACCTGACAGGCTCCGCGATCACATGGCCCGAACAACACCATATGAAACCGGCGCGCAGAGCGGAATCGGTCATCGTGCTCGACCACGGCATGCCGGTGCTGTTTGCCGTGCCGAAAAGCCACAGAATCGTCAGCTTCACCGATGACGAGCGAATATTGCAGCCGGCATGTACGGAACTTGCCTATGCATTGCAGCATCAGTCCAAGGGCAGCGTCAGCTTCGCCGAAATGAACGGTGAATCATTGAAGGAACGCAACGAATACAGACGTTTGCTGCATGCTGCCGGGTTCGTGGACAGCCCACAAGGCATGAAGCTATATGGCTGAACCAAGCCGGAGGCACTTTCACCCAGCCTGCTCATTCAACCTGGCGGCCCAAGTGCGCAAAACGGGAAGGCCCTGAACCGGAAGAAGAACCAGTCCAGAGCCCCGCCAATCGATTTCGTCGAATCAGCCGACCACCGCAATCGGCGCCGACAGATCCGTACCGGAACCATCGCGTCGCATATCAGGCTTCGGCAATTCCACAGGAGCGCCACTTTGCGTGGAAGCATGCAACGGATACGCGCCCACGAACGCGAGAATCAACGTATCCTGCCCCTTGAGGAATCGCTGCGAACGCACGCCACCCGTACCACGGCCCTTCGTCGGATACATCTCCAACGGCGTGACCTTCGCGGCACCGTTTTCAGTGCCAGGCAACGCTTCGGAATCGCCGGCAACCGTCAACACCACGGCTCCGGAAGCAGAGAACAGTCCATTCTCGCCTTCTTCGTAATTCCATGTCACCTTGCCGTCAGGCACCACCGCGAACGCGGCCACCGAACACCCCTCAGCCAGACGAATGCCCGCCATGCCGCCAGCGGTACGGCCCTGCGGACGCACATTCTTCGCTTCGAACGTCAACAACGAGGAATCGGTGGACACAAACACCAGACGATCCTCATCACGGGCTTCGGCAGCGGCAAGCACTTCGTCATCATCCTTCAAATCGATGACGCTCCACGAATCCATTGTGGTCGGAGATTCACGGTTCCAACGCTTGACCACGCCGTTGCGGGTGCCCAACGCCAAAGGAACAAGCTGACCGCCGTCATCCGTGGACGGCATATCAATCGCAGCAATCACCCGTTCGCCGCGGATCGGATCGGTGTTCTCCGTCATGCCCAGCAGTTCCTCGGCCTTCACACCACCCGTGACACTGAGCGGCCCATCCGCGGAAACCTTCGGCAATTCGACCACATGGGCCAGCACCAGACGACCCGCTGAAGTAACCAAGCCGTATGAGGAACGTGTGGACGTGCGGAACATCGAAACGATCTGATCATCCTTGGCGCGTCCGTCGGAAGCCGAACGATTCTCCCAACGTTCCACCGCATCCTCGGAAGTGCGTGCGATCAGGCCCGTGGCGGACAGCATCACCGCGCACGGCTCGTCATCAATCTGCAGAGCCGATGCGGTGGCATTCTCATCGCCGGCCTTCTTTGCGGCCTTTGCGGCTGCGGCGACATCGGCTGCTGCGGAGGATACGGTCGCGGCGGCGCGCGCGGCAGCCATCGCGTTTGCAGAGACGCCATCATCGCCATGCGCCACAACAGGCGTCAAATTGCCTTCCTCATCCTCATCCAGCAGCACCGTGCGCCGGGGAGTGCCGTATTTGGCCACGGCGTCATCCATTTCGTCAATGACCACGCCGTCAAGCGCCTCATCGGAAGCAAGAATGCGTTCAAGCTCTTCGATACGCCGCTTCAGATCGTCGCGTTCCGCCTCAAGCTCGATACGACTCATCTTGGTCAGACGGCGCAGCCGCAAGTCAAGAATGTACTGTGCCTGAATCTCGTCCAGATCGAATACGGCGATAAGCTTTGTTTTCGCGGCCTCGGCATCATCAGAAGAGCGAATCACCTGAATGACTTCATCGATGTCCACCATGGCGAGCAGCAAGCCCTCCACCAAGTGCAGCCGCTCAAGCGCCTTCTTCCTGCGGAATTCACTGCGTCGGCGGATCACCACACGACGATGGTCCACCCACACCTGAAGCATTTCCTTCAATCCCATGGTGTGCGGACGGCCATTGACCAACGCCACATTGTTGATGGTGAAATTGTCCTGCAACGGCGTGTGCTTGAACAGCTGCGCCAACACCGCGTTCGGATCGAACCCGGTTTTGATTTCGATGACGAGGCGCGTGCCGTTATGCCGGTCAGTCAGATCGATGGCACCGGAAATGCCGTCCAGCTTACGGTTCTTCACACCTTCGGAAATACGTTCCAACACACGTTCCGGACCCACCATGAACGGCAGTTCCGTCACGACGATGGCCTTTTTGCGAGCCGTCACGTTTTCGATATGCGTCACGGAACGCGTGGTCAACGCGCCACGACCCGTCTCGTACGCCTCGCGGATGCCCTTGCGGCCCACAATCACGCCGCCGCCCGGCCAATCCGGACCCGGCACGTAGCGCATCAACTCCTCTAACGTCGCGTCGGGATGGCGCATAAGATGCTTGGCCGCAGCCACCACCTCGCCAAGATTGTGCGTGGCCATATTCGTGGCCATGCCGACGGCAATGCCGGAACCACCATTGACCAGCAGGTTCGGAATCGCGGCAGGCAGCACAGTCGGCTCCTGAAGCTTGTTATCGTAATTCGGCGTGAAATCGACGGTATTTTCGGCGATATCGGCATTCATGCCCAACGCGGCCGGCGCCATACGAGCCTCGGTATAACGAGAAGCAGCAGGACCGTCATCGAGAGAACCGAAATTGCCGTGACCGTCCACCAATGGCAGCCGCATCGCGAACGGCTGCGCCAAACGTACCATCGCCTCGTAAATCGCGGAATCGCCATGCGGATGGAGCTTGCCCATCACTTCGCCAACCACACGCGCCGACTTCATATACGGCCGGTCCGGATTGAGGTTCATCTGACCCATCTGATAGATGATGCGTCGTTGCACCGGCTTGAGACCGTCCCTGGCATCAGGCAGCGCTCGGGCGTAAATCACCGAATACGCGTATTCGAGGAACGACTTGCTCATTTCCTCGTTCAACGGCGTTTCGACGATGTTCTCCTTGACCGTACGCGGGTCAAAGGCTGGTTTTGCCGGTTTGCGGTGCGACACCATGCGGTGGTTCTCCTCACGGAAAGGTTATGGTAATCAACCTAGCAATATTACCAGCTGGTACTGCCGCGGTGCTTGAATGGGAACCATGAGTGTTGAAGTGCCCGAAATCGACCAGCTGCTAGCCATGACCAGTCCGGCACGATATGGCGACGAACTGCCGGATGAGGGCAGCCGCGGCGGTGCTCTCCACCTATCCTCGGTACTTCCCGCCATTTCCAGCGCCATCGGGCATCCGATTCCAACGGCCATCCATGCCGATCCGAAACGACTCCAAGAGGCACTTGGCCTGCCGGACGCGCGTTCGGCAGTCGTGGTCCTGGTGGACGGTCTCGGATATTGGAACATCAATATGAGATTGGGACATTCACCCTATCTACGGTCGCTGATGGCGGACAGCGTTAACCAGCGGCCAATCGCCACATGCATGCCCAGCACCACCGTGGCCGCAATGTCCACGTTCGGTACCGGCACATGCCCCGGATTAACCGGCATGACGGGATATACGCAGCTCAATCCCGACAATGGCGAAATCTGCCAGCTCATCTCTTTCAAAAACGCGCCCGCACCGCTGAAACTGCAACAGCAGCCGACCATATTCGAACGATTGGCGGAACAGGACGTTCGCGTCACCAGTTCGGGACTGCCGAAATTCGCGTTCTCCGCGTTGACTCAGGCGGCGTTACGTGGCAGCGACTACATCTCCAATGACGATCCACGCCGACGTATCATGACCGCGGCGAAAGCGGCGAACACGCCCGGACTGACATACGTGTACCTGCGCGACGCGGACAAGATCGGACACAATTACGGCTGGGACTCCGACAAGTGGATCGGCACATATGAGCGTATCGACGCCCAGTTGTCTTTGCTGCGTCGAAGTGTGCCGAAGAACACGCTGATCGTCATCGTGGCGGATCATGGCATGATAACCGCCGACCCGGAAGCCTGCATCGACATAGTGTCCGAACCCCAGCTGATGTGGGGCGTCGCGAATGTCGGCGGCGAACCACGCTGTGTCATGCTTTATGGCGAGGATGGCGAGAATCCGGAGGACATCGCCGCTCGTTGGCGTGACGTGCTGGGGGAGCGCGCCCAGGTGCGCACCCGCCGGCAGACAATCGAGGAAGGCGTCTACGGACCAGTCGATGAACGCGTCAAGTCGATGATCGGCGATGTGGTCGTCTCCGCTGCGGGCTCTACCACCATTGTCGATTCCCGCACACAGGCGGAGAAGGCGATGCATCTGCCCAGCGTGCACGGGTCGCTGACCTACATGGAATCTGATATTCCATGCCTGATTGACGTGGCTTGATTGAATGATCTGAACGTCTGAACGGATGTTGCCGTGGGATGTTAGGGAACGTTAATCAGTCACCGAACAGAATTTCATCCCAACTCGGCACTGCGGAGCGTCCTGCACGGCGCTTCGATTTGGTGGTGCTCTGACTATGAGGATCGGATGATGCCATCTTGGACTTATCGGACTGCTGCTCGCCGGCGGATTGCGTGTTTTGCGAGTTTTGGGCAGGTTCCGTCGTTGAAGGGGCGGGGTACTGCGTCGTCGCGATTTCCGGACGGTTCGGCAGCGGAACGGTCGCCGATGACTGAGTCTCAACGGTGGTCTTGATATTCGTGGCTTGTGGTGCAACCGGTTCCGGAGCATTCCAAGCGGACACCGTCTGTTCGATACGTGCGGAACGTGCGGAATCGCCCGGCAAATTCAATGATGCGAGAAAATTCTGGTCGACCTGCTTCTCGGTGTGTCCTTCCGTCGGCGTGTCTTGCTCGCCGATGAGCTTGCGTGCCGTTGCGTTCAGACAGTTGACCGCGTTGTCATGCATGTTCCAAGACCATTCCGCACGGGCGGCATGACCTGCGGAATCGAACTCCGCGGTAATCTTCCACGGTTCCAAACCGCGTCTGGTGGCCTTCCACCGCACATCCTCCAACCGTACGTGGGCTGCGGCGAAAGTGCGTTCGATCAGTTCGGAAAGCGTGCGCACACGGCTTTCCTTCGGCGCGGGGACCGCCAGGAACTGTTCGATCGCATATTGTTTTTCGGTTTCCACCGCCGCTGAGAAACGCCGAACAAGCGCTTCGCTCAACGAATATCGCTCCGCCACGCGGGTCGGATTGGCTCCGGCTCGAATCAAGGATTGGATTTGGGAGATCGGCAGCGTGGAAGGCGCTTGCTGCTGACGCTCCTCTTGGGTTTCGGTGCGAATCTGTTTTGCCTCCAAAATGGCTCTTTCAAGCGCTTCATCGACCTTGACGGCGAATTTGCCGGCACCTGAAACAAAGACGAGCTCACCGGTTTCACTCACATGATCGAACCGTGCATCTTCGAGCGCATTCTCAGGCACAACACACCACTTTCCCTTAGATTTTTCTATTAATTCTATTGTGCCCCACGTGTCGGATTTTACGAGTATTTCAATTCGTGTATCCTAGCGGGGGAAAAGTCATGTATTCTATGGCGCATAAGCACCATAGATGACGAAAGGAATCTCGATGGCACAGGATTATGATTCCCCGCGCAACAAAGACGAGGACGAGGAGTCGCTCCAGGCTTTGAGCAAGGGTTCTCAGAACAATTCCAACGATATGGACGATGACGAGAACGCCATTGCCGAAGACTACGAGCTGCCGGGCGCCGATTTGAGCAATGAGGACGCTTCGGTGACCGTCATTCCGATGCAGGGCGACGAGTTCATCTGCTCCGAATGCTTCCTGGTGAAGCATCGCAGCCAGCTTGCCTACACTACCGACGACGGACAGCCGGTATGCAAGGAGTGTGCGGCCTGATGGCGTTCGACGAGGCATACAACGAGCCGGAAAACGTCGAGGTTCTGGTAAAGTCGCTGGATCCCGGGCAGCCGGCTCAGCTGCATTACGCCCATGCCGGAGATGCCGGTGCCGATCTGCGCACCACCGAAGAAGTGACGTTGAAGCCGTTCCAGCGGGCGCTGGTGCCCACGGGAGTGGCAATCGCATTGCCTGCCGGCTATGTGGCGCTGGTGCATCCGCGTTCGGGACTCGCCGTCAAGCAGGGCGTCACGGTGCTTAACGCGCCGGGAACCATCGACGCTGGGTACCGTGGCGAAATCAAGGTGCCGTTGATCAACCTCGATCCGGAACGCGCCGTGACGTTCCATCCGGGCGACCGCATCGCACAGCTGGTCATCCAACGCTACGTCGAGGCAAAATTCATCGAGGCGCAGACCCTGCCCGGATCCGACCGCGCGGAACGTGGCTTCGGATCAACCGGCGTTGCGTCCTGACGGGACTGCAATACACAAAGACCGAGGATGTATCCGGCCGTGCAACACGCGGCCGGATACATCCGTCATATGGTGATGCGCGGGTACTATAGGGTACATTCCAAGCGAGGAGGAGCGAAATGAGCGACATGGATCATGAGGTTCGTTCGGCCAGAATGTTGGGCTGCGAGATCAGCACGAATCCGCTTGACCCGCTTGAACCAATCCTCAAGATGTGCGAATACCACCATCCCGACGAGGACATGAGCATTCTCGCGAGAGCCTACCGGCGCGCCGTCAACCAGCATTCGTCGCAACGGCGTAAATCCGGCGAGCCGTACATCATCCATCCGCTTGCAGTGGCGCAGATCCTCGCCGATCTTGGCATGGGGCCGCTGGTTGTGGCAGCGGGCCTTCTGCACGACACAGTGGAGGACACCGACTACACGCTCGACGAATGCCGCGCCGAATTCGGCGACACGGTGACCGGCCTGGTGGACGGCGTCACGAAGCTTTCCAAAATGGAATACGGCGATTCCGCCCAGGCCGAGACCATCCGCAAAATGGTGGTGGCGATGAGCCGCGACGTGCGCGTGCTGGTGGTCAAGCTCGCCGACCGTGTGCACAACGCCCGTACATGGCGTTACGTCAAGCAGTCGAATGCGCAGAAAAAGGCACGTGAAACGCTGGATGTGTATGCGCCGCTCGCCAACCGTCTTGGCATGAACGCCATCAAAACCGAGTTGGAAGAACTCAGCTTCAAGGTTCTGTATCCGAAGATCTACAACGAGATTGTGGTATTGGTGGCCCGTCGCGCCGGACAACGCGACGTGTACCTGAAGCAGATTCTCGCCGAAATCAATGAGGATCTCGACGAACAGCACATCAAAGCCTATGTGACGGGCCGTCCGAAGGACTACTTCTCCATTTACCAGAAGATGATCGTGCGCGGGCACGATTTCGCCAACATTTATGATTTGGTGGGCGTGCGTATCATCGTCGACACGATTCAGGACTGCTATGCGGCGTTGGGTGCCGTGCATGCGCGGTGGAACCCTGTTCCCGGCCGTTTCAAAGACTATATCGCCATGCCGAAGCTCAACATGTACCAGAGCCTGCACACCACGGTGGTCGGTCCCGGCGGCAAGCCGGTGGAGATTCAGATCCGCACGTGGGACATGCACCGCCGCGCGGAATTCGGCATCGCTGCGCATTGGAAGTACAAGGAGAACGGCCAAGCCGGACGCGCGTTGAGCTCGCCTGACAAGTCCGACCGCAAGCGTGGCGAAAACCAGGAGCTGAGCGAGGCCGACAACCTCAAATGGATTCAGCAACTTGCCGACTGGACGAGCGAAACGCCGGATTCCGACGAATTCCTTGGCTCCCTCAAAGAGGATTTGGGCGCGGCAGAGGTCTACGTGTTCACGCCGAAAGGCAAGATCGTCTCGCTTCCCGCCGAAGCCACTCCGATTGATTTCGCTTATGCGGTGCACACCGAAGTCGGTCACCGTACCATGGGTGCGCGCGTGAACGGACGATTGGTGCCGCTTGATACCAAGCTCGAGAATGGCGATACCGTTGAAATATTGACATCCAAGTCCGAATCCGCAGGTCCGTCGCGTGATTGGCTGAGCTTCGCCAAGAGCCCGAAGGCACGCAACAAGATTCGTCAATGGTTCAGCAAGGAACGCCGTACCGAAGCCGTCGAGGAAGGCCGTGACGAGCTGACGCGCGCCATGCGCAAGCGCAACCTGCCAATCACCACGCTGCTGACTCCGGAAGCATTGGTGGGTGTCGCCGACGAGTTGAACCTTGCCAACGCGGAAGCCGTGTTCGTGGCGATTGGTGATGGCCAGATCTCCACGCAGAACGTCATCTCGCATCTGGTCCGTGACGCGGGCAGCGACGAGGTGGATGAGGAAGTCGAGCAGGAGGCGTTGCCGCTCAAGCAGGTGGAGCGTACCAAGAAGACCACCAGCTCGTTGGGTATCTCCGTCAAGGGCGTGGGGGACATCTGGGTCAAGCTGGCCCGATGCTGCATGCCGGTTCCGGGAGACAAGATCATCGGCTTCATCACCCGCAACCAAGGCGTGTCCGTGCATCGCGTGGACTGCCAGAACATGCTCGAACTGGAGAAGCGCCAGCCCGAACGGGTCGTGGATGTGCAGTGGACCAGCACCAAGGGCGTGTTCATGGTCAAGATCCAGGTCGAGGCGCTTGACCGTCCGCATCTGCTGAGCGATGTGACACGCGTGCTGTCCGATCACGGCGTGAACATTATCTCCGGCTCGATTTCCACCGGCACCGACCGCGTGGCCACCAGCCAATTCAGCTTCGAAATGGCCGATCCGCAGCATCTGAACACTCTGCTCGCCGCCGTGCGTAAAATCGAAGGCGTGTTCGACGTGTACCGCATCACCGGCGCGAAGGATTCCGCGGAGCCGCGACTGCGCAAAATGTGATGTTGACGAATCACATAAGCCGGTGATTGCAAGCAAACGCCTCTATAAATAAAATGAAGAAAGCCCCTCAATCGAGGGGCTTCCCTATATTGTACGGCTGTGCGGGAAACGCTTACTTGAGCACTTCCACGGACACGATGCCGACCGGCTCGGTCGGACGGTCCATGCGATCGGTGTTCACGGCTTCGAGCTTGTCGACCACTGCCTTGGAATCGTCATCCGCAACCTCGCCGAAGATGGTGTGGTGGCCGTCGAGCCACGGGGTCGGCACGGTGGTGATGAAGAACTGGGAACCGTTGGTGCCGTGGATCTTGCCGTCCATGCCACGACGCAGGCCGGCGTTCGCCATGGCCAGCAGGTACGGGTGGTCGAACTTCAGATCAGGAACAATTTCATCGTCGAAGTCGTAGCCCGGGCCGCCGGTGCCGTTGCCCAGCGGGCAGCCACCCTGAATCATGAAATCCTTGATGATGCGGTGGAAGGTTAGACCGTTGTAGAACGGCTCATGGGAAGGCTGGCCGGTCATCGGATCGATCCATTCCTTCTCGCCGGTGGCAAGGCCGAGGAAATTGGCCACGGTTTCCGGGGTTTCGTCGTCGAACAGGTTGATTTTGATGTCACCTTCGGAGGTGCGCATGATAACTGTAGTCATGGTTCCTAGTGTCTCATGGGCTTGAGACCGGACGGGAACCCCAATCCCGTCATGCTTTGAGGGCATGGACGGGGAACTCGAGCCTGACGGGACCACGGATGGCACGAAACCAGCCAAGGCGCCTTTAGCAGCACCCGAGATTCCGCCCTCGATCGGGGCGTCGGGGTTGAAGGGACTGACAAGGAACCTGGGGGAGCCGACACCTACCAAAGCACCTGGCTTCTCGGCAAAAACTCCATACTCGGCCGATTTTGCATATCCAGCCTCGGCTTTGCTGAGAATTGTGTCATCCATTAGAGCGCTCGGCGTGACACCTAGAAAATCGGCGGTCGTTACAAGATCGCTTACTGACCATCCAACTTTGCCACACATTTTCATGGACATAGCACTCTTGGTAATGCCCAAAGCTTCTCCAAGTGCCTTTTGTGTTTTTCCGCTTAGTCCTAGATAAACTCTCACGTTGGTCGGGATCGCCGCTTCAGCACGCTGTCCTTTATCCAAAGGTGTTTCTGGTGAGACTTCCGATGTGGACATATGATCACTTCCCAAAATAGTTCAGAATTTCTTAATTAAGTGTCTCATACGATTTGCGTTCAGTCAAACTGTACGCTATAGTGAAGTACAGTAAAAATGAACCAAGTCAGAAAGAAAGAACTATGAATGGAGTGACCCAAAGGATAAGTGCTCTGGTAAAGAGTGAGGGACTTACTTGTGCCCAACTCGGTTCATTGCTTGGTTTATCGAAAACTTCGGCGAATGGAAAACTCTTGGGACGCATTGGCTGGACAACTTCAGACATCGTTGTGTTGTCCGAGCACTTCCGTGTGTCTACCGACTATTTGCTGGGGCTTGATGCTGATCATGAGGAGGTTGCGTGATGGCTGGTGGAATCTACGAGCAGCTTGATTGGCCGGACAACCGGAGCGATTACGTCCAGGTGTGCGACGGCTGCCACACCGCGATCTGGTCGACCCGCTGGAACGAGGAGACATCGGACGGTTTCGACGCTTTCCTCGCCAGGAACGGCTGGCGTCACTACTTTCTCCGCGATGACCTCCGGGTGCTGGATCTCTGCCCCGACTGCGCGGCACGCGCGCTGCGTCTCGGCGAGATTCGGACGCTTGCCGATTGCTGGATCCGCCCGGTGCGCTCCTACACGCACGCCGACCAGGAGGTCTCCGCCCAACTGTCCGCCCGCGAACGGATGGCGGCGAACCTGCTGCTGACCGCCGCCTGACGAAAACTGAACACTTGGCCGCTCCGGCACAAACGCAGACTCCACGGAACGGCCACAATGCCGGAAACGGTTGGACGGGATCTTTCCCTTCTCCTTGCTTCCTTCTCTCTGCAACCGAGAACCCGTCCGTCGGTTCGATTCCGACGTCCGGCACTCCATAACTGAAAACGGAAAAAGAAGACCCTGTGTCCCGTCGGAAACCGAAAAACCCGCGGAACACAGGGTGGACATGCAAACCACGACGACGGGGCCTGCCAGAACCTCCGCCATCGTCCCTTGGAAACCAAAGGAAGGCCAGCAATATGAACATGGTAGTCGAAACCGCCGTTAACGGCGTTTCTGATTCTGACTATACGGTGCGACACGCCGACAAACGGTGCACGGCGTCTACATATTCCGCCCGATCGGAGCAGTCGGAGGCGGAGTACTGGATGCTCCAGCACGACGCTTACTCGCGCCGGGCCGGCCGCTGCCTCGTCACGGCGGCCATCCTGCTGTGCGCCGCGCTGTCGTGCATGGTCGCGATGGCAGCCGCTCCGGCCATCGCCATGGTCCTCATGGGCCTGGCTTTGGCGGGGCGCGGCTGGTGGTGCCGCCGGAACGCGAAGGACGCATGGGACCTGTCCGTCTGGTCCATGTGAAAAAGAAGGGAAAAGAAAATGACAGACCATGATTTCAACGGGAACGAAAGCGTCATCCCGTCCGACATCGAATACACGCTGTCCAGGATCGGAACCATAGCGGATTCCGTCGATTCGTCGATGACCGTTGGCGAGATCGTCCGGCGGGCCTACCTCTGCGGCGTGGGGGACACGCTGGACGAGTTCCGGAAGCTCGTCGACAGGCGGACCTTCGTCGATTCCGCCATCGACGGGGCCATCGCCATCGACGAGATCGGGGCCATGGTCTACAGGGACGGGCGCATTGCCTCGATGCTCACGCATCCGGTGCTCGACCGTCCGGCCATGAGGCGGGACCTCGAGTTCCCGGCCGTCTCCGAATCGGAGCCGAGGTGAACGCCATGATCGCCCTCATCATCGTTTCGGCCTCCGTGGCCGTGCTTCTGACCGTCTGGGCTCTGTGCCGCGCCGCCGCGGCCGGGGACGCCATCGCCGACCGGCTCTCGAAGAGCCGTTCCCTCAAGGGGAAAGGAAGTGGTCTGTGATGGAAGCGATGTGCATCGTATTCGTTTTCGCCGGACTGGTCTGCCTGGGTCTGCTGTCGCCGCTCCTGTACGCGGCCGCGACGGTCCTCCCGCTGGCCGCCGGCCTGCTGCGCCGTCTCATCAGACTGATCGGAGGATCGAGATGAGCAACATCGCATTGTCGTGGGCCTTCCGGTGCCATGTCGGCAACGCCTCCGCGAAGGCCGTGCTGGTCTATCTCGCGGACCGCGCGTCCGATGACGGAACCGCCGCGTTCCCGAAGATCGAGACCATCGTCAACGTCACGGAACTGTCTGAACGCACCGTCCGTTCCAGCCTGAAGCTCCTCCAGGAACGCGGGTTCATCCGCCGTGGGGACCAACGGTACGCGCGTCTCGGCAAAGGCGGCAGGACCCGTCTGCCTCAATACTGCCAGATCGTGTGGGACCTCGCGGTCGAATCCGATCCGGCCACGCTCACGTGGATCAAGGAGACGCACGCCGCGGAACAGGACATCTCGACCATGAGCGAGACCGTGGCCCCGGAGGCCGGAATCGTGCCGGAAAACGATGAATCCAAGGACGTGCTACCGGAAAACGTTGGAACGAAGCCGATTTCCAGCACTGCAAATCTCGCAGGGCTGGAAAACGACTCGAAACCGGCACTGCAAATCTCGCACCCCCGGCACTGCAAATCTCGCACCTCTGGCTCTGCAAATGCCGCAGGGCTGCTATATAAGGATGAAACCCTCCATGAAAACCCTCCATGTGAACCACACCCCTCTCTCCCTTCGGGAGAGCTCCCCGCAAGCGGGAAGCGCCCCGCCGGGAAGGATGGAGGAAACGATTCGATTGGGGCCTCCGAGGTCGTGGCCGTGATAAGCCATCTCGCGTCCGTCCGCTCCAAGCTGTCGCTGACCACCGCGGAACCGACCAAAAGAGACCTTGACAGGACCGGAAGGCTCATCGCCCGGATCGCAGAAGCCAACGGGAACGATCATCCCGCGGCGCTGGCGCTCATCCTCGCCGTCATCGACTGGCTGCCCGCGAACACGTACTGGCTCGGCCGCATCGACTCCGCACGACGGCTGGCCGGCAACTGGGACGCCATCGCCAACGACTGGACCATCAGCCAGCTCGAACGCCAACGCGAACGCGACGCCGCGGCCCGGAACCGCGACCGCCGTCCGTCCTCGAAGCCCACTCCAGTGCCGGACCGCCACTCGGTCCGCCATGTGCATTCGTTCATGTGCGAACACGTGCTCACCGACATGAAGCCGCACGAGGCGGAATACGATCACGAGGGCAGCCTGCGGAACGGGCATCCGTCCGAATGGCAGGCCGCGTGCATGCGGCACGCGGACGAGCTCAACAAACGCGACGGAATCGAGGTGGCCGCATGAACGGGGAACCGAACCGCGTCGCGGGCGTCTGCTCCGGCCTGCCGTTGGGCATCCAGGATCTCATGTGGGGGACCGACAACGCCCGCGTCAGAAACAAATCCGACCAGAGAATCCTGAAAAGCACCGCGCGCATCCTGTGCGACATGTGCCCCATCCAGGCCGAATGCCTCGCGCAATCCATCATCGGCCGGGAACAGCACAGCCGAATCGGCGGCATCGACGTGAAGGCGAGACGCCTCCTGCGCCACCACGCCGAAGCCGACGGACTCGACCTGAGCCCGTCGAACCCGGCCCGGACGCGAATCCTCACGACATGGATCCGCGACCATCCCGAACTGGTCCGCGAGGTCCGCGAGCAGTCGTCGACCCGCGAGGGGCGGCGGCGCAGGAGCGAGGACCAGTACGCCTACCGGCAACGCAAGACCATGCGGCCGGAATAGACCCGATCCGTGCCAGCGGATCAAGGAAACTCAACGAAACCAGAAAAGAAGGAAACCGAAATGGAGAACAACGAAACGAACGTGCCCCGCATCATCGCCATGGCGAACATGAAAGGCGGCGTCGGCAAGACCACCAGCACCATCGGCACGGCCATCGCCCTGACCAGGCTCGGCAGGAAGGTCGAGGTCAGGGACATCGACCCGCAGGGCAGCGCGACGCTCTGGGCGGCCAAGGCCAGAACCGCGGGAGAGCCGTTGCCGTTCGACGTGCGGGTCACCAACCGGTTCACCGTGGGCATGCCGCCGGCCGACCCCGAGACATGGGTCCTCATCGACACCCCTCCCAGCCAGTCGGACCTGATCGCCGCCGCGGTGGACGCGAGCACCCTGGTGGTGCTCGTCACCACGCCCGGCCCGCTCGACCTCGACCGCATGTGGGAGACCGCCAAGGCCATCGACCGGCCAAGCAGCGTGCTCCTGACCCAGACCCGTGCGAACACCGTCGCGTTGAAGAACGCCGAGCGGTTCCTCTCGGACCACGGCCTCGCCCGGTTCGACGCGACCATCCCGTTCAAGGAGGCGCTGCGCAGGTCGAGCGAATCCGGACGCATGCCGTCCGCGAGCGGATACGGCCTCGTCGCCAACGAACTCATTGAAGCCTTCAACGGAATCGAATAGGAAAGGATGCGGGAATGGACATCATGCCAGACAAGAAACAACTCCGCGCGGGATCCACGGCGCTCCGCAAACACAAGCCCGTACCGGTCATGAGCTCGCGTCCGGGCGTATCGGTCGACTATTCGTGCGCGTCCTGCGGAACCCGCTTCGCGGACCTCGAGACGGCACGGGAACACACGGTGCTCCGCATCGTCGAAGCGGTGTCGAACACGGAGGGGAAGACGCGATGAACATCAGCAAACCGATCAGCACGGCGTCCAGGCTCCGGGCCACGTTCACATCGTCGGCCGCGCCGGAACGTGCGGGCAAACCGATCCACGCGACGCTCAGCCTCGATCCGGGACTCCACAGGCGGCTCAAGCTCGCGGCCGCGACGCGGGGCGTGACCATGAGCGAACTGGTGTCCTCGTGGATCGAGTCGAACTGTCCCGCGTTGGACGGCCGGTAAGCAAATAATCAAATAATCATGCGCTTATATAAGGAGCGTGCAAGGGATAAGAGCATGATTCCACGCTTCGGGCGTCCGCAAGCCGCCCGGAGCGTAAGCCCATAAACATATACATACATACATACGGATGCACGTACGCATGGGAGCGGGCGGGCGACGAAACCAAGGATGTGATTAGAATGGCCGATATGAAGGAAAACAACATGAACGACGGCGTCCCGTCGCTGGACGAGACCGCGGCGGAGGCGGTGCGGCTTTCCGTGGGGCCGCGTCCCGGTGCGGGGCCGGAGAAACCGCGGAAGGACCGCAGACGGATCATCATCGGCGCGGCGGCCGTCGCCGTGGCCGTCCTGGTCGCCGGAGGCGTATGCGCCCACCGGGCGTACGAGAGCCATCAGGCGTCGGTGGCGCGCGACGCATGCGAATCGGCCGTGGCGGACCAGGCCAAAGCCGTGAAAGCGTACAAGACACTGCTCGGCTCGGATGCCACCGTGGCCGCGTTGAAGACGGACGCGAAGAGCGTGAAGGACGCGAAGACCGTCGACACGCTCAAGAGGGCCGCCGCTGTGAGGCTTCCTGCCATGGTCAAGTGCGACGCGTCCAAGGCCGCCGACCTGGACGCGGCCGCCGCGAAGGCGAACAAGGCGGCCAGGACCGTCAAGTCGGATACGAAGGCGTTGGAGACGGCGGCCAAGGCGGTCGAATCGTCGAAGCTGGACAAGACGGTCGCGGACGCGGACGCGTTGTACAAGGCGACGGACGGGAAGGTCCAGGATGATAAGACCCGCGACGCGTTGAAACAGGCCATCGCCAAGCGCGATGCCGCCGCGATCGCCAAGGCCGTCAAGTCGGTGAACGATTCGAAGACGGCGAAGGAGAAGGCCGACGCGGAAGCCAAAGCCAAGGCCGAACAGGAAGCGGCGGCGGCAGCCGCAGCTGCCGTCGCCGCGCAGCAGGCGCAGGCATCGCAATCCCAAACATATTCAGGCGGCGGATCATACTCGAACCGCGGCTACTCGTATTCGGGCGCATCCTCGGGTGGTTCCACATCCTCGCCGGCGCAATCCAATGGCAGCGGCGGTTCGTCTGCCGGTTCCGGCTCCGGCCTGCACATCGTCATCGGCGGCAGCGGCGTTCCCGCCCAGAACGGGCAATGCAGACCCGGAAACACTTGCATGGATGGCGTTTGCAACACCTGCCCGTGAGCCAGTATGGACGATCTGACGGCTTCTCCGCCGGTCGCCCAAATGTCCAAACCGGCATGCCGGCAATCGGGTTTCAATGGTCTCGAATGGGGAGGAATCGAATCCCCGTCCGAGACCATTAATGTAAGGAGAAACCAGTGAGGTTACCTAAGAAGAAAGCTGTGAAGGCGGCGGTGGCCGGCCTTGCGGCATCCGCGATGCTGCTCACGGCCATGCCGGCCTACGCCGGCATCGGTTCCGGCGGCGGCGGAGTCCACGGCGAGCCCAACATCTGACGATCTGACGGCCTCTCCGCTGGTCGACTCCGTTTCTCCTTTCAGGGCCGTTCCACGAACACCGTGGGACGGTCCTTTCCTGTCTCCGGACGTTTCGGGGTATGCGGAAAACTTGTAGACATGGTGCACCGTTTGCCCGTCCGGGCCATGGTTGGCTTGGACTCGGACGGACTCCCGTCGGCCGGTCGTGCGGTCGGCCGGGAACGTGGGATGCATCCCACACCGTCCGAGACCATTAACGATGTAAGGAGAAACCAGTGAGGTTACCTAAGAAGAAAGCTGTGAAGGCGGCGGTGGCCGGCCTTGCGGCATCCGCGATGCTGCTCACGGCCATGCCGGCCTACGCCGGCATCGGTTCCGGCGGCGGCGGGGTCCACGGCGGCGGCAGCAACGTCGGCCCGAGCGGGGATATCCTCTACCTCCAGGACGACAGCAACTACACGGATTCACCGACCCAGGGATGGGGCCAGGCGTCCATCGACTACGCGCTCCAGGCGATGCGCAATTCCGGCTACAAGATCCCCACCGATGACAGCTACGCCATCGTGTCCCGGATCAAGAGCTCCTGCACCGAGGCGATCAACCAGGCCGTCGCCGACAAGTCCGACGGCGATGCCACCCAGGCCCGCGTGATCGGCGTCGCCGCGACCATCGCGGACGGTTCAGACGGCCTGGTCCCTTGGGGCACCAACCCGACCGACTTCCGCAACCGGTTCGACGCCAACTGGAACGCCCTGGGCGACAAGAGCGACGACCTCAAGGGCTACAACGCCACCTGGGTCAAAAAAGTGTACGACAAGTTCGCCAATCAGATTGCCGTGACCGGACAACAGTATCCAACCGGCGTCCAGGTCGTGTGCGTCGCAGTCAACAACCAGCAGCCGCCACGCGACTACGATCTGACCGTCACCACGACGCACAAGCAGAAGACCGACCTGAAGGTCGGCTCCACCGACCCGATCGGTGACACCCTGCACGCGAGCAACAACGGCAGCAGCATCAAAGAGAACCTGAACGGCACCGCCATCATCCACTACGAGGGCCAGAAGAACGGCTACGTCGCGGCCAAGACGGTCAGCAAGCCGATCACCTTCGCCAACTCGGGCGACACACAGCTCGACAACCTCGCCACTCCGGCGGACTTCGGCATGAGCCACTGGCAGGAGGGACAGTACTGGATCGACATCCAGGTCGCCAAGCAGGGCAAGATGAAAGAGGCCGTCGACACCACGGACAAGGATCCGTCCGAGACCTGGAACGTGAGCGCCGAACCGCCGACGCCGCCGGTCAAGACCATCGACGACGGCGTGAGCGCCGACAGCATGACCAACCGCACCGTCATCACCTACGGCACCGGCAAGGGCGGCTATGAGATGGCGTTCAAGGACAAGATCACCCCGAACGGCGTCGACTACAGCGTCGACAACTACAAGCTCGTCGACAAGAGCGACAACGACCGCGACGTGAGCGGCGAGTTCACGATCGACTGGGACCGCAAGACGGACACCGTCACCGCGGTGCGCACGGCCGACAAGGGCGAGATGCCTTTGGACCACCAGTACGAGTTCAGCTTCGACATCACCGTCAGCAAGCCGAAGGACTTCAAGAAGGTCAAGGACCACGCGACCGGCAGGTGGAACCAGGAGCCCGAGGCCGACGCCGGCAGCAAGGAATTCGACACCTGGCAGCCGAACCCGGACAAGATCTGGATCGTCAAGCGGGACGGCAAATGGCAGGCCGTCATCGACCCGCAGGAGACCAACAAGACCGGCGGCGACTCCCACACCTACCTCGACGGCGACAAGGTCGGCAGCGTCGTCAACGGCACCGTCGGCAGGAACCTGATCCAGGAGCCCAGTAAGCTCACGCTCACGGACAACTGGACGGCCGCCGACTACATCTTCGACGCCGACACCAAGAACATCCGCGTCTACGAGGCCGACGCGGGCACCGACCGCGAAAGCAGCGTCAGCGACATCGTGAACACCGGCAAGGACGTGACCGACCAGTTCGACATCACCGTCCAGGGCACCAAGGCCGCCGCCAAGGCCAAGGCCTCCTACCTCAAGGGATTGAAGGGATTGAAGAACCCGAAGCAGGTCACGCTCCTCATCCCCGGCACGGTGAACTTCGCCGACGGCAAGGGCGCGGCCCAGGTCCGCAAGGACTTCGGCAGGAACGCGGGAGACGAACTCGCCTTCTGCACCGACCCGAACGGCAAGAGTCTGACCAACAGCGGCTCCGAGACCGTGAACAAGCACACCGAGCCGACCAACGAGCCGCAGATCTGCGGCTACGTGCCGCCGGCGAAGAAGGACGTCGTGTCCGAGGCCAGCCAGGGCGGCGAGCAGGAAAGCGTCCAGGGCAAGGTGGTGTATCCGGGCCAGAAGGTCGAATATCAGCTCAACACCCAGCCGCAGCTGCCCTCCAGCCTCGCCTACGGCATCAAGTCCGTGAGCTTCACCGACTCCTACGACCGCTATCTGAAGCCGGACAAGCAGACCCTGGAGATGATGGACCTGAACACCGGCAAGCCGGTGTCCAAGAAGAAGTACACGACCAAGTGGGATGATTCCAAGCACATGTTCACCCTGACCGTCACCGACCAGGAGACGATCGGCCAGTGGCGCGCCGGAACCAATCCACGCATCCAGGTCCGCTTCGAGGGCACCGTCTCGGACGACGCCCCCACCGACCACAAGGTGAACAACAAGTGGGTGCTGACCCTCAACAACTCGCTGACCCCGTCGAACGAGGTGTTCAACATCCCGCCGACGCTCAACCCGAAGAAGAAGGACACGCAGAAGGATCCGACGATCGACATCGACGGCATGACCGCGCTGCTGGGCGACGAGATCTACTACCGCGTCGACATCGACGCCACGCAGACCAACCAGGCCTACAAGGTCTGGAGGCTCGGCATGACCGACGACTACGACGACTCGTATCTGAAGCTCGACGCCTCCAAGGTGGAGATCACCGACGAGACCGGCAAGGACGTGACCGCGAGGTTCAACATCCAGGACAAGGACGGCGTGCTCTACGCCTACGCGAAGACCGTGGACACCGAGGTTCCCGCCACCGGCGAGACCGTGAAGGGCGACCCGCAGCCGACGGACCTCAAGGCCTACAGCGAGTCCGACGAGCATGACCCGCTCACCCAGCCGTCCATCGACCAGACGCTCCTCGGCCACACGTACACCGTGACCATGCCGATGACCGTCATCAAGGTCACCGACGGCTACGTCGTGAGGAACAAGGCCACGCAGGTGCTCAACAAGGTCCGCAAGGACACCAACGAGGTCACGAACCCGTTGAAGCCCGTCAACCCGTCCAAGGACGTGACCGTGAAGGTCGGAGGCGAATCCGTCAACGGCCGGAGCATCTACAAGGGCCGCACGTTCCTGTACCAGCTCGACTCCAGCATCCTGCCGGCCCACCGCGCCTACCCGCAGGTGGACGAGTGGTACATCGAGGACGCGCTCGACCCGGCGTTCGACGAATTCACGGGCCAGTGGGTCGTGTACGCGAGCCGCGACCTGTACAGGGACGGCCAGGTCATCGCCGCCAAGGGCGAGAAGATCGCCGGCAGCGGCTTCGACAGCTCGAGGTTCGGCGGCGACCTGTTCACGCTCTCCACGGCCAGCGTGGACGGACGCAACGTCGTGACCATAGGCACGACCGAAGCGTACCGCGCCCTCGTGTCCGCGGACAACGAGCATGAGGCCGGATGGCGCCCGTACATCCAGACCACACGCCTCGCAGTCACCGACCGTCACGAGAACCAGTTCACGGAGCATTACAACGGCAAGGCGTTCCAGTCCAACATCGTGTGGACCCGAACCCCGGACATGACCCCGGGCATCCACATCGAGAAGTACGACGTGGCCTCCGGCGAACAGGCCGGCGACCGCGACGACGTGAAGGACGCGTTGAAGATGGCCGGAGACAGCCAGCAGATCGCGTTCAAGATCACCAACACGTCCAAGACCGATCCGACGACCGGTGAGGGCGCCTGGTACCTCGCCAAGGACCTCAGGATGGTCGACAAGACCATCGCGGGCGAAGGCGAGGTCGTGGACCTGAAATATCCGGACAAATGGGACACCTTGGTGCTCAAGCCCGGCGAATCCACCATCATCACCGGCACGTTGAAGGGCGTCCAGGCCGGCGGCAAGCACACCAACCGTGTGAAGGTCACCGGAACGCCGCTCGTCGAATGCCCCGTCACCGACCAGCTCGGCGACCAGCAGCCCGCCGACGGCGACCAGACCGGCGACAGCCAGTCTGATGGTGACGGACAGTCCGACACCGGCACCGGCACGAAGACCGACGGCGACGCCGACGACACGACCGGACTCAAGCAGGTCAAGGTCGGCGACACGACCCTGTGCGAGGACACCACCGTGGAATCCAACACGGATGACTGGAACGGATACCGCGAAAGCCTCGCCAAGACCGGCGCGACCATCGCCGGCATCCTGCTCGCCATCGTCGCGTTCGGAGCCATCGGCGTGGCCCTCATGGGCGCACGCCGCAGGACCGGCGCCCACTCCGGCAGGTAACCGCTAAGGCGCTTCGGCGCCGGATTCCCTGACCATCATGGCCGCGAGCCCCGTTTCTCCGTGGGGCCGCGGCCATTTTTTTGCCGCGGCGCTGAAACTTGTAGACATGGTGCACCGTTTGGCGGCGTGTCCCGGGACAGTATGGGGAACGTCGAGAGCGTCCGGCCGCGCCATGTGGGTCGGATGCGAAGGGAAACGACCATCAGAAGGAGAAATCCAACATGGACAAACGAAAGATCTCGGCCGTATGCGCGACCGTGGCCGCGTTGGCGGCGTTGTGCGTGCCAGGCTCCGCCGCGTTCGCCGCGGACGGCACGCTCGCTTTGAACGCGGGCGACGGGTCCACCCTCGCGGGCCACAGCTTCACGGTCTACAAGCTCGCCAACTACACGGACGTCGTCAAGGACGGCGCGAACGTGAAGAGCGTGAGCGCGAAGCATCCCGACCAGGCGACCGGCGACTGGATCGCCGTCGCCCTGAAGACGAACGGCGTCAACTACAGCGTCGGCGCGGGACAGAACGCCGCCGAGCAGCTCCTGCGTTTGAAAACCGACACGGACACGCTGCGCAAGGTCGCCGGCACCCTGCAGTCCACCGCCGCGACCAGCAAGGTCACGGCCGTGAAAACCGCCCAGACGTCCAACACGCAGACCCTAGCCCTGACACTGCCGGAAGGCTACTACCTCGTCGTCGACACGGAAGGATCCCCGATTCTCGTGTCCACCACCATCGGCGGCGCGACCAAGATGAGCAGCGGCCAGACGCTCGGCTCCACGCTGGTCAAGACCAACGTCACCAAGGTGGTCAAGACCATCAAACGCGCCGACGGCACGTGGTCCAAGACCGCGGCCGCGACCAACGGCGAGACCCGCGACTTCAAGGCCACGTTCACCGTGCCGAACAAGCTGTCCGTCGACACCGTCACCCTCGAGGACCACATGACCGGCATGACCTACGTGGACGGCTCGTTCAAGGCCACGGTCGGCTCCACCGACTTGACCGCCCAGTTCGGCGCCGTCGGCAAGGACAAGGTCACCGCCGCGGACGGCAAGACCCAGACCGACGGCACCGGCTTCAAGGTCACCAGCCTGCAAAGCCTCGTGGACACCTACCAGGGCAAGCAGGTGACCGTCACCTACCGGGCCAAGGTCGTGAACGCGGCCCGCGCGAACGCCGCGGCCAACACGATCACCGTCACGTCGAACTGGCTGCCGAACATCACCCCGCCGCCGGCCACCCCGCCGGAGGACAAGGTCATCGTCAAGACCTTCGACGTTAACCTCAAGAAGATCAGCGCCGCGGACGGCACCAAGACCATCCAGGGCGCGAAGTTCAAGCTCCACAACGACACCACGAACCAGTGGTACACGTGGAACACGGCATCGAACCAGTGGACGTTCACGTCGGACGAGACGAAGGCGACCGAGTTCGCCACGAACGCGTCCGGCGTGATCAACCTCACCCGACTGGGCGCCGGCACGTACACCGTGAAGGAGACCCAGGTGCCGGCCGGCTACTTCAGCTTCGTCAAGCCGAGCTTCACGATTAAGATCACCGACGACGGGCGGGTGACCATCGCCGGCAAGGACCAGCCGGGCCTGACCACCACGGTCACCAACGCGGACGCGAACGCCGCGGTCCCGACCGCCGTCGTGAAGAACATCGACAACATCACCCAATTGCCGCAGACCGGCGCGACCACCATGGGCGTCATGCTGGTCGGCGCGTTCGCGATCATCCTCGTGGCGACCGCGACCGGCTTCGCCGCGTACCGTGTGCGCCACACCGACCTGGGCGACGGACAGGCCGTCGCCTGACCGTCATATCGACCGTCCCCGGCCGGGGGTGTTGGCCCGGCCGGGGAGCCATCGGGGCCGGAGGGCGCGTGGCATTCTCCTGTCCGCCGCGCGCCCCCGCCCTTTCCTATGAAAAACAAGACTTTCACTTTCAATTGATAAGGATGAGGGGAATGGGATTCCTTACAAGACTTCTCGCCGGTCTCACGGCGGCCGCGGCGTTGGGCGCCGGCCTGTCCGGCACGGCCAACGCGGTCGACGTGACCGGCGCGGCCGGAAACACGAAAAGCGTCGTGAAGCTCACGGCCGACGGCGGGAACGAGACCTCCGAGGACACGGCAGACAATCCGGACGACGACTCCACGGACGCCGATTCCACCACGGACGCCGGCGCGCAGTCCGACGCCGGCCAGCAGGCCGAAATCCAATCCTCGACGAGCCAGGACAAGGCCACGGCCAAGTCAAGCCTGCCGGACCATATCGTCAACGGCTCGTTCGACTATCCGGCCTGCCCGGACGGCAAGAACAGCTGCGACGTGGATCCGACGACCGGCTGGGGCGGCTTCTACGTGGATTACGGACGCAAGTTCATGCCTATCCCCGACTGGAACCGGTCCAAATTCGGCTGGGACAGCAGCCAGGAGGGACTGCGTCCCGACCAGCAGCCGAACTCGCACCAGAAGCTCCAGCATTGCGTGCAGATCGGCAACAAGCCGAACAACAACGGCCAGAAAATGAACCGTTTCGCGGAGATCATCGCCGAAACCCCGGACGAATACATCTACCAGGACATCGCCACCACGCCGGGCGTCATGTACCGGTGGAGCCTGAAGCACGCGAGCGAGGACGCATCCCACGTCGACTCCATGCAGGTCACGATAGGCAGTCCAGGCAAGGAGACAGCGCAGGACGCCACCCGCACCACGTCCAATGGCCGCGGCGACCGGACCGGCGTGACGTCCAAGACCATTGCGACCAAGGGCGGCCAGGCCGAATGGGAGACGTACACCGGCGTGTACATCGCCACCTCGACCGTGACCCGATTCACGTTCAAGAGCGCCCAGGGACGCGACTCCACGCGCGGCAACTTCATCGACGACGTCATGTTCACCAAGGCGTACAAGCTTACTTATGACAAGAATTCGGCCGATGCGTCCGGTCAGGTTCCGTCGAACCAGCGCGGCAAGGAGAACACCACCCAGCCCGCCAAGAACAAGACCAACGGCAAAATCAGGCTCGCCTCCGACACGTCGAAACTGTCGGACCACCTGGTAAACAGCGACTTCGAATACCTTCCCGACGGCGGATGGAAGACCGTTGACGCGCCAAGCTACATGACGAACGCATACACGAGCGTCGACCCGAACAACGGCCAATACATGAGGAACGCGAAACACGTCGACGCCGACCTCGCCTCCTGGGTGGATTGGCCCGGTTTCGACCAGTCCAAATTTGCATGGAAGACCGACCAGAAAGGCGGCCACGACCAAGGCGGATTGAAGGACCGCGCGGAAGCGGTCGAACTCCAACAGGACAGCACGGACGGCAACACCTACGCGGAAATGGTCGCCTCCGAAACCGGACGCACCATCTACCAGAACCTCGCCACCATCCCCGGCACCCTGTATAAGATCCGGTTGAAGCACGCCAGCCTGTGCAAGGACAACGTCGACCAGATGCAGGTCGTCATCAACGGCACACCCATCGAGATGACCCGCGTGACCGCGAACGGCAAGGCCGGCGACAAGGTGGGCGAGAAGTCCACGACCATCGCCACCAAGGTCACGAACGAGAACCGTTGGCATCATGCCGACCAGTGGGAGACCTACGAGGGCTACTACGTGATCCCTGACGGGCAGACCACCACACGGTTCGGATTCAAGGCCGTCAACTACCTCGACCCCACCAAAGGCAACCTGCTCGACGACGTGACCTTCGCCCGCGCCTACAAGCTCTCCTACGACAAAAACTCCACTGACGCAACAGGTGAGGTTCCGTCGAACCAGCGCGGCAAGGAGAACACCACCCAGCCCGCCAAGACCAAGACCAACGGAACCGTCAAGACCGTCGCGGACGAGAACGTCCGGTACGGTTCCCTCGCTAATGGCGATTTCTCCTACCCCT